>Ga0182005_1000011_pt1 | contig 420605 bp, 365 predicted proteins | sample Sormic07211103_1_FD_123021 | JGI IMG/M metagenome (GOLD analysis project Ga0182005, IMG submission 123021) | Rhizosphere microbial communities from Sorghum bicolor, Mead, Nebraska, USA - 072115-103_1 MetaG | ecosystem: Host-associated > Plants > Roots > Rhizosphere | place: USA: Nebraska...
AATTACCAGGGCGAAGAGCTTGCGGTGCTGGTGCGCCAGATCGTGATGCGTGAAGCCCTGGCCGTGATCGCCTTGGATGACGCCACCATCGACAGCGTACAGCGTCGCAGCGTTTAAACCGAGGCACTTTTGAGCAACTCTAAAGTTACAGAAAATGCCAGACCATCAAATTAACCTCAATGACGAAGAGCGCGCGGTGCTGGAAATCGTGCGCCAACGCCAGGGGCTGGCAAGTATCGATCAGGCGGCTGAATGGCTCGTCAAGTCGCGCTTACGCAAGCAGTCAAAAAACATGACAGGTCGCGGTCGCGCCCTGTACCAAGTGGAAAGAAAGCTGAAATGAGAGTCATCGGCCTGCCCTGCCCGCATTGCGAAAACACCGTCCGCGCCGTCAAGAGCCGCACGTTGTCCGCCATGTTCAAGGAAATCACCTACATGTGCCAGAACCCCGAATGCGGGCACTCCTTCGTGGCAGGCCTGGAAGTACTGCGCACCCTCTCGCTGTCCGCCATGCCCAAGCCGGATATCCGCATCCCGATGTCCCAGCATGCGCGCGCGGCAGCCACCAGCCAGCTGGCCCTGGACCTGACTGCGGGCTGCTGATGGCTATCCCGATCCTCGCGCCGCCGTAGACCGGCCGCCGTAACTCCCTCCTTTGCTGTGTCCTGCTGCGCTCCTTTTTGAGCGTGCGGGATTCGTTCAACCTGAAATAAGGAAAATCGATGGAAAACACGCTGCACGCCACCAGTCATGCCGACCATTCCCCCGCGCTGGACGCGGCCCGCCCAGCTCCGCAACAATGCGTTGTTCCGGTGGCTCCCGCTTGCTTCCTGCTGCAAGCCAGCGCTGGTGCCAGCATCGACGCGCTGTCGTACTCCGTACACCAGATTGCAAAAACTTATCATGCCTTCGGCGCCACCAACGTCACCTTCATCATCAGCGATGCAAAAGCACTGAACGTCGCGGGCTTCTTTACACCTGCGCACCAGCGTGTGCTGGTCAGCGGCCTGCCCATCGAGCTGCACTACATGTTTGCCAACGAATACGGCGTCCGGCACAGCAATGGCTCCTCGCGCACTCTGTCCTATTGGGCAGAGTACTTTTCAAAGCAAGAGGCACGCTGATGCAGCGCCTGGCCAAAACCTGCGGCATCTGGCTGCTATCGCTCCTGATCGTCATTGCCCCCGGCGTGCTGCGGGCCATTGGCTTCATCAAGGACTGAACCATGCCGGCGTCCCTTATCGACAATCACCTGTCCTTCCAGCCTGCCGCCGAAATTCTGGCCGCACGCGACAAGGACATGCCGACGCCACCGGGCGCCGGGCATGCGCTGGCCGCCATCGCCGAAGCCAAGGCCCGGCTACGCAGCATTAAGCCGCGCAACCTGGCTCCCTTCATGGCCCAGGCTTGGGGATTGTCGCCGCGTGGCGCGCGCCGCTCCGTGCTGATCGCCGCCGGCATGGACGCCGACCGCTGGGAATCGCCGATCCACTCATTTACCGAGGAAGAGCGCATCGCGCTGCGCGCCGCCACCTCTGCCGCTATCCGTGTGTACGAAAGACTGTTGAATGCAATCTAAACAAATCCTGCTGCCTGCCCCGCAGCGTCACGAAGCCTTTTTGCGATCCGCCCAGTTCGCGCCCGAGCTGGCCCGCATTCCCTACAAATGGCGCAACCGCGTCGTCGCGGCCGCCCTGGCCAAGATGGCCTGGTCGTCCTGGTACAAAGTCTATGAATCCGTCGCCACCGGCTTTGTGCGCGAGTTCGCCGAGCAGTACGTGCCGGCCGGCGTTGACCTGTCGCAGAGCGACGCCGACATCGTGACCACCGCTGAACGGGCGGCGGCCGGCGTCACCAAAATGCTGTGGATGGCCGTGTCCGACACACACGCCCTGCAGATCATGGAAGACGAATGCGCCTCGTATGGCATCGAGCTGCCCGAGTTCGACACGCTGGCCGACACCATTGCCCGCCTGGTGGACGCCCGCTGGTGGCGCCGTCAACTGCGTAAGCGTGTCAAGCGCGCCTTTGAAGCGGGCAATATCCGCCTGGGCTACGTGAACTATCGCGGCGAACCCTACGCCAGCAATGACGCGGTGGTGTCGCGCCTGGCGCAAAACCGGCGCAACGCGGCAGCGCTGGCCGCCACGCTGGTGCAAAACGAGAACGGCCAGCAATTCAGTATCGCCGAGCTGGCCGAGAAGACCACCGCCAACAAGGCCATCCGGCGCGGCGAGCTGATGCTGCGCATCAACGGCTTTGAACAGATCGCCCGCGAGTGCGGCGACCAAGGCATTTTCATCACCTGGACGTGCCCATCGCGTTTCCACGCCATGCAGCACAGCGGCAAGCCAAACGACAAGTTCGACGGTTCCACGCCGCGCGAGGCCAATGCATATTTAGGCAAGATGACCTCACTGTGCCGCTCCGCGCTGGCGCGCCGTGGCATCGGCCTGTACGGTTTTCGCATCGCCGAGCCGCATCACGATGGCTGTCCGCACTGGCATCTGCTGCTGTTCGTACGCCCGACCGCGAAATACAAGACGGCTCACCTGCAGGACGTGGCGGGCCGCGCCATCCGCATCATGAAGCGCTACGCCTGGCGCGTGGACCGTGGCGAACCGGGCGCTTTCGCGCGCCGCCTGGACGTGAAACGCATCGACTGGGCCAAGGGCAGCGCCGCCGGCTACATCGCCAAGTACGTGGCCAAGAACATCGACGGCGTGGCCGAGCACAAGACGAAAGAAGGCTATGTCGTCACGCCCGACACCGAAGGCGATGTCGAGCTGACGCCATCAGCGCGCGTCGAGTCCTGGGCCGCGTGCTGGGGCATCCGTCAATTCCAGCAATGGGGCGGCGCGCCCGTCACCGTCTGGCGCGAACTGCGCCGCATCGAGGAGAGCATGCTCAACGAAGCCCCGGCCGCCATGCGCCGCGCCTGGGACGCCGTGCAAAAGATCGACGGTGAAAAGCGCGCCTGCTGGGCCGAGTACCTGCGCGCCCAGGGCGGCGCCCTGGTGCCGCGCAAGGAACTGGTCGTCACGCTGGCCAAGGACGAAAAGACCGTCATCGGCCGATACGGCGAAACGCTGCGCACCACGCCCTACGGCGTGCGCTGCAGCGACCTGATCGGCGTGGTCTTCAAGTCCGTGCGCCATACGTGGACGCCGGTACAGGCCACAGGCGCTCGGGCGGTGGCTGTTGGGGTTGCCGTTCCTCGGACTCGTGTAAATAACTGTACGCACCCCGACCGCCCTGCCCCGGCCACGCCGCCGGCGGCGCCCGTGCCCGATCTGCCCGACGAGGCAAAAAGAGCGCTGATTGCAGCCTGGGCGGCCGTCAGCGCCTGCCCCTATCCCCGGCTGATCGTCCCCGACAACCCACTCCAAGAAGGAAATGGCACATGAGCACCTTTGCCGTGATCGTTCGCACGCAAACCGAACGCTTTGAATACGCCGCGATTGCCGCCTCCAGCGGCGACGCGATCCAGGCCGCCCTCGACCACTTCGGCGTGTGCGGCGTTACCGCCAAACTAAAAGGAGCACCGCAATGCTGAACACCCTGACCAATTCGCCGCGGCAAAATATGGGCCCATACAAAGAATTCTGTCGGCTGCGCGACTCACGCAAGCCTGGGGCCGAAGTACCGCAGTACACCGAGGCCGAAGCGTTTGCAATGGTGGCGATCCAAGCTGCAGCAGGCGAACTTGCATTTCTAGCTGCACGGCACGAATACGTGATGGACAGTGCGTATCTTTTAGCAAGAGAGTTCGGCAACGGCGATACCCCATTGGACGGCGCTACGGCATTTCGCAATTTCGCTTCAGTACTGGCAGGTCTGAAAGAGAAACACCAGCTCATAGCTCTGCAAACCTTAGCCTCCATGAACTCGGCCAAGACTGATGAAAGCGTTGACACACCAGAGTTCCAGGACCTGCTGACTTGGTTTCGCACAGCATGTGCCGATCCATACAGCAATATTGAAACCAGAGCAGTGGAGCACACACGCCAGGCAATCATTTCCCACCTCACCACCTGGGGCGCGCAGCAACGTGAAGCGGGGCGCCTACAAGGCTGGGATCAGCGCGACGAGGCTCACAAAAAAATGGAGTTCATGAAGAATCAGCTCGACCAACGTCAAAACCATCAAGGTGCTGAGAGGAGGTAAGGAAAAAATGCTTCGCTATATGACCATACCAAAGTTCTCAAGCGAATCCGGCTATACGCCTGACGCGATCAGAACAAAGATCAGGGACGGGATCTGGCCGAAAGACGCCGTCTGGATCAAGGCGCCAGACAATCGAATTTTAATTGACGTAAAAGGATATGAAACATGGGTAGAGATGGGCGAGGTGTTAAAGCTGCATCGGAAAGCAGCATCGAAATCACCTTCATGTATCGCGGCACCAGGTGCCGTGAAAGGATCGCGCTCAAGCCCACCACCGCTAATCTGAAACGGGCCGAGAACCACCGGGCGGCGATCCTGCATGCGATCGCCACCAACAGCTTTGACTATACGGCCACCTTTCCGCAATCGTCCAATGCGGTCAAGTTCGCCGACCAGGTGGGCGATGTCCAGACCATCGAGGCATTTCTGGACAAGTGGCTGGACAGGCAAAAAAAGCACCTCAAGGCCAGCACCTACAACGGCTATCGCAAGATCGTCGTTGGCCAGCTGATCCCCTGGTTCGGCACCATCATGCTGTCGGCTCTGCGCAAAAAAGACGTGCGGGCTAAGCTGGAGCCCATGACCGCGACCAACAAGACCATGGCCAACATCCAGAGCGTGCTGCGCAAGGCGCTGGATGACGCGATAGAGGACGAGCTGATCGAGGTCAACCCGCTAGCGCGCTGGTGCTATTCCAAGGTGGAGGCGCCGCAATCGAAGGACGATATCGACCCGTTCACGAAGGAGGAGCAGGCGGCGATTCTGGCGCAGGCTACCGGCCAGGGGCGCAACCTGTTGCAGTTTGCCTTCTGGACCGGCCTGCGCACGTCTGAGCTGGTGGCACTGGATTGGGCCGATGTGGACTTCGTGCGGGGCGTTGTGATGGTGACGCGTGCGCTCACGCAGCATTCCAAAGCGGCAGAGAGCACGAAAACGAACGCCGGTCGCCGCGAAGTCAAGCTTTTGGAGCGCGCCATGCATGCGCTGCAAGAGCAAAAGGCATTCACCTGGGCGAAGGGCGAAGAAGTCTTTCAAAATCCGCGTCTGGCGCGGCGTTGGGAGGGTGATCAGCCGATCCGCAAGACACTATGGACCGGCATTCTGCAAAACGCTGGCGTGCGGTATCGTAACCCTTATCAGACGAGGCATACCTATGCCAGCATGATGCTATCGGCAGGTGAACACCCTATGTGGGTGGCAAAACAGATGGGGCATGCTGATTGGACCATGATTTCCCGGGTGTACGGAAGGTGGATGCCAGAGGCCGACGTGTCCGCCGGCCGTCGCGCTGAAAAAATTTTCGGTGCTGTACAGCTTAGAGAGGAAAGCAAAAGCTCGGTTCCATAAGAGGTGTAGTGGTGTTGATGGCAAACAAGACGACGCTTAGCAGAAACCAAACGGCAGAATTTATAGTGTTACAATTCTGCCGTGAATATACCCCCACCTTCATTGATACCAGAATGCTTGCTATGACACTCGCAAAAGCGCCACTCGTCGAAATTATTGCGGAGTTGAGGTGGGCGCCTCCTTCACAGTCCACGGACATTTCAGCATCTGCCCATGCAAATATTCCACAACAATTTAATCCGCTCATTCAGTCCTCCAACGATGAGGTCGGTACTGAAGAGTTTTTCTCACGATTTGGAGACTTAGCTCAGGCACTTGGCTTCTCACAAACTGAGCGTATGCTACCGGTAGGCTTCCCTATGGTTGCCCATCAACCAATCTTGCGCTTTAGGAAAGGCATTGCCTCCCAAAACGTACCATTGGCTCCAAATACTCACCATGTGCTATACCAGGTCGGAGCCGGAATATTTACAGCAAATACAACCCCACCTTACGGTTCGTGGAAGACATTTGTTTCGGACGTTCGAAATGGCATTCAGGCCCTCCTTGATGCCCGTGAAAAAGAAGAGCGAGACTCGCCATTCACCTATGTCAGCATTCGATACTTAAATTCTTTCGAGGAAGAATTGATCGGAAAAATGAGTGTAGCAGAGCTTCTTGAGGATGTATTCAAAATTGGAATTACACTGCCTCCAGCCATAGAAAAAAATATAGTAGATGGTGGGAAATATCGGCCAACTTTGCAACTTGTAATACCATTACAAAATGAGGCTGTGATTAATCTCGCTATCGGCGAAGGTTTTTCTTATGGAAAATCCTCGATTATTATGGATGCGACTTTTGCAACAACCTCTTTAACAGATGCCAACCTTGATGCAGTGATGAATACGCTCATCACTGGTCAGTCTATGATCCATAAAATGTTCCTTGATCTCATCGAACCAATTCGCGACCGCATTAATTTAAATCTTGGAGAGTAACTATGGCAGGCATTGACTTACAAGTCGGCATGGCTCTCAATAGCTTTAGTCAGGTTGCAATAATCTCGCCATACTATGAGAGGCCTAGGCTGCTTCCACAGCAAATAGCTGCCGCAAATCTTACTGTGCGTCACTCAAAACAGCCTGGCGTGCTAAGCAATACAAAATTTTTGCTCCAAGATGATTATTTTTCGCCATCACTTTCAAGCATCGTAGTATTTGGAAACACTGATGGTTTCGGAGACAACAAATCCAAAGATCATCAAGCATCTTTGAAAATACAAGAAAAGTGGAAAAAATACTTATTAGACCCATCTTCTCCGGTAGACGTTGACTCTATATCTGAAACGATAGAGTATATCTATGATCAGATTAGTACAAACGGCCCTGAATCTATCGACTTAAATGGGTTAGATGCTCACAAGGTAAACGGTGAACACTTGGCGGCTATCCTCCGTGCTAGTTCCATGTGGAAAAATTCGGTCTCCGGTTGGTCCGCTGCGATTACGGTTTCGTTTGATGCGCTTGTGCTTGCAGAAGAGGATCCTCTTGATGCTTTGGCTGGCTTAATTTAATTAGGTCAGAATGGCTTTTACTTGTGCTGCAGACATAGATCTGCCAAAAGAGAAGGTTGCCATAGCATTAACTGGCGGCCACTTCGGTAGTCATATTGGGATTATTTATCACTCAGTTAACGATGGCATGCAACTTGTGCATTTGGCATGGCATCAACTTTTGCTTTCGGAGAATTTTCCACTAAAATCTGGCGAGTGCTGGGTAGCAAGCATTGCCAATGTAACACCTGCTGCCTCTAAACAGTTAGTTGGTGTCGTACGAGGTCTATCAAAGCATCTACCAAAGATAAAATATGGCGTTAATTTTCTGGCTGCCCAAAACTCAATTAAGCCAGATGGGTCTTATGATCCTCCAATAGGCAGCGATGGTTTGACTTGCGCCACATTTATTTTAGAATTTTTCAGGGCGGCATCTTTAAGATTAATTGACGAAGAAACATGGAAACCTACTGAAGCGAATATTCAGTGGGCAAATGATGTCTGCGATCTACTTGCAAAACATGGTGCTGATGCAGTACATGTGGATCACGTACGTAGCAACATCAAAGGACTCCGCGTTAGACCGGAAGAGGTTGCGGCTTCAGCAGAGAATCCCAGGGCAAGTTGGCCGGTTAACTTTATAACGGCGGAGAAACAGGCTGTTAAAGTCATGACATCTCTCCAAAACATTTGTCTGGTTTAAAGACGGCAATTAGCCATCTAACGACCCGGAAGAAGCATTTCTTATAAGAATATGGCAGGTTCGATTCCCGCCGTCTCCACCACTGAATAAATAAAAGGGCTTCCCCGTTTTGGCGGGGAGGCCCTTTTTATTTATTCCATGCATGCAGAACACGGGCATCGAATCCGCGTCCGGAACGGGCGCGGGGGTTTTGCGGGGCCTTCGGCGAGCGCAGCTCGGCGCCGCAAAACCGGGTTGCGCTTGCAAGCGCAACCCTCTCCGATTCTTCCGGCTAGGTCTTGCGCCGCAGGCGGTTTTTCCTAACGACAACGTTGGCTGCTCAGGGTGTGTGCGAATACCGGACCTGACCCTCGCTCCATCAGGGGCCAATGATATAGTGGCGGGAATGTATACACTGAAGGAAATCGCATGAAAAACGACGCAAGCGCTCGCCCGCAAACAAACCAGGCACCGGCCAGACTCAGCAAAGGGGACTTCGTCACCGCACTGCGCAAGCTGCTGAAAGAAGCAGGAAAGGCCGGCGAGACCAGCGTGGACGTCCGCGCTGCAAACCTGCACACCGACGTTGGCGTTTATCCCGCGCGCGGCCACTCGATGCCGACCTGTTGCACGGTGATGTATGAGGAGATGCTGCCCGGTGACGAGATACTGCTGACGCCACCCGGCGGCAAAGGACCTACGCTGCTGGTACGGTATAAATTCCCGCGCTGAGGATTACCGTCTTAAGCTACGGGTAGCGATTCAGAGCGCTAATCGGCTCTGTCCGCTACCGCCCCCAAGCGGATGACACATTAGGCTAGGTTCCCACCGCTCCAGGCAGATTCTCGGATATTGCAAAGGATCAAACATCCGTACGTCGCTGAGATTGTCTTGGGGAGTTGCCGCTAGTTGATGCGATGACGTTAAGCCAGCGCTAAGGTGCGCTGCGCCACCTTGAAATTAAAAAACGTCCCCCTGCAAATACCCGATCGCCCTCCGGTATTTCTCTATCCTCTCCAGATCCTTCTGCGTCGGCTCCCCTATCCGCGACAAATCGCTATTCTCAGCCAGATCAGCCAGCTTGACTGCCTTGCCGACCGGGTTCAAGGCCGCGCGGGCGATGAAGTCCTCGTATGATTCGCCCTCGACCTTGGTCACGGCGCGCACGCCGTCGATGACTTCCTGGGAAAATCCTTCGCGCGCCAGGTCGTCGAAGGTGACTTTGCCGTCGCTGTCTTCCACCACGTCATGCAGCACGGCGACGATCTGCTGGACGCCGGGGGCGACGCGCAACATCACGCGCAAAGGGTGCAAAATGTACGGCGCACCGCCCTTGTCCGTCTGGCCGGCATGGGTGGCGGCGGCGATTTCAATGGCGCGCTCGAGGGTGCCGCGACTTGCGTGTTGACTCATGTTCACTCCTTGTTCACTCCACTTTGATTGATGTGTCCGTTGCGCACTGGCCGCGGCGCTGCAAGTGGCACACGCTGGTGCACAGCAAGGCTGGCACCAATAAATTAAGCACCGGTACGAGCATCAGCAAGCACAGCAGCAGGCCCAGCGCAAAAATCGCCGGGCGCTGTTCGCGGCGCAATGCCGCTTGCTGTTCCGCACCAAGCACGCCTTCGGCCGCGGCGCCGTAGATCGCCTGGACGTTCCAGGCCAGCAAGTACGCGATCAGCACGCACATGGCCCATACGGGGATCAGCAGCGAAAGCAGCAGCAACAGGCGCCGCCGCCACGCGGAGCGCGGGACGGACGCATCCAGGCCGGCCGGCGCTTGCCACGCGGCATAGCGGCGCGCCGCCACGGCCTTGGCGCGCTCCAGCAAGAGCCAGCGCAGCGGCACGCGCGCCGTGCCGATGGCGCCGACGACAAAAACCATGACATAGAAAAATGCGGCCAGCGCCAGCAACGCCAGGGCGATCTGGCCGATCGACAGCAGGGCCTTGGCGGCGCTGCCCAGGCCGCCAGCGACATTGCCCATCTGCGTGACGGTGGCCGGCCCGTGGGCCAGTGTCCCGACACCATCCATCACGCCCAGGCCCAGCAAGCCGGTAACGGATACCAGCGCCAGCATGGCGCTCAGCTCGACAAAAAAACGGCCGAAGCAGCTATACAGTCCCAGCCACAGCGCCACGACCGCCACGCACCACAGCGCGGAACGCCACCACAGCCCCGCATGGCGCGCATCGCGCAGTCCCAAGCCGACGCAGGTGAGGGCTTCTCGCCAGGCCAGCAGCCAGGTTTGCAATGTTTGTGTCACCTTCGGGCGTACTCCGCAATGAAGAGGCGGATACGTCGATCCGTATGTTGCCGATTGTACATGGACAAGGCTGGCGCACGCGCAGCGCAGGGCAAACCCGACGCTGCGCCATCAGCCTTCAACAATGGCTATCGAAACGCAAAAGCCGTCGCAGCCTGCTCGGCATGGTCGCAAGCTGACGCATGGCAGACCCGGTTTCTCCCCGCTGCCTTGGCCTTGTACAGTGCCTTATCCGCGAGTTCAACCAGCTCGACCGCCTGGTTTTCCAGGTGCGTCGGCATAAAAGCCGCCACGCCGACGCTGGCCGTCACCACGCCGGGAGGATTTCCCCGATGCTCGATTCCCAGCGATTGCACAGCCTGGCGGACGCCTTCCGCCACTGCCAATGCGCCCGGCAGGTCCGTCCCTGGCAATAAGATGACCATTTCCTCGCCGCCATAGCGTGCCGCAAGGTCGCCCGGCCTGCGCATGCTGTAGGCCACCACTTTGCCGAGTTTTCTCAGGCATTCGTCGCCAGCCACATGGCCATAGATGTCGTTATATTGTTTAAAGAAGTCGACATCGATCAACACCAGTCCAAGTGAGCTATTTTCACGCTGCGCACGGCTGAACTCTGCAAGCAGCGACTGGTCAAAGTGGCGCCGATTCGCGAGCCCCGTCAAGCCATCCTGGCTGGCAAGACGGGCCAGGGTTTCATTGATCAATTCCAGCTCGTTGCGCGCCTCGACCAGTCCCGCCTCGCTTTTTACCCGCAAATCGATCAGCCGCACCACCCGGTATCCGATAAACGCGATCAGCAATACCAGCACCCCGCCCACGGCGTTTTGCAGCACCGTATCGAGGCGCCAAGCAGCGAGGACTTCATCCTGTGACAATGCGGCAGAGACCACCAGCGGATATTCTTCGACTCTTCGATAGCTGTTGATACGCATCACGCCATCGACCCGCGACCTGAACACGGCAGTGCCAACGGGGCTTTTCGGCAAATAATCATGAAATAAGGGAAACTGCGAAAGATCGCGCCCCAGCATGCTTTCATCGAACGGCCTGCGCAATAAAAGAATGCCTTTTCCATTCGCGATGAAAATGGCGCCTTTCTTTCCTATCGAAAAACGTTCGTAAAACTGCCTGAAATAATGCATATCGATGGTCGCCAGCGCCACGCCGCCGAAACTGCCGTCAGGCAAATTGATACGCCGCGATACCGTGACTATCCAGTCTCCCGTCGATTTGCTGCGCACGGGCGGGCCGACATAAGGCCCCCGATCATCATGCGTTCGATGGTAGTTGAAATAATCTCGATCGGAATTATTCAGATTGCTCAACAACGTTTTTTGAGAGTTCACGAGCCAGCTGCCATCGCTGGCATAGACGAAGATGCCGTGCAGCTGCGGCAGCTCGGCTACGCGGGTGACCAGCAATTTATGGATACGGGCCAGTTCAAGGTCGGAGACACCGTCCGCCTCCACCCGCTCCACCAGGCCGACGAGCACCGTATCGGCCTCCTTGATGGTGTCATAAGCATGCTGGGCAACAGATTGCGCCAGATTGGCGCTTTCACGGGCCGCTTCATTCAATTGCACCTCGCGTGCACGCAAGGTCATCCATAACTGGGTCGCCAGGAGCGACAGGCACACGAGCACGACAAATGAGATCGCCAGCGGCAGCAAGGAGAATCCCCGGAAGCCAGCTCCCAGCAATCGTGGCGGCAAGCTGCGTGACCTGGTCATGGATACACTCCCGGTTTGATATCCGCCAAAGTGTGCACGAAATAGGCAGCGACATACTCACACTTCGTAACAAGCATGATATAAAAAAGTTACCATGACACTTGCTGGACCACGTCTCCCCTCGGCCATGGCATCGGTGAGTGCTATTCCAGTTTGCAATTGTTTGCTGTGGCGCAACTCCAGATGGAATGGAATGCGAAACAATGCCAACTCCCCCACCGTTGCGCCTAGCGGAGTCGACCATGCTTGAAGTTCAACCCAGGGACAAGCGCGGGTTTTTCATCCTGCCCCAGGCTCCGGAAGGTGCGGGATATTACGTCTATGGCAATCTGCAGCGGATGCCACATTCCGGCCATATGGCCCAATATGCGCACCCCAACTTGCTATCCCTGATCTTTTACATCGAACGTGAATGGCAGGCAATTGATGATCGGAAATTTGGCGTCGGGAATATCAGTATCGCGGAAGGATTAGGGTACGACAAGCATGTCAGCCACAGAAAAGGCCTTGAAATGGATATACGCCCCATGCGGAAGGACAAGCTGGAAGGCCAGTCCGCACGCGTGTCGCGCTTTGATGACGTGTATGACCGGAACGCCACCATCAAATTGATACGCCTGTTTCTGCAACATCCCATGGTCACCAAGGTCTTCTTTAACGATGGCGAGGTGCAAAAGACGATTGCCGGCGGGTGCGTCCGGTCCCTGCAAGGGCACGACGACCATCTTCACATTGAAATCAGAGAGTACTGATGCATACTCGGCTTGCATGCTGCGCCATGGCGCTCGCTCTATTCTCGCCGTCCCAAGCCGCGGACAAGCCGCCGGCATGGACTGGCGAACCACGTCCCTTGCGGGGTGACTATCAGATCTATGGCGGAACGCTGGCCGAAATGCTGCCGCCCACGCGAAACGACTGGAAAGTGGCAATCATGGTGAAAGGGGAATTGGCGCGGGAACTGTTTGCCCAGCTCGGCCCCGATGTGAAACAGGAACAGGCATGCAGCACCTCAGCAGACTACCGGGAGCGGCGCAGAGGGGACATTAGCTGCGTTCATACAAAAGAGGCGGGATACGCATGCTATTTCGGACTCGATTTACGTACGGGAAAAGGGATGTATGGAGCGATCTGCTAGCCTGGACGCCGCCCGGCACCGCTAAAACCAGGCCCGCCTCATTGTACCGGCGCACAGCCTGCCGGACTCTTCTGCCTGCATACGGCACCCGGAGCAGAACCCAATCCCCCATCCCTCACCGCAACCGCGTACACTGGCTGCTCTTCCATCACCGCATCGGTCCACAGTGAAACTATCGCGCTTTATTACCGGCCATCTAGAGCCGATCCTGGAAGAGTGGGAACTTTTCGCCAGGTCGCTTCCTATTCCGGGCACCGCCATCTCGAAGGCCGAATTACGCGATCATGCGAAGCAGATGCTGGAAACCATCGTGCGCGACATGGATGTCATCGAGAGCGCGGCGCAGCGGAAAAAGAAATCGACCACGGGCGTGTCGGAAATAGCGGGCAAGGAAACGGCAGCCGCCACGCATGGCTCGCTGCGCCAGCAGATCGGCTTCACGCTGCCGCAGCTGACGGCCGAATTTCGCGCGATGCGGGCCAGCGTCATGCGCCTGTGGATGGCACAGGTGTCGGTGACGACGAAAACGGCGGCGCAGGACATCTTGCGCTTCAATGAAGCGATAGACCAGGCGCTGCAGGAATCGACCATACGCTATTCGCAGCAGAGCGACCGGACCCGCAATACCTTTCTCGCCATCCTCAGCCACGATCTGCGCAGTCCGCTGAGCACGATGACGATGGCCGGTGCGCTGCTGAGCAGGCCAAGCGCGAGCTCGTCTTCCACTGTGCAGATCGGTGCGCGGGTCGCCCGCAGCGCAGCGACCATGACAACCATGGTGAACGATCTGCTGGAATTCGCCAGGACACAGCTGGGGGGACGCATGCCGATTTCGCCCAGCCTGGGCGATCTGGGGGAAATCTGCAAGACGGCCGTCGAGGATGCCTCGGCCGCCCACCCGCAGTGCAAATTCGAGCTGAGCACCACGGGCGAGATGATCGGCGACTTCGACGCGGCCCGCCTGGCCCAGCTGTTTTCCAATTTGCTCAACAATGCCGCGCAATATCGCAGCGACGACCAGCCGGTGACCATCACGGCCTGCGGCGATGCCGATACGGCCGTGGTGCAGGTGAAAAATTTCGGCCGCCAGATCCCGGAAGCCTCGCTGAAGAGCATTTTCGATCCCCTGGTACAGCTGGCCATTTCCGACGATCACAAGGCACCCAACGCCACCAGTATCGGCCTGGGTCTGTTTATCGCGCGTGAAATCGCCAGCGCACACGGCGGCACCATCGGCGCCGAGTCGAGCCTGGAATCCGGCACGGTATTTACCGTGCGCCTGCCCCGGGTGTGGCTGAACGAGGGAGCGAACGGCGGCTAAGCCCGTCCTCCGTAGACGACGACATCGCGCCGGGACAGGCTCGTCCTACCTGCGGCTGAGCGGCACATACTCGCCCGGCAAGCTGGCCGCTTCCAGCGCATCGGCAAAGGCCAGCAGGAACTTCGCCGGGCCATGTTCGGACACCAGCAGGGAGGCGCCCTTGTGGCGCAGCAGTTTCAATACCTCCTGCTGGTGCGCCTGGTATTCCTGCGAATGGCCATAGAAGGTCTGATACATCTCCAGCGTTTCCATGGCTTTCGCGGCCAGGATGAATTCGGGTTTGTCCATCATATCTCCTCTTGATCGGCCCGGAAGCACAGAAGACCCATTGATCCCTGTGCGCACGGCCATCGCTGCCGGCATGGCCGCACGTCCATCATACGCCTCAACTCAGCTGTCACCAACAGCGTTCCGCTAAGCCCGGTAAGGCTCGCCCGACAGGATGCCCTGGTACTGGCTGAGAGTCGCGCCGATCTTCACGCCCTCGGCGTCGATATCGTAGAAGCGGATATCCTTGCTGTGGCCGCTGCCGCGCACCTTCACCACCGACACGACGCGCTTGAACTGGCCTTCGAGCTCGATGTAGCGCTGCATGACGATGGCGTCTGCCAGGAAGGCATTGCCGTAGGAACTGAAGCGCAGCATGGTGTACTGGTCTTCCAGCTCGGCCGTCATCAGCACCGAGACACCCATTTCCGTCAAGGCCGCCACCAGGCGATACAGCGATTCGCGGAAATCCTCGCGGAACATCGAGGCCAGCGCCATTTCAAAGCCGGACAGCGAGTCGATCACCACGCGCTTGGCCTTCATGCGCTTGATCATGCTCACCAGGTCATGCAGGATTTCATCCAGGGACAGGTCGAGCGTGCGCGTGTTGATGACGCCGATCTGGCCGGAACTGACAAGTGCATTCAACTGGTGGCTAAGCAGCTGGTTCGGACTTTTCTCGAAGGCGGCGATCACGCCGGGCTCGCCGCAGCGCACGCCTTCCGTGAGAAACTGCGTGGCCAGCACGGTCTTGCCGGAACCGGACGGCCCCACCAGCAACAGCGAATAACCGGCCGGCAAACCGCCGCCCATCATGGCGTCGAGTTCCGGCACGCCCAGCGACAGGCGTTCATTGCCGGAAATGCTGACCTTTTCCATGCCGCTGGCCTTCAGCACGGCGCGGGAAAAGATTTCCACGCCATTGTCGTTGATGCGGAAGGTATGCGCGCCCAGGCTTTGTGACTGACCGCGCATCTTGACCACCTGGATCTTGCGCACCATGGCGTCGCGGTGCACGAGCTGCGACAGCCACAGGATGCCGTCGGCCACCGTGAACACGGCGCTGGACTCGGCCTCGGGCGCCAGGTATTCGCCGATCAGGAAGGTCGTGGCCAGCCAGCTGGTCATTTGCGCGCCCAGCTGCTGCACGAAATTCTGCAGGCCGGCAGCGCCCGTGTTCATGGCCTTGGCCGACTGCACCACGGAGCGGAAGGAGTCGACGAAGACGAGGCTGGGCGAGAATGCCTCGACCTCTTCGGCAATGCGCGCCAGCACGCGGTCGAAATCGCCTTCCAGCAAGTCCGCAGACAGATTGACGAACTTGATCGACTGGTTGATCTTTTCCACATCGAAGAAGGGGAACTGCTGCTGATAGCGCAGCATCTTCAGCGGCGGCTCGCCCAGGACCGTGAAAAACAGCGCCTTGCGCGCCGGCGTGGCAAGGGAAAACATGATCTGGTGCGCCAGCGTCGTCTTGCCGCTGCCGGGCGTGCCCGCCACCAGGTTGAAGGAAAACTCAGGGATTCCGCCGCCCAGCAGTTCGTCCAGTCCCGGCACGCCGGTGGCCAGGCGTTGGATGGTGACTTTGTTCATTCGTTCGGCTCCGTTCCAGCATTATTCACAACGTCATCACCCCAGGCTTTGCGGAGGATGCTATTCGTTAAGAGTTCGCCAATTAATAAAATAAGGGTATTGATGAAGTGCATCATCATCGCCGTGCTTGCCGCGCAGGCGGCGGTGTCCGCCTGTCCCTGCAGGCTGGCGCGCAAGGCGGTCATGGCAGCTTCCATTGCTTGCGGCGGATGGGGCGTCAACCAGCTGAACTGTTTCTGGCTCTGGTGCAGGCTGCGGGCATACATCGACTCCACGCCCCGCTCGCCAATAATCTTGCTCAGCTCGGTGGACAGTTGCTCCCAAAGGCGAATACTGACGTCTACCACCGCACCTGGGTCGCGTCGCAGCGCACGCTCTATCAAGCGCTGCCGCTGTTCATGGACTGTGGCCATAATCGGATCTTTTCTCTGCGGTTTTCGGTGCATGGACCATGTTAAACAAAAGCATCAGGATTTCCTCGCCCATCAGCGGGGAACCGTTGCCGTGATTATTTTCGACAAAGCATCGATATTGATGGGTTTTACCAGGTAATGGTCAAACCCTGCCTGCCCGGCGCGGTCGAACTCGCCAAGCTGGCTGTATCCCGACGTGGCGATAAAGCACGGCAGCGGCGCCACCAGGGCCGCGCGGGCCGAACTGATGACCTGGAAGCCGTCCATGCCCGGCAAGCCGATATCGCACACGATCACATCGTAAGGCGCATCGAGCGCGGCGCGCAAGCCGCTGGGGCCGTCATTGCGCACGTCGACATGGTGGCCGTCCTGCGTCAGCAACAGCGCCAGCATTTCCGCCGCATCGGTATTATCCTCGATCAGCAATATGCGGCGTGGCGTGGCATGCGCCATATCTTCCATCGGCAAGTCCCGGGACGGCGGCACCAGCGACGACAGGGGCAGCTGCAAGACGAACTGGCTGCCAAAACCGACCCCGGCGCTGAACACATCCACGGTTCCGCCATGCAGCTGGGTAATGATGCGCACCAGCGACAAGCCGATGCCCAGCCCGCCCTGTGCCCGTTCCAGCGAACGAAAACCCTGGGTAAACAGGTCGAAAATGAAGGGCTGGATATCGAGCGCAATGCCGGCGCCATCATCGGTGACGGCAATTTCCACCAGGCGATCATGGCGCGTGACGACGATGTCGATGTGGCCAAACTCGTGCGTAAATTTGCTGGCATTGATGAGCAGGTTCGCAAACACCTGTGTCAGCCGTACCAGGTCCCCTTCGATGACCAGCGGTTCCTTGGGCAGGTTCACGCTCAGCACTTGCTGGCGTTGGCTGATGCTGGCCTGGCCGACTTCCATGGCGCTGGCGATAATCTCGCTCAGCAGGACAGGCGCCAGCTGCAAGGTGATCTTCCCGCTGCTGACGCGCGAGGCATCGAGCAAATCGTCGATCAGGCGCGCCATGTGCGTCACCTGCCGGCCGATCACGCCATGCACGTGCGCCAGCTGAGGATCGAGGTCGACTTTCTTGGCCAGCAAGTCGTTGGCCATCGCCAGCGGCTGCAAGGGATTGCGCAACTCATGTGCGAGCATGGCCAGGAATTCCGTCTGGCGCAAGGTCGTCGCCTCTGCGGACGCTTGCATGTCCTGTGCGCCAAACGTGGCCAGCACGAGGTTTTGATTGGCTTCGCGCAGCTGCATGATCAACAGGCCGAAGGCGTCGGATTTATCCTTTTCCTGCACCTGCATTTTGGCCATGATCAACAGTTGATTGATCGTCTCGCGCAGCAGCTTGACCTCGCGGCTATGCAGGGCATGCAGATTGTGCTCGGGGGGCAATTGCTGGGCGGGCGCATCCTCTGGATCCGGCGAGAGTGCTGTGTGGTGCATGGTGACGGTGTACGGCTTGTGGGGGCCGGCCTCAAGGACAACTCTTCGTTCCGCGGCGTTCACTCAGACATCGCCGCGCACGCCAGCTCTATTGCTGCATACGGTGTATTACTTTCCAACTGAACACGATACCTTATTTCCCTTGCCAAATGAAAGGATTACTTTACTTATCGTCAACAGTGCGCAGGGGTAGCACGTAATTGGCCAGCTGCCATCCCATGGCCAGGGCCGACTGCTCCGCTTCGTGCTGCGTATCGCGATTTTCCAGATTGGCTTGCCGCACATCTTCAAAGCCGCACTTGCTCAGCACCAACTGGCCTTGCCAGCACCCCTCGGGCAGTTCGCAGGCGTAGGCCGAAATCAGGAACCCATTATGGGTGGTGGGATTCGCATAAGACATAAGGCCTCCGTGGAATTGCCAGCGCTGCCGTGAACAAGAACCACGGCTGTCATTGCAGTATAGTCAGACTTAGTGTAACCGCAATGCGGCGCGAATGTCATTCAAATCAACTACATACGCATCAGGCCGCCTGACGCAATGACCGCGCGCACGCATTGGCAACATGTGACATTCCGTGCAAAAATGCGCCTGTCGCCCTCCTGCCCCGCATTGCTCCATGGCCCCCTGCTGAGCGCCCTCATCGACCATTGACATCCATGACCCCACATTTATCGCTGTACTGCTATCTGCAAGACGCGCCGTCCGAACGCCCCCAACGCTGTTCCGACGTGACCATCCAGGCCGACCCGGCCACCCTGCGCGCCATCGCCCGCTTCCTGCTGGCCAGCGCGGACACCTTTGAACAAGCGCAGGAGCGCGCCGGCATGCATGCCCATCTGCAAGACGAGTGGGAAGGCTGGCAGGACGACTTCCCCGACCTCGTCGTCGTGGCCGCCTGAGGTGAGGCGTAGCATGGCGCTCCGGCTGGCGCGCGTCGGGTAACATACGCCACCTTTGCAACAAGAGAACAACGATGCCCGATTTCCGAACCGCCCTGCCGTCGCTGCGCGCCGCCGTGCTGGCCGCAGCGCTGGCCAGCCTGTCCGCCTGCGCCAGCCAGCCCGCGCACGAGGCGCTGTTCCTCGCCACCACTTTCACGCCCGCGCATTCCTTTACCAAGGGTATCGAAGGCCCGGCCGTCGATGCGGATGGCAATATCTATGCCGTCAATTTTGCGCGCCAGCAAACCATCGGCAAGGTCAGCCCCGGCGGCATTGGCGAGGTGTACCTGACCCTGCCCGGCACCAGCATCGCCAACGGCATCCGCTTCGGCAGCCGTGGCCAGATGTATTTGGCCGACTACATGGAACACACGATTTACCTGGTCGACCCGGCCACGCGCGCGCTGACCATCCACGCGCGCGAGCCGCGCATGACGCAGCCGAACGACATCGCCATCACGGCCGACGACGTGCTGTATGCGAGCGACCCGAACTGGAAGGAAAACACGGGCCGCGTGTGGCGCATCGCGGCCGACGGCACGGTGACCCTGGCGCTCGATACCATGGGTACGGCCAACGGCATCGAGGTCAGCCCCGATGGCAAGATTTTGTATGTGAATGAAAGCGTGCAGCGCAATATCTGGATGTACGACATCGCCACGGACGGCAGTCTGAGCGGCAAGCGATTGCTGATCAGGTTCGACGATTTCGGCATGGACGGCATGCGCGTGGATGTCGACGGCAACCTGTACGTGACGCGCTACGGCAAGGGCAGCGTCGTGAAATTGTCGCCGCAGGGACGCATCCTGCGCGAAATCAGCGTGCCCGGCGCCAAGCCCAGCAACATCACCTTCGGCGGCCCCGATGGCCGCACGGCGTACGTGACGGAAGTGGTGCAGGGACGCCTGCTGCAATTCCGCGTCGACCGCCCTGGCCTCGAATGGCAGCGGGCGCAGGAGCGCCGCAAGGCCGAATAGCCAGCCGACGTGGTGCTGGCGGCGCATGGCGCGATGTCGGCTTACGCGCTTGCGTGCCAAGCCGACCTACGCTCCGCACGATGCCTGCGCAGGCCCGGTAGGTCGGCTTAGCCGGAACGGCGTAAGCCGACGACATGCTTGGCCGCGGCCAGGTCAGCGGGGAATAATGCGCTCCGCCTTCAGGCGCTCGAACAGATTGAAAAAGGCATCCTGCGTATCCTGGTAATCAAAAAAGCCCGCCTTGCGGCTCTTGCCCATGTCCGTCATCACTTCCATCGGCCGCCCCAGGTCGGCATCCGTATGCCACCAGGAAGCGAGGCGGCTGATGTCCGCTTCTACCAGGCCATGCTGCCGCGCGATGACGCGCCACTGGGCGGGCGCGTCCTGCATGCGGTCAGCCAAAGGCGCCATCGTTTCCGGCAAGTCGCTCGCCTCGATGCCGAAGTAGGCGGCCAGGCGCGGCCACAGCCACTTCCAGCGGAACACGTCGCCATTGACGATATTGAAGTCTTCGTTGCGCGCGGCGGGGCTGTCAGCCGCCCACGCCAGGTGGCGCGCGATCTGGCCCGCGTCCGTCATGTCGGACAAGCCGTGCCACTGCGCGGGCGAACCGGGAAAGACGAATGGCGCGCCGCTGGCCTTGCACAGATTCGCATACACGGCCAGGGTCAGACCCATGTTCATGGCATTGCCCAGCGCGTAGCCGATGATGGTGTGCGGACGGTGCACGCTCCACGTAAAACCGTATTGCGCGGCCGCGTCGAACAGCCGGTCTTCCTGCGCATAGTAAAAATTCTCGACCGCTTGCCGGCCCTGCTCTTCGCGAAACGGCGTGACGGGCACGGCCCCCTGTCCATACGCGTCGAACGGCCCCAGGTAGTGCTTGAGGCCCGTGACCAGCGCCGCATGGCGCAAGTGGCCGTTCGGTCCCAGCGCGGCCAGCACATTGGCGACCATGGCGCCATTGACGCGGATATTTTCCTGCTCGTTGGCCTGGCGCGCCCAGGCCGTGAAAAAGACGTGGCTGGCGTCCAGGCCCGCCAGCGCGGCGTGAACTGCCGCGCCATCCGTCGCGTCGAGCGGCAAGCATGCGCAACCGGCGGGGACTGGCGTGCGGCCGCGCGAGACGCCCGTCACCTGCCAGCCCTGCGCCAGCAAGTGCGTGGCCAGGTTGCTGCCGATAACGCCGCTGGCGCCGATAATCAATGCGTGCTTCTTCATGGGTACTCCAATGCCTGTGTAAAAAACCATGATATAGCGGACAGGAATTCTTATCCGCGATAGTATTTCACCTTATTCATGAAAAATATTCCGCAATCATGTCCGACCATTTGAAAGGCATCGCCCCATTTCTTGCCACCGCCGACGCCGGCAGTTTCACCCGGGCGGCCGAAAGACTGCACCTGAGCAGCTCGGCCGTGAGCAAGAGCGTGGCGCGCCTGGAAGCGCGCCTGGGCGTGATCCTGTTCGAGCGCAGCACGCGGCGTTTGCAGTTGAGCAGCGCGGGCCATGCCTATTACGCCACCTGCAAGCGCGTGCTGCAGGAGCTGGTCGATGCGGAAAACGTGCTGGCCGAGCAGGAAGGCGAACTGGCAGGCAAGGTGCGCATCGGCGTGCCGGCGTCATACGGCCGCATGCGCGTGATGCCGGCGCTGATCGATCTGTGCGAAAAATATCCGCAGCTGCAGCCGTCGATTGTCTTCAGCGACCGCTTTGCCGACCTGTTCGAAGAGCGCATCGATATCGCCGTGCGCATCGGCGCGCCGGGCAACTGGCCGCCCACGCTGGGACAGATGCAGCTGGGCGAAGAGCGCCTGATCTTTTGCGCGGCGCCCGCCTACCTGGCGCGGCGCGGCACGCCGGCCGCCATCACGGACCTCGATGGCCACGACTGCATCGCCTATGGCCGGGGCGACGGCACGGCGGCGCCGTGGCTGTTTGCAGGCGAGGACGGGGTGGAACGGCGCGCGGTGCGTCCGCGTCTGACGGTGGGGGACGCCGAGGCGCAGACGGCCGCCGTGCTGGCCGGCCTGGGCATCGCGCAGCAGGCGACCTGGCTGGTGCACGAGCACCTGGCCAGCGGCGCCATCGTCGAAGTATTGCCGGCCTGCGCCACGCCAGGCTTGCCGCTCTCGCTGGCCTGGCCGCTGGCGCGCCAGCTGACCGCCAGGACCGGCACGCTGCTCAAGGAATTGAAGCAGCGCCTGACGATCGGCTGAGACTCAATATAAAACGTTCTTCGCTTCCGGCAGGTCGACATTGGCCTTGGTGACGATCACCACGCCCGTGTTGACGAACGGCGCGACCTTCTTGCCCTCGATCAGGCTCACCAGGGTTTTCACGCCCAGCGCGCCCATCGAATACGAACCCTGCACGGCGGTCGCATACAGCGTGCCATCCTTGACGAAGTTTTTCAGGTCTTCATTGCCGTCGAAGCCCACGGCGATCACCTTGCCGGCCTTGCCCGCCTGCGCGATGGCGCGGCCCATGCCCACGGCCGTCGGCTCGTTGGCGCCGAAGATGCCCTTCAAGTCCGGATTCGAGGCCAGCACATCGGTCGTCTGGTTCAGCGCCGTGGCCATCTGCGACTGCGAGTAATACGTGCCGACGATCTGCAGCTGCGAATTCTTTTCGATATAGCGCTTGAAGCCGCCCACCCTGCCCGTCTCGGAACCGGCGCCCGCCACGTACGACATCACGGCGATCTTGCCCGTCTTGCCGACCTGCGAAATGAGGGCCTTGGCGCTTTGCTCGCCGGCCGCTTCATTGTCGGTCGACAGGAAGGACTGGTAATAGCGCTTGCCGCTGTCGGCCACCAGCGAATCGATCAGCACCACGGGAATCTTCGCTTCCCACGCCTTCTTCAGGGCCGGCACCAGCGCGTCCGGGTCCGACGCGGCCAGCACGATGCCGGCCACCTTGCGCGTGACGGCGTTTTCCACCATGCTGACCTGGTCGGCGATGGCCGATTCCGAGGCCGGTCCCTGGAAGGTCAGGCTGTAGCCCTTGGCATCGGCGGCGCTGGCCGTGGCGCCCTTCCTGACGTTTTGCCAGTAATTGGAGTTGGTCGTCTTGACGATCACGGCGATCTCGCCCGGGGCGGCGAAGGCAGCGCTGGCGCTCAGGGCAGAGGCTGCGGTCAACAGACCGAGCAAGACGGTGTTGAAGGCTTTGAAGGTGTTCATTGTCGTCCTCATTTAATTATAGATTTGGTGGATTGACTTCATGGCGTACTGCTTGCTGCTTCAGGCGCGGTTGCGCTTCTGATCGATCCAGACGGTCAGCAGGATGACCAGTCCGATAATGATTTGCTGGATAAAGCTCGATACCCCGTTCATGTTCAAGCCGTTGCGCAGGATGCCGATGACGAAGGAACCGATGACGGTGCCGGAAATGGTGCCGATGCCGCCGATCAGCGAGGCGCCGCCGATCACGGCGCTGGCGATCGCATCGAGTTCGTACATGACGCCCTCGTTCGGCTGCGCCGTCACCAGGCGCGACATCAGCACGCAGCCCGTCAGGCCCGACAAGGCGCCGGACAGGGTGTACACCAGCAGGGTCACGCGGCCCACCTTCACGCCCGACAGGCGCGCCGCTTCCGCATTCGAGCCGACGGCATAGATATGCCGGCCGAAGGTGGTGCGGCTGAGCATGATGGACACGGCCACGGCGATCACCACCATCAGCACCACCGGATACGGAATGCCAGGAAAGACGACTTCGGGAAAGGTGCCGCCCGTGTCGCGCTCGATGCGCCACAGCACGCCGTTGCCCAGTTCTCCGAACGACTCGCCCAGACCGGAAATGGCGCGCGCGCCCGTCACCTGCAGCGCCAGGCCACGCGCGATCAGCATCATGCCGAGCGTGGCGATAAAGGGCGGCAGTTTCAATTGCGTGATGCAAAAGCCGTTGACGGCGCCGCACATGGCGCCCACCACGACGCCGCCCAGCATGGCGAGCGGCACGGGCACGCCGCCTTTCACCAGCAGCGCGGCGGCCACGCCGGCCAGCGCCAGCACGGAGCCGGAACTGAGGTCGATGCCGCCCGTGATGATGACGCAGGTGGCGGCTATGCCCAGGTAGGCGATCGACGTCACTTGCAAGGCCACGCTCATGCCGTTGCTGACGGAAAAAAAGGCGTTGCTGGTCAGGGAAAACACCAGCAGCAACAGCGACAGGCTGCCCAGCGCGGCGAATTTTTGGATCAGTTCTTTGTTCATTTTTTTAAGCTTTCTGTTTTTAATGAAGTGCCGCCTGGCCAGGGGTGGGAGCGATGACGCGCCCCGACGCCAGCTGCATGATCTCTTCCTGCGACGACTCGCGCGTATTGACGATGCCGCTGATGCGCCCTTCATGGAACACGGCCACGCGGTCCGTCATGCCCATGATCTCGGGCAGCTCGGACGTGATGAGCACCACGCCGATGCCTTCCGATGCGAGCTTGTCGAGCAGCTGGTAGATGGCGAACTTGGCCCCGACGTCGATGCCGCGCGTGGGTTCGTCGAAGAAGATGATTTTCGATTCGCGGTACAGCCATTTGCTGATGACGATCTTTTGCTGGTTGCCGCCCGAGAGGTTGCGCGCGATCTGTTTCGAGGTCGGCGTCTTGATGCCCAGCGCCGCGATGTACTGCTGCGCCACCGCCTCTTCCCTGGCGAAATCGATGAAGCCGAAACGGTTGGCCAGCGCCGATACATTCGTCAGTGTCAGGTTGGCCGCCACCGACATGCGGATCGCCAGGCCGTGGCTCTTGCGGTCTTCCGACAGGTAGGCGATGCCGTGCCCGATGGCGTCGATGGGGCTGGCGATCGTCACCGCCACGTCGCCCAGGTGGATAGCGCCGCCGGTGAGCGGATCGGCGCCGAAGATGGCGCGCGCCACTTCCGTGCGGCCCGCGCCCATCAGGCCGGAAAAGCCGAGGATCTCGCCGCGCCGCAAATCAAAGCTCAGCGGGCCGAAGACATCCTTGCGGTGCAAATCGCTCACGCGCAGCAGCACTTCAGCCGTCGGCGTCGAGACGCGCTCGGGAAATTTTTCATCGAGGGTGCGGCCCACCATTTTGGCCACGATGGCATCCAGGGTGGTGGCGGCAAAATCGTCGGTGCAGACGAATTTCCCGTCGCGCAGCACCGTCACTCTGTCGATGATGTGCTGCATTTCTTCGAGCCGGTGCGAGATGTAGACCACGCTCACGCCGTTGCGCTTGAGTTCATTGATGATGTCGAACAGCTGGCCCGTCTCGCTTTCCGTCAGCGACGACGTGGGCTCGTCCATGATCAGCACTTCCGTATTGAGCGACAGCGCCTTGGCGATTTCCACCATCTGCTGCTGGGCACAGGACAGATTCTTGACCAGCTGGCGCGGGTCGATGCGCAGTTTTAAACGGTCCAGCAGCGCCTGAGCTTCAAAGCGCATCTTCTTGCGGTCGATGAAAATGCCGCGTACCGGTTCGCGCGCGAGGAAAATATTCTCCGCCACGCTCAGGTGCGGGATCAGGTTCAGTTCCTGGTGGATGATGGCGATGCCGGCCGCCTCCGCATCCACGCTGCTGGCAAAGCTGCACACCTTGCCCTTGTAGACCAGTTCCCCCTCGTCGGCCTGGTACACGCCGCTCATCACCTTCATCAGTGTGGACTTGCCGGCGCCGTTTTCGCCGCACAGCGCATGGGCCTCGCCCTTGCGCAGGCTGAAACTGACGTTGTCCAGGGCAAGCACGCCGGGAAAGCGCTTGCTGACCTTGTTCAAGGCCAGTATCTCTTCGGATTGATTCATGGTGTGTCTCCTCCACTCCACTGCCATAGGCCGGCGCGCCGATGTCTGAGCACCTTGGCGGCACGCCGGTCTGCTACTCGTTTAACTGTCGATCAGCTGCGGATTCCACGCATGCACGGTCTGCCGCTGTTCGCCGAGATCGTCGATCCCCAGGCGCATGGTGTCGCCCGGTTTCAAATACACGGCCGATGGCTTCTGCCCCATGCCCACGCCCGGCGGCGTGCCGGTGCTGATGATGTCGCCCGGGTACAAAGTCATGAAGCGGCTGATGTAGCTGACCAGGTTGGCCACGCCGAAGACCATCGTTTGGGTATTGCCGTCCTGGACGCGCTTGCCGTTCACTTCCAGCCACAGGCCCAGGTTTTGCGGGTCCGCCACTTCATCGCTTGTGACCAGCCAGGGGCCGATGGGGCCGAAGGTATCGCAACCCTTGCCCTTGTCCCACTGGCCGCCGCGCTCCAGCTGGTATTCGCGTTCGGACAAATCGTTCACCACGCAGTAGCCGGCCACGTGCGACAGCGCCTCCGCTTCGCTCACATAGCGCGCGGTGGTGCCGATCACCACGCCCAGCTCCACTTCCCAGTCGCTTTTCTGCGAATCCTGCGGCAGCACCACGGCGTCGTTGGCGCCGATGATGGCGCTGGTGGCCTTCATGAACAGCACCGGCTCAGCCGGCACGGCCATGCCCGATTCGGCCGCATGGTCGGCATAGTTCAGGCCCACGCACAAAAACTTGCCCACGCCCTGCCACGGCGGCGCGATGCGGCCGGGGTTGGCCACCACCGGCAGGCTGGCGATGTCGATGGCGGCCAGGGTCGCCAGGCCATCCTTGCCCAGGGTCGCGGCCGTGATATCGGGCAGCAAGCCGGACAGGTCGCGCACGACTCCGTCGGCGTCGATCAGTGCAGGTTTTTCAGCGCCCTTGGCGCCATAACGCATCAGTTTCATGATTAAACTTTCAAGTAAATATCAAACAACATAAAAAGTTCGGTAGCAATCAGGCCCGCGCCTTCACGACACCCGACAAAACCGTAGCGAGCGGAAGCGAGATGTGGCCGAGAAGCGCAGCTGTACGAATGTACAGTGAGCATCGCAAGCCGCATATCGCGACGCGCAGTAGGTTTGGTCGGGTGTCCTTAGTTAGACCAGCCGCCATCAATGACGTGAGTCATACCGGTGGTAAAAGCGGATTCGTCGGAAGCCAGATACACGGCCAGGGCGGCGATTTCCTCTGCCCTGCCCACCCGGCCCATCGGCTGGCGCGCGACAAACGCAGCCTGCACTTCATCGACGCTCACGCCCGTCGCTGCCGCCTGGGCGGCAATGCGTTCCTTCAGCGAGGGCGACTCGATGGTGCCGGGACAGATCGCGTTGCAGCGGATGCCGCGCGTGACGAAATCGGCGGCCACCGACTTGGTCATGCCCACCACGGCCGCCTTCGAGGTGCCATAGATAAAGCGGTTCGGCGCCCCCTTCACGCTCGACGCCACCGACGACATATTGACGATGGAGCCGGCGCCCCTGGCCAGCATGCCAGGCAGCACGGCGCGCATCAGCCGGTACATGGAGCGGGCATTGATGTCGAAGGAACGGTCCCAGGCCGCATCGTCGCAATCGAGAATGGTGCCGCCATCGACGAAGCCGGCGCAGTTGAACAGGATATCGACGGGGCCGATCTCGCCGGCCAGCGCGGTGATCGCCGCGCCATCGGTCACGTCGAGCCGGCGGATGGCGCAACCCGTCGCTTCCTTCAGCGCGTCGAGCTGGGCCTGGTTGATATCCGTGGCGATCACGGTCGCGCCTTCGCGCACGAACGCTTCGGCCGTGGCCCGGCCGATGCCCTGGCCGGCGGCGGTAAGCAGGGCGATTTTTCCTTGTAGTCTGGCGGTCATGCTGTCTCCTCTATTTTTTAACCCAACACCTGGCAATTCCGGGGTCGGACCCTGAGGGTCCGACCCCAGCCTTTTTTGGGGTCTACGTCATATAAAAAACCTGCTCCATCATCGCCCAGTGCTCGCCCTCGGCACGCGAAGCCAGCGGCTGCTGGCACGGGGCGCAAAAGGTCCACCAGCGCTGCGTTTCCGGGTCGGCGGCGATGGCCGCCATGTCGGCTTCAAAATCCTCGCCGTGGTATTCCCAATAACCGAACAACAGGTTTTCCGGCTCGCGCAAAAAGATCGAATAATTGCTGACATGCGCCGCCGTCAGCCTGGCCAGCACCTGCGGCCAGACGGCGGCGTGCAGGGTCTTGTATTCCGCAATGCGGTCCGGCGCGATGCCGATGACCATGCCCATTCTTTGCATTTCAGCTCCTCTTTGTTGGCTTACGCCGGCCAGGGCCGGCTAAGCCAACCTACCATTAACGCTACGGTGTTTCGTAGGTCGGCTTAGCCGTAACGGCGTAAGCCGAGAAGCCAGCCACCTCATCTAAGCCCATAAAACCGGCAAGCATTGAGGCCGAAAATATCGTCCCTGTCCTGCTGCCCCAAGTGCGACAGCAGCGCTTCGCTCGCCAGCAGCCAGGCCGCATAGCCGCCGGCCAGGTCGACTACCGGCCAGTCGCTGCCCCAGATCACGCGCCGGGGGCCGAACATGTCCAGCACATGCGCCACATACGGCTGCAAATCGTCGACGCGCCAGCCGGGCCGCGCTTCCGTCACCAGCCCGGACAGCTTGCAGTACACGTTCGGCAGCGCCGCCAGTTGCGCCATGTGTTCGCGCCAGTGGCCAAAGGCTGCGTCGGCAATCGGCGGTTTGGCCGCATGGTCGATCACGACGGGGAGCGCTGGAAAATCGCGCGCGCATTGCAGCAGCGCGGGCAGATGGCGCGGCAGCACCAGCGCGTCCAGCCGCAAGCCGTGTGCCGCCATGGCCGTCAACGCTGGCCTCAGCGCCGGGTTGGCGATCCACCGATCGTCGTCGAGGTCCTGCAGCATCGGGCGCAAGCCTTTGAGCTTGCCGTGCGACGCCAGGCGGGCAATCGCCGCCGGCGCATCCATCGCCAGCAGATCGGTCCAGCCCACGACCGCGCGGATAAAGCTGGTCTTTTCCGCCAGCGCCAGCAGGTAATCGGTATCGGCGGACGACGGCAGCGACTGCACCAGCACCGTTCCAGCGATGCCATGTTCGGCCAGCAGGGGCGCCAGGTCGGCGGGCGCGAAATCGCGGTGGATGGCGGCCAGGGATGGCGGCGGCCAGTTGCCGCCGCGCGCGGCCAGTTGCCAGCAGTGCTGGTGGGCGTCGATGCGCATCATGCTGCTCCCTTGGGCACGGGTGCGCGCGCATCGATCAGGCCAGCTTCCCGCAAGGCCGTCCACAAGGCGTCCGGCAAGGGCGTGGCGAACCAGTCCAGGTTTTGCCGCAGCTGCGCCAGGTCCTGGCCGCCGGGGATGCAGGATGCGACGGCCGGATGCGCGAGCGGAAACTGCAGGGCGGCGGCCTGCAGCGGCACATTGAATGCGCGGCAGATGGCGTCGAGCTGCGCCACGCGCTTGAGTATGGCTTCCGGCGCGTCGGCATAATTGAATTTGCCGTTCCCGGCCAGCACGCCCGAGTTGAACGGGCCGCCGATCACAATGGCGTTGCCGCGTTCCGCACACAGGTCCAGCAATGGCGACAGCGAAGCCTGTTCCAGCAAGGTATAGCGGCCGGCCAGCAGGGTGCAATCGAGGTCGAATTCCGCCATCGCCCGCAGCACGATCTCGGATTCGTTGACGCCGAGACCCACGGCTTTCACCTGGCCGCCGGCGCGCAGTTCATCGAGGGCGCGAAAGCCGCCGCCGGTCGTCAGCTGGCGCCAGTATTGCTGCTCGCGTTCGCCATGCGTGGCCTTGCCGATATCGTGCACGAACAGGATATCGATGCGCTCGAGCCCCAGCCGCTGCAGGCTGTCGTCGTGCGAACGCAGCACGCCGTCATACGTGTAGTCGTAATGGGGACGGAACGGCAGCGGCGCGGCAAAGCCGTCGTCGCCGGGACGCACGCAGGCGTCGGACCGCATCAGTCGTCCCACCTTGGTACTGACGACAACATGATCGCGGGGCCGCTCGCGCAGCGCCGCGCCGAGACGGTGCTCGGACTGGGTATAGCCATAGAACGGCGCCGTGTCGAAGAAGCGCACGCCGGCGTCCCAGGCGCCATCGAGGGTGGCGCGCGCCTGCGCGTCGCTGACCGGCTGGTACAGGCCGCCAAGCGGCGCGCAGCCCATGCCGATGCAGGGCAGCGACAGGCCGCCACGCGGCAAGGTACGCAATTGTGTGACATCCATGAGCCCGGCCCTCAAGCAGCGCGCAAGGGGAAGCAGCCTGGCCCCACCGCATCGAATTGTTTATAGGTCAGCACGAATTCCTGGTGGCCCAGGTCTTCCGAGCGGCTCAGTTCTCCGTTGGCCACGTTCAGCACGGCGGCGACGATCTCCGCGCCCACCTCTTCCAAGGTGGCTGCGCCCGTGAGGATCTTGCCGGCGTTGATATCCATGTCGTCGGCCAGGCGCTCGAAGGTTTGCGGATTGGCGCACACCTTGATGACGGGCGAAATCGCCGAGCCCACCACGGAGCCGCGCCCGGTAGTGAACAAGGTGATGTGGGCGCCGCAGGAAATGAGCTCGACGATTTCCGCATTGTCCGACACGTTCGGAAAACCGAAGCGCGGCTCGCCGTCCGGCACCACGTCGAGCAGATACAGGCCGCCGCCGGCCGGCTGGTCGCCCGGCTTCAGAATGCCGACGATGGGCGAGGAACCGCTCTTGGCGTAGGCGCCCAGCGATTTTTCTTCCTGCGTGGTAAGGCCGCCATCGGCATTCCCCGGCGAGAAGCTGCCATGGCCCATGATGGTGTAGTAGCGCGCGGCCTTGGCCACGGTGTCGACGATGGCGTTGCCCAGGTCCGGGCTGACGGCGCGCCGCTGCATGTGGTATTCGCAGCCCACCAGTTCGCCCGTCTCCTCGAAGATGCAGGGGCTGCCGGCCGCGATCAGCGTGTCGAAGGCCACGCCGACGGCCGGGTTGGCGCTGATGCCGCTGGTGCTGTCGGAGCCGCCGCAGATGGTGGCGACGACCAGTTCATCGATTCCCATCGGCACGCGCTCCTGCCGCGCCAGGTGATCGAGAGCCCAGCCTATCCATTCGACGCCGCTGCTCACGCTGGGGCGCGTGCCGCTGTTTTCCTGGATGGTGATCGTGTGCACGGGGCGGTCGCTGTCGGCCACGGCGCTGGACAGGCCATATTTGTTGAAGCCTTCGCAGCCCAGGGAGACGAGCAGCACGGCGCCCACGTTCGGGTGCGTCAGCAGGCGGCGCATCACCTGGTCCGCGTATTCGTTGGGGAAGCAGCCCGTAAAGCCGATCAGGTGCACGGGCTGGCCGGGAAAGGCGTTGACCATCAGACGCGCCACATGGTGCGCGCATTCGACCATATAGGCCACCACCACGATATTGCGGATGCCCTTGCGGCCATCGGCGCGCAGGTAGCCCGACAGGGCGGGTGTCGTCGTTGGAGCGTTCATGCTTGGTCGTCCTTGTGCAGGAAATGGTGGCCGTCCTGGCCCAGGGTAAACGTGGGGATGTAGTCGCTTGCCAGGTTGTGCGTGTGAATATGCTCGCCGATGGCGACGGGAGCCGTGATGCTGCCGATCAGGGCGCCGTAGCGCAGCACCTTGTCACCCACGGCCAGCGCGCGGCGCGCCACCTTGTGGCCGATCTGGATGTCTTGCGCCAGGGTGACGGGCAGGCCGTCGATGGCGACGACGTCGCCGCTGGCCAATGCCGTCCTCGCGATCAGGCAGTTATCCTCGGGCGACATCAGGAGCAGGCTGGCAGGCCGGGAAGCGAGGCTCATGGCGCACCCTCCCCGGCAAAGGCGGCTAGGCGTCCGGCTGGCTCAGTTTTTCGCGCGTGCCTATCGAGGACAGCATGGTGCGGCGCGAGGAATCGAGGTGCGAACGCATGCACTCGAGCGCCTTCGGTATGTCGTGCTCCGCCAGCGCATGCAGGATCGCCAGGTGCTCCTGCACCGCGTACTGGTTGCGGCCCTTTTCCTCGCCCTTGTCCCACTGGTAGTGATAGTGGAAGACAAACGAGACGATATCGTAGAAGCCCTGCGCGAAGCGGTTGTTCAGCAGGCCAATCAAAAAGGTGTGGAACTCGCGGTCCAGCGCCGGAAAGGCGTTGTGGCGCGTGTCTATCCTGGCCGCCAGCTTCTCGTGCTGCTTGATCAGCCGCGCCAGTTCCGCATACGCGGGGTCGCCATGCGGCAGGTGCGCAAACTGCTCCACGGCCGCCATCTCGAACATGCGCCGCATGTCCGCCAGTTCGGTGGCGAACGAGCGGTCGAACGCGCACAGGCGCCAGCCGCCGCGCGGCTTCTTCTCGATCAGGCCGAAGCGCGAAAAACCGATCAGGAATTCGCGCACGCTGACGGTACTGGCGCCCGCCTCGCGCGCCAGTTCCGCTTCCGAAAATTCCGCGCCGGGCGGCATGTCGCGCTGGTACACGCGCTCCATCAGCACTTGCTGGATGCGCTCGGCCCCCGACTGCAATTCGGAGATATCGAAGTAGTCGCCCGGTATGGGTTTGCGCAGCAGGCGCCGGTCCGCCGGGCTGGCGATCAGCCGCCGCGTCGACAGATACGCGATCGCGCTGCGGACCGCCGTGCGGCTGCCCTGGCAAATCGTGGTCAGGAACTGCTCCGTCGGCAGCATCTCGCCCACTGCGACATTCTCGGCGAGAAATTGCAACAGCAGATTGGTACTGCGCTTGAAGACGGTGGCGGGTTTGGACATGGATGAATGAACGCGCTATGCCAGCGAAAGGGAAAGTGGATGAGTGGGCCATTTTAGTCGATATCGGATTGGATCGGCATGCCGAAAAAGAAACAACTGCGGCGGCGGGGGCGTTCATGGCTGCGCTCCCGGCGCCAGCATGGCGCGCAGGCGCGGCTGCGCCAGGGCGGGACAGATCTGCCGCGCCAGCGCCGCCACGGGCGCCACGCGGCGCGCGATCTTGCCGGCGTGGTGCTGGGCGATGTCGGCCAGGCGGTGCGCGAGAAAGGGATTGCAAAAGCGTTCCCTGACCTGCGTCACATAGGCCAGCGCGGCGTCGCCGTGCGGCGTCCCCATGGCGGCAAATACGGGCAGCACTTCCTCCTGCCACAGGGCTTCCAGCGCGGCGCGCATGGCGCCATCGTCCATCGCCTCGCGCACCGTCATGCCGGCCGGGCTGCCCCGTTCCATCCACAGCTGCGCCAGATACGTGTGACCGAGGTTGAGCAAGAACAGCTTGCGCTGTTCATACTCGCGCAGGCTGTTTGTGACCACCAATTGCCGGTGGCGGCACGGCAGCAGCATGCCTTCCTGCGCCTCGATGGCCCACAGCGCATAGGGTTCGGCCACGGCGCCTACCGGTTCGATCGGCTCGGAAACGATGCGGTCGACGAGGGAATTGATCCACAGGCAGCCCGTTTCCAGGTAGCCGATGAACGCGGCATCGCAGCGCCACTGCCGCGCCAATGCCAAGACCACCTGGCGCAGTACATGACCGTTGTCGGCCACCAGTTCGCACGGAAAAATCGAGAGGGGCGCGGCGCCGGCCAGGAAACGATCATGCAGCAGCACCAGCAGCTTGGCGGGAAAGCTGGCGGGAACGGTATCGCCGTCGAGCATGCCGGCGTGATCGGATTCGTCCAGCTGGTAGCCCGTATCGCCCGTATTCGACAAGATCACGCGCGCGGCCACGGCCGCATCGCGCACCTGCCGCCAGTCGCTGCCCGCTTGCCACGCCTGCGTGACGGCGTGGGCGCGGCGCTCTTCATCGACTTGCGCGCCGTCCTGCCATCCGCGGATGCGCACGGGATAGCCGCCGGGCCGGCGAAACGCCGCCACGCGGGCCGCGCCCTGCACGCTGCCGGTCGTTTGCACGATGGTGATCTGGCCCAGCGCATCGCCGAAGCTGGCCGCTTCGCTGACGAACAGGTCGGCGTGCGCCTGCAGGAAGCGGCTGGTGCCAAATTGAAGTATGGGGTTGAGATCGCTCATCTCAGACCTCGACGATGGCCTTGATGACGCCCGCCTCGGGCTGCATCCAGCGATCGAGCACGCCCGTAAATTCGTCGAGCGTGGTGCGGTGGGTATTGAGCAGCGCGGTGGGTACTTTGCCCGCCTTCATGGCCGCCACCACGTCCTCGAAATCGTCGACGGTGGCATTGCGGCTGCCCAGCAAGGTCGTTTCGCGCTTGTGAAATTCAGGGTCGGAGAACGACAGGCGGTCGCGCACGATCGATACCAGCACATAGGAGCCGCCATGGGCGACAAAGTCCAGGCCCCGCTCCATGGCGGCGATATTGCCGGTGGCGTCAAACACCACGTCGAAGAATTCGCCGCCCGTGGCGTCCGACAGCTGCTCCTTGTCGCCATCGCCCAGCTGCACCGTGCGGGCGATGCCCAGCGCGTCGCGGCAGAACTGCAGGCGGTCGGCGCGTCCGTCGAGCACCGTCACGTCGGCGCCCTTCAACGATGCGAACAGCATCACGGCCATGCCGATCGGGCCGGCGCCCACGACCAGCACGCGCTTGGCCGCATCGACCGCGCCGCGCTTAACGGCATGCGCGCCGATGGCGAGAAATTCGATCATGGCCGCGTCGTCGAGCGAAATGCCTTCCGTCTTGAAGACGAAGCGCTCGGGCAGCGCCAGGTATTCGGTCATGCCGCCGTCGCGGTGCACGCCCAGCACTTCGATGCGGGTGCAGCAGTTGGTCTTGCCCTGGCGGCAGGCCACGCAAGTACCGCAAGACAGGTAGGGCATCACGTAGACCTGGTCGCCCACGGCCAGGCGCGAGCCGGCGGGCGCGCTGTGGATATGGCCGGACAATTCATGGCCCATCACGCGCGGATAGCTGAGGAAAGGCTGGGTGCCGCGGAAGATATGCATGTCGGTGCCGCAGATGCCGACGCGGCGTATGCGCAGCAGCACTTCGCCCTCGACGGGCACGGGCACGGGACGCTGCTCCATGCGCAAACTGCCGGGCGTATCGCAAACGATACTTTTCATCATGGTCGTCTCTCTCGCCGTCCGGATCTTGCCGGCGGCATATTATATTTAACGTACAAACCAACTGTGAAAAAAATCCGTCTGCGCGGATTGTCTTTCCAGCCCTGCCAGTGGCGCGTCTTGCTGCGTCGCACAACGATCATGCCGTCATGCCACCTGGCCCGAACCCCATACTTTAGCTGCTGCCGTCATTCGGTTTTATAAATATACCGTACAAAAAAATGAAGGTCAACGGATTCTTTTTCCGATTTTTTCGGGCCCTCTGCTACATTCCTGCTTGACCCTGACGTTGCGTCAGGCGTGATCGTGGCGATACGCAATGAAGACAAGGAGAAGGCGATGCTGTTGAAAATCGGTGAACTGGCCAGGCTCACGGGCCTGACCATCCGCACCCTGCACCACTACGACAGCATCGGCCTGCTCTCGCCTTCGGCGCGCACGCAAGCCGGCTACCGCCTGTACCAGCACGGCGACATGGACCGGTTGCACCGGATCATGGCGCTGCGCAAGTTCGGGCTGTCGCTGGCCGATATCGCCAATGCCCTCTCCGGCCCGGAGCTGCCTTTGCATTCCATCGTGGCGCAGCAGATCGCCATGCTGGAGCGCCAGATCGCGCAAGCTTCCACCCTGCGCGAGCGCCTGCGCACCCTGCAGGCGCAACTGGCGCAGGGACAGGCACCGGAACTGGCCGAGTGGCTTACCACAATGGAGTTGATGACCATGTACGACAAATATTTTAGTCCCGAAGAATTGCAGCAGCTGCCGCTGCTGACAGATAGCGTCGTGGAACAGGAATGGAAGGCGCTGGTGGCAAGAGTGCGCGCACTGCAGGCCACGGGCGCCGGGCCCGGCGACGCGCCAGCACAGGCGCTGGCCACGGAATGGATGGTCAAGCTGGTGCGCGACACGGGCGCCCACCCGGGCCTGTTCGCGCGCCTGAACGACATGCATGCGCAGGAGCCGTCCATGCAGGCGACCACCAGCATCGATGCGGAACTGATGCAGTTCATCCTCGCCGCCTTCAACGCCTCGCGCATGGCGCTGTACAAGCCTTTCCTCGATGAGCAGGAATATGCGCACCTGGTGGCCAACTACGGCAGGCGCTCGGGCGAGTGGCCGGCCCTGATCGCCGCCGTGCGCGCCGCCATCGATGCGCACACGCCGCCCACCGACCCGGCCGTGCTGCAACTGGCGCGGCAATGGCTGGACCTGTTCCGCTCGTATGCGGGCACGGACCCGGCTACGCAGCTGAAATTCCGCCAGGCGCACCAGCAGGAACCGCGCTTGATGGAAGGCAGCTTCGTCGATGCCGCCATGGTGCAATACCTGGGCGCGGCGATGGCCGTGGTGGCGCAGGAAAGACAAGCATAAAAGTTGGTGTGCGGCATTTCCAGGCGGTGGCCATGTAGAATCGGCCATCGCCAATCACAGGAAAAACCGATGCGCCGCTTTTTGCTTATATGTCTGACCCTGCCCGCCCTGAATTCCGCCATGGCGGCCGAGCCGCCCGTGCAAGGCGTGTGGCAGGGCACGCTGGGCAAGGCCAATATCGTCGCCTGCTTCAACCAGCCCAGTCCCACGCAAGGATCTGACCGCAGCGGCAACTATTACTACACGCGCTACAAGACACCGATCATGCTGTCCATGGCGAACGGCAAGAGCGACTGGAGCGAATCCGACGCCAAGGGCGATACCACGGGCACGTGGCGCCTGGGTGCGCCGCAGGGCGGCAAGCTCACCGGCACCTGGACGGAGCCGAAAAGCGGCAAGACCCTGCCCCTGGCCTTGACCCTGCTGGAAGCGGCGGGCGACCGCGACCATCCATCCTGCGCCAGCGATGCCTACAACCTGGCGCTGGAAGACTTTCCCGGCACCAAGGTCAGCAAGCCCGTTACCTTCGAAGGCAAGCAATACCGCAACCTGCAAGTGGGCGACACCATCACCGTGGAACTGATGGCGCCCGGCGACGGCATCGCGAAAATCAACGCGCAGCTGCGCGCCGTGCTGGCGAAGAACAAGAAGGACCTGGCCGATTTCTATGCCACGCGCCGCGAATACCTGGGCCGCAACGGCTTCACGACGGAAGACGAAGTGTACGCGGAGCCCACCTACTGGTCGCCGCGCTGGGTGACGGTCAAGTTCTACCGCTGGGCGGCCGGCTATGGCGCTAGCGGTATTTCCATCCGGTTCCGCACGTGGGACGTGAAGACGGGCCAGGAAACGGACGTGTGGAACTGGTTTGGCGCCAGCGCCAGCGATGGTGACGACAAGGCCGAACTGCCGGACCGCCTGCGCCAGGCCCTGTTCAAGGATGTGAAAATCGACGCCGAATGCAAGGGCACGGATTACGACGGCCGCGGCCGCTTCCACCTGTCATTGAAGCCGGAAGGCGTATCGTTCTGGGAAGACTCGAACGGCAGCGGCTGCGAAAACGATTTTTTACTGCCCTACAGCAAGGTCGGCCCCTTCCTCACCGTCAAGGGCCGTGCCGCGCTCAGCGATCTGCTGCCGAAGAATTAAGCAGCGCCTCTGCCACCATCTCCGCCGTCGCGGCCGCCAGGGTCCAGCCCAGGTGGCCGTGGCCTGTGTTGTAGTACACGCCCGGTGCCTTGCCTGGCCCCACTTTCGGCAGCATGGCCGGCAGCATGGGCCGCAAGCCGGCCCACGGGATCACCTTGCGCGTACTCACGCCGGGAAAGCACTGCTCGACCCATTCCAATAGCGGGCGGATGCGGTCGGCGCGGATGTCGTGGTTGACGCCATTGAATTCCGCCGTGCCGGCCACCCTGAGCCGGTCCTCGCCCAGGCGGCTGCTGACCAGCTTGGTCGCATCGTCGAGCAGGCTGACCTGGGGCGCGGCCGCCTGGCTGGCGCCGTCATCGAGCTGCACGGTAATCGAATAGCCTTTCACGGGATACACATTCACGTGGTCGCCCAGCATTGCCGCCATGGCGCGGCTGGCCGTGCCCGCGCAGATGACGACGGCGTCGAACACGGTGCTGTCCTCACCGATGCTGACACGCACCTTGCCGTGTTCGCGCGCCAGCGCCCTGACTTCCTGGCCATAGCGGCAGGCCACGCCCAGGCGGGCGCAGGCGTCGGCCAGGCCGCTGGTGAATTTGTGGATGTCGCCCGTGGAATCGCTGTCCGTGTAGTAGCCGCCGTAAAAGTCGCCGTGCAAGCTCGGTTCGATGGCGCGCATTTCTTGGCGCGTGACGGCGCGCCGCTCCAGCCCTGCCTGCGCCAGCAGCCGCGACACGCCGGCCGCCCGCTCGAAGCCGCGCCGGTCGCGGTACACGTGCAGGATGCCGGCGCGGCGGTGATCGAACGCTATCTTCTCTTCTTCCGCCCACGCAAACAGATGTGCGCGCGCGGCGATCGCCATGCGCGCCGTGGCGATGGTATTGCGCTCGTAATCCGGCATGGCGGCGAGAAATTCCGCAAACCAGCTCAGCTTGTGCCAGCCGGGAGTCGGATTGAGCAGCAGCGGCGCATCGCGTCGCGTCATCCATTTCAGCGCGTTCCATATCGTTGCCTTGTGGTTCCACACTTCCGCGTGCGAAGCCGACAATTGCCCGCCATTCGCGTACGACGTTTCCATGGCGGCATAACGGTGGCGCTCGACCAGGGTGACAGCGACGCCCCGTTTCGCCAGCGCATAGGCCGTGGTGACTCCCGTGATGCCGCCGCCGATAACGGCCACCGTGCGGCTCATGGCGCCCCTACCTTCTGCACGACGGTATCGCCCGCCTGCAGCACGCGGCCATCCTCGGCCAGCACGTCGATGCGGCGCACGGGCAAGCCGGAACCGCGTTGCAGCAGGGTGGAATGCGCCTCGCCAGGGTCGAACAATTGCGCCTCGCTCCACTGGCGCAAGCCGACGACGACGGGAAACAGGGCCAGGCCCTTGGGCGTGAGCACATATTCCTGGTAGGCCGTGCCGTCCGAGGCGGGCGCGACCGTAAAGATGCCCTCTTCCACCAGCGTGTGCAGGCGGTCGGCCAGGATGTTCTTCGCCACGCCCAGGCTTTTCTGGAATTCCCCGAACCGGCGCATGCCGTCGAAGGCGTCGCGCACGATCAAGAGCGACCAGCGTTCGCCGATCGCGTCGAGCGCGCGCGCCACGGGACAGGGGTCGGTTTTCAGGCTCTTGCGCTTGGCCACGGATGTCTCCTTGATTGAGTGGTTGCATTTTAAAACTTCTCGGCGTAGACTCCAACTGGTTTTAATTTGAAACCATATAGACATCCATGCGCGACACGACCTCTCCCCTTCCCCTGGCAACGCTTGCCCCCTCCCTCGTCTGGCTGTTTGCCTGCGCCGCAGGCCTCAGCGTGGCCAATGTGTATTACGCCCAGCCTTTGCTCGCCACCCTGGCGCAGGAATTCGGCATGACGGAGGCCGCCAGCGGCATGGTCATCACGGCCACGCAGCTCGGCTGCGCGCTGGCCCTGCTGCTGCTGGTTCCCTTGGGCGACATGCTGAACCGGCGCCGGCTGACCCTGTTCCAGCTGGGCTTGCTTGCCGTCTCCCTCGCGGCGCTGGGCTGCGCCCGTTCCACGGCCGCCTTGCTGGGCGGCATGCTGCTGGTGGGCTTGCTGGGCACGGCCATGACGCAGGGCTTGATCGCCTATGCGGCCAGCGCGGCGGCCAGCCATGAGCGGGGCAGGGTCGTTGGCATGGCGCAGGGCGGTGTGGTGATCGGCTTGCTGCTGGCGCGCACCCTGTCCGGCGTGGTGGCGGACCTGGCCGACTGGCGCGCCGTGTATTTTGTGTCGGCGGCCATCGCCTGCGCCCTGCTGTTGCTGCTGTGGCGCAAGCTGCCGCCGGCGCAGCCATCCGATCAAAAGCTGGCCTACGGCGCCCTGCTCGCCTCCATGGTGGACATGCTGCTGCACAACAAGGTGCTGCGCGTGCGCGGCATGCTGGCCCTGCTGATGTTTGCCGTCTTCAATATCTTCTGGAGCGCGCTCGTATTGCCCCTGACGGCGCAGGGCTATGGCCATGCGGCCATCGGCGCATTCGGGTTAGTGGGCGTGATCGGTGCGCTGGGCGCGGCGCGTGCGGGCGCCATGGCGGACAAGGGCCGCGCGCAGTGGACGACGGGCGCGGCCCTGCTGTTGCTGCTGGCCGCATGGCTGCCGCTCAGCTTTGCGGGTGCGGCCCTGTGGCCCTTGATCGTCGGCATCATCGCGCTGGACCTGGCGGGCCAGGCCATCCACGTGACGAACCAGAGCCTGATTTTCAAGCAGGACAGCGATGCGCACAGCCGCCTGGTGGCGTGCTACATGCTGTTTTATGCGGTGGGAAGCGGACTCGGGGCGATTGCCGCCACCAGCGTGTATGCGCTGGCGGGCTGGCATGGAGTATGCGCGCTGGGCGCGGCGGTCAGCTTGCTCGCCCTGCTGTTCTGGCGGCTGACCTTGCCTGCTGAAAAAGCTTAGTTCAGCATGGCCGTGGCGGCGGAACCATGGCGGTACGTCTTCAGCGCATCGGACTGGATCTGGATCAGCGAACCGCTGACTTTAATCAGGTGCAAGTCCGTCAGCTGGTGCAGCACGCGCGACAGGGTGGCGGGCGCCAGGTTCAGGAACGAGGCCAACAGACTTTTCTTCAAGTCCAGCTTGACCTCGTTCGAGCGCTGCTGGTCCGATGCCTGCAGCAAATACTCGACCACGCGCTGGGTGGCATTCTGCACGGAGCAGCGCTCCACGTTGCGGATGAAACCCATCAGGTGATGCGACAGGCTGTTCATCATCTGGCGCGCGATGCGGGGCGACTGGTCCAGCAGGCGCAGCAGTGCGTGCGGCGGGATGCGCAGCAGCAGGCAGTGCTCAAGCGCTTCGGCGCAGAACGGGTATGGTTCATCGAGGAAAATCATGGCTTCGCCGAAGCTCTGGCCCGGGCGGATCAATTCCAGGACCTTGTCCGTCCCTTCCATGGAAAACACGCTGAGCTTGACGAGGCCGAAGACCACCACGTAGGCGCCTTCCGCCACTTCGCCCTTGCGGAACAACACTTTGCCTTTTTCCACTTCGACACGCACGACATCCTGGCGCAATTGCTCTAATTGCGAAGGGGAAATATGGCGGAACAGAGCCTGGCTCGATAGCAAGCCATCGACGTTGACCTTATGCATGACACTCTCTTATTAGATTAGCGAATGACTAAGAGTGTAATGCGCAGGCACGGTCAAGGCCATACGTCAAAGGAACTAGGGTTGTCTAGGCCGGAACGCCATGCAGATCAAACAATCGCGCATTCCTTGTGGCTTTTTGGCACTGTATTTACGCTTTGCTTGATCTTTATTTACCGAGTTCGCGCTCGACCGCATACACGGCGATCTGCACGCGGCTGCTGAGCTTGAGCTTTTTGAGGATGTTTTGCACGTGGATTTTCACCGTGCTTTCGGCCACGTCCAGCTGGCGCGCGATTTCCTTGTTGCTCAGCCCTTGCGCCAAGCAAGCCATGGCTTCGCGTTCGCGCGGCGTCAGTTTGTCGTAGTCTTCCTGCGGCGCGTTCTGCCCCGCGCGGAACTGCGACACGAGCTTGGCCGTCATGGCGTCGGCAATCACCGATTCGCCGGCGGCGGCGCGGCAGATGGCCTGCCCCAGCTGCTCGGCTTCTATATTTTTCAGCAAGTAGCCGCGCGCGCCCGCGCGCAGGGCCGCGCCCAGGTCGGCCGCGTTTTCCGACACGGTCAGCATCAGCACGACCATCTGCGGCATGTCCTGCAAGATCAGCTGCAGCGCCTCGACGCCCGTTACGCCGGGCATGTTCAAGTCCATCAGCACCACGTCGGGCTGCAGTTCGGCCGTCAGGCGCACGCCGTCGAGGCCGTTCGATGCCTCGCCCACCACCTGGAATTGAGGATTGCGCTGCAGCAGCAGCTTGACGCCGCTGCGCAGCAGGGTATGGTCGTCGACCAGCAAAATTTTGATTGGTGCGTTCACTATGTTTGTTGCCTGATAAATAGCGGGAATAGGTTCGGAATCATCTGTTACGCGGCCTGGCGCCGCGCCGCCGGCAAGGCCAGCGAGATCGTCGTGCCGCCGCCGGGCGTGCTGTCGATGGCAAATTGCGCACCGAGCCGCTCGGCCCGTTCCTGCATGATACGCAAGCCGATCTGCAATTCCGTTTTCTTGTCGCGCAGGTTGGCGGCGAAGCCTTCGCCATCGTCGCGCACCTGCAGCGCAAAATCGCGCCCGTTTTCCACGCGCAGCGCCACGTTGCTCGCTTGCGCATGCTTGCGGATATTCGACAGCGCTTCCTGCACGATGAACAGGATTTGCAACTGCTGCTCGGGCGCCAGCGGCGCGCCGTTGCCGCTCATCTCGAGCGTACCGGCGACGCCCGTCTGCAGCTCGAACTTGGCCAGCACTTCCGACAGTTTGCTTTCCAAGTCGCTGCCATGCCAGCGCGTGCGGAAATTGACGAGCAATTCGCGCACGTCCTGGTAGCTTTGTTCGACGCCCATGCGCATCAGCGGCAACACTTCGGCCGCTTCGTCGAGCTGGCCCCGGCGCACGGAATCGTCGAGCATCTGCACTTGCAGGCTGATGAAGTTCAGGCTTTGCGCGATGCTGTCATGCAAGCCTTCGGCCAGCAGGCTGCGTTCGCGCGCCACGGCAAATTCCTTTTCGCGCGCGATCAGGCGCTGGTTTTCGATGGCGATGCCCAGGCTCTGGCCCAGCGTCTCCAGCCAGCCCTGCTGCTGCGCCTGCACGGCTTGCGGCTGCGCAAAGTGCAGCGAAAAACTGCCCACCACCTGCTCGCGCGCGAGGATGGGAAAGACGGCGATGGCGATAAAGCCTTCGTCCTGGCAACGGTAGCGCTGCAACGCTTCGACCTGGCGGAAATCGCGGATCTGGATCACGCCCTGCGCCACGGCCGCGCCGCACAGGCAATCGTTGTTGCGGATGCAGTGCTCCTCTTCCACCATGGCGTCAGAAATGCCTTCATGCACGATGATGTGCACGGTGTCCTGTTGCGGATCGAGGATGCGCACGGTGCCGCCTTCGGCTTGCGCGAACTGCATCACGTGGCGCAGGAAGCCACGGCACAGGGCATCGATGGCGTGCTGCCCCGCCAGCAAGGTGGAAATGTCATGCAGGGTGGCCAGCTGGCGTTCCTGCGCGGCGCTCAGGCCCGATGCGGCTTGCGCCAGGCGGCGCTGGCGCCAGCGCGACGCTGGAAGTTGTTTGCGGGAAGGTTGACTGCGCGGCGCATGCATGAAAAACTCGAATCTGAAAAGTGATGCGCCCGGCAAGCGCTGCGGCCTGCCGGACTGGTGAAGGTTACAAATGGATCTCGGTACCGAGCAGCTTGACGAACTGCGCCAGCCAGGCCGGATGCGCGGGCCAGGCGGGCGCCGTGACGAACTGGCCATCGGTGACGGCGTCCGTGACGGCGATGTCGGCATATGTGCCGCCCGCCAGTTTCACTTCCGGCGCGCAGGCGGGATAGGCGGAAATGCGCTTGCCGCGGATGACGTCGGCGGCGGCCAGCAATTGTGCGCCGTGGCAGACGGCCGCGACGGGCTTGCCCGCTTCGGCAAAATGGCGCACGGCGGCGATGACTTTCTCGTTCAGGCGCAGGTATTCGGGCGCGCGGCCGCCGGCGATCATCACGGCGTCGTAGTGGGCCGGGTCGATCTCGTCGAAGCTGGCGTTCAGGGTAAACAGGTGGCCCGGCTTTTCCGTGTAGGTCTGGTCGCCCTCGAAATCGTGGATGGCCGTCTTGATCGTCTCGCCGCTCTTCTTGCCTGGGCAGACGGCATGCACGGTATGGCCCAGCATCAGCAGGGCCTGGAACGGCACCATCGTTTCATAATCTTCTGCAAAATCGCCGGTCAAAAACAGAATTTTCTTCGCTGCCATTTAGTTCTCCTATGAAAGATTGATCCCGCATCCCTGCCTGCAGGATGCACCGCAAGGCGTATCTTAGCGCGACTTGGCAGCCATACTGGATATTTATCAAACTTTTGCGCCTTGATCGAGGATTTTACAGGCTGAGGCAGAATTATTTGCAGGCTCGCCGGTCAAATCAGGCACACCTCCTTGAAAGGCCGGGCCATGGACAGCAGCAGAAGCATAAACAGCGGCGGCAGCACGCTGATACGTATCTTCGACCATTTCCCCGATGCGGAGCGCGCCCGCACCCGGCTGCTGGCCGAAGGTTTTCCTCCTCACGCCGTGCAGCTGGACGCGGGCGACGACGAGGCCGGCCCCGTGCAGGGCAATTTTACGGTCGGCAACCGCGACACCATCACCAGCCGGCTGGAACGCGCGATCAATGCCCTGTTCGGCGGCGACAACCATATGTACCGGCGCAACTACGGCAAGACGGCGTTTCGCGGCATGGTGCGCCTGGTGGTGGCCACGCGCCACGCCGATGAACAGGAGCGCGCGCACGCCATCCTGCAAGCGTGCGGCGGCAGCGATATCGAACAGCGCACGGCCCGCTGCGGCCACGACAGGCACGGCGGCGTGGCAGCCCTGTCGCGCTAGCCGGCGTGCCCGGCAAGGAGAGCAAGCATGGACGTCACGTGGGTGGTGGTGGCCGACAGCAGCCGGGCGCGGCTGTTTGCGCTGGGGCAGCAAAACCAGCTGGGCGAGCTGCAAGACTTTGTCAATCCGGCGGGCCGCGAAAACGGGAACGCCTTGAACAGCGATGCCGGCGGACGCTTCGGCAGCGGCATGCGCGCCGGTACGCAAGCGGGCACGCAGGCGCATACGACGGAGCCCCAGGTGACGCCAGTCGAGCATGCGAACGAACAGTTTGCCCGGCATATCGCGCAAGTGCTGCAGCAAGGCCTGCAGCAACGGCGCTACGGCAAGCTGTGCCTGGTCGCCGCGCCCAAGTTCCTGGGGCAGTTGCGTCAAAGCCTGGACGCCCAGGTGGAAAAGCGGCTCAGTCATGCCCTGGCCAGGGATGTCGCCAGCATGAACGTGCCGCAGCTGGAAGCCTATCTGCAGCAAGCGCTGGACAGGAGCGGCGGCGCCGGCTGAATGGCAAGTGGCCCATCGCCGTCCGCAAGCGGGCACAATCTGTGGCAAGATCTGCGTTCTTTCTTTCAAAACCGGAACTTGCCATGATTTTTGAAATTGCCCATATCCAGATCAAATCGGCCACGCATGAGGCCTTCGAAGCGGCCGTAGCGAAGGCCGTCCCCCTGTTCCAGCGCGCGCGCGGCTGCGAATCGATGCGCCTGGAGCGCTCGATCGAAAACGGCGACGCCTACCGCCTGGTGGTGGGCTGGACGACCCTGGAAGACCATACCGTGCATTTCCGCGGCAGCGACGATTTCCAGGCCTGGCGCGGCCTGGTGGGTGAATTTTTCGCCGCACCGCCGCAGGTCGAGCACATGGATACGGTGGTGACGGGGTTTTAAGTCGGGGTTACACACAGACACACACAGACAACCGAGCACACCGGCTGCCCGCCGGCTTGCCAGGTTTGTCGGATTACGCGCGGCTTTGCCGCACTAATCCGACCTACCCTACTAGACAGGCGCCTGGATGGCAGGATGGTGGAACACCTGTCGCAGGTACGCGAGGAAGGTTTCATCCTTGCACAGGGTCTTGCCTGGCGAATCCGACAATTTCGCCACGGACTGGCCATTGCAGCGCACCAGTTTCATGACGATATTGAGCGGCGTCAAACCGACGTCGTTGGTGAGATTGGTGCCGATGCCAAAGCCCGTCATGATGCGGTCGGCGAAGTGCTGGTACAGGGCAAACGCCTTGTCCAGGTCCAGGCCGTCGGAAAACACGAGGCGCTTGGTGTTGGCGTCGATGCGCAGGGCCGCATAGTGGGCCAGCGCCTTCTCGCCCCACTCGACGGGATCGCCCGAATCGTGGCGCAAGCCGTCGAACAGCTTGGCGAAATACAGGTCGAAGTCGGCCAGGAAGGCATCCATGCCGACCACGTCCGTCAGGGCGATACCCAGGTCGCCTCGGTATTCCTGCACCCAATCTTCCAGTGCGGCCTTCTGAAAGTCGCGCAGGCGCACGCCGAAGGACTGGAACGACTGCATGTATTCATGCGCCATGGTGCCGATCGGCACGATGCCCAGCTTTTTCGCCAGGTAGACATTCGACGTGCCCTTGAAATACTCGGGCACTTCGCGCGCCAGCCGTTGCACCACCTCGTCATGCCAGGCGCCGGAAAAACGCCGGCGCACGCCGAAGTCGGAAAATTCAAATGGATGCTTGCGCCGTGGCAGCTTGCCGAATTCCTTGACGGCCGCCACTTTCAAGCCCAGGCGGTGACGCCCTTCGCGCATGGCCGCATCGAGGTCGAAACGGCGGAAATACAGTTCGTTGATAATGTACAGCACGAAAATCTCGAAACCCATCACGTGCACCTGCGGCCCGGCCGCATGCACGACCAGGGTGTCGCCATCGGTGCTGACGTCGATGAACTTGCGCTGGAAGCGGAACACCGTCAAAAAATCGACGAAATCGCTCTTCATGAAGCGCAAGGTGCGCAAATAGGCCAGCTCGTCGTCGGCAAACGACATCGAGCACAGGTGGTCGAGCTGTTCTTCCAGCTCGCCCTTCAGTTCGGCCAGGGGAAAGGCGGTGGCGTTGCGGCAGACAAATTCGTATTCGGTATGGGTATTCGGATGACCGTGCAGCAAGGCTTGCCACATTGTAAATTTATACAGATCGGTTTCCAGCAAACTGCGCACTATCGGGGTCATGTGTGTTTTCTCCAACTTCCTGAAGCCAGAATAGTACGCCACCGCAAGCATTTCAGCAGGGTTCGCTTGCAGAAAGCATCAATCGCCTGCGTTGGCCAGCAATTCAGGCACGACCTCGGTGGAGGTGGCCAGCCGCGCGCCGCGCTCATGCATGGCGGCAAGAAAGTCGCGCTGCTGCGCCGCAAAGCCCGTGACGGGACTCATGCAGTCCGTCAGCAAGACCAGGCGCGACAGGGCCGCCTTGCCTTGCTGCGCTTCCAGGTAATCGGCGATGTGCTCGGTGCTGGCCTTGACGCAATGGCTGCCCGCCTCGCCGGTGACATAAATCTGCTGCGCCGGCAGCAAGGTGTCGAGGAAAGCGCGGTTGAGCTGGGTGGCCGCATCCTGCGCATCGGGCACTTCCGCCATGACGGCCGAGTAATGCTCGGTCCACGGATTGGAACCCTTGCTCAGCTTGGCCACCACTTGCAAGTTGGCCACTTCCCAGGCGTTGTAGGCGGCGCGCACGGCCGCGTGGATATTCTGGCCCCAGCTGCCGATCTCGCAATGCACGGGCCACACCATCAACTGGTAGCGTCCCGCCTGCTGCAAGGCGTCGAGATAGGCCAGCGCGCGCGGCAAGGCGCCGCTGGCGGCGGGCAGGAACAGGCGGTCGCGCACTTGCTGGGCGCTGATCTGCGTAAATGGGGCGACGGGACCGCCCTCGCCCGTGCGCCAGAAGGCGGGGTGGGCGATGTCGTAGCGGTGGTGGGCGTCGAGCGTCACGCTGATCTGCGTCAAACCGCCGCCCCCTTCACGGATCAGCTGCGCCACGCGCAGCATGTCGGCGTGGGCGCCGGGCACGGCCAAGGCCGGTGCCGCATCGGGCGGCAGCCAGGTAGCGGGCAAGTCGCAAAAATCGTTTTGCGGGTCGATGACGAGCAGGTGCAACTGGCGTTTCATGGCGATCCTCGTGCGTGGCAGGAAGTTGCATGATAATGGCAACATCGCCATCACGCCAATCCGGAGACCGCCATGCACCTTGTCAATCGCAATAACTTGCGCCCGAACAAGTTACTCAACAGCAAATGGACCGCCGTCACACCCGTCAACAAGGAAAAACATTTTCTCGTCATCAAGCTGTGCGCCCCGGCCACGCCGGATGAACCGGCCACGCACGTGGAACTGGAAGCCGTGCATTCGGGCCGCGTGCACATCCTGCCCTGGCGTGCGCTGCAGGATGCGGCGCAGTGGCATCAGGGGTGGAAGACATAGCGGCGCTGGCGCCGCTCGACCAGCTTGACGGCCGCCTCGCCCGCTTCCGCCATGGCATCGGCTTCCGTCGTAAACTGGTGGTCGGCCGACACGCGGCGCTTTTTCACCAGGTTCACCCGGTGCATGGGGTTGGGCGAAGGGGCATAGATGGCGACGTACGCGCCCCATAGCTTGCAGCCCCGCAAGCGCTCTGCCGTGTAATTCACCTCATAAAAATCAACATACTTTATCGGCACGATGTGCGCTCCAAAAATGACATGGCCGGACAGCTTGTCTCTACGGACTGACGCGGTAAAAGGGGAAAAACCATGCGCTCGCGATTGCTCAGGATACTCACTTACTTATCTGCTTTTTATTACGCGGCACAGGGAAAAACTTGAACGCTTGCCTGATCGCCAGGCATGGCGGCACGTCCACTGAAAGTATAGACGATGCAAAAAAATTGTTGATCGGAAACCCCGTACTGAACGCAGGGGGTACGGTGGAAATCCGCGCGCTGCCGCGCGGCTGACGCGGCATGGTTGGCGGCTATTTTCCTGCCTCGGCGGCGGGATGCATGGACCAGACGACGCTGAGGATTTTCCAGTCGCCGTCGCGCTTGACCATCTGCCACGCTTCCACGCCATAGTTCGACAATTTGTCGCCGACGAGGAATTCGTAGTCGAAGTTGACCCACGCCACATGGCGGTCCTGGGTGATCTTGACGTTGTAGAATTTTTCTTCCGTGCGCTGCGGTTCGCGCTTGATGAAGTTGGCGAAACCGGCATAGCCGGCCGCCGCGACGCCGTCGAAATGGACGTCCGTCGTGTCGCGCATTTTCTTGATGAAAGTGTCGTCGGCTGGCGAGGCGAACAGGATATTCGTGTGCAGCATCAGCGACGACAGCAGCTTGACATCCTTGGCGATCAGGGCCGCCTGGAAGTCGGCGACGACTTGCTCGATGGCGCGGATATCCTCGGGCGTGGAGGCGTGGCGGCCCACGTGGGGCGGCGCAGCGGGCGCGGTCTGCGCCAGCGCCATGCCTGCCGAAAACAGGGAACAGCCAAACAGTACTGCGCTTGCCAACTTGTGCATGGGGGACTTTCATGGCGAACGGCTCGCCGGCCTGGCACGGGGCGTGCCGCCGGCAAGCTTATGTCAACCATGGCAGATTGGCAATCCCTCTTTGGAACTAGAACTGGGCCAGCCTCAGGCAGCCAGGGCCTCGATCGACGCGCGGCCCTTGGCGATCGCGCTGGCGACGGCATCCTCGCCCATGGCCACGCCTTCCGCTTGCACGAACTCGATGTCGTTGATGCCGATGAAGCCCAGCGCCGTGCGCAGATAGGTGCTCAGATAGTCATACGCGGCGCCCGGGCCTTCGCTGTAGACGCCGCCGCTGGCCGTAAAAATATATGCTTTCTTGCCCGTGGCCAGGCCGACGGGGCCCGTTGCCGTGTACTGGAAAGTGCGGCCCGCGCGCGCCACGTGGTCGATCCACGCCTTCAGGGTCGATGGCACGGAAAAATTGTACATGGGCGCGGCCAGCACCAGCACGTCGGCGGCCAGCAATTCGTCGACCAGGGTATCGGACAACTGCACCGCCGCTGCCGCCTGCGCGCTGCGCTGCTCGGCCGGCGTGAAGAAGGCGCCCATCACCTCTTCCGTCAGGTGCGGCACCGGTTGCGCGGACAGGTCGCGCTCGACCACGCTGGCGCCTTGCGCGGCCAGTTTCGCGACGAATTCGCCCGACAATTGACGCGACAGGGAACCGCTGTTGCGCACGCTGCTATTGATGTACAAGACCTTGCTCATGAAGTGCTCCTGGGAAAACGGGTGACGGGATGGGCCGCATCGCAGCCCTTGCATACAGCATAGTTCAGGTCTACCATCGAGAAAACCATGTAAATATAAATGATTAGCATCGAATTTTTAGATAGGGAATCATCATGAGAGAACCGGGCCAGCCTTCGCTCGACCAGTTGCGCGTGTTCGTCGCCGTCATCGACGCGGGCGGTTTCGCCCACGCGGCGCGCCAGCTGCACCGCACGCAGTCGGTGATCAGCTACACCATCGCCAACCTGGAAGAACAGCTGAATGTGGTGCTGCTCGACCGCGGCAAGCGCAAGCCCACGCTGACGGACGCGGGCAAGGCCCTGCTGGCCGACGCGCGCGCCGTGGCCCTGAAGGTCGACGGCATGCGCGCGCGCGCCAAGGCGCTGGCCGGCGGGCTGGAGGCGGAAGTGTCGGTGGTGGTCGACGTGATGTTCCCCACCTGCGTGCTGGTGCGCGTGCTCGAGGCGTTCCAGGCGCAGTTCCCCACCGTCGCCCTGCGCCTGCGCATCGAAGCCATGGGCGCCGTGGCGCAGCTGGTGATGGATGGCAGCTGCCACATCGGCCTGGGCGGCTGGATGACGGCCACGGCCAGCGTCTTCGAGCGCCTGGCCGTCGGCCACGTGCGCCTGATTCCCGTGGCCGCGCCCAGCCACGCGCTGGCGCAGCTGGCCGGCCCGATTGCGTCCGGCGTGGCGCGCGAACACGTGCAGCTGGTGCTCAGCGACCGCAGCGTGCTGACGGAAGGCCAGGATTTCGGCGTGCTGGGATTGCGCAACTGGCGCCTGGGCGACCTGGGGTCAAAACACGCGCTGCTGCGCGCGGGCCTGGGCTGGGGCAACATGCCCGAAGCGATGGTGCGCGAGGATTTGACGGAAGGACGGCTGGTGCACCTGCCGCTGGCCGTCGACAATGGCGAGAATTATCCGATTTACCTGATCCAGCGCGCCGACACGCCGCCGGGCCAGGCGGGCAAGTGGCTGACGGAGCGCTTTGCGGAGCAGTTGCCGCTGCTGGTGCAGGGGTTTTAGAAAAAGTGGGCCACAGGTATGATTAGCCCCCCAACGGCAAACACTGGGGTCGGACCCTGAGGGTCCGACCCCAGCCTCTACTTGGGTTAACTTTTAATTACAAGGATTCACATGGCCGGCATCGACGACTTCGTCAACAAGCAAAAACCAGGCGCGCGCTTCGTCATCACGGCGCAGATGCTGCGCATGACGCCACAGCAGTTCGACTCGCTGGCGCAGGAGTGGATGGAAGACGGCGGTCCCGGCTTCGACGTGGCCGGCATTCCGCACAGGGTCGTCGTCGATGGGCAGTTTTATATCGGCAGGATCACCGTGCAGCGGCACGGCGATCCTGCCTAAGGGTTACTCGACGCCCAGCACGTGCAGGCGGCGGCGCAGGCGCGCCACTTCTTCCGATAGATCGACCACCAGCGCGGCCAGGTCCGCGTTCGCGTCGAACACGGATTCGATTTCGTGCAGGCGGCGCGCGCGCACCAGGTCCAGGCTGGTGAAGCGCCAGGCCGTCAGCTGGCCCGCCGGCGGGCCGTCCTGCAGCAGCACGCCCGTCTGCACATGCTGCACCACCCAGTCCGGTTCCACCGCGCAGGCGCGCGCCAGTTCTTCCAGGCTCAGGGCACGATCTTCGAGCAATTCGCCAATTACCTTGTTTGTCATGATTTACCCTCCCAGCTTCTGGCGCGGATTGAAAGCCATCTCGCGCGCCATGGTTGCATACAGTTCGCGCGCCTTGTCATCGTTCGCCGGCGGCAGCACCACTTCCAGCAGCAGATACAGATCGCCCGGCTGGGCGGCGGGAATGCCGCGCCCCTTCAGGCGCAGCTTGCGCCCCGTCTGCGAATTGGGCGGTACCGTGACGGACACCGTGCCCGATGGCGTGGGCACGTCGATCTCGCCGCCCAGCGCCGCTTCCCATGGCGTGACGGGCACCGTCTCGAACACGTCGCGCCCTTCCACCTTGTAGCGCGCGTCGGGCCGGAAGCGGATTTCCAGGTACAAGTCGCCGGCGGGCGCGCCGCCGCTGCCAGGATTGCCCTGCCCCTTCATGCGCAGCTGCTGCCCTTCCGTGACGCCTTTCGGTATCGTCACTTCCAGGGTGCGTTCGCGCGTCACCACGTGGCCTTGCGCGTCCGCTTCGGGCACGCGCATGACGATGTGGCGCTTGGCGCCCTGGTAGCTGTCCTGCAGGTCGATGGTGATGGCGGCGTGGCTGTCTTCGCCCTGCATCTGGAAACTGCCGCCGGCGCGGCGGCGCCCGCCCACATGGGCGAACAGGTCGGCAAAGAAGTCGCTGTCGTCGGCGCCCGACGATTCGTAGCCCGAACCCCAGTCCGGCGGCGGCCGGAAGGGCTGGCCCTGCGCGCCCTGGTTACGGCCCAGTTCATCGTAGGCGGCGCGCTTTTCCGCGTCGCCCAGCACGCCGTAGGCCTCGTTGAGGGCCTTGGTGCGCTTGTCGGCGTCCGGCTCCTTGCTCACGTCGGGATGGTATTTGCGTACCAGCTTGCGGTACGCCTTCTTGATCTCGGCCTCGGACGCCGTCTTCTCGACGCCAAGCTCCTTGTAGTAGTCCTTGTATTCCACCGTGCTTGCTCCCCATGGTTGAACTGCCTATGGGAAGAGTACACGAATTGGGCGCTGGACAGCGTCTGCACGATACAACGCCGCCTGGCAGCGGGATCAGCGCACGCGGCGCACCGAGGAAATGCGGCGGTCGAGGCCACCGTGCAGGCGACCGTAGCTGCCCGGCCCCATCACCACGCAGCGGCCGCGGAAGTTGGCATCGACGCAGAATTCCCAGCGGCCGTAATTGACGACGACCGATTCGGCACGGTCGTTGAAGCCATAGCGGCTCAAGTCGCGCACTTCGCGGTCCAGGCGCACGGGCCTGCCGCGCATGCCGGCGTCGGGGAACAGCAGCACGGCGCCATTCATGTCGGGACGATGGCCGCCGCCGTGGCCGGGATACCCGGGATAAGGACGCTCCGGCTCGGGACGCGGCGGGCGCGGTGGATACGGGCGGTGATCGCCGCCGCCATGGCCAGGACGGCCCACTTCGCGCACGGAGGAAACGGCGTCGTTCATGCCAGGCATGGTGTCGTAGCGGCCAGGCTGCAGCACGCGGCAGTTGCCACGGTAATTGGCGTCCTTGCACACTTCCCAGGTGCCCGAGCGCACGATGATGCTCGAGGTCTTGTCATTAAATCCCATGCGCGACAGGTCGCCCGTGTCGGAGCGCAGGGTGACGGGACGGCCGCGGAAACCGGCGTCCTGGAACAGCGTGATTTCGCCCGCCGATGCGGCGAGGGGGGCAAGGAAGGTGGCGGCGCACAACAGCGCGGGCCGGAAAGATCGAACCATGACAACTCCAATACTGATGACATTTTCGCCAGTGTAGACCAGGCGGCAGGCGGCGAGTGTAACAAAGGGCAAGCAAATGTCAGCGCACGGCAGCGAATGTAAAAACCGCCTGGCGGGATCAACCCGGCAGGCGGTCTGTCAGCACGACGTCAGGACGGGATCAGCGCACGCGGCGCAGCGAGGAAATCTGGTTTTCCATGCTGTTCAGGCGGCCGTATTCGCCCGGCCCGATCACTTCGCAGCGGCCATGGAAGTTCGAATCGCTGCACACTTCCCACTGGCCCTCGTTGACGACGATGGACGAGGCACGGTCGTTGAAGTTGTAGCGCACCAGGTCTTCCGCATTGCGGTCCAGCGCCAGCGGCTCGCCGCGCATGCCCGCTTCGGGGAACAGCAGGACGGCGCCGCGCTGCTGGTACTGCGGCTGCTGGTATTGCGGATACTGCGGCTGGTCGTACTGCGGCCGCTGGTACTGATTATCGTACTGCTGCTGGCGGCGCGCTTCGCGCTCGTCGACCATGCGCGCCGACGAGACGCGTCCATCGAGGCCGCGTCCCAGGTCGTCGTGGCGGCCAGGGCCGAAGATGCGGCACACGCCGTTGTAGTTCGAATCGCTGCACAGCTGCCAGTAGCCGTTATAGACGACGATGCTGGTGGTGCGGTCGTTGAATCCGATACTGACGAAATCGTCCGTGTCGCGGTTCAGGCGCGCCGAGCCGCCATTCTGGCCGGCGCCCGAATACACTTCCAGCGTGCCGCCACGGCCATAGCCGCCATGGCCCCGGTCGGGATCGCGTCCCGGGCGTCCCGGATTGTTGCCATCGCCGCGCCCCGACTCGCGCACCGAACTGATGGCGTCGTTCATGCCCGGCATCGAACGGTATTCGCCCGGTCCCAGGGTGCGGCAATTGCCGCGGAAACCGGCATCGGTACACACATCCCACGTACCCGAGCGCACCAGGATGCTCGACACCTTGTCGTTAAAGCCCATGCGCGACAGGTCGTCCGTCGTTTCTCGCAGGTTCACTGCGCGGCCGCGCAGATCCACGTCCTCGAACAGGGTGATATCGCCCGCATGGGCGGCCGCATGGGCCCCCAGCGAGAGCAGCAAGGTGGCCGCGCATGCCAGCGTGTGTTTGAAAGGGCCCGTCATGATTAACTCCATTCTTCATTCTTTGGTGATGATTTGCCTGGCTGTTGCGCCAGGATGCTAGTGTAACAAATACAAGGCCACGCGGAAGGCCCGATCACGCGTTCAGTACAGGCGGTGCAGCGAGGAAATACGCTTGTCGAACGTCGTGTTCAGCACTTCATACTTGCCCGGCCCCATGCGCTCGCAGCTGCCGTTGAACTGCGAGTCCGTGCAGACTTCCCAGGTGCCTTCGTTGATGGCGAGGGATGCGGCCTGGTCGTTGAAGTTCAGGCGCACCAGGTCGCTGACGTCGCGGTTCACCTGCAGCCCGGGCCCCTTCAGGAACGCGCGGCCATACAGCACCACCAGGCCCTCGTCATTTTGCGGACGGTTCTCCTCGCGCGGATCGACCAGGCGCGCCGACGACACGCGTCCGTTCAGGCTGCCCAGGTCATCGTGGCTGCCAGGCCCGAACACGCGGCAGCTGCCACGGTAGTTGGAATCGCTGCACAGCTGCCAGTAGCCGTACTCGACGCGCGCGCTGCTGGCACGGTCATTGAAGCTGATGTCGACCAGGTCGTCGCGGTCCGAGTTCACGCCGGCCGACGCGCCGCGCTGGCCGCCGTCGGCGAACAGCTCCAGCGCCGCGCGGCGCCCACCGCCGCTACCGCCGCTCCCCTGCCCCGTGCCGACTTCGCGCACGGACGAAATTTTATCGTTCATGCCCGGCATCGAGCGGTAGTCGCCCCGTTCCAGCGTCTTGCAATCGCCCTTGAAATCGGCATGCGTGCACACTTCCCAGCTGCCCGAATCGACCTGGATGCTCGAGACGGTGTCATTGAAATTGACGCGCGACAAGTCGTCCGTCGTATCGCGCAAGACGACTACGCGCCCCTTGAAATTGTCATCGGTGTACAGGCGGATCTCGCCGGCCTGTGCCGCGAGGTGGACAAACAGCGAACTGGCACACAGCAGAGCAAAGGCGAGCGGGCGATTCATGGGACGGTCTCCGGTGGCGGCAAAAGCAAGTGATCGACATGACAACTGATGTCAGTGTAGCCATCCACAGAAAAAACGGTGTAACAAAGTATGGGAAAAGCACAATAAATTGTTACCAAAAGCAATAACCAGCCCCGCAGGAGCCGGTTATTGCCACTTGGCTGCTACCTGCCCCGCGTCAGCGCACTTCGCGCACCGACGAGATGCGGTTGCTCATGCGCTCCAGGCTCGCGTACTCGCCCGGCGCCAAGGTGCGGCAGCGGCCACGGAAGCCCACGTCTTCGCACACTTCCCAATAGCCGGAGCGCACGCGCACGCTTTGCACCGTGTCGTTGAAGTCGCGCTCGCGCAAGTCGGCGGAAGCATTGCTCACGCTCAGGCTGCGGCCGGCGAAATCGTCGCGCGTATAGAAGGTCAGCTCGCCGCCCAGCGAGCGTCCCGGCAAATGGCCGCGCTCGCGGTCACGGTCACGGCGGCCGTCCCAGTCGCGTCCCCGGTCACGCTCACCGTCACGGTCGCGGCCCCGATGGCCGTCCCAGCCGCCGCGCACTTCGCGCAGCGACGTGATCTTGTTGGCCTGGCCGTCCAGCGACGGGTACTCGCCCGTCTCGAGCAGGAAGCAGGCGCCGCGGAAATCGGCGTCCTCGCACGCTTCCCAGCGGCCCGAGCGCACGCGGATGCTTTGCGTCGTATCGTTGAAACGCAGCTCTTCGAGGTCGGCGACGGCCTCGCGCACGGTCTGCGAGCGGCCGTGATAATCGTCGCGCGAATACAGGGTCAGTTCGCCGGCGCCGGCCATTTCGGCCGTCATGGCGGCGCCCAGCAGCAGGGCGCAGTTCAGGGTATGTTTCAGCATGGTCTTGCTCCATAGTCAGGATACTGCGGTTGACTATTTGGTCATTTTTGCCAAATAGAGCGCGCAGTCTATCCGCGACTGGCCCACTTAGCTGTAACAAATGATTACCGTGCCGGGCCGGCCCCCGGGGCGCCATGGCGGACAAGCACGGCGAATGCCGGTAGAATCTTGTGTTTAGTCAAGCTTGCCGCCCATGCCACACACTACCTCGTTCACCCTGCCCGCCGTCCGCAATGAAGTCTCGTCGCTGTGGAAGCTGGCCTGGCCCATCCTGATCGGCCAGCTGGCCACCGTCGGCATGGGCGCGGCCGACGTGGCGATGACGGGGCATACGAATCCCGAGGAACTGGCGGCCGTATCGCTGGGCGCGGCCATCTGGTCCATCGTGCTTGTCACCGTGAGCGGCATCATGATGGCGATCAATACCCTGGTGGCGCATGAAATCGGCGCCGCGCGCCACGACCGGGTACCGCACATCGTGCGCCAGTCGCTGTGGAAGGCGCTGCTGGTCGGCCTGGTCGCTTGCCTGCTGACGAACATGGCGGCGCTGGTATTCGACCACCTGATGCTCGAACCCGCCGTGGCATCCAAGGCCAAGCTGTTCGTGCACATCATCAGCTGCGCGCTGCCGCCGTTCGCCGCCTACCGCGCGCTGTACGGCTACAGCACCAGCATCAACCAGACCAAGCCCGTGATGGTCATCGCCTTGGCCGCGCTGGCGCTGAATATTTTCGTCAACTACCTGCTGATCTACGGCCACTGGGGCATGCCGAAACTGGGCGGCGTGGGCTGCGCCGTGGCCACCACCTGCTGCGTGTGGATGATGCTGCTGGCCATGCTGGCGTGGATCCGGATCGCCCCCGCCTACCACGCCACCTATCCATTCACGCACTGGGAATGGCCGCAACTGTCGTCGATCGGTCCCATGCTGCGCCTGGGCCTGCCCATCGGCGTCACCTACTTTGCCGAAGTGAGCGCGTTTGGCGTCATCAGCCTGCTGGTGGCGCGCTTCGGCGTGATCCAGGTGTCGGCGCACCAGATCGCCCTCAATTTTTCGTCCGTCGTCTTCATGGTGCCGCTCACCTTCGGCATCGCTCTCGTCACGCGCGTGGGCCACGCCGTGGGCGAAGCCAATCTGCGCAAGGCCCGCTTCATTTCGTGGGTGGGCGTGGCCATGTCGCTGACGGCGGCCATCGTCTCGGCCGCCGTCATCACCGTCTTCCGCCACCAGATCGCGCAAGCCTACACGTCCGACCCGCAGGTGCAGGAACTGTGCGCGCAGCTGCTGCTGTTCGCCGCCCTGTTCCAGCTGTCCGACGCGACGCAGGTGGCCACTTCCTGCGCCATCCGCGGCTACAAGGTGACGCGCCAGCCGATGCTGATCCAGCTGCTGGCTTTCTGGGGCTTCTCGCTGCCGATCGGCTATGTGCTGGGCCTGGCGCCGCAAGGCTTCATCTGGTCGCCGGCCGAACCGATGGCCGCCGCCGGTTTCTGGATCGGCCTCGTCACGGGCTTGACGGTGGCCGCCGTGCTGCTGACCTGGTATCTGAACCGTTTGTCGCTGCAGCGCCTGCGCGCAGCCTGAGACAAGGAGCACCGCATGCCGCAACCACGCCCCTTCAAGCAAGTCGATGTCTTCAGCAGTGTGCCGTTCCTCGGCAATCCGTTGGCCGTGGTGCTCGACGCGAATGGCCTCGATGCGGCGCAGATGCAGGCCATCGCGCGCTGGACGGGCCTGTCGGAAACCACCTTCGTGCTGGCGCCGTGCGACCCGGCAGCCGATTACCGCGTGCGGATCTTTTCGCCCGAGATGGAATTCCCGTTCGCCGGCCATCCGACCCTGGGCACGGCGCACGCCCTGCTCGATGCGGGCATGCAGCCCAAGGGTGCGCGCATCGTGCAGGAATGCGGCGTCGGCCTGGTGCAGATAGAACGGGGCGCCGGCGGCGTGCTGGCCTTCCAGGCGCCGCCCTGCAGCACGCGCGCGCTCGAGCCGGATCTGCTGCCGCTGCTGCACACGGCACTGGGCAGCGCGGCGGCCGCAGTCGCCACCGTCGCCGACATGGGCATCCGCTGGCTGTGCGTGCCGCTGGCCAGCGCCACCGCCTGCCTGGCCGTGCGCGCCGACATCGCCGCGCTGACGCCATTGCTGGCTGCCGCCGGCGCCGACGGCCTGGCGCTGTATGGCCCGCACGACGCCGGCGGGCCGGCCGACTACGAAGTGCGCGCGCTGCTCAGCGAACATGGCGCGCTGGTGGAAGACCCCGTCACGGGCAGCGCCAACGCCTGCATCGCGCAGCTGCTGGCGGGCGCCGACTACACGGTGCGCCAGGGTACCTGCCTGCAGCGCGACGGCCGCGTGTCCGTGACTTTCCGCGCCGGCCACGCCTGGATAGGCGGCGCATGCCTGACCGTGATCGCAGGCACGATATTGGCCTGAACGGGGCAAAGCGCCATGGAATGGGCGGCGGTTAGATATTTCTGACGAAGGAAATACGGCCAGGAGCGGTTTATTCCGTGGCCGGGGCTATCGCATAAACAGGCACGCTCTGGTATCGTCTTACGCTTAGGCAACGCTCAAGTTCGCCTATGCATGCAGTGCCCTTCATCCTTCCAACTACCGAGACATCCATGCGTTTTATTCTTTGTTTTCTGGCCGCGATGGCCAGCGTTCCCGCATCGGCTGAAAAGCTGACCCTGGAACGCATCCACGCCGATCCGGCGCTGGCCGGCCCCGGCGTGCGCAACCTGAAGGTCTCGCCCGACGGCGAGCGCGTCACGTTCCTGCGCGGCCGCGCCGACAACCAGTTCCAGCTCGACCTGTGGGAATTCAAGCTGAAGGACAAGAGCACGCACCGCCTGGTCGACTCCAAGGCGCTGGTGCCGAATGAAACGATTTCGCCCGAAGAGCAGGCGCGCCGCGAACGCGAGCGCACGGCCAGCCTGAACGGCATTCTCAGCTACAGCTGGTCGCCGGACGGCAAGCAGCTGCTGGTGCCGCTGGCCGGCAATCTGTACCTGGTCGACGCGGCCCACCCGGACAAGGCGCGCCTGGTCGCCAAGGGCAATGTGCTCGATCCGAAAATCTCGCCGAAAGGCCGCTACGTGTCGTTCGTGCGCGACCAGAACATCTATGTGATCGACCTGAAGTCGGGCCAGGAACGCCAGCTGACCACCGATGGCAAGGGCACGATCCACAACGGCGAAGCCGAATTCGTGGCGCAGGAAGAAATGGGCCAGCGCACCGGCTACTACTGGGCACCCGACGATTCCGCCATCGCCTATAAACGCTATGACGAAGCGCCCGTGCCCGTCGTGCGCCGCTTTGAAATCTTCGCCGACCGCACCGATGTCGTGGAACAGCGCTACCCTGCCGCGGGCGACCCGAACGTGCTGGTGCAACTGCTGATCGTCTCGCCGGAAACGGGCGCGCAGCGCCAGGTGGAGCTGGGCACGAACCCGGACATCTACCTGGTGCGCGCCGACTGGAGCGCGGACAGCAAGTCGCTCGTCTACCAGCGCCAGTCGCGCGACCAGAAGACCCTCGACCTGGTCGCCGTCGACGCGGCCACCTTGGCGCAGCGCACCCTGCTGACGGAAACGTCCAAGACCTGGGTCAGCATCCATGACGACCTGCGCTTCCTGTCGAACGGCACCTTCCTGTGGTCGTCCGAGCGCACGGGCCGCAACCATCTGTACCTGTACGACATGGGCGGCAAGCTGCTGCACCCCGTCACATCCGGCGAGTGGGGCATCGACAGCGTGCTGGCCGTGAACCAGAAGACGGGTAAAGTGTTCGTGTCGTCGAATCGCGACGCCGTGATCGACAAGCAGACCTACGCCCTGGCCCTCGACGGCAGCACGGCCGACAAGCCGCAGCGCGTGACGAAAGCGGACGGCTGGCACGACACGACGTTCTCGCGCAATGGCGAAGTCTTCGTCGACACGTATTCCGACCCGGCCACGCCGCCGCAAGTGAGCATCCGCCGCCCGGACGGCGCCATGGTGGGCTGGCTGGAAGAAAACGCGCTCAACGCCAGCCATCCCTACTTCAAGTACAAGGCCGACCACCTGCCGACGCAGTACGGCACCCTGAAAGCCAACGATGGCCAGACCTTGCACTACTCGCTGGTGAAACCGTCTAACTTCGATGCGGGCAAACGCTATCCCGTCTACCTGTCGACGTACGGCGGCCCGCACTCGCAGCATGTGGCTCGCCGCTGGGGCAACAACTTCGACCAGTACATGGCGCAGCAGGGTTTTGTCGTCTTCCGCCTCGATAACCGCGGCTCGTCGCGCCGCGAGCGCGCATTCACGGACGCCATCTACCATAACCTGGGCGCGGCCGAAGTGGCGGACCAGCTGGTGGGCATCGACTGGCTGGGCAAGCAAAGCTTCGTCGATGCGAAACGCATCGGCGTGTTCGGCTGGAGCTACGGCGGTTTCATGACCCTGCGTTTGCTGTCGGCCGCGTCCGACAAGATCGCGATGGGCGTGTCGGTTGCGCCCGTGACCGACTGGTCGCTGTACGACACCCATTACACGGAGCAATTCCTCGGCATGCCGAAGGAAAACGTGGACGGCTACAAGGCCAGCACCGTGTTCGCCCACCTCGACGGCCTGAAGTCGCCGCTGCTGCTGGTGCATGGCATGGCCGACGACAACGTCTTGTTCAGCAACAGCACGCGACTGATCGACGCGCTGGTCAACCGCGGCGTGCAGTTCGACCTGATGACGTATCCGGGCGCCAAGCACGGCATCTCGTCGCGCGCGGGCCAGCGCCACGTGTACAAGAAAATCGAGCTGTTCTTCAAGCAGAACCTGATGAAGCCAGCACAGTAAGCTTGCGCTGCATCACATAAAAAAAACCGCCGCCTGTCTTGCGACAGGCGGCGGTTTTTACATTCTTGCTGCCAGAATTAAGGCTTGCGCGTGACGGTCTCTACTGCGTCCTTCACATCGCCAACTTTCTTCTGCACTTTGCCTTCGACCTGGTTTGCCAGGCCCTTGGCTTGCTGTTCTTCGCTGCCGACGACTTTGCCAGCGGCTTCCTGGATTTTACCGCCGACTTCCTTCAGTTTACCTTCGACTTGATCTTTGTTCATGATGGATCCTCACTGTAGTTGGTACATCTGTTGTCCAGCCCCAAAGGACCGGTACTGCGGCTCACACGCTGTTGCAACTGCTTGCTGCGTGTCGATGTATCCATAGTACGCCCGAGGCCGCAAAAACTATGTACGGTTCCTAACACATGCCCAAATTCATACAAAATGCATCCATCAGGCTGGCTTGCGCCACACGGTGGCCAGCCACGGCTGCTGTTCGCGCGGCAAGCCCGGCGGACGGTAGTATTGCTCGACGAGGGTAAAACCGGCCGCCTGCACATATGCGGCCCAGCTCGCCTCGTCGTGGTAGCTGCCGTAGCGCGCGCCATTCCAGCCTTCCTCGTTCTGCCCGCGCGGGTTCGAGCTGAACAGCACGCCGCCCGGTTTCAGGCACGCGTACAAAGCGCGCAGCACGCCGGGCAAGGCGGCGCTGGGCACGTGGAACAGCACGGCATTCGCGAACACGCCGTCGAAGTGTGCGGCGGGCAAGTCGAGGTCGACGAAATCCTGCTGCCATACGGTGCAGCCGCTGTAGGCGCGCGCCATCTCGACGAAACGGGGGCAGCCATCGACGCCCGTCGCGTGGTGGCCCAGGGCCGTGAACGCCTTCAGGTCGCGGCCGGGGCCGCAGCCCAGGTCGAGGATGGTCAGCGGCGCCGGCTGGCCGATGGCGTTCAGCAGCGCGGCGATATTCTGGCTGACGTCATGGTCGCGCGTGCCTTCGAAAAACTGCTCGGCGCTGGCGTCGTAATGGGCCAGAGTACGCCCGGTGATGGCGTGGATGGGATCTTGCGGTGGGGTCGGCTTCATGGCGCTCCAATCAGTAATCACGCCATTTTACGGTGCCGGCGCGCTGCGCGTCCGGCACCGCTTATGCCTACCAGACGCGCACGCGCTGTTCCGGCGCCAGGTACAGCTGCTGCCCCGGCTTGACGTCGAAGGCCGGATACCAGGCGTCGAGGTTGCGCACGGTGGCGGCGCGGTATTGCGCTGGCGCATGGCCATCAGTGAGGATTTGCTGGCGCGCCGCCGCTTCGCGCGCCTTGCTGCGCCAGCTGACGCCATAGCCGACGAAGAACTCGCGGTCCGCCCCCAGCTGCGCCGGCTTGCCCTGCTGCGACAGGGTGAACGCGTCATAGGCGGCTGCCACGCCGGCCAGGTCGGCCAGGTTTTCGCTCAGGGTCAGCTGGCCATTCACGGCCAGGTCGGGGAACGGTTTGTAGGCCGCGAACTGTTCCACCAATTGCTTGGATGCCGCCTGGAAATGCGCCAGGTCGGCCGGCGTCCACCAGTCGCGCAGCTTGCCCTGGGCGTCGAACTGCGCGCCCTGGTCGTCGAAGCTATGGCTGATCTCGTGGCCGATGGTGGCGCCGATGCCGCCATAGTTGGCCGCATCGGATGCTTGCGGGTCAAAGAATGGCGGCTGCAGGATGGCGGCGGGGAAATTGAGCGCATTTTGCAGCGGCAGGTTGACGGCGTTGACCAGCTGCGCCGGCATGGCCCAGGCCTTGCGGTCGGGCGACTGGCCCAGCTTGGCCAGTTCCTGCCGGTAATGGAACTGCTCCGCCCGCTGCACATTCCCGAGCGCATCGCCGCGCACCACGCGCAAGCCCGCATAGTTTTCCCACTGTTCGGGGTAGCCCACGCCCACATACAGGGTCTTGAGTTTTTCCTGCGCCTGCGCCTTGGTGGCCGGCGCCATCCAGTCCAGCTTGTCGATGCGGCGCGAGAAGGCGGCGACGATATTCGTCACCATGTCTTGCACGCGGGCTTTCGATTCAGGCGGGAAATAGCGTTCCACGTACAGCTTGCCGACGGCGTCGCTCAGGGCCGCATTCGTCGCGGCCAGCGCCCGCTTGCTGCGCAGCGACTGCTGCGGCGTGCCGCTCAGGACGCTGCCATAGAAGGCGAAGCGCTGGTCGGCGGCCGCCTTCGGCAAGATGGTGCTGAAATGGTTGATCGCGTGGAAGGCCAGGAAATCTTTCCAGGTGGCCAGCGGCACGCTTGCCACCAGCGCGGCGCTGCCCGTCATGGCCGTCGGATGCCAGACGATGAAATCCGTCTGCTGGCCCAGCCCTGCCGCCTGGAAGAAAGCTTTCCAGTCCAGGCCAGGCGCCTTGCTGGCGAAGTCGGCGGCGCGCCAGGCGTTGTTGCCCTTGGCCACATCGGCCGAATCCTCGCGGCTGGCGTGACTGGCGGCAATTTGCTTTTCCAGCGCAAACACGCGCGCGGCGCGGGCCGGCGCATCGCGGTAGCCGGCCTGCTGGAGCATGGCGGCGATATGCGCCTGGTAGCCCGCGCGCAAGCCCTGCATGCGCGCGCTGTCGCTCTGGTAGAACGCGCGGTCGGGCAAGCCCAGTCCGCCCTGCAGCAGGTAGGCCACATTGCGCGTGGTGTCGTTCAAGTCTTGCGCCACCCACAGGCCGAACAGGTTTTCCGTATAAAAATTGGTGGAATTGAGCGGATCGACGTCGGCGCGCAGACTCTCGCCCAGCGCGCGGGCCAGCCCCGCCCGGTCGCGTATGCCATCGATCTTCTTGAGCAGCGGCTTGACCGGCGCCCAGCCTTTCGCTTCGATAGCCGCTTCATCCATCCAGGAGCGGTAAAAATCGCTGACCTGGCGCGCCGATGCATCGGCCTGCGGCGCCGCCGCCAGGCCTTCGACGAGGCCGATGATGCGCTCGTTGGTGGCGTTGGAGAGCATGGCGAACGAGCCCCAGCTGCTGCGGTCGGCGGGAATCTCCGTGCTGCGCAGCCAGTCGCCATTCACGTAATCGTAGAAATCGTCGCCGGGCAAGTCCTTCGCGGCAGCGGGGATGGCGGCGCCGGCGGCAGCTTGCTGGCCATGCGCCTGGGCAGGCAAGCCGGTCAGCGAGACGCCGGCCAGGACGAGGATGATGGCAGCCTGGACTGGCGTCCGGGACCAGGAAAAACGCAAACCGTGCATGGCGATCCTTTCGATGTAATAGCCAAAATCATACCCTGAAAACCCTGCCTTTTTAGGTGAAAAACCGTCCCCTAACTTTTTTGCATGCGGACAAAAAAATCGGCATATAGTTGCACGACTGCACGCCGTACCGCGCGAACGCCAAGGAGATTGCCATGCAACTGGAAGCGCTGTTCCAGCATCCCCACGCCCTGCCTGCCGCCCCGAAGATTGTCGATGAACTGGTGCGCAGTTTCGACAATCCCGCCATCGCCACCGAAGACATCGCGCGCCAGCTGGGAGCGGACCCGGCCTTGAGCGCCAAGCTGCTGCGGCTGGCCAACTCGGCCTATTACCACGTCTCGCGCAGCATCGGCACAGTGGAAGACGCCGTGCTGATGCTCGGTTTTGTGACCGTGCGCACGCTCGTCATCAGTTCGGGCCTGGTCAGCGGTTTCAAGGCCGTGCCGGGCCTGAATTTGCCGCAATTCTGGCGCTACAGCCTGCACAGCGCCGTATCTGCCCGCTGGATCGCGAAGCAGACGGGCGACAACCAGGACCTGGCATTCACCATCGGCATGATGCATGCGATCGGGCAACTGGTGATCCACGCCGCCATGCCCGAGCAAGCCATGCAGCTCGACAAGATTGCCCCGCCGCTTGACGCGCGCCGGCTCGATGCGGAGCGGGTATCGCTGGGCTACGATTATGCGCAGGTGGGCGCCGAACTGGCGCGCCGCTGGAAGTTTCCGCCAGCTTTTGCCGAGGCCATCGCCGCCTTTCCCGATCCGCTGGCCAAGGCACCGTTGAACCGCCTGGCCGCCATCATCCACCTGGCCGCCTGGCGCGCGCGCATCGAGGAAAATGCCTTGAGCAATGAAGAAATCATCGCCTGCTACCCCAACGAGGTGGCCGAAGCGCTCGGTTTGCCGCCGTCCGTGCTGGTCGACAGGATGCCGCCGCCCGCCGAATTGAGCGCAGGACTGGAAGAACTCGTCAAATAAATCCACCGCTGCCGGCAGCGCCACCCCGGCATCCATGGGGGTTTGCGGACGATGCCGGCGGCCAGTCAGCAAACATCCCAATTATTTTCACTTTTTTTTCAAAAACACCCTCAAGTTCCCGTTGGACCCGCCGTTAACCTAGACAAGCGGTAATCCATTCACTAGTTACGGGTGTGCTCATGACCTCCAACGACGTTCTCTCGATGTATGAAAATATTGCAGGAATGACCAATAAAATGGTCGTGGCCGCACGTTCGAGCGACTGGAATGACTTGGATGCCCTGGAAAACCAGTGCGCCAGCGCCGCCAGCGCAACCATGGCGGGCAAGGTGCCTGCCCTGGCCGGCGCCTCGCGCCTGCGCAAGATCGACTTGCTCAAGCAAATCCTGGCCAATGACCGCGAAATCCGCGCCATCACGGAACCGTGGATGACGCAGCTGTCGAACGCCATGCCAGGTTCGCGCGCCCGCATGTAAGAAGCTTGCCGCACCAGAAACGACAAAAGCACCCGCGGGTGCTTTTTTTACGGCTATCACCCCGACATCGAGCGCGCCATCTGCGGCGCTCACAAAGCAAGGTGGGGAATGTGGAAGGCGAGCCCCAGGTATCTCCTGGCGTCGCCTCGCTGCCGGTTGCATCCGGCGTTCGCGAGCACATCGTCGGCATCGCAAACCGCTTCCAGACCCAGGCGTTTATGCAACGCTACACCTGGTTTACCGCGCCACACTATCGTTGGTGACTGCGCTAGGCTGGGGCTGTTTTGTCGTAGAGCAAGTCCACTGAATTAATCATATCACCATCTTTAAAAAATAGGCAACGTGATTGGCAAGCGTTTCCATGTATTTTTTCAATATCTTTTTTTATATCAAATTGTAGAGCGGCCTTGCAACAGCATTAACGCGAGAACGGCTCCGCTTCCGGCGCGGCCGCCTCCTCCTCCACCGCTTCCGTCAGCACGGGCACATCCTTCTTCCTGCGGCCGAACGGCTTGCGAAGCAAGACCCAGTATTTCGACGGCGCACCCGGCTCCGCCGCTTGCCTGCGCTTGCGTACGGCATACACGATGAGCGCCGTCAGCAGCAGGAAAGCCAGCGTGCCGATACCGAGCCACAGCAAGCCGCTGCCGCCCGATTTCTTTTCCTTGTCGGCTGCCGGCGCCGCATGCAGGGGTTTGGGCTTGGCATGGGGCGCTTCCGCCACGGCCGGCGCGGCAGCGGGCGGCACGGCGGCGGCAGGCAAGGCCAGCGCCTGTTGCAAGACGCCGATCTTGCCTTCCAGCTCGCCGAGCTTTTCATTCAGGGCCGTATTTTTCTCGTCCAGCGCCATGCACGCTGCCGCCTGCCCCGCATCCGCCTGCGGCGCGCAGGAGGCCACGGGCGCCGCGGCGCGGCGCGGCAGCGCCGGGGCGGCCAGTTTGGGTGCAGCGGGCGGCGGCACGAACACGCGCGCCGGACGCACGAGGCCTTCGGCCCGCGCGCGGGCCGCCAGCGCGGCGGCGTCGGGCGACGGCGCGACGGGTACGGCGCGCGGCAACGGCGCAGGCGTGGAGACAGGCGCGGGCACAGGAATAGCTGACCGGACTGGCGCACTGACGGGCACGGCGGCGGGCGGCGCCGGCGTCAGCCACAAGGTGCCCAGGCGCACGATGGCGCCATTGCCATTGCCCAGCAATAAATACAGGTGCACATGGCCCGCCTGGATCGCTTGCCGCGTGGCCACGCGCACATAGTGGCGTCCACCGCGCTCAAACGGGCTGATCGTCAAGGTTTGCAGCGCCGGGTCCATGCCGATGCCGCCGCCCCGGTACACATCGGGCGAAGCCAGGCGCACGGCCACGCCGTTGACCTCATCGGGCGCCAAGGCCGTCAGTTCGAGTTCGGCCAGCAGAGGCTGACCCACGTGCGACTGCACCGCCATCTCGCCCAGTTCGGCCGCCATGACGGGCGGCAAGGCCAGGCTGGCGGCGGCGCACGCGATCAGGGACCAACGGGGAGGGATGCTGCTCTGCATGGACTGATCGCTTTGATAACAGGATAAATAATGGGGACTCGCCTGTCTTTAACGGCAGGAAATCGCAAAAATATAGATGGGTCAGGGCAAAAATGATGCAATACAGCATCATCCTGTGCCTTTTTGACGTCTGGAGTACACTCGATCCACCTCCATCGATGAAAGGGATGCCATGAGTAGCAGAATCGAACGCGACAGTTTCGGCCCGATCGACGTACCCGCCGACCGGCTGTGGGGAGCGCAAACGCAGCGCTCGCTCGAGCACTTCCATATCTCCACGGAAAAGATGCCGCCCGAACTGATCGCCGCCCTGGCCACCGTCAAGCGCGCGGCCGCCCACGTCAACCTGGACCTGGGATTACTGGATGGCAAGAAAGCCATCGCCATCACGCAGGCGGCCGACGAAGTGCTGGCCGGCAAGCATGATGCGGAATTCCCGCTGGCCGTCTGGCAGACGGGGTCCGGCACGCAAAGCAATATGAACATGAACGAAGTGCTGGCCAACCGCGGTTCCGAGCTGATCGGCGGCTTGCGGGGCGCCGAGCGCCTGCTGCACCCGAACGACGACGTCAACCTGGGCCAGTCTTCGAACGACATTTTCCCCACAGCCATCCACGTGGCGGCCGCGCTGGCCGTCGCCAACACGGTCTTGCCGCCGCTGCGCCAGCTGCGCGCCACCCTGGATGCGAAAGCCACGGAATTTGCCGACATCGTCAAGATCGGCCGCACCCATTTGCAGGACGCCACGCCCTTGACCCTGGGCCAGGAATTTTCCGGCTACGTGGCGCAGCTGGACTTCGCCGAGCACATCATCACGGCAGCGTTGCCGCCGCTGCTGCAGCTGGCCGCCGGCGGCACGGCCGTGGGCACGGGCTTGAATGCCCACGTGGAGTTTGCCGGCCGCATCGCCGCCGAACTGGCGCGCCTGACGGGACAGCCTTTCGAAACGGCCAGCAACAAGTTTGCCGCCCTGGCCGCCCACGATGCCTTGGTCGCCGCCCATGGCGCTTTCAAAACCCTGGCCACGGCCCTGATGAAAATCGCCAACGACGTGCGCTGGATGGCGTCCGGCCCCCGTTCCGGCCTCGGCGAAATCACCATCCCCGAAAACGAGCCGGGCAGCTCCATCATGCCGGGCAAGGTCAATCCCACCCAGTGCGAAGCGCTGACCATGCTGTGCTGCCAGGTGTTCGGCAACGATGTGGCCATCACGGTGGGCGGCGCCTCGGGCAATTTCGAGCTGAACGTCTTCAAGCCCTTGATTGCGCACAACTTCCTGCAAAGCGCGCGCCTGCTCGGCGACGGCATGCGCAGCTTCGACGAGCATTGCGCGCACGGCATCGCGCCGAACCGTGGTCGCATCGCCGAACTGATGGAACGCTCCTTGATGCTGGTCACGGCGCTGGCGCCGCACATCGGCTACGACAAGGCGGCGCAAATCGCCAAGCAAGCCCAGCACGAAGGCACGACCTTGAAGGAAGCGGCGCTGGCCCTGGGCTTTGTGACGGAAGAGCAATTCAGCGCATGGATCGTGCCGCTGGAGATGACGCGGCCCAACAAAAGCTGACTTACACCCTGCATTGCTGGCGGCTTCAGGTAAACTATGGATTAGTTGAGGTCGTCATCAAGTGTTGAAAACACATCGTTGCAATAAGGGATACAATGCAAAAAGTAAGCTTTGATTTAACATCCGAGTTCGTCGAGCTGAACCAGCTGTTGAAGCTGGTCGGCTTGTGCGACAGCGGTGGCGCAGGCAAGGTCATGGTCGATAGCGGCGTGGTGAAGGTCGATGGCAAGAAGGAATTGCGCAAGACCGCCAAGATCCGCGCCGGCCAGGTCGTCAGCGTGGGCGATATCCGTATCACGGTCGTCGCTCCTGTCTGACCCCGGCATGGGGCGCGAAAGCGGCCCCATGCGTCCAGCCAGCATGCCTGCCAGCCCGGCTGCCTGGATCAAGCTGCAACACGTCGCTATTGTCAGATAAATATCGATTGCAGAAGGGAAGCGCCATGGACCACCATCCCGAACACGGTACGCGCAGCCAGGAACGCCTGATTGGCGACTTGCGCCAGGTAATAGAAAACGCGGAAGAATTGCTGCGCAACACAGACAAATACACCAGCAGCCTGTACCAGAGCGCGCGCGCCAGGCTGCAACTGGCCCTCGTCGCGGCCACCGCCGAACTGGCCCGCTTTGAAGAAGAGCAAGTCACACGCATGATGGACGCCACCCTGGCCGCGAACGCGCTGTACCGCGACCAGACGGGCGAAGCGCGCGTGCTGCGGGCCTTCGAATAAATAATTACGCCGTCAACACCGCATGCGCCAGCCACTGGCGCAAGTGCGCGGCCAGGTCGAATGCCGGGTCCAGTTCGAACGCAGCATCGAGCGCGGCGCCAAACGTCTGCCCCTGCTGCAATAGCGCCAACGCCGCATGCGCGGCCGCATCCACTACCAGCACCTGCGCCTTCCAGCGCGTCCGGCATACCAGTGCATGGCTGGCCACCTGCATATCCTGCGGAAATACCCGCTGCCCCTCACCATCCTGATGCGCGTGCCACAGTGCCGCCACTTGCCAGCGCGACGCCAGCAAGGCGCAAGCGGGATGCAGGGTAAAACGGCGCGCTTCCAGCTGATCGGGGTGCAGGACGGCCAGCGTCTCGGGCGCCAGGCCCTGCGCGTCGGCCGCGTAATGGGCCAGGTGCACGGCCCATTCCAGGCGCGCCATGTCCGGCAGGTAAGGAAACTCATCCACAGGAGGGAAATCAGCGAGAAAATCGGAGAAACGGTCGCCAAACTGATTCAAATCTGCGCTATCGGATGGCATCTTCCGGCCGTATGCACGCGCCAGGCCGCCAAAAAAATCCTCGCCCACCAGCGCCAGCACGACAGGATAGGCGTGCGCCAGCGTGCGGCGCCAGGTAGCGCTCATATTGCCGCGATACAGTGAAAAACGCTGCGGCACCGCCTCTCCCGCGAACGCCGGCAATATTGCCACCGTATCGAGCAAGGCCGTGGCAAACGCTTGCTGGCTTGCCGCCAGCGCGACTGGCGATGCGGGTGGCGGCGGGGCCGGCAGCGCCGCTCCCTGCCATGGCGTTTGCGGCGCATGGCGCGCCAGCATGGCTTGCGCCTTGCCCGCCTCGCCCAGCAGGATATCGAGCGGCGGCAACTCCGTGTCCCATTCGACCAGGGTGGGAATGGCGCCAAAGCGCTGCAAGGCGGCCGCATATAGCTCCCAGACGGGATCGGCCACGGTGGCGCCATGGTGGTCGATAACGGCGTGCGGCGTCAGCAGATGGCCGCCCAGGTGCAGCTCGCCCACGCTGCCCGGCGCGATGGACTGCATGGCCGCCAAGGCATCTTCGCCATGGTTGCACTGGTTCACATACAGATTATTGATATCGAGCAGCAGCCCGCAACCGCTGCGGCGTGCCAGTTCCGCCAGGAATTGCGCCTCGCTCATGGCATCGCCGGCAAAACGCAGGTAAGTGGCGACATTCTCCAGCAAGATCGGCCTTTTCAGTACATCCTGCACCTTCCCCACTCTTGCGCACAGCAGATCCAGGGCCGCGCCATTCAAGGCCAGCGGCAACAGATCATTGAGTTGCTGCTGTGCCACGGCGCCCCAGCACAAGTGCTCCGACACGAGGGCCGGCTCGATGCGCTCGACCACGGCGCGCACGCGCTGCAAATGGGCTTCGGAAAATCCCTGCGCGGAACCGAGACCCAGTCCCACGCCATGCAGGCTGACGGGGTAATCCTGGCGCAAGGTCTGCAGCACATGACTATCCCAGCCCGACGGCTGCAGATAATTTTCAGTGTGCACTTCCAGCCAGCCGACCTGGGGCCGGTGCGCCAGGAAATCGCGGTAGTGCGCGGCGCGCAGGCCGACGCCGGCAAGCGCCTGGATGGGCGGCGGCATGGGCAGGCGGCGAACGCTTACGGCTGCGTGGCCGGCTTGGCCGCCTTGCCGGCCTTGATGGGCTTGACGGAACCGCCCGCCTGTTCGCACGTGCCCTTGGCTACATAGGTCCATTCCGTGGGCAGGTTGTCCGCCTCCGCCTGGCCCGCGCAGGAATGCGCACCATCGGACGAGGCGCAATCGTTCTGCCCTGCCTTGGCCACGCCGTAGCATTTTTCCTTGTCGCCGGGAGCGGGACCATCGTGCGCAGCCGCATTGACGGTGGCGCCGGCGCAAAGGCCCGCGAGGGCGGCGGCGATGAGAGCTTGACGTTTGTTCATGGAGAATCCTCTTGCATGGGTCAAAGTAATCGGTAAGTCCTGACGGCACGCCCCAGGCTGCACGATGGGCAACGCGAGGTGATGGGCGTCATTTTACTGAATCGGCCCCGCCATGGCGAACCATGATCAATCAGTCAACTTGACTGAGGCGGCGAGCAAGGCGAAAGGAAGGCGAAAGGAAGCAAACAAAAACGCCCACTCGCCACCGTCGATGACGGTGGTGTGGGCGTAAGTATTGCGGGCGCCGGACTGGCGCCTCGGGACTGCGCTCAGGCTGTCGTGTTGATGCGGTTACCGAGGTGAGCCGGCAGGCTCGGCGCCGACTGTACCGGTGGCAGCGCTGCCAGCAAGGCAGTGGCAGTCGAGCTTTGGATATCCTGGGCTTTTTTCAGGACAGTCAAGCCGACGGCTTGCCGCGTGCCTGTCTCCGCCATCGTGGTTGACAGTTGAGCAATGCTTCCGACGTCCATACGTTTCTCCAGTGAGGTTCTACCCTTGTTAACGGATGCCGCCGGCAAACCTTTAACTTATTTTTCCAGCTTATTTTCCAACTGCAGCAGCAACCAGGCCAGCACGTGCTCGCGCGCATTCAAGTCCAGCCATTGCACGCCCTCGCGCAGGCCGGCCGGTGCCGGGCTGTCGGAGGCGACGGCGATCACGTGCGGATCATGCGGATACAAAGGTGCCTGCCCCACTTCCGGGCGGAATACTTCCAGCTTGGGGATGGGGTCCGTCTTGAAGCCCTCCACCAGGGTCAGGTCTGCCGGCCCCATGCGGGCCAATTGCTGCGCCAGGCTCGGTTCGGGCGCGCCGCGCAGCTCATGCACGATAGCAAAACGGTACGGCGACGCCACCAGCACTTCCGCCGCCCCCGCCATGCGCAGGCGGGCGCTGTCCTTTTGCGGCGGCTCCAGCGCCAGATCATGGTGGCTGTGCTTGACCAGGTTGACGCGCAAGCCGCGCGCCGCCAGTTCCTTCACCACAAATTCCAGCAGGGTCGTCTTGCCGCTACCGGAACGGCCGATCACACCCAGTACCGGGTGGGTGGGCATCGCATCGTGCATGGTCACTCCTTGATTGAGAAGGAATGATTATACGCAGCCCCACCGGCGCCAGCGCCTGGCATCGCCCAGACCATCACCCAGGTCAAGCGCCGCCGGATTTTCCGCCATTCCCCGCACCGGCAGGCACCGGCTTGCCGCCCTGCCGCGGGCGCCGGCCCGCCGGCTTCAGCACTGTCTTGCCCTCCATCTTGGCCGCCGTTTTGCTCAGCGTTTTGCTCGCCGTTTTGCTATTGAGCGCCTGCGCATTCCTGGCCGTGCGCGCCAATTGCCGGTGCGCGGCGATCGCGCCCGCCTCGGCATCGGACTGGAAGGGGGTGGCGGCAGCGGCGGCCAGCTCGCCATCAGGCGAGAAAGCAGGTGCCAGCGGGGCGAAATCCTGCGCCCGCCCATCCGCCTCCCAGGCGGCCCGCTGCGCCGGCACCGTAGCGGGCACGACGGGCGCCACGCGGGCTTGCGACAGGGTCAGCATGGCGCCCAGGCCGCTGGCGGCCGCCACGCGCGCGCCCATCTGGGGCAAGCTGCCATCGGCGGCGCGGCAAAAGCGCTGCAGGATGGTTTTGATGATCGATGTGTGGTCGACCACTTCGTGGCTGACGCTGCCCGGCGCGATCAGCGGCGACACCAGCAGCATGGGCACGCGCACGCCGTACCGGCGAAACGCGGGGTCGTCGTCGGCGGCGGCGGGCGGCGGCACATGGTCGAAAAAGCCCCCGTGTTCGTCATAGCTGAGGATCAGCAAGGTGCGCGCCCAGGCGGGACCGCGCGACAGGGCCTGGTAGACCTGCGCCACCAGCGCCTGGCCGGCGCGGATATCGGCCGGCGGATGGTCGTCGTTTTCAAAGAAATGCGGATCGATCCAGCTGACCGGGGGCAAGGTGCCCGCCAGCGCGTCGCCGATGAAGCCATAGCGGCGCGCGCTGGAGCCGAACGGTTCGTACAGTTCGGACGAGCGGTAATGGTCATCCGTCAGCGCCAGGCTCCAAGGTTTCCAGGCGGAATAAAATTTCCAGCCGACCTGGGCGCGGTCCAGGTGGCGCACGAAGGATTTATTGGCATACAGGGGCACGCGCTTGCTGTCCTTGCTGCCGGCCGCCTTGCCGCTGATCGCATACAGGCGGTTGGGCCAGGTGGCGCCCGGCACGGAACTGTAGCAGCGGTCGCAGACGCAGAACTGCTGCGCCAGGAAATCGTACATGGGCAAGTCGGCCGCATTATAGTAACCCATCACCAGGTCGATGTCGGGGTCGCCCGGATGCGTTTGCGCATAGTCGTCGACGAAGCCGCCATTATTGTTTTGCAATTGCTGCGCCACCGACAGGCCCGTATGCGACGGGTCTTGCTGCGGGCCGAAGGCCGTGCGCCGCAAATGGTGCACGGGATAGCGCACGCCCGCATGCACGTTGGCATGGCTGGCCTGCAAGCCGTCGATGTCGGCGCGCCCGCCTTCCAGGCTCAGGTAGCCGAGCATGTGGTCGAACGAACGGTTTTCCATCATCAGCACGACGATATGGTCGATGCGCGCCAGGTTTCCCGGCGCATCCGCATCAAGCACACCCTCACCGGCAGCAGCAATCATGCGACCTCCCCAGCCACGCACACGGGCGCAGCGACCCTGGTTCGACCAGGCCAGGCCAGTATGGTTCAGCTATGGCGGCCCGGCCTTGATGCACAACAACTCAATACGGCACGCGGTAGCGGTAACCCTTGAAACTGAAGATGGCCGCCTTCGGCTGCAATTTTTCCAGCACCAGGCCGGGCGCCAGCTCCTCGCCTTCGTGACGCAAGACCTTGTCGATCAACAATAAACGATCGGCCGGATTTTTCGAGTAGATATAGCCGCCGATGGCAATCGGCGGGATTTGCCGCTGTATCGGCTCGGGCAAGTCGCGCATGCCGGGCACGCTTTCCTCGCCCGCCGGCGCGGGCGCAGGCGCGGCCGGCGCCGGCGCAGGAGCCGCGGCCGGCACGGGCGGCGGCGCGGCCTGGCCAGGCCTCTCCTGCGGGGGTTCCGCCACGGGCCTGGCATGGTGGACGGGCGCGGCGGTGGCCGCCGGCGGCACGGGCACGGCCTGCGTGACGGGGGCCGCCACAGGCGCGGGAGCCACTGTCGGAGCAGGTGCGGGCACCGCCTGGGCCAGCACGGCAGGTGCAAGCGCAGGCGCAGGCACCGTGGCCGCTGCCTGCCAGGGCTGCCACAACAGCAACGCGGCAGCCACGGCCAGCGTCACGCCGCCCAGCGCCAGCCAGACGGGCGCGCGACGCGCCGCGCCGGACGCTGCGCCATCGTGCAGCTGCACTTGCGGTGCGTGGATCGACGGCAACTCGCCCAGTTGGCGCTCGGCCTGCGATTTTTTCAGTGCTTCAAGTATGTAGGACATCTTATTTCCCCGCCACCATCGCCGTCGCAGCGGGCGCTGCCACGGCAGGAACTGCGCTGCTCAGGCGCGGCTCCGCGTTGTCACCGAGTTGCATCAGGCGTATATACGTTTTCGGGCCCGCCAGGCCATCGGCCCGCAGGTTCTGGCTTTGCTGGAAAGCGCGCAGCTGGCTTTGCATCTCGGCATCGAGCGGCAGATTGGCGGACGGCGCCGGCAAGCCCCGCTGTTGCGCCAGCCGCTGCGCCAGCCAGTCCACGTCGGCGCCGCGCGCTCCCAGCGGCACCTCGTCGCGCCAGCTGCGCGGGGCGCGCCAGAAGGTCGTGAAACTGCCATCGCTGCGCTGCGCCAGCTGGGCCAGCGGCAAGCTTTGCTGTTGGCCGTCGAGCATCAAGGTGGCCGTATCCTCCTGCAGACGCGTCAGCAGCGCCAGCTGTTCCGCGCCCCCCGCATCGCGCAAGGCCAGCATGGCGGGACGGTCCAGCACGCGCAGTTCGGCGATGCCGCCCCGGCTGTGCAGGCAGCGCAGGCCCGTGCGGGCGCCCGCCTGGCAAGCGTCGCCGGCCGGCAACTGCTCGCCCCACAGGGCGGCCAGCTGGCGCAGCACGGCGTTGCGGTCCGGCACGCTGACGGGCGCGGGCGCAGGGACAGGTGCGGCAGCAGGCGCCGCCGGCGCCACCACGGCCGGTGCTTTCGCCACGGCCACTGCGGCAGGCGCGCGCGGCATGAAATGCCAGGCCAGCGCAGCCGTGACCAGCGCACCGGCCAGCACGCCGCCAGCCACGTGCGGCCAGCGCAGGCCCCGTCCGGCAGCGGGTTTTCCCTCTTCCGCAAACACTTCCTCGGCGGCGCGGCGCAGTATCTGGCGCGTCACCTGCGGCTGGTTTTCCACGTAGGCGCCCAGCAGCGCGCGGTCGCACAGCAGGTTGATGCGGCGCGGCACGCCTTTACTCAGGGCATGGATGTGCGCCATCAGGCGCGGCGCGAACGGCGTCTGCGCCGTGCTGCCCGCCACGGCCAGACGGTGGCGGATATAGCTGGCCGTTTCCCCGGCCGTCAGCGAACCGAGGTGATACCGGGCGATCACGCGCTGCGCCAGCTGCTCCAGTTCGGGCCGCGCCAGCATGGCGCGCAATTCCGGCTGGCCGATGAGGATAATCTGCAGCAGCTTGCGCTCGCTCGTCTCCAGGTTGGTCAGCAAACGCAATTGTTCGAGCACGGCGGCGGACAGGTTTTGCGCTTCATCGATGATCAGCACATTGTTCTTGCCCTGCGCATGGCTGGCCAGCAGGTGCGTATTGATGGCGTCGACATAGCCTTTCACGCTGGCCACGCCAGGCGCCAGGGCGATGCGGAATTCCTCGCAGATCGACAACAGCAATTCCTCGACGGACAATTTCGGATTGAAGATATACGCGAGCTGGCAGTTTTCCGGAATCTGCTCCATGAAGCAGCGGCACACGGTGGTCTTGCCGGCGCCGATTTCTCCCGTCAGCAGCACGAAGCCGCCGCCGCTGCCCACGCCATACAGCAAGTGCGCCAGCGCTTCGCGGTGGCGTTCGCTCATGAACAGGTAGCGCGGATCGGGGGCGATCGAAAACGGCGATTGCTTGAGCTGGAAATAATGCGTGTACATGGAGACCCTGCGGATGAAACGATCAAAATGCGCGGCGGCAAGCCAAGACCCTCATCGGGTGCGGGCGGGCGGCAACGGCTTGTATTTGGCGCAATACACTTTCGCCTTGCTACGGAAGTAGACGATTTTACTGCCAGGCACGGAACCACGGACAGGAAAGGCGGAATTGTCGAGTTTATTGAAACGCAGGCCCGAGGCGCCGCGGATGGCCGGCTCCAGCTTTTCCGGCGTCGCGTCCGCCACCACGCCCATGAAGACGAGGGGACTGGTGTCGTCGCTGACGATCACGTCGGTAATCGGCGCGCCCCACAAGGTGGCGTCCGTGCGAAACCAGTAGGCGCCCCCTTCATGCTTGTAGGCGGGGCCGAAGGCCGTCAGCAGATAGGCATAAAAGGCCTTGTTGTCGATCTGGTCGATGCACAGCACGGCATTGCCCACCACTTGCCCGAACGTGGACGGCGGCGGCTTTTGCTGCGCCAGCACGCCGGACACGGGCACGCCACAGGCCAGCAGGGCGAACGCCGCCAGCAGGGCCGGCGCACGCCACGGGCGCGTCAATGAACAGCACACGCGCATGATCAGCGCTTGCGCTCTTCTTTCTTGACCTTCTTGGCTTCCTTCTTTTCCTTCATGGTCTTGGCCGGTTCTTTCTTGGCTTCTTTCTTGCTGTCCTGTGCCTTGCTCATCATCTACTCCATGCATGGGCGGAAATGCCTGGGCCATTATGACACTCCCCCATGAAAATGCCACGTCATTTCCCCCATGCAATAGATCCCGGCTGGCAAGCACAGCCAGCGCATGCGCTTATTTGCAAAAAGACGTTTGCATTTTCATTTTATTATGTTTTAATACACGAACTTTATAAAAAGATATTATTTCGGTGCAACATAAGCAACGCCGGAAAGCATACAAACTGGGGACAGGACATGGGCCGGCATACGGCGGGGCCATGTGTGATCGACTTACAGCCCTCGGCAGAAATACAGAACATGATGAGAAAGATGATCTTGCTGTGCGCGGCCCTGTCGCTCTGGGCCGCTGGCAACACGCATGCGGCCGGCACGCCGCCGATCCAGCTGGCCGCCTACCAGGCGGCGCCCGCCGCCCTGGCCATGCGCCTGGCCAGCTTGCAGTCGCCGGAGGCCAGCCCGCGCGCGCCGGCACCGTATGAACCGAGCACGCCGTCGCTGCTGCTGGTCGCCATCGTGCTGCTGAGCCTGCGCATGCGCGTGCGCGCCAGCAGCGAAAAATTCAGTGCCTGACGTGAAAACGGCCGCGCAAGGCGGCCGTTCCAGTTACGCGTCAGTGCCGAATCAGTGCAGGCACAGACGGCGGCGCGTCTTTTCGATCAGCGCCGCATCGTAGGGATACAGGTTCTCGATAAAGAACAATTCCGTTTCCGCCTCATCTTCCAGGCACATCTCGATCATGACCGGGCCATCGCTTTCGCGGCCCAGGAAATCCTTCGGCCAGCGGTTCTTGCGGTGCGTGCGCATCATTTCCATGCCCAGCGCGGCCAGCGGCGCCGACACACCGGCGGCCAGCGCCTCTTGCTGCCAGTCGTCCCAGTACTCGCTCTTTGCTGCCTTGTCGTTCATCATGCTCTTCCAACTCAGGTGTAAAAGGCGGACTTTACTCTTCATGGCGCCCCTTGCCAAGCATGCATACAAGCAATACCGCACGGCCAACAACAGACCAGTTCGAAAAAATTGGCATTAAACAAGGCCAATTTCAATACCATTCACGGAACGAAAAAAACCCTTTATTAACAATGGCTTGCAATAAACACCCCGGGTATGGCGCGGCTCCGCACAAGGCATTTATTAATACCACTTAAATACCTGTTGACAAGCCATCGAGGCGACAATATAGTGCCTTCAGCTTTTTCGCCGCCCGACAAATAAAAGAAACGAGACAGGCGCACTCAACCAAACGCGGGACTGCATACCATGATCGAATACATAATCGGCGTCGACGGCGGGGGAAGCGGTACCCGCGTACGCCTGGCGCGCCTCGATGGCCAGGAACTGGCACAGGGACAAAGCGGCCCATCCGGCCTGGGCCTGGGCATCGAACGGGCGTGGACGTCCGTGGCGCATGCCGTCACCCTGGCCTTCCGCACGGCCGGCCTGGAACAACCCTCCTTGCAGCGCATGGCCATCGGCCTGGGCCTGGCTGGCGTACACAACAAGCAGTGGGCCGCCAGCTTCGTCGAACACAATCCCGGGTATGCCGCCGTCGCACTCGAATCGGATGCCCTGACCACCCTGCTGGGCGCGCATGCGGGCCAGCCGGGCGCCATCGTTGCCATCGGCACGGGCAGCGTGGGCGAAGTGCTGCACGCGGACGGCAGCCGCCATGAAGTGGGCGGCTGGGGCTTCCCCTCCGGCGACGAAGCCGGCGGCGCCTGGATCGGCATGCGCGCCATCAACCACGTGCAGCAAGTGGTCGACGGGCGCGTGCCCGGCAGCGCCTTCGCCACGGCCGTCATCGACGCCTGCGGCGGCCAGCGCGACGCCATGCAGGTGTGGCTGGCAGCCGCCAGCCAGACCACCTTCGCGCAACTGGCGCGGCTGGTGCTCGAACATGCGGCCAGCAATGCCGTGGCGCGCAGCATCCTGGTCGACGCGGGCCAGCAGATCGCCCTCATCGCCAGGGCGCTCGACCCGGCCGGCACCTTGCCCGTGGCCCTGTGCGGCGGCCTGGCGGCGCCCTTGTCCGCCTACCTGCCGGCGGAACTGCTGAAACTGGTCGTGCCGGCACAGGGCGACTCGGCCGCGGGCGGCCTGCGCCTGATACGCAAGCATTTGCAGGAGCAATGACCATGCTGGCCAAACTGTCCGCCTTCAAACCGAATCCCGCCAGCGACACGCCGCTCTACATGCAGCTGGCGAACATGCTGTCGGACGGCATCGCCAGCGGCGACTGGCGCGCCAACCAGGCCTTGCCTTCCGAGCGCGTGCTGTCGGACATCCTCGAAATTTCGCGCGTCACGGCGCGCAAGGCCATCGACATGTTGTGCGACCGGGGCATGCTGACGCGCAAGCGCGGCTCGGGCACCTACATCACGCCCAAGCTGGAACAGCCGCTGTCGCGCCTGACGAGCTTTTCGGAAGAATTGCGCCAGCGGGGGTTTACGGCCGGCTCGCGCTGGCTGCAGCGCGACATCGGCTCGGCCGCGCCGCTGGAACTGCTGTCGCTGGGACTGTCGCCGCACATGCCGGTGGCGCGCCTGCGCCGCCTGCGCACGGCCGACGAAGTGGTGATGGCGATCGAAACGACCACCATCCCCGCGCTGTACATGCCGGACCCGCAGCAGGTGACCGATTCGCTGTACGGCTACCTGGAGTCGCGCGGCACCATCCCGATGCGCGCGCTGCAGCATATCCGCGCCGTCAACGCCACGGCGGAACAGGCCAAGCTGGCCAATATCAAGACGGGTGAAGCCATGCTGCACATCACCCGTGTCAGTTATCTCGACAACGGCGCAGCGGTGGAACTGACCCACTCGTATTGCCGCAGTGATTATTATGAATTCGTAGCGGAGTCGCGCAGATGAGCAGCACTATCAAAGGCAATATCCTTACCCCCGGCGGCTGGATCCACGGCGCCATCGCCTTCGGCGAAAGAGTCGACAGCATCACGGGCGATTCCCTCCACCCGTCGGGCAACAGCGACGACTATATTCTGCCCGGCTTTATCGACCTGCACGTGCATGGCGGCGCCGGCAAGGACATCATGGAAGGCGGCGAAGCCGTCTACACCATCGCGGCCATCCATGCACGCCACGGCACCACCAGCCTCTTGGCCACCACCATGACGGCGCCGCCGGAAGACATCGACATGGCCTTGACGGCCATCGGCATCGCCGCCAAGCACCGCCGCCCGAACACGGCGCGCGTGCTGGGTGCCCACCTGGAAGGCCCGTACATCAATTCCGGCAAGCTCGGGGCGCAGCCGAACTACGCGCGCGCCGCCACGCTGGCCGAAATCGAGCGCCTGCAAACGCTGGCCAAATTACGCGTCATCACCGTGGCGCCGGAAATCGCCGGCCACCTGGACCTGGTGCGTGCCCTGGCCGACGCCGGCGTGCGCGTGCAGATCGGCCACACGCTCGGTTCCTATGAAGACGGCGTGGCCGCGCTGGAACACGGCGCCATGGGGTTCACGCACCTGTTCAACGCCATGAGCGGCTTGCATCACCGCGAACCGGGCATGGTCGGCGCCGCCCTGGCGCACGCCGAATACGCGGAACTGATCCCCGACCTGCTGCACGTGCATCCGGGCGCCATCAAGGTGGCCCTGCGCGCCATCCCGCGCCTGTACTGCGTCACCGATTCGACCGCCGCCACCGGCATGCCGGACGGCGAATACATGCTGGGCCGCCACGCCGTGCAGAAATGCATGGGCGGCGTGCGCCTGCCCGACGGCACCCTGGCGGGCAGCACCCTGACCCTGGACCAGGCGCTGCGCAACCTGGTGGGACTGGGACTGGACCTGGCCGACGCGTCCAAGCGCGTGTCGACCAATGCCGCCGATTACCTGGGCCTGGAAGAACGCGGCCGGCTAGCCCCCGGCACCTACGCCGATCTGGTGGTACTCGATCGCGATCTCAAACTCAAAGCTGTCTATATAGAAGGAGAAATCTGTGACCTCAATGATGCTTAAAGAAGCCGTTTCCGCCGCCGAATGCGTCGCCCTGCAACTGGCCAGCGACACGGAACGCTACGCGGAACTGGGCCGCAAATTGAGGAGCACCTCGTTCTCCACCGCGCTGACCATCGCGCGCGGCAGCTCGGACCACGCCTGCAACTACGTCGCCTACCTGATCATGGCGCGCCTGGGCCGCGTCGTGGCATCCTTGCCGATGTCGCTGGTCACGCTGAACAAATCGCCGCTGGTGACGCGCGATACCCTGGCCATCTCGATCTCGCAATCGGGCCAGAGCCCGGACGTGGTCGAGCCGATCCGTTACTTCCGCGACGGCGGCGCCACCACCGTGGCCCTCGTCAACGACATCGAGTCGCCGCTGGCGCACGCCGCCGAATGGGCCATGCCCCTGCGCGCCGGCAAGGAACAAAGCGTCGCCGCGACGAAAAGCTTCATTACCAGCCTGGTCGCCGGCGCGCGCATGGTGGCCCAATGGCAGAACGATCCCGAGCTGCTGGGAGGCCTGGAAGCGCTGCCCGAGGCGCTGCTCGAAGCGACCCGCGTCGACTGGTCGCCCGCCATCGACGTGCTGGCGCCCGCGCGCAACATCATGGTCGTGGGACGCGGCATCAGCTTCCCCGTGGCGCTGGAGTCGGCCCTGAAATTCAAGGAAACCTCGGCCCTGCAGGCCGAAGCCTTCAGCGGCGCCGAAATCAAGCACGGCCCGATGGCCCTGATCGAAGACGGCTACCCGCTGCTGATTTTCGCCACGCGCGGCCCGACCCAGGCCGGCCTGCTGCAACTGGCAACAGAGATGCGCGGCCGCGGCGCCAAGGTCTTGCTGGCGGCCCCCGCCGACGTGGCCGAACGCGACTTGACCCTGCCCGTGGCGGCCACGCCGGACCTCGATCCGATCGTCGCCATCCAGTCCTTCTACGTGATGGCGGCAAAACTGTCGGCCGCGCGCGGCATGGATCCGGATGCGCCGCGTCACTTGAGCAAAGTAACAAAAACAAACTAAGCAACAAGTAGTAACTTACGCCCCCCCAAAGGCAGAGACGGGGGTCGGACCCTGAGGGTCCGACCCCGGCACTTGCGGGGTCAGTCGCCAGGATAATAATAATGATCAAGAGACTGTTGGCAGTGTTTGCCTGCGCGGGCCTGCTCGCGCCGCAGGCATGGGCTGCCGAGAAAATCGAATTCTGGACCTTCAGCATGAAGCCCAAGTTCACGCCGTATTTCAATGCGGTGGTAGCGCGCTATGAGGCGCAGAATCCCGGCGTCAGGATCGAGTGGATCGACTTCCCGTGGGACGTCATCCAGACCAAGCTGGTCACGCGCATCGTGGCCGGCACGCCGCCCGCGCTGGTCAGCCTGAACGTGCCCTGGGCCGACGAATTTGCGCGCGACGGCTTGCTCACACAAGTCGATGGCCTGATCGCGCCGGCGCGCGCCAGCTACATTCCCAGCGCCCTGGACGACTTGCGCTTCAAGGGCCGCACCTACGGTTTTCCCATGTACAGCAATGTCGCGGTGATCGCCTTCAATACCGCCATTTTCAAGCAGGCCGGGCTCACGCGCGGCCCCGCCAGCCTCGATGAACAACTGGCGTTCGCGCGCCAGATCGCGCAACGCACGGGCAAGGCCGGCATCGCCCCGGCCCTCTCGAAAATCGATGGCCTGTTCATGCAGCAGGGCCTGGCCGTCATCACGGACAACCGCGCCGTCTTCAATTCGCCGCAGCACGTGGCGCTGGTGCAGAAACTGGCCGATACCTACAAGGTGGGCGGCCTGCTGAAGGAAAGCCTGTTCGCCGAAGACAATTTCCCGGCCGTGATCGACGCCTACAAGGGCGGCCGCCTGGGCATGCTGCTGGCGCCGCCCACGGCCATGCAGCGCATCCGCGGCGACGCGAAAGACATCTACGCCATCACCGACGTGGCGCCCGCGCCGCTGGGCCCCACCGGCATCGCCGACGGCGGCTGGCTCGTGCACTTCGCCATCCCGAAAGGCGTGCCGGCGCGCCAGCTGCCCTCGGTGGGCAAGTTCGCGCGCTTCCTGACGAACGACGAAAACCAGCTGGCCTTCGCGCGCCAGGCCAGCGTCTTCCCCACCACCGTCAAGGCGGCGGCCGATCCGTTCTTCCTCGCCACGCCGAAAAATGCGGGCGCGGCCGAAAAGGCCGTGGCCGCCGGCGCCCTGTCGATGGGCCACTCGCGCACGCTGTACGTGGCAGGCATTGACGACTACGACGAGCTGCGCCGCTCGCTGGTGAAGGCCGTCGAGGCGGGCGTGACGGGCAAGCAGGATGTCAAGCAGGCGCTGGACCAGGCCGTTGCCATCTGGAACCGCAAGCTGGCCACCCTGCCGCGCCACTAAGGACACCATGAAACTCGCCCACCGCCACACCCTGCAAGCCTGGCTGTTCCTCGCCCCGGCCCTGCTGCTGCTGGCCGCCTTTTCCTTCTGGCCCGTCGGCTACGGCTCCGTGCTCGCCTTCACCGACTACAGCCTGATACGCGAGACGCGCTTCGTCGGCCTCGATAACTTCCGCTACATCTTCAATAACGAGATGTTCGTCTCGGGCCTGAAGAATTCGCTGATGTTCCTGCTGATGGTGCCCTTCGTCCAGGTGGGCGCCATCACTCTCGCCGTGCTGGTGAACAACCGCCTGCCCGGCATCCGTTTGTTCCGCGCCGCCTTCTACGTGCCCGTCGTGACCACCGTGTCCGTCGTCGGCATCATGTGGGGCTTCATGTTCCACGAACAGGGCGCGCTCAATTACGTGATGATGACGTTAAAACTGGTGAACGCGCCCGTGGGCTGGCTGACGAACGATAGCCTGGCCCTGTTCGCCGTCATGTTCGTCACCCTGTGGCGCGGCCTGGGCTGGTACATGGTGATGTACCTGGCGGCCCTGCAATCGATTCCGTCGGACATGCAGGAAGCGGCCATGCTCGATGGCGCCAACCGCTGGCAGCGCTTCTGGAAGATCACCGTGCCGATGCTGCGCCCGACCATCATGCTGTGCTCCATCCTGTCCGTGCTGGCGGCCCTGAAGGCTTACCAGGAAGTCGATGTGCTGACCCAGGGCGGCCCGATGAACTCGACCTTCACGGCGCTGTATTACGCCTACGACCAGGGCTTGAAACACTTGAAACTGCCGCGCGCGCTGGCCGCCAGTTTCGTCGTCTCGCTGTTTTGCATCGCCATCGCCCTGCTGTGCCTGCGCTACCTCAAACCCAAGCACCGCTGAGCGGGACAAGACCATGCAAAAACGTTCCCGCCCCCTGAAAACGCGCCTGCAACTCATTGGCCACTATGCGGTGCTGTGTGCGATCGCCGTCGTCTGCGTCTTCCCGTTCTGGTGGACCCTCGTGACGGCCATTTCCACGGAAGGCAATATCTTCGCCTTCCCGCCCACCTTCTGGCCGAAGGCGCCGTCCTTCGAGAACTTCATCGAAGTGTTCAATGCGATTCCCATCTGGTCGTTCTTCAAGAACTCCGTGCTGATCGCCGTGTTCACCGTGTTCTGGAAACTGCTGCTGTGTTCACTGGCCGCGTATCCGCTGGCGCGCCTGAAATTCCGTGGCCGCAAACTCGTGTTCGGCCTGATCCTGGCCACCCTGGTGCTGCCGTCGGAGGTCAACTTCCTCGTCAACTTCATCACCATCACGCAAATGAGCCTGGTCGACACCTACACGGGCGTGATCCTGCCCAACGTGGTGACGGCCGTGGCCATCTTGCTGCTCAAGCAGGCGTTCGAGGAAGTGCCGCAAGACCTGATCGACGCGGCGCGCGTCGATGGCGCATCCGAGTGGGTCATCTTCAGCCGCATCATGCTGCCGCTGATTACGCCATGGCTGGCCACCGTCGGCATCCTGACGGCCGTCGAATCGTGGAATGAATACATCTGGCCTTCCATCGTCATGAGCAAGCCCGATGAATTCCCCCTGTCGGTGGGCGTGCTGTACTTGCGCGGCACCTTCGGCAGCAGCACGCGCGTGATCGCCGCAGGCACCCTGATCACCATCGTGCCGACCCTGCTCGCCTTCCTGTTTACCCAACGCTTCTTCATGCGCGGCATGGACGGCGCAGTCAAATGAAAACGTCTCTCGATAAGGAAGCCTCCATGCACGACACGCGCATCAGCACCAACATCAACAAAAAAGTACGCAGCCCGATCACCTGGGTGCCCACCTTGTACTTCGCCCAGGGCTTGCCGTTCTACGCCGTGGCCCTGGTGGCCGGCCTGATGTTCAAGAGCATGGGCGTGCCGAACGACCAGATCGCCCGCTGGACGGGCCTGATCGGCTTTGCCTGGGTCTTCAAGTCGCTGTGGAGCCCCTTCCTGGAGCTGGCGTCGAGCAAGAAGACCATGGTGGTGCTGTTCCAGTTCCTCGGCGGCCTGAGCCTGGGCCTGATCGCGCTGGCCCTGCAGACGCCGCTGTGGTTTGCCGCCTGCGTCGCCGTGCTGTTCGTCGCCGCGCTGGCCTCGTCCACGCACGACATCGTCTGCGACGGTCTGTATATCGCCAGCCTGTCGGACAAGCAGCAGGCGGCCTACGCGGGCTGGCAAGGCGCCTTCTTCAACGCGGGCAAATTCATCTCGCTGGGCGGCCTGGTGATCCTGGCCGGCTACCTGGAGAAAAAAATCGGCATCCAGCCCGCCTGGTCGGTCATCTTCCTGATCATCGGCGCCATGATGCTGTCGCTGGCCGCCTATCACCTGTGGGCGCTGCCGCAGGTGCGCAATGCGGCCGTGGCCGACAAGAGCGTGGCCGGCATCAGCCGCACGCTGTGGGACGTGCTGGTGGACTTCCTGAAAAAGCCCGGCATCTGGGGCATGATCGCCTTCATCATCCTGTTCCGCGCGGGCGAGGCGCAAGTGCAGACCATCGGCCCGCTGTTTCTGCGCGAAGCGCGCGAACTGGGAGGCCTGGGCCTGTCGACGACGGAAGTGGGCGCCGTGTACGGCACGGCCGGCACCGTGGCCTTTTTGCTGGGCAGCATAGGCGGCGGCTACTTCACGTCGTGGCTGGGCCTCAAGCGCGCCATGTTCTTCCTGATCCTGGCCATGAACTTGCCGAACCTGGTGTTCTACTACCTGAGCCACAGCATGCCGACCGATTTGACCCTGATCACGGCCGCGCTCAGCGTGGAGATGTTCGGCTATGGCTTCGGCTTCGTCGGCCTGATCCTGTTCATGATGCAGGTGGTTTCTGTCGGCAAGTACCAGACGGCCCACTATGCGTTCGCCACCGGCGTGATGCAGCTGGGCTTCGTGCTGTTCAAGATGATCAGCGGCGACATCCAGACGGCGCTCGGCTACAAGACCTTTTTCCTGTGGGTACTGGTGTCGGCCGTGCCCGTATTGATCCTGTCGCGCTTCATGCGCATCGGCCCGAAGGATACCTCCGACCCGTCTGACGCCGGCGCCACGTCCGCGCCGGCCAGCGCCAGCTAGGAATCGCACAACCCATGGCACACATCGTTTTAAAGAATATCGTCAAGCTGTACGACGACAAGCACCCCGTCATCCACGGCATCGACCTCGATATCCGCGACGGCGAATTCATCGTCTTCGTGGGGCCGTCCGGCTGCGGAAAATCGACCCTGCTGCGCATGATCGCCGGGCTGGAAGACATCACGGACGGCGAGCTGCATATCGGCGGCCAGCTGGCCAACGATATCGCGCCGGCCGAGCGGGGCCTGGCCATGGTCTTCCAGAGCTACGCCCTGTATCCGCACATGACGGTGTACGAGAACATGGCCTTCGCCCTCTCCCTGGCCGGACATAAAAAGGCCGAGGTGCGCGCTGCCGTCGAGCGCGCGGCCGATATCCTGCAGATCACGCCGCTGTTGAAACGCAAGCCGAAGGACCTGTCGGGCGGCCAGCGCCAGCGCGTGGCCATCGGCCGCGCCATCGTGCGCAAGCCCAAGGTCTTCCTGTTCGACGAACCGCTGTCGAACCTCGATGCCTCGCTGCGCGTGCAGATGCGCGTGGAAATCTCGCGCCTGCACCAGGAATTGAAGACGACCATGATCTACGTCACGCACGACCAGGTTGAAGCGATGACCCTGGGCGAGCGCATCGTCGTCTTCAACGGCGGGCGCATCGAGCAGGTGGGCAGCCCGCACGCGCTGTACAACAATCCCGGCAACCTGTTCGTGGCCGGCTTCCTCGGCGCGCCAAAGATGAACTTCATCGCTTGCGAGGCCGTCGCCTGCGGCCCCGGCTCGGTGGCCGTGCGCCTGCCCGGCGGCGCCGTGATCGACGTCGAAGCGCACGGCGAGAGCGTGGCGCCGGGCGACCGACTGACCCTGGGCGTGCGGGCCGAACACGTCAGCCTGCAGGACGGCGAGTCGGCGGGCGGCCATGCGGGAAACAACGTCGTCGACGCGGCCGTCAGCCACGTCGAATACCTGGGCGACGTGGCCATCGTCTACGCCAGCATGCCGGGCGTGACCGAGATGCTGGCCGTCAAGCTGCCGGCCGAGGCTGGCTTGCGCCAGGCGGGCGACGCCATGCGCCTGCATCTGCCGCCGCAGCGCTGCCTGCTGTTCGATGCCAAAGGGCAAGCCCTGGCGCGCACGTTTGGCGCTCCAGCCCAGCCGTTTATGTGACAATAGCCGTTGTTTACCATGCTGCCGCCCTTTGACTTGTGCGGTCAGGATGGCAGAATACGTGTTTTTTAAGATTCCCTGCCCCCGGCAAATGCCGCCACACGCTGTTGCGGCAACCAGTACCGGAGCGTATTTTTGTTATTGATTGAAGGATTGACCATGTCCCAATTCCGTCTTGCACGCCTTAGCCTGCTCCTGGCCGCCATCGGCCTGAACGTCCTGCCTGCCCTGTCGCACGCGCAGGATGCCAAGCCGGCCGCAGCCGCCGGTGCGCCCGCGGCCGCCCCGGCCGACTCGGTGCGTCCTGAAGTGTTCAAACTGCTCGATCCGGCCGCCGTGAAGGCCTCGATGGATGCGAAAAACTACGCCGACGTGCAAAGCCGCATCGACCAGACCGCCGCCATTCCCGCCCTGACGCCCTACGAATTGTTCGTGCTGAACCGCCTGCGCGTGGCGCTGGCGTCGACCACCAACAATGCGCCGATGGCCATGACGGCGCTGGAAGCGGTCATCGAATCTGGCAAGCTGGACAAGAAAGCCCAGGGCGACTTCATCCAGGCGCTGGCCAACTACCACTACAACGCCAAGGATTATCCGAACGCCATCAAATGGTTCACCCGTTACCAGACGGAAACTGGCGACGTGGCCAGCGTGCGCCCGTACATCATCCGCGCCTACTACTTCAGCAATGATTTCGCGCGCGCGAAACAGGAACTGATGGCCGACCTGACGGCCAAGCAGCAAGCGGGCAAGACGCCGACCATCGAAGAACTGCAATTGCTGGCCAATACGGGTTCGAAAAGCAAGGACCCGGCCACCTACCTGGTCGCCATGGAAAACCTGGTGCGCTACTACCCGTCGGATGACTACTGGAGCGATTTGCTGAGCCGCACGCAAGGCAAGGCCGGCTATTCCGACCGCTTCGCGCTCGACGTGCTGCGCCTGCAATTCAAGGCCGTGGGCACCATGCCGCCGCAAGATTACAGCGACATGGCTGAAATCGCCTTGCAGAATGCCTTCCCGACGGAAGCGAAAAAAGTGCTGGACGCCGGCTTTGCCAAAGGCGTGCTGGGCACGGGCGCAAATGCCGCCAAGCACAAGAAACTGCGCGACCAGGCCAACAAGGCTGCCGCCGACGATGCGAAGAACATCGCCAGCGGCGAAGCGTCGGCCATGAAGAGCAAGGATGGCACGGGCTTGATCAACCTCGGCTACGCCTTCGTGACGATGGACCAGTTCGACAAAGGTATCGACCTGATCCAGAAAGGCATCGCCAAGGGCGGCCTGAAGCGTCCTGAAGATGCCAAGCTGCGCCTCGGTTATTCCTACGCCATGGCTGGCAAGAAAGATGACGCCATCAAGGTCCTGGAAACCGTCAAGGGCGGCGACGGCGTGGGCGACCTGGCCCGCTACTGGATCCTGTGGCTGAACCGTCCTGCCACGGCAGCGGCGGCACCGGCAGCAGCGGCACAGTAATTCCTGTTCCCGCCAGCATGCGCAAGGCAGTTCCCGGCTCACGCCGGGGCTGCTTTTTTTTCGACCTTTTTCATTCATCCATGCCGCCAGCCACCGCCCCCGCAGCTGTACCTGAACGATTGACCAGCCTGGATGCCTTCCGCGGCTGCGTGATCGTCGTCATGATCTGGGTCAACTACCTGGCCGGCATGCCAGCCATCCCCCACTGGCTCGAACACGCGGGGCCCCGCGCCGACGGCATCACCTTGCCCGACCTGGTCTTTCCCGGCTTCCTGTTCATGGTGGGCATGGCCATACCGCTGGCCCTGCAGCGCCATTGCGGCCACGTCACGCCCGCCCTGCTGGGGCGCCTGCTGTGGCGCTCCGCCAGCCTGATGCTGGCCGGCGTGGTACTCGCCAATGCCTACCGCTACGATGCGCAGGCGGCGCCGCTGCCGCACGCCCTGTATTTCCTGCTGTTTTACGTGGCCATGATCCTGCTGTGGCGTCAGGGCGCGGGCAAGCTGGAGCTGGCGGCGGGCGGTGCGCTGATGCTGTTGCTGCTGGCGGCGTTCCGCGGAGAGCTGAACAGCGAATTTTCCAGCACCTGGCTGCAGCCGTCGTGGTGGGGCATCCTCGGCATGATAGGCTGGTCCTACCTGCTGTGCAGCCTGCTGTATCTGGCGTGCCGGGGCAGCGGCACGGCCCTGATGGGCATGTTTGCCCTGCTGCTCGTCCTGTACATGGGTGGCACGGCGGGCAGCCTCGATTTCCTGCCGGGAAGCGTCAACGCCTTCGTCAACGTGCCGCAGGTGCTCGGTTCGACGGCGGCCAATGTGCTGGCCGGCACCCTGGTGGGCCAGCTGTTCCTGCGCGGCGCCGCACTGCGCCATGGCCAGCGCATCCGCTTCATGGCATGGTTCGCGCTGGGCCTGCTGACGGCCGGCCTGCTGCTGCGGCCGTATCACCACATCAACAAGATCGCGGCGACGGAATCCTACACACTCGTGTGCAGCGCCCTTATCCTGGCGCTGTTCCTCGTGTTTTATATCGTCATCGACGTGTGGCGCTGGCGCGCCTGGGCGATGGTGCTCGTGCCTGCCGGCACCAATGCCCTGTTCGCCTACATCGTGCCCGACCTGTGGCAGCAGCTGGCGGCCGTGCTGCACCTGCCGCGCTTCTGGTGGCCGTATCTGGCCACGGGCGGCTCAGCCGGCCTGTGGAATGCCGCCGCCGTCACCGCCCTGATGCTGCTGTTGACCGCGCTGGCGACGCGTTACGGCCTGAAACTGAAGTTCTAGACCTTGATGTAGATCTTGCGCTTGTCCATGCCATAGGCGATCAGCCAGCACAGCAGCATGAAGCTGACGGCAAACAGCAGCGAGCCCACGCGCGCCGGCGCCCAGCCCGTAAACCAGTGCTGGTATAGCCACTGGTACAGATTGCCGCCGCCGATGCGCACGGTAAACGCGATGATCACCAGCACTTCCGACACCAGGTAGATGAACAGGGTGTTCTTGCCGAAGACTTCAAAAAAATACGTCCAGCCCGTGCTCTTGCGCACGTCGATGATAAACATCAGCAGCGCCAGCAGCAGCAAGTCCAGGCCGATACCGAGCATCACATAAGAACTGGTCCACAGCTTCTTATTGATCGGAAACACTTCATTCCAGCACAGGGCCACGGCCACGCAGATGACGCCGGCCACGGCCAGTTGAGGCAGGCTGGAGCGCAGCCGCGCCGGCGCTGCCTGGCGCACGAAGCTGCCCGCCAGGTAACCGGCAATCACATTGACGATGGCCGGCAAGGTGCCGAGCACGCCTTCCGGGTCGAAGGCGATGCCTTCGCCGTGGTACAAATGACTGTCCCCCAGCAGGAACAGATCGAGCTTGGCCGGCGCATTGCCGTGCAGGCTGTAGTCGCCAAAACAAGCCAGGATGGCCCAGTAGCCGAGCAAGGCGCAGGCGCTGAAGACCAGCGCGCCGCGCGTCTTCCCGTAGTGCAGGATCAGGGCGGCGGCCAGATAGCACACGGCAATGCGCTGCAGCACGCCGGGAATGCGCGTGTGCGACAGGGGCGACCAGGCGAACTGGCCCGCGTCGTCGATCTTGAAGAAAGGGAACCAGTACAGCAAAAATCCCAATAGAAAGATCAGCGCGCTGCGCTTGCACAGCCTGGCCAGCACGGCGCCGTGTCCCAGGTGTTCATACTTGCCCAGCGCAAAGGCCAGCGCATTGCCGACGACAAACAAAAAGCTGGGAAAGACCAGGTCCGTGAGGGTAAATCCATGCCATTCGGCATGCAGGAATGGCGCATACACGCTGCCCCAGTCACCGGGGGTATTGACGACGATCATCAGGGCGACGGTCAGACCGCGCAGGACGTCGAGGGCGAGGTAGCGTTGAGAAGCAATAGTCATGGTCAAACAATTCCAAAAGATAAAAACCAGCTCCCCGCTTGTGGCGGAAAGCCGGTAAAAAAACTACAACTTGGCGCGCAGACCAAAATAGAATTGACGGCCGTTCGAATACAGGGCCGTCGGCTGATCCTGGTTGGCGCCGTAATACTTGAGCACCGGATTATTCAGGTTCAGCACATCGAAGGTCAGCGAATAGCGCTCGTCGATCTTGTAGTTGAGCGAGGCGGCCAGGTTGCCCACGCCATGCACATACTGGGGCGAGCTGCTGAACAGGCCGGCCAGGAAGCTGGAGCGGTAGGTATAGGCCAGGCGCGCGCTCAGGCGCTCGTCCTCGTAATAGCCTTCCAGGTTGTAGGTGCCGCGCGAACTGCCCACCACGGCGGCGCCATCGTCGGCCTTGCCATTCGTATAGGTGTAATTGCCCACCACGCCGAAACCGCCCCACAAGCCCTGCTGGTAACTGAGTTCCACACCCTTGTTCCTGGCGCCGATGTTCGTCGGCGACTGGATCACATAGGTGTTGAATTTCTTGAAGGTATTATTGTAGTAGCTCACGGGTGCCGTACCAAACGTCACGTACGATTTCATGTCCATATAGAAGGCTCCCACGGAGAGCATGGCTTTCGGCGCGAAATACCATTCCAGGGTGGCGTCGTAGTTGGTCGAGCGTATCGGTTTCAAATCCGGATTGCCGCCCGTGCCCGTCAGCAACTGGTCGTTCAGGTTGACGGCGCCCACCAGGGCGCTATAGTCGGCGCGCGCCATGGTTTTCGCCACCGCCGCGCGGGCCACCAGGTCCTTGCTCAGGTCAAACTTGATGTTCGCGCTCGGCAGCACATCCGTGTAGCTGTGTTTGACGACGGTGGGCGTGTAGGTGCCGAAAATGTTTTCCTGGCCGATCGGGTTCTCGCCGCCCGGCACGTTCGTCACCGTCGTCTGCTGCGTGCGTACCACGCGCACGCCCACGTTGCCGCGCCACTTGTTGCCTGCCAGGTTGGCCATGATGTAGGCCGCGCTATCCTTTTCCTTCACGTCCAGTTCGGCCGGCCAGTTGCGCGAATTCGGGCCGCCCGTATTGTCGTACTTGTTGGCCCACGCCACCAGGTCGGCCGGATCGAGCTGCCAGTAGCGTCCCTGCGCATTGCCGCCCAGGTCCTTGCCATAGTCGCCCGGGTAGGTACCCCCATTCCACTTCGGCAAGGGCGCATTCGTCGTGCCGTCGCACACGGCGCAGCTGCGGTTTTCCGGCCACGACACATTGCGGTGGTGTTCCGCGTAGCGCGCGCCGAACTTCAGCGATTCCAGCACGCCGTAATCCATGCTCAGCTCGCCATCGGCCTGGCCGTATTTTTCCGTGTCCAGGGTTTCCACATGCGAACCCCAGGCCGATGCCGTCACCACGTTGGAGAACCTGGAAATGTCGAGACCGGGGAAATTCAGCCTGGCCGGCGACAGGCCGTTCAGCTGGTACGACACGCCCACGCCCGTCAAGCCCGCCTCATAGCCGAGGTCGACGGGTGTTTCGCCTATGCCGCGCGTGTAGCCGAGGCTGCCCGTGATGCGCAGGCGCTCGCTGGCGCGGTAGCTGCCGTTGAAGTCGATGTAGGCGGTCGACGAGTTCGAACCGGGGCGGTAGATCTGGTCGACCAGGGCCGGATACAGCTGGCCGTTATAGGGCGTGGTGGCATTGGCGGCAGGAAACTGCGACGCGGGAAAATCGGCCGCCACCAGGGTATTGTTCTTGACCGTAAACGCGCTGGGAATCACGCCCACATGCTTGCCGTCATTATCGACGGCATTCAGATTGGCGCCGGGTTGGTTATAAAAGCTGCGGTTGTAATTGGCCGCGTCCAGCTTGGAATAGAAGCCGTTGACGTCCAGCATCAAATCAGACGTCGGCTTGAATTGCAGGTCGAGGCTGCCGCCCTGCCGCTTGCGTACCTGTTCGAACAGGGCCGAGTTGATGCCCAGCGGCGCCAGCACGCCGGCCAGTTCCGGATGCTTTTGCGCGGCCGGGCTATTGGCGTCGATGGCGCCATAGCCGAAGAATTCCTGCCCGTCGCGGCGTTCGTGGCGCTTCTCGGAAAACACCTGGAACAGCACGCCCATGGTCTTCGCTTCGTTCTTCCAGTTAAACAAGGCATTCATTTGCGGATCGGTCTTGCCCGGCAAGTCCGCATAGATGGCTTGCACGGCCAGCTCGGCTGTGAACGGCTGCTTGAAACTGAGGGGCTTGCGCGTCTCGATATTGATGGAGCCGGCCACGCCGCCTTCCACCAGGTCCGCCTGCGCGCTCTTTTGCACGGTGACGCGGCTGACGATTTCCGACGGCAGCAAGGCAAAGCTGACACTGCGCCCCACGGTGCCCACCTGGTCCGTGACAAACCAGTCGCCCGTGCCCACCGCATGGCCGTTGATCAGTGTTTGCGTCAGGCTGGGGCTGGTGCCGCGGATGCTGACCCGGTCATTTTCCGAGAAGCCACCCTCGCCGCCGGCCGACGAGGAAATGTTCACGCCCGGCACGCGCTGCACGGCATCGGCCACGTTCTTGTCGGGCAGCTTGCCGATGTCTTCCGCGCTGACGACGTCGATCACGGAATCGCTGTTGCGCTTCTGGCTCAGCGACTGCTCCAGCGAGGCGCGGATACCGGTCACGACCACCTCCTGCATGGGGGCTTGCTGCGCCTGGGCAGCCATGCTCATGGACAGCAAAGCGGCTGCGGCGGCGATGGGATGTAATACGGGATGCAAACGGCTGTTCATAGACTCCTCGATTATAGGTATGCCCGCCTGACGGCGGGACGGTTTTATATGAGTACAGACGGTAGGCGCCCGGCCATGGCGCCGAAAAAAAAGGCAAGCTCCCGAAACAGGAACTTGCCTTGAAAAGACCGAGGAAGACCCGGCCAGACGCGTGCGCATCAGGCCAGATCGTCTTGCTTACAGTTTGGCGCGCAGGCCCAGGTAGAAGGTACGGCCATTGCTATAGAACGCGCGTGGCTGATCCTTGTTTTCCGCGTACATCTTGATGGTCGTGTTCGTCAGGTTAAGCGCATCGAACGTGATCGTGAAATGTTCGTTGATCTTGTAGTTGAGCGAACCGGCCAGGCCACCGGCACCAGCAACGTGCTGGCTGGCGCCACGGTCCACGCCCGCTTTGTAAGCCGAACGGTAGTTGTAGGCCAGGCGTGCGCTGAGGGCATTGGCTTCGTAGAAGGCCGTCAGGTTGTACGTGCTGCGCGATGCGTTGACCAGCTCGTCACCGTTGTCCAGCTTGCCATCGGCATAGGTGTAGTTGGCCAAGATGCCGAAGTCGCCGAACAGCGGTTGCTGATAGCTGAACTCAGCGCCCTTGTTCTTGCCGCTGGTATTGAATGGCGACGTGATCTGGTACACGGCGTTGGCATTGCGCTTGCTGTTGAAGTAGGTAGCGTTGACGGTACCGTTCGACACGACCGATTTCAGGTCCATGTAGAACAGGCCCACCGAGAAGGCCGACTTCGGTGCGAAATACCATTCGGCGCTGACTTCGGCGTTATCCGACTTCACCGGATTGAGGTTGACGTTGCCGCCGCTGCCGCTCAATGCATCGTCGTTCAGCGATACCGAACCACCAAGCGCGCTGTAGTCGGGACGGGCGATGGTGCGGGCCACGGCGGCGCGCACGACCAGGTCGTTGCGCACATCGAACTTGATGTTGGCGCTAGGCAAGAAATCGTTGTAGCTGCGCTCATACAGATGCTGCGAATACGCACCCCAGTCGGAACCGGTGATCGGGCCGCCGGCCTGGTTCACCAGGGTCGACTGCTTGGTGTGAACGGCGCGCAGGCCGAAGTTGCCGCTCCAGTTGTCGCCCGTCAGGTTGGCCATGGCATAGATTGCCGAGGTTTTTTCCTTCAGCTTGAATTCGTCGGTCCAGTTATGGCGACGCACGTAGTCGAACAGGCGGTTGCCCGGCGCCGCGCCCCACGCACCCAGTGCCGAACCGTCGTACTTGAAGTAGTTGCTCGACAGGTTGCCGCCCAGGTTGTTGGCGAAGTCGCTCGGGTACATCGTGCCATTCCACACGGGGCCCGGATTGGAGAAGCCCAGGTCACCCGGACGGGTTTCAAACGGATGCTCCGCATCGCGCTTGTGATCGGTCAAACGGCCACCGAACTTGACGGAATCCCAGATACCCGACGACAGGCGCAGCTCCGCATCGATCTGGGCATATTTTTCCTGGTCGACGGAACGCGATTCGCCGCCGCCGGCCCATGCCGTCGAGCCTGGCTTGGTGGTGGTGCCGCCCGGATAGGAAACACTGGCCGGGCTCATGCCGTTCAATTGATACACCATGCCGCCATCGACGTTGTTCTGGTAGTACACATCGTCGCGGTCGTAGCCGACGCCATGGGTCTTGCCCAGCTTGCCGGTCAGGGTCAGGTCCTTGGTGGCGCGGTATTTGAAGTTGAAATCGAGGTAGTACGATTCGCCGCCAGCATCAGGACGGTAGATATTGTCCACTTCGCCAGAATTTTTTGCGAAGGTGGCGCCTGTCAGCGTGCCATTCTTGACCGTGTAGTTGGTCGGCACCTGACCGGTCGAGACACCTTTATCGTTGGTACTGTTCACCGAGTTGGCCGGTGCAGCCAGCCAGTTGGTGTTTTGATGCGGTGCCTTCAGTTGCGAATAGAAGCCGTTCACGTCCAGGGTCAGGTCCTTGCTGGGCTTGAATTCGATGTCGAATGCGCCGCCTTCGCGGGTTTTCTTTTGCTCGAACAGGCTGGCGCCGATGAAGGTCGGCACTTTTACGCCGGCCAGTTCAGGATGGGCCAAGGCCGCATTGCTGGTAGCGGAGATCGGCGTGTAGCCGAGGATTTCCTGGCCATCGCGGCGCACGGTCGATTTTTGCGAGAAACCCTGCACCATGATGCCCAGGGTATTCGTGTCATTCTTCCAGTTCACCAGGCCGGAGAACTGCGGGTCCGTCTTGCCGGCCAGGTCATTATGGAAAGCCTGGATCGAGCCTTCGGCCGTGATCTGGTTCTTGAATTCCAGCGGACGGCGGGTAATCACGTCGATCACGCCCGAGACGCCGCCTTCAGGCAGGTCCGCCGTGGCGCTCTTGTGCACGACAACGGAGCTCACCAACTCCGATGGCAGCAGGGAGAAGCTGCTGCTGCGGCCGACGTTGCCGCCAAATTGGTTCAAGACAAACCAGTCGCCCGTGCTGATGGCATGGCCGTTGAACAGGGTTTGCTGGAAGCTGGGGCTGGTGCCGCGCAGGCTGACGCGGTCGTTTTCGCCGAAGCCGCCTTCGCCACCGGCCGACGATTGGGTATTCACACCTGGCAGGCGCTGGATCGCGTCAGCCACGTTACGGTCCGGCATCTTGCCGATATCTTCGGCCGTTACCACTTCCACCACGGAATCCGCATTACGTTTTTGTTTCAGCGATTTTTCCAGCGAGGCACGCACGCCGGTCACCGTCACCACGGTGGCCACGTCGTCGGCGGGTGCTTCCTGCGCCTGCGCCGAAAAAGCCAGACCGGCGACCATCACGGCAACGGCCGTAGCGATCGGCGTACGGCTACGCGAACCGGATTTCACGACGGCAGCTGCAGGTGTCAAATTGCGTTTCATGTACTCCCCCTTGATTTAGGCTCCAGGATTGGAGCCTTTTCATTTTTAACGTAGGTCTTCTTTCCAGCCCGCCCACTCTCGCCGGCATGCTGCAGACCCTTCGGCACAACCACTTACAAAACCAATTCAACGCCAATATACTACTATCCAATACCAGAATACTACCAGTTGCAACTTTTTTTTTATAACGTTGTTTGAATCACACAGACCACTTCAGCTGGATCAATCTGTAGCCCGTATGACCGGGCTAAATACCAGCGAGGGCAGGCATAAATTGCCGGCCTGATAATTCAAATTGGTTTTATAACGGTCTTTTTTGGTATTATCCAGCGACACAAAACAGATACAGAGCGCGTCTGCAACGCGCCGTAACGGAGACCCTCAGCGTATGACAACCCTGGCTCACATCATGCAAGGCCTGGGGCAGACGAGTAGCCTGCCCCTGTACCAGCAACTGCAGCGCGCGTTGCGCGAAGCGATCGACAAGCGCATCCTCGGCCCCGACGAAGCCCTGCCGGCCGAGCGCCAGCTGGCCAGCGACCTGGCCGTCTCGCGCATCACCGTGCGCAAGGCCATCGATGGCCTAGTCAACGAGGGCTTGCTGGTGCGGCGCCCCGGCTCGGGCAATTTCATCAATACGCGCATCGAGAAAAACTTCGCCAAGCTGACCTCGTTTTCGGAGGACATGCGGGCGCGCGGGCGCACGCCGCGCAGCGTGTGGCTCAAGCGCGCGGAGGGCACCGTCACGCCGGAAGAGGCCTTGCGCCTGCGGCTGTCGCCGGGCGCGCCCGTGTACCGCTTCCACCGCATCCGCTATGCGGACGAGGTGCCGATGTGCCTGGAATACGCGACCATCGTCGCCAGTTGCCTGCCGGCGCTCGACGCCGTCGACGTATCGATGTACGACGCGCTGGAACAGGCGGGCAACCGGCCCGTGCGCGCCTTGCAGCGGCTCAGTGCCTTGTTGCTGACGGGGGAACAGGCCAGCCTGCTGCAGGCGCAGGAAGGCGACGCGGGCTTGTCGGTGGAAAGGCTGGGATTTTTGCGCGATGGCCGCGCCGTCGAATTTTGCCGCTCCTACTTCCGCGGCGACATGTATGACTTCGTGGCTGAATTAAGTACCAATTAATACCAATCGCCCCATTTCACGAATACCAGATAACACCAATTATTGCAGTGCAATATATATACCGGCAGTGCCGCCTATATATGCACCGCAATGGTGAATTAATCGGCGGCGATTATGTGGCGGCCTGCGCACAATATTAAGGAAGGCGGCGCAATGCGGTTTTGCGCATTGCAGCAAAACCTGACATTCCCCGTCAGGCAGCGGGGGCGGCGCGGCGTCCTGCCCACAGCAGAATCGCGCTCAGCGCCACGCACAGCCAGCCGAACAGCGGCCCCAGCCATCCAGCCCAGGTGGCGACGGGCGGGTGCGCCGGCAACGGCGCCAGCAAGGTGCTGCCCGGCATGGTGCTGCTGGCCCGCTCCGCCAGCACGCGGCCATACGCGTCGCTGACGGTCAGTACTCCCTCGCGCGCCGCGCGCAGCACCGCATAGCCATTTTCCACGCCCCGCACCACGGTCATGCGCGCCCCCATCCAGGCGTCCAGCTGGAAATCCCAGGCCGGCACCAGCATGACCTGCGCCCCGGCCGCGCCATACGCCTGTCCCAGGGGCGCGAAATGCATGTCCTTGCAGATGGCCAGACCCATGGCTTGCCCCGCCACCGGCTGCACCGCATACGCGCTGCCCGCAAGAAAATCGCGCTCGGGCGGCGCCAGATGATGTTTCTGATAGCTGACGGGCGCGGCGCCATCGGGAGCAAACAGCCAGGCCAGGTTGCGCCGGCCGGCAGCGTCCTGCACGCCGATGCCCAGGACGATCCATGTGTCCGTGCCGCGCGCCAGCGCCTGGAAACGCTGCCGCACGACATCCGCCTGCGCGGGCGCCAGCACGGCTATCTTTTCCGGCAACAGCACCAGCCGGGCGCCCTGCCCGGCCAGCTGTTCGACGTGGCGCGCGTACTGGTCCCAGACGGCTTGCGCGCGTGCCGGCGGCGTGGCCGGGCCGATAAAGTCGTCGATGGCCACCAGCCCGGCCAGCGGCCCGCCTGGACCTGGTGCGCCTTGCACGCGCCAGGCGCCGCCGGCGAACGCGGCCGCCAGCAGCAACACGGCCGCGCCCGCCGCTGGCGCATACGCGCGCCCGCCGGCCAGCAGCAAGGCCAGCGCGGACGGCGCCAGGCACAGCAAGAACAGCAGGCCAGGCACGCCCGCCAGGGCCGCCACCTGCAATATGGCCACATTGTCCACTTGCGAATACGCAAGGCTGCCCCAGTTACCGTCCGGCAACAAGGCCGCCATCAGGGTATCGATGGCCACCCACAGCACGGGATACGCCAGCACCGTCCACGACGCCCGGTAGCGCAGCACGAGGCGCCGCGTGGCCAGCACCACCAGCAGCCACAACAGCGCCTTGACGACGGTCACGGCCAACACGCTCGGCAAGGGCATGAGCAGGCGAAAATAACTGAAGTTGGATGACAGGCCCAGCACGGTGGCCAGGAAGGTCATCCAGGCCGCATCGCGGCGCAACGAGCGCAGGGCCAGCCACAGCACGGGCAACGGCGCGCACCAGGCCAGCGGGCCCAGCGGCTGCGGTCCCAGCACCCAGTACAGGGGCAGGCCCGCCGCCAGGGCGGCGGCGATTTGCGAGAGGCGCCGGCGCAGCACGGTGGCGCCTGCGAACAGGGCCGGCGCGAACAAGGTATCGGGCATGCTCATGCTTTCAAGGGAAGCCAGATTTCCACGCCGCCACTACCGCTGGCGGGATCGAATTGCCGGTCGTAGCGCTCAAAGTCGGGCGCATCGGCCACTTCCAGCCCGGACTGCGGCAACCACTCGTTCCACACCGTATGCCAGGTGGCGCGGATGGTGGAAATGTGGCCGCGGTGATGAAACACGGCATAGCGCTGCGGCGCGATGCGCAGCCGCGTCCAGCCATCGGGCGACTGTGAAAAATCGCTGACCGGCATGGCGCACAGGTAATCGAAATTGCCCGCGTCGTCATTGTTGCAGCACACGCCATACACGAGCTGGCCGGGCGCCACATGGGGCAGGAAGCGCTGCCACAGGGCGGGAATGCCGGCAGACGTTTCCGCGCAATACCGTTCGACGAGGCCCGCCACCAGCAAGGCGGGGCCCTGCTCGAAACGGGGCGGCGCCAAAGGCACGCCCGGCGCCACATCCATTTTGATGGCCTCCACCAGCGCCAGGTTGGCGACATGGCGCTGGGCCCGCACCTTTTCCGGCGTGACATGGAACTGCTCGCGGAAGGCCCGCGTAAAGGCTTCATGGGAGCTGTAGCCGGCCTCCAGGGCGACGGCAAGGATGTCTTGCGCGCCCTGCGCCAGCGCGCGCGCCGCGACACTGAGCCGGCGCGCCCGCACATAGCGCATCACGGAGTGGCCCGTGGCCAGGCCGAACGCGCGCGTCAGGTGGCAGGGCGAGGCGCCGCCCACCTGGGCAATATCGCCGAGCGAGAGATCGTCCGCAAAATGCGATTCGATATACCAGAGTGCCTTGGCCAGATAGTGCATGAGCGCTTCCCGTTGAACGAGCAGCGACTGTAGCATTTTCAGCAAGCCGTGGCTTGACCGGAATTGCGCAATACGCGCTTACTTTCTGGTGCGCTTTTCGTGGACCAGCTGGCCGCTGCTGATGCGCGCCAGCTCGGCCATTTCCTGGGCCAGGAAGGCCAGCAGGTCGTCGATGCTGACGACGCCGGAGAGCGCGCCCAGACTATTGACCACGGGCAAGCGGCGGATGCCGTTGACGCGCATGCGTTCGATGATGTCGTAGACGTCTTCGTCTTCGCTGGCGGTGAGCAGCTGCGCGCTCATGATGTCGCCCACCAGCAGGCTGGCGGGGTCGAGACCGAGGGCGATGACGGAAATGACGATGTCGCGGTCGGTGAGGATGCCGATGGGGACGCGTTCGCCGTTCGGCTGTTCGGCCACGATCAGGTCGCCCACGTGGTGCTGGCGCATCAGCAGCGCCGCGTCTTGCACGCTGGTGTCACGCTGGCAATGGATAGTGTGCAGGGTACAGATGTCGCCGATGCGCATGTCGCCACTCCGTTTGAGGCAGAGTGCCCACGCTACGCCAGCCCGCCGTGGCGGGTTTGAGGCAAATCAATTGAAACGGTCTTACTTTTCTTCGGGGGGCGGCAGGAAGCAGGCTTCGACGATCTGCAGGTCGTTATCCTTGGCGAATTCGCGCACGAAGTGAAACGCCATCGGCTCGATCTCGCGCAGTTTGGTGTTGACCACCACCGACTTGACGCCGTTGACGACGGTCGGGCGCACGTAGGGCGAATACTGGAGGTGCGCATTGCGCCCGCCGCCGTCGGGATTGAAACAGGACATCACTCCGCAAAGGCGCTCGGCCCAATCGCTGGGTCGGAATTGCTTGCCATTGCTGGTGAGACCAAGGATGAAGAACTCGTCTGAGAGTTCCCCTGTTTTTTGAGATAACTCGGCCATGTGGCTTGTCGGGACTGGATTGCGTGAATGGCCCCGGCGGGTAAGCCGGGCTGGTAGTCAACTACGTTTGCTGCGGTAAGCCAGTATTATATCTTATAGAAGACTTGGGTTCTACCTCGATCTGCCCTGACGATGCAAACAGGGGCCGGCACGCGTAACGCGCCAGCCCCTATTTTAACCTTGTTCCACGCGCAAGGCGCATGGATGGCGCGTGCGCGCCCGCATCAGCCGAGGAAAACGGCGCCCGACATCAACAGCAGCAACAGCATCCACAGCAGCAAGGCGCGCCACACGAGGCCCACCGTGCTCTGCAAGGCGCGCGCGCCCGGCTCTTCGCCTGGCAGGATATCGCTTTCGCTGTCGCTGTCGTCGACGGCCATGTCGGGCGTGACGAGCACGCGGGCCGCCGTTTCCGCCGGCGTGCCCAGGCGTACGCCCATGGCGCCGCCGCCGGCCGTCAGGATGATGCCGATGGACTCGTCCTGCCAGCGCTGGGCGAAATTGCGCCAGGCGTAGATGGCATCCTCGAAATTGCCGACCACGGCAAACGCCACGGCCGTCAGGCGCACGGGGATCCAGTCGATCCAGTAAAAGGCGCGCGCGGCGAACTGGCCGAACGCTTCATTGCGCATGTGCTCGGGCTCGTTCCAGGCGCGCGCCAGGTATTCGGCCACGCGGTACATCACGGCGCAGGCAGGGCCCAGCGGCATCAGGAACCAGAAGAATACGCCAAACACATTGCGGTGCGTGGTGATCAGGGCTTTTTCCACGGCGATGCGGGCGATTTCGCTCGCTTCCATGCCCACCGTGTCGAGCTTGGTCCAGTCGGCCAGCAAGGTACGGGCCGTCGCTTCGTCGCCGGCGCTCAAGGCCAGCTGGATGGACGTGAAGTAATGGCTGTAATGGCGAAAGCCCAGGGTCAGGTAGACGATGAGGACGTTCCAGGCAAAGGCCAGCAGGGTCAGCTGGTAGTGGAGCAATATCCAGTACACGCCCGCCGTCGGCACCATCAGCGCGCCGATCATGAGGAACCAGCCCATGCGGCCATGGTTGGCGTGGCCGGCATTGAACCAGGTCTCCATGCGCATTGCCAGGCTCTTGATTTCGGCGTAGATCGGATTGTCCGCGCGCAAAGGTTTGAGCTGCTCGATCAGCAATGCGCAAAGTATGGAGAGAAATGTCATCAAACGTCCTTTTTGTCTTTTTCAGCAATACCGCAATGCCCGCTACGATAGCGCAGTGCCGTGCTGGAATCAAACTTATTACGTGCGCGGCGCCATTTTACGCGCGCAGCAGGTGAAACAGATTGCGCAGCATGCCGGCCGTGGCGCCCCAGATGTAGAAGCGCTCGTACGGCATGGCGTAGAACGAGCGCCGTCCGCCGGGCAATTCCACCGACAGGCGCTGATGGTTGAGGCCATCCATGAGGAAGGCCAGCGGCACTTCGAAGATTTCCGCCACTTCGGACGGGTCGGCGCGCAGTTCGAACGGCGGCGTCACCAGGCCCACCACGGGCGTGACCTGATAGCCGGTACCCGTCAGGTAGTCGGGCAGGCAGCCCAGCACTTCGATATGCTCGCGCGCCAGGCCCACTTCTTCTTCCGTCTCGCGCAGGGCCGTGGCCACGGGCGAGCCATCGAACGGTTCGCTGCGCCCGCCGGGAAAACTGACCTGGCCCGCATGGCTGCTCAGGTGGTCCGTGCGCATGGTCAGCAAGATGGTCAAGCCCTGCGGCCGTTGCACCAGGGGAATGAGCACGGCGGCGCGCACGGGCACGGCGCGGGCGGAGAGGAAATCCTGGGTAATCTCGGGCTGCCAGTCGGGCTGTTCGGCCAGGCGCTGGCGCAGCCAGTCCGGCGTCAGGCGCACGGCGTCCAGCGCCGCCTCGCCGGCGATCGAATCGATGGCGAGTTGTTTTGGATCAAATGCGATGGTGGCCATGGCAGCTTGTCCCATTAGCAATACAGAATAAAAAAAGGGGCACCATAACCGGCACCCCTTTTCCCAACGCAGACGCTGATATTACGCGCTTGCTTTCGCCACAACGCGGCGGTTTGGCAATTTTTCTTTGATACGCGCCGATTTACCCGAACGCTCACGCAGATAGTACAGCTTGGCGCGGCGAACATCACCACGGCGTTTCACTTCGATCGAAGCGATCAGCGGCGAGTACAGTTGGAACGTACGCTCGACGCCTTCGCCGGACGAGATCTTACGAACGATGAAGTTCGAGTTCAGGCCACGGTTACGACGGGAGATAACGACGCCTTCGTAAGCCTGGGCGCGCTTGCGCGTACCTTCGACTACGTTGACGCTGACGATAACGGTATCGCCTGGTGCGAATTCAGGAATGGTTTTACCCAGACGAGCAATTTCTTCCTGCTCTAATTGTTGAATCAAGTCCATTTTATAACTCCGAAAACCATCATGCCGGCGCACTGTGGATAGCAAGTATCCGCCCGGTAGAGGATGGGTAACACAATATGGGCAACATGCCCGGCACTACTGGCCACCCTGCCGGCCGTCCGGAGACGGCTTACAGGCTGGCCAAGAATTTTTCGTCGGCCTTGCTGAGCAAGCCGGCGGCGCGCGCACTGACCAGCAGGTCAGGCCGCTTTGTCGCGGTCGCTTCCAGCATGCGCTGGCGGCGCCACTTGACGATCTCGGCATGATTGCCACCCATCAAGACGGGCGGCACAGCCATGCCTTCGTATGTTTCCGGCCGCGTGTAGTGCGGCGAATCGAGCAAGCCATTGACGAAGCTGTCCTCGATGGCCGATGCCTCCGTGTTCAAGACACCGGGCAACAAACGGATCACCGCATCCATCAGCGCCATGGCAGGCAATTCACCGCCCGACAAAACGAAATCGCCGACGCTGATTTCCTCGTCGACGCAACGGTCCAGCAAACGCTGGTCCACGGCTTCATAGCGGCCGCACAGGATCACCAAACCAGGTTCGGCTTTCAGCTGCGTGACGCGCGCGTGCGTCAGCGGACGGCCTTGCGGCGACATGAACACCACGCGGGGCGCCGCCAGTCCCAGTTCGGTCTGGCGTTGCTTCGCGGCATTAATTGTCGCTTCGAGGGGACGGGCCATCATCACCATGCCGGGGCCGCCGCCATACGGGCGGTCATCCACGGTACGATGATTGTCGGTCGTGAAATCACGGGGATTCCACAAGGACAAGCCACATTTCCCCTGCTCGAAGGCGCGCCGGGTCACACCCGACTGCGTCAGCGCGGCAAACATTTCCGGGAACAGGGTCACGACATCAAATTGCATCGCTCGCCATCCTGCAACGTTTGCCCGGCGCAAAGTTATGCGCAGGCGGTTTAATAATCGAGGCCCCAGTCGACCGTGATCTTGCTGGCAGCCTTGTCAACGTTAATGACAAACTGGCCAACAAACGGGATCAGGCGCTCAGGCGCCTTTTCAACGGTCTCATCTGCACTGGCAACGGGCGTAACGCGCAAGATCGACTGCGGACCATTGCTCATCATGTCGTGCACTGTGCCGAGGCACTCGCCTTGCAAATTCTCGACTGTCAGTCCGATCAGATCGGACCAATAAAATTCATCGGCCGACAGCGTCGGGAAATGGCTACGCGGAATTTGCACAGAGACGCCTTTCAGCGCTTCTGCGGCATCCCGCCCGACCACACCCACCAGCTGGGCCACGACGTCGCCGCCGTGTAACTTCGCTTGCCTGACTTGAACATCATGCAAGGTCGGTTTATCAAACCACCAGGTTTTGACGCTTAATAATGCATCCGCATCGTCGGAGAAAGGAGTGATCCTGACCCCGCCAGCAATGCCATAAGCACCGGAGACATAGCCTACCTGTACCAGGTCATCGGGGACTTTCACCCCGGATGCAGTCTTGACCGTCAAACCAGTGATCTAATTAAGCTGCTGCTTTGTTGTTGCTGGCTACCAGGCGAGCAACGGTTGGCGACAATTGTGCGCCAACGCCTTGCCAGTAGGCCAGACGGTCTGCGGTGATACGCAGTGGAACTTCGCCACCTTGCGCCATCGGGTTGTAAAAACCGATACGCTCAATGAAGCGACCATCGCGGCGATTGCGCGAATCAGTAGCGACGATGTTGAAGAACGGGCGCTTCTTGGCGCCTCCACGAGCTAAACGAATAACGACCATAATATTTCCAAAAAGTGTGCTGAGGCGGAAAAAGCCGCAAATTATAGCGCGCTTTACCGCCAGGCAGCAAGCGTTATGATGACGGGCGTGTAATTTGGGCTAATCAAACATTATGACCAGTCAGGGCCGAAGACGCAATAGGCGTCTGCGCCTATCGTGCCGGCCCTGGCTTGAACTCACGCGAAATCATTGCATAAACGCCACAGGAAAGTGCTATCGTTGTGCGAGGCAATGGCCGATACTGGCAATATTTACTGATGAGCAACTCTGGAGTCCCATGACCACCGCCACCATTTTGCAACAGTCGCACAAGAACAAGGCCTTCACCACCTTGCTGGCCTTTTTGCTGGGCATGCTGGGCGCGCACCGCTTCTACCTGCACGGCGCCAAAGACCGCTGGGGCTGGCTACACCTGGCCGCCCTGCCCGCCAGCGCGCTGCTGCATCAGCTGTTTCCCCAGGCCGACTGGTTTTACCAGATATTGCCGCTGACCCTGTCCGCCCTGGGCGGCTTCCTGGAAGCGCTGGTGCTGGGCCTGATGCCGGACGACAAGTGGGACGCCCGCTACAACGCCGCATCAAGCCGCCTGTCGGAGACGGGCTGGCCCCTGGCCGTGGTGCTGGTCGCTACCTTGATGCTAGGCGCAGGCGTGCTGATCGCCACCATGGCGCGCCTGTTCGACTTGCTGTACACGGGCGGCGCCTACGGTTAATTCCGACCTGGGAATGACATCCGGGGGCTCGCGCCGCACGCACATGTAAGTGTTGGTAAGCAATCATGATTTTCCTCTATACTGCATTCACAATGCCGACATTACTGGCTCATTTAACACCCCCTAGGAGAAGATCATGATTCGTCGCCCACTCATCCTCGCAGTCGCCGTCACGGCCCTGTTCAGCACATCCGCCTTCGCGCAAAACCTGTCGCCGAAGGCGCAATACGCCTACGACACGAAACAGGCGAGCACGCGCTATGCGGACGACAAAAAATTGTGCGCAGAAGAAAGCAGCTCGAAAGCCCGCATGCAATGCCTGCGCGACGCCAAGGGCGAATACGACCAGGCCATCATCAACGCCAAGGCCGCGCAAAAAGCGGGGAACTCCTACGCCAGCCAGCCTTCCAAGCAGCCGCAGCACCAGATCTGCGCCGATTGCGGCAAGGTGCTGGCAGTCAACGTCGCTGAAAAAGCGGGCGAAGGCGGCGCGCTGGGCATGATCGGCGGCGGCGTAGCCGGCGCCCTGCTGGGCCGCCAGGTAGGCGGCGGACGCGGCAAGGACCTGGCCACCCTGGCCGGCGCCGCCGGCGGCGCCTACGCAGGCAAGCAAGTCGAAGGCCACATGAAGAACGCCAAGACCTGGACCGTTACCGTGCAATACGAAACGGGCGCCAAGGCCGACTTCGCGTTTGACCAGGACCCTGGCCTGGCGGCTGGCGACTTGGTACGTAACTCGGGCAACGGCATCGCCCGCCGCTAGGAACGCAGAGTAAATCTGGGGTCAGACCCGGCGGGTCTGACCCCGGCATTTGTCTTTGTGGTTAAAAAAAGCGCTGGAGAGTAGTCTCCAGCGCTTTTTTTGCATTCAGCCGGCTCCCGCCGGCCCCGTGTCAACTTAAAACTGCTCTTCCGACAGCGCCATCACGCCGGCGCTGCCGTCGATGATGGTGGCGCGCAAGCCGGGTGCCTGCGACAGGATGTGGTCGGCAAAGAAGCGGGCCGTGGCGATTTTTGCCTTGTAGAACGAAGCGTCGCCGCTGCCCTCTCCCAGCTTTTGCTGCGCCACGATGGCCGCGCGGGCCATTTGCCAGCCGCCCAGCACGATGCCGGCCAGTTTCAGATACGGCACGCTGCCCGCGAACACGGCCTTGATGTCCGTCTTCATGTTCGCCACTACGTATTCGACCACGGCTTCCAGCGCGGCGCTGCCTTCGGCCAGGTGGCGCTGCATGGCCTGGAAGTCGGCGCCGGAGAGCTCGCCCAGCTGGGCTTCCGTGGCGCGCACCTGGGCGATGATGGCTTTCGCCACGGCACCGCCGTCGCGCACCGTCTTGCGGCCCACGAGGTCGTTGGCCTGGATGGCCGTCGTGCCTTCGTAGATCGTCAGGATCTTGGCGTCGCGGTAATGCTGGGCGGCGCCCGTCTCTTCGATGAAACCCATGCCGCCATGCACTTGCACGCCGTCGCGCGTGACGTCCTGCGACATTTCCGTGGCCCAGCCCTTGATCACGGGCACCAGGTATTCATACGTCGCCAGGCTTTCCGCGCGCACGTCGGCGTCCGGATGGTGGTGCGCCACGTCGCTGATGGCCGCGCCCACGTAGGCCAGCGCGCGCGCCGCTTCCGTCTGCGAGCGCATCGACATCAGCATGCGGCGCACGTCCGGGTGGTGGATGATGGAAACCGGACCGGGCGAGCCGGCCAGGTCGCGCGACTGCACGCGGTCCTTGGCGAACGCCACGGCCTGCTGATAGGCGCGCTCGGCCAGGCCGATGCCTTGCAAGCCCACGCCGAAGCGGGCCGCGTTCATCATGATGAACATGTATTCGAGACCGCGGTTTTCCTCGCCCACCAGGGTGCCGATGGCGCCGCCGTGGTCGCCGAACTGCAATACGGCCGTCGGGCTGGCCTTGATGCCCAGTTTATGTTCGATGGACACGCAGTGCGCGTCGTTGCGCTCACCGAGGCTGCCGTCCGCATTGACGAGGAACTTCGGCACGATGAACAGGGAAATGCCTTTCACGCCGGCGGGCGCGTCCGGCGTGCGGGCCAGCACCAGGTGGACGATGTTTTCCGCCATGTCGTGTTCGCCGTACGTGATGAAAATCTTCGTGCCGAACACTTTATAGGTGCCGTCGCCCTGCGGCACGGCGCGCGTGCGCACGGCGGCCAGGTCGGACCCCGCTTGCGGCTCCGTCAGATTCATGGTGCCCGTCCACTTGCCCGACACCAGGTTTTCCAGGTACGTGGCCTTCTGTTCATCGCTGCCAGCCGTCAGCAGCGCTTCGATGGCACCATCGGACAATAAGGCGACCAGGGCGAACGAGATGCTGGCCGAATTGAGCATTTCGATGCAGGGCGTGGCCAGCAGCTTGGGCAAGCCCTGACCGCCAAACTCCGTCGGATGCTGCACGCCCTGCCAGCCCGCTTCGCCATACGCCTTGAAGGCTTCCTTGAAGCCCTTCGAGGTGGTCACTTGCCCGTCGTGCCAGAAGCTCGGTTCCTTGTCGCTGGGACCGTTCAAGGGGGCCACCACGCCGCCGCAGAACTTGGCGTTTTCTTCCAGTACGGCTTCGGCCGTGTCGGGCGTGGCGTCTTCGCAGCCAGGTAAAGTATGGATTTCGGCCAGGCCGGCCAGTTCGTTCATCACGAACAACATGTCTTTCAGCGGGGCTTGATAGCTCATCTTCTTTTCTCCAAGAAAAAAGCCACGCGCGGCTCGCCGTGTGGGGCGGACCGGCGTGGCTTTGTCAGTAACAAAACCGGAAGGGGTGCGACTTAACCCAGTTCTTTGACCAGTTGCGGCACGATCTCGAACAGATCGCCCACGATGCCGTAGTCGGCCACGGCAAAGATCGGTGCTTCCGGATCCTTGTTGATGGCGACGATGGTCTTCGAGTCTTTCATGCCGGCCAGATGCTGGATCGCGCCGGAAATACCGACGGCGATATACAGCGATGGCGCGACGATCTTGCCCGTCTGGCCCACTTGCCAGTCGTTCGGCACGAAGCCGGCGTCGACGGCGGCGCGCGAAGCACCCATGGCGGCGCCCAGCTTGTCGGCCAGCGGCTCCAGGATGTGGAAGTTCTCGGCCGAACCCATGCCACGGCCGCCCGACACGATGATTTTCGCGGCGGTCAGTTCAGGACGGTCGGACTTGGCCAGTTCGCGGCCCACGAAGGCGGACTTGCCATTGTCGGCAACGGCGGCGATGGTTTCGGTGGCAGCCGAACCGCCGGTGGCGGCAGCGGCGTCGAAACCGGTGGTGCGCACGGTGATGACCTTGATCTTGTCGCCAGATTGCACGGTGGCAATCGCGTTACCGGCGTAGATCGGGCGCTCGAAGGTGTCCGGGGAATCGATCTTGGTAATTTCCGAGATTTGCGCCACGTCCAGCTTGGCGGCCACGCGCGGCAGGATGTTCTTGCCGTAGGCGGTGGCTGGCGCCAGGATGTGGCTGTAGTTGCCGGCGATGGCCAGCACTTGCTCGGCCACGTTTTCGGCCAGGCCGTCGGCAAAGTATGGCGCGTCGGCCACGATGACTTTCGTCACGCCGGCGATTTGCGCGGCGGCAGCGGCGGCAGCCGAGGCGTTCGAACCTGCGACCAGTACGTGCACGTCGCCGCCGCACTGGGCAGCCGCGGTCACGGTGTGGTGGGTGCTGCCCTTTAAGGTAGCGTTGTCGTGTTCAGCAATAACTAATGCGACCATGATGTGTCCTGTAATTGTTCTGGATAAACGGCGAGGCCGCGCTTAGATGACTTTGGCTTCGGTACGCAGCTTGGCGACCAGCGTGGCGACGTCCGGCACCTTGATGCCGGCCGAGCGCTTGGCTGGCTCGACGACTTTCAGGGTCTTCAGGCGTGGCGCAACGTCGACGCCCAGGTCTTCCGGCTTGACGGTCTCGAGCGGCTTTTTCTTTGCCTTCATGATGTTCGGCAAGGTCACATAGCGTGGCTCGTTCAAACGCAGGTCGGTGGTAATGATCGCTGGCAAGGTCAATGCCAGGGTTTCCAAGCCGCCGTCGACTTCGCGCGTGACGGTGACTTTGCCGTCTTCCAGCACGACTTTCGAAGCAAACGTGGCTTGCGGCCAACCCAGCAGAGCTGCGAGCATCTGGCCGGTCTGGTTGCTGTCGTCATCGATCGCCTGCTTGCCCAGGATGATCAGTTGCGGCTGTTCTTTCTCGGCCAGGGACTTGACCAGCTTGGCGACGGCCAGCGGTTCCAGGTCGGTCGTCGTTTCCACCAGGATGCCGCGGTCGGCGCCGATGGCCATGGCCGTGCGCAGGGTTTCCTGGCACTGCGTCACGCCGCAGGAGATGGCGACCACTTCAGTGACCTTGCCAGCTTCTTTCAGGCGCATCGCTTCTTCCAGCGCGATCTCATCGAAAGGGTTCATCGACATTTTGACGTTGGCGGTATCGACGCCAGTGCCGTCACTCTTGACGCGGACTTTGACGTTATAGTCGACCACGCGTTTGACGGGTACCAAGACTTTCATAGCTATGCCTTTGGGAAATTATAAAAATGACGGATCAAGTGCTGATTGTGCGTTCGATTATAAGAGAAATTTGAATCCTGAACCGAATTTAAGCACGATCGTGCGATTTTTTGTTAGAGCAATCCATCTAAACTGTGCAGCTTCGGGGATTTCAAGGGGGTCTGCCGCTACGCTGCAGGGCAGCAAAAGGGCTGGCTCAGGAAGGAAAACCAGGCCGCGCCACGGCGGCCCCGGCGGGCAGAATTATTTGCGTTGCATCAGGAAGACGAATTCGGTCCCCGTCTGCACGTGCGACAGCAGGGCATTGCCCGTTTGCTTGGCGAAAGCCTGGAAGTCGCGCACGGAACCGGGATCGGTTGCCATGATGCGCAGCACTTCCCCGCTCTGCAGCTCTGACAAAGCCTTTTTCGCCTTCAGAATCGGCAACGGGCAATTCAAGCCCCGCGCGTCGAGTTCTTTGTGAAATTCCATAATCTCGGTATCAAGTAGTGTGTCGCTCATCATCAATATCCCACCATTGTTTTGTTGTACTGATTTTCGACATACTACTCTAAATCAGGGGCATTGACGCGCTGCACCAAAATAGTTCATCGGCTGTTGTGGTGTCACAACGAGATTCCACACGGCAAAACGGCCCGCAAACACTGTCTGCGGGCCGTTTTCAAGGGGCTGTGGGGCGAAAACCCCGCATGCCCTCTAGCTTACGCCTTATTTCGCGCGTTCGCCGACCCAGGCCGGCACGCCGGCCAGGGCGTTCGCCAGGCCGCTCGGATCGGTGCCGCCAGCCTGCGCCATATCGGGGCGTCCGCCGCCTTTTCCGCCCACTTGCTGTGCAACGAAGTTCACCAGCTCGCCCGCTTTGACCTTGCCAGTCGCGTCCGCCGTCACGCCGGCGATCAGGCTGACCTTGCCGTCCGCCACGCTGGCCAGCACGATGGCAGCCGTCTTCAGCTTGTCCTTCAGCTTGTCCATGGTTTCGCGCAGGCGGGCCACGTCGGCGCCGTCCAGCACGGCCGCCAGCACCTTGATGCCGTTGACATCGACGGCTTGCGTGACCAGCTCATCGCCCTGGCCCGAGGCCAGTTTCGATTTCAGCGCGGCCAGTTCCTTCTCCAGCGCCTTCACGTGGTCCTGCACCTGGACGATGCGGGCCGTCAGCTCTTCCGGCTGCGCCTTCAGGGCGTTGGCCGCTTCGACGAGGCGGCGGTTGATGGTTTGCACCAGCGCCAGCGCGCCCTCGCCCGTCACCGCTTCCACGCGGCGGATGCCGGCGGCCACGCCGCTTTCGCCGATGATCTTGAACAGGCCGATGTCGCCCGTGCGCTGCACGTGGACGCCGCCGCACAGTTCTTTCGAGCTGCCGATGTCGAGCACGCGCACTTCGTCGCCGTATTTCTCGCCAAACAGCGCCATCGCGCCATGCTTGACGGCATCGTCAAACGACATCAAATGGGCTTGCGTGGCGCGGTTTTCCAGGATTTCCTTGTTGACGATCGTTTCCACGGCGGCGATCTGCTCGGCCGTCATCGGCGCATTGTGGCTGAAGTCGAAGCGGGTTTTGTCCGGGTCGACCAGCGAACCCTTTTGCGCCACGTGGCCGCCCAGTACTTCGCGCAAGGCCTTGTGCATCAAGTGCGTGGCCGAGTGGTTGCGGATCGTGCGCGCGCGCTTGGCCGTGTCGACTTCGGCCGAGACGGCGTCGCCCACTTTCAATACGCCGGACTCCAGCACGCCGTGATGGCCGAAGACGTCGGCCTGGATTTTCAGGGTGTCGCTGACGGCAAAGCTGCCGCTGCCCGAGGCGATCACGCCCTGGTCGCCCACCTGGCCGCCCGATTCCGCGTAGAACGGCGTGGTGTCGAGCACGACGATGCCGTCCTGGCCCGCCTTCAATTCCTGCACCGGCGTGCCGGCCGCGTACAGCGCGACGACCTTGCTGCTGAACGTCAACTGGTCATAGCCGACGAATTTGTTTTTCTCGCCCGTGTACTCGACCTTGCTGTCCTTGTGCGTCTTGCCGCCCTTGCGCGACAGTTCCTGGCTTTCCTTCAGGGCCGCGTCGTAGCCAGCCTGGTCGAAACTGATGTCGCGCTCGCGGCAAATATCGGCCGTCAAGTCCGGCGGGAAGCCGTAGGTTTCGTACAAAGTAAAAGCGGTGGCGCCGTCGATGCCCGTGGCATCCTTGGCCAGCTGCGCTTCCAGCACTTTCATGCCCGTTTCCAGGGTTTCGCCGAAACGCTCTTCCTCGGCTTTGAGCATGTTGGCGACGTTGTCTTTCGCTTCTTCCAGCTCCGGATAGGCGCCGCCCATCTCGATGGCGAGATCGGCCACCAGCTTGTAGAAGAACGGTTTCGTCTGGCCCAGCTTGTGGCCATGGCGCAGGGCGCGGCGGATGATGCGGCGCAGAACATACGCACGGCCTTCGCTGCCCGGAATGATGCCGTCGACGATCATGAAGGCGGCGGCGCGGATGTGGTCGGCGATCACGCGCAGCGACTTGCTTTCCAGGTCCGTGGCGCCCGTTTCGCGCGCGGCGGCGCGGATCAGGTGCTGGAACAGGTCGATTTCATAGTTCGAATGCACGTGCTGCAGCACGGCGGCCAGGCGCTCCATGCCCATGCCCGTGTCGACGCACGGCTTCGGCAGCTTGTGCATGACGCCCGCTTCGTCGCGGTTGAACTGCATGAACACCAGGTTCCAGATTTCAATGAAGCGGTCGCCATCTTCGTCAGGCGAGCCCGGTGGGCCGCCAGGAATGTCGGCGCCGTGGTCGTAGAAGATTTCCGTGCATGGACCGCATGGACCCGTGTCGGCCATCTGCCAGAAATTATCCGAAGCGTAGCGCGAACCCTTGTTGTCGCCGATGCGGATGATGCGCTCGACAGGCACGCCGATTTCCTTGGCCCAGATGTCGTACGCTTCATCATCTTCGATGTAGACGGTGACGGTCAGCTTGTCAGCCGGCAAGCCGTACACCTTGGTCAGCAGTTCCCATGCGTACTGGATCGCGTCGCGCTTGAAGTAGTCGCCGAAGCTGAAGTTACCCAGCATTTCAAAGAAGGTATGGTGGCGCGCCGTGTAGCCGACGTTTTCCAGATCGTTGTGCTTGCCGCCGGCGCGCACGCAGCGCTGCACCGAGGTGGCGCGCGTGTACGGACGGCTGTCCGTGCCCGTAAACACATCCTTGAACTGCACCATGCCGCTGTTCGTCAACAGCAAGGTCGGATCGTTGCCTGGCACCAGGGAGCTGGAACGGACGATGGAATGGCCCTTGGACTCGAAAAATTTGAGGAACTTGTCGCGGATTTCAGTTGATTTCATGTTTTTTTAGCAAAGAGTGGCGGCAGCTTTAAAGGGAAGATTATACGTGATATGGGGTGCGGCAATGACGGCGGGCACGGGCATTGTTGCGCACGTGCCAACATCGACGGCCTGCCCGCTCAGGCCGGGTCGTGGCCGCTGGCACAGGCGTGCGCAGTGGTCCCTGGGGCGGGCACCGTGGCACCGGCGGCCGCATTGCAGTCGGCGCAGCGGCCGTACAGGGTCAGTTCGTGGCGCTCGACGACAAAGCCTTGCGGCGCCATGCGCTTCAAGTCGCCCGGGCAATCATGCACATCGAACACGCGCTGGCACGTGGTGCACTGAAAATGGTGATGGTGGTGATTGGCGGCCGTGTTCGACTCGTAGCGCGGGTTTTCGCCCGGCAAGGTCACCACGTGCACCTTTTCTTCCAGCACCAGGGATTTCAAGTTGCGGTAAACGGTGGCGATGCCCAGCTGCGTCACCTGCAAGCTGGCCTGTTCGAGGATTTCCTGCGCCGACAGGGGGCGCTGGGCCGACTCGATGGCGGCTTGAATAGCGGTTTTTTGACGTGTTGTGCGTTCCATAGCCGACAGAATACACCATCCGCCTGTATCCACCGCCCGGAAAAACTGCCACTCAGTAATGATAATGGGTTATCATTATCATCTTCTGGCAGCCACCCCATCGGGCAATGGCCTGCCCCAACCCCGCCAACACCGATAGCGAATAAGGAATTCTTGCCCATGTCCGTCCGTCCTCACCAACCCACTCCCCTCGCCCTGGCCATCATGCTGGCCTTTGCCGCCCCTGCCAGCGCCCTGGCGCAGCAGGCAGCCACCTTGCCCGCCGTCACCGTCTCGGCCAGCGCGCTGGCCCTGGGCAGCGACGACATGAGCACGCCCGTGACCGTACTGGAAGGCGAGGAACTGGTGCGCGCCCGCGAGGCGACCCTGGGCGAAACCCTGGCCGGCCAGCCCGGCATCACGTCCAGCCATTTCGGCGCCGGCGCCAGCCGCCCCATCATCCGCGGCATGGATGGCCCCCGTGTGAAGATCCTGTCCGATGGCGCCGAAGTGCAGGATGCGTCGACCATCAGCCCCGACCATGCCGTCGCGGCCGAACCGATGCTGTCGGAACAGATTGAAGTGCTGCGCGGCCCGTCCGCACTGGCCTACGGTGGCGGCGCCGTCGGCGGCGTCGTCAATGTGATCGACAAGAAAATTCCCACGCGCGTGCCGGCCAAAGGCTTCGAAGGCAGCGCGGAAGTGCGCGCCAACTCGGCCGCGCGCGACAAGGCGGGCGCCTTTGAAGTGACTGGCGGCTCCGGCAACATCGCCTTCCATGCGGAAGGCGTGAAGCGCGACGCGAAGGAATACAAGGTCGGCAGCGGCTGGGAAGGCGGCTCAAGGGTGGCCGGCAGCTACAACAAGACGGACACGGGCAGCGTGGGCGTGTCGTGGGTGGGTCAGCGCGGCTTCCTGGGCCTGGCCTTCACCAGCCAGCATGCGGAATACGGCTTGCCTGGCCACAACCATGAATTCGAAAGCTGCCACCCGCACGGCACCCACCTGCATTGCGGCGGCCACGACGGCCACGACCATGGTGACGAAGACGAGCATGACCACGAGCACGGCAGCGTGCCCTACGTAAAGCTGAAGAGCGAGCGCTGGGATGTGCGCGGCGAATTGCGCGATCCCGTGCCCGGCTTCGCCAAGCTGCGCCTGCGCGCGTCGTTTACCGATTACAAGCACGATGAAATCGAAGGCACGGAAATCGCCACCACGTTCAAGAACAAGGGCCACGATGCGCGCCTGGAAATGGAACACCATCCCGTCTTCGGCTGGCGCGGCGTCGTCGGCTTGCAAACGTCGAAGCGCGACTTCTCCGCCCTGGGCGAGGAAGCCTACGTGGCGCCGACGGTCACCAAGAAACACGCGGCCTTCCTGGTGGAAGAATACAAACTCGACCAATGGCGCTTCGAAGCGGGGCTGCGCCACGAGTGGCAAGACATCGCGGTCGACAGCGCCACCCTGCAAGACCGCAGCGCCAAGGGCACGTCGGTCTCGCTGGGCGCCGTGTGGAAATTCGCACCGCAATATTCGCTCGGCTCGACCATCTCGCGCACGCACCGTTTGCCCAGCGCCGAGGAACTGTATGCGCACGGCGTGCACATGGCCACGGCCACGTATGAACTGGGCAATCAAAACCTGGGCAAGGAAACGTCGAACAATATCGACTTGACCCTGCGCAAATATGCGGGCGCCACGACCTTCTCGGCCAGCGCCTACCGCAACAAGGTCGATAACTACATCTTCGGCTCCACCCTGGACAGCCACGAAGGCTTCCAGCTGATCCAGTACGCCCAGCGCGACGCCACGTTTACGGGCGTGGAAGGGCAAGTGCGCCAGCAATTGAACCCCATGTTCGGCGCCAGCGTATTCGGCGACTACGTGCGGGCCAAGCTGGCCAACGATGGTGGCAACTTGCCGCGCATCCCGGCCCAGCGTTTTGGCGTGAAGGTCGATGCCAACTGGCAGGCGTGGAGCGGCGTGGCCGAGTTCTACCGCGTGGGCAAGCAAGACAAGGTGGCCGCGTTCGAAACGGCAACCCCGGGCTACAACATGCTCAACCTGTCCGCCAACTACGACACGCGCATCGGCACGACGCCGGCCCAGTTCTACATCAAGGCGAACAACCTGACGAATGAACTGGCGTACAGCCACACCTCGTTCATCAAGAACGCGGCGCCTTTGACGGGGCGCAACTTGACGGTGGGAATGCGCGTGACGTTCTAAGGACAGCGGTAGGTCGGGTTAGCGCAAAGCGCGTAACCCGACATTACCCAACAGTAAGGCTGGGGTCGTACCCTGCAGGGTACGACCCCGGTTTTTTCAGGGTTCGGTTTAACCAGCCTTGATCAAATCGATCCTGTCCGTGCAAAACCCATCCACGCCCCAGGCCAGCAGTTCGCTGGCCCGTTCGGGCGCGTTGACGGTGTAGCAAAACAGCCCATAACCCTCGTCTTTTATCCCCTGCGCCAATTCCAGCGTCAGTTGCTGGTGATCGCAATGGAGCGCCACCACGCCCAGTTCCTTCGCCGTGCGCGCCCAATCGTCCGGTATCTGTTCGACCAGCCAGCCGCGCGCCAGTTCCGGCGCCGCCTGGCGCGCCGCTTCCAATGCAGCGATGCTGAACGACGAGAGCAAGGGCAATAACTCCCCTGCAGCAACTTCCTTCTCGAAATAATCGCGCGTGGCCCGCGCCACCGCCTCGCCCGTGGCTACGTCGCAGCCAGGCGCCGGCTTGATCTCGATATTCATCCAGATGTGCTGCGCCTTGCAATACGCCACCACGGCCTCGAACGTGGGCACGCCCTCGCCTGCAAACTGCGGGCCGAACCAGGCGCCCGCCTCCATGGCCCCCAGTTGCGCGGCCGTGTAGTCGTTGACGTGGCCGCTGCCGGCCACCGTGCGGCCCAGTTCGGGGTCGTGCACGACGACGGGTACGCCGTCGGACGCCAGCATGACGTCGAATTCCACGGCGCGGTAGCCGTAGGCCAGGCCGCAGCGCAGGGCGGCCAGGGTGTTTTCAGGCGCCAGGGTGCCGCCGCCGCGGTGCGCCAGGGTGCGTGGATAGGGCCACATGGGAATTCCTTTATAGCAAAGACTGTCTTGCCATACTATCCCGCGCCCATCCTGAAAAGTAAAGCGGCCCCGTTTGGCGACGCGCCGCTGCGAATGGCGGCCCGCCAGCGCCGTTTCGTCGCAGTCCTGTTGCGCCCTGGCCTGCGCTGGCACACAATGCCTCATCGTTACCAGCAGACAACTATATGAAGCCCCACGTCCCCTCCGCCGACGCGCCAGTTGCCAAGCGCCGCTCGCCCTACTACCGCATGCTGCGCGATGCGCGCTATGCGCTGGCGCTGAACGTGATCTGCGCGCTGGTCATTACCTTCATCCTCAATCCGGGCAGCCATTTCGGCCAAAACCTCGTCGCCTCGATGTGCATCGGCACCATCGCCTTCCTGCTGATCGATGGCATGCGCCTGACCCTGTGGGGCGCAGACCAGCGGCCCAGATTCCTGCCCTTCACGCTCATCATCCTGATTTCCGTGCCCGTGGCGCAAATGCTGGGCCTGGTCCTGTTCGGCTGGCTGACAGGCGTGGACGTGGGCGGCTTCGACAAGCTGTTGCCCACGCAAATGATGGGCACGCTCGTGTTTACCCTGCTGGCCACGGGCGGCGCCGTGCTGTTTTTCTCCAGCCGCGAAAAGATTGCCCGTCTGCAAATGGTCGCCGCAGAGGAAAAGGCCCGCGCCGAATCCGTGGCACGCCAGGCCATGCAAGCGCAGCTGCAATTGCTGCAGGCGCAGATCGAACCGCACATGCTGTTCAACACCCTGGCCAATCTGCAGGGCCTGATCAGCTTTGATCCGGAGCGCGCCCAGCTGCTGCTCGACCAGCTGATCCAGTACCTGCGCGCCACCCTTAGCTCTTCGCGGGCCGGCACGACCACCCTGGGCCAGGAATTTTCCCTGATGCAAGCCTACCTGGGCCTGATGTCGATACGCATGGGCGCGCGCCTGGACTACGCGCTGGACTTGCCCGAGGCCTTGCGCGATATCAAGGTGCCGCCCATGCTGCTGCAGCCGCTGGTGGAAAATGCCATCCAGCATGGCCTGGAACCGAAGATCGAAGGCGGCCACGTCCACGTGCAGGCATCCACGGACGGCGGCATGCTGGTGCTGACGGTTGCCGACGATGGCCTGGGCCTCGACCATCCGGGCCAGACCAAGGGCACGCAGCTGGGCGTGGCAAATATCCGCGACCGCCTGCGCGGCATGCATGGCGATAGCGCCAGCCTGTCGCTGGCCCCCAACACACCGGCAGGCGTCGTCGCCCGCCTTCAATTACCGATTCACTCCACCACCGCGAGCCCCATGCCATGACCAGCCCTACCCCGCGCGCCCTGATCGCCGAAGACGAACCCATACTCGCCGCCGCCCTCGCGCACGCCCTGCGCCGGCTGTGGCCGGAACTCGACATCGTTGCCACCTGCGCCAATGGCGTGGAAGCCTTGCAGCAAGGCCTGTCGCTGCAACCCGATATTCTGTTTCTCGACATCAAGATGCCGGGCAAGACAGGCCTGGAAGCGGCCGAAGAATTGGCAGAGCAGTGGCCGGACGGCGTGCCGTTTCCCCACATCGTGTTCGTCACGGCCTACGACGAATACGCGCTGGCCGCCTTCGAGCACGCGGCCGCCGATTACGTCTTAAAACCCGTCAACGATGCGCGCCTGGGCAAGACGGTGGAACGGCTGCGGCTGCGCCTGCGCGACAGCGCCGGCGCCATAGCAACGCCAGCGGCAGCCACGGCGGCGCCGGTGGCGGCGACCGTCACCGCGCCCCCCAGCAACGACAACCTGGTCCGCCTGCTGGCCCAGTTGCAGGCCATGGTGCCGCCCGCGCCGCGCCTGCAGATGATACGGGCGGCCGTCGGCAACAGCGTGCGCATGATCGCGCTGGCCGACGTCGTGTATTTCGAGGCGCTGGACAAATACATCAACGTCGTGTGCCAGGACAGCGAAGCGCTGATACGCACGAGCCTGAAGGAATTGCTGCCCCAGCTAGACCCGCAACAATTCTGGCAAATCCACCGGGGCACCATCGTCAATGCCAGCGCCATCGCCACGGCTGTGCGCGACGAGGCGGGCAAGCTGTCGCTGACCCTGCGCCAGCATCCGGCGCAACTGCGCGTCAGTCCCTTATATGCCCATCTGTTCCGCCAGATGTAGCTAGTGCAGCTGGTGCTTCAGGTCCGATAATTCATCGTGGACCTTGAGCACGGCGCTCTTCATTTCCGGCGTCACGCTGGACGCCGTGCCGCACGCCCGCTTGGCGCGGTCGCCCAGCGATTCCATCTGGTCGACGGCTTGCCGGATGCGCGCATCGTCCTGCGTGTCGATGGCTTGCCGCACGGCGCTCTTTTGCTGGTCCAGCTGGTTGATGCAATCCTTCAAGTCCATCGGCATGCCCTGCTGCTTGCCGCACAGCTGGGCCGCCTGGCCGATCGCGTGTTCGATGGCGCCGAAGCGCCGTGCCACTTCCTTTACCTGCATCATGATCTGTCCTCCCATGGTATCTGGAGTTGGATCGCCAGGCCGGCCCAGGGTTCCCGGCCAGCGGCCAGGGCATTGAAATTTCCATGAGGCACTTTTTTGTAAGCGCTTGTGACATTCTAGATAATTATCAAATCCTTCAGATACATTGGCGTACCTGAACCACCACGCCCTCCATGAACTCGCTGCCACCCCTGCCCCGCCGCGCTCCCGGCCTGCTGCTGATCGTCCTGCTGCACGCGGGGCTGGCCTATGTCGTGCTGCAATCGCGCCCCCGCCTTGCCGCTGACGAGCACTTGCCGCAGGGCCCGGCCATCGCCTGGCTGCGCTACACGGCCCCTGCGCCGCCCAAGCCCGTAGCGTTGCCCAGCGCAAAACCGGCCGCTGAACGTGTGCCGCGCCGAACCATACCAGCGCCCGTCAGCCGCCCCCTGCCCCCGCCCGCCGCCGAGCCGGCGCCAGCACCGGCAACGCCGGAAGCGATCACGGCGCCGCCAGCGCCCAGCGCCGCCGACATCCTGGCGCAAGCCAAACGCGACGTGGGCAAGATCGACAGGGATTTGCGCAAGGAATTTCCCCAGCGGGGAGAACAAAAACTGGAGGACACGGGCTTCAAGCGCATGCAGCAAGGCTTTGCCGAAGCCTACGCGGCCGTGCCGCCGAAATGGTACGAGGCATCGAAAATCGAGGAAGTGGGCGCGAATGAGGCCAGGGGCAGCCGCACGTATAAAATCACCAGCGCGCTGGGCACCTTGTGCGTGACCACGCGCGCGGGCAAGCAGGGGGAAACGATGATCGGCAACTGCCCCAAATAGCCGGACTCAACCCACGGCCTCGCGCGCCCCCAGCGGCTGCAAATGGCGCAGGCGCAAGGCGATCAGCACGCCGCCGCCCAGGCACAGGCCCAGCATGATGATGACGCCCGTCCAGCCGTCGAAGCCCCACATCATGCCCGAGGCGGAACCGATCAGGCTGGAACCGAGGTAATAGAACAGCAGGTAGAAGGCCGAGGCCAGTGCCTGCGGCGCGCGGGCGCGGCGGCTGACCCAGCTGCTGGCGATCGAGTGCGAGGCAAAGAAACCGAAGGTGGCCAGTGCCATGCCGATGACGATCAGCGGCAGCGAGTCGAACAGGGTCAACACAATGCCACTGAGCATCACCGACAGCATGATCCACAGGACACCCCGCCGTCCCAGCCGGTCCACCAGGCGCCCCGCCCACACGGAGCTGAAGATGCCGATCAGGTACAGAAAGGCCAGCAAGCCGACCGTGCTCTGGCGCAAGCTGAACGGTGCGGCCAGCAGGCGGTAGCCGATGTAGTTATACAGGCTGACGAAACAGCCCATCAGCACGAAAGCCAGGCAGAACAGCCACGGCAAGCCCCGGTCGGAAAAATGCTGTTTGACCGCGTGCGGCAATGCATTCCAGCCTTTGGTACTGGGCACGAAATTTTTCGACGCGGGCAGGCTGCGCCAGAATTCCGCCGCCGCCAGCACGCCGGCCACGCCCAGCACGCCCAGGGCCCAGCGCCACGAGAGAAAATCGCTGAGCATGGAGGCGATCAAGCGTCCCGACATGCCGCCAAACGCGCTGCCGGCAATATATAGGCCCATCGACAATCCCAGCGACGGCCCCTCGATTTCCTCGCCCAGGTAAGCCATGGCCACGGCCGGCATGCCGCCCAGGGCCACGCCCAGCGCGGCGCGGATCGCCAGCAGTTGCGCATAATCCTGCGCGAAGGCGGACAAGATCGTCAATATCGCGGCGGAAAACATCGACGCCACCATCAGCGGCTTGCGCCCGACCCGGTCCGACACGGCGCTCAGCAGCACCAGCGAGATGGCCAGCAAGCCGCTCGACACGGACAACGACCAGCTGCTTTGCGCGGGCGTCAGCTGAAACTGGTGCGACAGCAGCGGGAACAGGGGCTGGATGCAATACAGCAAGCTGAAGGTGGAAAAGCCGCCGAAGAACAGGGCGCGGTTGCTGCGCTTGAATTCGATGGAACCCTTGGCGATGGCCGAGCGGGGAGCCGGAGCTGAAACCGGAGCGGAAACCGGGATGGCGGAAGATGCGGCGGGGGCAAAGGCAAGCGATGAATCAGACATGGCCGTGTTTCGAAGAGGAAGCGAGTCTTCATCTTAGGATTGCCAACTCATATCGTCCAATATATATTCAAGGCCCAACTCATACTTTTAAAATATTACTTATATGGAACTGCGCCACCTGCGTTACTTTGTCGCCGTCGCCGAAGAGCTGCACTTCACGCGCGCGGCCGAGCGCCTGCACATCGGCCAGCCGCCGCTGAGCCAGCAGATCCAGGCGCTGGAAGGGGAACTGGGTGCGCAGTTGTTCGAGCGCAACAAGCGCTCCGTGCGGCTGACGCAGGCAGGCGCACTGTTCCTCGACGATGCGCGGCGCATCCTGGCCCTGTCGGAACAGGCGGCCGTCACGGCGCGCCGGGCCCAGCGAGGCGAAGCGGGCGAATTGCGCATCGGTTTTACCTTTTCCACGCCGTTCACACCCTACTTCGCCACCGTCATCAACCGCTATCGCCAGCAATTTCCGCACGTCACCTTGACCCTGCATGAAATGGCGACATTGCATCAGCTGGTAGCGATCTCGGGCAGGACGATGGACCTGGGTTTCGTGCGCCCGCCGGAAACGACGTACCCGGACGACATCCGCCTCACCGAATTGCGCCAGGACCCGCTGTTCCTCGTGCTGCCCGTCGCCCACGCGCTGGCGGCCAAGCACAGCATCGCGATTGCCGACATGGCGGGCGAAGGCTTTGTCATGTATCCCAAGGATGCGGGCACGGGGATTTATCCGCAGATCTTCCGCCTGTGCAAGGCAGCCGGCTTCGTGCCCCAGGTCACGCAGGAAGCGGGCGAGGCATCGACCATCATCGGCCTGGTGGCGGCCGGCTGCGGCATTTCCGTGCTGCCCGCCTCGTTCGACCGTATCCGCATGGATGGCGTGTGCTACCGCCCCATCGCCGACCCGCAGGCGACGACCAGTTTATTACTTGCACAACGGGAAGAAGAGACGTCGCCGCTGGTGGCGGCATTCGTCAAGCTGGCCGAGGAAGCGGCCATGGAAGGGGGAGCGTAGGCCGGCGTGTCGGCTTACGCTGCGGCTGTGCCGCAGCTAAGCCGACCTACGGAACACGCCATCGTAGGTCGTAGGTCGGATTAGCCCGGAGGGCGTAATCCGACACCAGCGATCACGAATAATCCGCGTCAAGCTCGGAACCGGCGTAATTCTCCAGGTCCTCGAACAGGCTCTTCATGCTGGCCCGCGTGAGGATTTTCTGCACCACGGTGCAGCTGCGGCGGTACGAAGCAATGCGGTCGAGCAACACCGGATGGTGCTGCACAGGCACCTTGGCCACCAGGGCGGCCCAGCCTTCCTCGAAGTCGGGCTTGTTCTTGCGCACGGAACGCACGAAGCGTTCAAACTCCTTTTGCCCCGTGCGCGCGACGATGCGCCCGCCGCCTTCGATGGCGAAGATGATGGCCAGGGCGATGACGCCCTCGGCATTCAAGTCGCTGTCGCTGACGGGGCCGTTGTCGTGGTGGCGGCGCAGCCACCCGGCCAGGCGCACGACGGCTTGCACTTCCTTGCGCTGTTGCAACTGCAGCGCATACTTTTCATAGCCGGCCCAGTTCTGGTTCGGGTCGGCCTGGCAAATATCGATGAACAGCTCGCGCAGCCGGCGCTGCAGGTAGACGGGGTCCTGGTCGTATTCGCCGACGAGGGCGTCTTCCGGCAGCTGCGACAGGTCCTTGATCAGGCGAAAGCCCACCTGGAACGCGTGTTCGGCGCCGTGCTCGACGAGGAAATCGAGGGCGGCCTGGTCGCCCTCATGCGTGACGGCCTGCTCCAGGCCCAGCGAGACGCCGCCCACAGTCAGGTACAGCGCCTTCTGGATGCCGTCGGCCGTGCGTTCATTCGTGAACTTCTCGGCCACCATGGCCGTGATGCCCGTCAATTCATCGGCCAGGTTCAGCGCCGCGTCTTCGCGCGGGTCGCCCGGCAACAGCTTGATGGCGCGCACGAGGCGCGGAAGATTCTCTACAACAATTGCTGGCAGCATTAGTCGATCCCTGCTTTCATTACGAGAAAATGCCCGTGCCCAGGCTGCGGCGCGTGCTGGAACGCGGTGCGCTGCGCGTGCTCGGCACTTGCTTGCGCAGGCGGTACAGCAATTCCTTGGTACTTCGCTGCAACATGGTCGGCTCTTCGTCCGGGTCGTCCGAGTATTCGGCGTCGGCCAGGTCGGCGCTGTGGCGGAAGTCGGGGAACAGTTCGAACAGCGAGCGGTCCCAGCCGTCTTCATTCGCTTGCGCCAGTTCGATGGCCAGCGGCACGATGTCGTTGTCGGACGAAGTCACGCCCGTCACGTACGGTCCCTTGATGACGATTTCGCCCGCCACTTCGAGGATTTCCTTCGGCGCCATCGAGAACAGAATGGCGAACGCCGTGGCGCCCCAGTCGGTGGCGGACGCTTCGAGCAGCAGCTCGCGGCGGCGCTCGGCGTCGTCGGTGGAAAACACCACGCCGTGGATGTGCGCGAACAGCGCTTCGGCGATGCGTTCCGGATCGTCCTCGATCTGGTCGTCGCTCCAGGTGGCGGCGATGAAGGCCAGGCTGTCGGCCCACGCCTTCGGCGGCACCAGCAGGGTTGCCAGCGACATCTTGCCGCCGTCGAAACCTGCCAGGTGCAGAGCCGTCACTTGCGGCGGGATGGCGCTCAGCACTTCCACCACGGCCAGGTCGCCGTACTGGTCGGCCGCATCGGCAAACGCCTGCTCGGCGTGGCCCAGCGAACCGGACAGCACCAATTCCGTGACCTGCTTCGTCAGCGCGGGCAGGTTGCTTTTTTGTTCATCCTTGTTATCGGCCATGGTCGTCTCCATCCTGGTCAAACATCTGGGCGAAATCGTCGGTCGCTTCGTCTTCATCGTGCTCGTCGTCGCCGTCGTCATTGGCGGCCAGCTGGTCGAGCGACTGGTCGTCGTCGTCCCACAGGCGCGGATTCTTGTGCAGGAAGGCCGTGATGATGGCTTGGCGCGCCAGGTCGGGGAAGCTCTCTTCGATGGCGGCGTACATCTTCGCCGCTTCCGGCGCGGCGCATGTCGCCATGGAAAACACGCGGGACGGGTCGCCGAACTCGTAGTCTTCGCTTTCGGCCAGCAAGCCCTTCGGGTCGCTGAAGGTGATGTGATCGACCAGCGCGAAGGCCAGCATGTTCACGTCTTCGATGCCGCCGCCGCTGGCGTACTCGCTCACCAGCGCGTCGACCATGCTCTTGTAGTTCTTGCGGTTCGGCGGGTCGCCGAGGATGCCGTCGATCTGGCCTTCCAGCTCGCGCGACTGGTACGCGAATTCAGGGTGTACTCTTCTCATGCTGTGCTTTCCAATGTGATGCGCGGCGCTGTTACTTTAAAAGCGCCGTTGTTGTTGTTTTTCAAATCATTCAGGCTGACCGGACAGCCACCAGCGTGCTTAGTCGGCCGGCAGTACAGTGCCGTGGAGGCGGAACACGCCGCACCACAGGGCATAGGCTTCCGCTTCCGGATCGATGATGATGCGGTGGTTCACGCTCTGGTCGTATTCGGCGCGCTTGGCCGGGTCGGCCAGGATTTCATACGCCTTGGTGACGCTCTTGAAGCGCGCCTCGGCGCCGGGGGCCTGGTTGCGGTCGGGGTGGAAGCGCATGGCCAGCGAACGGTAAACCTTCTTGATTTCATCGTCGCTGGCATTGGGCGCGACACCGAGGACGTTATACAAATTTTCCATAAATGGCTCCGGGGTCACGTTTTGTTTGCTAATTAAAGGCGAATTATCCTATAGAACGGCGCCCGCGTCGCTTGCATGCTGGGATATTGGGGCAAATACGTGCTTATAAAGCGCTTGCGGTACGGTAAAATGCTTTTTACTGTCACTCTTCCGCATTGATCAATGAGCAACGATAAACCGAATACCGCCGCGCCAGCGCTGGCGCCCAATTTCTTGCGTAACATCATCGAAGCCGACCTGGCTGCCGGCGCCCACGTGCGTCCCGGCCTGCCCCAGGTGATCACGCGTTTCCCGCCGGAGCCGAACGGCTACCTGCACGTGGGCCACGCCAAGTCGATCTGCGTCAACTTCGGCCTGGCGCGCGATTACGCCGGCCAGTGCAACCTGCGCTTCGACGACACCAATCCGGCCAAGGAAGAGCAGGAATACGTCGACACCATCATGGACAGCGTGAAATGGCTGGGCTTTGACTGGGAACCGAAGAACGCCGATGGCCAGAGCCACCTGCACTACGCGAGCGACTATTTCGACCAGCTGTACGCGATGGCCGAATACCTGATCACGGCCGGCTTCGCCTACGTGGACAGCCAGAGCGCCGAAGACATGGCCGCCAACCGCGGTAATTTCGGCCAGGCCGGCAAGAATTCGCCGTTCCGCGACCGTCCGCGCGACGAATCGCTGGCCCTGTTCCGCGCCATGAAGGCGGGCGAATTCAAGGATGGCGAGCACATCCTGCGTGCGAAGATGAGCGAAGATGCCATGAGTTCGCCGAACATGAACTTGCGCGACCCGGCCATCTACCGCATCCGCCACGCGCATCACCACCGCACGGGCGACGCCTGGTGCATCTATCCGATGTACGACTACACGCACCCGATCTCGGACGCGCTGGAAAACATCACGCATTCGATCTGCACGCTGGAATTCCAGGACCACCGCCCGTTCTACGACTGGCTGCTGGAAACCCTGGCCGCCGGCGGCTTCTTCCAGCAACCGGTGCCGCGCCAGTTCGAATTCTCGCGCCTGAACCTGACCTACATCGTCACCAGCAAGCGCAAGCTGCGCCAGCTGGTGGAAGAACACATCGTCGACGGCTGGGACGACCCCCGCATGCCGACCCTGGTGGGCATGCGCCGCCGCGGCTACACGCCGGAAGCGATTCAATTGATGTGCGAGCGCACGGGCGTGACGAAATCGGACGGCTGGATCGACTACAGCGTGCTCGAAGGCTGTTTGCGCGAAGACCTGGACCCGAAGGCGCCGCGCACGGTGGCCGTGCTGCGCCCGTTGAAGCTGATCATCGACAACTTCCCGGAAAACGAAAGCGTGGAATGCACGGCGCCCGTGCACCCGCACTTCCCGGAACGGGGCTTGCGCACCTTCCCCATCTCGCGCGAGCTGTGGATCGAGGAAGACGACTTCATGGAAGTGCCGAACAAGGGCTATTTCCGCTTGTATCCACCCATCGACGACAAGCCGGGCAGCAAGGTTCGCCTGCGCTACGGCTACGTGATCGAGTGCACGGGCTACGACAAGGATGCGGACGGCAAGGTCATCGCCGTGCATTGCAACTATTTCCCGGACAGCAAGTCGGGCACGGAAGGCAGCGCCAACTACAAGGTCAAGGGCAATATGCACTGGGTCAGCGCGCCGACGGCGATTCCCGCCGAAGTACGCCTGTACGACCGCCTGTTTACGGACCCGCAGCCGGACGCGGGTGGCAAGGACTTCAAGCTGGCCTTGAATCCGCTGGCCAAGGAAGTGGTGCAGGCGTGGCTGGAACCGGGCGCCGAGCTGGCCCAGCCGGAACAGCGCTTCCAGTTCGAGCGCCACGGCTACTTCGCGGCCGACCGGGTCGACAGCCAACCTGGCAAGCCCGTCTTCAACCGCATCGTCACCCTGAAAGACAGCTGGCAGCCTGCCAAGTAAGGCGCCGGACCACCGACGAAAAAACCGCTGCGGCGGTTTTTTTTCGTCTCAGCAACATACATCTTCAGAGAAATATTGCCTGTTGACTATATTCACGATAATTTTGTATATTAGGCAGCTATTGAGCAATTTGCAATGTCGATAGTGCTTGTACAACTCAGTCTAGCCACCGCCACCGAGGCGGCACCCGATTCCTCTACCTGATGTGGATGGCGATGTCTTCTACTGCTGGCGAACACTCCTTATCTGCTGAAAAAAAACCGCTCTGGCTGCTCGGCTTTGTGATGTCGACGATGGTGGGCCTGCTGTTCTACATGGCCGCCGCGCTGTCGGTCGAAAACGATGCCAGCGACCTGTTCGACAATCTGTCGCGCAGTACCCAGAAAAACATCGAATCGCGCGTCAAGTCGTATGCCAACCTGCTGCGCGGCACGGCCAGCTTGTTCCGCGCCAACGAACACGTGAGCCGCGAGCAATTCCACCGCTACGTGGAGAACATCGCCCTGCAACAGAACTATCCGGGCGTGATGAATCTCAATTACAGCCAGGAACTCGACGATGCGCAGCGCAGCGCCTTCGAAGCGGCCATGCAGCGCGACTATCCGCCCGGGCGCGACGGCTATCCGGCATTTGCCATCCATCCACCCGCCCCGCGCGCCCGGTATTCCGTGCTGGTGTACCTCGAGCCGATTGCCAGCGCCCCGGAAAAATATGGTTATGACATCGCCGAGCGCCCCCTGATCGCCGAAGCGCTGGCGCAGTCGCGCGATTCCGGGCAGATCAGCAATTCCGGCGTGCCCGTGCCGCTGGAGGGCCGGCCCCAGCTGACGGGCATGGCCATGCGCCTGCCCGTGTACCGCTTCGGCATGCCGACGGACACTATCGAGCAAAGGCGCGCGGCTTACCAGGGTTCCGTCGGCATCGGCTACGACCTGGTGACGATGATGCGCAGCGCGCTGGCAGACATGCCGGTACGTAACGTGCGCCTGACCCTGTTCGATATCGGCCCGCAGGCGCGCGCACCGCTGCAACTGCCGCACGACATGCGCCCCATCTTCGACAGCACGACGGCGGGCATGCATGCGCCATGGTGGCTGCCCGGCAACTCGGGCCGCTATCTGAGCAGCACGATGCTGATCGAACACAATGGCCGCGCGTGGCAAGCGCTGTTCAGCGTACGCAAGAGCGACCTGTACACGCGCTTCGACGCCTTCTTGCCATGGCTGGCCCTGCTGATCGGCTTTGCCAGCACCATGCTGCTGTACATGCTGTTCCACACGCTGGCCTCATCGCGCCGGCGCGCCATCCAGATGGCGACGGGCATGACGGAGGAATTGCGCGCCAGTCAGATCCGCCTGCAGCTGTCGCACCAGAAACTGCGCCGCCTGGCGGCCCATGCCGACCAGATCAAGGAAGAAGAGCGCAAGCGCATCGCGCGCGAAATCCACGACGACCTGGGCCAGAACCTGCTGGTGCTGCGCATCGACGCCGACATGCTGGCCTCGCGCACGCAGCGCCGCCACCCGCGCCTGAACGCCCGGGCCCGCTCGACCCTGGAGCAGATCGACGCCACCATCAAGAGCGTGCGGCAGATCATCAACGACTTGCGCCCTACCGTGCTGGACCTGGGCGTGAATGCGGCCGTCGAATGGCAGGTGGCGCAATTTCGCCAGCGCACGGGCATCGCCTGCGAAGTGAGCGAAAGCCATGACGATATTTATTTGAGCGACCAGTGCGCCACGGCCCTGTTCCGCATCCTGCAAGAGTCGCTCAGCAATATTTCCCAGCATGCCAATGCCAGCCGCGTGCAAGTCAAGCTGGAAAAGTGCCGCGATACGGTGTCGATGAGCGTCAGCGACAACGGCGTGGGCGCGGCCATCGACGGGCGCAACAAGCTGGGCTCGTTTGGCCTGGTGGGCATCGAAGAGCGTATCAAATTGCTAGGCGGCACTTTCTACATCGAAAGCAGCCCCGGCGCCGGCATGAGCGTGCACGTCAGCGTACCGCTGGGCGCGGACGCCACCGCGTTTCCCTACCAGGAAGACAACCGGGCCAGCGCCTGACAGGCACCCGCATGGAGCAAGCTCAGCTTGCGTATTTCGTAATTAGATGCAATATTAATGTAGAACAACTCAGCGCCCGCCCGCCATGGGCCAGGCATTCCCCGACTACTTGCCAGGAGTACATACCCACCGCCCTCCCTTGTTTCACCGTATTTCCCACAACGCTCTTTACCGAAGGACATTCATGGATACCAACGACAGTTTCAAGGCTATTGCCGATTTGAATTTGGACGCGATCAAGGTCAAGCTGATGCACCGGGAGTCAGGCGAAGGATGGAGCCTGGAAAAGGCGAATGCGGTGGAATTCGAATACCGCCGCTTCCTGATCCTGATGAAACAGTTTCCGGAAGAAGAAACGGCGCCGCTGATGGACGTTGATACCTTCTGGCACTATCACATCCTCGACACCCTGAAATATGCGGCCGACTGCGAACAGGTGTTCGGCTACTTCCTGCATCACTTCCCATACATCGGCCTGCGCGGCGAAGACGACGAAGCGGCGCACCATCGCGTGGGCGAGCGCATGAAGCAGCTGTATGAGCAAACGTTTGGGGAAGATTATATCCGTGCGGAAACGGCGTATTCGGGGCGCGCCGTAACGGCGGCGTATTCGGGACGGGCGGTGCAGGCCGCGTACTCGGGACGGGCGGTCCAGGCTGCGTATTCAGGGCGTGCGGTACAAGCCACCGCCTACTCGGGCCGGGCCGTGCAGACGGCGTTTTCCAGTGCTGCCGTGCAGGCGACGGCGTATTCGGGCCGCGCGACGGGCGCTGCCCGCACCGCATTTTCCAGCGCGCCTGCCACACTGGCCGCAGCGGTGGTCAAGTCGTCCACGACTGGCCTGGAAATGGGGCGCTTCTATCTCGATCGTCCGGTACTGAACCGCGACCCGCAATAGAAAAGCGGAAAACAGATGTGGCTGCCGCACGCGGCAAGCCTGACTTACCCAGACGGCACCTCTCAGTTTGCCGTCTGTCAGGCGCTCTTAGGCAGCCATCAACTCGCGCAGTTCACGAATGCTGAAATCGCTGATTTCATGCATGCGGATGAGGATCGTGGCGCCGATCGGCAAGGTGTTGTGACGAATCTTGCTGATAACAGGTGGCGCCACTTCCAGAGCTCGCGACAAGGCGGCATCGTTTTTCAGCTGCAGCTTGTCGATGATCGCATCGAGGACGCGATTCGGGTTGTAGGTAGGCAAAGAGGTAATTTGTTTGAGAGACATGATCAAAAATCCGTACTTGTTGTATTAGTGCAAAAAGAAACCGAATGTCTCTTTTGCAATAATTCATGGTAAACACACTAAAAGGCGCCATCACTTATACGGCTTTTACGCCGCAAACAATATAATACACGCTATTGTTGATTTTTGCGTAACTTAAAGCAAAATTGTGATAATTGAAGAGAATTGACGCACTTGGGATGTGCTAGAGGATAACCCAAAACGGAAAAATTTGCTGCAAGTCATCAATTTTTACAATGAGGAACGCCGCTGCGCATCAGCCAGGCAATCGCCATGAGCGCGCCCAGGCGGGCGATTTCCGTCGATAAATGCCAGCCTTGCGCGGCCACGCCGGCCGGAGTGACCAGCAGGCAAGTGCCCGGCACGGCATCCACGCGGCACCAGGCCAGCTGCCGGCGAATTTCATCGGGCGGCGGCGGCGGCTGCCGCGCATGTTCGCGGCGGCGCATATAGGCGCGCACCTGCTCCTTGCTGGGGTGATTCGTAGCTCGCATGGCTCGCTCCTGCTGACGGGAAACAGCGTCGCGCTAATTGTAGAGCCCGCCACAAATAGCTGAAACGCGTGACGACATTGCTCACCATATCGCCAGCGCGCCATGACACGTTTGCGCCGCATCAAATGGCAAGGCCACGGCGTTGCGCCGAAGCCCACGCTGCCGGCGGCTTGGCGGCCGTCCTTATTTCTTTTGCTGGCGCACGCGCTGTTGCTGTTTTTCCTGCGTCTGCTGGCGGTTCTGCTTGCGCTCGAACAGGGTGACCGCATCTTTCTTGGCTTGTTCCACGGTACGCATTTCCTCATGCGCATCGTGCGGAACAAAAAATTCCGCGTCCTGCGCCGCCACGACCAGCTTGATGGCGGCGTCGTCGTCGAGGTCGTACAGTTCCGTCAGGACGGTGGTGACCTCGTCCAGGTATGCTTCGTAAGTGAGGGTGCTCATGCTGTAGTCCTTAGGTGAATGGCGCAACGCCGGAACGGCGCGCTGCGCGCCGGCCCAGCAAAGTGCGCAGATAACCGGCCATTTTACCCGATGCGGGCCCCGCCGGCTGCCAGCGCCTGCAAGGCATCGGCCACGCGCGCGTAGCGCAGGCGCACGCCCAGCTCGCGCTTGATGCGCGTATTGTGCAGGCGGCGCGATTCGGACATGAACGACAGCAGCATCGGCGTGACCACTTGCTGCAGCTCGGCACGGGGCAGGCGCGGCGGGCGCGGCAGGCCGAAGGCATCGGCGACGGCATCGAAATACTCCGCCATTTTGAGTTCGCTGTCATCGCTGGCGTGATACACGCGCCCCCGCTTGCCCCGCCACAAGGCCCGTTCGATGATGCGCGCCAGGTCATCGGCATGAATATGGTTGGTGTACACGTCGTCGCCCGCGGCCAGGGCCGGCGTGCCTTCGCGCAAGCGCTTCAAAGGCAGGCGGTCTTCCGCATAGATGCCGGGCACGCGCAGGATGGCCACGGTAGCGCCGCGGCGCGCGCCCCATCCCCGCAAGACCTGTTCGGCGTCGACGCGCCGCTTCGCCCGCGCATTGGCCGGTGCCACAGGCCGCGTTTCATCGACCCAGGCACCGCCGCAATCGCCATACACGCCGCTGGTGCTCACATACACCATGCGTGCATGCTCGGGTAAAATGGCGGCCAGATTGCGCGTGCGCCGGTCCAGCAAGCCGGACGACAGGGGCGGCGCCAGGTGCACGACCAGTGACGCCAGTCCCGCCAGCCGTTTCAGGCTGGCGCGGTCGTCGAGGTTGGCTACGATGGGCACGGCGCCGGCCGCCCGCAACTGGGCGCAGCGCGCCGGCTGACTGGTGACGGCAAAGACGCGAAAACGCGCGCGCAGCAGGGGCAGCAGGCGCATGCCGACGTCGCCGCAGCCCAGGATCAGCAGGCGCGGCAAGCCTGAGGGCTTGCGCAAAGAGTGCATTAACATATTTTTCATCTCAAGGATTGTATGACTTTTCAAGTTACTGTTCAGCCCAGCGGCCACCAGTTCAGCTGCGAAGCGGACGAAACCGTGCTGGCGGCGGCGATACGCGCCGGCGTGGGCTTGCCGTATGGCTGTAAAAATGGCGCCTGCGGTTCCTGCAAGGGTAAAGTGGTTTCCGGCACCGTCCAGCACAAGGCGCACCAGCAGCGCGCCCTGACGCCGGAAGAGGAAGCGGCCGGCTTTTCCCTGTTCTGCTGCGCCACCACGGACGCCGACCTCGTCATCGAGGCGCGCGAAGTGGCGGGCAGCAGCGACTACCCGATCAAGAAAATGCCGTCGCGCGTGACCACGATTGAAAAAGTCGCGCCAGACGTCGTCGTGCTGACCCTGCAGTTGCCAGCCAGCGAGCGCCTCCACTACCGCGCCGGACAGTATATCGAAATCTTGTTGCGCGACAACAAACGCCGCAGCTACAGCATGGCCAGCGCGCCCGCCGACGGCGGTCCCGTGACCCTGCACATCCGCCACCTGCCGGGCGGCCTGTTTACCGACCAAGTGTTCGGCAGCATGAAAGAGCGCGACATCCTGCGCTTCGAAGGCCCGATGGGCACCTTCTTCCTGCGCGAAGATTCCGACAAGCCCGTCGTGCTGCTGGCCTCGGGTACGGGCTTTGCCCCCTTGAAAGCCATCGTCGAGCACATGATCAGCGAGCGCTCCACGCGCCCGATCACCCTGTACTGGGGCGGCCGCCGTCCGCACGACCTGTACATGGATGCGCTGTGCCGCCAGTGGGCCGCCGACTTGCCGCAGTTCACCTATGTGCCCGTCGTCTCGGACGCCTTGCCGGAAGACGCCTGGGAAGGCCGCACGGGCTTCGTGCACCAGGCCGTCATCGCCGACTTGCCCGACCTGTCCGCGTATCAGGTGTATGCCTGCGGCGCGCCCTTGATGGTCGATGTGGCCCACCGCGATTTCGTGCAGCAGTGCCAGCTGCCAGCCGACGAGTTCTACGCGGACGCTTTCACCACGGAAGCCGACCTGGCCAAGTAAGCCTCATCTTCCAGACAGCGGGGCGCTGCTGCTGCGGCATCCGCTGCCGTCCCACCCCGCTGTTTCCTGGAAATTTCATGTCTCTCGCCTCTGCCGGCAACGGCTTCAGTATCCTGCGTCACCGCAATTTCGCCTGTTACCTGTCCGCCCGCGTGCTGGGCACGGTGGCCGTGCAGATGCAAAGCGTGGCCATCGGCTGGCAGGTGTACCAGATCACGGGCAGCCTGTTCGACCTGGGCCTGATCGGCCTGGCGCAGTTCGCGCCCTTCCTCGTCTTGATTTTGCCGGCCGGCCACGTGGCCGACCGCCACAACCGCCGCAACATCATCGCCTGGTGCCTGACGGCGCAACTCGCTTGCGCGCTGGCCCTGCTGGCGTTCACCCTGAGCGGCCTCTCCATCGTCTGGCCCGTGTTTGCCGTGCTGGTGCTGTTCGGCAGCGCGCGCGCCTTCATGATGCCGGCCACGCAAGCCGTGCTGGTCAACATGGTGCCCACGCAGCACTTCAGCCGCGCCCTCGCGCTCAGCTCGTCAAGTTCGCACGTGGCCATCATCCTGGGTCCTACCCTGGGCGGCTTGCTGTACTACTTCGGCCCCAAGGTCGTGTATCTGATCTCGTCGGCCTTGCTGGTGCTGTCCGTGCTGCTGATGCGCGCCACCACGCCGGCGCCGCAAGTAGTCAACCGCGCACCCGCCAGCTGGCACACCTTGCTCGAAGGCTTGCGCTTCGTCTGGTCGAAACCCATCGTGCTGGGCGCCATTTCGCTCGATTTGTTCGCCGTGCTGTTCGGCGGCGCCACGGCCCTGCTGCCGGCGCTCGCGCACGACGTGCTGCATACCGGCCCCAGCGGCCTGGGCCTGCTGCGCACGGCGCCGGGCGCGGGCGCGGCCCTGTGCTCGATCGCGCTGGCCTTCTTCCCCATCACGCGCCGGGTGGGTGCCTGGATGTTCGGCGGCGTGGCCGTCTTCGGCCTGGGCACCCTGGTGCTGGGCAGCACCAGCTATTTCCCGCTGGCGCTGGCGGCGCTGTTCCTGATGGGCGCGGGCGACATGGTCAGCGTCTACATCCGCCACCTGCTGGTGCAGTTCGAGACGCCCGACGAGATCCGCGGCCGGGTCAGCGCCGTGAATGCCGTCTTCATCGGCGCCTCGAACGAGCTGGGCGAATTCGAATCGGGCCTGACGGCCGGCTGGTTCGGCCTGGTACGCGCCGTGCTCTTCGGCGGCGCCGCCACCCTGGCCGTGACGGGCGTGTGGGCCGTGCTGTTCCCCGTGCTGTCGCGCATGGACCGCTTCCCCCACCACGAGAAGGAAGCGGCCACAGGACGGCCACCGGAGCGGGCACTTAAGGGCTAAGATGCGCTATTGCCACTGACGAACTTGCATCATGAAAATCACGCTTCCCTTGCACGGCTTCATCCGCAGCCGCCCCCACCTGAGCATGGCCACGGCCATCGGCGTGGCGACCGGCCTGCTGCTGCCCTCCTCCTGGCAACAGATGACGCGTTTGCTGACGGCGTGGAACGTGGCCGTCTGGTTCTACCTGGCGACGATGGCCTGGATGATGATGCGTGCCAACCATCACAAGGTCAAGGCCATGGCGGCGCGCCAGGATGAGCGGGCGGCCACGGTGCTGTCGGCCCTGTCCGTCGCATCCGTGATGAGCCTGGTGGCCATCGTCTCGCAGCTGTCCTCGATGAAGGACATGGCGCCCGACGAGCGCGCGCTGCATTACGGCTTGACGATCCTGACACTGGTCGGTTCCTGGTTCCTCGTCGGCACCCTGTTCTGCTTTCATTATGCCCATTTGTATTACCAGGCCGACCCCGCGCTGCGCCCCCTGAAGTTTCCCGACGACGAGCAGAATCCCGATTACTGGGATTTCCTGTATTTCGCCTTCACCATCGCCGTGGCCGTGCAAACGTCGGACGTTTCCGTGCAGACGCGGCTGATGCGGCAGATCGTGCTGGGACAATCCGTGCTGAGCTTTTTCTTCAACCTGGTCGTGCTGGGGCTGTCAATCAATATCGCCGCCGGCCTCATCAATGGATAACGCTGGTGCCGGCTTGAAAAGATTCCGCGAGGAAACTTGACCTGGGTGTAGGGTTAAGCTCATCTTAATCGTGCGCACCCTCTTGAAATACTGGAAAGAGGAGTAAGATAAGTTCCATGCACAGAGGTCATGTGCATGAGGCAGCAACCAGGCCGCAGCACGCCTGAGATGGGTTTTTTTTGAATTGACAGGAGTAAGCATATGCAAATCAATATTCATACCGACAGCACCATCGCCAACACCGCTGGACTGAACGAACATGTGCAATCCGTACTTGAAAGCGCACTGAGCCGCTTCCGCGACAACCTGACCCGCATCGAAGTCCATATCAGCGACACGAATGGCCCGAAAGGCGGCGCCGACGATATCCGCTGCGTCATGGAAGCACGCGTTGCTGGCTATCAACCGATTGCCGTGACCGAACAGAACGCCACCGTGCATCAATCCGTTGCCGGCGCCACTGACAAACTGAAACGCGCCATCGATAGCGCCCTGGGCCGCCTGCAAGACAGCAAGCGCCACGCCACCGGCAAGAATGCCGTGATCGATACGGCCGAAGCGGAAGAAACCGCCGAGTAATCCCCCACCCGCAGGATTTCCAGAGACTGAGGCAGCCGTTCAAGGCTGCCTTTGCACATCCGGGCCCGCCTTTCGCCTGCGGCAACAAGCATAGTAAAACAACCATCATTTCAGCTTACTAACACGACAATGAAATAATTGTCGTATTTCTCACAGTAAGTGACATCAAGCAAGGCTTTGCCGTTACAGCCAAGGCCGCTTTACGCTATCATGAAGCTACCGGCTCTCTGCTCGCGCGCGCCGGCTTTTTGAAAGTGTGATTGTGGAACAGATCGGCAACTTTGGCGCTTCAGGCTGCAACATCGGCGATTTACAGCTATTTCGCGATGGGGCGGATAGCCAGACGGCCGCCATGCTGGCACCCTGCCCCGTCATGCGCCTCGAAGCGGGCGAAGCCATTGCCGACACACAAGGCACCAGCCTGTACATCGTCCTGCGCGGTTCGCTGGCCGTGGCCGCCGACACCCACACGGGCATGGATGACGGCACCGTCAGCAAGGTCTTGCCCGGTGAAAGCGTGGGCGAACAATCGGTGCTCGATGAAGCGAGCAACCTGGCCGCCATTTCCGCATTGGAAGAAACCGACTTGCTGGTGATCGACGCGGCCGTCGTCTGGGAATTGATCGAACAATCGAACGGCCTGGCGCGCAACCTGCTGCGCTTGCTGTCCTTCCGCATCCGCGCCGCCAACGCCCTGCTGCGCCGGCGGCAGAAACTGGGCGAGTTCTACCGCCAGCTGTCGATGGTCGACAGCCTGACGGGCTTGTACAACCGCGCCTGGCTCACCGACTTGCTGCCGAACATGATCATCACGGCCCACGCCAGCGGCTCGCCGCTGTCGCTGGTGATGATAGACCTCGACCATTTCAAGCGTTTCAACGACACCCACGGCCACCAGGCGGGCGACCAGGCGCTGCGCATCGCCGCGCAAGTGCTGGGCGCGGCCCTGCGGCCGACGGATTTTGCCGTGCGCTATGGTGGCGAGGAAATGATGGTGATCTTGCCCGATACCAGCGAAAACGTGGCCTTGCGGGTCGCCGAACGCTTGTGCGAGCGCATGCAGCAAGCCGTCATCTTCACCGACATGCGCAGCGCGCTGCCGCACATCACGGGCTCCTTCGGCGTAGCCAGCCTGGCGGCGGAACAGGACGATGAAGCGCTGATCGCCACTGCGGATGCGGCGCTGTACCGCGCCAAGGCAGGCGGCCGCAACCGCGTCATGCTGTAGTTCAGGCAGCCTTGCTGTCGGCCGGCTTGGCAGCATCCGGCTTGGCCGCATCATCCTTCTTGCTGCTGTGCGCGGCGATGAAATCCGCATAGCCCTTCTGCACCAGTTCATACGTCTTGTCGATATTGCCGGCGATATCGCCGTTCAGCACCTTCAAGCCGCCGAGGATGTCGCGCGCTTCCTTGAAACCTTTTTCCATGCCGCCGCTGATGGTGTCCATGAACTTGGTCAGCGCCGTATCGTCGTCCATGCCGGGATTCTGTTTCTTGAAGGCGTCGAAAAAACCCGTCGACAGCGAGACGATGCGGCTCGCCGTCGCTTCGGCGCTATTGTCCTGCGACGCCGCGTTCTGGATCGCGTCGTCGCCGTACTGGGCCTTCAGCGCTTCATTGATATTCGTGATGGCCGTCTTGTACAGCAGCGCCAGCGGCTCGTTCTCGGAACCGATCGAGACGTTCAGCGAGGCCTGCATGATGGACGCGTTCAATTGCAGCTTGCTGCGGTCATTCACGCTCATTTCAGCGTTGACGCCATCCTTTTGCTGGACTTTATCGTCCTTGCCGGCAACGCCCGTACTGACGGAAGTCACGGAAGGGGTGGAATTGCCGCTTGCGGCGATGGGAATTGACACGATAGACCTCCTTGAACGGGCAATGTATGCCACCATGCGGGAAACGCGATGATGACCATCCTCTCGTGTAGTATCGGCAGGTTTTCAGAAAACTGAAGCGGCCCGGACAATTAAGATAACAATTAAGCAAGCAACGACCATCAATGACTAACCAGACCTTTCTTTGGCACGACTACGAAACCTTTGGCGCCCAGCCGCGCCGTGACCGCCCGGCCCAGTTCGCCGCCATCCGCACGGATGCCGACCTCAACGAGATCGGCGAACCGATCATGCTGTATTGCCAGCCTGCCAATGATTTCCTGCCCGACCCGCAATCGTGCCTGATCACGGGCATCACGCCGCAGCAATGTCTGCAGCTGGGCGTGCCCGAACACCAGTTCGCCGCCACCATCGAAGCGGCCTTTTCGGAACCGGGCACCATCGGCGTGGGCTACAACACCATCCGTTTCGACGATGAAGTCACGCGTTTCCTGTTCTGGCGCAACCTGATCGACCCATATGCGCGCGAATGGAAAAACCATTGCGGCCGCTGGGACATCCTCGACGTGGTGCGCATGACGCACGCGCTGCGCCCGGAAGGTATTCAATGGCCGAAGCGCGACGATGGTCAGACCAGTTTCAAGCTGGAACACTTGAGCAAGGCCAATGGCCTGGTCCACGAAGCGGCGCACGATGCGCTGTCCGACGTGCGCGCCACCATCGCCCTGGCACGCCTGATCAAGCAGAAACAGCCGAAGCTGTTCGAATTCTGCCTGGCCCTGCACAAGAAGGACAGGGTCGCCAGCGAAATGGGCATGCACCTGGCCGCTGGCGAGCGCCAGCCTTTCCTGCACGTGTCCGGCATGTTCCCCGCCGAACGGGGCTGCCTGGGCGTCGTCTGGCCGCTGGCCACGCACCCGAGCAATAAAAATGAAATCCTCGTCTGGGATTGCGCCTACGACCCGCGCGAACTGTTCGAACTCGACGCCGACACCATCCGCACGCGCTTGTTCACGCGCAAGGAAGCCATGCCCGAAGGCATGACGCGCCTGCCCGTGAAAAGCGTCCATTTGAACAAGTCGCCCATGCTGGTGGGCAACCTGAAAACCTTGTCGCCCGCGATGGCCGCGCAATGGGGCATCGACGTGGATGCCGCGAAGATCAACGCCCAGCTGGCCGCCGCGGCGCCGAACATGGATACCATCTGGGCCGAAGTGTTCCAGCGTCCTGGCGCGACTGCCGCGCTGGACGTGGATGAGGATTTGTACAACGGTTTCGTCAGCAACGACGACCGCCGCCTGCTCGAATCCTTGCGCCGCGAAACGCCGGCCAAGCTGGCCACGGCCCGTCCTTCGTTTGCCGACGAGCGCCTGCAGGAATTGCTGTTCCGCTACCGCGCCCGCAATTTCCCGCAAACCCTGAGCGAGGCGGAAAGCCTGCGCTGGGAACAGCACCGCGCCGCCCGATTATTCGACGGCGACGGCGGCGCCCGCACCATCGAAATGCTGTTTACGGAGATCGACGTGCTGTCGGAATCGGTCGATGAGCGTGGGGAAGAGATTCTGGGAGAGTTGTACGACTATGCGGAAATCGTCGCCCCGCAACGCGATTAAAATCCGGGGTCAGACCCGACGGGTCTGACCCCAGCATTTAAGGTGTTGGTTTTTTTATACAGAACGATGCCCATTGATCGCATCGCGCGTTTCAATGGCCACGCGGCGGGCCGCGTCGGCGAAGTCTTCGCCCGCTTGCGGCGTGGCGTAGATGATGGCGCGCGAGGAGCTGATCATCATGCCCATGCCGTTGGCCGTCTGGCCCGCGCCGACGGTGGCGGCAATATCTCCGCCTTGGGCGCCGATGCCGGGCACCAGCAGCGGCATGTCGCCCACGATGGCGCGCACTTGCGCCAGTTCTTCAGGGAAGGTGGCGCCGACGACGAGCGCGCACTGGCCATTCTTGTTCCATTTCTCGGCCACCAGGCGCGCCACGCGCTGGTACAGCGGTTCGCCGTCCGTGTCGAGGAATTGCAGGTCCGAGCCGCCCGGGTTCGAGGTGCGGCACAGGATGATCACGCCGCGGTCTTTCCACGCCAGGTAGGGGTCGAGCGAATCCTCGCCCATGTAGGGGTTCACGGTGACGGCGTCGGCGCCGTAGCGCTCGAACGCTTCGCGCGCGTATTGCGTGGCTGTCGCGCCGATGTCGCCCCGTTTCGCGTCGAGGATCAGGGGGATGTGCGGATAGTTCTCGCGCACGTAGCGGCAGATGTCTTCCAGCTGCTTTTCCGCGCCCAGCGCGGCAAAATAGGCGATCTGCGGCTTGAAGGCGCAGGCCAAGTCGGCCGTGGCATCGATGATGCGCGTGCAAAAGGTAGTGATTCCATCAGGCAAGTCGCGCAGCTCGGCCGGCAGTTTCGCCAGGTCGGGGTCCAGGCCCACGCACAGCAGGGAATTATTGGCCGTCCACGCGGCGGATAATTTATTGATGAAATTCACGGCACACCTTCTCTATATTCAGTTGCAAACCCCGTATTGTAACGCGGCGCGGACCTGGCAAGGCAGCCTGAGGCGGCGGACGGCGCTTATTAAACCGACATGGCGGGCCGTTTCAGGTATATTTGCCCCACCTCCTTTACTCTGCACGGAACCCATCATGCAAATCACCAATCAATTCACCAAATGGCTGCGCCTGGCCCTGAGCGTCACCGTCCTGGCCGGCATCCTGACGGGCTGCGGCTACAACGACTTCCAGAGCAAGGACGAAGCCACCAAGGCCGCCTGGGGCGAAGTGGTCAACCAGTATCAGCGCCGCGCCGACCTGATCCCCAACCTGGTCAATACCGTCAAGGGCTATGCCACGCACGAGCGCGAAACGCTGGAAGCGGTGACCAAGGCGCGCGCCGCCGCCACCAGTTTCCAGATCACGCCCGAAGTGCTGAACGACCCGGCCGCCTTTGAAAAGTTCCAGCAAGTGCAGGGGCAACTGTCGTCGGCCCTGTCGCGCCTGATGGTGGTGTCCGAGAAATATCCTGACTTGAAAGCCGATACGAGCTTCCGCGACTTGCAGTCGCAGCTGGAAGGCACGGAAAACCGCATCACCGTGGCGCGCCAGCGTTACATTGCCGCCGTACAAGATTACAACGTGCATGCGCGCAGCTTCCCGAACAACCTGACGGCGATGATCTTCGGCTACAAGGTCAAGCCGTCGTTCACGGTGGAAAACGAAAAAGCCATTTCGACCGCGCCGACCGTCAACTTCGGCAAATAAGATGAAAGCCTGGTCTTATCTGGCGGCGCTGGCGACGGCGCTGCTGCTGTGGACAGCCTTGCCCGCCAGCGCGCAGGGCTTGCAGCCCGTGCCGCCGCTGGCGGCGCGCGTGACGGACAACGCCGGCATGCTCGATGACAAGCAAAAAGCGGCGCTGGAAGGCGTGCTGGCCGACTACGAAGCCAAGACGGGCAGCCAGATCGCCGTGCTGCTGGTCAAGAGCACGGAACCGGAAGCCATCGAGCAATACAGCATCCGCGTGACGGATGCCTGGAAGCTGGGCCGCAAAGGCGTCGATGACGGCGTGCTGCTGATGGTGGCGAAGGACAACCCATCGTCTTTGCGCCGCCTGCGCATCGAAGCGGGCCGTGGCGTGCAGGGCGTGCTGACCGATGCGCAATCGAAACGCATCCTGCAAGACGTGATCGCCCCCCATTTCAAGCAAAACGACTATTACGGCGGCCTGGTGGCCGGCGTGGGGTCGATTGCCACCCTGCTGAACCAGGAGCAATTCCCCGCGCCGGCACAGCAGAAGGCGCCGGCGACCGTGGAAGCGGGCGGCATGACCTTCTGGCTGCCGCTGCTGTTCTTCGGCTTTCTTGTGCTCGTGACCGTGTTCCGCTCGCGCGGCGGGCCGAACCGGCTGCAGCGCGGCAGCAACTGGTCCAGCGGCGCCACGGGCGTCGTGCTGGGCAGCATCTTGAACCAGGCGCTGAACAACCGCGGTGGCGGAGGAGGCTTCGGCGGCGGCGGATTTGGCGGTGGCGGTGGCGGCGGTGGTTTCGGTGGCGGCGGCGGCGGTTTTGACGGCGGCGGCGCCTCGGGAGATTGGTAATGACGAAACAACTGACATTCGGACAACGCTGCGGACGCGCTTTAAAACATTTGCGGGGCACGCCCGCGACGGCGCGCCAGGCCTTTCCCGAGCGCACCCTGAAAGCCATCGAAACGGCGATTGCCGACGGTGAAACGCTGCACCGGGCGGAAGTGCGCCTGATCGTCGAGGCGGCCCTGACGCCGGGCATGGCTTACCAGGGCGTGAGCAACCGCGAACGGGCGCGCGAACTGTTCGCCCAGTATGGCGTGTGGGATACGGAAGACAACGTTGGCGTGCTGATCTATATCAACCTGGCCGAACATCAGGTCGATATCGTGGCCGACCGTAACGTGGGCCGGCGCGTGACGCCGGAGCAATGGCAAGCCGTGTGCAGCACCATGACCAAAGGGTTCAAGGATGGCAATTACCACGACAGCACGCTCGATGCCTTGCAGCAGCTGAATACCTTGCTGCAAAGCCACTTCCCCGCCAATGGGACGCGCGGCAACCAGTTGCCGAACGAACCCATCCTCCTCTGATTCCTGCCCGGGGATTACAATCCGCCATGGCCCCGCAGCATGGCGGCGCCCTCACCCGCCGAGGAGAAAACATGAAACTGATCGATAAAACCGCCATCGTCACGGGCGCCACGCAAGGCATCGGCCTGGCGTGCGCCACCCGCCTGATCGCCGAAGGGGCGCGAGTGATGCTGGTCGACATCAAGGAAGAAGGCGCGCAGGCGGCCGCCGCCCTGGGCCCGCAGGCGCATTTCTTTTGCGCCGACGTCAGCCAGAAGGCGGACGTCGATGCCATGCTGAAGGAAACCTTGGCGCAGTTCGGCCACATCGATATCCTCGTCAACAATGCGGGCGTCACGCACGCGGCCGATTTCCTCGACGTGTGCGAAGACGATTTCGACCGGGTCATGCGCATCAACCTGAAATCGATGTTCCTGTGCGGCCAGGCCGTGGCGCGCGAGATGGTCAAGCGCAACAGCGGCTGCATCATCAATATGTCCAGCGTGAATGCGGAGCTGGCCATTCCGAACCAGGTGCCGTACGTGGTGTCGAAAGGCGCCATCAACCAGCTGACCAAGGTCATGGCCCTGAACCTGGCGCCGCACGGCGTGCGCGTGAACGGCATCGGGCCGGGCACCATCCTGACGGAACTGGCCAAGCAGGCAGTGCTATCAAGCCCGCAGGCGCGCCACACGATTCTGTCGCGCACGCCGCTGGGCCGCTGCGGCGAGCCGGAAGAGGTGGCCGGCATCGCCGCCTTCCTGGCCAGCGACGACGCTACCTACATGACGGGCCAGACCATCTATGTCGATGGCGGACGCATGGCGCTCAACTACACGGTGGCCGTGAAAGAGTGACGCAAGCGAGTTATATCAAAAAAGAATAATGCATATCTAAAAAGATCATTAGACACATATCGTGCGACGCAGCATAATGCACCTGTCTCCACTATTCTCCTCCAAGAAAATAGTTTTAAGCCCGCTTTCACCAGCGGGCTTTTTTTTGCCATCACGGCTGCAACATGGCCATTCTTGCCATTTCCCGCAATCTTCCCGCTCATTCCGCCTGCCGCAAAAAAATGTTGCGGCGTGTCATCAGCCCGTCATCTTCGGCCCCTATACTTGCTTCATCTGCTGTACAGGCAACCGATATGCCTGACTACAGACAGGTGTGCCGCGATGGCACACCACTCCCCTTTCATGACCGTGGCGGGCGCCGGCAAGGCGCGCGACATGGTGAGCAACTCTCAACTCTTGACCCTTTCATTTGGGTTTTTGGCCCGCGCCCCCGCGGGCCTTTTTTTTTCCTGGCCAGCAAGCTCTTGCGCAAAAACACGGTGCCCCGCCACGCCCATGATATTGTGACTGCCTTTCCACCCATCCTGACGCATCATGCCTGTACCCTTGCCCGAACTTTGTTTTGCCGACCGCTACGAACGCCTGCGCTACCGCACGGCCCTGGTGTTGTATGTGCTGGTGATTTTGATCGGCGACATCCCCGGCGTGCGCGCCGACGTGGGCCAATATGCATCGGGCGGCGTGCTGCACTCCTTCGGCTATGGCGTGCTGGCCCTGATCCTGTTCAGCGGCACGGCCGGCGGCATGGCCCGCCGTGCACTGCTGTCGGTGCTGATGGTGGCGGCCATGGGCGCGCTGGACGAATTCATCCAGAGTTTCCTGCCTTACCGCCATGGCGCCGTCAGCGACTGGGTGGTCGATATCACGGCTGCCACGGCCGTGGTGCTGCCGCTGTATTTCCTCTGGCCCGGCATGGCCGCCGCCGCGCTGAAGAAGGCGCGCGGCTGATCAGGGCGCGGCGCCGTCGCCGGCGCTCAGCGCCAGGGGCAACTGCCCCTGGCCGGCCGCGGCCCGGCCGGCGATGCGGCGCAAGGCCGTGTGCATCTCGCGCCGGCTGTGCGCTCCCGCCGCGCGCGCCGCATCGCGCTGCATCTCCATCAACTGCTCCGACCGTGACAACCTCGTCAAGGCATGCAGGGCCTGCGTCAGCGCATAACGGGCGCGCATATCGTTCGCCGTGCCCGGCGCACCATACACCGCAATCACCAACTCATTGATCAGCTTGACGCTAGTGGAATCGGAAGCCATTTATTCTCCTGAGATAAGCAGCGGGAAGGACAGCGGGACAGCGCTGACGCTGTGCACGTTGATGCAAGAATGTCTTTTATACCAAGCTCGACAATTGAAGCGCTTGATGTATCTCAATGTGAAATAACAAGGATCGAACATCTTTCCTCCCCTGCTCTCTTACTAGCAGTAGTTACGGCCATGCCTGGCATGCGCCATTGACGCTGACCTCCGCCACACCCTGGAAACCGGGTTACCACTTTGTCAGACCAAGAGGAGAACAAGATGAGAGCAAAAAAAACCATGGCGCTGGCCGGCCTGCTGTGTACGCTGGCCGCCTGCAGTTCGAATCCGAACAACACCGGCATGAGCAGCACGAACGGCCGCAGCGGCGAAAGCTACAGCAATACGGCCGGGACGGGCAGCACATCGACCGGAACCGGGACCGGGACCAGCAGCACCATGAGCAATACCGGCACGGGCACCAGCACCGGCAGCGCCGACACGCGCACCTCCACGGCCAATAACGCCATGAATATGGACGGCAGCCAGACCGGTGTCAGCATCGCCTCCGCCACGGTACAATCGATCGAGCCAGTGCCGCGCGGTATGGAGCAGCGCAGCGGCGACATGCAAGCCGGCAGTTCCGGCACGGCGGGCAGCACCTCGGGCAACACGCAGTACCGGGTCACCCTGCGCCTGGACGACGGCAGCACGCAAACCCTCATGCAAAACTCCCAGCCCAGCTACCAGATCGGCGATCACGTGAAGGTGGTCAACGGCTTGCTGCAGCGCTACTAGGCATAGCGCGTAGCCATGCGGCGATAGCGTCCGGGCAAAGGCAAGGCAGGTATTTCATCTGCCTTGCCTGTTGCCCTTTGCCTGTTGCCGTTTGCCTGCTGCCGTTTGCCTGCTGGCTTTTCCCTGCTGCCTTTTCCTTGCTGTTTACGCCTTTTCCCTGTTGCCTGTCCACAGCATGCCGGGAGCGCCGCTCCAGCGCCCCGGCGCAAGTCCCTACTCCACCATGCTCACCTTGCGCTGGCTGGCCGCCAGCCCGGCGATCTGTTCCGCCGCTTTTTTCCCGGCCAGGAAGGCATGGTCGGAATTGTAGTATTCCCATTCGCTGTAGCGTCCCGCCAGCACGATATCCTGCGTGGCCAGCCAAGCTTTCACCAGCGCCACATTGGCGGCCCGCGCGTGGTCGTACACGACATAGGCATAGGGCATGTCCACCTGGTTGGCAGCCAGCAGCCGGTCATCGTCGCGCAGCAAGCCCACGGCGATGCAATCGGCCATGCAGCGGTCGATCAGGGCTTGCCCCTCCAGCGGCAACGGTTTCCAGGGTGAATAACTGATCTCGCACGTCAGGCCAAAGCCGCCCGGCGCATTGCAGTGGGGGCTGGCGTTACCTTGCAGGAAGATACGGTGGAATATCGTCTCTTCCGGGTAGTAAATCCAGTGTTTCTCGCTGATGTTTTCACGTGCCACGCCCAGGTTGACGCAGCGCACGGAGATATGCCGCAAGGCGCGCGCCGCCGCCCGTACCTGCGGCGGCGCCTGCTCGCCGCTCAGGCGCACCAGTTGCGGCAAGGGCATGGTGCTCAGCAAGTGCTGGTAGCGGAAGCGGCGGCCGTCGGCCAGCACGATCAGGTGCTGGCGCGGCAGGATCTGCACCACCTCGGCGTTGAGCTCCAGCTGGCCTTGCAGGTGCGGCAGGAAGCCCGACATCAATGCCTGGAAACCGCCGCGCAAGGGATAGCCGAAACGGGCATTCGGGCCCATCGGCCTCGCCACCGGTTCGAGCGCGCCCTCGATGATTTCTTCCAGGTTCGGCAACGGTACCCGCCCGCCCAGCCACGACGTTTCCATCTCGGCCAGGGGCACGGTCCACAATTTCTTGTTGTAGGGAATGGCAAAATGGCGGGCGATGCCGCTGCCCCATACCTGATGGATGAACTGCTCGAAATTGAGTCCCGCCTGGGGCGGTGCCGCCACGGCATCGTGCGCCTGTTCCAGCCCCGTGCCGCCGTCGGCGCAGCAGTCTTCGACGGCGCAGCCCCCAGCCGCTGCAGGGCCCGCAGCGGCTGGGGTCTTGCCGTAGCGCGCCTCGATGGCTCCCATGATGCATTCCTTGATGACGGCCGGCGGCAGGCCGTACAGCGCGCCCTGGAAAGGATAGCGCGTGTAGACCTGCTTGCTGTACACCCAGGCTTCGCGGTTTTGCCAGTGCAGGTTGGTACCCAGCAAGGTGCGGTACATGTCGAGCACATAGTCATCGTTGGAAAACATGATGTGGCCCGCATGGTCGAAAGTGAACCCCCGGTCGACGATGGAGCGGCACCAGCCGCCCACCGTGGCATTTTTGTCCAGCAACAAGGTATCGGCGCCCAGGTGATAGGCGGCGCTCAAGCCCGTCGGGCCGGCACCGATGATGGCGCAGGCCACGGCTTGCGGCGCACCGGGCGGATGCAGGAGGTTGACGCCGGCGCCCGGTGCGGCGGTCTGTACAGTGCTGGCGGCGGACGCCGCCTGGCGGCCTCCCTGCGCCGGCGGGGTCGTGTCGAGCAAGTGGCGCATCTGTTCGACCGTGGCATCCCAGGAGGTGGCCTCGACGATGGTGCGCATGCTGGCGGCCATGGCCGCGCGCTGCTCCGGCGTCGCGGCCAGCGCCGCCTCGCAGGCGGCGACAAAGGCTTCGGGCGTGTCGGCGATGGCCACGATGCCGCCATACGGCACGGCCACGTCGGTGATCGACGTGCTGACGATGGGCAACTGCGCCGCCATGTATTCGAGCACCTTGGTAGGACTGATGAAGCGGGTCGCCTCGTTCCGGGCGAAGGGCAGCAGGCACACGTCCCAGCCGGCCAGGAAGTGCGGCAGCGCCTGGTACGGCTGCTGGCCCAGGTAATGGATATTTTGCCGCTGCGGCAGGCTGGCCGGGTCGATCTTGAGGATGGGGCCGACGAGCACGATTTGCCAGTCGGGATGGGCATCGGCCAGCGCCGCCACCAGGGCAGGCTCGAAGCGCTCGTCGATCACGCCGTAATAGCCCAGCCTGGGCCGCCCGATCTCCGCTTGCGCGGGATGGCCGTTGTGGCGGTCCAGCGCCTGTTCGAAGTGCACGGTATCGACGCTGCTGGCGAAGCAATGGACGTTCGCATGGCGCGTGCGTTTCGCCTCGAACAGGCTGGGGCCGCCCGCGAACACCAGTTCGGCGCGCGCCAGCAGGGCCGTTTCGCGCTGCAGCAATTGTCGCGGAGCATACTTGAATGCGGCCAGTTCATCCATGCAGTCATACACCACCAGGCCCGCGTGCAGGGATGGCAGCAGCGGCAGCGCCATCGGCGTATAGAACCAGACGATGGGGTCGTCGGCGGGCGTGATCTGGGCCAGCAGCGGTTGCAGCACGGCCAGCTGGTCGTCGTGAAAGCCGGGCGCCCGCACGGCCGTGCGGGGCTGGCACACGGTCACGTTCGGCGCCGGGGTGGACAGCTCCAGCGTGCCGGGCCCGTCGTGCCAGACGGGTTCCTCGATGAAGACCACGCGGTAGAACTGCGCCAGCCGCGACAGCAGCTGTTGCGGACGCTGATACACGAAATTCCAGCGCAGGTGTGAAAAGACGATAATGGTTCGCATGCCAGTTCCTTTCTGCCCCGCCGGGGCAAACGTTGAACAAAGGTGTGCGGTCAGGCGCTGGGCCTGCCGTAGTGCCGCCGCGTAAGGCGGCGAAAGGATGCGCCGCAGCCGCTCCCCTCCCTCGCCTTCCAGCTTGACATCCCACAGGCCGCTGCGGTGCCAGTGGCTGGCATCGTCCCAGTCGGGACGGTCGATGACGGGATAGATGCAGATGCCGCGCAGGTCGGCGCCGTGCTGGACGGCCAGCGCCGCCTCGGCGGCGACGTCGCGTATCCAGGCGCCGCGCCCGCTGCCCACGTGGCTCGTTTCCGCCAGCAGCAGCGGCCGCCCATAGCGCCGCCCCACTTCCAGCAGCAGCTGGTGCAGGGGCATGCGGCGCGGTTCGCCCAGGTGCCACCACAGGCGCAGGTTGCTGCCGCTTTCCCACTGGTTGCTGTGGTAGTAGTTCAGGCCGATCAAGTCCAGGTAGCGGGGCGCGCCGCCCAGTTCCGGCGCCTGGCGCCCGCACAGCATGTCCCAGGCCTCGAACTGCGAGGCGCGCCAGGCGGCCGCCTGGTCGACCCAGTCCGGCCGTCCCGGCGGCGCGATCACGTGGATCAGTGGATCGCATTGCAGGAAGCGCGCATGCGGGCTGACGGCGCGGATGGCGTCGCAGCCGGCCACGGTGGCGCGCACCAGCTGCCGCTTGCCTTCGTGGCCCGCGTCCGGCCGCTGCATGTTCAGGCACTGGAACATGTGCACCGACAGGCCCCAGCTGGTAAACGAGATTTCGTTGATGGGCGAATATACGGGCGCGCTGCCCGCATAGGGCGCGAGAAACTGCGCCGCCGCCCGGCAATAACGGGCAAAGCGCGGCACGAAGTCCGGCGAGAACAGGTCGACGTCGGGCGGCCAGCCGTAGTGGCAGAAAGTCCAGTTGATCTGCAGGCCCAGCTCCCGCGCCACGGCGGCGCGCTCCTCGATGCAGGAAAAATCGAAACGGCCATCGCGCTCGGCCAGGCGCCAGCCTATGCTTTCGCGCACGCTGCGGATGCCGAACTGGCGCAGCAGCAGGTAGTCGTCGCGCACCCTGTCCAGGTGGCCCGTGGCGCGGTTCATGTCCAGCGCCTGGCCGCCGTGCGTGACGTGGTCGGCGCCCTCGTAGCCCGCCTGCCAGTAAGTAAGAAACGGCGCTGCCGCGCCATCGGTATCGGCCATGCCTGCTCCTGTTGATGTAGGGACCAGATGAAACTTGTCAGGTCCGGCTTGCGTTCAATTGAGCCGGATATTGCGGGTGGCCGCGCTGAGCAGCTCCAGCGCGGCCTTCGGCGTTCGGTCCGCCGTCAGCAGGCCATTGGTTTCCTGGAACGTGTCGGCGAACTGCGTGTAGCAAAAGCCGCTGAACATTTGCGCCGTATTGACGACCGTCATCAGGCGCCGGTAAAGATCGAGGAAGGCCGCCTCGTTGCCCACGCGCGCATAGCCCCAGGTATCGTTTTCCCCCTGTTCCCGGTCAAAGGCGATGCCGCCAAATTCCGTGAGGACGATGGGCTGGCCCCGGTGCGGAAAACCGTCGAGCGTGAGGATGCGCCCGCCCGGGCGGCGCTGGTCGAACAAGGTGGTGCGGGCCGTATCGCTGATCGCATAGCGCGCCTGCAGGCGTTCCGGGTCGCAGTCGTAATCGTGGATGCCGAGGATGTCGGTGGCCGACGCTTCCCAGCCGTCGTTGCCGATCACGGGCCGCGTGGGGTCGAGCGTGCGCGTCAGGTGGTACAGCGCCTCGACGGCGTTGCGGTGGGCCTGGATGGCCGTCAGGTTGGGCACGCCCCACGATTCGTTGAACGGCACCCAGACGAGGATGCACGGGTGGCTGTAGTCGCGTTCGATCACGTCCGTCCATTCGCGCACCATGCGCGTGATGGCCTTGCCGGAAAAACGGTAGGTGGACGGCATTTCTTCCCACACCAGCAAGCCCAGGCGGTCGGCCCAGTACAGGTAGCGGGGGTCCTCGATCTTCTGGTGCTTGCGCACGCCGTTGAAACCCATGGCCTTGGCCAGTTCCACGTCGTGCCGCAAGGCCGCATCGGAAGGCGCCGCCAGCAGGGTATCGGGCCAGTAGCCCTGGTCCAGCACCAGGCGCAGCGGATACGGCCGGCCATTGAGCATGAAGCGGTCGCGGTTGATGGCCACCGAGCGCAGCGCCGTGTACGACCTGACCGTGTCGAGCAAGGCGTCGCCATGCCGCAGCGTGACTTCGGCATCGAGCAGGATGGGCCGCTCCGGGCTCCACAGCAGTTCGTTGCGCGAATCGTCGATGCCGGGATCGGACAGGGCGATCTTGCGGCTCGCTTCGTTTTCGATCAGCTTGTACTGGTCGTCGGCCAGCAGGTTGTCGCCATGCCAGATGCGCACGCCCACGATGAGATCGTCGTGCAGGTCGCCCATGGCGAACACGTCGCAGCCGATTTCATAGCCCTCGAACACGGGCGTCCAGCGCAGCTTGCCGATATAGGTGGTGGCCACGCGCTCGATCCACACGCTTTGCCAGATGCCCGTGGTGCGCGGATACCAGATGGAATGGGGCAGCAGTTGCCAGTCCTGCTTGCCGCGCGGCTTGGCCAGGTCGTGCGGATCGTCCTCGACGCGCACCGTCAGCACCTGCGGCCCGTCGGCCAGCAGGGCATGGCTGATGTTGGCGACAAACGGCGTGTGGCCTCCCTCATGCTCGGCCACCACGTGGCCGTTCAGCCAGACCTTGGCATGGTAATCGACGGCGCCGAAATGCAGCAGCACGCAGGGACCGCCCGGCTGCAGCAGGAAGTCGCGCTGGTACCAGCACACGCGGTGAAAGCCGCGGTCGCCCACGCCGCTGGCCTGCGATTCCGGCGGAAACGGCACGATGATCTCGTGCGTCCAGCCGATGCCGCCGTCGGGCAGGCGGTAGCGCCGTTCATTGTCGAAGGTAAAACGCCAGGCGCCGTTCAGCGATTGCCAGTTCTCGCGCACCATCTGCGGGCGGGGATAGGCGAAGCCGCCCGCGCCAGGCAGGGCGTTAGCGGCCAGGCCGTCATCCGTATCGGGTGGGGAGAGATGGTCATCGAGCATGCCAGTTGGATGCGTGCCGCATGGGGCAAGTTCCGCCGTATGGGGCTTGGGCAGTGACGCATGAGCAGGATCAAACCATGCTCAGTCGAGCGGAACCACCATGCGTGCGTGGTGTCCCAAGGCGTTGAAGCGCTGTACCACCGTATGCCCCGCGCTGGCCGCGCATTGCTTGCGGCACAGGGCCACGCAGGCGCCGCCAAAACCGGCGCCCGTCAGGCGCGCACCGTACACGGCCGACTGCGCCGACAGCAGCGCCACCAGCGCATCGAGCACCGGCAGCGATACCTCGTAATCGTCGCACAGGCTGGCGTGCGACTGCGCCATCAGCTGGCCGAAGAGCACGGGACCATGCTGGCCGCAAGCCTGCAGCACGCGCAGGTTTTCGCTGACCACGTGGCGCGCGCGGCGGCGGTACGGCTCGGGCAAGCCTTCCACCACGCACGGCTCGCGCACGTCGCGCAGTGCCGGCACGCCCAGCAGGCGCGCCGCCTGTTCGCACTCGGCGCGCCGCACGTTGTAGGCGCTGCCGGCCAGGGTGCGCGGCACGCCGCTGTCGATGACCAGCACCTCGCTGTCGTGGGGCAGTGCCAGCAGTTCATGGCGCAGGGTGCGCGCGTCGAGCAGCAGCATGTGGCGCTCGTCGGCCAGGCTGCACGCCATCTGGTCCATCACGCCGCAATTGACCTGGGCGTAGCGGATTTCCGCCTGCTGCCCCATCAGCGCCAGCGACACGTCGTCGATCTGCAGCCCCAGCAGCTGGCGCAGCGCGCGCAGCATGGCGATCTCCAGCGCGGCGCTGCTCGACAGGCCGGCGCCCGGCGGCACATCCGAATCGATGTGGCCACGCACGGCCGGCACCGCGACGCCGCGCTCCTCGAGCAGGCGTATGCAGCCTTCCAGGTAGCGGCCGAAACCGGGCGGCGCGGCGCTCTGGCGCTCGAAACGCACGAGTTCGTCAAGGGTGGCCGAATAGAACTGGTGGTGCCCGTCGGCGGCCAGCGCCAGCATCACCCGCGTGCGCTGCGGCGTGGCGCACGGCAGCATGTAGCCATCGTTGTAGTCCGTATGCTCGCCCAGCAGGTTGACCCTTCCGGGCGCCGAAGCCGCCACCACGGGGACGGCGCCGAAATACGCGTCGGGAGTGATCATTGCAGTTCCAGGGTCAGCGGACGCCGCCGTCCCTGCACCGTTGCCGCCGGCCAGTCCGGATCGCAGGTCAGGTTGTGCAGGCGCCCGCCGCTGAGCAGGAATGTGTCTTCCACCATGCTGCCGGGCAGGCTGGGATGGAAGGCCAGGGCCATGCCGTCCTTCAGGGCGATTTCCGTATGCGCGCCGGCGGCCACCTCGGGCGCGCGGTAGCCGGCGATGCCGCCCTGCCGGAATTCCTGCACCGTATCGGGCTGGCCCGCATACGCATAGGCGCTGTCGAGCGCGTGATACACCATGCTCAGCGCATGCCCCGCCACGCAGGCATCGAGCGCCACCGCTTCCAGCGCCAGGATGGCCGCGTCGGCTTCGCCGATGCCGTCGCGCGCGGGACGGAAACGGCGCTGGCGGCTCAGGCTGGCGCACAGGCCGAAGCCTTGCGCGCACAGCGCCAGCACGGCCCGTTCGCCCAGCGGCGACGCGGCGGGCGGCGCGCGCCGGTAGCGCTCGAAGCGCTCGGCGCCGGCCGCCAGCACGTACACGGCATGCAGGCCGCGCGACCACAGGGCGCGGGCGCAGGCGCCGGCCAGCTCCTGCTCGCTCCAATCGGGACGCGCAGCGCGCAGCGCTTCGCTGGCGGCAGCGGAGGCCAGGCGGCCCACATCGCGGTAGCGCGCCTGTTCCGGCGCCAGCAGGGGCAGGCGCTCCTCGCGCAGGGCGGCGGGCAGGCAGCGCTCGTGCAGGCCGGGCCGGTCGCACAGCACGCTACTCCCGCCTGCCGCATGCTGCACGAAATGCTCGCGCAATTCGGCCAGCCGGGGCTGCATCCACGGCGTCACTTGCCAGGTCCAGCAGCCGCGCACCTCTTCCTGGCGCAGCCGCTGCGCCTCGGCCGCATCGGTGAGGATGTAGGCCGCATCGCGCGTGACGAGCACCTCGGCACAGCCGCACTCGGCCGTCTGGCAGGTGCTGCCCGACGCGCCCGCCGTGGCCCAGGCGAACCAGTCCACGCCGCGCAGGCGCAACGCGCCGGCCCTTTCCTGTTCCAGCCAGCCACGCATCTGCGCCAGTTTGTGCGCAATTTCCAGTTCGACATTCCAGTTCATGCGATTTCCTCTGCCATTTCCCATGCCACGCGCACTTGCTGCAACTGCCGCGCCGATTCCTCGGGCAGGGCATCCATGGCGTACATGCCGGCGGCCAGCTCGGTGCCAGCCAGATATTTGAGCCGTTCGCGCGTGCGGTACGGCGGATAAAACTGTGCGTGCAACTGCGTTTCCGGATGCGCGCAGCCGTCTGGCGGCGCCTGGTACCAGGCCATCAGGTAAGGCATGGCGCGCTGCCACAAGCCGTCGTATTTCAGCAGCACGGTCTTGAGGGCGCGCGCCAGGTCGTCGCGCTGCTGCGCCGACAAGGCCGCAAAGCTGTCCGTCTGCCGCCGCGGCATCACCCACGCTTCATACGGATAGCGGGCACAGGCGGGCACGAAGGCGATCGCCTCCGGCCCCAGGTACAGCAGGCGCGCGCCGCCATCGGCTTCGCGCCGCGCCATGTCCACCAGCAAGGCCTGGCCATGGCTGGCGAAATAAGCGCGTTCCTGCTCCAGCATGCGCGCCGGCACGGGCGGGACAAAGGGGTAGGCGTAGATCTGGCCATGCGGATGGTGCAGGGTCACGCCCACTTCCGCGCCGCGGTTCTCGAACGGCAGCACGTACGCGATGCCGTGCTGGCTGGCCAGCTGTGCCGTGCGCTCCCCCCACACCTGCAGCAGCAAGGCGATGTGGCCAAGCGCCAGCGTGCCCAGCGAGGCGCCCGCATCCTGCGCGAACACCACCACTTCGCAATGGCCGCGGGCGGGCGCCGTGGCGACCGTCAAGCCGGGCGGGTCATGGGCGTGCGGCGCCAGGGTGGGAAAGCGGTTATCGAAGACGGCGATATCGTAGTCGCCAGCAGGCAACTCCGTCGGCTGCGCGGGATCGCGCGTGGGCGCCAGCGGGTTGTACTGGGCCGGCGGCAGGAAGGGGCGGCCCTGGCGGTAAGCCGCATACGCCACCCATTCGCCGCGCAAGGGATGCCAGCGCAGGTGCGGATTGGCCTCCTGCGGCTCGGGGAAGGGACTCGGTGCAACGCCAGCGACGACGATGGGACGCCGGCTGTACAGGGTCAGCTGGCGCCCGTCGGGCTTGGCAAGTTGCTTGCAATACATGATGTTTCACAATCTTAAGACGCGAATTCTTAAGACTGGCACTGGCGAGAAAAGTTCCGGCGCAGGCGTTTATTTCGCCAGTTCGATCAATACGGCCGTGTACATCTGCAAGTTCAGCAGCAACTGTTTTTCCGTGATGAACTCGTGCTCGGAATGGCCCGTGTACACCGTATGCGGCATGGCCGGGCCGAAGCTGACGGCATTCGGGAACAGGCGCGAATTGGTGCCGCCGCCGATGGCGACCGGTTGCGGATGCGCCATGCCCGTGTAGTGCTCGAAAACGGATAATAAAGTGGGAATCTGCGGCGCGTCCGTCTGCAGCCACGGCTCGCCGATCTGCACCTGCAGCGCGGCCGGCACCTGGCGCCGCGCCTTCCAGCCATCGAAGGCGGCCGTCACCTGCTGCTGCAGCACGGCCGCCGTCTTGCCTTGCGGACGGCGCAGGTTGATATTGAGTTCCAGTTCTCCGCCTTGTTGCTTGAGCACGGTAGGCGCCACCGTCATCGGGCCCATGAAACCGTCGCGGTAGGCGATCTGGCCGAAGCGCTCGCCGTAAATACCGGTACCCACCAGCTCATTCAGGAACGACAGCATGTCGGCCGCCTGCGTGCCCTGCCACGGCTGCACGGCCAGCGCATCGGCCAGCATGCTGATGGCGTTGACGCCGTCTTCCGGCTTCGACGAGTGGGCCGACACGCCCAGCGCCGTCACGGTCAAGGTGCCGCTCTCGCGCGCGTAGCTGTAGCGCATGCCCTTCTGCTGCTGCGCGCGGGCGCGGATGGCCGCTTCCAGCGCGGCCGGCGCGCGCTCGATGACGGCTTGTGCGTCTTCCGGAATCTGGCTGCCGAAAAAGCCGCCCGTCAGGCTCTTCAGCATGGGACCGCCATCGGCCGGCAGTGCCGTGCGCGGCGGCAAGGTCAGCTTGATGGAGCCGTAGCCCTTCTCGGCCGTCACCACCGGGTATTCCGCATCGATGGTGATGTTCACTTGCGGCGGCGTGTGGGTCTTGAGGAACTGTTTCAGCGGTTCCCAGTCCGACTCCTCGGCCATGTAGACGTACAGCTCGATGCGCTTGCTCAGCGGCACCTGTTTATCCTGGATGGCTTTCATCGCATACAGGGCTGTGGCGATGGGACCCTTGTCGTCTTCCGTGCCCCGTCCCAGCAGTTTGCCCGGTTCGCTGGTACGGTCCAGCTCGAAAGGCGAGCGGGCCCATTTGGCGGGATTCACGGGCTGCACGTCGCCGTGCGTGATCACGCCCACCCGCTCGCTGCCCTTGCCCATGCCGATGACCAGCACGTGGCCGTGATCGTGGAAATCGAAACCGAGGCGCTGCGCCTCGGCCGCCAGGTAGCGTTTAAAACCCGTGTGCTGGGGATTGTCGGCAAACGGCACGGCCGGGTCGGCCACCGTGTTGAAACTGATCATCTTCGCCAGGCTGGCGATCAGCGGTTCGGGATAGGTGGCCAGCGCGTAGCGGGCCGTCTCCTGCGCCTGCGGGCTGACGGGAGCGGCGTGAACGGAAGGCTGCAGCAGCAGGCCAAGCAGGGACAACAGCAGGGGTTTCTTGAACATGGCGGGACGCGTGAAGTGGGGAGGCCCACTCTAGCACCGCCCGCGCCGATTTCCAATCGACACGAGTTTTTTACCGATCAGTACGCAAATTCCCGATTCGCATTATCATGTGTCCAGCCTGTCTTCCCCGCCTCGCCGTCATGGGTGACCCTGCCAGCGTCAGGGGATAGACAAATCGTCCATTGTGATTTTCCACCACGTCCCGATATCGCTACCATGATTCCATTTTCCATACTCGACCTCGCGCCCATCGCCGAAGGCAGCAACGCCAGCCAGTCGTTCAAGAACACGCTGGACCTGGCGCAGCACGGCGAACGCTGGGGCTACAACCGCTACTGGCTGGCCGAACACCACGGCATGCCCGGCATCGCCAGCGCCGCCACGGCTGTCGTGATCGCCCATGTGGCGGCCGGCACGAACACCATCCGCGTGGGCGCGGGCGGCGTGATGCTGCCGAACCATTCGCCGCTCGTCATCGCGGAACAGTTCGGCACCCTGGAAGCGCTGCATCCGGGCCGCATCGACCTGGGCCTGGGCCGCGCGCCCGGCTCCGACCAGACGACGGCGCGCGCGCTGCGCCGCGACCTGCAGTCCGACGCGGAGCAGTTTCCGCAAGATGTGCTGGAACTGATCGACTATATGTCCGACGAGCCGCGCCAGCGCGTGCTGGCCGTGCCCGGCAAGGGCGCGAAAGTGCCCGTGTGGATACTGGGGTCGAGCCTGTTCGGCGCCCAGCTGGCGGCCCACCTGGGCTTGCCGTATGCGTTCGCCTCGCACTTCGCGCCGCAGATGATGATGCAAGCCGTAGCCTATTACCGCGAACACTTCAAGCCGTCGAAGCAGTTGGCGAAACCGTACGTGATGCTGGGTTTTAACGTCTTTGCCGCCGACACGGATGCCGAGGCGCACCTGCGCGCCACGTCGATGCAGCAGGCGTTCGTCAACCTGCGCACGGGGCGTCCGTCGCGTCTGCAACCGCCCGTGCCCGGCTACCTGGAGCAACTGGGCCCGCAGGAACGCGCCATGCTCGATTCTGTCCTGTCCTGCACGGCCATCGGCGCGCCGGACACGGTAAAGGCGAAGATGGCCGCCTTCATCGCCGAAACGGGCGCCGACGAACTGATGATCACCTCGCAGATCTTCGAGCACCAGCACCGGCTGCGCTCGTATGAAATCACGGCGCAGGTGCATGCGGAGCTGGCGCGCGCGCAGTAACTTCACTGTCTCCCCTCGGTATTTCCCCAAATACCCTTTTCCCGGCCGTCGGCAACGATCGCCGGGATTTTTTTGCTCACCGCCCAGCCGCAAAATCGGCCGCGCCCGGCAAGAAATGCGCAGCCCCGCTATCATGCTCATCCAAAAGCGTCATTCCAAGAAAGTTGTATCGCATGAAACCAGCTGTTCCCGCCGCCCCCTCTTCCCTCGACGCCAGCGCCCTGCTGAGCTCCACCCGCATCCTGTTGTTCGCCCTGTCCGCCGGCGTGCTCGTCGCCAGCCTGTATTACGTGCAACCGCTCACGTCCATGCTGGCCGCCTCGTTTGGCGTCAGCGTGCCGCAAGCGGGCTACCTGGTCACGGCCACGCAGATCGGCTACGTGCTGGGCATCGTGTTCCTGGTGCCCCTCAGTGACGTGCTGAACCGCCGCCAGTTGCTGACGTGGATGCTGATCGCCAAGATCGGCGCCCTGCTGCTGGCCGCCACGAGCCAGAACATCATCGTCTTTGCCATCGCCAGCGTGCTGATGGGGATCACGGCCAGCGCCTTGATGGTGGTCACGGCCATGGTGGCCTCGTATGCGCCCGACCACAGCCGGGGCCGCATGGTGGGCACCGTCATGACGGGATTATTATTGGGCATCTTGCTGGCGCGTACCGTGTCCGGCACCGTGTCGCAGATCAGCGGCGGCTGGCGCACCGTCTACGTGCTGGCCGCCATCGTCGTGGCCGCCCTGCTCGTCATGCTGCGCCGCATCCTGCCCAACGAGGCGCCACGCGGCAAGCTGCAATACGGCAAACTGCTGGCCTCGCTGGCCGACATCATCCGCCAGGAACCGTTGCTGCGCCAGCGCGCCCTGTTCTCGGGCCTGGGCCTGGGCACTTTCAGCGTGTTCTGGACGGGCCTGACCTTCTTGCTCAGCGGCGCGCCGTATCACTACTCGGAAATGCAGATCGGCCTGTTCGGCTTGGCGGGCGCCACGGGCGCCTTTGCCGCCAACACGGCGGGCCGCATGGCCGACCGCGGCTATGCGCGCCAGGCCACCTGGCTGCTGGCCGTCGCCTCGATCGCGGGCTGGGCCCTGATCGGCTTCGGCGCCCACTCGCTCGTGCTATTGCTGATCGGTATCGTCCTGCTGGACATGGGCGTGATGGGTTTGCAAGTGACGCACCAGTCCATCATCTATAAACTGGCGCCCCACGCGCGGGCGCGGGTCACCACTGTCTTTATCGCGGGCGGCTTCATCGGCGCGTCGGCAGGCTCGGCCCTGGCCAGCGCCAGCTTCGCCGCCGGCGGCTGGCCCGCCCTGTGCATGGTCGGCGGCGCCATGCCGCTGCTGATGCTGCTCGTGTGGAGCAAGTACCGGCACGCGCAGCGCAGGCTGGAACGCGCAAGTCAAGCCTGAGGCGCAAAAAAAAACCGCTCACGATTGAGCGGTTTTTTTATGCCGGGACAGTTACTTCGTTGACGCGCGCGCCTTGCCAAACGCATCGCCCGCCTTCCAGGCCGGCATCCTGGTCGCATTCGCCACGGCTTGCCCCAGGTTCAGGGTGAACTGCGCCTGCTGCGTCATGCCGGACAGATCCCAGCTGGCGTCGTACTCATCGGTGACCTGATGGTAGCGGGGGCCGTAGGCGGCCGCCTTGGCTTTCGACGCGGCCACGTCCTTGATGTACTCGCGTCCGCCATTGATGGAAAACGCGGGCACGCCCGCCTTGGCAAAACTGAAATGGTCGCTGCGAAAGTAGCCGCCGGCCAGGTCGGGACGAGCCTGGGCGATATGCATGCCCATGGCTTTGGCCGTTGCCGCCGCCATCGCCCCCAGCTCCGTGCGCTCGCTGCCCTGCGCGCCGATGTCATGCGTGGCGCCGACGAAGTTCAGGCTGTCCAGGTTCAGCGCGGCGGCCGTCTTGTCCAGCGGCCACAGCGGGTCGGCCGCGTAGGCGGCGCTGCCCAATAGCCCCTGCTCTTCGGCTGCCACCCACAGGAAGATCTGCGTGCGTTTTGCCGGCTTTTTCACGGCTTCCTGTGCCATGGCCAGCAAGCCGGCAATGCCGGAAGCGTTGTCGACGGCGCCGTTGTAGATCGTGTCTTCAGAGTCACCTTGCTTGCCCAGGTGGTCCCAGTGGCCGCTGTAGATGACGGCTTCATCTTTCAATGTCGGGTCGGTGCCCGGCACCATGCCGGCGATATTGAATTGCTCCACCTTGCGCACGATGGACTTCATCTCGCCCGACAGCTTGGCGTTCAAGGCGACGGCCTGGAAATCCTTGCTTTCCGCCTTGGCGCGCAAGGCGTCCAGATCCTGGCCGCCCGCCGCAAACAGCCGGCGCGCCGCGTCTTCCGCGATCCAGCCCTGCAGGGGCGTGCCGGCCGTGCGGTCGGCCAATTGAAAACGTTCGCTGCCGCTCCAGCTGTTCTGCACGACGCTCCAGTCGTACGAGGCCGACGGTTTCGTGTGGATCAGCAACACGCCCGCCGCGCCCTGGCGCTTGGCTTCCTCGAATTTATACGTCCAGCGGCCGTAATAGGTGAGCGCCTTGCCGGCGAAGCGGTTCGGCTCGGCGGTAGTGGGCTGCGGGTCGTTGACCATCATGACGACGATCTTGTTTTTGACATCGGCGCCCTTGAAATCGTTCCAGCCCTCTTCCGGCGCCGTGATGCCGTAGCCGACGAACACGAGCGGTGCGTCGAACGTGTGCGCGGCAACGGAGTCGCCCGTGGCCCAGACCCAGTCGGGGCCGAACGCCAGCGGCACGGCCTTGCCGCCCGCCACCGCCTGCAGGCTGCTCTCGGCAGGCAGCGACTTCACGCCGGCGATCTGCACGCTCTGGCGGTAGCTGTTGCCGCGCACGGGTTGCAGTCCGGCCATCTGCGCCTGGGTTTCCAAATAAGCCACCGTCAGGTCGGCGCCGCGCTGGCCCGTGCCCCGGCCTTCCAATAAGTCGTTGGACAGGAAGGCCAGGTGGGCGCGCAAGGGCGCTTCCTGCACCACGGGCAAACCGGTGGCGGCCTGGGCGGAAAACGCCAGCGCGGTCAAGGCGAGGGAAGAAAACAGCTTCTGCATAAGATCCTTTGGATAAGAGGAGACATTCAGTCCGGCGGATGGCCGAGCCGGCGATTGTATGCCATGGGGCAGGCGCGGCAAAATGCGGACGAAAAAAATCCCCGCGGCAAGGCGGGGATTTCATGGCCGAGTAAATTACACGAGCAAGGCGGCCGCCAGGGATTCGATCTCTTCGGCCGATTCCTCGAGTATCGTGTGCAGGGTGCTGCCGCCGATGCCGAAATCGATCTTCGCCGCCGCCTGGCGCCGCGCGGCGCTTTCCGGCGGGTGCAGGGGCGAGCCGATGGGCGACAGATCGTTGGCCAGCACCAGGGTCGCACCCAGGGTGCGGGGCGGGAACGTGCTGCCGCCGTGCCACATGCCTTCCACTGCCTGCAAGACCATGTCCGGCACTTGCAGCTGGCGCAGCACGCCGCGGCCGATCAGTTTTTCGCCGTATTCGATCCAGTCTTCGGTGTTGTCGTCGAGCAGGCCCGGATATTCCTCGGCGCGCGACAGCAGATAAAAGCCGCCCACTTCGTGCACGATGGCGGCGAACATGGCCGTTTCCACGTCCACATGCGTGACTTTCCGGGCGATCACCTGGCTCAGCGCGGCCACATGGGCCGTGTGTTCCCACAGCTTGGCCGCCTTGGCGCGCAATTGCGGGTCCGTGATCTGGCTGCCCAGCTGGCGCACGATGACGGATGCCACCATCGATTTCAAGGTGGCAAAGCCCAGGCGCGAGACAGCCGCGCGCACATTGGCGATTTCATTGCCGGAACGGTTGTAGGCGGCCGAGTTGGCCAATGCCACGACCCGCGCCGACAGCAGCGGCTCGGCCATGACCATGCGGGCGGCCGCTTCGATATGGCAATCGGGGTCATCCAGCGCTTCCTGCAGCTTCAAGGTAGCCTTGACGTTGGCGGGGAACGTCAGTTCGCCCTTGCTCGCTTGCAGCGCGATAATCTTGAATACTTCCAGTCTATCCATGGGTCGATCTCCGGTACGGGCCTGTGCAGGCTCTGCTATGTGGATGGACCGGGAATGCGCATGTATCCCCGGCCTGGCTCCCGTTTCCGGCAATATTACAGCAAGTTTATACGCAAACCTATTACTTTCCGGAAACTTTCCCTGCCACGCCTTCGACAAAATAATCCATCTTCGTCAGCGCCGCATCGTCCAGCACGCCTTTGTCCAGGCGCACCTTGCCATCGTTATCCTTGATCGGCGCGCTGAACGGATTGAGCTTGCCAGCAACCAAGTCTTTCTCGCGCGCCAATACAAACTGTTTCACATCGGCGGGCACGGCAGCGTTGATGCCTTCCAGCTTGACCATGCCATCCTTGATGCCGCCCCAGGTGCTGCTGGACTTCCACGTGCCGTCGAGCACGGCCTGCGCCTGCTTCGTGTAGTAGTCGCCCCAGTGGTGGGTGACGGCGGCCAGCTGCGCCTTCGGCCCGTACTTTTTCATGTCCGAGTGGTAGGCGATCGCATACTTGCCCTTCTCTTCCGCCGCCTGCACCACGGCGGTCGAGTCCGTGTGGTGGGTGACCACGTCGGCGCCCTGGCCGATCAGGGTGATGGCCGCGTCGCGTTCCTTGCCCGGGTCGAACCAGCTATTGACCCATACCACTTTCACTTCCGCCTTCGGGTCGACGCTGCGCATGCCGCGCGTGAAGGCGTTCACCCCCTGCAACACTTCCGGGATGGGGAACGCCGCCACGTAGCCGGCCACGTGGGTCTTGCTCATCTTGCCTGCCAACACGCCGGCCAGGTAGCGGCCCTCGTAGAAACGGGCATTCGTGTTGGCCACGTTGACGGCCGTCTTGTAGCCCGTCAAATGAATGAACTTCACATTAGGAAATTGTTTCGCCACTTTCAAGGTGGGATTCATGTAGCCGAACGAAGTCGTGATGACCAGCTTGCTGCCCGTTTGCGCCAGGTCGCGGATCACCCTTTCCGCATCGGCGCTCTCCGGCACGTTTTCCACAAACCTTGTGCTGATCTTGTTGCCCAGCGCCTTTTCCATTTCCTTGCGCGCCTGGTCGTGCTGGGTGGTCCAGCCCGCGTCGCCGATGGGGCTGATATACACGAAGCCGACGTTCAGCGGAACGGTGGCGGGCGCGGCGGCCATGGCAGGCATGGCGGACATCAGCGCAACACTGCAAACGGCGGCGCACAGTAATTTCTTGGACATGGTTTTCCTTGTGGTGAGTGATTAATTTCCGGGATTGAAATTTTTCCCCAGCGAAGCGGGCATGTTGAGCTTGATGTAATTGGCATTGCTGGAAATGAGCACGAGCACGACGATGGCTGCCAGATACGGCAGCATCGACAGCAGCTGCGAAGCGACGGGCACGCCCAGCGCCTGCGCGTGGAACGTCAATATCGTGATGCCGCCGAACAAATAGGCGCCGCCCACCACGCGCGCCGGACGCCAGGTGGCAAACGTGGTCAGCGCCAGCGCGATCCAGCCGCGCCCCGCCACCATGCCCTCGACCCACAGCGGCGTGTACACGAGCGACAAGAAGGCGCCGGCCAGGCCGCAGCAGGCGCCGCCGAACAGCACGGCCGCCAGGCGGATGCGCCGCACGGGATAGCCGAGCGCATGCGCGGACGCCGGCGACTCGCCCACGGCGCGCAGCACCAATCCTGCCCGCGTGCGGTACAGAAACCAGGCGATGGCCACGCACAGCAAGAGCGACAGATACACCATCGGATGCTGGCGGAACAGGGCCGGCCCCAGCACGGGAATGTCTTCCAATAAAGGGATGCCGAAGCGGCCGTTGTGCAGGCTGTTGCCCACATACTTCAAGCCGATATACGTGGAGGCACCGGCGCCGAACAGCGATAAAGCCAGGCCCGTCGCGTACTGGTTCGTGCCCAGCCACACGGTCAGCCAGGCAAAGAAGCCGGACAGCACCATGCTGGCCCCCGCCCCCGCCAGAAAGCCCAGGGTGGGGCTGCCCGTGTTGACGGCCACGGCAAAGCCCGTGATGGCCGAGACCAGCATCATGCCTTCCGCGCCCAGGTTCACCACGCCCGCCTTTTCATTGACGAGCAACCCCAGCGCGGCGAGCATCAGTGGCGTGCCCGCATTGATGCTGGCGGCGATCAAGGGCGCTATCGTCAGGGCCAGGTTATCCATGTTTCCTCCAGCGCAGTTTGTATTGGATCAACACATCGCAAGCGAGCAAGGCAAACAGCAGGATGCCCTGGAACACGCCCGTGATGGCGCTGGGCAAGCCGAGACGCGATTGCGCCAGTTCTCCGCCGATATAAAACAGGGCCATGACGAAACTGGAAAAAATCACGCCGACCGGATGCAGCCGCCCCACGAAGGCGACGATGATGGCGGCAAAGCCGTAGCCGGGCGAGACGGTGGGCGTCAGCTGCCCCATCGGCCCCAGCACTTCGCACGCGCCCGCCAGGCCCGACAGGGCGCCGCAGATCAGCAACGACGACCACAAGGTCTTGCGCGAAGAAAAACCTGCATAGCGGGCGGCGGCCGGCGCCATGCCGCCCACGCGCAGGCGGAAGCCCGCAATGCTTCTGGATAAATACAGCCAGCCGCCCAGCGAGGCCAGCAAGGCAAACACGATGCCCACGTGCAAGCGCGTGTCGCTGATCACCATCGGCAACAGCAAGCCGTCCGACAGCAATTTCGACTGCGGAAAATTGAACCCTTCCGGATCGCGCAGCACGCCGTACACGAGATAGCTGAGCAGCAATTGCGCGATGTACACCAGCATCAGCGAGACGAGGATTTCGCTGGCGTTGTAGCAGTCGCGCAGCCAGGCCACCAGGCCCGCCCACGCCATGCCACCCGCCATGCCGGCCAGCAGGGAAATGCCGATGAGGGCCGCGCCGCCCACGCCATCATCGAGATACAAGGCCGCCGCGCCGCCGCAGATGGCGCCCAGGGTCAGCTGTCCTTCCGCGCCGATGTTATAGATGTTGGCGCGAAAGCAGATGGCCAGGCCCACGGCGATCAGCAGCAAAGGCGCCACCTTGAGGCCCAGCTCGGACCAGCCGTGCGCGTCGCGCAAGGGTTCGACAAAGAACACGGCCAGGCCCGCCAAGGGATCATGTCCCAGCGCCATGAACAGCAAGGCGCCGCACAGCACGGTGAGCAGCACGGCCAGCACGGGCGACAGCCACGACATCAGGCGCGATGGTGCAGGCCGGGCTTCCAGGCGCAAGGCAAACTTAGCCATGGGCAGCCTCCTGCGGCCACAGCCCGCTCATCCATTGCCCCACGAGATCGACGCTGGCCTCGCCCACGTCCAGGGACGGCGATATTTTTCCTTTTGCCATCACCAGCAAGCGGTCGCTGATTTCGAACAATTCATCGAGTTCTTCCGACACGATGAGCAAGGCACAGCCCGCGTCGCGCAGCGCCAGCAATTCGGCGCGGATTTGCGCGGCCGCGCCCACGTCCACGCCCCAGGTCGGCTGCGCCACCACCAGCACCGTGGGTTCGCGCATGACTTCGCGTCCGACTATGTATTTCTGCAAGTTGCCGCCCGACAGGCTGCGCGCCAGCGCCTGCGGCCCGCCCGCCTTCACCTGGAAGCGGGCGATGATGGCGGCCGCCCGCTGCGCGATGACGGTATGACGCACGAAGCCGTGGCGGATGGTGGCGGGGGTCTGCAAGCTCAATAGCACGTTGTCGGCCAACCCCATGTCGGGCACGGCGCCCCGCCCCAGCCTTTCTTCCGGCACGAAGCCGAAACCGAGGGCGCGCCGGCGGCCCGGCGGCAAGCGCCCGGCAGGCGTGCCGTTCAGTACGATGCTGGCGGGGGACGCGCGCATGTCCTCGCCCGACAGGGCCGCCAGCAATTCCTGCTGGCCATTGCCGGACACGCCCGCGATGCCGACGATCTCGCCCGCGCGCACGTCGAAATGGATATCGATCAATTGCGTGGCGAACGGATGGCTCTTCGGCAGATCCAGGCCCTTGACGCTCAGCATGGCGGCACCGGGCGTGCGCGCCAAGCGCGTGACGGCGGGCGGCTCGGCGCCGATCATCATGCGCGACAGGCTGGCCGCCGACTCTTGCGAAGGGTCGCACACGCCCGCGTTCTTGCCGGCGCGCACCACCGTGCAGGTATGGCACAGGGCGCGTATCTCGTCGAGCTTGTGGCTGATGTACAGGATGCTGCAGCCTTCGGCCGCCAGCTGGCGCAAAGTGCCAAACAGTTTTTCCACGGCGCCCGGTGTCAGCACGGACGTGGGTTCATCGAGGATCAGCAGTTGCGGCTTGGCCAGCAAGGCGCGCACGATTTCCACGCGCTGGCATTCGCCCACGGAAAGTGTGTGCACGTGGCGCTGCGGTTCCAGGTCCAAGCCGTACTGGCGCGCTGTGTCTTCGATGCGCTGGGCCAGCTCCGCCATGTTGGTGCCGGCGGGCAAACCGAGGGCGATGTTTTCCGTGACCGTCAAGGTGTCGAACAGGGAAAAGTGCTGGAACACCATGGCGATGCCGAGCGCGCGCGCGGCCGACGGGTTGGCGATCTCCACCTCGCGGCCATTCCACAGGATGCGGCCGCCATCGGGCTGCACGGCGCCGTAGATGATTTTCATCAGGGTCGATTTACCGGCGCCGTTTTCGCCGAGCACGGCGTGGATTTGTCCGGGCGCGACGGTGAGGTCGATGCCGTCATTGGCCACCACGGCCGGATAGCGCTTGCTGATATCGAGGAGTTCCAGGCGTGCCGTCATCGTTTTTTTCATGCCTCGCTGCGGGGTCGCCGGCCTAGTCGCCGGTGGAAAAAATCAAGCTGTTGTCTCTATCGTATCGGCATCCGCAGCGCTTGGGGGATGGCGTGGCGGCACGCATTTCTATTTCCTCAAAAAAACAACACCTGTCTACAATTTTGAAAAAAATTATCAGCTTTACAGCGGCCGCCTTGCCCGGCAAGGGCGGGAAGGTGCGATGATTATATGCAGGAACTGATAGTAAGTATGCAGATAAGACATATCGCCCAGCGCGGCGCTTCTCGCATCATGGATTGAACGGCGCGCAATATCCCATCGCCGCGCTTCATGCGCTAGTGGGCCAACCCCTGCGCCCAGCCATCCCAGTTCCCGTTTTCCAACACCGCCATCAGGAGCCGAAAGTGCCAAAAACCATACCGTGTCTATTGCTCTGCCTCACTACCACTCTGGGCGTGGGCGCGACCGCCCAGGCTGCCGAATGGAGCGATACCGCGCTGAGCTGGCGCGCCGGCAATGATTACCGCGAGCCGTTCAATCCGGACGACATCAAGAAAAACATCTTTGCCATCACGCACGCCAGCGGCTACAAATACGGCAGCAACTTCGTCAACCTGGACTTCCTGATCTCCGACAGCAAGGACCCCGGCGCACTGGGCAAAACGTCCGGCGCACAGGAGGCGTACCTGGTGTACCGCAACACCATCGACATCGGCAAGGTGCGCGGCAGCGACATCAAATTCGGCCCCGTGCGCGGCGTCGGCGTCACCTTGGGCTTCGACGTCAACACGAAGAATGACGTCGGCTACAACTCGCGCAAGCGCATGCTGGTGGCCGGCCCCACCCTGATGTGGGACGTGCCCGGCTTCTTCAACACCAGCCTGCTGTTGCTGCGCGAAAGCAATGCCCCCAGCGGCGCCTTCCCGCCCATCTCGCAAGTGACGGGCCGCTACACGTATAAAACGCACGCCATGCTGACGGGCGCCTGGGCCATCCCCTTGTCGCCGCTGTTCTCGTTCGAAGGTTTCTTCAACCTCATCGACTCGAAAGGCAAGGATGAAGTGGGACGCGACACGGCGGTGGAAACGAATATCGACATGCAAGTGATGTACGACGTGGGCGCGGCCCTGGGCAGCGCCAAGAACACCTTCCGCGTGGGCCTGGAATACCAGTACTGGAAGAACAAGTTCGGCAACTCGCCCGCCACCACGGGCAACGTGGGCCAGACGGCGAAGACGCCGATGATACGCGCGGAATATCATTTCTAAGAATCATTGTCACGCATCAACACCCACCGTCGCGCCTGATGCCAGCATGAAGCTTTCCTGCTGGCGGAGAGCGCGACCGTGGAACAACTATTGCCATATTACGAGCGCGAGCTGGGCCTGTTCCGCCAGTACACGCGCGAGTTTTCCAGCCGCTACCCGAAAGCGGCCGGACGCCTGCTGATTGCCGGAGACACCTGCGAAGACCCGCATGTCGAGCGCCTGATCCAGTCCGTCGCCCTGCTCACGGCCAGGGTCGCCAAGCGCCTCGACGACGCCTATCCGCAATTCACCAATTCTTTGTTGGAAACTTTGTACCCGCACTATCTGCGGCCCTTTCCCTCGTGTTCCATCGTGCGCCTCGCCGCCGACGAAGCGCCGGGCGGCGGCCAGCTGTCCCAGGTGGCGCATGTGGCGCGCGGCACCGTGCTGCGCTCGCAGCCGGTGCAGGGCGTCGCTTGCAAATTTACCAGCGCGTATGACGTGACCCTGGCGCCGCTGGCTATTTCGCGCCTGCATTTTTCAGCCATCATCGACGCGCCGCCCGGCCTGCGCCTGCCCGCCGGCGCCAGCGCCTTGCTCAGCATTCAATTCACCAGCAGCAGCGACCACTACCATCTCGATCAACCGGGTTTTGCCAGGCTGCGCCTGTTTGCCGATGGCGAACCGTCCGTGCGCGCGGCCCTGCTCGACGCCCTGTTCCTGCACGGCGCGGGCGCGTACGTGGCGCTGGACGAGCACAGCCCGTGGCTGGCCGTAGATGGCACGCCGCTGGCGCCGGCCGGCTATGCGGACGACGATGCGCTGCTCCCATTTTCCGCCCGTTCGCACCCGGCCCTGCGCCTGCTGACCGAGTATTTCGCGTTTCCCGAAAAATTTCATTTCATCGATATCGCCTGGCCCCTGCTGGCGGACCTGCTGCCGAAGCAGTGCCGCCAGTTCACCTTGCACCTGCCGCTCAAGGGCGTGCGCAGCGACAGCCATGAGGCGCGGCTCTTGTCCGGCGCCAGCCGCGACAACCTGCTGCTGGGCTGCACGCCCATCGTCAACCTGTTTGCAAAATCCGGCGTGCCGATCCGTCTCACGCATACCGAGCCCGACTACGCCCTGGTGGCCGATGCGACGCATGCGTTTGCCTACGACATCCACAGCATCGACGCCGTCACGCTGGTGCGCAAGGACGAGGCCGGCGAGCGCCAGAGCACTTTTTTACCGCTGTATGCCTCGCTGCAAGGTGCCCAGACGGGACAGCACCAAGAGCATGGCCAATACTGGCTGGCGCGCCGTGACGAAGCCGTGGCAGCCATCAGCCCCGGCCATGAAATGCGCCTGAGCCTGATCGACCCGCAGTTTTCGCCAAGCAGCGCCGCCTGCGCCACCGTCTCGACGCAGCTGCTGTGCAGCAACCGCGACTTGCCCACGCAGCTGCACTACGGCTTGCCCGGCGGCGACCTGCTGGCCGAAGACGTGCCCGACGGTATACCCGCACGCTTCCTGCGCAAGCCCACGCCCAGCATGCGTTTCCCGGCGGACACGCACTGGCGCCTGATCGCCCACCTGTCGCTCAATTACTCCAGCCTGACGCAAGCGGGCCTGGGCGAATTCCAGAAAATGCTGAGCCTGTACGACCTGCCCCGCTCGCCCACCACGCAACGGCTGATCCAGGGCATCGTCACGCTCGAGCACGGCAGCACGCGCGCGTGGATGCCAACCGTGCCGTTTCCCACACTGATGCCCGGCATCGCCATCCGCCTGGGCATCGACGAGCAAGCGTTCGTCGGCAGCAGCCTCACTATTTTTGCCCAGGTGCTGCAGCGCTACTTCGCCCTGAACAGCCAGCTCAACTGCTTTAGCCAACTGACGCTGCTGTCCCATCGCAGCGGCGAGGAAATCCTACGATGCCCAGAACGCAGCGCCGACGCCACGCCAGCGTGATCCAGCAATTGCTCGACGCGCCGCAGCGCTTCGAGTGCTTCCAGGCGCTGCGCCTGCTGCAGGCGTGGCTGGCCGAACACGGCATCGATGAACACACGGCGCTGGCGAAGGTCATGCGCTTCGACAATAGCGTCTCGCTGCGCTTTCCCGCCAGCCAGATCGAGGCGCTCACGACAGGCGGCATCGCCGATGCCGATGCCTTGCTGCAAGCGCTGCTGTCGGGTCATGTACACCATATCCACATCACGCCCGCCTTCATGGGCCTCCTGGGTTGCCAGGGCAGCTTGCCCAGCCACTATTCGGAGCGCATTGCCGGGCACCAGTACAGCGAACGCGAGAATAGCCCGCGCGCTTTTCTCGACCTGTTTTCCAGCCGCGCCGTCGTCCTGTTTTACCAGGCCTGGCAAAAATACCGCATCGAGCAAGCCAGCCACAGCAGGGACTTCCTGTCGCGCCTGCTGGCCCTGGCCGCGTGCCGCCCGGATCAGGATGAGGCCGCCGCCGGCCTGTACAGCGGCTTGCTACAGCAGCGCAACATCTCATCCATCGTCATGGCGCGCATCCTCGGCGACCACTTCGGCGTGCCCTGCCACATCGACGAGGCGACAGGTGCCATGGACGTGCTGACGCCGCGCGAACAAACGGCGCTGGGCATGGCAAACGCCGTGCTGGGCCAGCGCGCCACCGTCGGCGAGCGCTGCCGCCGCCCCGACCTGGCCGTGCGCCTGCGCCTCGGCCCGCTCACCGCGGAACAGCACGCCAGCTTCCTGCCGCGCGCCCCGGCCAGCGTGGCACTGCGGCACATGCTGACGCTGTTCCGCCAGCCGCTGCTGCGCTACGACATCGTGCTGGTGCTGCGCGCCAGCGATGTGCGGGGGACGACGTTGACAGCCACCGGGCAAGCTGGCCTCGGCCGCAACAGCTTTCTCGGCGATGCGGCAACGCCGCGCCACCGCGATGACATGCATTACGAAATGCAATTGATGCCCTCACTCAACGATTGAACCTTGCGGCCGCGCAAAAACGCTTGTGTTCGCTATTGCTACAGTCGGCCAACGATTCCTACCGTGAAGCGATGCGCGATGAGCCAGTTCCCCGATACGACGGCGGCATGGACGGCATTAGTGGGCGACATGCAGGGCCAGCGCCTGCTGCGCCTGCACTTTCCGCATGGCGACGGCCCTGCTGGCATCCAGTTTCTGGCCAACAGCCTGGCCGCCAGCGAAAGCCTGTCGCGCGACTTTTCCTACGTGGTGGAAGTATTGTCCGACGACGCCACCATCGCGCTCGACAAGGTGATGGGCAAGATGGTGACCATCGAACTGGTGCGCGAAGACGGCACCTTGCGCTACTTCAATGGCTATGTGTTCGAATTCCGCTTCCTGCGCACGGACGGCGGTTTTGCTTTCTATGAAATGGTGCTGGAGCCGTGGCTGTCGCACCTGCACTTGCGGCAAAACAATGTCGCCTTCCACGGCTTGACGGTGGCGGCGCTGACGGACAAGGTTTTCGATGACTACCTGATGCGCGACTACAAGCTGGCCGCCAGCGGCCTGGACCCCGCCATCACCTATACATGCCAGCACAACGAGAGCGACCACAACCTGCTGCACCGCCACTGGGAGCAGCTGGGCTGGCATTACCGCTACGAACACCGCGTTGACGGCCACACCTTGTGGCTAGGCGACGATAGTACCGCCGGCAAGCCCATCGATGGCGATCTGAGCGAAATGCCCTTCCAGCACCAGGCCGGTTCCCTGGAAGACGATGGCGTGCATCAATGGAGTACGGTGCGGCGCATGGCTCCAAGCCAAATGACGGTAGCCAGCTTCAATTTCAAGAATCCGCGCAGCGCCCGCGCCAGCCGCGACTCGCTGAACCGGCAAGGCGCCGTGCCCACCCTGGAAGTGTATGAAAACACGGGCAGTTACGGCTTTAAAAACATCGATGATGGCGAGCAACTGGCCCAGCGCCGCATGGAAGAGCGCGACGCCCAGGGCCAGCTGTTCGAGGCACAGGGCAACGACCGCACGGCGCAACCGGGACGCTGGTTCACCCTGGGCCGGCATTTCGACAGCGCAGCCAGCGAATACCTGATCCTGTCCGTGCATCACTACGCCAGCAACAACTATCAGCAGGGACGCAACGCCACTTCACACTACAGCAACACATTTACCTGCATCGCCCGTGACATCCCCTGGCGCCCCGGCCGCAACTTCCATAGCCGCGAACCGAAGATCTACGGCGTGCAGACGGCCACCGTGGTCGGGCCGCCCGGCGAGGAAATCCACACGGATGGTTACGGACGGGTGAAGGTGCAATTCCACTGGGACCGACTCGGTACCTTCGACGACAAGAGCTCACCCTGGATACGGGTGATATCGAACTGGGCCGGCCCGAATTTCGGCCACATCAGCCTGCCCCGGGTGGGCATGGAAGTGGCCGTCCAATTTCTCGACGGTAACGTCGCCATGCCCATCATCATCGGCTGCGTTTACAACGCGCGCAATATGCCGCCATGGGAGCTACCGGCCAACAAGACGCAAAGCGGCATGCTGAGCCGCTCGTCAAAAAAAGGTTCCGCCGCGCACGCCAACGCCCTGCGTTTCGAAGACCGCAAGGACGCGGAAGAGCTGTGGCTGCATGCGGAAAAGGACCAGCGCATTGAAGTCGAGCATGACGAATCGCACTGGGTCGGCAACGACCGCCGCAAAACCATCGACCGCGATGAAAACGTGCACGTCAAGCGCGACCGCACGGAGACGGTGGACCACGATGAAGACATCACCGTGCACAACAACCGCCGTGAGCGCGTCGACCACGACGAACACATCGACATCGGCGACAACCGCCGTGAACACGTGGGCGGCAACGAGCAGGTGCAGATCGACGGCCACCGCTCGGAACGGGTGACCCTGGCCAAGGATGAAACCATCGGCCTGGCCAAGGTGCTGACCATCGGCGCCGCCTACCAGACCACCGTCATCGGCGCCATGAACACCACCGTGGTGCTGGCGCAGGCGGAGCAGATCGGCCTGACGAAAAGCGTTATCGTCGGCGCCGACAGTACGCTCACGGCCACCGATTCGCACACGATGACGGTAGGCACGTCGAGCATCACCATCACGCCGGGACGCATCGAACTCGTTGCCGATGAAATCATCATCCGCGGCAGGTCCAAGGTGCAGATTCACGGCGACGACATCGACAACAATCCGGGCTGACGATGAACGACGCCGGCACAGCCCATTTCAATATCCCCAACCTGCTCTTCGACAACTGCACGCCGCACGCGGCCAGCCAGTTCGACATGGTCGACCAGTTTGGCGAGGCCTTTCATGTGGTGGTGGCGCGCATGGGCTACACCCTGGGCCCGTGCGGCGCCGATGGCGTGGCCAGCCTGTTGCCCATGGCACGCCAGTCGCCGCTGGCCACCGAAGACCGGCACCTGCACGACGACACGCAGGCGGGCACGATGCAGGAGAGCGACTTCGCACCCTACAAGCCGCGCTGCGACGTGATCGTCAATGGCGTGGCGCACGCGCCGCGCGGGCAAGCGATGCCGCAATTTCTCGTCAATTTGAAGGTGCGGTCAGAAAAGAAGACCCTGATCGACAAGACCTTGCAGGTGTGCGGCGAGCGTGCCTTCCGCAAGAAAAGCATCCTCACCCGCCTGGCGCAAGGCTGCGCCCGCGTCGCCACGGCGGGTTTGCTGCGGCCCAATCCGTGGCACTTGTCGGCGCCAGAGCCGTTCCTGCAATTGCCGCTGCACTACGCCTACGCATATGGCGGGCAATGCCGCATCGAGGCCGACGACTGCACCGCGGCGCAACACGATTCCTGCCAGGCCAATCCGCTGGGGCGCGGCTTTGCGCGGCACTGGTACCTGGATGCGAAACAGATCAATGAGGTGCCCGCACCGCGCATCACGGATGCATCTCTACCTTGTACGGCCGTCCAATTCTGGCAAGGCGCGGGCGGCAAGGAGCTGCCCGCGCCGGCGGGGCTGGCCGTTATCGGCCGTGGCTGGCTGCCGCGCCGCGCACTGGCCGGACACATCGTGGAAAAAGACACATGGGGTGCCGACGAAGTCCCCTTGTTACCGGAAGACTTCGATTTCGCGTACTGGAACAGCACGCCGCCCGACCAGCAATGCCCGCACCTGGCGGGACTGGAGCAATTTACGTTGACCAACCTGTGCCGCCACGACCATCCCTCGGCCCGTATCGACCCGCGCGGCAACACCGTGCTGCGCTTTGCCTTGCCGCAACAAGTACTGTGCCTGCTGCTGGCGGACAAGAACGACCAGTTACTCGTCTGGCGCCTGGCCATCGATACGGTGCTGATCGATCCTGAGGCGGCCAGCGTGGAACTGGTGTGGCGCGCCATCGTGCCGGCCGACGCGGGCCAGGTCGCGTCGCGCCTGCTGCACGTGATGGAGCCGGCGCAGATCGCGCGCATCGAACTGCTGGAACAGGCGCAGGAAGCACTGGGCAAGGCGGCCGGGCAAGGTAAAGACGATGACGAATGAAACCGTCACCAAGGCCTCGCGCTTCTATTGCGTCAGCCTCAGCCCCGACATTTGCAAGACGCCCGTCGGCTCCAGCACGCCGCCTATTCCCTACAGCATCATCGGTGAATTCTCGGAAGCACAGAACGCCTCGCCCAACGTCAAGTCGCACAGCGAGCCCGTCATCCTGCACCAGCGCAGCACCATCCCCACCGTCAAGGGCGACGCGGCCGGCAAGGCGGGCGGCGTCAAGAGCGGTACCGTCGGCAAGCAGGTCGACACCAAGGTCGCCAGCCCCATCCACCGCGCCAACGGCGCCAGCCTGGTGCAGATGGGACGCGAAGTATGGATGAATTCGCGCAATACCGTGGGCAAGATTTACGAGCGGGGCGCGGAGGCGGCGAAGCCCGTGCTCAAGGAACTGAAGGCGGCGATACGGGAAGCGGCACAGGATTACAAGGATCATGGCTCCAAGAAAATGCATGGCGCCGCCGAAGACATGGTGGACGCGGGTGGCGCCGTCCTGACAGGCAGCGCCGTGCTGGGCGTGGCTGGCGTTGGCGTGGCGGCAACGGGGGTGGGCGCCCCCGTTGCCGCTGCGATGGAAGCGGGGGCGGCAGCAGGCGCCGTTGCCGGCACGGCGACCGTTGCCAGTGGAACGGCAGTGGAAGCCTCGGCCACGGTGCTCGACCAGGCGGCCGATTACATATTGACAGGCAAGACACCAGATCTACTGAGCACCGCTACGGACATCGGCATGAATGTCGCCGGCAACGTATTGCAGGCGGCAGTATTCAGCAAGGTTCCAGGCGGAAAAATACTGAGCAAGTTCCTGGGCAAAAAGGCGGCGCCGACCATCAACAAGGTCAAGGACAAGCTGGTCGGCAAGAAACCGGACAAGCCGCCCCAAAAACTCGACAAACCTCCCCCAAAAAACGGTGGCGACGACGGCAAGAGCCGCGGCAAGAAGGAACCGAAATCGGAGCCGCCGTCCGACTGCTGCCCGAAAGATAGCGGTCCGGCGAAAAAACCCGTCAAGGGCCGCAAGCCCGCGCATTTCGGCACGGGCCAGGAAATCCTGTACCAGACGGATTTCGCGCTCGAGCGCAGCATCCCCATCGCCTGGACGCGCTGCTACCGCTCCGGCGCCGAATGCGAAGACTGGGGCTTGCTGGGCGCGCGCTGGGCCACGCCCTACACCACCAGCCTGTCGCTGTGCGACGCCGGCATCGTGTTTCACGACGACAGCGGCCGCGCCCTGCGCCTGCCTGGACTGGAAGCGGGCCAGCAACACGATAGCCGCAAGGAAGGTTTTACGCTCACGCGCGACGGCACCGACACCTTTACCATGCTGTGGCGCGACGGCAGCAGCGACCGCTACGCGCGCGCTGAAGGCGGCTGGCTGCCGCACGGCTACGACGGCGTCAACGCCATGCTGGCCCCGTCGGCGCCGATTGCCACGCAGCGTTTTGCGCTCGTGCGTAGCGAAGGGCGCGATGGACGCGGCATCAGCATCGACCGTTTCATGGAGGCCAACCCGGGCGAAGTGCTGCTGCGCCTGCGCAGCGACGATGGCAGCATGCTCGAAGCCATGCGCGGAGAGACGGAACAGTCCCCCCGCATCGGCCGGGTTGACGAAGTGCTGGCGGACGGTAGCCGCCTGTGCCATGTCCGCTACGCCTATGCCAGCGAAACGGACGATGCCCAGCCACCCTTCGCGCCCGGCTACAACCTGGTCAGCCAGTCGAATGCCTTGGGCGACACGCGCCACTACAGCTATCGTCACCACCTGCTCACGTCGTGCAGCAGCTACACGGGCTTTACGTACGAACTGGAATGGATCAGCCTGGACGCGCTGCGCGCCCGCTGGCGCGGCTCTCCATTGCGCGAACAGGAACTGGCGCAGCGCCATCCCGTCACCGTGGCCAACAGCTACCAGGCGCGCGCCATCGCCACGCGTGCCCGGGATGGCAGCGAGCACACGCGCATCGATTATGTGGACAACGACACGAGCCGCGTCACGGAAAACGGCGGCGTCCTCGAATACACATTCGACGCCAACTGGCTGGTCACCGAAGTGCGCCGCGTGATCGACGGCAAGGCCGCCTCGCTGGGCCGGCGCGAATGGGACCGCGATGGCATGCTGCTGGCTGATATCGACGCCAACGGCGCCGCCACGCGCTACGCCTACGATGCCGCCGGCAACCTGACCCGCAGCACCGATGCCAAGGGGCACAGCAGCAACATCGACTACGACGGCCAGAACCAGCCCGTCGCCTTCACGGATGCGCTGGGCAATACCACGCGCCGCGAATACGATGCGGCAGGCCGCCCCGTCAGCATCACCGATGCACTGGGCCACGTCACGCGCTACCGCTACGACCAGCGCGGCCAGCTGGTGGAACTGATCGACGCCAGAGGCGGCAGCAAGCATTTTCAGTACAACCGCCAGGGCTGGCTGACCGCCTATACGGATTGCTCCGGCCACACCAGCGAATATGCCTACGATGCACTGGGTCGGCTGGAAACGACCCGCGATGCGCTGGGCCATGCCACCCGCTACGAATATGACGCGCTGGGCCGCCTGATCCGCCTCACGGCGCCCGATCAAACGCGGGAACAGTACGCCTACGATGCGGACGGCAATCTGGTCTTGCACGAGGATGGCGCCGGCCAGCAGACGCGCTACCGCTACAACGGCCAGGGCTTGCCCGTGGAACGCACGGACGCCATCGGCCAGACGGTGCAGTACCGCTACGATGCCGCACTCCAACTGACGGAATTGATTAACGCCAAGGGTGAAAGCTACCGGCTCGCGTATCACGCAGAAGGCTGGCTGACGTCGGAAACGGGCTTCGACGGCAAGCGCACGCAATACAGCTATGACCAGGCCGGCAACCTGAGCGCCACCGAGTGCGGCAGCCAGCGCACGGAACTGCTGCGCGACGCACTCGGTTTGTTATCCGTCAAGACCACGGCGGATGGCGTGGTGCGCTACGCCTACGATGCGCTGGGGCGGCTGACGGCCGTGTCCGCGCCGCAAGCGGAACAGCGTTTCTTCCACGACGCGCTGGGCCAGCTGATAGAAGAGCGCAGCGCCTGCTTTTTGCAAACGCTGCCCGAAGCGGCCAGGCTGCCGAACGCCCCGCGCGCGCCGGACGCCAGCTTTGTCATGACGCACTCTTATGACGAACTGGGCAACCGTATCCAGACGGTACTGCCAAATGGCCGCCGTATCGATACCCTGCGCTACGGTTCCGGCCACTGGCATGGCGTGCTATGGCAAGGCAAAGCCATGGTCGACGTGGAGCGCGACAAGCTGCACCGCGAAAGACAGCGGCAACTGGGCAGCAGCGGCTTGCTCGTCACGCGCCAGTACGACCCGCAATCGCGGCTCACCCAGCTGACCCTGGCACGCGGCGCCGACGCACCCGTCCCCGTACGCGAACGCCGCTTCGAATACGATGCGCAAGGCAACCTGACCACCATCTTTCAAACGGGCGCCACCACTGCCGGGCCGCTTGGCAAACTCAGCTATATCTACGATCCCGTCGGCCAGCTGCTGGCCGCCGTGCAGCCGGGCCTGGCGGAACGCTTCGCCTTCGACCCCGCAGGCAATCTGCTCGACAAGGCTCCCGCGCCCGGCAACGTCCTGAACAACTATGGCGATACCGACTACGATTACGACGAGCAAGGCAACGCCACCGGCAAGCGCTTCCATCCTCCAGGCAGGGAGTCGACCTGGAGCGACCTGGAACTGCACTACGACGCCGAAAACCGCCTCAGCCACGCCAGCAGGACGGAGCGCCAGTCGCGCCACCGCGCCCGCTACTTTTATGACGCCTTCAGCCGTCGCATCGCCAAGCGAGTAGAAGAAGCACGCTGGAGCAAGCAACAAGACATCAACAAAGACCCGCCCGCCCGCACGAGCGCTGCCACCACCTTCTTCGTCTGGGACGGCGACACGCTGGCGCAGGAACTTGGGCAGGAAGAGACAGTCACATACCTGTACGAGCCGGACAGCTTCGTGCCGCTGGCCAGAATCGCTTCGCCAGCCTGCCGCCAGGCAAGCGCCGTACATCTGCCACGCGTGGCGCAGTGGGATTTACCCGCCACCCGGCACGATGCCGAACTGCAGGCGGCTATTGCGCAAGAACAAGCGGACACTGAAGCGCTGCATGTATCGGCATGGCAAGGTACCCAAACAGCAGCCGATGGTGCAGCAGCACGCGACCGCATCACCCACTACCACTGCGACCACCTGGGCACGCCGCGCGAGCTGACGGATGCGCAAGGGAACGTGGTCTGGAGCGGACGCTACAAGGCATGGGGACGCTTGCTGCACGTCGAGGGAGAACTTAAGCAGCCGCTGCGGTTTCAGGGGCAGTATGAAGATGGGGAAACGGGGCTGTTTTACAACCGCTATAGGTACTATGATCCGGATATAGCCAGGTATGTGACGCAAGATCCGGTTGGCTTGCTTGGTGGACTGAACAGCTATCAATACGCGCCAAATCCGATCTTGTGGATTGATCCATTGGGGCTGGCGAAAAACGCCAAAAATTGCCCTAAAAATCCGATTTGTAATGCATGTACAGGTCGTGATCCGGCTAGTGAAGCAAAAAACTGGCAAGGACCTCTTAATTTCCCATATTTAGGTCAAGATACATATAGTAATGTTGTCGTGAAAAAGGGAACCGTGTTATTTACTTTATATCCACATGGACCTGCACCGGGAAATTACTTCTCCAAGGCGGATGCAGTCTTAGCAAATGGTGAAGCTAGAAAATTCAACGATGCGGTACAGGTCGCACATGCTGATAACTCTAACCACAAAGGGGTTCGCCCCATGCGCACAAAACTTCATGTCTACGTATTAACAGAAGATACCTGCATGGCAGAGGGAATATCAAGAAACAATCCAAAATTTGGACCAGGGGGTGCGCAACAATTATTTTTAGAAAGTAGAGACAAAAGAAACTTAATTGACACCGGAAAAATAATTTCTTTAAAAAAATGAAAAAAATATCCTTTGATACAAAAAATGGTTATCTCCTATTGGATGACATCATTATTTCACCACTTAATGAAATTGAATTTATTAAAATTTCAAAAGAAAATAACATTAAAATAGAAAATAATGAAACAAACACTTACGTGCATAATTTATCTACGTGCGGAAGTTTGAATGAATTTGAATTTGGCATAAATTTTATTTTCGAAAATTATTGCATGAAGAGTGTTTGGCTAGCTTGGGATGGAGGAAACACAAAAAAATATGGATATAACACAACAGAAAACCAGTTAATAGCCGACAAAAAAAGCCTAGAAAAATTACTTACCAAAGTATTCAACAAAAATCCTGACGAGATAAAAAAAACTTTTTCTGCATTTAATTTCTCATGGGGCAACATCTCAGCTTCAGCATCTATTCAATCAGCTATGACCTCAATTGGAATATCCTGGAATTGTGAAAATCAGGCCATCAAAGATAAATTAAAATGAAATTTTACATTTTAAAATATTTAGCAATTCAGCGATGAAAACAATACTTACCTCTACGAACCGTATTGACCATTGCAATAACTCATACCAAGATAGATCATTCGAAATTACGCATGAAAAAAAATCCCAGGCTATATTTTTGATTTCATTGATGGATTACTGCTCGTCAATGGAGAGATTGCATTATCGAAAAAAAATCCAGCAAACGATTTCATAAATAGAATTATCGCTACATTCCATACCAAACCCACAACAACAGGGACTGGATTGTATATTTTTGATATTAATGGATGGGTAGGCGATTACGCTGTCGAGTAAATTATTGTAAAAGAAAATTTCCCCGAAATAGATTACATAATAATGTATTACTTTGAAAATAATTCTGTAGGTAACGGCGTGAGTGAATCATCGCTAGTCAAACAAATTCAAAGAAAATCTGGCATTTCCGGCCAGGCGAGAGGACTATCAGAAATAGTATTTCAATTTCCGTGGGGAAGCGTTATCGTACAGCATGACATAAAAATATCCTCATCATGCATAATCTTGCAGTACAAAATAGCCAGAAAATCACCCATCGGATTGAAAATGAATGATAATTGTGAATCGCCTATCAATATAGATAAAGCTATAGAAATACAGAAACGAATAACAGAATTCATAAAAAAATAGTGATACTTTTTTCCCAAAAGCAAATGAAATACGATGGCTGAATTTATTGAAGAAGCTACCTCGAAAATTAAAAATCTGCCTTTACAATGAAATTTATTTTGGAAATTCATTGATAGCATTGTATTCTTCAGACTGGCCAGAGAAGGGGAGCATGGTGGCACTGCTGAGTGACAAGTTCAGGACGAAGAAATTCGACAAGGATTTACATTTCCGAGAGCTGAATGACCCGCATTACTGCAATGAAGAAATTTCATATGTTGAAGATAACGTTACACACTTGATTATCAATTAGATAACATATAGGACAGCCCAGGATTTGACTTGCCCATCGCCCTGCACGATACTTGCCGCTGTCGCCAAAGCTCCCCATCCTGAGCACAAACCACCAGCTTCTGTCACCATCATCCGCACTTACCGCATGCCCTCCCCCTACATCGGCCGCTTCGCCCCCTCCCCCTCCGGTCCCCTGCACATGGGATCGCTCGTAGCCGCCATGGCCAGTTATCTCGATGCCAAGGTACATCAGGGCACGTGGCTGCTGCGCATCGAAGACCTGGACTATGACCGCAATGTCGAGGGCGCCGATACGGGCATCCTGGCCAGCCTGCAGCGCTGCGGCATGTACTGGGATGGCGAGGCGACGTGGCAGAGCCGCAGGCTGCCGCTGTACGAGGCGGCGCTGAAACGGTTGCAGGACGACGGCCTCGTGTATGCGTGCGGCTGTTCGCGCAAGGAGATTCAGGATTCGGTGCTGCAGGCGGGCGCGCCAAAGAGTGGCGCCGCAGTGTATCCGGGCACGTGCCGCCATGGCCTGGCGCAGGGCAAGGCGGCGCGGGCCTGGCGGCTGCGCGTGCCGCAAGGGCCGCAAGCCGTGTACGCTTTTACCGACCGCTGGGCGGGTCCGCAGCGGCAGGACCTGGCTGACGAAGTGGGCGACTTCATCGTGCTGCGCGGCGATGGTTTTTGGGCGTATCAGCTGGCCGTGGTGGTCGACGATGGCGCGCAGGGCATCACGCAGGTGGTGCGCGGGGCGGATCTGCTCGATTCCACGCCGCGCCAGCTGTATCTGCAGGATGTGCTGGGCTTGCCCCATCCCGGCTTTTTGCACGTGCCTGTCGTCAACAATGACAGTGGCGAGAAGCTGTCGAAACAGACGGGCGCCCTCGCCTTCGATACGGGCACCGATGCGGCCGAACTGCTGGCGTCGGCGCTGCTGCCGGCGGCCCGCTTCCTCGGCCTCGACGTGCGCGCCGACAACGTGGAAGATTTCTGGCGGCAAGCCATTCCCGCCTGGGCGCAGCGGCTGGCGCGCCTTCCCGGACACGCATAAAAAAACCCGCCGCGGCGCGAGCCGGGCGGGTAGCAATGCAGGCGCCAGCACATGGCCGGCGCCTGGTATCGGGCAATTAGAAGTTGCCCTTGAACTGCACCCCAAATTGACGTGGCTCATTGATGAAGCCCGTGCGGTTGTTGAAGTCGATGGCGCCCGTGATACGCTGGGTGTCGGTGATGTTGCGGCCGAACGCGGCCACTTCATACTTGCCGGCATCCCAGGTGTAGCCCACGCGCAAGCCACCTTCGACCATCGGCTTGCCGGTGAACTCGGTTGCCTCATACAGGAAGAAATTGATCTTGCTGCGGTAAGCCCAGTCCGTGAAGACGAAGAATTCGCCGTTTTCCATCGGGATCGAATAGCGGCCCGTGGCGGTGATCGTCCACTTCGGCGCTTGCGGCAATGGATTGCCGTCGATGATGGCACGGTTGCCGGTGGTCAGCGGATCGGTCACGGTGCAACGCGTTTGCGCGCAGGTAGCGATCGACAGGCTCGGGTCCTTGATTTCCGTGAAGTTGTAGCTGCCGCCCAGGGACATCTTCAGGCTCGGCGTGACAAAGCCTTCCAGTTCCAGCTCGGCGCCGCGGCCGTTCGTCTTGGCCGCATTGATCAGGCGCGTGATGTTCGACGTGCCGCCCACCACCGTCAGCTGCTGGTTTTTCACCTGGTAGTCATACACGCTGAACGCGACGCGGGCGCGGCGGTTGAACAGGTCGGCCTTGATACCGGCTTCGTACGAGGTGATGGTTTCCGCATCGGCCACGGTGACGGGCACGCTGGTGCTGGCCGGGGCGATACTTGGCGCGCGGAAACCGGTGGCGATACGCGCGTAGAAGTTCACGTCCTTGTTGTATTTATAGGTGCCGCTCAAGTCCCAGTTGACCTTGGCTTTGCTGACATCGGCGCTGGTCGGGTTGACCTGCACGATGTTGGTCGCTTCCACCGTGTTGAAATCCTTCTTGTCCTTGGTGTAGCGCAAACCGGCGCGCAGCATGAAGTCATCGTTGACGGCGTAGTTGACGGAACCGAAAGTGGCCCAGGCCGAGTTCTTCTGGCGGCTGGCCAGGTGCGTGGTCAGCACGTGCGTGTTGGTATCGAAGTTGTCGGTGAAACCGTTGGCATCTTCGTTGAAGTAGTACACGCCTGCCTGCCAGTTCAGCGGACCGGCATTTTTCGATTCGGCGCGGAACTCCTGCGAGTATTGTTTCACGCTGGTGATGCCGCCGGCCGTTTCAACCTGGAAAGGAATGAAGCCGGGGCCCGTCGGCGTGCCGCCGTCGATGTCGCCATGCGACACGTAACTGCCGACCTGTTCAAAGCCGGTGATCGAGTACAGCTTGACGCCGTCCAGGTCCCAGCTCAGGCGGGCGCTGGCGCCGTTGGTGCGCAAGTGCTGGAAATTCGGCGCATTCGTGAACGACTTGTTCGGGTCGAAACCGTCGACGATATCGTTCGTGCCCTGCTTGATCATGTTGGCGTAGAAGACGCGCGCGCTGCCCGTGGTGTTGCGCTGGTGCACATTGAACAGGGCGTTGAACGTGGTGTTCGGTGCGTACAGCAATTGCACGCGTTCCGCATGTTCGTTGTAGCCGTCCAGCGCATCTTTCTGGCCCGTAAACGTGTTGTCGACGTAATCGTCGCGGTGCTGGCGCAGGGTCGAGAAGCGCAGCGCCCACTCTTTGCTCAGCGGCACGTTGACGGCGCCGTCGAAGTTGGTCGTGTTGTGCGTGGCTGCGGAAACGTTGTAATAGCCTTCAACCTTGTCCAGCTTCGGCTTGACGGATTCGAACTTGACCACGCCGGCCGGCGTATTGCGGCCGAACAAGGTGCCTTGCGGGCCGCGCAGCACTTCCACGCCAGCCACGTCGAAAATCGGATAACCCTTGAGGATGGGATTTTCTTGCACGACATCGTCGTAAATCAGGGAAACAGGTTGCGATGCAAAGATGTTGAAGTCGGTATTGCCGTAACCGCGGATGTAGAAGCGGGGGAAGGTGCGGCCGTTCGACGATTCCACGTTCAGGCTCGGCACTTTGCCGGCCAGCACGCGGATATCCTGACCGCTGGACACGAGCACGTCGAGCTTCTCGTCGCGCAGCAGCGACACGGAGACGGGCACGTCGCGGATATTTTCCTTGCGGCGCTGTGCCGTCACGGTCACGGTTTCCAGCTGGCTGGCGGCAGGGGTCGTATCAGCAGCGACTTCATCAGCATAAGCCGAGCCGATAGGCAAGGCAGCGGACAGTGCCAGCATAGCAGCGCTTTTGGCGCACAAACGCTTGTGCATCTTGGACATCTTGATCATGTGGTTTCCCAGAAGTTTAAAAAAGAATTGCGAAATCTGTCTTTCTTGCAACCTGTCTCCGGGTTATATACGGCGCTGGACGATCGTTTGCACCATCACGGTGCAGCAGCGCGAGCGGATGTTCCCCCGCTCTCGGCGTCACTGGCTCTGTCCTGGCTGTCACTCAAGTTGACAGCGGTTCCGGCCGCATCTCTGGGATGTCTGATGAACACCAACTTTTAAGTAAGGCGCCAATTTAATTCAAGCGGCTTATGCGCTGCAAGAATATTGTTATGTAAAATATTTATTCACCAACATAAAAGCCTGACTAGTGGTTATTCAGCCACAATACGCTCAGGAGCTTGCTGTTTTGCCCATTTTCCGGCCCTGGCGCCGCCATTGCGCCGCGGCGGCGAAATGCTGTCTGCAAGACAGGCTCCGGCCGGTATTTGACTGTAATATCGCCATACTTGACCTTGCCGTGCTGCCCCATCCCAGTGCAGCAGCGGCGCGCCGCACCATTGCCGACCTTATCCATGCCAGAACCGAGCCAGCACAGCCACGACATCTCTTCCTCCCCCGCCGCCGCCCGGGCCGCGCATATGCTGCTGGGCGCCCATTGCGACATCGTCTGGAGCACGAAAACCTTCGGCCAGTTCGATGCCGACCAGCCATCCTGGCGCGCCTTCACGGGCCAGACGGAAGCCGAACTGCGGGGCCGCGGCTGGCTCAATGCCCTGCATCCGGACGACCGCAACTTGCCTTACGTTATGCCGTCGCACCTGACGACCGTATTCGAGGCGGAATACCGGCTGCGCCACGTCAGCGGCAGCTACCGCAATGTGATCGTGCGCATGCTGCCCGTGCTGGCGCCCGACGGCAGTATCGTTGAATGGCTGGGTTCGCATTGCGACGTGACGCAGCAGCGGCAGACGGAACAGCGGCTGCGCCTGGCCATGCAGGGCGGCCGCATGGGCACGTGGGAGATCGACCTGGGCAGCGGCAGTATGGCCGGCTCCGATGCGTTCAAGGCCAATCTGGGCTTGCCGCCAGCCAGCCACATCGATTACGCGCAGCTGACGGGCGCCATGCTCGACGGCGACCAGCAGCAGTGGCAGACGGTGGTGCACGCGGCCATCGCCAGCGCCAGCGATTTCGAGATCGATATCCGCGTGCGCTGGCCCGACAGTTCCCTGCACTGGGCGCACATGCGCGGCACCTGCGCCAGCGACGGGGCCGGCAATGTGATCGCCCTGTCTGGCATCTCGCTCGACCTGACGGCCAGCAAGCAAAACGAGGAAACCCTGCGCCTGACCCTGGCGGCCGGCGAAGTGGCCACCTGGAACTGGGACATCGTTGCCGATCGCGTGACGGCCGACAGCAATATGGCGCGCTTGTTCCCCATCAATGCCGATGCGCCCACGGCGCCACCGCTGGCGCGCTACCTGGACATCATCCATCCCGATGACCGCGAGCAAGTCAGCGCGCAGATTGCCCAGGCCGTGCACGCCCACACGCCGTTCGAGGCCAGCTACCGCGTCGCTGCCGGCGATGGGCAGTACCGCTCGGTCATCGCGCGGGGCCGCGCGGAATACGCGCCCGATGGCACACCCTTGCAATTTCCCGGCGTGCTGCTCGACATCACGCGCCAGAAACAGGTGGAAGATGCGCTGCGGCGCAGCGAGGAACGCTACCGTACCCTGATCGAGCTGATGGACCAGGCCTTTTGCGTCATTGAAATGCTGTACGACGAGCAAGGCCGCCCCGTGGACTTCCGCTACCTGGAAGGCAACGCCGCCTTCGTAAAGCAGTCGGGCCTCGACAATGCCATCGGCAAGACCATCCGCAGCTTCGTGCCCGACCACGACCAGCACTGGTTCGACCTGTACGACCAGGTCGTCAAGACGGGCGAGCCCGTGCGCTACGAAAACGAAGCCGTGGCCATGGAACGCTGGTTCGAAGTCTTCGCGGCGCGCCTCGGCGGCCCCGGCAGCCGCCTGCTGACGGTGCTGTTCAGCGACATCAGCGAGCGCAAGCGCTCGGAACAGCAATTGCGCCAGCTGGCCGACAATCTGTCCGAGATGGACCGGCGCAAGACGGAATTCCTGGCCACCCTGGCGCACGAACTGCGCAACCCGCTCGCACCGATCCGCAACGGCTTGCAAATCATGCGCCTGGCCGCCGACAAGCCCGCCACCGTGTCGCGCGTGCGCGACGTGATGGAGCGGCAAGTCAATCAGATGGTGCACCTGGTCAACGACTTGCTGGATGTGGCCCGCATCACGCGGGGCCAGATCGAGCTCAAGCTCGAACGCGCGGACTTGAAAACCATCATCGCCAGCGCCGTGGAAACGAGCATGCCGCTGATCGAAGCGGGCCGCCACCAGTTACAGATACAACTCGCTGAAGAACCGCTGCCGCTCGAGGCCGACCCCACGCGGCTGGCGCAAGTGCTGGGCAATTTGCTCAACAACGCCGCCAAGTACACGCCCGCCGGCGGCCACATTGCCTTGCGCGCGGTACGCGATGGCAACGAGGTCTTGATCGAAGTCAGAGACAGTGGCGTGGGCATCCCCGCCGAATCGATCGCCACCGTCTTCGACATGTTTACCCAGGTGGGACAAAACATGGGCCGCGCCCAGGGCGGCCTGGGCATCGGCCTGTCGCTGGTGCGGCGCCTGGCCGAGTTGCATGGCGGCAGCGCCACGGCGGCCAGTCCCGGCGCCGGTCTGGGCAGCACATTTACCGTGCGCCTGCCGCTGCTGAAGGAGGAAGCCAACGCCCCCGCAGCACCGGACGCGCCCGCCCCCGCCGCCAGCGCCCGCCATTTCCGCGTGCTGGTGGTCGACGACAATGTCGATGCGGCCGATACCCTGGCCGCCGTGCTCGACATGATGGGCCATGCCACGCAAGTGGCCCACGATGGCGCACAGGCCTTGGCCGTGGCGCCGCAATTCTTGCCTGACGTTATCTTCCTCGACATCGGCTTGCCCGGCATGAACGGCTACGAAGTGGCGCGCGCGCTGCGCCGGATACCGGCTGGCGCCAACGTCGTACTCGTCGCATTGACGGGCTGGGGTGCCGAAAACGACCGCAGCCAGTCGAGCGCGGCCGGCTTCGACCACCATCTGACCAAACCGGCCAACCTGCTCGCCATCGGCGAACTGCTGGCCGCCCTTTCCACTCCGAAAATACCTACAGACCATGACTGACTCCCCGAACCACGTCCGCCGCACCCTCCTGCTGGCCGCTGGCGCCACCCTGCTGTGCCCGGCACCGCTGCTGTTTGCCGCGCCCGCCACCAGCATCGCCAGCGCCCACACGCAGCTGGCCGCGCTGGAACAGGCCGCAGGCGGACGCCTCGGCGTTGCCGCCTGGCGCCAGGGCAGCGAGCTGCGCGTTGCCTACCGCGCCGACGAACGCTTCCCCCTGGCCAGCACCTTCAAGGCCATGCTGGCAGCCGCCGTGCTGGCCCGCAGCGTCAGCCAGCCGGGCTTGCTGGAACAGCACGTGCGTTACGAGAAAAAGGAACTGGTCACCTATTCGCCCATCACGGAAAAGCATCTGGCCGACGGCATGAGCGTGGCCGACCTGTGCGCCGCCACCTTGCAGTACAGCGACAATAGCGCGGCCAATTTCCTGATGAAAATATTGGGCGGGCCACAAGCCGTGACGGCGTTTGCACGCAGCATCGGCAACACGGTATTCCAGCTGGAACGCTGGGAAACGGAACTCAATAGCGCCATCCCCGGCGAAGTGCGCGACACGGCCAGCCCCGCGTCGATGGCGCACAGCTTGCAACAAGTGTTATTGGAAAACAGCTTGCCGGCGCCGCAGCGCCAGCAACTGGACGCCTGGATGCGCGGCAACACGACGGGAGACAAGCGCATCCGCGCCGGCGTGCCGGCCGGCTGGCCGGTGGCGGATAAAACGGGCTCGGGCGCCTACGGCAGCGTCAACGACATCGGCGTCGCCTACCCGCCCCGCGGCGCGCCGCTGCTTATCGCCGTGTACTACACGCGCGAACAGAAAAACGCGGACACGAATCAGGACATCATCACGGCCGCCACGCGCATCGTGACGGCTGCATTGGTGTAATTACTTCGGCAGGGCTGCCATGAAGCCTGCATACGTGGACCAGGCGGGGTCGGCCGCGCTGCGGATTTCAATCGGGAACTTTGGACGCGGCGCCAGCGCCGTGTTCAGGCGATTGAAGAATTCTTCGCCCGACTGCGTGTAATAAATCCATTCGCGCAGGTTTTCGCCCGTCGATACCAGCGCCAGGGTGGCGAAGCCCTCTTCTTCCACCACGGGCGCCAGCGCCGCTTCCAGCTCCTCCATGTGCTCGCGCTCGTTCGGCGCGGGCATGCCCGTCTCGTCTTCGTAACGCCAGGCGATGATGATGCGGTCCGGCTGCGACGACAGGTCCCAGTCGTCATGGAAGGTTTCGACATAGCGGTAGATAATGGCCATCTCGTCGCTATGCGTGACGATGGTGCCCCAGCTGCGGGCGGAAGTAGAATTTTCGTTCATGGTTACAATAGTCAAAAAATAAATCGAGGGAGCGCAGCTTACAGCACTGGCGGGCAAGTCACATTCCAGGCGTCATACTGGGCACCGCTCTTGCGCAGCCAGACGCGGGCGTAGCTGTCGCGGTCGCTCTTGAACACCAGCGCATAGCGCTCTTCGGCACGCGGGGCGGCGGCGCCCACGTCGACGGCCGCCAGCGTAAATTTGAGCGCGCGCGATGGGGCGCAGGCCGTGTTACCCGCCATCAATAATCGCGCCCGCTCCAGCAACGGCTTTTGGTACAGCAACACGCCTTCCAGTTCCACATCGGGAATCCGTTGCAGCATGCGCACGGGTTCGGCCACCGCGCGGCAGGTGCCACGGTCGAGCCAGGCGTAATACTCCATGCCCGCCTCTTGCCAGCGCGCCTGCTTGCCCTCGCCGTGCAGCACGAACTTGGTGCGCTGCGTCCGGCACAGCGCGCCATGGCCGCGATACGGCGGCGTTTCCACGCTGCCCACCACTTCGCGGCCGCGGCCGCCGACCACGGGCACGCTCTCGAACACGGTACGCGTGGCCGGCTCGCCCGGATATTGCTGCGCATAAAAATCCAGCAAGGACGCGCGCTGCTGCGCATCCACCGCCACCGCCTCGGCAGCAATGGCAGAGAGGCACGCGGCCGACATTACACACAGCGCCAAGGGGCGCACGAAATATCCTGGCATGTATCCTGGCATGGCATTCCTTCAATCGACATTCAGGGGCGGGTATCGCCCAAGCGCCGATTATATAGTTACCAGGAAATACCGGGAGGACGCGGCGTCAGGAGGTGTGGAAGTTGACGCCGCCAGCCAGCAGCTTGGCGCCGCAGGTGGTGGTGTCGCCTTCGAAGGCGATGGCGATGGCGATGCCGTTGATGCTATGCCGGGACGAGCCGCTGGCAATCTTGCAGCCCTGATGCCCCTTGATGGGGCAGCTGCACAAGTCCCCGACGCAGGCGACAGCAATACCATTGACCGTGAAGTGCGTGGCGGCACAACTGAGTACCTTGCCGCCATGCGACGTTGCGTCGCCCAAACGGATGACTTTGCGCATGCTGCCTCCCTTTCTACTTGCCCGCCGAGCTTTCCAGGATGGCTTCCACCGATGGCGCCGCATAATTGCCCGGATCGACGGCCGGCGTGACGCGGCTGCGGAAGATATCGCCATTGGCATCTTGCTGCTGGCGTTTGGCCTCCGATGGTGGCGTAATAAAAATGATGCTGGCCTCATTGCTGTCGCGTAAATTGATCGCCGCACTGGCGCCCCCATCGCGATAGCTGCCCATCACGCCGATGGCCATCTGCATGAACCACGTGGCCGCGCCCGTGTTGCCCAGGCGAAGATCGGTATTGATGAGCTGCGCGCTCTTGCTGCTGTCGATTTCGGGGCCGCCCTGCGCCGCGTAGTCATGCAGCATGCCTTCCAGCATCAGCAACTGCTCCGGCTGGTTTCCCGTGCCGGCCACGATGCGCGCAGGCCCCTTGCCGCGCTCGGGTTCCGGCAAGGTCTGCAGCGCCTGCCGCCAGCCCGCGTTAAAAATATTCTGGCGCGCATCGCGCCGTGTGACGGGCTTGCCTTCCTCATCCGCGAACTTGACGAACACGGGCCGGTGCACGAAACCGAACGAGGGCAGGCGGTCAAAGGTTTCCATCTGTTCCCGGTTCCACGGAATGGGAAACCATGGCGTCGGCTTCCAGTCGCGCGGGGGGCGATTTTCCCAGGGATTGAGCTTGTCGAAGCTATGCAAGCCCACGCCACGGATATCGGGCCGCTGGGCGAAAGCGGCGGCAGCGGCGAGCCATTCGGCGACGGTGGGTTGGCGGGGCATAGAAAAGGAGTTTTCATCCAGTTTTTTGTCCGGTTTTGCCAGAGAATTTTTTAAATCATAGTACATAGACCTGAATTTCTCTTGCACAAACTTATTCTCGGGGTCTTCCCACACATATGGACGCAAAAATTCCACCCTCTTCCTACGAGCCAGGATAAACACGGTTGTGGCATCAGGCATTTCGGGGATATAGTAGCCATCAACCAGCGTCTTCTTATCTCCTGGCTTGCGCCCGCCATCGCGGGTTCCTGGGCTGTCTTCGGAATGCACCAACACATAGGGGACGTCAGGATGACGATCAAAAAAATCAAAAACATCTATCAACAAACGATCCGGTCTCTCGTCTAACTTCCAAGGTGCAATTGAAAAAAGATGAAAGGATAAACCCGTCGTGCTTGCGCCCGCTACCAGACCGGCCATCGGTTCATCCGCACTGGGTTGCGCGGCGGGATTAAGTATCGGCGAGCCAGCATAAAACGATGGCAAGCCCCAATACAAGGGAGTGAGATTTGCACCGTTTTCCAATGCATCGCAGGCCCTACTACCGCCATCTCCATCCTTGTCATATCCAGTCCAGGGATATTTTTTCGGATCTTGCTCACGTATGCTGGTATAAGCACTTCCCTTTCGCAAGGCTTCCCATAATTTACCCTGCCGGTATTTATCGAGCGTCACACCAAATCCGATCACTTCCAACACATATTCTCGCTCTGATTCCACAGGTATTTTTAGCTGTTGCGCCGTCACCTGTAACGCAATTTCACGTGCCTGGCTCTTCGATAAGGCACTGAGCCATAACAAACCAAAAAATAAAACGACAATAACTATCGATATTCCCAACCACCGAAGCGTCATCATATCTATCACCTATGGGTATGCAGTTCTGGAGAAACGGTAGTCGATCCGAGAAAATTGCTACTGGCGAGGTTCGACAACCATTTATTTTGCTTTTTTTTCGCTCACTACTTTTATGTTTTTGGTTTGTGACACTACAATTTTCCACAACGCCCCTGTTAGCAAGGGCAATCCTGCAGGCAAAATTCCCGTGTTGTAATACTTGATATTGCCGTCAATAACTGTTCGTCGCCACGGTGATTCAGCACTTAAATATGCTGCAAAATCAGCAAGAAAGCTCTCCTCCAGAAGTATTCCCTTTCTAGGTTTTTCTTTCGTCTGTAATCTCTTCACCCGCCAATCCGCCACCGCACATAAATACGCATAAAACTGCGGATCCGAACTAGCCTTGCCGCTGCCAATCGCCACGTCATACGCGGTCACTTGACTATGATTCTTCGCGCTACCGATAATAGAACTATGAAAAGACTTGGCGCTGACCTCCCGCTGCCAGCGCAAGCGGGCCTCATTCGGGCTTTCCTGGATGGTTGCCAAGACATTTCCGTCCGTGTAGCGGGTGGCTGCAATGACGTTGCGTTGATCGAGCGGCCCTTTGCCATCGAGTTTCTTTTCCTTGTTATAGGCAGTCGTCATCAAGGCTAATTCGGCCCCGCGTATGGCTTCATCGCGCTCTGGAAAGCGGCGATAGCCGGCCGGATCCGGGCGATCCTCGACGGTTGTGTACAGGCCGCTTCCGCTGGTAAGTGCTACTGATGCATCGCAGGGATCGACTTCTTCCACAGGTCCCTGATCTTCAGGTTTACGGTTTCGCATCATCGAAGTTTTGGGAATATTGGGCGAATCGATTTGCGAGGTGCCGCGCAAATCGGCCGGCACCGGCTGTTTCAATGCTTCGCCAGTGATGGTGCGTATGCCATTACGCTGTTCCGTCTTGCTCAACCTGGTATTGATAGGCCAAGCCACCGCCTTGTGTTGCGCACGATATTTTCGTAATGAAACATCAACGTGTGCCTGTTCGCTTTCTGTTGTAAGACGCAGTGGAAAGTCAAAAGGCGGCGGCTTGCCTATCAACGACACCGTGGTCTTTCCAGTGGCTGGATCCAACCTGGTCTTGTTGCTGAATATCCGCTGATAAAATCTGCCGCCCAATTCTGCCAGCGCATTGCGTACTGTCTCGCGCTCCACGATGCGGGTATGTCCAGTAAAAACGCTGTTTCCATCAATGCTGGAAGTTTCCTCTTCTTCCATGAGTTCACTTCCCGATGCATAATCCGGTACGCCATCCCACCCCATGCCCTGGATATTATCCAGTGCCACCGTCATGTCTTCGGGACAAAAATACAGATAAACTTTGCGGCGATTGTCGCGGTCGTCGGCACTCTGCCAGCGGCTGCCAACCATCCCACGATGTTCGTCCTTCTTCAGTTCGGCAAACGGCGGCTTGCAAGCCTGGTCGTTACCCTTCGTCACCCCGGCCACGATATTCACCAAGGTCTTCAGCCGCGCATCCATCGTCTGTGCACCGCTAAGTAAATGGTAATAGGGCTTCATCGCAGCATCTTCGCCGCCGTCGAACCATGCGGCGCCTCGCATCAGCAGAGGCAGGCTGTCCACCAGGCTGTACGGCGGATGCGTGAGTATCAAATTATCGGCCGGCGCCAAACCCTTTTCCATCAGCATGGCTTGGGCCAGCAGCGACAGCAGGCAACCCTGGCTGTGCGCGACGATGCTGACGGTATCGTCAGCATCATAATCGCGGATCATGGAAATGAGCGCGGCCAGACGCTGGGCCGCCAATACCATGTACATGCGGCCAGGCGCCGTCCTCAATGGACGCAAGGCATCGCCCATGGGATCCGCAGGCGCATAGATACCCGGACGCCACATGTCGGGCAAGCTGCTGGTGGCGTTGCCGAAGGGACCGCCTTCCTTGGACAGGTCCTTGTCGAGGCGGTTGCCGTAGCGGTCAACAAACTGGCCGTTGATCGTTTTGCATTTCACTCCCACTTCACGGTAGCCCCAGTAAAACGGGATCACGGGGCTGTTGGTATCCTTGGCGATAGTGCGCTTGAAGAACACGGCGTCTGGATCGTCTTCCAGCTTGTCCTTGTCCGCCGCCACAGGCATGCGGTAAGAAGCTGGCGTAAAGCCGCGCCCCAGCCTTTGCGTCAATCCCTCGCACAAGCCATGCTCCACCGCCTTGTAGCTGACGCCCACATCGTTGACGCCGTGAATAACGATGATATTGCCCGGCAAGTTGCGGCGTATTTTCACCTTCTTGCAGACGCTGCGTTCGCAATGCAGGAGCGCCACGTCTTCGCCCACCACGTACGGCACTTTCGGATAGCTGCCCATTGCACTCTCCTGGCGTCATCAATCCTTGTTGTTGAACACTTCAATGGCGGCCAGGTGCATGGACGCGCGCTCCAGCACCTCCGTCTTGCCGTCCCCGTCGCTACGGCCATCGGCCGACGAGCCATCTCCCAGTTTCACGGCAAACTGGGCTTGCGGCGCCAGCTGGGGGGCTGGCGGCACGCCATCGACGGGACTGTCATCGCCCTCATATTGAAAGATGAATTGTTGATCGGCCTTGCCTTCGGAAAAGCTTGGCAATTGCACTGCCATGCTCTGCGGGTCATTGAAGACGAAATTGGGTGCGTTGAAGTTCAGTGGCGACTTGCTGCCAAAGGTGATGCCATCGCCGATGCGGATGAAAGCGCCATGCTTGGAAATCAACACAATTTCATCGGCCATGCCCGTCAGCTTGCCCTCGCTGGCGGTGAGCTTCAGGTTTTTCGCCGCGTTGAGGTCCATGTCGTCATGCTGGCTTTGCAGCAGGAACTTGCCATGGTGCGCGATGGCGCGAATGCCATCCGCGTGGGAAAATAGCGAAATGCCCTTGCCTGCGTTCACACTGTAGCGCTGGCCCGCCACCGCTTGCAGATGCTGCTGCGCCACCGTATCGATGCTGCCGGCGGCATAGCTGATGATGGCCTTCGAACTTGCAAAGCTGATGCCGGCCGGCGCCGTGACGGCAATCGCCGCAGCACCACCCAGCTCGGAACGGGGCTGCGTATTGCTGCCGCCTTCCCAGCTTTTCAAGCTGTGCTGCAGCTCCTGCTGCGCTTCATCCGCATTCTCCAGCGCCTGATGCGTGGCAGCATAGCTGCCCAGCGAGCGAAACAATTCCAGGCAATTTTCCATCAGCCCCAGATATTCGCTGCGCGCCATGTGGCTACCATCGCCATTCAGGCGCTTCCAGGCAGAAATCAGCATGCCCTTGCCCGCCCGCATCGCCAATTGCTCATCGGTGCGCAACTCCGCGCCCTCGCCGCGCGCCGCGCCTTGGCCATTGCACCGGTCCTGCGTCAGCCAGCCCAGGTTGAGCTGGGTAGAACCATGATCGCTGGCAAGCTGGGCATTGATTTGCCCCTGGACATCGTCAAAGCGCAGCTGATTGGCACGCGTGCCCTTGATCTCGCGACTCTTGATACCGGACAAATAACGGTTACCCGGCAAGTCGCCCGCCTTGCTCAAGGCGATCGGCAACGCACTGTGGTTGTACAGCTGTCCCACGACGATGGGCCGGTCCGGATCGCCCCCCAGAAAGGCCAGCAAGACTTCGCTGCCCACGCGGGGCAAGCCCAGATAGCCGCATTGCTGCATGCTGCCAGGCCCGCTTCCCGCCCAGCTCGACGCAACTCTTACCCAGGCCGAATCGGCATCCGTATCGGAGGCGCCCGTGCCGCCTGCATGCTCATGGTCCAGCTTGCGCGTGGCGGGAAAGCGCACCTTGACCCGGCCCATGGCATCGCAATGGACTTCTTCATTCGCTGGCCCCACCACCACGGCGCTTTGCATGGGAACTGGCGGCAGATCAAAGCGCGTGTCGTAGGCCGGAACAATGGCCACGCCGCGCCGTACGGCGCTCAGTTCGATATGCATGCGCAAGGGGCCATCATCTACGTTCGCCGCCAGTTCGCGCAGCGACAGCGATGCATCATCGGCCAGCCAGCGATTGCGCGCGAACAAACGCGCCACCCTGGCGGCCAGTTCCTTGGGTAAATTGTTCTGCGCCGCCACCCGTAGCGCCGTCACGACAAAATCGCGCTCGGCCGCTGGCAAGACGTCGATATCGGGATGCTCGGCCAGGCTAAAATATTCACCCGGACACAGGTCGCGCACGCTGCCCTCGGCATGAAAGCAATGGCTCTCGTAATCGTGCTGCTGCATGGCCAGCATGCCCAACTGGCACAAAGCCTCGTGATCCGCACCCGCGCGCGGCGGCAACACGCGATAATCATCAAGGGTAGCCGCAATGGCATTGCCATGCATGCCTTGCTGCCCTCGCCCCAAGGCATCGGCAGCCATGAACGGTCGCGCGCGCGGGTGTTCCTCGTTCCAGCTATGGCGCGTCACCTTACCGGCCTGCAACTTACGGACTTCGTTCCACGATGTCAGGGTATCGCGCTGTTCCGTCGCGCGGTCCGCGTGATAGCGCACGGTATCGGCCATGTTTTTCCGCAAGCCGTCGGCATGGTTGAACAGCACCAAGGTATGCGCCGGTTCCGCATGCGCGTCCGCATTGCCTTCCGCGCGAAAAAACCAGGCGACGCCGCTGCGCTTGAGCAGGCGGCGCACGAAGGCTGCATCGGACTCATTGTGCTGCATGACAAATTCGCGTTGTGGATACGTCTGTGCCTCGAAGAAATCGGCAAACGCATACTGGAAGGCATGCGCTAGCACGGTATTGCTGCGTATCCATTCGTCCAGCAGGATCTTGACGATCTCGATATCCGTGAGGCGCCGGAAAACGCGCGTATTGCAGCGCTTTTCCATGATGGCGAAGGCATCCGTCAGCACCAGCTGATAGCTGGCCAGCGCGCCATCGCTATCCCCGGCACTGGCTTGCGTGACAAGGCCGCAGATGCTGCGCAGCTGCCCCCGGTCGGTGACGATGTCGATTGCAGCAGGCAAGGCGATGAAACTGCTCAGCGGCAAATCCGCATGCGTCGAGACGCACAGCACACGGTATTCGATCCCGCCACAGATCGCCTCGCTGCCGGCGACGCGCTGCGGTATCAGCGCACCGGCGGGCACCTTTGGGGATACGCCCAGGCGCAGACGCAAGGGACGTTCGCCACCCAATATCGACTCATCACCGTCCATGGCGCTCTCCTCATTCGCACTTGCATCTAATCAAGCTGGAGAACCGACAATGCCATGGGATGGCAAGGAAATACTTGATATTTAGTAAGAACCCACCAAGGTTTCCAATACTTCCGTCAACCTTTGCCGCTTGGCCAGCAAGGCGGGATCAAACGCCGTCCACTGCTGCAGCCGCAACGCATACGCCGGCGCCATCATCCAGCCGAACACCTCCGCTTTGTCTTCCTCGGGGCCGTAGGCCGCGTACAGGCTCACCAGCCCGGGCTGCGGGTGGCCCAGGTTCTGGAAACCCTTGCCGTAGGCCGTGGCGCCGCCCTGGCCATAGGCCGTGCCGGGCGGGTTCAGGGCCAGCCAGGCGGGGTCGCGGTAATAGAAATCGTTGTACAGGCGGTATTCGATGAAGTGGTAATACTCGTGGTGCACGCGTAATTCCATGCCGGATGGACACAGGGTGGCCAGCAGATTGTCGGCGTAGACGACGCTGTCGATGTCCGGCGCCGGCATGGCCAGGCGGCGCTGGCCGTCCACGCTCAAATCCTTCACCAGCACGACGTGGCGCAAGCCCGTGCGCGCGAAGATGCCCGCCGGGTAACGCTCCATGGCCGGCAAGACGATGCTGAGCAGCAATTGCAGCCCGGCACGGTCTTGCTCCGACTCCGTGAAGGCGTGCGCCTCGCTGCCGGGCATGGACAAGGTCCAGGCAGGCGCCAGTTGCAGGGCCGCCAGGCGCGCCGTGGCGATGGCCTGCAATTGCGCCACGCTGGCGTCCTTGGGCGCGACGGGCGCATAGCGCACGTTCCAGTCGCACTCGCTGCGCATGCTGTCTTGCTGGGCGGCACGCTCGAACGCTTGCAGGTCGGCGGCTGACGGCGCGGAAGGGCCGGTGCCGGCGCAAGCGGACAGCAATACGGCGGCAAGACAGGACAGCAAACGGCAAGCAGGCATGGTATCTTTCACGGGCATAAAAATGGGACGCAATCGCTGCGCCCCATTGTACAAGCTGGTAGTTCCTTACAGCATCAGCGCTGGTAATTCTTGAAGAAATTCCAGCTGATCACGGTGGCGTCCGGCCCCAGCTCGTCGCTGAATGGCCAGCCGGGAGGACCGCCGCTCCACGCGTGGTTCATGCCCTCGACCGTGTACTTTTGCGCGATGACGGCGCCGTTATGCAGGTAGGTGTCGATGGAATAGCTGCGGCCGTACGGCACCGTCTGGCGCACGATGCTGTCGGCACGGTAGCGCACGCTGTCATTGTCGAGTCCGTCGTCGCCATAATCACTGGTCTGCAGGAATTGCTCGATGGTTTGCTCGCCGTTGACGGGATTGACGACGATGTCCGAAGTGCCATGGAACACCATCGTCGGCATCAGGCGGCGCGGCGAACCGGAGCAGCGCCAGGCATCCTTGCCCCGCACTTTCGGGTCGAAGGAACTGCCGTTGAACAGCGAATCGGCGGCCGTGACCATGCCGATGGCGCCCTTGTACATGCCGCCCGAATGCACCATCACGGCGGCGAACACATCGGAGTAACAGGCGGCCATGATGGACGCCATGGCGCCGCCGGCTGAGATGCCCGTCACGTACACGCGGCTGTCCTGCACCGCATATTTGCTCTTAACCTTGTTCAAGATGCCCATCAGCACGGCCGGTTCGCCCGTGCCCCGCTCCTGGTTCAGGGGCAGCATGAAATTCCAGCAGCGCATGGGGTTGGCCGTGACGTTCTGGCGCGGATAGACGACGATGAAGTTTTCACTGTCGGCCAGCTCGTTATAGCGGCTGACGGCGGCCATGCTGTTCGGCTCGGAACCGCAGCCGTGCAGCATCAGCACCACGGGCAGCGGGGTATTCGGATTGTAATTGCTCGGTAGCCAGACCTGGTATTCGCGCGAGCCCCACAGGCTCGCGTACAGGCCGAAGTCCCACTGCCCGGCGGAAGCCGGCAGCGCGGCCAGCAAGCCGCAGGCGGCGATGAGTGCAGAAAATAAATGACGTAGTTGTTGATGCAGATGTGCCATGCCAGTCTCCTGATTATTATTCACGACGAAAACAGCGACAACGACCCGGCTTGACGCCCGTCAAGCCGGCACTTCCGACCGGCGAGGCCGGACCCAGCGGGTCCAGCCCCGGCAGTGAAGAACTCTAAAATTTGTAACCCGCCTTGGCGATGATCTGGCGCGGCGGACCATAGAAACCGTCGAGGATGAACACGGCCGGAATGTTGTAGCCATCCGTGCGGTAGCGCTTATTCCCCAGGTTGCTGCCGTGCAGACTGAAGGTCCAGTTCTTCGGCGCTTCCCAGACGACACCGGCCGTCCAGATGCTGTAGCCGCCCTGCGCCAGGGTTTCGCTCAAGTCCGTCGTCGGATACACCTTGCTGCGGTAGCCATAGCCGAGCATGCTGCGCAAGGCGCCGCCGAACACATCGCGGTCCGTGCGCGTCACGTTCAAGCCCACTTGCCGGGCGGGCGTATTGCTGAACTTTTGCGTATCCGCAATGTTCTTGCCGCCGCTCATGAACTCGTCATAGTTGGCATCGAGCAAGGCGAGGAAGCCGTTGACTTCCCACTGGCGGTTGGGCCGCCACGAAAATTCGAACTCGGCGCCTTTCACGGTCCCCTTGCCCGCATTCGTGAAGTCGCCATAGAAGCCCGGCACGCCGCCCGGCTGCACATAGCTGGTGAAGACGGACAGCTGGATATCCTTGTAGCGGTTGTAGAACAGGGCCACGTTGGCGTCGAAGGTGTCATCGGGCGCCGCGTATTTCATGCCCACTTCCAGCGCATCGAGTTTTTCATCCTTGTAGGGCCGCGCGGAATCGGGCACCACCAGATTGTTGGCGCGCACGTTGTAGCCGCCGGACTTGAAGCCGCGCGACAGGTTGCTGTAGAAATTCGTCGTCTTCGACGCTTCATAGCGCACGGAAATTTTCGGCGAGGTATTGCTCACCGACAAAGACTTGTCGAAGTCGGCCGCCGTCTGGATGGGCCGCGTAAAGCCCACGTCGGCAAAAGCGCGGTTGAGCACGATGGCGCGCTTTTCCTCGCGCGTGTGGCGCAAGCCCGCATTGATGCTCCACACCTTGCCCAGCGGCCAGGTCCAGTCCGTGTACAGCGCCGTGCTGTCCGTCTCCACCGTGCTGACGGCCGCCGTGAACTGGCGCCCCAGGAAGTTGTTGTAAATGCCGCCGCCGGCCGTGCCTTCGAAGCGGTACAGGCCGATCACGCCGGCGCCATAGTCGCCGCTGTACGAGGCCTGCAATTCCAGGCTTTTCTGCTCGTCGCGCGAATCGCCGAAGACGTCGGCAATCGGCTGCGGCAAGCCGTCGAAGTCGATGGTTTGTTCGGAGGAACTACGCCGCTTGGCGCCGATCACTTTCACGGACCAGTCGTTCGACAAGGTGTAGTTGGCCACCAGTGAGCCTCCCCGGTTATGCGTGAAGTTGTTGCCCGGCATGCCGCTCTGGATATCGTAGGCGCTGGTGCTGGCGGGACGCTTGAGCGGGTCAAAAGCGCTCACTCCCATGCGCTGGAAGCCGCGCACGCCCGACTTGTCGTCCGTGGCGTCCAGGCTCAGCACGACGGTGAGCGGTATGTCCTGCGGAAAGTAGCCGACGGACAGGCGCGCGGCCGTGCTGTCCTGGTCGCTGACCTGTTCGCCGTTAAAGGTGTTGCGGCCGAAACCGTCGCGGTCCAACTTGGCAGCGGCCAGGCGCGCACGCCAGGTGCCGCTCTCGTTGGCCACATTGAAGGCGGCCTTGAAGTTGCGCTGGTTGTAATTACCGAGGCCCACTTCCGCCGAGGCGCCGTTTTCCTTCGCCAGCGGACGCGAAATATACTTGATGGCGCCGCCGATGGTGTTCTTGCCGTACAGGGTACCTTGCGGGCCACGCAGCACTTCGATGCGCTGCACGTCGAATACGTCGAGCAAGGCGCCTTGCGGACGGGCCATGTAGACGTCGTCAAAATAAATGCCCACGCCCGGGTCCACGCCCCAGACGGGATCGGCCTGGCCCACGCCGCGAATGAAGGCCGTCAAGGTGGTGTTGGTGCCGCGCGAAGCGTACACGGTCAAGTTCGGCACGCGCTCCTGCAAGTCAGCCAGGTTCTGGATATTCGCCCGTTCCAGGGCCTTGGCGGAAAACGCCGTGACAGCCAGCGGCACGTCCTGCAGCCGTTCTTCGCGGCGGCGGGCAGAAACGGTAACGGTTTCCATGCGTTCTTTCGCATCGCTGGCTTCCTGGGCGCTGACAGCAGTAACCGGACTGGCCTCCTGCGCCTGGGCCTGGGTGGCAAACGCGCCGGCAACGGCAAGGGCGGCGGGCATCAATTTCAAAGCAAGTTTCATAGCGTCTCCAATGTCAGGCTTGCTTACCACCAGGGAAGACGGCCGGATATCAGGATCGCAAGACGTCACGGTACCCGCGCGCAAAAAGCGTGCACCTGCCCTGCGATGACTGTTTCCCGGCCCCTGCCCGTGTAGCGAGTGGCCTGTTTATTTTGAATGTGTGGCGAGGAAGGACTGCAACAAGGTATTCACACGCTGCGCCTGGTCCAGGGGCGTGGCGTGGCGCGAGTTCGCGATGATCTCGATCTCGCACTGCTGAAACTGTGCGGCAAAGGCCCGCTTGCTGGCGACGGGCGTGTAATCCTGGTCGGCCGCCATGATGAAGACGGGCATGGCCAGGGCCTGGAAATGGATGTCGATATCCCAGTGGAAAATGGCATCGAGCGCGGCCAGGTAGGCGCGCTTGTCCATGCCCGCCATCTGCGTGGCGAAGCGCTCGACCAGGGGCTGCTGTGCCGGATCGGGAAACAGTTTCTTGCCGATGATCTTGCCCATGGCTTTCAGGCCGAAAGTGGCGATCACCGTGCGCCGCAGCCAGTAGGCAAACAGCAAGGATGCGGGTTTGCTGCCCTGGAACGGTTGCGAGTTGATCAGGCACAAACTGGCCACCCGGCCCGGGGCGCGGTTGGCCATTTCCAGGCCCACCATGCCGCCCAGGGAAAAGCCGACGATGTGCGCGCATGGCACGTCGAGCTGGTCCATCAAATTGAAAAGGTCGTTGGCGAAGTCGCCGATCTGCCAGTCGCCGTTTGGTGCGGGACTGGCGCCATGGCCGCGCAGGTCGGGCACGATCAGGCGATAGCTGCTGCCGAGGGCATCGATTTGCGGGCGCCAGTCTTCGCCGCAGGAACCGAGGCCGTGCAACAGAAAAATAGGCTCTGACGGCGCGGGATCGCCCAGCTCCTTGCCCAGGTCGAGGTAATGCAATGGAACATCGGATGTCGTGTGACGCCGCATTCTGTCTCCTTGCTGTTGAACATGCTTTGTGTTCAGGTGCAGGAATATGTTTTCCTGCTGTTGGAAAACATAATACGGAATCCGAATTCCGATTTCAAGTTAAATCGCTAAATATCTCAAGTCAGGTAATTTAAAGCAACACGCACCAGTTCATCCTCGAGCGCCGCGCCCGACAAAAAGGATAGCGAACCCGTCAAGGTATGCTGGTTCAGGATGCCCAGCAGCACGGGCGGCACGACCATCATCGCCTGCGTGGGGTTCGGGTGGCGGATGCTGGACGACTTGCTGGCCAGCACGGCGACCGTGCGCTGCGAGATCAGATGATTGATCTGGTGCACCCTGTCGCGAAATTGCGCATCCTGCGACGCGCGCGTGATCAAGGCGCGCAGCACGCCGCGCCGGCCCGTGTTGACCGCCACGAACATGGCTACCATGGCGCGGATGAACTCTTCCAGGCTGCGCCCTTCCCACTGGCGCAGTTCCGTCAGGGTCTCGACCTTTTCCACCATGTCGGAAAAAAAGCGCTGCAGCAGCAAGCGGCTCAGGGTGTCCTTGTCGCCCAATAAACGGTAAAACGTGCCCACGGAGGTTTCCGCCAGCCTGGCCAGGTCGGCCACGCCGATTTCATCGAAACGGTTTTCCGCCAGCAACTGTTCACCCACCAGCAGCAGGCGCTCGAACGCCTGCTTGCTGCGCGCCTGAGTGGGCTCCGGGGGAACGATCATCTGCGGGAAGGGCATCGGGAAGGAAGGCATGCGGCGTCGGCGTCTCTCGATAGTGGAACCGTGGTTCCGTTATGGGAGCACGTATTGTAACGCGGGAGACGGCCGATGGGGAGCGCCGCGTGGCGCCCTGGCGTGTGCTACCTGCCCTGCCACTCCATGTAGACGTCGGCGCGCTGGTAATGGGCGTCGCCGGCGGGCCGCGCCACGTGCGTAAAGCCGCTGCTTTCATACAGCCGGATGGCGGGCGCCAGCTTGCTGTTCGACTCCAGGAACAGCAGCTTGGCGCCGCTGGCCTCGAAGGCGTCGAACGCCCGTTCGATCAGCCGGCGCGCAATGCCCAGGCCCTGGCATTCCGGCGTGACAGCCATCTTCGACAGCTCGATGCTGTCTCCGCCGGCGCGGATCAGGGCGCAGGTGCCGACAATCTTGCCGTCCAAACGCGCGAGGAAAATCTGCCCGCCATCGTCGAGGATCGAGCGTTGCGGATCGGACAGCACCTTGTCGTCGAGCGCCTCGACATAGAAATAGCGCTCCAGCCATGCGATATTCAGGCGCTTGAAGTCGGCTGCGTACTGGGCGGCGTAGTCGATGATCTCCACGGCAGCCCGCTCGCGCTGGCGCCGGCAGGCGGCGATCGTCTCGCCGAAACCCTGCGCCTGCAAGCGCGCTTCGGCCCGGTCCAGGCTGGCCATCAGCTGCGGCGTGCCTTGCTCGAATACCATATCGACGGCGGCGCGCACGTCGTCCCACAGGGGCGCCATGTCGCGCAGCAAGGCTTGCCCGGCGTCGGACAGCGCCAGCAGGCGGCGCCGCTCATCCTTGGCGTCCGGCAGCTCCGCCACCACGCCGGCATCGAGCAACTTGCGCCCCAGCTGCACCACCACCGGATGCGTCTGCCCGATCTGCACGGCCAGGGCCGTGATAGCCGTAGGGCCATTGTCGCGCAGCAGCAATAACAAGGGGAAACAGCGCGACGTCAGCCCGACGCCGGCGGCCAGATAGCTGGTATCGACACCGGCATACAGTTGATCGGAAAGACGGCGCAGGCGGCTGGCCAGCATCAGCGAGCCGTAGGTTTGCAGGTTGGAAGACATGAGATCAGGATATATGTAAGTAGTTACGTATACCCTAACGTAAACGGGCTTTTGGCGTCAAGCGTTGGCGCTTGTTGATCACTTGTTCATCGATTATTCATCATCCTCATCTGCCAGCGCCGCTTGCAGCCTGGCCGCAAATACCGTCCGGGTCAGTTCGCCCAGCCCCGGCCACACCTGCGTCAGCCAGCGCTTGCCCTCCTCGCTCACCTCCACGTACGGCGCGTCGCGCGTGGCGCAGGCCCGGCCAATCGCGATGACTTGCCCCGCATCGTCCAGGCCGCCGGCGATCATGGCATCGATGGGGAATACGATCAGCCCGGCGGTCAGATGCGGACGCAGCAGGCAGGCCGGCGCGATGATGGCGAACGACGCCTCCACGTAACTCCAGCAGTTGGTGGGCCAGTGGGCAGCCTTGACGGCCTCGAGGAAGGCCGCGTCGCTGATCGTTTCAGGATGGGCTTGCGCCTGCGCATAAAAGGCGGCAAGGGCGACGAGTTGGGGTGGGGAAGTCCAGGTGGGCATAGCGCATTAATCCAGGCAAAGCCGCGCTGGGCTGGCGGCAGTGGCGGACTGTAGCATGTTCAAGCGGCACGCTAAAACACGGCTGGCGCGGGCATAATAATCACCTTCGTCACTTTCGCCAGTCACACCGATGCCAACAGCCTTTGAACTCTGGAAAACCGAACTTTTAAGTGTGGGCAACATCATCCAGGATGGCGACAAGCACACGCCCCCCGATGAAGCCCAGCGGCGCTTCCAGCGCTACTGCGCCATGCTCGACGCGCTGACGGGTGATGAAGGTGCGCACTACGCGCTGGCCATTGTGCAATCCGTGCAAGCCGAGCACGATTACGGCGCCTACCAGACGGCCAGCCGCGCCGCCTGGCGTTTCGGCGAGACGGCGTATTGCGCCGCCCTGCTGCACGAACTGCCGCGCCTGATCGCCACCTTGCCCGACTGGGCGGGCGACTTTCTCGTCGGTATCGCCAACGGCGCCGGCACGCCCCACGCCTCGGCCATCACCTGCTTCAACACCCTGCTGGCCGCAGCGCCGCCCGCGCAGCGAGCGCTGATCGCGGCATTTATTGCCACGGAAGAAGACGATGGCTGGTTTGAGCATTGCCCGGGCGTGCTGGGCGCCGCTGCCAGCGAACGCTACGCGGGCATCATGCCGGGCCAGGATGGCGCCGCCGGCTACCAGTTGTTCCTGCTGCCCGGCGAGGCCGATGCCCTGCCCTGGCAAGCCGCGCTAGCCTGGGCCGCGGCGCGCGGCGCCTGCCTGCCGACGCGCAGCGAGCTGGCCTTGCTGCACGCCAACCTGGGCCACGCCTTCCCGGATGCCTGGTACTGGTCGTCGGAAGCGGACGCCATCCTGCCCCGCATGGCGTGGAGCCACGATTTCGACAACGGCACCCAGTACAACTATCGCAAGACGTATTCAGGCCGCGCCTGCGCCGTGCGCCGGGTCACATTGGCGCCATCGGCCGACGCGCCCATCGCCCTGCAGCCGGGCGAACGCTATGCCGGCCTGATCCTCGGCTGGGATGGCGCGCCCGATTACCACCTGGTGCTGCTTCCGGACGAGTACGAGCAGGAGAACCATTCCTGGCAAGCCGCATCCAACTGGGCTGCCAGCCTGGGCCACAGCTTGCCGGATCGGCGCGAGCAGACCTTGCTGTATGCGACATTGAAAGAGGCGTTCCGGCCGAACTGGTACTGGTCGAACGAGTTGGGCGACATCGAAGGCGAAGCCTGGTGCAAGGATTTCGACACGGGCGTCGCCTACCAGAACGCGCGCGAATTTGACGGCTATGCGCGCTGCGTGCGCCGGGTGCTTGTCGAGGTCGACGGCAAAGACGCGTAAAGCTTGAAAATCAGCTAGAAACGCTCGTCGCGCAGCGCCGGCAGTACCAGTTCGCGCACGAACGAGGCATTCGACAGGCTCAGCAGCATGCGCACGACACTGACGACGTCATGCACGGGGATCAGCTCGCCTTCGCCCCGCGCGGCGGCGTCCGCCAGCGGCACGGACAAGCCGTCGTAGGTATTCAGATAACCGAGCTGCAGCGCCGTCACGGCCAGTCCCTGTGCGCGGAAACCTTCGCGCAAGGCATCGGCGATGCCGTTCAGGGCGAATTTCGAGGCGCTGAACGTCACTTCCGGGCGACCGCTCTGGCGCAGGCCGGACGTCGAGCCCGTGAGTATCAGCTGCGGCTTGCTGCTGGACAGCAAGCGCGGCACCAGGCGCTTGAGCAGCAGGATGGTTGACGTGATGTTGGTATTGACCATGTCGACGATGACCTCGTCCGCATCGCCGAGAAATGCATAGTCATCGCTGAAGGCCTTTTCTTCCCATATGCCCAGGTTGTAGATCACCGCGTCCAGCGTGGCGGGCGCTGCGTGGGCGATGCGTTCGACCGCCTCGGCGGGTGCGGCCAGGTCCGCCGCGATCCATTGCAGCCGCGTGCCCTGACCGGCGGGCAAGTCGGCGGGTTGCTGGCGCGATACGCCGATGACGGCATGTCCGTCAGCAAGCAAACCGTCCACCAGTGCGCGTCCCAGGCCCCGGCTGGCGCCCACGATCATGATGTGCATACTGTGTCCTTTCCAATGAAGTCAACGCGGATGATAGCGGCGTTGTATTAAGCACAGCTGAGGCTGATCCCCATACGCGCCGCGTTTACTCACGCGGCGGAAATGCGTATGCTAGATCTGGCAATCTCCGATAACACACAAGAACGAGACACATGCCTACTTCCAATACCGCCGCCATCAACGCCGCAAGCCGTCCCCTCACCCAGCAAGACTATAAAACCCTGTCGCTGGCCGCCCTCGGCGGCGCGCTGGAATTCTACGACTTCATCATCTTCGTCTTCTTTGCCAACGCCATCGGTCAATTGTTCTTCCCGCCGGAAATGCCGGAATGGCTGCGCTTGCTGCAAACCTTCGGCATCTTTGCCGCCGGCTACGTCGTGCGTCCGCTGGGCGGCATCGTCATGGCCCACTTCGGCGACTTGCTCGGCCGCAAGCGCATGTTTACCCTGTCCATCCTGATGATGGCCGTGCCGACCCTGCTGATCGGCCTGCTGCCGACCTACGCCAGCATCGGCCTGGCCGCCCCGCTGCTGCTGCTCTTGATGCGCATCTTCCAGGGCGCGGCCGTGGGGGGCGAAGTGCCGGGCGCCTGGGTGTTTGTCTCCGAACACGTGCCGAGCCGGTACACGGGCTTTGCCTGCGGCGTGCTGACGGCCGGCCTGACGGTGGGCATCCTGCTCGGCTCGCTCGTCGCGACGGGCTTGAACACCATCTACACGCCGGCAGAAATCAGCGAGGGCGCCTGGCGCTATCCCTTCCTGCTGGGCGGCATCTTCGGCTTCGGCGCCATGTATCTGCGCCGCTGGCTGCATGAAACCCCTGTCTTTGCGGAAATGCAGCAGCGCAAGGCGCTGGCCACGGAAATGCCCCTGAAATCCGTGCTGCGCAGCCACCGCGGCGCCGTCGTCGTATCGATGCTGCTGACCTGGATGCTGTCGGCCGGCATTGTCGTCGTCATCTTGATGACGCCGGCCCTGCTGCAAAAGATCCACCACATCGCGCCGCGCACCACCTTGGTGGCCAATACCGTGGCAACACTCTGCCTGGCCTTCGGCTGCATCATCGCCGGCATGCTGGCCGACCGCTTGGGCGGCAAGCGCGTGATCTTCACCGGCTCCGTGCTGCTGGCAATCAGCACGTATATCTTCTACACGACGATAGGCAGCCGCCCCGACCTGCTGCTGCCCCTGTACGCGATGACGGGCCTGTTCGTCGGCGTCGTCGGCGCCGTGCCCTACGTGCTGGTGCAAGCATTCCCGGCGCAGGTGCGCTTCTCGGGACTGTCGTTTTCCTACAACCTGTCGTACGCGATCTTCGGCGGCCTGACGCCCGTGGTCGTGACCCTGATGCTGAAGAACAATGTGCTGGGCCCCGCCTATTACGTGATCGGCGTGTGCGTGATCGGCATGCTGACGGCCCTGTTCATCAAGGATCAGCGGCAGACCGTGGGACGTTAACTCAGCCGCCAGCGGCCCAGGCCACCTTCGGGTGGCTTTTTTTACGCCCCGATTTGTCGCGCTGCACCAAATTCTGAAAAGACGTTTCACATCGCGAAATTTCGTACAGCGGACTCATCAATTAATTCTCTCACTTTTTGAAAATTCATTTCACATCATGAAAAATAATAATTAATCTATTTAAAAACAAAGACTTAATTTAAGTTATATGTCTTATATAAGACTTGAAGATCAGCGCGAATCGGCCTACTATTTAGTCATGCAGTTTGCTTCGACAAGACGTTGTGGCGCACTCGGCGATTTTCTCAAACATAGCTTTTCTTTTTAGGAGATTCACATGTCCCAATATCAAGACGACATCAAGGCTGTTGCTGGTTTGAAAGACCAACAAGGCAGCGCATGGAACGCCATCAATCCCGAGTCCGCCGCCCGCATGCGCGCCCAGAACAAGTTCAAGACCGGCCTGGACATCGCCAAGTACACGGCGAAGATCATGCGCAACGACATGGCTGCCTACGATGCGGACCCATCCAAGTACACCCAGTCGCTCGGTTGCTGGCATGGTTTCATCGGTCAGCAGAAGATGATCTCGATCAAGAAGCACTTCAACAGCACCGACCGCCGCTACCTCTACCTGTCCGGCTGGATGGTCGCCGCCCTGCGCTCCGAGTTCGGCCCGCTGCCGGACCAGTCGATGCATGAAAAAACCGCCGTCTCGGCACTGATCAAAGAGCTGTACACTTTCCTGCGCCAGGCCGATGCCCGCGAACTGGGCGGCCTGTTCCGCCAGCTGGACGCGGCCCAAGGTGCTGAGAAGCAAGCCATCCAGGCCAAGATCGACGGCCACGTCACCCACGTCGTGCCCATCATCGCCGACATCGACGCCGGTTTCGGCAATGCCGAAGCAACATACCTGCTGGCAAAACAGTTCATCGAAGCGGGCGCCTGCTGCATCCAGATCGAAAACCAGGTGTCCGACGAGAAACAATGCGGCCACCAGGACGGTAAAGTCACGGTGCCGCACGAAGACTTCCTGGCCAAGATCCGCGCCATCCGCTACGCCTTCCTGGAACTGGGCGTGGACGACGGCATCATCGTCGCCCGCACCGATTCGCTGGGCGCCGGCCTGACCAAGCAGATCGCCGTGACGAATGAACCAGGCGACCTGGGCGACCAATACAACTCCTTCCTCGACTGCGAAGAAGTGTCGGCCGACGCGCTGGGCAATGGCGACGTCATCATCAAGCGCGAAGGCAAGCTGCTGCGTCCAAAACGCCTGCCAAGCAACCTGTTCCAGTTCCGCGCCGGTTCCGGCGAAGAGCGTTGCGTGCTCGATTGCATCACCTCGCTGCAAAACGGCGCCGACCTGCTGTGGATCGAAACGGAAAAACCGCATATCGCGCAAATCGGCGGCATGGTCAGCGAAATCCGCAAGGTCATCCCGAACGCCAAGCTGGTGTACAACAACAGCCCATCGTTCAACTGGACCCTGAACTTCCGCCAGCAGGTGTATGACACCATGAAGGCCGACGGCAAGGACGTGTCCGCCTACGAACGCGCCCAGCTGATGAGCGTGGAATACGACCAGACGGAACTGGCGATCGCCGCCGACGAGAAGATCCGCACCTTCCAGGCCGACTCGGCCCGCGAAGCCGGCATCTTCCACCACCTGATCACCCTGCCGACCTACCACACGGCCGCCTTGTCGACCGACAACCTGGCCAAGGAATACTTCGGCGACCAAGGCATGCTGGGCTACGTGGCCGGCGTGCAGCGCAAGGAAATCCGCCAGGGCATCGCCTGCGTGAAACATCAAAACATGTCCGGCTCGGATATCGGCGACGATCACAAGGATTACTTCAGCGGCGAAGCGGCGCTCAAAGCTGCAGGCAAAGACAACACCATGAACCAGTTCTGAGCTTTTGGCTTGACTGTAGAGTGACAAGGCCCGCTTCGGCGGGCTTTTTTGCGTCTGGCCCGCCGGCAGGCGGCAGTTGCGTAGGTCGGCTTAGCGGAACGCGTAAGCCGACATGCACCGCTGCAGGCACTGATTGCTGGCTTGCTTGTTGCGTGCGAACAGCCCGCTTCCTCAAGCTTTTTCTGCATTTTGAACCCTGGTATCGCAGCGATTATGTTGAAATACACGCTCAATTCAATCACAGGGAGCGGCCATGTATATCCCCGTTGTCATTTTTAAAGATGAGGCTAGCGTGTACGGCGTAAACGTCCCCGACATCAAAGGCGTCCACTCGTGGGGCGATAGTGTTGAAGACGCGCTCAACAACGTCCGGGTAGCCATCACCAGTCACATCGAGACACTGCTGGAGCTGGGCGAACCTGTGGAAATCACGCAAAGCAAGATCGAAGCCCTGCAGGCCAATCCTGAGCATGCGGGCGGCATCTGGGCATTGGTCCACCTCGACCTTGAGAAACTCGATAGCAAACCCGAACGCATCAACATCAGCCTGCCACGCTTTGTGTTGAGCAAGATCGACCGCTATGCGGCGGCGCGGCACGAGACGCGCAGCGGCCTGCTGTCACGTGCGGCGCTCAGCTTGATCGAGGCCGAAGCCAAGGGCGGCGGTGCGCGGTGATGTAAGCGCCGGACTCGGCATCCCGCCTCACAGGCCATCAGGCTTTGCCGCCTGCGATTCACCCAGCAATACCGCTGATACCAACTCACTTACCGGCAATCGATATCGATCTCGCTCTGCCCGGCCTTGCGGCCTTTCCTGTAGGTGAACTCGCACAGGCTGACACTGTCGTCCATCCTCCGCGACAGCGTGACTTCGCCATGCACGCCGTAACTGCATTGCAGCCACTTGCCGTCTGGATAGCGGCCTTCCAGACGGTAGCTGAGCGTCGTGCGCCCTTGCTTCGTGCGCTCCCCGCTGGGCACGAGCTGCCCCCTGCGCGCCGGCGCGCCGTCGATCGGCGCCGCAGCACTCAGGTAGAACGGACCGCCGATATACGGCGTCCAGCCGGCCGGCACGGCGTTCAGGCTGATCGACGCCTCGGGCACGCTGTCCGGACAAGCATAAGCGGCGGGCATCGCAGCCTGAGGAAGCATAGGAAATAGGCAGCAGGCGGCGCCGGTCAACAAACGTCGATGTTGCATCGATGCTCCCTTATTCGATGACGAAAAAAGCATCGGCATTGTTGCTGGGGTCGATATGCAAGCCATTCTTGTACTGGCCTTTGGCACGCAAGGTGCGCGAAGTCACGATGCCCGGGCGCTTGCCTCTCCACTGGTCCATGACGAGAATACCGTCCAAGGTCTGTCCCATATACAGGGCCGCGTGATTGCCTTGCTGATGATTCGCATACTTGCCATTGACGAATGTGGCAATGGCCGTGCCTTTGCGCAGCAAACGATTTCCCAGCACTGCCTCCCCCTGCTTCCAGGCCAGGGCGGCTGGGGCGCCCGCGTAATGGCGGACCAGCTCGATGCATTGGTGGTTGCCGACCATGGTGGTTTTTTCCAGGTCGGCGACTTTGGTGCAGGTGTAGGACATGGGGCTCTCCTGGCTTTGTGGGAGAGGCTTACGATACATGGGGGAAACTATGGGGGGCTTGAGAAGCGACAAGGTTTGCGGGGGAATAACGGTGGTGGCGGTGTGCGTGAATGACTTCATGCGGCCTGGTCCGAAATTGCAGAGAGCAGCACCTCTGCTCCGAGCTGCCAAGTTCGACCAATAGTGCATGAGGAAACAGGCATGAATATCCCCGTTGTCATTTTTAAAGATGCTGCCAGCGTGTACGCATCGTCCAAGCGCGTGCCTGCCTGATCTCAATGATGGGAGGCAGCCGATTGATGACAGCGCTTCAACTGCCGCCAACAGAACGCGCCGCAAAGTATCGTGCCGGGGAGTTGCCGAAGGAACGGCGAAACATGGCGATGAAGTTGCTCGGTGAGGCATAGCCCAGCGTGTCGGCAACATGCGTGACCGACTCGCCACGCGCCAGCATTTCCAGGGCGTGCGTGAGTTGTGCCTGCTGGCGCCATTGGGCAAAGCTCAGGCCTGTTTCAGCCTGCATCTGACGGCGCAGCGTTCGAGCCGACATCGCGCCCCAATCTGCCCAAGCTTCCAACGTTCGAATCGAACCGGGATCGTCCAGGATCGCCCGAGCGATGCGCTCCAGCCGGGCATTTGTCGGCATTGGCAAGTGCAGCGACTCATGCGGCGCGCGACGGATTTCGTCAAGGATTACGGTAACGACGTGCTCTTGGTCCAGTGCCAGCTGAGCGGACTTGTCCCATTCGGCGGCCCGGCGCACCAATGCGCGCAACACCTCGGTGATGCCGATCACGCAAGGCTGGTTCGGCAAGCACGCACTGGATTTCGGCGTGATGAACACGCTCCAGCCGGCAAGAGCACCGCTGACACGTACTTGATGCGGTACCCCTGGCGGCATCCAGCCGGCGCGGTTCGGCGGGAGCAACCACGACCCGTGAGCTGTCCGCACATGGATGAGCCCGGCTTCTACGCAGAACACCTGCCCTCGATGGTGGTGATGCACGCCGTACTCGCGTGTTCCGAGGCGGTACTCGCTGGCCTGATCGTCATTCCCCAACAACGCGATCAGACGAGGGCCATCCGACCACTCGCTGAAGTCGTCTTCCGGTTGCTCATGCGCAGGATTCAGTTTGGCCATTTATCACCATTTTAAGTCCATTTACCGTTATATGACTTTTCATGCTGTTCAGCATACTTGGCTCCTACCAAAGTTTTAGGCGGCAGTCGCCGCCGTCATCGTGCTGAAAGGTCAACAAATGTCTATATCTTCCGTACCGGCGATGCCGCCACCGCTGCTGCGCAGCGGCGTATCACCTTGGATTGCCACCTTCGTCGCCTGCGTGTGTGCCTTCATGGTCGTGGTGGACGGTGCCATCGTGAACGTCGCGCTACCGGCGATGCGCGATGGCCTGGGTCTGTCACCCGTCCAATTGCAGTGGGTAGTCGACATCTACCTGCTGTTGCTGGGTGGCTTCATGTTGCTCGCTGCACGCGCCAGCGACATATATGGGCGCCGGCGCCTTCTGTTGTGGGGTTTGACGCTGTTCACTGGAGCCAGCCTGGCAGGTGGCTTTGCGACTTCCGCGACCATGCTGCTGGCATCGCGCGCAGTGCAGGGTTTGGGTGCGTCGGTACTGGCGACTTCACCGCTGGCAGTCATCGTCGCCGCCCATCCCAAGGGGGCGAGTCAGGAACGAGCGATCGGCCTGTGGGCGGCCTGCGCTGCGATGGGCTCCGCCTTTGGCGTGGTCATTGGCGGCTTGCTGACGAGCTTAGGCAGCTGGCGCTGGGTGATGTTCGTCAACATACCGGTCGGTATCGTCTTGGCCGCCGTTGTTGCCGGCTGTCTGCGACCACAGCTCACGGACGATGCCCGGGCGAAGCTCGATGTTCTGGGAGCGTCCACTGTCACGCTGGCGCTGGCCTCGTTTCTCTATGCGATCTCCGAATCGGTACATGCCGGTTGGACATCCAGTACCATGCTCAGTGCCTTGGCTACCGCGCTGATCATGTTCGCTGCCTTCATCGCAGCTGAACGCCGTTCGGCCCAGCCCCTGATCAATTTCGAAATATTTCGCCTGCGAAACGTAACGGTCGGAATGGCTATGGTGTTGAGCCTCGGCGCAGTTCTTACGGTGTCGATGTTCTTTCTGTCGCAGGCGTTGCAGCGGATCGACGGGCGCAGTCCGCTCGACACCGGACTGGCCTTACTGCCAATGGCTTCCGCACTGGCTGTCGCATCGATCGCATCACGCTATTTGCGGGACGCTGGCTTTACACAGTTGCCCTTTATTGGCAGCCTCGTGTCGGCAGCAGGCCTGATCTGGCTCAATTGGCTACCTGTTCATCCATTGCAGGTCAGCGAATTTCTGCTGCCTACATTGCTGGTCGGCGCTGGCAACGGCTTGGTGATGATGAGTGCCACGCAAGCAGTTCTTGCAGGCGTTCCGCGGAAAGACTCGGGTCTTGCAGCAGGACTACAGAACACTGCACGCCAGCTAGGTGGAGCCGTGGGCATAGCAGTACTAGGTGCCGTCGCCCATTCAGTAATGGCGACGCAATTGGCCACCGGGCAACTCCCCCAGGCGGCCGAACTTGCGGGTTACCGGTTCGCATTCTTGATAGCAGGCATCGTCAGCGTCGTCTCGGCAGTTGCGTCGCTCATGCTGAAGCAGACGCCCGCATTACCAGAGTAGCGAGGAATTTCTTGGCGGCAGATACCGTCCAGGGTCTGGCCCATAGACAGGGCCGCGTGATTGCCCTGTTGCTGATTCGCACACTTGCCGAATGTGGCAATGGCCGTGCCCTTGCGGAGCAAACGATTTCCCCGCACTGCCTCGTTCTGCTTCCAGGCCAGGGTAGTTGGGCACCTGCGTAGTGGCTGACCAGCGCGACGCATTGACGGTTGCCGACCATGGCGGTCTTTTCCAGGTCGGCGACTTTGGTGTAACTGTAGGACATGGGACTCTTCTGGCTTTATGGGAGAGGCTTGCGATACATGGGGGAAACTATGCGAGGTTTGAGATGGGATCAGATTTGAGGGGCTTGGGTATTCGGGGCGGTGAGCTGGGATGTTCCGCAGATGCCGAATGCTGCGAGAGGGGGATTCAAATCCTATGTCAGGACCCGCATATATCCCTGATTATGGCAATATGAAATTTCAACATAACCCAAAACATACCCCTCCTGGCAATATACGTCAGCCGCTTGGGAGGCTTCTGCTCGACCATTGAACTATATCCGCAAAGCCTGCGATCTCAGCCGCAAAAATCAGAATGGCTTGTTGCAAATCACTGTTTGTCCTGACGGATAGCAGCCCCCCGAAGCAGACATTCGAATCAATGGACACTATACAAGAATTGTTGATATGTCAGACAATTGGCTAGTGAAGTTTAATCAACGCGTAAATGGCCGTGAACGCCGTTATCCAGAAGATCAAATTAATACGCTTGCCCATAACTGTCATATCCACTGATTTCTGGTGAGCGACAAGGAGCGCGACCTCTGCAAGCTCACGCTTTGTCACGAGCTTATCGTCATCGTCATCGTCATCGTCATCGTCATTTTCATAGTCCAGTTTATCTGGCTCGTCTTTGAACCAGTCTGGGTTCTGCTTCTCCATATGCACTGCGGTGTTGTTGAACTGATTCGGAGCGTCAAGATGACCAGAACTGTCCGCTCGGTTTACATTCCACGCTAACACTCGCAACGCATCTCTTCCTTTAGCTGTGCGCCACAAAAAAGAGTTTCCAATCGCATTTTGAAAGGCCAGTTCGCCATCCCTTTCGTACGCGGCGTCGAGCTGGCTCTGAGTCAACGGGTAATCGATGTATGCAGCAGCGCGAAACGCCCGGTCTTCATGCGTGAGCAGCCCTTCCAATAGATTATCGTTGAACTTGCAAGCAAGGCGCGCTAACCCCATGCGTACCATTTCATATGTCGAAAGGAATGCGCCAGTTGCCTCTGCTGCCTCTTCCGCCACAAGCTCGACGTTCGCTGGATCGACATACCAGCGCTTGGCCACTTCCAATGGTTTCTTGATCGAGAATGATTCGAGCGCTAACTTTGTATAAAACCAGCCCAGTGCTCTCGCCCAATCCCTCGTAGGCTCAACCCGTTCAGCTAGCATCCAGCCTGCGTCAAAAACTAAGTTGTACTCGAAGTCGGAGAGTCCATCCATGAAGCCTGAATCTCTTTCAGCACTCATCCGAGGATTGTTTGTCAGAAGATCGACAATATAGGCGAGGCGGGCGTCGCCCACTCTCGCAAAGTCGCTCTCGCGACTAAGCAAAGAAGACAGGAAGCGGTCGTGCAAGCGCGGATTCTGGAACAGCGCACACAGCTCATTTTCCTCGCCATTGGCGAGCCACTCAACCATATCCTCCTCATCATCGAACAACTCGCGCGGGAAGTAGCATAAGAAAGCATTACTGAAATTCTGGTTCGCAAGGGTAGCCAGTCTCAGTGCCGCGCCGGGTGGGCTACTGTGAAAGATCGGCTTCACAACCTCAATAAAGCGGCCATATTGAGCCAACGATAAATCGATCAGTGGATCCCGCCGCAACCTCAAGGCCTCCTCGATTTCATTGTCTAACATGTAGTCCCGTTCGTAGCGAGTAGCCTTACTCGCGAACTCAATGAGTCGAGTTCGTACTGTCTCAGGAGGCAGGGCCATCAACTCCGCTTCTAAAATAATCGACTCGTATTTCCGCATGCTAGCCCAATCCACGTTTATTGCAATTGTGACATATTACACGCCGTTTTCACCTTGAAACACCCACATAACGATAAACCATTTTTTAGCCTTTCAATACCGTGTACCAGTACCATGAAGGAGAAAAATTTGTTTGGTTCTATTCTTGAATAAAATAACTGCTTATAGCCGTTTATCTCTTGCGATTCTAGTTCGCGGTTGATCCAGAATTTATTCGCTCGTCTTCTCAAGCTACTTCACGTCTAGCTTCTATACAGCGCTGCTGCCATTGAGCGATTTCCTCTGCATCCCAGGCAACAGACTTGGGGCCGATAGGTATTGGCGCTGGCAACACGCCTGCCTTCACCTTGCGCCAGATTGTGGCGCGGGACCAGCCGGTGGCCTCGATGACAGCAGGCAAGCGGAGGAATTTTTTAGTCGTGGTCATAAGATTCTCCTTCGATTGATGAACAGCAAACAATGGAGAGTCATGCACTCTCTCCGCGATAGTTCCGGCAGCGCCAGTGCCGCCCCCTTGCATATCTGATACAGGCGGGCCGTCATCTGCCCAGATAGATGGACGTAACCTGTTCACGCCCATGCCCCATCTCCGCCGAAATCTTCAGCCGCGCAGCTTGATCTGCGAGTTTTTGTGAAGCATCCAGCTGTCTGGACGTCGCGCCGCCACAGGCTGGGCTAGGTCGGCCAGTCAACCCGGCATACCGCCGCTGCGCGTACTCATGCCGCAGCCCATGCACGCCATGGATGCCAGCCTTGTCGCACTGCGCACGAAAACGATTCAACTGATCTCGATACCGCAACTGCGCCGGAATCAAGCTGCCTTTTCCCGCCAGCGCCTTGGCCGCTTCCAGCACGGCGCGCTGCTGCATGGTGGCAATCGGCACCTCCCGGTATTTGCCGCCCTTGGTCCAGCTATCCTGCAAACGCAGGATGTTCCCGCCATCGGCCCATCCCGGCTTGATCTTGATGCTTTCCTCGCGCCGCAAACCAAACGCCGCCTGCAGCTGCAAGGACATACGCGAATACGGGTCGCTCACGCGGGCAAGCGTATCGGCGTCCAGCACCTTCGCCTTCGATACGTTGGTGACAAACACCCGCTCCGCGATGCCGTATTCGCCGTTGGTGCGCGCAATGATGTTTTCCTTGCCGATCTTCTCGGCCCACCAGCGCAGGGCGCTCATGCGATTCTTGATCGTTCCGCTACTGACACCATCCTGCGTCCACTTGTCGAGCAGCGCCGCCACATGTTTCGGTTTCAGACTGTCCACGCTCATATGCTGGAAGCCCCGTTCCGCCAGGTCGTTGGCGCACAGGTTTAATAGGCGCTCGCGGTCGGCCTGCGTCGCAAAGCTGCCATCCCGGTTGCGGTGACACAGTTGCTTGAGCTGGTAGTTCAAGTCGCGCATGGCAAAGTCATCCCTTCGATCTTTGGTTTTCACATCGATGCTGCGTGGTGTAATCCTGTCTGGTAAGTGTTTCTGGCCACCCTCGCTGCCTCGGCAGAAAAGGTTGAATCAAGGGCCTCGGGACACCACTCCCGTGTATGCGGTTGCTGTTACTGCCTGCCCGCGCCGCATGCGCGTGTGGCACCGCTGCGCGCTCCCGGAGGGAGCCGCCACAGCGGGGACCAATCACCCAGGGTCCATGGAGTGCACCTCGTGCACGGATCAACTTCTACTAATCAGCCCGTAGCGGGCGAAGGAAATCGCAAGGCTAGCCTGCGATGGAGAGGCATCTGGCCTCGTCACTGAGCACCGTCACGCGGACGCTCTGTGCTTGCCGCCTGGGCCTATGCCGTTGGCGGCGCGTCGTCACTGGCAGCACGCCGCCAGTAACGACGCGCGCACGTAGCCATGGCATGTGACGGCATACATGCCAGCATCGCACTCGCGGTGACGATACTGGCGGCTCTGAAGCACATGCGCTGGCGGCAGCCGCGATGGCATCGCATCGCTGGCATTTCTGCTGACGGTGCGGCTTGCGGAAAAGCCATGCTGTGCTTCATACGGTGCGCTACCTCGCGGGGCATGCGAACCAATCGGGGCAGGAGTCTTGCTCCTGTTTGAGGAAGCGCCCATCGGGCGCAATCATCCAAGCAATCCGACTTGCGGATTGTGGGATATGAAGACGCTGAAGGTAGCGCTTTATCGTGCCGAGATGTGCATGCTTCTGCATGGCCCGGCGATCTGTCTAGCAAAAACTGCTGAGTATCATGGTGGCGGGTGACGACCGCAACGCCTATGCCGCTAAGCATAGGGACATGCTCGATGCATGCCCTCGTGGGAGCGATTCCCACATAAGAGAGCTTCATTCTATGCCTGATATCGACGTTTGCAAGCGGTTCGTTTCGTCAAGTGCGCTTTTCGTAGTACGCAGAATTGGGACCCGGTCAAAGACTCCTATAGCTACTGCATGTCGTCGCCCTGGCGACGTACCCGCCTCCTTGACTCCTTCATCGCACTAACCAATTGGTCCATGCTAATACCGTTACGTAAATAACTGGCAGCGAGCGCCGTCGCGACACCCTCCAGCTGACGGGAGACGACCTGCAAACCAGCCTGTTCAATTTGCCGAATGGCTGCTTGCTGGATACTGTGCTGTGCTTCACTAATGGAAATGCGCTGCAATGCCGGAAATAAGGCGGTTTCGAGGTGACGGATAGCGAGCAGGGTCGCCCGCCGAATACTGGTCTGCACATGGCCCCACTCCGGCTCATCGAATATTTCGTCGATTGGAATAGGCTTTGGCAGTGGATGCAATTTTTCTCGATTGAATTCTGTGTGCGGGTCCTGCTGCCGCTCCAGCAGCTGATGCGCTGCAACCCTGTGTTCTCTCGCTTTGGCAATGGAAACTTCAGGGTACCGGCCAAAAGTCAGAACGCTTTCGCCACCGCTTTGCTGGAGATACTTCATCCGCCAGACCTTGCTGCCGCTGGGCTGCACTGCGATGTACAGACCAGCCCCATCGAATAGTTTGTATATTTTGTCCTTCGGAGCAGCTTGCTTGATAAGCTCATCCGTGAGGCGCAATACATACTTAGACATGGTACCCTCCTGTTCCGCCATCCCGGCTGAATTCGCCACTGACCAGTGTTAATCTTGGCGTCAGCGGCGGCGCTCCTTTGCCGCTGACGGCATCGATATAGTCGGCCCAATCCTGCATCATCCGGCGCCGCTCCGCCAGGAACTGGGCGCGGTCATAGGCGCTGGCCACCTTATCCTTCGGTGCATGTGCCAGCTGCCGGTCCACGACTTCATGCCGGTAGCCCAGGCGCTCCTTGATGGTGCTCATGGCCAGCGCCCGGAAGCCATGGCCGGTCATCTTGCCCTTGTATCCCATGCGTCCAAGCGCCACCAGTATCGTGTTATTGCTGATCGGCTTTTCGTGGTCGCGCTGATTCGGGAACAGGTACTTGCTGCGGCCCGTGATCGCGTGCAGTTCGCGCAGCAGCTCCAGCGCCTGGCGCGACAGGCAGACGTGATGGTTGGTCATATCCGGATTGACGGTCAGCTTGCCGCGCTTCATGCGCTGCCATGGAATGATCCACTCCCCGTGCTCCAGGTCGATTTCACTCCAGGGCGTCTCGATCAACTCGCTGGTGCGCACAAAGCACAGCAACATCAGCCGCAGCGCAATGCGGGTCGGCGCGAACATGCGTGCTTCGTTGCGGTCCAGAATGGCCAGGAACTGCGGTAGTTCGTCGGCGTTGATGGCGGCGAAGTGTCCGGCGCGGACGGTCTTCAACACATCCTTCATATCGGTGACCAGATTGCGCTCTGTGAATCCGCATTGAATCGCGTAGCTGAAAATTGACGCACATACGGCTCTCAGACGATGGGCGACTTCGCTTGCGCCACGCTCCTCGATCTTGCGCAGCGCGGCAATCAGATCGCGGTGCTTTATCTCATCGATCGGCATGCGGCCGATGGCTGGAAAGATGTCCGCTTGCAGGCGCTGGATGGTGTTCTTGGCGGTGCGTTCGCTCCAGGTCGGCACTTTGTTGCCGTGCCACTCGCGCGCGATTTTTTCGAACGTGTTGGACGCCTTATCCTTTGCCAAGCGTTTGGCATCGTCACGATGCTTGGCGGGGTCGATTCCTTGCAGCAGCAGGCGGCGTGTCGCCAAGCGCTTTTCTCGTGCGTCCTGCAAGGTGATTTCCGGGTAAGGTCCGAACGTCAGCGTGTTCTCTTTGCCGTTGGCCTGCCGGAACTTGAACCGCCAGATGCGGGAGCCGGTAGGCGCGACGACGAGGTACATGCCGTCACCATCGAACATTTTGTATGGCCGCTCGCGTGGCTTGGCGTTGCGGATGAGTAAATCTGTCAGCGGAGCAATGATCTTTGGCATGGCAAACCTCCTGCGCGGCATGCTGTAAAGATCAATATAGTCGTTTTTTTGAATTTTTGGGGCAAGCGGCAATGGCTGAGTGCGAGGTGCCCCCAAACTTGCGCCTACTTGGGGTGGATGTCCTGGGACGCTGTGCAACGTCCAGAAACGAAAAAACCGCTTAGAATCAAGGCTCTAAGCGGTTTTTGAGGGACTTCCTGAGACGTCCTGATCTTACTTAATTACTATCCGTGGCGGAGAGAGGGGGATTCGAACCCCCGATAGGCTATGAACCTATACACGCTTTCCAGGCGTGCGACTTCAACCACTCATCCACCTCTCCTGCAGGCAATGCGTCGACTTGCTCGTATTGCGTACTATTTCTCGCTTGTCGCGAAGCCGCAGATTATAGCAAAGATTCTACGGACTGCCAAAGTTATTTACCGTGGGGTAAAAACATTGACTGACCAGAATTGGTTTCAGATGTTCTCAAGTCCCCAGTAAAGGCTGGGATCAGACCCGGCGGGGGCCTGCGCCCCAGTGGGACGCAGGCCGATCCCGCAGGGACTGACCTTCTTAAGACGCTTCCTTCAGCTGATCCAGGATCGCCGGGTTTTCCAGGGTCGAGACATCTTGCGTAATTGTCTCGCCCTTGGCCAGCACGCGCAGCAGGCGGCGCATGATTTTGCCGGAGCGGGTTTTTGGCAGGTTGTCGCCGAAACGGATTTCCTTCGGTTTCGCGATCGGGCCGATTTCCTTGCCGACCCAGTTGCGCAGCTCCAGGGCCAGCTTCTTCGCTTCCTCGCCCGTCGGACGCGCCTGCTTGAGCACCACGAAGGCGCAGATCGATTCGCCCGTCGTGTCGTCCGGACGGCCCACCACGGCCGCTTCGGCCACCAGCGGGTTGGCCACCAGGGCCGATTCGATTTCCATCGTGCCCATGCGGTGGCCCGACACGTTCAAGACGTCATCGATGCGGCCCGTGATGGTGAAGTAGCCGGTGTCCTTGTTACGGATGGCGCCGTCGCCTGCCAGGTACATCTTGCCGCCCAGCTCTTCCGGGAAGTAGCTGGACTTGAAACGCTCGGGGTTGTTCCAGATCGTGCGGATCATCGATGGCCATGGACGCTTCACCACGAGGATGCCGCCCTGGCCGTTCGGCACGTCCTGGCCCGCTTCGTCGACGATGGCGGCCATGATGCCCGGCAATGGCAGGGTGCAGGAACCGGGCACCATCGGCGTGGCGCCAGGCAATGGGGTGATCATGTGGCCGCCCGTTTCCGTTTGCCAGAAGGTATCGACGATCGGGCATTTCTCGCCGCCGATGTTCTTGTAGTACCACATCCACGCTTCCGGATTGATCGGTTCGCCAACCGTGCCCAGCAAACGCAAGCTGCTCAGGTCGTAGTTACTTGGGTGGACTTTCGGGTCCACGTCGGCCGCCTTGATCAGCGAACGGATGGCCGTGGGCGCCGTGTAGAAGATGCTGACGTTGTGTTTCTTGATGGTTTCCCAGAAACGGCCCGCGTTCGGGTAGGTCGGGATGCCTTCGAACACCACTTGCGTGGCGCCCACGGCCATCGGGCCGTACGCGATGTAGCTGTGGCCCGTCACCCAGCCGATGTCGGCCGTGCACCAGAACACGTCGTCGGGCTTGATGTCGAAACTCCACTTCATCGTCAGCGCGGCCCACAGCAGGTAGCCACCGCTCGAATGCTGCACGCCCTTCGGCGTGCCCGTCGAGCCGGAGGTGTACAAGATAAACAGTGGATGCTCGGCATCGACCCATTCCGGTTCGCATTGCGCGCTCTGGCCTTCGACCAGGTCGTGGAGCCAGGTGTCGCGGCCGGCCACCATCGGCAGGTCGCTGCCCGTGCGTTGATACACGATGACGTTTTTCACGGAGTCGCAGCCGCCCAGCGCCAGCGCTTCGTCGACGATGGATTTCAATGGCAGCTTCTTGCCACCGCGCAATTGCTCGTCGCCCGTGATGACGGCCACGGCACCCGCATCGATGATGCGTTCTTGCAGGGATTTCGCCGAGAAGCCGCCGAACACGACGGAATGGGTGGCGCCGATGCGCGCACAGGCTTGCATGGCGGCCACGCCTTCGACGGACATCGACATATAGATGATGACGCGATCGCCCTTGGCGATGCCTTTGGATTTCAGGCCGTTGGCGAACTTGCAGACTTTTTCGTGCAGCTCTTTATATGTTGCCTTGGTAACGGTGCCGTCGTCCGCTTCGAAGATGATGGCCGTCTTATCGCCCAGGCCATTTTCGATGTTGCGGTCCAGGCAGTTGTACGACACGTTCAGCTGGCCGTCTTCGAACCATTTGTAGAACGGGGCGTTGTCTTCGTTCAGGGTGCGGGTGAACGGCTTTTTCCAGCTCAGGTTCTCGCGCGCCAGCTTGGCCCAGAAGCCTTCGTAGTCGCGTTCGGCGTCGGCCACCATGGCGCGGTAGGCGTCCATGCCGGAAATCGTTGCCTGTGCGGCAAATGCTGCCGACGGTTCAAATACGCGCGACTCTTCCGGTCCCTGCTGCTCGGTGCCCTGCCCTTGGTTCTCTATAGCGGCCATGCTAGTCTCCAGTGTAGTAATTGTTTGCTAACACAATATTCCTGCTGTCTTACGGACGCCTTACAGTCGGCGTTTTCCCTGATCAATTCTAACCATAATCGCCACAGGCGACGGGCGTCAAGTGGACGCCGCCCAGCATTCTGGATGGAAAAACTGATAACAAGTCAATTAGTTGGCGTCGCTTTGTGTTTCATCAAGCCCAAGAATCCAAATCGAGGGCATGCGCAGTGATCAGCAGCAAGTGTAAAATGTCGGGCATACCAAAAATTGGTATTTACCCCCAGGAAACTCCAGATGATCGACCATTCACAAAAACCCAAACATAGCAAACTGCATCCCCTGTCCGCCTTCATCTTCATGTCGCGCTGGCTGCAGCTGCCGCTGTACCTGGGTTTGATCCTTGCCCAATGCGTGTACGTATTTCATTTCTGGGTGGAACTATCGGACCTGATCGGCGCCGTGTTCGGCAATGACGCGGCCCTGCAGCACGTCATCAGCGCCGTCACCGTGGCGGGCGTGCCGCCACCGGTCAAGCTCAATGAAGCCACCATCATGCTGGTGGTGCTGGGCCTGATCGACGTGGTCATGATCTCGAACCTGTTGATCATGGTCATCATCGGCGGCTATGAAACGTTTGTCTCGCGCATGCACCTGGACGACCATCCGGACCAGCCGGAATGGCTGTCGCATGTGAATGCGTCCGTGCTGAAGACGAAACTGGCAATGGCCATCATCGGCATTTCGTCCATCCACCTGCTGAAGACCTTCATCAACGCCAGCGCGTATGCCAAGGAACCGAATGTGGTCATCGCGCAAACGGCGATCCACATGGTCTTCATCCTGTCGGCCATGGCGATTGCGTACACGGACCGCATCATGACCGTGACACAGAACCAAGCCAGGGCGCCCCACTAAGTTCTGGCGCTCCTATACTGATTAGCAAACAGCATCAAAGTCTTACCCTTCTTATCCACCGCGAGAACACCATGACTGTCATAAAGCAAGAAGACCTGATCGAATCCGTCGCCGCAGCATTGCAGTACATTAGCTACTACCACCCTGCTGATTACATCGAGCACCTGGCGCGCGCCTACGCGGCCGAGCAAAGCCCGGCGGCAAAAGATGCGATCGCGCAAATCCTGACCAACTCGCGCATGTGCGCGGAAGGCAAGCGTCCCATCTGCCAGGACACGGGTATCGTCAACGTCTTCCTGAAAATCGGCATGGGCGTGCGCTTCGAAGGCTTCTCCGGCACGGTCACCGACGCCGTCAACGAAGGCGTGCGCCGCGCGTACAACTTCGACGACAACAAGCTGCGCGCCTCCATCGTGGCCGACCCGCATTTCGACCGCAAGAACACCAAGGACAACACGCCAGCCGTCGTGCACATGGAACTGGTCGAAGGCAATACCGTCGACGTGAAAGTCGCAGCCAAGGGCGGCGGCTCGGAAAACAAATCGAAGATGATCATGATGAACCCGTCCGACTCGCTGGTGGACTGGGTCATGAAGACGGTGCCGACCATGGGCGCCGGCTGGTGCCCGCCTGGCATGCTGGGCATCGGCATCGGCGGCACGGCCGAAAAAGCCATGCTGATGGCAAAAGAAGTGTTGATGGAAGACATCGACATGTTTGAGCTGAAGCAACGCGGTCCACAGAACAAGCTGGAAGAACTGCGTATCGAGCTGTGCGACAAGATCAACTCGCTGGGCATCGGCGCGCAAGGCCTGGGCGGCCTGACGACCGTGCTCGACGTGAAAATCATGATGCACCCGACGCACGCCGCGTCGAAGCCGGTCGCCATGATCCCGAACTGCGCCGCCACGCGCCACGGCCACTTCGTGCTCGACGGCTCCGGCCCTGCCTACATGACGCCGCCATCGCTGTCGTCGTGGCCGGAAGTGCACTGGACGCCGGACACGGAAAAATCCAAGCGCGTCGACCTGAACACCCTGACGAAAGAAGAAGTCGCTTCGTGGACGCCGGGCCAGACCTTGCTGTTGAACGGCAAGATGCTGACGGGCCGCGACGCCGCCCATAAACGCATCCAGGACATGCTGGCCCGTGGCGAAGAATTGCCGGTTGACTTCAAGAACCGCGTGATCTATTACGTCGGGCCAGTCGACCCCGTGCGCGACGAAGCCGTCGGCCCGGCCGGTCCGACGACCGCCACGCGCATGGACAAGTTCACCGACATGATGCTGGAAAAGACGGGCCTGATCGCCATGATCGGCAAGGCCGAACGTGGCCCGGTCGCCATCGAATCGATCCAGAAGCACCAGTCGGCCTATTTGATGGCCGTGGGCGGCGCCGCCTACCTGGTGTCGAAAGCCATCAAGCACGCCAAAGTGCTGGGCTTTGCCGACATGGGCATGGAAGCGATCTACGAATTCGACGTGGTCGACATGCCTGTGACGGTGGCCGTCGATGCGAAGGGCACGTCGGTACACAACACGGGCCCGAAAGAGTGGCAGGCGAAGATCGAGCAACTCAATAGCGTCAGCAAGATTCCCGTGACGGTTGCTTAAACAAGCTCTACCATAGACGCCGCGCGGCAACACCAGCGCGGCGTTTTTTTATCTTCTTCGGCTTTATATGACTTCTATTGCAAGCACTGCCCGCCCAGACGCGCCCATCGGCATTTTTGACTCCGGCGTGGGCGGCCTGTCGGTGCTGCGCCATATCCGCGCGCAGCTGCCGCAGGAAGATTTGATTTACTTTGCCGATTCCGCCTACGCCCCGTATGGCGACAAGACGGAACAGCAAGTGATCGACCGTTCGCTGGCGATCACCGCCTTTCTATTGCAGCAAGGCGCCAAGGCACTGGTGGTGGCGTGCAACACGGCCACCATCGCCGCCATCAAGGCGCTGCGCGCGCGCTATCCCGACCTGCCCATCGTCGGCGTCGAACCGGGCCTGAAACCGGCGGCCGCCATCAGCCGCAACGGCAAGATCGCCGTGCTGGCCACGGAACGCGCCTTGCGCGGCGACAAGCTGCTGGCCCTGCGCGAACAGGTAAGCGCCGCCACGGGCGCCACGTTCATCTTGCAGCCCTGCATCGGCCTGGCCGACCGCATCGAGCAGTGCGAACTGGGCCACGACCCGCTGGACGCCACCAGCGCCATGCTCGAGCGCTACATCGCCCCCATGCTGGAACAAGGCGTCGACACCCTCGTGCTCGGCTGTACGCACTACCCGTTCGTGCAGGACGCCATCGTGCGCACGGTACGCGCGCATACGCAGGAAACGATTACCTTGGTGGACACGGGCGACGCCGTGGCGCGTCAGCTGGCCCGTTTGCTCGACGCTGCCAGCTTGCGCCGCACCGGCAACGATGCGCCCCAGCTGCAGGGTTACACGACGGCCAAGGTCGAATCCCTGGCGCAAGCCTTCTCCGGTTTGCTGGACTTGCAGCCGCCCGTCGCGCACCTGTCCGTGTGAGCGAAAACAGGCGTTTTCATGCAATCTTTCGATTCTTGAAAAAAGACTGCATTTAGATTTGCCACTTTGCCGAGTTCTTTGTATAATTCGGCACCTGTTCAGCAAAACAGCTAAACAGGTAAGTAAGACAGTGGTGGCTGTAGCTCAGTTGGTAGAGTCCAGGATTGTGATTCCTGTTGTCGTGGGTTCGAGCCCCATCAGCCACCCCACAGAATAAAGAAGAGCCCGGTTTTCGAACCGGGCTTTTTCTATTTCGGCGGCGCTTTTATTTCTTCACCGATACCGCCCCCGGTATCGCTTCCTGCAAAAAATTCATTAGTGCAAATTTGACCATCGCCCTACTCTGGTGTGCGGCCCAGACCGCCATATAACAATACACCGGAGACGACAATGAAACATTTGCTGGCAGCACTCTGCCTGCTGTTCTGCGCCCATGCGCAGGCGATCACCCTGACGGGCGTGCCGAACGCGCACGATCCTGGCACCCTGACGCGCGACGGCGACACGTATTTCAATTTCACCACGGGCGACGGCATCTGGTATTCCACCTCGACGGATATGCTGAAATGGTCGGCCGGCCCCGCGCCCGTGTTCAGCACGCCGCCCGCCTGGATCGCCACTAAAATTCCCAACTTCAGCGGCTCGTACTGGGCGCCCGACGTAATCCACATGAATGGCTACTATTATCTGTATTACTCGGTCTCCACCTTCGGCACGTCCGTGTCGGCCATCGGCGTGGCACGCTCGGCCTCGCTGAAAAACCCCAGCTGGACGGACCTGGGCATCGTCGTGCAATCGTATGGGGGAGGCGCGGAAATCAATGCCATCGACCCGGCCCTGTTCCGCGATCATGACGGCAAGGTCTACATGTCGTACGGCTCGTTTTTCGGCGGCATCGGCGTGACGGAAATCAACCAGGCCACGGGCAAGACGAGCGGCAACGTGACGACCATACTCGGTGGCGGCGGCAAGGATATCGAAGCGCCGTACATCACGCACGATGGCGACTATTATTACCTGTTCGTCAACCGCGGCAAATGCTGCCAGGGCGCCGCCAGCACGTATTACGTGGAAGTGCAGCGCGCCAGCAGCGTGACGGGGCCGTACAGCGGCACGCGCACGCTGCTGCCTAACCTCGATGGCAAGTACAAGGGACCGGGCCATATCGGCGTGCTCAAGCAGGATGGCTGCAACTACACATCGATCCACTATTACGACGTGAACGACAATGGCGCGGCCAAGCTCGATATTCTGAAGATGACGTACAGCGACGGCTGGCCCAGCCTGACACGCAATTTTACGGTCGCCAGTTGCGGCGGTATCTCGGACGGCCCCACAGTGCTGCGCTCGCGCCTGAGCGGCAAGGCGCTGGCCGTGGCGGGCGCCGGCACGGCGAATGGCGCGCTGGTGCAACAACAAACGTACACAGGAGCAAAACACCAGCAATGGTATGTGGTGGGACACGGCGATGGATACTATAGCCTGATCAATGCGAACAGCCTGCTGAGCCTGGATGACTACAACAATTCGACCACGGCCGGCACGAATATCGCGCAATGGAACTACTGGGGCGGACTGGGCCAGCAATGGCGTTTCGCCAGTCCCGCTGCCGGCTACCAGACGATCAGCAACCGCTACAGCAACCTGACCCTGGACGTCTTGAATCTGAGCACGGCGGAAAACGCGCAGATCATCCAGTGGAATTTGACCAATGCGAATAACCAGCAGTGGTCGCTGAGCCGGCCTTAGGTCAGCGAACTATCCGGCCAGCACCGACTGCACCGTCGTCGCCAGGTCGTCCAGGCGCACGGGCTTGACGAGGAAGTGGCGGAAGCCCACGGCCAGCGCGTCATCCATGTACATGGGCAGGCTGTGGCCCGTGACGGCGATCAGCACGGCGTTGGCCGTTTCGGGATTGTGGTGCAGGCGGCGGCCGATTTCGATGCCGCTGATGCCGGGCATTTCGATGTCGAGGTAGACGGCGTCGGGCACGCACAGCTTGACTTGCTCGACGGCCATCTGCCAGTTGCGCACCACCACCGCATGGTGGCCCAGCGCTTCGAGCAGCATGGCCAGCGATTCGCCCACTTCCTGGTTGTCGTCGACCACCAGCAGATTCAATTTGCGCGCAGCACTTGCCGGCTGGTCGCCCTGGCGGCGTTCCACGGAGGAACTGCCTGGTGTCGTTTCAGTTGTCTGGCTCATTGTACGTTCACGTCTGACGGCTGCAAAAGCGGCAGTATACAAGAAGCACGCAGAATGCCGCCGCACCCGAGCAATGGTGCCAAGCGGCAATCCAGACTCCTTCCTGTACCGTGCCAGCAACACTTGCTTCTTCTCACAGGCAAAGCCAGCACTAAGCAATATTCGCAATTGACGGATAAAATGAGAATCATTATCATTCTTATCCTCTTGCGCCGGATGTCCACGCCACGATGTTGTCGCGCCGCCCGATTGCCCGCGCAAACATTGTCACTACGGAGATCCATGCATGGCTGTCACCCCTGTCACACTGCCCTTTTCGCTGCGCCCGTGCGCGCTGGCCATCGCCCTCGCCTGCCTGGGCGCCCCGCTTGCCGCCCAGGCGCAGGACGCCAACAGCGCCGACAATGCCGGTCTCATCCTGGAATCGATTCAGGTCAGCAGCAACCTGCTGGGCACCAGCATGGCCGCCAGCACGAAGAATTTCGCGGGCGCCCGCACCGTGGTGCAGAAGGACGATATCGAGAACTCGGGCGCATCCAGCCTCAGCGACGTGATGCGCCGCATTCCCGGCGTGCAGATCAGCGACAATTCGGGCAGCGCGGGCAGCGCCATTTCCCTGAATATCGGCGTGCGGGGCCTGGCCGGGCGCTATTCGCCGCGCAGCACGGTCTTGCTCGATGGCATCCCGATGTCGGTGGCGCCGTATGGCCAGCCGCAACTGTCGTTCGCGCCCGTCAGCCTGGCCAATGTCGAGACGGTCGACGTGGTGCGCGGCGGCGGCGCCGTGCGCTTCGGCCCGCAAAACGTGGGCGGCATCATCAACTTCAAGACGCGCCGCGTGCCCACCACGCCAGGCATCACGGGCGACGCCACCGTGCGCTACAACACGTACAGCGAAGTGGGCCACAACACGCAGACCAGCGTGTTTGCCGGCACCCAACTCGACAGCGGCCTGGGCCTGGCGGTGCTGTATTCCGGCATCCGCGGCAGCGACTGGCGCGTGGGCAGCGATGAAAAAGTCAACGATTTCGCCCTGAAATTCCGCTACGACCTGAGTCCGACGGCCGAGGTGTACGGCAAGCTGTCCTACTACGACGTGACGTCGCGCACGCCGGGCGGCCTGACCGCCGCGCAATACAAGCAGGACCCGTTCCAGAACACGCGCCCCACCGACTTCTGGAGCGGCGAGCGCAAGGCCTTCGACATCGGCTACCTCAATGCCCTGTCCGGCACGCAGGAATTCGAGGTGCGCGCCTACTACAACAAGAGCTCGCGCGAAAGCACCCTGATCAGCGCCAACCTGAAAGGCCTGGGCCACCAGCCGCGCAACTATGAAACGACGGCCATCGAGCCGCGCTACACGCAGCGCTTTATCACCGGCAAGGTCACGCAAGACGTCACCGTCGGCTACCGCTACCTGGCCGAGCGGGCAGACGAGGCCATCTACAACGTGGTCATCGCCAGCGGCGTGCGGCAGGCGCCGACGCGCTTCGCCGACAACTCGACCGATGCGCAAGCCGTGTATATCGACGACAAGATCGCCATCGACGCCTGGCGCATCACGCCGGGTGTGCGCTATGAACACATCAAGACGGAACGCTTCAACCACTTGCCGGTCGACCAGAAGATCGAGTTGCTCAACAACAAGGCCCTGCCCTCGCTGAACGTGGCCTATTTGCTCAATAACAACGTGACCCTGTTCGGCAACTACAACAGCTCGTTTGGCGCCGTGCAAAATACGCAGCTCAATGCGCAGTCGAGCAAGAACCCGCTGCAACCGGAACTGGCAAAGACAGCCGAGCTGGGCGCGCGCTGGAAGAGCGGCCAGCTGTCGGCCGAAGCGACCTTGTTCAACATCAAGTTCGACAACCAGATCCAGTCCGTCGGCAGCGGCGAAAACGTCGTCTTCTACAACGTGGGCGCCACGCACCACCGCGGCCTGGAATCGGCCATCGACTACCGCTTCGACAAGTCGGGCCCGCTGGCCGGCTTGAACGCCTACGCCACCTACACCTATACCAAGGCGACCTTGCAAGATGGCGCGAACGCGGGCAACGACGTGCCCTTCTATTCGCGCACCACGGATACCGTCGGCGCCCACTATCAGCTGGGCGCCTGGGGTGTTGATTTGTCGAGCAGCCACCAGAGCCGCCAGTTCGCCGACGAAGCGAATACCGTGACGGAAAACGCGGCCGGCAGCCTGGGCGTCATTCCGGGCTTTCGTACCTGGAATACGCAAGTGAAATGGACAGTGCCTGGCCAGAAGGGCCTGGAACTGGTCGCCGGCGTCAACAACCTCGCCGACAAGCGCTACTTCACGCGCACCTCGGACGGCAACCTGGGCAAGCTGGTAGGCGCGCCGCGCATGGTCTACCTGCAGGGCCGGCTGGCGTTTTAACCTGCGACAGCGCGCCTGGCGCGGACCCGACAAAAAACCTGCATCGTTGCAATGTCGATGCAGGTTTTTTTACGTCCGCCATGTCGCAATGCTGCTGCTGGGTCCAAGCGTGCCGGCTGCCAGTACCCACCTGGCCGGGCGGCTTTTTTCATGGGGGAACGGTTGCATTAGCCCATCAAATGTTGCCAAGAAGAATTAAATTGGCGCTACAATAGCGGGGTATCAAGCAATGCCAAGCATCGCTCCGCCAGGGCCCCTACCCCGCCCTGATCATCAGCACGCATTTTTTGAACAGGATGACTGGCGCTGCCGGGCCCGATTGCGCTCCCGGCACGGCCACCACACACGCACCATGTCCGCAGAAAAAACCATTACTGAAACCAGTTCCTACGGCAAGGAAACGCCCGTGGGACGTCCCGACATCGATGGCCGTGCCGGCATTTTCGTGCCCACGGCGGAATTTGACATCGATAACACCACCACCATCCGCAAGGGCGCGGGCATTGTCGGCTTCGGCAACCTCGATGGCACCCTGACCGTGTACTTCGAAGCGAACCGTTTCGACGAAAGCAATCTGCACAAATGGGAACACAAGGCGCGCAAGGCGTATGACCGCATGGTCATGGGCGCGCCCACGGTGTCGAAGGCGAAGATCGACGCGCGCATGCTGGAACAGGTGGGCATCATCGACGGCATGGGCATCAATCTCAAGCATCCGGAACGCCTGACGCACTGGCTGGCGATTTCGAACGTGCCGGACACGGCGCCGGAAGAGCCGGTGCTGCGCTGGAAAAATCGGTAAGCCGCCGGAGAGCGAGGCAGGGCCTCAGGGACGAGGTGTTGTCCTACATCGCGGCGGACATTCATCCGATGCCCGAGAGCATCTATCCGACCTATGATGAAAGCCTGACAACCCACCTCACACCACTCAGGAGTACGACATGTCCCGCCTCATCCCGATCAGCTTTGGTGCCTTGCAAATAGGTCTGGCAGCGGCGGCGATGTATATCCTGTGCTCGGCGGACGTGCTGCACCAGAGTTCGGTATATTTCCATTGATTCAGCTTCGCGGCGCTGCTTGTCATCGCCAATGAGAAAGCGCGCCGTGCTTTATGAAGCACGGCGCGCTTTCTCACGCCAGAAGGACTACGCCCCGCGTCTAGCGGCGCCCGTGGTAACGTCCATGCCCGCCCCAGCCGCCGCGGTGTCCACCGTAGCGCCCGAAGCCAAACATGAAATCGAGCCCGATCGATACGGGCGGATTGTAATAATACGGTTGCGGCGCGTACACGGGGGCCGGCACATACACGGGCTGCTGGACGTACACCGGCTGCTGCTGCACGTAGACAGGCTCATTCGTGTATTCCACGCGCGGCGCGCTCATCACGCGGCCCGACTGCACCGGTTCGGACGAGACCGTATGCCATTCATAGGGATTGTAGGCTCCCTGCGGCGCGCGCGAACCGTAATACGCGGGCCCGGGTGGGGCCACGACGCAGCCACCCAAAGCGGCCAGCGAAATTACTGCCAACAGGGTTTTCATCGCAATTCTCCTAATATGTACTACCTCAAGTAAGTACTATAAGAAATTACGCCGTGCTTTGCTGTGCTTTTACCGATTGTTACACCCCGATGCACGCCGCAACATGAAATGTGGCGATGGCGCCACAAGCGGCCCGCGCGGCATGTTTCCTCAAATAAATGGAATCGCGCAGCTATCGATGGCCTTGCCTGCGGCATCGTAGCGCTGCACGCACACTTGGTAGCGCACGCCGTAATCGAGCTCGACCTGCTCGACCTTGCCATACTTCAATTTCCAGCTGGGCTGCACGCGTTGCTTGCCCGCCAGGGCCGCCACGTCCTGCGGTATCGCCATCGCCGTTTGCGTCTCGCCCTGGCGCGCATCCTGGCGCCGCGCCACGTCGATCGAGACGCTCACGGCCAGGTCCACGCCGCCGTCCACATAGTTCAGCGTCGGTGCGCCACGCTGCGCGCGCATCACGCCCCAGGCGCAAGCCTTGCCGCCGGCCTCGCATTGCTTCAATTGCGCCAGCGGAAAATATTCAGGGGCAATCTTGCCATCCTTGATAGGCCAGCTGGTGCGCACGCCGTCGCGCTTGCCCGTCAGCGGATTGTCCCAGCTCAAGCTGTTGACGATGGCGACGGTCTGCCCCGCCTGCAAGCCCACTGGCGTGCCCAGTGTAGCGCAGGCGGAAAGCAGCAAACCGGTGGCCGCCAGGGAAGAAAGTGTCAGGATGCGCTGCATGATAAGCCTCTTGTGGTGAGAGATCCCGAAGGTATGTTTCGAGGGTAACAGAATCGGGGGCGACAGCGCCGTTGGCTGCCGCACATAACAATACGGGCGGCACCCTCGCAGGCGCCGCCCGTAGCGGATATGGTCATGCCGGGAGCGGCGCTCCCGGCGATACGTGGATCAGTCCAGCTTCCAGGCGTAATCGACCTTGGTCCAGGTTTGCGCAGGGGAGCCATCCTTGGTGCCCGGCTTGAACTTGCAAGCGGACAGGGCCTTGATGGCGGCCTTGTCCAGGTTCTTGAAGCCGCTGCTCTTCTCGACTTTCGAATCGGCAACGCTGCCATCGGCATTGACCAGGAAGGACATCGACACGGTGCCCTGCTCTTCGTTCATCAGCGAGGCTTTCGGATAGTCCGCCTTGCAGTTCTTGGCATCGAACGACGCCGGCACCTCGGCAGCGAAGGCTGCGGAAGAAACGGACACCAGCAAGGCTGCTGCAACACTCATCAAACGCTTATTCTCAAACATGTGCTTCCCCATGATTATCAGATACGGTAATTACAATTTCCTGTGCGCTGTTGGCCGCGCTTAAAACTCTTCCCACTCGTCATTGCTGGTGCTGCCGGCGCTTGCCGCCTTGCGTGGCGCCGCAGCAGCCACGGGAGCGGACGCTTCCGTCTTGCGGGTCAGCGACTTGACCGGACGCAATGCCGGCGCGGGCTTGCGCACGGCCACTGGCGCGGCGGCCACGGGTGCCGGTACATACGCTGCCGGTTTCTCTTCGCCTTCGACCAGTTTGAAGATGCTGACCACGTGGGCCAGTTCGGCCGCCTGGTCCTGCAGGCTTTGCGCCGCGGCGGCAGCCTGCTCCACCAGGGCCGCATTTTGCTGCGTCATGCCGTCCATCTCGATGATCGACAGGTTGACCTGTTCGATGCCGGCGCTTTGTTCCTGGCTGGCACTGGCGATCTCGCTCATGATGTCCGTCACGCGGCGCACGCTGTCGACCACTTCACCCATCGTCACGCCAGCCTGGCCGACCAAACGCGTGCCGCGTTCCGTCTTCTCGGCCGAATCGTCGATGAGAATCTTGATTTCCTTCGCGGCGCCAGCGGAACGCTGGGCCAGGTTGCGCACTTCCGACGCCACCACGGCAAAGCCGCGGCCTTGTTCGCCGGCACGTGCCGCTTCCACGGCCGCGTTCAGCGCCAGAATATTCGTCTGGAAGGCGATGCCGTCGATCACGCCGATGATGTCGACAATCTTCTTCGCCGATTCATTGATCGAGCTCATGGTGTCGACCACTTGCGACACGACGGAGCCGCCCTTCAGGGCCACGTCCGACGCGGTGGCGGCCAGCTTGTTCGCTTCGCGCGCATTGTCCGCATTCTGTTTCACGGTCGAGGTCAGCTCTTCCATGGCCGACGCGGTTTTTTCCAGCGCGCTGGCCTGCATTTCCGTACGCGACGACAGGTCGATATTGCCGTCGGCGATCTCGCGCGAGGCCGTGCCGATGGTTTCCGTACCGACGCGTACCTGGCCAACGATGCCCACCAGGCTGTTGCGCATTTCCTTCATTTCCGCCAGCAGGCTGGACGTATCGGAAGGCTGGGTGTGGATGCCGATCGACAGGTCGCCATTGGCGATGCTGCCGGCGATCGATGCCGTGTAGTCAGGCTCGCCGCCCAGCTGTTTCAGCAGGCCGCGGGTAATCACCAGTGCCGCCGCCACGCCCATCGCCACGGCCAGTACGCCGAGGATGATCATGAACAGGCGCGCGCTGTCGAAGGCCTTGCGGGCATCCGATTGCATCTGTTCATTGAGCTTGTCTTCCAAGGTGGCCAGCTGCTCCAGCGCTTCCATCCACTTTTTCTGTACCGGGCGGATTTCCTTGATCATCACGCGCGTGGCGCCTTCCGCCTCATTGGCCATCCATAGGGCCGATGCCTTGGCGATGGCCGGCATGGCGGCCGCTTCGTATTCCTTGATCGATGTCAGCAGGGCTTTTTCTTCAGGAGTCGACTCGACGGCGAATTTCTCTTCGAGCTTCTTCTGCGTTTCCTGATAGGTGCTGGTCTGCGTCTTGATACGCGCCATTTCCGGCTCCATATCGCTCGCGTCGGTCATCAGGGTGAGGATGCGCAGCGAGGTGATGCGGTCGCTGACGTTGCCACGCATATCGATCACCAGGCGGGTGACGACGTTGTTGACATTGATCACGTGATCGAGACGTTCCTGGATTTGCGCCATGCGCGCGATGCCGAGGACGGTCACGGCCACCAGCAGAACCAGTACCAGGGCGAAACCCAGGCCCAGGCGGGTACCAACCTTCATTTTTGCTAAATTCATTTCGGCTCTTCGTAAATGAAACTATTGATAAGGATTTTTGCCCGGCACGACAAGACGAAGGCTGCGGTACACCGGCATCCGCCCTTACCCATTGGTATGCTGGCGGTATCCGGCTGCACGCAGCCTGGGGTACTTCCTGGTCCTTCGCCAGCCCTGAAACACCCAGTGACTGCGAATGCAAACTTGCTCCACACGCTGAATTTTTGACACCGTTGATGTGAGATCAACATCAAACATTCATATGAGAAATATTTGTCTATAATCAATTATAGGTGTAAATTTTGCCTCAAAGCAAGCAATAAGTACCTGAATAAATAGCAGATTAACTTTCTTCGGGGAAATGGCAACAACGCCGATTCTTGCCTCTTAGAAATGCCCCATCACAGTGCGGGCGTGCGCCGAAACAGCGCATTTACAACACATGGCGTAGCCATATTGCATCGTTTTGAAGGAGGTGCTCAGAGGAAGGGGGAGTGCGGACAATACCACTGCACAGGGGCAGCGGTATAGACAAGTTGGCTCAGCTGTCCCAGCTGCAATGCATCACATAGGCGTGGCACTCTGTGCCGAAGACAAAGACGCTCCAGATGGCGCCCAATTGCCCGCCCAGGCTGATCTGGCCCGATGATACCAATTGATACCAGCGGGGCTCGCCGCGCAGCAGTTCGGCCAGTTCGCGCTCGAAACCGTCATACAAACGCGCATCGAGCGGCTGGCGGTCCGCCTCGCTCATGGGACGAAACCGTTCGAGCAGCCACTGGCGCGGCGTGCAGGCGATGCCGCTGCACACCACGCTCTCGAGCGGCTGCAAGGACAAGCCCTCCGGCGCAATCCGCAGCGCGCGGCACAGCGCGTCGAGCGATGCCTGCGGCGCGACGGGTCCCAGGTACTCGCAAAGAAACAAGCTGCCGTCATCCTTCAGGGCGCTGACGGCCAGCAAGTAGCCTTCGATCACGCGCGCAAGGCCGTGGCAGGCGTCCATTACGCGGGCAGCGACAAACGCGCCGCCGCTTCCAGCAGCAAGCGGGGATCGCCCGAGGCCAGCTTCTTCGAGTCCGACAGGGTCTGGCGGAAGCCGCGCGCGCCGGGCAGGTTTTGCATCAGGCCCAGCATGTGGCGCGTTACGCTGTTCAGCTTCAAGCGCCCCGCTTCCTTCTCCAGCTGCGCGCTGATGTACGGAATCATCGCCTCGAGCACCTGCTCGCGCGTTTTCACGGGCGCGTCATCGCCGTAGTAGCGCTGGTCGAACTGCGCCATCACGTAGGGATTGTGATACGCCTCGCGGCCCAGCATCACGCCATCGAGATGCCGCAAATGCAGGTCGATCTCGTCCAGGGTCTTGATGCCGCCATTGATGATGAACTCGAACTGGGGAAAATCACGCTTCAGACGATAGGCGTAATCGTATTTCAGGGGCGGCACTTCGCGGTTTTCCTTCGGGCTCAGGCCTTTCAGGATGGCGTTACGCGCATGCACGATAAACGTCTTGCAGCCGGCGTCGGCCACGGTACCGACGAAGTCGCGCACGAAGTCGTACGATTCGCTGTCGTCGATGCCGATGCGGTGTTTCACGGTGACGTCGATGTCGACCACGTCGCGCATGGCTTTCACGCAGTCGGCCACCAGTTGCGGCTCGGCCATCAGGCAGGCGCCAAACGCCCCTTTTTGCACGCGCTCGGACGGGCAGCCGCAGTTCAGGTTGACCTCGTCGTAGCCCCACTGCTGGCCCAGCTTGGCGCTGGTGGCCAGGTCTGTCGGATCGCTGCCGCCCAGCTGCAGCGCCACCGGATGCTCTTCCTCGTTGAAGCGCAGATGGCGCTCCACGTCGCCGTAGACGAGCGCGCCCGTCGTCACCATCTCGGTGTAGAGCCAGGTGTGGCGCGTGATTTCGCGGTGAAACTTGCGGCAATGGCGGTCGGTCCAGTCCATCATCGGGGCAACGGACAGGCGGCGGGAGGGCAAAGAGGAGGAAGTCATGGTGTCTACAAAAAAAACAGGAGCTGCAAATGACAAACCCGCTGCGCGCCTCACCAATGACGGTGACGCGGCGCAGCGGGCCGGAAGCGGCATGGCCCGCAGGCCATGCTCTACAACAGATTACGCATCACGCGACGCTTTTTTACGCTCGTGCTCTTTCAGGAAGCGCTTGCGCAGACGGATCGATTTAGGCGTGATTTCCACCAGTTCGTCGTCCTCGATGAATTCGACTGCGTATTCCAGCGACATCTGAATTGGCGGTACCAGGCGCACCGCTTCGTCGGTACCCGACGAACGCACGTTGGTCAGCTGCTTGCCCTTGATCGGGTTGACGACCAGGTCGTTGTCACGCGAGTGGATACCGATGACCATGCCTTCGTAGACTGGGTCATTGTGCGACACGAACATGCGGCCGCGGTCTTGCAGTTTCCAGATAGCGTAGGCAACAGCAGCGCCGTCATCTTGCGAGATCAGCACGCCGTTACGACGGCCAGCCATTTCGCCACGGGTGTTATCGACTGGTGCGTATTCGTGGAACACGTGGCTCATCAAGCCGGTGCCGCGGGTCAGGGTCATGAATTCGCCCTGGAAGCCGATCAGGCCGCGCGCCGGGATCAGGTACTCGAGACGCACGCGGCCCTTGCCATCCGATTCCATGTTTTGCAGGTCGCCGCGACGACGGCCCAGTTCTTCCATGACGCCGCCCTGGTTGACTTCTTCCACGTCGACCGACAGGTTTTCAAACGGCTCGTGGCGCACGCCATCGACCATCTTGAACACCACGCGTGGACGCGAAACGGCCAGCTCGAAGCCTTCGCGACGCATGTTTTCGATCAGAATCGTCAGGTGCAGCTCGCCGCGGCCCGATACTTCAAAGATCGTGTCGTCGTCGGTCGGCGCTACGCGCAGAGCAACGTTGGCTTTCAATTCTTTTTCCAGACGGTCACGCAGTTGGCGCGAGGTCACGAACTTGCCTTCGCGGCCAGCCAGTGGCGAGTTGTTGACCATGAAGTTCATGGTCAGCGTTGGCTCGTCGACGGTCAGCATCGGCAGCGCTTCCGGGGTGTCCAGTGCGCACAGGGTCGAACCGATGCCGATTTCGTCGATACCGTTGATCAGGCAGATGTCGCCGGCAACGGCTTCGTCCACCAGCACGCGCTCCAGGCCTTTGAAGTTCAGCACCTGATTGATGCGGCCCTTGATTGGGGTTGCGCCTGGGCCGTTGATGACCAGCACGTCTTGACCAACTTTAACGGTACCGCGGTTGACGCGGCCAATGCCGATCTTGCCGACGTACGACGAGTAGTCCAGCGAGGTGATCTGCATTTGCAGCGGGCCTTCAGGATTGTCGTCACGCACTGGAACGTGTTCCAGGATGGCGTCGAACATCGGCTTCATGTCGCCGCCGCGCACGTCTTCGGTCAGGCCGGCATAGCCGTTCAGGCCCGAAGCGTAAATGATAGGGAAATCCAGTTGCTCGTCGGTTGCGCCCAGCTTGTCGAACAGTTCGAACGTCTGGTTGATGGCCCAGTCCGGACGTGCGCCTGGACGGTCGATCTTGTTGACGATAACGATAGGCTTCAGACCCAGTGCCAGCGCCTTGCGCGTGACGAAACGGGTTTGCGGCATCGGGCCTTCCTGTGCATCGATCAGCAGCAGAACCGAGTCCACCATCGACAGAACACGTTCCACTTCGCCGCCGAAGTCGGCGTGGCCTGGGGTGTCGACGATGTTAATGTGGGTCCCTTCGTACTCAACAGCGCAGTTCTTCGACAGAATCGTAATGCCGCGCTCCTTTTCCAGGTCGTTCGAGTCCATGACTCGGGTGTCGACCGCTTGGTTTTCACGGAAGGTGCCGGACTGGCGCAGCAGCTGATCCACCAGCGTGGTTTTGCCGTGGTCAACGTGGGCGATAATGGCGATATTACGAATTGCGCGTTTTGTATTTGACATGGTCGTAGTAGTTACTGAAAAACTGCGGAGTGCGTACAAGGTGTACGAGATACCCGAATGCTAATCTATTTCCGGAACCGCGTAGTATAGCATGTTGCGTTGCAACGCTATCTAAAAATGCTGGCGGCTCCCGCAGTCGGGGACGGATTGTTTAAAAAAGCGACACTGTTTGAAGAGTGTCGCTGGGTAATATGACGTTGCTGTGACTTATTCGTGTGCCGTGGCGATCAAGCGCTCCGGGGCCAGGATGCTGTATTCCTGCAACTGGCCCGTGCCCAGCAGCTTGCTGTCGTGATACACGCGCACCCTGCCCGGTTCGGCCGGCACGGTGACGTCTTCCTTGCCCAGCGCGATGCGCTGGCCATGCAGGAAACGCTTGGCCAATTCTTCCGTCAGCTGGACGGCGGGAAAACTCGACAACAGCGCATCGACGGGCGCCAGCAGACTCAGCGGCGCGGCATGCGCCGTCAGCTCATCCAAGGTGACGACGCCGTCAAGCGTCAGGTTGCCCACCTGCGTACGGCGCAAGGCGTTCAGATGGCCGCCGCAACCCAAGGCATGGCCGATGTCTTCGCCCAGCACGCGGATATACGTGCCCTTGCTGCACATCACGGACAATTTCAGGAACGGGGCTTCATAGCCGAGGAACTCGAGCTTGTGGATGGTCACCGGGCGCGCTTCGCGCTCCAGGGTGATGCCTGCCCTTGCATACTCATATAAGGGCTTGCCGTCCCTTTTCAAGGCCGAGTACATGGGCGGCGTCTGCAGGATAGGCCCGCGGAACTGCGCCAGCACGGCTTCGATCTGCTCTTGCGTGACGTTGACGTCGCGCGTTTCCAGCACTTCGCCTTCCGTGTCGCCCGTATCCGTCGTCTGCCCCAGGTGCACCAGGGTTTCGTAGGTCTTGTCGGCTTCCAGCAAATCCTGCGAGAACTTGGTCGCCTCGCCAAAGCACAGCGGCAGCAAGCCCGTAGCGAACGGATCCAGGGTGCCCGTATGGCCGGCTTTTTTCGCGTTCAGCACGCGCTTGGCCTTGATCAGGGCATCGTTGCTGGACCAGCCCACAGGCTTATCGAGCAGCAAGACGCCGTCGACCAGGTCGCGCACCCGCTTGATGCCCGGTGGTTTCTTCGGACCCGCCACTGTTATTGCTCGTCCGCTTCTGGTTTGACATCCGGCTCGGCGTCGGCCGCGCGCGTGGCGTTGGCCTTGTCGATCAGGAGCGACATTTCCATGCCACGCGAGGTCGAGCTGTCGTGCACGAAATGCAGCATCGGCAGCGTGTGGATGTGCAGGCGCTTGCCCAGCAAGCCACGGATGAAGCCCGAGGCGGCCATCAGGCCTTCGGTGGTGTTCTTGATGGCTTCCTTGCTGTCTTTCAACATCGTGAAAAACACCTTGGCGTGCGCGTAATCGGGCGTGATCTGCACTTCGGTGATGGTGATCATCGTGCCCACGCGCGGGTCTTTCAATTCGTAGGCGACGATCTCAGCCAGATCGCGCTGGATCTGGTCGGCCACGCGCAAGCCGCGCGCTGGCATGGTTTTGCTATGTTTAGCCATGATTTTATGCTGTCCTAAGTGCCGCAGGGCGCATGAGTCAAACGGTTGCCCGTTGACCAATGCGCCCCACGTGTTTGCGCGGACAACGGTATGTCCGCGCGGTTTTCATTGCTGCTGCGATTACAGGGTACGAGCGATTTCCTGGACTTCGAATACTTCCAGCGTGTCGCCAACCTGAATGTCGTTGTAGTTCTTCAGCGACAGGCCGCACTCCAGACCGGCGCGAACTTCTTTCGCATCGTCCTTGAAGCGTTTCAGGGAGTCGATCTCGCCGCTCCACACCACGATGTTGTTGCGCAACAGGCGGACGGAAGAAGCACGCTTGACCACACCATCGGTGACCAGACAGCCGGCAATCGCGCCCACTTTCGAGACCAGGATAACCTGGCGGATCTCGACTTGGCCGATGACCGTTTCGCGTTTCTCTGGTGCCAACATGCCCGACAACGCCGATTTGATCTCGTCGATCGCATCGTAAATGATGTTGTAGTAGCGAATGTCCACGCCATTCGACTCGGCCAGCTTGCGTGCCTGGGCATCAGCACGGGCGTTGAAGCCGATGATGACCGCTTTCGAGGCGACTGCCAGGTTGACGTCCGATTCCGTGATGCCGCCGACGGCCGCGTGAACCACTTGTACGCGCACTTCGGAGGTCGACAGTTTCTGCAGCGAACCGACCAGCGCTTCTTGCGAACCTTGCACGTCGGTTTTGATGATCAGTGGCAAGTTTTTCACTTCGCCTTCGGCCATCTGGTCGAACATGTTTTCCAGTTTCGCCGCTTGCTGTTTCGCCAGTTTCACGTCGCGGAACTTACCTTGACGGAACAGACCGATTTCACGCGCCTTGCGCTCGTCAGCCATGACGACGACTTCTTCACCGGCAACCGGCACTTCCGTCAGACCCTGGATTTCGACCGGAATCGAAGGACCCGCTTCAGCGATGGACTTGCCGTTCTCGTCCAGCATGGCGCGAACACGGCCATACGAAGAGCCCGCCAGAATCACGTCGCCGCGCTTCAGGGTACCGGACTGCACCAGGATCGTCGCGACAGGACCACGGCCCTTGTCCAGACGCGCCTCGACTACCAGACCGCGCGCTGGCGCATCGACCGGTGCCGTCAGTTCCAGCACTTCGGCTTGCAACAGCACTTGTTCCAGCAGGTCGTCGATGCCCTGGCCCGTTTTGGCCGAGACCGGTACGAATGGCGATTCGCCACCGTATTCTTCCGGCACGACTTGTTCGGCGACCAGTTCCTGCGTCACGCGGTCAACGTTACCGCCCGGTTTGTCGACCTTGTTGATCGCCACCACCAGCGGTACGCCGGCTGCTTTCGCATGGGCAATCGCTTCTTTCGTTTGCGGCATCACGCCATCGTCGGCGGCAACCACCAGAATCACGATGTCGGTTGCCTTGGCGCCACGGGCACGCATCGCGGTAAACGCTTCGTGGCCCGGGGTGTCGAGGAAGGTGATCATGCCGCGTGGCGTATCGACGTGGTAAGCGCCGATATGCTGCGTAATGCCGCCCGCTTCGCCGGAGGCAACCTTGGCGCGACGGATGTAATCGAGCAGCGAGGTCTTGCCGTGGTCGACGTGACCCATGACGGTGACCACCGGTGCGCGTGGCTTGGTTTCGAAGTGTGCGTGTTCGCCCACATCGGCCAGCAGCGCTTCCGGATCGTCCAGTTCGGCGGCGAACGCCTTGTGGCCCATTTCTTCCACCAGAATCATGGCGGTTTCCTGGTCCAGCACCTGGTTGATCGTGCACATCTGGCCCAATTTCATCAAATGCTTGATGACTTCGGATGCCTTGACGGACATTTTGTGTGCCAGTTCGGCCACGGTGATCGTTTCCGGTACGTGCACGTCCTTGACGACGGCTTCCGTAGGCGCCTGGAAGTTCGATTCACGGTCGTCATGGTGCATCGGGCGACGGCCCTTCGCGCCACCGCGCCAGCTGTCACGGCCGCCTGGGCCGCTATTGCCGCGTGGCTTCGGACCACCGGTGGTGCCGCGTTTTTTCGCGTCATCGGACCAGGTGGACGACACATTGGCCGACTTGATGGATTTCTTGTCTGCAACAGCAGGCTTCTTGTCGCCCGGCTTGTCACCAGGTTTCTTGTCAGCAGGCTTGTGCAGCGTGCCTTCCGGCGCCTTCGGCTTGACGGGAACCGGTACGGGTTCCGGTGCCTTGATGGCGCGGCGTGGCGCGTTCATCATGGCCTTGATCTGGGCGACTTCGTCCGCAACGGCCTTGCGTGCGCGCTCGGTGGCTTCCGCTTTGTCAGCGGCTTCCTTGGCGGCAACAGCAGCAGCGGCGGCTTTCTTTTTCGCTTCTTCAGCGGCAGCGGCTTTTTTCGCTTCGGCGGCTGCGTCGTCAACGACAGGCGCAGCGGCGCTGGCGGCAGGCGCGGCAGCAGCTTTGGCAGCCGCTTTCTTCGCTTCCGCTTCAGCTTCTTTCTTCGCAGCCAATTCAGCCTGTTGCGTGGCTTTCGCCTGGGCTTCTTTTTCCGCGTCGAGCTTGGCCAGACGTTCTTGCTTTTCGCGCAGATCGGCTTCCTGGCGGGCGATCAGTTCAGCCTGTTTACGGGCTTCTTCTTCACGGCGCGCCACGTCGGCGGGATCGATCACCGGTGCGGCAGGCGCGACCGGTTCTGCCGCGACCGGCGCAGCTTCGTCACGCTGGACGAAAGTGCGTTTCTTGCGCACTTCCACCTGGATGGTGCGCGACTTGCCGGTGGCGTCAGCCTGCTTGATCTCAGTCGTTTCCTTGCGGGTCACGGTGATTTTTTTCTTTTCTGTGTCAGCCGCTGCGCCGTGTGTGCGGCGCAGATGATCCAAAAGCTTGTCCTTATCATCTTTCGACAATGGATCTGACGTCGAACTTTTCTCGACGCCGGCAGAACGCAGCTGCGTCAGCAGCAAATCTGCAGGCATCTTCAGTTCGGTGGCAAATTGGGCTACGTTGTTACTCGCCATTCAGTCCTCTTTTCTATGTGTCGCGGAGATGATAAAGATACTCAAATTAAGCCTTTGCGGATTCGGCCAGACTCCATGCCTTGGCTTGCAACGCCTTGGCACGATCGTCGTATTTCGAGTCAACCAACTTCATCTCATCGTCGGTCACATCTTTAAATTCACTTGTAATCAGTTCACGCGCACGGTCCGCAGACAAGGCCAGGATTGCGCCAAATTCGTCGTATGCCAGTGCTGCAAATGCTTCAACGGTCTTGATACCAGCCAGACCCAGCTTGCCGGCGGTGATGCGATCCATGCCTTCCAGATTCACCAACGCCTCGTCCATGCCTTCCAGACCCTCTTCCGAAGCGATCGCTTCGGTCACGAGCGCATCACGCGCACGGGTACGGAGTTCATTGACGGTATCTTCGTCAAACGATTCGATTTCCAGCATTTCGGAAATTGGCACGTAAGCGATTTCTTCCAGACTGGCGAAACCTTCTTCCACCAGAATATCGGCCACTTCCTGGTCGACATCGAGCTTTTCCATGAACAGGATGCGCACGGCAGCCGTTTCCTGGGCAGCTTTGTCGGCCGATTCTTCGGCCGTCATGATGTTGATCTTCCAGCCGGTCAGGTCCGAGGCCAGGCGCACATTCTGGCCGGAACGGCCAATCGCGATTGCCAGGTTTTCTTCGTCCACGACGACATCCATCGCGTGTTTTTCTTCATCGACCATGATCGACGACACGTTCGCCGGCGCCAGGGCGCCGATGACGAACTGCGCCGGATCTTCCGACCACAGCACGATGTCGACGCGTTCGCCGCCCAGCTCGCCGGTCACGGCCTGCACGCGCGAACCGCGCATGCCGACGCAGGTACCGATCGGGTCGATGCGCTTGTCGGCCGTGTAGACGGCGATCTTGGCGCGCACGCCGGCATCGCGGGCTGCGGATTTAATTTCCAGCATGCCTTGCTCGATTTCCGGCACTTCCAGCTCGAACAGCTTCATGATGAATTCCGGCGCGGTGCGCGACAGGATTACTTGCGGGCCGCGCATGTTGCGGTCGATGCGCAAGATGTATGCACGCACGCGGTCGCCGATACGCAGATTCTCTTTCGGGATCATCTGGTCGCGTGGCAGACGTGCTTCGATCTTGCCCGATTCGACGATGGCGTCGCCGCGTTCCATGCGCTTGATGGTGCCGGTGACGAGCGAATCGCCGCGTTCCAGGAAGTCGACCAGGATCTGTTCACGTTCGGCATCGCGCACGCGCTGCAGGACCACCTGTTTGGTATCCTGGGCGAAACGGCGGCCGAATTCGACGGATTCGATCGGTTCTTCGATGTGGTCATCGACTTCGATATCGGGAATCTGTTCTTTTGCCTCGAAATGCAGGATCTCCTGATCCGGCAATTGCAGGCCCGCTTCATCGGGCACCACGTGCCAGCGGCGGAACGATTCGAATTCGCCCGTTTCGCGGTCGATCGAAACGCGGATGTCTACTTCACCCTCATACCGTTTCTTCGTGGCTTGCGCCAACGCGAATTCGAGGGCGCCGAAGACGACATCTTTATCGACGTTTTTTTCGCGCGCCAGCGCGTCAACCAATAATAAAACTTCGCGGCTCATGCTTTGCGTCCCTTAAAAACCACCTGCGGCACCAAGCGTGCCTTATCCACATCGGCGAGCGTAAACTCCAACATCGCCGGACCATCCTTACCTTCAAATTCCAACGACAATTTATCGCCCACGGGTTCTTGCAAGATCCCCTGGAACGATTTCCGGTTGTTCGTACCCGGCATCGCCACCATCAGCTTGACGATGATTTCCTGGCCTGCGAAACGGACAAAGTCTTCCAGCTTGCGCACCGGACGATCGAGACCCGGGGAAGAAATCTCGAGACGCTCGTAAGGAACGTTCTCTACCGTCAACACATGCGATAACTGGTGACTCACCGTGGCACAGTCTTCGACCGTGATCGGACCTTTTTCAGCGGCATCGGCGGCGCTGAAATCAATAAAGACGCGCAGCAGTCCGCGCTCGGCACGTTCGACATCAACGAGCTCATAGCCCAGACCTGTAACTGTCTTTTCAATTAATCCCAACTGCTGCAAGAAATTCTCCAGAAATAAGGCCCGTTTTCGGCATGACAGCGCCGCATTGGGCGCCGACAACATGCAAAAACACGCATTCAAGTCATATATGGCTCCTTGCGGAGCCATTACAAACGGTTCAACAAAAAAAAAATGGGCATCTGCCCATCTTCTTGTATTTCCCCAACCAGATGAAAGCACTCCCCACCAAACAACCCTGCGGAGAACTTTTATTAGGCTGCAGATTATAACCTCTTATTAACTTCGCCGCAATGCCGCACACGAGGAGCGGCCCGGCTTACAACAGTTACAAGAGCGCGCACCCGCCGCAGATCGGCAGGCGCGCAAGAAGAAACTCTTCCCGATTAACCTTTGCTGCGGCGGCGCGGCATGCCATCCATGCCGCCGCGATCCATGCCGCCACGCGGCTGGCCGCCGGAACGCGCTTGCCCACCGGCACCACCGCCGGCATTGCGGCGCGGGCCCGTGTTGGCGAAGCCGAAGGCCGTTTGCAGCGGATCGGGCTGGCGCGGACCGCGCTGCGGCGCGCGGCCTTCGCCACCGGGACGGCCTTGACCCTGGCCTGCCGCACGCGGCGGACGGCCCTGGCCTTGCGGCGCGCCTTCGAACGATGCCGACGAACGGGGCTGACCGCCCTGGAACGGACCTTGCGGCTGGCCGCGGCCCGGACCACGCGCTTCGCCTGGACGGCCGGCGCCGCCTGGGCGGCCCTGGCCTTGCGGACGGGCAAACTGGCCTTGCGGCTGACCACGGCGCGGCGCGACGGGGAATGGATCGGCGTTGCGGTTGCTCACATCGATGCGGTTGCCATTCGGCTCGTCATCGCGGCTGGCCTTGCGCGCTTCGCGGCCCTTGGCGGCGCCAGCGGCACGGGGATCGCCCGATGCCGGCATTTTCTTTTCGATGCCGTAGGCGGCCAGCAGGTCGCGCACGGTATTTTCATCCATCTCTTCCCAGCGGCCGCGCTTCAGGCCGCTCGGCAGGGTCATGGCGCCGTAGCGGGTACGGATCAGGCGCGACACGGTCAGGCCGATGGCTTCGAACATGCGGCGCACTTCGCGGTTACGGCCTTCGCCGATCACCACGCGGTACCACTTGTTGATGCCTTCGCCGCCGCCATCGGCGATCTTCGAGAACTGCGCCAGGCCGTCTTCCAGCTCGACGCCGGCCAGCAGCTTCTGGCGCATGCCCTCTTCCAGCTCGCCCAGGGTACGCACGGCGTACTCGCGGTCGATGCCGTAGCGCGGGTGCATCAGGCGGTTGGCCAGATCACCGGAGGTGGTAAACAGCAGCAAGCCTTCCGTATTGAAGTCGAGGCGGCCAACGGCCAGCCACTTGCCGGCCTTCATGGTCGGCAGGCGATCGAAGACGGATGGACGGCCGTCCGGGTCGTTATGGCTGACGATCTCGCCGGCCGGCTTGTGGTAGACCAGCACGCGCGGCGGCTTCTTGCTGACGCGGCGCTGGATCAACTTGCCATTGATGCGCACGTGGTCGCTCGGCAGGATGCGCTGGCCGATGTGGGCCGGTTCGCCATTGACGGACACGCGGCCCGAAATGATCAGGTCTTCCATGTCGCGGCGCGAACCGAGACCGGCTTCGGCCAGCACCTTGTGCAGCTTCGGCGCATCGTCGTCGGACGTCAGGTCGCGGCGCACGGCCACTTTCTGCATGCGGCCCGTGCCACCCTCTTCGCTGTCGAAGGCGTCGGAAGTAACGAACGAGAAGACGGCATCAGCGTCGCTGAGCTTGCCTGGCGCAGCCTGGCGGCCCTTGCCCTTCTTGCGGCTCTTGCCGGCATTCTTGCCGGCGCCCGGCACGTCGTTGCGGGGACCGCGCGGCAGGCGCGGGCCGGACACGAGGTTGCCTTCGGCATCGAACACATCGGCGACAGGCGCGGCAGCCTGCTCGGCGGCCGGCGCTGCGGCAACGGCTTCGGCCGCCTGCGGCGCTTCGGCGCGCGGCGGCTGGCGCAGCGCGCGTTCCGCCTGCACGCCGCGCATCTGGCGCGGACCGCGGGTCGGGCGTGCTTCGGCCGGCTTCTCGGCGGCGGCTTCCGGTGCTACTTCAGCGACAGCGGCAGCGGCCTTGGCGGCGGCGCGGGCGCGCGGCGGACGCGGCGCCGGGGCGGCAACGGCTTCGGCAGCGGCTTCCGCGGCATCGGCCACGGCCTTCAGGGCCGGCTTGGCGCGGGATTTCTTGACGGCAGGCGCAGCGTCGGCGGCGACAGCTTCAGCGACGGGCGCATCGGCGGCCACGTCGGCTTTCGTGCGGCGCTTCGGCTTGGCGGCGGCGCTGTCGCCGGCAACTGCAGCAGCGGCTGCATCGGCTTCGATCTGAGCCTTGGTGCGGCGCTTGGGCTTGGCAACGATGGCTTCGTCGCTGGCGTTTACTGTCTCGGGTGTGTTCGGATTATTCATTCTTCGTTTCTTGGCTGTGCTGACCTGGCGCAGCGTCAACCGTTAGTTCTGGCGCAGGGTCGTGAGTGTAGGCTTCGTCCGTGGGCGAAGCATCGGGGCCGGCATCAAGGCTTGCTGTCACATCTACATCTGTCACAGCCGTATTGCTACCTGCACCAAGCTGGTGGGCAACGTCATTCGTTGCTTTATCAAAATTTTCTTGCAGGGCCGCTTCCAGGGCTTCGAGCCCATTGCCCTGCATCTCGCTGATTTGCTGCAAAGGCGGCAGCTGGGACAGCGATTGCAAACCCAGGTCATCCAAAAACTGCTTGGTGGTGGCCAGCAAGGCCGGCCGTCCCACCACGTCGCGGTAGCCGATGGCGTCGACCCAGCCACGGTCTTCCAGCATCTTGATCGTCTGCGAATTGACGGCAACGCCGCGAATCTCCTCGATATCGCCGCGCGTCACCGGCTGGCGGTAGGCGATGATGGCCAGGGTTTCCAGGGTCGCCCGCGAATACTTGGGCGGCCGCTCGGGCGTCATGCGATCGAGATACATCTTCATTTCCGGGCGACTTTGAAAGCGCCAGCCCGAAGCCAGACTGACGATCTCGATGCCGCGCCCTTCCCACTCCTGCCGCAACTCCTCCAGCAACTGCTTGATCGTGTCGGCACCCACGCCGACGCCGCGCACGCGGCCATTCTCGTCCGCATCGACGAACAGCTTCTTCAAGCTGTGGATCGTCAGCGATTCACGAGCGCACAGCAACGCGGTTTCGAGGACTTTTTTAGCCTCAATTGTATTCATAGCAATTCTGTGCGGATGTGTGTTGCAATTCGTATGCAGAGAAAGAAATCAAAAACGTTCATTTCAACGTAACAGATGGCAGACATCGATGATGACGCCGTGCTGGGTTACTAGTTGAGGCTGTTTTTCCGACGCCTTGGCCGATGCGCGCAAAGCGGGATTAAAGCGGATGCAGTGAAAGTCCTGCCATCCATGGTGCTGGCCTTAAATAACCAGCAATGAAACGAACTCCGGAGCAGCTGCTTTTCCCGTGGCGACGATGCAGCCAGACAGGAGAGCGACAGTCGTCGTTTCATCCAACGATGCCAATTGTACCTGATAAAAAGCGGAAAAGCGCAAAACCGGGCAAAACACATGGTTTACCCGGTCCTGGCACGACACATCGTCCGCTGCCCGCATCACAGGGAGGCGAGTTTCTCCGAGAGAATGGCCGATGCGCCCAGGAAAGCTGGGTACTGCGCCGTGATGACGAAGGTCGGCACTTGCGACACGTAATTGGCGAAGCGGCCCTTGCGCTCGAAGCGGGCGCGGAAACCGGAGCGGTCGAAACGCGCTCCCAGGCGCGGCACGATGCCGCCGCCGATATAAATGCCGCCCAGCGCGCCCAGGGTGACGGCGACGTTGCCCGCCACGGTGCCGAGCATGCAGCAGAACGCTTCGATGACGTCGTCGCACAGCTGGGATTCGCCGGCCAGCGCGCGGCGCGTAATTTCCGCCGCCGGCAAGGCTTCGGCCGGCACGCCCGCGCGGTCGGCCAGGGCGCGGTAGATCAGTTCCAGGCCATCGCCGGAAATCAGGCGCTCGGCCGAGACGTGCTCGTATTCGCGCCAGGCAAATTGCAGGATGCTCACTTCGGTTTCATTGAACGGCGCAAAGCTGACGTGGCCGCCTTCGCTTTGCAGTGCGATCCAGCCGCCGTGCGAGGGAATCAGGCCCGACACGCCCAGGCCCGTGCCCGCGCCGATCAGGCCGATGGCCGTGTTCGGTCGGGCCGTGCCCGCGCCCACCTGGTGCTTTTGCTCGCTCGACAGCTGCGGCAAGGAGCGCGCCAGGGCCGTGAAATCGTTGACCACGTCCAGGGTCGTGAAGCCGCACTCTTCGCGCATGGCGCGGATCGAGAACGACCAGTGGTGGTTCGTCATGCTGAGGAAGTCGCCGTCGACGGGGTTGGCAATGGCGATCACGGCATGGCGCACGGCTTGCCCGCCTGCGGCAGCGATGTGCGGCAAGGCCAGGTAGGCTTGCAGGGCGGCGGACAGGCTCGGGTAGTCGGCACAGGGCAGCACTTCCACCAGGGTGATGTGGCCAGCGGCCACTTCCAGGGCGAAACGGGCATTGGTGCCGCCCACGTCGGCCAGCAGGCGCGGTCCATCGGCAAAGGCGGAAGTCGGCAGTACGGGTGAAGACGAAGCGCTCATGATTTTAAATGATGAAGTGGGACGCATGGGACGCCAAGCTTAAAGGATGAATGCGCCCGGAGGCAAGCAAAGTTTGTAGTTTAAGTACATCAAAACAAGCCTTTATTGGTAGTTCCACTCCAAATGCAACAGGCAAGACCAAAGTTACTCACAAACAATGTTTTATAGTGAGTACTCGCACTCGGCAGGCCCGCCAAAAGCATGCTGCACAGCAGCAGGAATCGCCTGGAAAACAGAGTATGCCGCAGTTTGCGCAAAGCCGCTTTGTATGGCGCGGCGCCGGTGCGGCGCTGCCGTCCTGGCCGCCCCGCGAAGGTGTTTTCGTATTATTACTACCGGTTTAACTGCCCGCCGGCGATGCGGCAGGCATGCGCAAATCAGGAGGGCAAGCCTTCGCCTAGCAGGCTGGCGGGCGCCGGCTGGTCCGAGCGGTAGGCGGCATTCCACGCATCGAGGCCGCCATGCAGGGGCTTGGCCCGGTGAAAGCCGTGCTGGTGCAGCAGCTTGGCCACTTGCGCGGCCGTCACGTCGTTGGGACAGCTGCAATACACGATGATGTGGCGGTCCTTGTCCATGCCGATCATGGCCGGCACGGGTTCCTTGCCATTGAAGAACAAGGCGCCCGGCACGGCCGGCTCCAGCGCCTGCGCCGTGGCGCTGCGCGCGTCGACCATCAGCGGCTCCTCGCCCTGCTCTATGAGTTCGAGCAATTCATCGATGCCGATGCGCTCGATCTGCAAGGCCTGGCGGAAACGCCGGCGTTCGAGGAATTTGTACAACAGGAACAAGCCCAGCAAGGCGGCCAGCATCAGCAAGGCCGTGCTGCCCATGGTGCTGAGCAAATCGAGCACCTGCTGCACGCTGGCGTGAAAGATCACGCCGACGGCGATGCCCGTGCCGCTCCACAGCAGGGCGCCCAGGCCCGCATACAGGAAAAACAGGCGCGGCGGCGTGCCCAGCGCGCCCGACATCGGTGCGGCCACGGTATTGAATCCCGGCACGAACTTGGAGACGATCAGGGCTTTCGGGCCCCAGCGCTTGAATTTGTCTTCCGTCTGGCTGACGCAGTAATCGGGCGACAGCGAGATGCGGCACAGCAGCCGCAGGATGCGCTTGCCGAAATGGCGGCCCGCGCGGAACCACGTGAAGTCGCTGATCAGGCAGGCGCCCAGCGCGGCGGCCAGCACCAGTCCCCCATTCATGTCGCCATCGACGGCCAGCGCCCCCGCCACCACGAGGATGGGGAAGGCGGGAATCGGCAGGCCGAGCTGCTCCACCAGCACGATGCCAAAGACAATCAGGACACCGTAATGTTCGAGCAGGTAAATGAGGTTGGGCATGGCCGCTATCTTACCGTAAAAGCGTGTTTAGATTTGCACGCCCTTCGGTATGGCGCTCAATAAGGTGCGCGTGTACGGATGCACGGGATTGCGGTACAGCTCATCCGAATCGGCCAGTTCCACCACCTGCCCCTTGTGCATCACCATCACCTGGTCGGCGATGTATTTCACCACCGATAAGTCGTGCGAGATGAAGATGTAGGACAGGCCGAATTCATCCTGCAAATCCTGCAGCAGATTGAGCACCTGCGCCTGCACCGACACGTCCAGCGCCGACACGGATTCGTCGCACACCAGAATTTCCGGCTGCATGGTCAGGCAGCGGGCAATGGCGATGCGCTGGCGCTGGCCGCCCGAGAACTCGTGCGGGTAGCGGTGGAAAGCCTGTTCCGGCAATCCCACCTTGTCCAGCAGCCAGTAGGCCTTGGCGATGCGTTCCTTGTCATCGGCGCCGATCTTGTGGATGCGCATGGGTTCCAGCAAAATCTGCCCCACCGTAAAGCGGGGATTCAAGGAGGCGTACGGATTCTGGAAGATGATCTGGATGCGGCGTTTATACGGCAGGTATTCCTTGTTCGGCATGGCAATCAGATCCTTGCCGTGGAACATGGCCGTGCCGCCCGTCGCCTGGTGCAGGCGCAGCAAGGTCAAACCCACCGTCGTCTTGCCGGAGCCGGATTCGCCCACCACGCCCAAGGTTTTTCCGCGCGGCAAAGTGAACGACACATCCTTGACGGCCTGGAATTCGCGCTTGCCGAACAGGCCTTCGCGCGTATAAAAGCTTTTACTGAGGTTATTGACCACCAGCACCGGCTCGTCGCCCGGCGTATAGCCGCGCGTGCGCTGTTTCACCTCAACGCCGGGGCCCGCCTTGCCCTCCATATAATCGGCGATGACGGGCAAGCGCCATGGGCGCTCGTCCAGCGAGGGGCGGCAATGCAACAGCGCTTTCGTGTAACTGTCTTGCGGCGCTTCGAATACCTGGCGCACCTCGCCCGTCTCGCGCACTTCGCCGTGGCGCATGACGATCACCTGGTCGGCGATCTCCCCCACCAGGCCCAGGTCGTGGGTAATGAAGAGCACGGACATTTGATGTTTCTTTTGCAGCGCCGCGATCAGGTCCATGATCTGCTTCTGGATCGTCACGTCGAGCGCCGTCGTCGGTTCGTCCGCGATCAGCAGTTTCGGTTCGCAGGCGATCGCCATGGCGATCATCACGCGCTGCTGCTGGCCGCCCGACATCTGGCTCGGGTAGGCGTCGATCTTCGTGGCCGGGTCGGGTATGCCCACTTCCTCGAGCAGCGCCAAGGTGCGCGCCCTTGCCTGCTTGCGGTTCATGCCCATGTGCTGGCGCAACACTTCGGCGATCTGGAAGCCGACGGTAAACACGGGATTCAAGGACGACATCGGCTCCTGGAAGATCATCGAGATATCCTTGCCGCACATGGTGCGCCGCTCTGCGATCGACAGTTGCAGCAAATCGCGCCCGCCGAAATGGATGCTCGATTGCTTGTCGATGATGGTGTTATCCGGCGGCAATAAGCCCATCACGGCCAGCGAACTGACGGACTTGCCGCTACCCGATTCGCCCACCAGGGCGACGGTGCTGTTGCGCGGCACGTTGAACGAGATGCCCTTGACGGCTTCGAACGTGGTCTTCTTGTCCAGGCGGAAGGTGACGCGCAGGTCGCGCACTTCCAACAGGTTATTCTGGTCCATGAGCAACTCCTATTTCACTTTGGGGTCGAGCGCATCGCGCAAGGCATCGGTAAACAGCGAGAACGCCGTCACCAGCACGGCCATCGCCGTGGCGGCGGCTGTCAGCTGCCACCATTTGCCCAGGATCAGTTCATTTTGTGCCTCGTTGAGCATGCTGCCCCACGAGACGGTACCCACCGGCACGCCAAAGCCGAGGAAACTCAGGATCACTTCCGCCTTGATGAAGCCCACCACAAGGATGGACATCTGCACCAGCGCCACGTGGCTCACGTTCGGGAAGATGTGGGAAAACATCTTGCGCCAGTGCGAGGCGCCGATGGCGTCGGCCGCCATCACGTATTCGCGCGCCTTGTGCTTGATGTATTCGGCGCGGATCAGCCGGTATGGCCCCGTCCAGCCCGTCAAGCCGAGGATCAGCACGATGGTCAGCACGCCCTTTTGTTGCAGCACGGCCGCCACCGTCAAGATCATCAAAATCGACGGAATCGACGTGAAGATGCTGTAGAACCAGTTGAAGAAATCATCGACGATGCCGCCGAAGTAGCCGGACACGGCGCCGAACAAGGTGCCCAGCACGACGGCCAGCAAGGCCGCCACCAGGCCGACGACGATCGATGTTTCGCCGCCCTTGATGGTTTTCTGCAGGATGTCGTGGCCCCACTTGTCGGCACCGAACGGCAAGGTCGCCGCCTTGTGCGCGATCAGCTTTTTCGTCTTGCCCATGCCGGCGCGCAAGGCCGTCAAGTCGTCGGCCAGCGGGTCGGTAACGCCGTACATGTCCACGCCGGCCGATGGGTTACTGCCCATCTGGGCGCGCAGTTCGGCGATATCGTCGGCCAGCGGATCGAGCACGTTGACGGGTGTCGGCGCGCTGCGCTCGTCGGCCAGGGGAATGGCGCCATCGACTGGCGCGTCGTTGTCGGCACCGACAAACGTGGGCGGCGCATAGCTGACGGCCACTTCGTCTTCCCAGTTCGCCGCCACCAGGCCGCTGGCGGACGCCAGCACCAGCAGGAAAAATGCGCCGACCACGGCCAGCGATACCATTGCAATCTTGTCGCCGCGCAAACGGCGCCACGCCAGGGCCCACAGGCCGGGCGATGTATGAGGTTTCGACATCGTCTCTTTCTACTTCAGTTGTACGCGAGGATCGACCGCCTGGTACAGCAGGTCGGTGAGCAGGTTGAAGAGCATGGTGGCGGCGGCAACATACACGGTGATCGCCTTGATCACCGGAAAGTCGCTGCGCTCGACGGCCAGGATCACTTCACGCCCGATGCCGGGGATGCCGAAGAAGCGCTCGAGCAGGAAAGCGCCGATCAGCAGAGCCGGCAAGTTCGACATCACATAGGTAATGATGGGAATGCCGGCGTTGCGCAGCACATGGACCCACATGATGCGGCCTTCCTTGAGGCCCTTGGCGCGCGCCGTGCGCACGTAATCCTGGTTCGCCTCGTCCAGCACGAAGGTGCGGAACAGGCGCAAGGTCGGCGCGATGGACACGGCCAGGCCGATCAGGATCGGCAGGGTCGAATAGCGCAGCAGGTTTTCCCAGAAGCTGTCGCCCCAGCCCTGTACGGGGAACAGGCCCAGCTTGTAGGCGAAGCCGTACTGGAAGACGATGATGTAGACGAGGATGGAAATCGACATGCCCACCGTGCAGGCGATCATCACCATGCGGTCCGTCAGCGAGCCGCGCACGAAGGCGATGGCCAGCGCCAGCGCTACGCCGAAAAACGTTTCCAGCACGGTCAGCGGGATCAAGACCATCATCGACGGCCCCAGGCGCGAGGTGATGATGTGCGACACGGACTCGCCGGTCGCCCAGCTCTGGCCGAAATCAAACGTGACGATCTGCTTGATGAAAATCCACAGCTGTACATAGTATGGCTGGTCGACGCCGAGCTGGCGGCGGATGTTGGCGATGCTTTCCGCACTAGACATCTTGCCGGCCAGGATGTAGGCGGGGTCGCCGCCCACCCAGTTGAACAATATAAACACCAGCAGGACCACGCCCAGCATGGTGGGCAGCATCTGCCACAAGCGGCGCAGGATATAAGCAAACATAATGATTCCTTGTTGTTATAAGCGTCGCTTATTTATTGGCCGAGGCCGCAGGGGCTGGCGTGGCAGACACCGGCGCGCCCGTGCTGTCGATATCCATATACGCCCATTCCTGGAACAGGATAGGGTGCTTCTTGTAGCCGAGCACCGACTTTTGCGCCAGCATGTTGCGGTAGCGCGCATAGCCGATCAGGGCGCCCGCGTTGACTTCCAGGCGGCGCGCCATCTTGTGGAACAGCTCGTCGCGCTCGGGGCTGGCCGGCATGGCCTGGCTGGCCGCGTACCATTTGTCGTACTCGGGGTCCTGGTAGCAGCCGTTGTTGTTCTGGTGCGTGTTGGGGCCGTAGAACAGCTGCATGAAGTTGTCGCCGTCCGGATAGTCGGCCAGCCACGGCGCCGTGCGCGTCTGCATCTTGCACTGCTTTTCCGTCTTCAAGATATCGGAAAAGATCATGCGGTCGTTTTCCATGCGGATGCCCAGCGAGTTGTACGTCTTGCGCCACATTTCCGCCTGCAGCACGCCATTGGCTTCGTTGCGCGAAGCGTAGCGGATCAAGAGCGGTTTGCCATCCGGCAAGGTACGCCAGCCATCGGCGCCCTTCTTGTAGCCGAATTTATCGAGCAGCTTGTTGGCCAGCACGGGATCATATTGCAGCAGGGATTTATAGTGCGGATCGTAGCCGACGACACCCGGCGGTATCGGATAGTCGAGGCGCTTGGCCTGGCCATTCCAGATGATGCGGATTTCCTCATCGATATTGTGCGCCATGGCAATCGCGCGGCGCAGGGCGATCTTTTCCTTGCTGAAACCGCCCAGGGTGGGGTCTTCCATATTCCAGTAGTAATAGCTGATTTCCGGATCCAGCAGGCGCGACAGTTGCACACCCTTCTCCGCCAGCTCGGGACGCAGCTTGCCGTTCAGCAGTGCTTTCGGCGCCAGCGGGCCGTCGAGCCAGAACACGTCCGTGCCACCGCTCTGGAATGACAGCCAGCGCGACTGGTCTTCGATCATCACGGAAATTTCGATGCGGTCGATGGCGGGAATACGCTTGCCCTGCATCTGGCGCACGATGCGCTGGTCGTCCGGATCGTCGCCGGCCATGAAATTCCACGTTTCCGGCAAGTGCTGCGGATTGCGGTTCAGGACGATGCGGTTGCCGCGCGTCCATTCACCCAGGGTGTAATAGCCGGTGCCGACGGGATTCGAGCCCACTTCGCCCTTCACGTCGCCGTATTTTTCCACCACTTCGCGCGCAACGGCGGCCGTCGGCACGTAGGCGAGGATCATGGGGAAATTGAAATCGGTCTTGGTCAGCGAGATGCGCAGGGTGTACGGGTCGAGGATTTCCAGTCCCGCCACCTTCTTGCTGTAATCGAGCTTGTTCGCCTTGGCCGCGTCCTTGGCCAGGTCGTCCAGGCCCACCACCTTGCCTTCGAACAGCCAGCTGTGCGGCGACGCCAGGCGCGGGTCGAACAAACGCTTCCACGAATACACGTAGTCGGCCATCGTCAGTTCGCGGCGCTTGCCGCCGAACGCGGCGTCGGGCGTGTACAGAATGCCTTTTTTCAGGCGGATGGTGTAGGTCTTGCCATCGGCGGACACTTCCGGCATGGCGGCCGCCGCGCCGGGCACCACCTTGACGGGGCGCGCCAGGTAATCATAGGTGTACAGGGTGTCGAAGACGGCCTGCGTGATGTGGTTCGAATACAGGTCGCGCGCGGTGGCCGGATCGAAGCCCGTCTCGGCGGCCGGCAGGATATAGCGCAAGGTTTTGACCGGCGCAGCCGCGGGGGCGGCGTCAACGGCCACGGCCGCCAGCGGCAGGGTGGCCAGGCAGGCGAGCAGCGCCACGCGCCGCATCCATGGTGACTTCATGTAATACCCTTCATCTCGATTATCTGTCGCACCGTATTGGTGCGCTTGTACTGGCTTCCCCCTGGGATACAGGATTCCACCGCCAAAACCAGTCCATCCTCGCAAGATCTATGCCTTGTTCGCGGCCAGCCGCGCCGATGACTTGACGCGCTGGAAAACGCGTAACGATAACGCATATTTTGCATGCCGGGCGAAAAGCCGCGGCACTTGTGCCGCGCGCAGCAACAGCGGCCCGCGCCGCCGGGGAAATTTTCCGCGCCGCAGCATAGCCTGCTCAATGCGGCGCAAAAGCGCATTGGTAGAAACCCTTATGTTCGCGAATGAGCGCACTTTTTAACGGCGGGCAGAAAACGCATAGCGCGGTGCAACATTAAAATAATTGCCAATATAAAAACATCTGAACATTATAAAAAACACTGTTGTTTCCATGATGAAAGGTTACATGTGCGCGTTGACAAGGATTCTCGGCAAGTGGTCTTATCGATTGCGGCAACACAAAATGTGCCGGAGTATCCACAGCGATTGCCGACGCAGCAATCTTTTTTAGACTAGCGACGTTGTGCCTTAAAAACGCCAACCTCGCTTTTTTCGGAGTTTCGAGAATGATGATGGAAACAGTTATGTCCCGCTCCGTACGCCTGATTTTTTCGAGCAGCGTAGCAGCGGTCAGCCTGGGCATGATGGCTGTGCCGGCAATGGCGCAGGACGCCAATGTACAACGCGTGGAAATTACAGGTTCGAGCATCAAACGGGCCACGGCCGAGACCGCATCGCCGGTACAGGTCATCACCCGCGACGACTTGATGAAATCGGGCAAGGCCACCGTCGCCGAATACCTGCAAACCCTGACCGCCGATGGCGCCGGTTCGCTGCCGACGGGTTTCGGCAACGGCTTTGCCGCCGGCTCCACGGCCATCTCGCTGCGCGGCCTGGGCGCCACCTCGACCCTCGTCTTGCTCAATGGCCGCCGCATGGCGCCGTTCGCGCGCGCCGATGACGGCCAGAAGAGCTTTACCGACCTGTCCACCGTGCCGATGCAAATCGTCGAGCGCATCGAAATCCTCAAGGATGGTGCCTCTTCCACCTATGGCGCGGACGCCATCGCCGGCGTGGTCAACATCATCCTGCGCAAGGACTTCGAAGGCCTGACCCTGAAAGGCGACACGGGCATCTCCGGCGACAGCGACGCCAAGCAGCACCGCGCCTCGCTGACCTTCGGCAAGGGCAACCTGGATACGGACAAATTCAACTTCGTCCTCAATGCCGAGTACAGCAAATCGGACATGCTGATGAACAATGACCGCGCCGGCCGCAAATGGATAGGCAAGGCCGACCTGCGTCCGTATGGCTATGCGATCAACACGCAGTTCGCCGGCGGCTACATCAACGGCAACAACGATGCGAATGCCGCGCCGACGGGCCTGATCCGCGACCCCGTCACCAACAACTATGTGTCCCTGCCCGGCTGCGCCAACCTGTCCGTGTCTTCGCCGCAAGATCCGAAGGGCGGCTGCCTGTGGCACCACGACCAGTTCCGCTCGATGCAGCCGAAGATCGAATCGATCAACCTGTACACGCGCGGCACCTGGCAAGTCAATGCCGATACCCAGGTGTATGCGGAGGCGGGCTACTCGAAGCGCGATACGGCCTTCACCCTGATCCCGCCATCGATCACGCCCACCATCGCCTTCCCGCCGAATGCCACCAGCCCGACTGGCGTCGTCAACTACGGTTCCGGCGCCGGCACCACCATCGTGCTGGCCGCCAACCATCCGCAAAATCCATATGGCGTGCCGGTGCGCGTGCGCTACCAGGCCTTCGACGTGGGCGCCAGCACGCGCCAGGCCAACAACGAATTCAACCGCATCGTGCTCGGCGTCAAGGGCAATGCCATGGGCTGGGACTACGATGCCGGCTACACGCATTCGGAATCGAAGCTGCACCTCGATTACAGCAATATGCTGAACATGGCCGTCGTCAAGGATGCGCTGGGCAATCCGAACAGCAAGTATTTCCCTTACTACATCGGTGCGCAGGCGAACAAGAATCCCGCCTCCCTGTACGCAGCCATGGTGACGAACGCCACTTCCGATTCCACCACCAAGCTCGACATCATCGACTTCAAGGCATCGCGCGAGCTGATGCAGTTGCCGGGCGGCGCCATGGGCCTGGCCGTGGGCGCGGAACACCGCCGCGACAAGCTCGACAATCCATCGCTGTCGGGCACGCAGGACGGTTCCATCAACTCCAGCTATGTGGCGGCCAAGGGCGACAGCAAGGTCTCGGCCGTGTTCTTCGAAGTGCTGGCGCCCGTGATCAAGACGGTGGAATTGTCGGGCGCCTTGCGTTACGACAAATATGACCGTTTCTCGTCGACCACGCCGAAGCTGGGCGCCAAGTGGACGCCGCTGAAGACCTTCGCCGTGCGCGGCACGTATTCGGAAGGCTTCCGCGCGCCAGGACCGGCGGAAAGCAATGCCAATTCGCAATCGACGGGCACCTCGACCGTGAGCGATCCCGTGCGCTGCCCGGGCGGCACCCGTTTGCCGGGCGCCAATGCCAGCGATTGCGAACTGCAGGTGGCGGCCGTCAAGATCGGCGACCCGAGCCTGAAGCCGGAAAAGTCCAAGGGCTACACCCTGGGCCTCGTGTGGGATCCGTTCAACGATACCAGCCTGTCGCTCGATGCCTGGAAGATCAAGCGTGAAAACGAGATCAACCCGCTGCCGTACAACGAAGCGGCCGCCCTGCCGACAGCCGTCCGCGCCGACAACAACCTGACCATCAATGGCGTGGTGGTGCCGAACACGGGCACCTTGCTGATTACCAAGGCGCCGTACCGCAACTCCAGCTACACGGAGATCAAGGGTATCGACCTGGATGTCAAGCAGCGCGTGCGCCTGGGCGACTACGGCCGCGCCACGTTCGGCCTGACCTGGACACACATCGCTTCGTGGGTGCGGGCCGAGTCGGCCACCGTGCGCTACCAGTTCGCCGGCACGCACGGCAATTGCGATACATCCAACTGCGCCGGCACGCCGAAGGACAAGATCAACCTCACCGGTTCGTGGGACCTGGGCAACTGGAACGTCAGCGGCGTGCTGAACTACCGTTCGGACATGAAGAACATCCTGTTTGAAGGCAAGCCATGCGCGTCCAAGCTGGCCGACGGCACGCCGGCGCCGAACGGCTGCAAGCTGGCCTCGTTCACCACGCTCGACCTGTCGACCCGCTGGAACGTCAACAAACAGCTGCAACTGTTTGCCTCGATTAACAACGTGACCGACAAGATCGCCCCGCTCGACCCGCTGACCTATGGCGGCATGAGCTACAACCCGATGGATGCCAGCGGGGCCATCGGCCGCTACTTCAAACTGGGCGCCAGCTACAAGTTCTTCTAAGCTGACACCCGTATCCTGACGCAAGGCGGTGAGCAATCACCGCCTTTTTTTCATCCGCGACTGTGGCGCAAGGCACTCATCCACACGCCTATTGCGCCAGCGCAAACCTTACCTGCTGTGCGCCTGTAAAACTCCCTTGCAGGCCACTTGGCCCATGACCAAGCCACAGGAGTGTCAGATGACGCAAACCCGCAGTCCCTCCCCTACCTTGCGCCTGTTGTGCGCAGCCCTGCTCGGCGCGTATGGCCATGCGGCCATGGCGCAGGACACCGGCGCCGCCGGCGAGCCTCCCGCCATGCAGCGCGTCGAAGTCACCGGTTCCTCGATCAAGCGCCTCGTGTCGGAAACGGCGACGCCGCTGTCCATCTTCAAGGCCGAGGATTTCGCCAAACAGGGCTTGACGACGGCCCAGGAAGTGCTCAGCAAGATACCCTCGAATTCCTCCAGCATGGGCAGCGGCAATGCCGTCGGCGGCAATACCAGCGGCTTGCCCACGGGCGGCCAGGCCAGCGCCGACTTGCGCGGCCTGGGCGGCGACAAGACCCTGGTGCTGCTCAACGGCCGGCGCATCGCCAACCATCCGTATGACGGCGCCAGCGTCGACCTGAACATCATCCCGATTGCCGCGCTGGAGCGCGTCGAAGTGCTGCGCGACGGCGCCTCGGCCATCTACGGCACGGACGCCATCGGCGGCGTCATCAACTTCATCACCAAGCGCTCCGTCAACGTCACGAATATCACCGCCGAGGTCGTCGCCCCCGAACACAAGGGCGGCGGCGAGCACCGCATCAACCTGTCGACGGGTTTCGGCAAGCTCGACACGGACGGCTACAATATCTTCGGCGTGGTCGACTACCACAAGCAAAATGTGCTGACCTCGCAAGACCGCGCCTTCTCGGCAACGGGCATCATTCCTTCGCGCGGCCTGTCCATTACCAGCGGCACCACTTTCCCCGGCAATTATTTTGACGCCGCAGCCAATGGCGGCGATGGGCTGGCCGGCAACCCCTACGCAGCCAGCGGCTGCCTGCCGCCGCTGTCGGTGCCGGCCGTGCCGGCCAACGGCACCTGCCGCCAGGACTACACGCGGCAGATCGACGACTTGCCGGCGCAGGAGCAAGTGGCCTTCTTCGGCAAGGGTGCCTTCAAGCTCGGCGGCGGCCATCTGGCGACGCTGGAATACCTGCATTCGGAAAACAAGGTGAAGGCACGCACGGCGCCGCCGCCGCAAACGGGCTTGATCTTGCCCAATAGCAGCAAATACTATCCGGGCAATGCGGGCGGCGTGCCGGCCCAGCCGGGCTTGTCGGGTCAGCCGCTGAGCGTCAACTGGCGCCCCGTGGAAGCGGGCCAGCGGCAGATCGATTCGGACGGCAAGGCGGACCGCCTGGTGCTGGCCCTCGAAGGCGAGCTGGCCGGCTGGGACTACAAGACGGGCCTGAGCCACGCCATCAGCAAGTCGTCCGAGAAATTTACGGGCGGCTATGTGCAGGATGCGGGCTTTGCCGCTGGCGTGCTCAATGGCATCCTGAACCCGTTTGGCATGCAGGATGCGGCCGGCAAGGCTTACCTGGACAGCACCGCCCTGCGCGGCGAGGTACAGAATGCCAAGGTCACCACGACGGGCTTCGACATCAAGGGCAGCCGCGAACTGATGCAGCTGGCCGGCGGCCCGCTGGCCATCGCACTGGGCGGCGAACTGCGGCGCGAAAAGGCCGACTTCAACGTCAACCGCGACATCGCCAGCCAGGCCACCAGCTCCGGCCTGTCCGGCTCGCTGTCGAAGAGCGGCTCGCGCACGATCCAGGCCGTCTTCGCCGAAGTTAACTTGCCGCTGATCAAGGACCTGGAAGTGCAGCTGGCCGCCCGCTTCGACCATTACAGCGACGTGGGCAGCACCACCAATCCGAAGCTGGCCCTGCGCTACCAGGCCAGCAGCGCGCTGGTGCTGCGCGGCTCGGCCAGCACGGGTTTCCGCGCTCCCACCTTGTTTGAAAAGAACGCGCCGCCGTCGAAGAACGATACCAACGATTCCTACGACGACCCCATCCTCTGCCCGGGCGGCGTGCCGCAGCCGGGCGCCAATCCCCTGCGCGATTGCGACTTGCAACAATTCAAGCTGCAAGGCGGTAATGAAAAGCTGAAACCGGAGAAATCCACCACCTTCGCCTTCGGCCTCGTGCTCGAACCCGTCAAGGAAGTCACGGTGGCCATCGATTACTGGAACATCCACCTGAAGGACAAGATTTCCTCGTTGCCCGAGCAATCGATCTTCGGCAACTACGAAAAATATAAGGCCTTGTTCCTGCGCAATCCCGACGGTTCGCCCTACGCCATCCTGGACTTGAACGACAACCTCGGCGAAGTGAAAACCGACGGCATCGACGTCAGCCTGAATGCACGCCTGGGCCGTGGCGCGTATGGCGATTTCAGCGTGTCGGTCGATGGCACGTGGACGCACAAGTATGACTACCAGAACGAGCGCGGCGGCGAATTCATCGCTAATGTGGGCCGCTACGCGGACAACAATCCTGTGTTCCGCTGGAAACATACGGCGGCCCTGAACTGGCGCATGGGCAACTGGGGCGCCACCGTGTCGCAATCGTTCAAGTCCGGCTACACGGACCAGAACCAGGTGGATCCGCAGTTCCGCCACGATGTGCCGTCGTACAGCCTGCTGAACGTGTCGGGCAGCTACGCGTGGAAAGGCTTGCTGCTGACGGCCGGCGTGAAAAACCTGTTCGACAAGGAACCGCCGTTCTCGAACCAGGGCACCTTGTTCCAGAAAGGCTACGACCCGCGCTACACGGACCCGATCGGGCGCGCTTGGTACTTGCGCGGCAGCTATACGTTTTAAGGGAGTAACAGAAGAAAAGACAGACCAGACAGCGCTGGCCAGCGTGTGCCAGCCATGCCAAAGACGGCGCCATCAGCGATGATGTGCGCCGTTTTATTTTACGCATCTGAGCCCGCCTGACAAGGGCTCACGATACTTTATTGCTGAAGGATTACAAAAAAAACAGGGAAATGTTGCATTTCGTCCAAAAAGTCCGCGTGAAATTGACAATCTGAATCGTGAATGTTTTGATGAGGGCCCAGAAAATTTACAGAATTTTCATTGGTGGATTTTCAAAAAGGCAAATAAATTGTTGGCAAGCAACAAGTTATTTCAAAATAATTGCCGCCTTTATCACAATAACAAGGAATTTCAGATGATGATAGAAAATGTAATATCGCGGTCGCTGCGCCTGATGTTTGCAGGCGGCATGGCCCTGAGCATGCACGCCGCGTATGCGCAAGAAACAACAGATGGCACCATGCAACGCGTGGAAGTCACGGGTTCGAGCATCAAGCGCATCGCTTCCGAAGCGTCGCTGCCAGTGCAGTCGTTCAACCAGAAAGACATCAAGAAAACGGGCGTGACCACGGTCACCGACTTCATCCAGCAAATTCCTGCGATGCAGGGCTTCTCCGTAGCCGCCGATTCGGTGGGCGGCGGCGGCGGCGGCGTCACCACGGCCTCGATCCACGATATCGGCGCAGCCTACACGCTGGTGCTGCTGAACGGCCGCCGTATCGCGCCATCCAATTCCGGCACCACCATCGACCTCAATTCGATCCCCCTGTCGGCCATCGAGCGCGTGGAAGTGCTGACGGACGGCGCGTCGGCCCTGTACGGCGCCGACGCCATCGCCGGCGTGGTCAACTTCATCCTGAAAAAAGGCGCATCGCCGCTGGAAATCAATGCCAAGTACTCGCGCCCTGAAGAAAAAGGCGGCGCCAGCAATTCGATTTCCATCAGCAAGGGCTTCGGCGACATCGACGAAGACGGCTACAGCATCTTCGTGTCGGCCAGCCATGACGAACAAAAGTCGCTGAAAGCATCGCAGCGCAGCTTCGCGAAAAGCGGCATCATCAATTTCAACGATCCGAAGACCGGCAAGGCATTGCAATTCATCAACGGCTCTTCGCGCTCGGCCCCTGGCAATGCCACGGTCGATTACAAACGCACCGATGCGAACGGTAATGTGGTCATCAATCCAGAGACCAACAAGCCCTTCATCGACAACGTCAATCTGAACCCGTACGCCCTGGCCCATGGCGGCAAATGCGCCGCCAGCAACATGGATTTCTATGGCGACGGCAACTGTTATTTCGATTCGCCATCGACCATCGAAATCAATCCCGAATCGAAGCGCGATTCCATCTTCAGCTCGGGTACCGTCAAACTGGGCAAAACCGGCTTCCAGGGCTTCTATGACCTGGCCTACACGGAAGCGCGCATCATCGCCAGCATCGCGCCGTATCCTGCGGATTTCTCGGTGCCCGTCGGCTCGCCGCTGTTCAACAAATATCTGGCGCCGAACCTGACGCCGGCGCAACTGGCCAACGCCACGGACGCCATCGCCAAGTACCGCCTGTCGGAAATGGGCAACCGCGTGTACGACTACGGCACCAAGGCTACCCACATCGTTGCCGGCGTCGATGGCAATGCATTCGGCTGGGACGTCAACTCGGCCGTGACCTACTCGAAAAACAAGCAGACGCAGAAATACGTCAGCGGTTTCCCGCTGGCCGACAAATTCGACGCGCAAGTAGCCGCCGGCAATATCGACCCATTCGCCTACCCCGTGGGTTCCATGCCGGACGCCATGCGCCAGGCACTGCTGGGCACGGGCTTCAGCGGCACCTACAACACGCAAACGGTGGAAATGAAGGGCGTCGACGGCCGTGCCTCGCGCCCCGTGTTCTCGCTGCCGGGCGGCACCGCCATGCTGGGCGTGGGCGCCGACTACCGCAACACCTCGTTCAAGGTACAACAGGCGGACGTCGCCAAGCAGGCGCAGATCCTGTTTGACAATGCACAAGTCGACAGCGAATACGCACGCGACAACGCGGGCGCATACGCCGAACTGATGCTGCCGATCTCGAAGAAACTGGAAATGACCGGCTCGCTGCGTTATGACCAGATCGGCGCCATCGACGACAAGCTGACGGGCAAGACGGTAGGCAAGAAGGAAAACGCCACCACCTGGAAAGTCAGCGGCAAGTATTCCGCGACCAAGAACGTGATGTTCCGCGCCGCTGCCGGCACCGGCTTCCGCGCCGCCAGCATGCAGGAAATCGCCGGTCCGCTGGAAGACTGGGGCGTCACGGGCGGTAACTACCAATGCCCGTTGACGGCAGCAAACGGCATGGGCGGCCATCCGCTGGCCAGCTACTGCAGCGGCGTGGGACGCCAGCAGTTCGAAGCCTTCCAGGGCGGCAATCCGGACCTGAAGCCGGAAACGTCGAAGCAATGGAGCATCGGCACCGTGTTCGAGCCGATCGACAGCCTGTCGATGTCGTTCGACCTGTGGAACGTGGAAATCCGCGACCAGGTGACTGCCGTGTCGGAAAGCCTGATCTTCAACAATCCGGCCAAGTACGCCAACCTGTTCACCACCAAGCACATCAGCTCGACGGGTAAGGACGTGCTGGCTATCAAACTGCTGCCGATCAACATCGGCAAAGTGGAAAACCGCGGTATCGACTACGACTTCACCCACAAGATGAAGCTGCTGGACGGCCGCCTGACGAGCCGCCTGATGGGTACCTACCTGCTGCGTTCGCGCTACACGACGCCGGGCACCGATGATCAATGGGAAACCAGCCTGAATCGCTACGGTTCGAACGACAAGGTCAGCTTCCGCAACATCATCCGCGCCACCACCACGTATGAGACGGCCAAGTTCACGCATACGCTGAGCGCCAGCTACCGCAATGGCTATATGGACAAGGAACAGACGGCCGACGACTGCGCCGTAATCGTGGCCGGCAGCCCTGGCGAATGCTATGGCATCCAGCTGGAAGTGCCGAGCTATACCACCTTCGACTTCCAGACGGCTTACCGTCCGATGAAGAACGTGGAAATCACGGGCGGCATCCTGAACCTGTTCGACCGCAATCCGCCGTTCACCCTGCGTAACACGGGTTCGCATCAAGTGGGCTACAACCCATCGTACTCGAGCGCCCTGGGCCGCCAGTTCTATGTGAGCGGTTCCTACAAGTTCTAAGCTTCCTGTCAGCTGAAAACTGAAAAAGCCCGGAAAGCTTAGCTTTCCGGGCTTTTTTTCATGCTGCGCGCCACCTTATTCCGCGTCGCCCTGCAAGCGGCGCTGCTTGACGGCCGCCGCCAGGTTTTCCAGCACGGCCACGCTGGCGCTCCAGTCGATGCAGCCGTCCGTGACGGATTGGCCGTAGATCAATTCCTTGCCCGGGATCAAATCCTGGCGCCCCGCCACCAGGTGCGACTCCACCATCACGCCGACGATGCGGCCATCGCCGCCGGCCACCTGGCTGGCGATGTCGGCGCACACGGGGATCTGGTTTTCCGGTTTTTTCGAGCTGTTCGCATGCGAGGCGTCGATCATCAGGCGCGCCGCCAGTCCCTGCGCCGCGATGGCCTTGCAGGCCTCGTCCACGCTGGCCGCGTCATAGTTCGGGGTTTTCCCGCCGCGCAAGATGATGTGGCAATCCTCGTTGCCGTTGGTCGAGACGATGGCCGAGTGGCCGCCCTTCGTGACGGAAAGAAAATGGTGCGGCTGCGAGGCGGCCTTGATGGCTTCCACGGCGATTTTGACATTGCCGTCCGTGCCATTCTTGAAGCCGACCGGGCACGACAGTCCCGAGGCCAGCTCGCGGTGCACCTGCGACTCCGTCGTGCGCGCGCCGATGGCGCCCCAGCTGATCAGGTCGGCGATGTATTGCGGGCTGATGACGTCGAGGAACTCGGTACCGGCCGGCAAGCCCAGCTCATTGATATCGCGCAACAGTTCGCGCGCCATGCGCAAGCCGTCGTTGATGCGGAAGCTGTTGTCCATGTACGGGTCGTTGATCAGGCCCTTCCAGCCCACCGTGGTGCGCGGTTTCTCGAAGTAGACGCGCATGACGATTTCCAGTTCGCCCGCGAAACGCGCGCGCTCCTTGACCAGCAGGCGCGCATATTCCATCGCCGCCTTGGTGTCGTGGATGGAGCAAGGCCCGATCACCACCATCAGGCGGTCGTCCTGGCCGTGCAGGATACGGTGCAGGGCAATGCGGGCGCTGGCGGCGGTCTGTTCGGCTTGCTCCGAGCAGGCGAATTCGCGGATCAGGTGGGACGGCGGGGTCAATTCCTTCATTTCGCGAATACGCAAATCATCGGTGCGGGGCATCATTTTCTCCAAAATTTAAGGAAGGGTAAAACATCTGGGTAAAAAAAAACCGCCATCAGTGGCGGTTTTTTAGAATTTGCTGGGATCTCGTTTTTTGCTGCTACGTGAACCGACCGCTACTCCACCGCCTTTGGGTTGGAATTGCTAAAGTAAAAATAAGCGGTAAAAAAGTGGCGAGCGAACATGCGAGTCATCCGTAAGTGATGAACGACTATAAACCTAAATTGCGCGGGTTGGCAAGCATATTTGTCGGCAAAGCCGCATGTCGCCGCCGTTTTAAACTGAAAAATACCTCAAAAAGCATAAAAAGTTGCGCGCTGCCGATGTGCACCGGCGGGCGACCAACGCTGTGGCCGCCGTGGCGCGCACGCCACGCCAGCCCGTTTTGACGATGGTAAACGGCGCACTACTGATGTAGATCGAATGCCGGCCGGGCCGCACGGCCAAGACTGCAAGCTGCACCTCACCTTTTTCCGTCTGACCTTGGAGAATCGCATGATCTACAAAAAATCCGCCCATCCATCCCTGCTTTCACCACCACGCATGGGCCTGGCCCTGGCCAGCGCCCTGTTCGCCCTGCCCGTCCTGGCCCAGGAAGCGGCCCCCATTGCCCGCGTGGAAATCACCGGTTCGAACATCCGCCGCGCGCAGGCGGAAACGGCGTCCGCCGTGCAAACCCTGAACGCGGCCGACATTGAAAAATCGGGCAAGTCCAGCGTGGCAGAACTGCTGCAGACCCTGGCTGTCGACAACCAGGGCTCCGTGCCCACCACCTTCGGCAACGGCTTTGCCGCCGGCGCTTCCGGCGTGTCGCTGCGGGGACTGGGCACGGCCTCGACCCTGGTGCTGCTGAACGGGCGCCGCGTGGCGCCGTATGGCCTGGCCGACGATGGCCAGAAAGTGTTCGCCGACCTGAACATCATTCCCCTGGAAGCGGTGGAACGGGTGGAAATCCTCAAGGATGGCGCCTCGGCCATCTACGGTTCGGACGCCATCGCGGGCGTGGTCAACGTGATCCTGCGGCGCGATTACCAGGGCACGGCCATCAAGGGCAATTACGGCAAGACGAAGGAGTGGGACGGGCGCGACGCACGCGCCGCCATCACGCACGGCTTCGGCGACATCGACAGCGACCGCTACAACGTGCTGCTGAACCTCGAGTACAGCGAAAAGGCCGCCATCTGGAACCGCGACCGGGCCGGACGGGGCGCCGTGGGCCGCAGCGACTTGCGCGACCTGGGCTTCAGCGCGCAGGAAACCCTCAGCGGCGCGGGCGCCATCACCACCAACAACGCGGCCGGCAGCGCCGTCAACGGCAATGTGCGCAATCCCGACACGCTCGATTACTACAACCGCGGCAATCTGGCCGGCGTGGGTTTTACGCGCACCTTTCCCGCCGCCGCCTGCGGCAACTTCACCACGCATCCGCAGGGCGACCCGGGCGGCGGCTGCCTGACCGATGCCGCGCAGCAATACGGCCAGATCCAGCCCAAGCAAAAGAATATCAATTTCTTCGGCCGCGCCGCCTGGCAACTGACACCAGCGCTGCAAACGTATGCCGAATTGAACCTGTATCACAGCGAATCGAACTCGGCCACCACGCCCTCGACCGTCAGCGGTTCGGTCGGCTATCCGGGCGGCCCCGTCAGCAATGCGGGCGTGTCGCTGGGCGCCAGCCACCCGGACAACCCGTATTTCGGCACGGCGGCAAGGCTGCGCTATCTCGCGGCCGACGTGGGTCCGCGCCTGTCGGAAGTGGACTCCACCTTCACGCGCTTTGTCGCCGGCATCAAGGGTACGGTGGCAGGCTGGGATATCGACAGCGCCTTGCTGTACTCGCAAAACAAGGTGTCGAACGAACTCAACGGCTACCTGCAGCGCGACGTGGCCTTCGCCCTGCTCAACCCCACCGCCACCAATGTGGAGCGGGCCAGCCTGAATCCCGCGTATGCGGCCTTGCCGGCCGGCAGCCTGTGGCGCATCGCGGAAAACGCGGGCCTCAATTCGCCCGAACTGTACGCGGCCCTGTCGCCGCGCATCTCGAACGATGCCAAGACGCATATCGCGCAGATCGACTTCAAGGCCAGCCGCGAGGTGGCCAAACTCGACGGCGGCGGCCTGGGCGTGGCCGTGGGCGCGGAATTCCGCCACGAAGCGACGGAACTCAAGCCCACCACGGGCACGGAACGGGGCAATATCATCGGCCTTGGCTATTCCGCCTACAAGGGCAGCCGCAACGCCTCGGCCATCTATGCCGAAGTGCTGGCGCCCGTGCTGAAAAACCTGGAGCTGTCAGGCGCCCTGCGCGCCGACCATTTCACGGACGTGGGCAATTCCTACACGCCGAAAGTGGGCGTGAAATGGACGCCAGTGCGCGAACTGGCCCTGCGCGGCACCTTCGCCAAGGGTTTCCGCGCGCCCAGCGCGGCGGAAAACGGCGTCGGCGGCCTGGCCGCGTTTGCCACCGCCAGCGATCCGCTGCGCTGCGCGCTGGGTGTGGAAGTGGCATGCGATCCCGCCTCTATCGCCGTCATCACATCGCCCAATCCGAAACTGTCGCCAGAGCGCTCGCGCAGCTATTCCGTGGGCGCCGTGTGGGACCCGCTGCCGCGCAGCAGCATTTCCGTGGACCTGTGGCAAATCCGCCGCAAGAATGAAATCAACCAGGAGCAAACGGACACCGCCATCGCGGAAGGCCATGTGGCGCGCGACCCGTCCACGGCCACGGGTATTCCCGGCGATCCCGGCGCCATCACGGCCGTGCTGGCCAACTATGTGAATTCGGCGCAAACGACGGTGCGCGGCATCGATATCGACGCGCGCCAGCGCTTCAACCTGGACAGCGGCTACGGCAGCCTGACCTTCGACCTGAAGTGGACGCACCTGTATAAATGGCTGCGCACGGAACAGGATGGCACGCAGCGCGATTTTGCCGGCACGCATGGCAATTGCGATGTATCCAACTGCATGGGCACGCCGGACGACCGCATCAACCTGGGCGCCACCTGGGAACGCCAGAACTGGCGGGTCACGGCCAACGTCAACTACCGCGCGCCGCTCGACAACGTATTGTTCAAGAATGATCCGGACGGCTGCGCCACGCATTTCGCCGACGGCACGGACGCGCCGCGCGGCTGCCGCATCGCCTCGTTCACCACGGTGGACCTGACGGCCCGCTGGCTGGCCACGCCCAAGCTGGAAGTGTTTGCGACGGTGCAAAACCTGTTCGACAAGATCGCCCCGCTCGATCCACTGACCTATGGCGCCACGGGCTACAACCCGCTCGACTACGCGGGCGCGGCGGGACGCTTCATCAGTGCGGGGGTGAAATACAAGTTCTGAAAAATCGGGAGCGTAGGTCGGATTAGCGGGGCGCAGCCACGCGTAATCCGACAACCGTGTTGACGCGGCCGATGATGTTGGCGTGTTGGTGGTGTCGGGTTACGCGCTTTGCGCTAACCCGACCTACGCGAGCGCCATGTCAGAGAAAGTAGGCCGGATTGGCCCGGAGGGCGTAATCCGACAATCGCGTTGGCCTCACAGTATCCAAAAAATCAGGCCGTGCCGCCGACCGTGATGCCATCGAGGCGCAGGGTCGGCTGTCCCACGCCCACGGGCACGCTTTGCCCCTCCTTGCCGCACACGCCCACGCCCGAATCGAGGCGCATGTCGTTGCCGATCATGGAGACGCGGTTGAGCACGTCCGGGCCGTTGCCGATCAGGGTCGCACCCTTCACCGGGTAGCTGAGCTTGCCGTTTTCGATCATGTACGCTTCGCTGGCCGAGAAGACGAACTTGCCGTTCGTAATGTCGACCTGGCCGCCGCCGAAGTTGACGGCATACAAGCCGTTTTTCACGGACGCGAGAATTTCGCCCGGGTCCTTGTCGCCGCCCAGCATATACGTATTCGTCATGCGCGGCATGGGCAGGTGGGCGAACGATTCGCGCCGTGCATTGCCCGTCACGGGCATTTTCATCAGGCGCGCATTCATCGTGTCCTGGATGTACCCCTTCAGGATGCCGTCCTCGATCAGGGTCGTGCACTGCGTCGGGTTGCCCTCGTCGTCGATATTGAGCGAACCGCGCCGGCCAGCCAGGGTGCCGTCATCGACCACGGTGACGCCCTTGGCCGCCACGCGCTCGCCGATGCACCCCGAAAACGCGGACGACCCCTTGCGGTTGAAATCGCCTTCCAGGCCATGGCCGATCGCTTCGTGCAACAGGATGCCGGGCCAGCCCGGCCCCAGCACGATGGTCATGGGACCGGCGGGCGCCGGGCGCGCTTCCAGGTTCACCAGCGCCGAATTGACGGCGTCGGCCGCGTATTGTTCCAGTACGGCATCGCTGAAATAGTCATAGCTGAAACGTCCGCCCCCACCGGCCGAGCCCGTTTCGCGGCGGCCGTTCTGTTCCGCGATCACGGTCAGCGACACGCGCACCAGCGGGCGGATGTCGGCCGCCAGCACGCCGTCGCTGCGCAGCACCAGCACCACGTCGTACTCGCCGGCCAGGCCTGCCATCACTTGCACGACTCTGGGATCTTTCGCCCGCGCCATCTTTTCCACGCGCTCGAGCAGCTGCACCTTGGCCGTGGCATCGAGCGAGGCGAGCGGATCGTTGGGCAGGTACAGCGAGCGTCCGCCCTGCGGTTGCATCCGGCCGGCGATCTTGATTCTGCCGGCGCCCGCGCGCGCAATCGTGCGCGTGGCCGCCGCCGCTTCCAGCAGAGCCCGCTCGGAAATATCGTCGGAATACGCAAAGGCCGTCTTGTCGCCGGACACGGCGCGCACGCCCACGCCCTGGTCGATGGAAAAGCTGCCCGTCTTGACGATGCCCTCTTCCAGGCTCCAGCCTTCGCTCTTGGTCGATTGGAAATACAGGTCGGCATAGTCGACCTTGTGCGTAAACATCGTGCCCAGGGCTTTCAGCAGCTTGTCTTCATCCAGGCCGAACGGCGTGAGCAGGATATCGCGCGCCACGGCAAGGCTGGACAGATTCGGTTCAAATGGCTTCATAGCTTTGCACTCATTATATTCAACTCATTCTCAGTACCTGACAGAAGCGTAGCGAGCGGCAGTGATTTGTGGCCGAGAAGCGCAGCCGTGCTTGAGCACGGTGAACATCGCAGGCCGCAAAGCGCGACGCGCAGTAGCTTATGTCAGGTATCCTCACATCGTGCGGTGCGCCAGGGCTGGCAAGGACTCGCGCACGCCAGCCAAAAACACCAGGTCGATCTCGCCGCTGACCACGCCCTCGCCTTCGGGCAACACGGCTTTCACTTCGCCCCACGGGTCGATCAGCATGCTGTGGCCCCAGGTGCGTCGGCCGTTCGGGTGCAGGCCGCCCTGCGCCGAGGCCAGCACATAGCACTGGTTTTCGATGGCGCGCGCGCGCAGCAGTACTTCCCAGTGGGCGCTGCCCGTCGTGTGGGTAAACGCGGCCGGCACGACGATCAGTGCGCAATCGCCCATGGCGCGGTACAGTTCGGGGAAACGCAGGTCATAGCAGATGGACAGGCCGACCCGCCCGAACGGCGTCTCGATCGAGCGCACCTGCGCACCGGGCACGATGGTACGCGATTCGTTATACGACTCGGCGCCGCGCGTAAAGCCGAACAGGTGGATCTTGTCGTAACGGCCGGCCGGCTCGCCTTGCGGGTCGTACACCAGCGTGGTGTTCAAGACCTTGCCCTCCTGGCCGGAAATCAGGGGCAAGGTGCCGCCGATCAGCCAGATGCCGTGCTGGCGCGCCATCTGCGCCATGCCGTCCTGGATGGGGCCGCTGCCTGGCTGTTCCGCATGGGCCAGCTTGTCCGTTTCCTGCTTGCCCATGATGGCCCAGTATTCGGGCAGCACCACCAGTTGCGCGCCAGCGGCAGCGGCCTGCGCCACCAGGCGGCGCGCCGTGGCCAGGTTGTCTTCCACGGACGGCGAGGAAATCATTTGTATTGCTGCAACTGTATGCATCATTGCCACCTCTTCTCCATTCGAACGCCGCGCCTATTTCGCCACAGCCTCCGCCGCGGCAGCGGCAGGAGCGGCGACAGGTTCCAATTTACCACCATCGAGCTTGGTCACGACGGGCGATTTCCACGGGCCGGCGATCTGCATATGGTAGGTGAGCGCCTTCATCACGGGGGCGCGCAGGAACAATTGCGCCAGGAAACTGCCCAGGCCGATGACGGGGTTGACGGCCAGCGCGTACACGAGCGGCCCCGTGCCCAGATTAAATTCCGGGATCACCACCACGTGCAGATTCGTCGTTTCATTGGCGATATCGGCCGTGCCATCCATCAGCACGGTGGCCGCCACGCCATGCATCTTGAGGTTGTCGGTGGTCACCACGCCCCGCTTGATGCTGGCGTTGGCCGTGATGCCGTCGAAGGCCAGGCCTTCGGAAAACACGTCGTGGAAATCGAGTTTCAGCAAGCGGGGCAAGGCTTGCAGGCTGAGCACGCCCAACAGCTTGGCCGCGCCCGGGTCCTGCTTGAGGAACTGGCCCGATTCCACGTTCATTTCGATCTGTCCCGACAGGGTGGGAATATCGAGCGAATATGGCAAGCCGTTCCAGGCGATGTCGCCGCTCAGGCGGCCCTTGCCGCGGCGCACCGTGTCGGCAAAGCCGAAGCGGTCGAGCAGCTTGCCCGCATCGACGATATCGAGGCCGAAACGCAGGCTGGTCGTGCTTTGCCCATCCTTGATGACCCATTTGCCGCTGCCGCTCAGCGCCCCATCGGGGTTCGACAATTGCAGCTTGCCCACGCGCCACTCGCGCCCGCCCGCCGCCATGGTGTTATAGGCCTGCAACTCCAGCCGGCCGATCTTCTTGTTGAACAGTTCAAATTGCTCGGCAACAATATCGAGCGAGGGAATCGACTGGGCGCCGCTCTTACCTTCCAGCAAATTCTTCACGTCATTGGCGGCCGACTCCGGAATGATCAGCGACGACAGGCGCGCCGTCATCTTGCCCAGGCCGGACGGCGTTTCCAGCCACGTTACATAGCCGGACACTTGTTTCGCATCAATATTGGCTTGCCACACATCCTTCTGGTGCGTGGCGCCGACCACCACGTTTTCCAGCTTGCGCTCGCCCAGCATCAGTTCGCTGGCACGCGCCGCCATCATGTCCGGCACCACGTATTGCGCGATATCGGGCGCATCGTCCGCGCTGCCGCCCGCATCGGCTGGCGCCGTGGCGCTGCCGGCGATCTCGCTGCCGACGGCGATCCAGCTGTCCACGTCCAGGGTTTTCATGTTGACGTTGAGCATCATGCCGCTATCGGGTTCCGGTGCCGGCACGTTCACGCCGATGCCGCCGCGCACCAGGCGCCAGGCATCCTTGCCCTGCTTCTGGCGCTGGTAGCGGGCGGCGATGCCGGAGCCCAGCGCGATGCGGATATCGTCCGTGCGCAGGCCCGCCCCGTTGGCCGCATTGCCCGTCAGGGTGAATTTCACGGGCAGGCTGTCGCCGGCCGGCTTTTTCAGGGGAGCGGGGAAATCCAGGCCCAGGCCCATCAGCGGCGACTCGACATTGACCACCACCTGATGGTCGCGCGCCGTGATCAGGCCGCTGTAGCGCGCGCCGCCGTTCAAATGTTTCGCCAGGCGCTGCAGCACGGGCGCCGGATACGTCTTGCGCAAGCCATCGATGGTCATGTTGCCGGCCAGTTTCACCTGGATGGAACTGTCCGGCTGCGTGCCGCCCGAAATGGCCAGCGGGCCGCCCAGCAGGCTGCCGTTCAAGCCATTCAGGTTGACGCCCTTTTCGTTGAATTCGATCTTGCCCTGCGTACCCAGCACAGGCGGCATGTCGTGGAACAGCACCACGTCGTTGCCCGCCAGCTGCAAGCTACCCTGCACGGTCGACTCGAGCATGCGCTCGATCGGCAAGTGCAATTTGAGGGCCAGTTTGGCGTTGCCCGTCGCCGTCGTTTCATCCGTGAAATGCTCGATCCAGCCCAGTACGGGACTGGCCGTCACGTACTTGAGGAATTCCTGCATCGGGCCGGCCGCGTTGCCGTCGATATCAAGCAAGGTGTCGAAGACGGTCAGGTCGGGGATCACGGCTTTGACATTCGTCAAGGCCACGCCGCCCGTGGTGGCCGTGTCGCCGCGAATTTCCATGCGCGCCCGCTCGAACACGAAGCTGCCCTTGATCTTTTCCGCCTGCGGCCACAGCGGCGCCTTGCCCGCCAGCGGGCCGCTTTCCGCAAATTCGCCGGGCGCATAGTTCAGGGTGCCATTCTCGATCTTGCCGGCCACGCGGAAGTCGCCGCGATTGCGCTGGGCGGGCGTGTCGGCCTTGAAGGGGAAATGTTCGAGCTCGCCGCGCAGGCGCAGGCTGACATCGTGCGCCATGCCGCCTTCCAGCGCGCCCGTCAGCCAGTGGCGCAGGTGCTCGGGCGTTTGCAGCGGCAGATAGCGGCCGATGGTGTTGATCTGGAAATTGTCGATCGTGCCCGTCAAGTCGACCTGGCCCAGGTTCTTGCCGTCGAGCGGCATCCGGTGCGTGCCTTGCAGGGCGACGCGCAAGCCTTGCTGATTGAAATCAAGCTTGTCCAGCTCGACCTGCAGCATATTGGCCGCTTCCAACGTCCAGCGCGCCTGCATCGTGAATTGTTCGAACGGCAAGACCGGTTCGCTCAAGTAGGTGGGCAATTGCAGCACCAAGTCCTGCGCGTCGATGCTGATGCTGCCGCCCTTGTCGTTGGCGTCGATGCTGCCGGTGAGCTTATCGAAGCCGGGAATGGCCGGCGCGGCGGCCTGCGCGGGGCTGCTCGCCGTCTTCGCCACGGCCAGGCGCGCCGGCTGCGCATTCAAGCCCAGGTCGATGAGTTTGCCACGCAGACGGTAGCTGGCGGGCGTGGCCATCTCGCCCTCCCATTGCGCTGAAAAATCCTGCAAACGCCCGCGCGGCGCCAGGGCGTCGAGGCGCTGGCGCTGCTGCTCGCCCAGCGGCAATTTGTCGGCCAGCGCGGCCAGGGTTTGCAAATCGAGCGACTTGGCCGTGATTTCCGTGCGCGCCGGCTTGCGTTTGGTGGCGGCGACAAAGCGTTCGGACAAGGTCGTGGGCGGCAGGCTGAGGCCATCACGGGTTTCCACCGCGAAATTCGTCAATTCCACCTGATGCCCGTTCGCGCCAAAGGTTGGCTTGCCATCGGGCACCTGCGCCGACAGCTCTTCTTTGGCCGAAATACGTCCGCTGACCGACAGCAAGTCGAGCGGCGCGATATGCTCGCCCAGCTGCGCCTGCACATCGGTCAAGCCCACGTCGGCCGTGAAGCCGGCCAGGCGCGCGTGATCCAGGCTCAGCCAGGCGCGCAGGGCGCCCTTGCCTTGGCTCAGCTCGAACGGGTAATCGAGGTAGCGGCGCCAGGCGGCCAGGTCGGCGTTTTTCAGGTCCGCATACAGCTCGCCCTTCCACATCGACACATCGGAGATGCGCGTGCTGAAAGGCGGATGCGTGAAGTGAGCACGCACATCGATGGGAGCGGCCAGACTGGCGGGCGGCGTGGCCTGCAAGCCCAGCCGGTGGCTGCGCCAGCGATTGCGCAGCAGCAAATTGACCTGGGACAAAGCCAGCTCCGGCGTGCCGCGCGCCTCGTCCGTCCAGCGCACCTTGCCGTCGCGGATGATGATGTCATGCTGCGACAACAGCCAGTCGGCGCCCTTGCCATCGCTGCCTTGCGTGCTGTCGATCAATACCCCGGCCACGTACAGCTTGCCATCCTTGCTGCGCCGCACGTCCAGGTCGGGCCGCGTGATTTCCAGGGTAGTGAAGCGCACGGAACCGAGCACGCTCCACCACGACACGGTGGCCGATATGCTCGGCAGGCTCAGCGCCTGGCGGCCCGCCTGGTCGCGCAGGGTCACGTCGCCGAGGAAGAGATTGGGCCGCACACCATGCCAGGAGGCATAAATACGCGCGATGCTGACAGGGTTGCCCAGCGCGCGGCTGGCCGCCCGCTCGATATCGCCTTTGTAATAATCGATATTCGGCAGGATCGCATAGCGCAGGAATAGAAACAGCACGGCGAAGGCGAAATACGCGAGCAGCACCAGTTTGATGGTAAAACCCAGCACATGATGGGTGGCCAGATTGGCCATGCGATAGGCGGCACGCAGCCGCTGCCAGCGCAGAGCCAATGGCATATGTTCTGTCACGCTTGCTTCTGGCGGTTTTTGCATCAATAAGCTAATAAACTGGCCCGGCGTCAAATAATGGCAAAAATCGTCTGCATTCGTGGTGCGCGCCTGCATCCTTGCGCTTGCGTCTGAGCAAAGCCTCCCTTACCATCGTTCGGAAGAGCACGCACTGCCGGCGGCTTAGCGCCAGCGGCACAATTTTACCGCATCCCCCGCCGTTCGCAGCCAAGTTAAACAAGAACATGCACGCAGCATCCATGAGACCCTTACCGATACCATGAGCACACAGCCTTTGATCTCCGCCTCCCGTTTCTACCAGCGCTGGCTGGACGCCGCCCCCGAGCGCGCCGCGCAGGTAGCGCAACTGGTGCGCGCGCCGCTGGACGGGCTCGACTTTGCCGCGGCGCTGGCCGGGCAGGCGAACGCCGCCACACCGCCGCTGCCGCCCGAGCGGGCCATGCGCCGCCTGCGCAACCTGCTCGTCTGCGGCCTGATCGCGCGCGATCTTGGCGGCCAGGCAGACTTGCATGAAGTCGTCACGGCCATGACGGGCTTTGCCGATTTCGCCATCCGCACGCATGTGGACGCCATCATGGCCGAGATGGTGGCCCTGCACGGCATGCCCGTGGGCGAGGAATCGGGCGAGGAACAGGCCTTGATGGTGCTGGCGATGGGCAAGCAGGGCGGCGGCGAGCTCAACGTCTCGTCGGACATCGACCTGATCTTTGTGTATCCGGAAGATGGCGACACGCAAGCAACCTTGCCGGGCCAGCGCAGCCTGTCCAACCACGAGTTTTTCATTCGCATGGGCAAGAAACTGATCGCCGCCCTGGCCGAGATCACGCAGGATGGTTTTACTTTCCGCGTGGACATGGCCTTGCGCCCGAATGGCAACTCGGGTCCGCTGGCCGCCAGCCTGGGCATGGTGGAGCAATACCTGATCGTGCAAGGCCGCGAATGGGAGCGCTACGCCTGGGTCAAGGCGCGCGCCGTGACGGGCAAGCCGGAAGACATCGCCTCGCTCGACGCCATCGTGCGGCCCTTCGTCTTTCGCCGCTACCTCGATTTCGGCGTCATCGACGCCATCCGCACCATGCACGGCCAGATCCGCGCCGAGGTCAACCGCCAGGAGCGGCTGCACCCTGACCGCAGCAACAACGTCAAGCTGGGCCGCGGCGGCATCCGCGAAATCGAATTCCTCGCGCAAGTGTTTCAATTGATACGCGGCGGGCGCGACGCCGAACTGCGCGAGCGTTCCACGCGCGCCACCCTGCGCACGGTGGCGGACAAGGGGCTATTGGAACCGGCCATCGTGGAACAACTGCTCGCTTCCTACACTTTCTTGCGCAACCTGGAACACCGGCTGCAGTATCTTGACGATGCACAGACACACACCCTGCCCGCCAACGAGGCCGACCGCCTCACCGTGGCGCAGATGATGGGCTTGCCCGACACGCCCACCCTGCTGGCCCAGCTGGAAGCGCACCGCGTGTTTGTCGCCGGCCAATTCGACGAAATGTTCAGCGACAAGAGCAGCGGCACGCCGCCGGCCGACACGGGCATCGACCCGCAAACCTCGAACGACTGCGCCGCCTCGGACCAGCAGGAAGCCATCGAGGCGCGCTTTGCCGCCCTGGGTTTCCATGAACCCACCGCCTGCGCGCGCCGTTTGCTGACCACGTGGCAGGCGCCCCGGCTGCAATCCCTGCCCGAGGCGAGCCGCACGCGTTTGGTGGCCCTCGTCAATTCCGCCCTGCCCCTGATCACCGATTGCTCCGTTTCCAACGGCAACGCCAGCCAGCTGGCCACCCTGGGCCGGCTGCTCGATTTTTTAGAGGCCATTGCGCGCCGCTCGGCCTATCTGTCGCTGCTGACGGAATACCCGCATACGCTCGAGCGCGTGGTGCGCATGGTGTGCGCCAGCGGCTGGGCCGCCACCTTCCTCACGCAGCACCCGATTTTGCTCGACGAGCTGCTCGATGAACGCATCCGCAACACGGTGCCCGATCCAAACGCGCTGGCGCTGGACCTGCAGCGCCAGCTCGACGACGCCCCCGGCGACACGGAGCGGCAGATGGATATCCTGCGCGAAATGCACCACGCGCAGCTGTTCCAGTGCCTGGCGCAAGACCTGGCGGGCGACCTGAGCGTGGAAAAACTGGCCGACTACCTGTCGCAGCTGGCCGACATCATCGTCGCTGCCACCGTGCAAGCCGTGTGGCAAACGTTACCGACACGCCACCGCGACGTGCCGAAATTCGCCGTGATCGCGTATGGCAAGCTGGGCGGCAAGGAACTGGGCTATGTCTCGGACCTCGACGTCATCTTCCTGTTCGATGACGACGACCAGGATGCGCCCGGCCTGTACGCCAAGCTGGCGCAGCGTTTTATTACCTGGATGACCTCGCACACTTCGGCCGGCATCCTGTTCGACATCGACATCGCCCTGCGCCCCGACGGCGCCTCGGGCATGCTGGTCTCCAGCGTGCAGGCGTTCGAGCGCTACCAGAGCAGCGCGGCCTGGGTGTGGGAACACCAGGCGCTCACGCGCGCACGTTTCTGCGCCGGCGACGTCAGCATCGGCAAGCATTTCGAACGCATACGCGACACGATCTTGCGCAAGGAACGTCCGGAAAACGGCCCGCTCAAGGGCGAAGTGGTGGCCATGCGCAAGAAAATGCTCGATGCCCACCCGCCCCGTCCCGGCAGCTTCGATCTGAAGCAGGATCCGGGCGGCATGATCGACATCGAATTCATGGTGCAATACCTGGTGCTGCAGCATGCGGCGCAGTATCCGCAACTGACGGCCAATTCGGGCAATATCGCCCTGCTGCGCCTGTGCGGCGAACTGGGGCTGATCGACGCCGGTCTGGCCGCTTCCGTCGCCGACGCCTACCGCGCGCTGCGCAAGCTGCAGCACCAGCTGCGCCTGCAGGGGCAGGACCTGGCCCGGGTGGAGCCGGAACGGGTGCGCGTGCATGCGGACAATGTCATGCGCCTGTGGCAAGCCATCTTCGGCGCCGCAGCCTGAGGCCGGCCCGGACATGCCGCTCCATTACCTGTCGCGCCTGAGCGGATCGGCGCGCGATACGCAAGCCAATCTGCAGCTGGGCTGCGTGCTGGCGCTGGTGGCCGGCGCCGTGAATGCGGGCGGCTTTCTCGCCATCGGCGGCTATACCTCGCACATGACGGGCATCGTCTCGGGCATGGCGGACGACCTAGCGCTGGGCAACATCACGGTGGCCCTGGGCGCGCTGGGCGCCTGGCTGGCCTTTGTCAGCGGCGCGGCCGTCACGGCCATCATGGTGAACTGGGGCAAGCGGCGCCGGCTGCACAGCCAGTTTGCCGCCAGCCTGCTGCTGGAGGCGGCGCTATTGCTGCTGTTCGGCCTGGCGGGCAACTACCTGGCGGCCATGCCCGACGTGCTGGGTCCCGTCACCATCCTGCTGCTGTGCTTTGTCATGGGCTAGCAAAACGCCATCATCACCAAGATTTCGGGCGCCGTCATCCGCACCACGCACGTGACGGGGCTGTCGACCGACATCGGTATCGAACTGGGCAAGATGGCGTATTACAACCGCAGGAAATTGCCGGATCGCGTGGTGAAGGTCAACCGGGGCAAGCTGCGAACGCACAGCCTGCTGATCAGCTGCTTCTTCATCGGCGGCGTCAGCGGCGCATTGGCCTTCAAGCACATCGGCTTTCCCGCCGCCACCATCGTCCTCGCCGGCGTGCTGACTTTACTGTCGGGCGTGCCCGTGCTGCGCGACTTGCGCCTGCTGTGGCGCTTTTACCGGCGCCGCCTGCACGCCTGGCGTTAGCAGGAATATTTTTCTTTAAGGCAATAAATTACTGATTTTAATGCTAATATTTTTCTGCGCCTGGCCGGTTCACCATGCCTGCCGTGGCGGCCTTTTGATACGACACCCTACCGTTGTCCCATTCTGAAAGCGAGAAAAATGATTTCCATTAAAAAAGTCCTGTTTGTCTTTGCCGCCGCCGTCGGCATCGCCGCCTCGTTCTCCAGCACGGCCGCCGTGCGCGCGTGGATTCCGTCGGAAAACTGCGACTACATCCTCAACATGTGCTACCAGGGTGTCGAGGCATCGTGCGAACAGTGGCGCAACCAGTGCGAACCGAAAGAGTAAGCGCAGGCAACAGACGAAAAAAAACGCCCAGGCAACTACCTGGGCGTTTTTTCTTATGCGGTCAAAAAATTACTTGGCCGACATCAGTGCTACGGTGGTGTCGAGCATGCGGTTCGAGAAACCCCACTCGTTGTCGTACCACGACGATACTTTCACCAGACGGCCCGAGACCTTGGTCAGGGTCGAATCGAAGTTCGACGAAGCCGGGTTGTGGTTGAAGTCGATCGAGACCAGCGGTTCGGTCTGGTACGTCAGGATGCCTTCCAGGGCGCCTTCCGACGCGGCTTTCATCAGCGCGTTGACTTCTTCCACGGTGGTGTCGCGCTTGGCGATGAAGGACAGGTCGACCAGCGACACGTTGATGGTCGGCACGCGGATGGCGAAGCCGTCCAGTTTGCCATTCAGCTCAGGCAAGACCAGGCCCACGGCGGCGGCAGCGCCCGTCTTGGTCGGGATCATGCTCATGGTAGCCGAACGGGCGCGGCGCAGGTCTTCATGCATCACGTCGGACAGCACCTGGTCGTTGGTGTAGGCGTGCACGGTGGTCATCAGGCCCGTTTCGATGCCGATGGCATCGTTGAGCGGCTTGACCAGCGGTGCCAGGCAGTTGGTGGTGCACGAAGCGTTCGAGATGACGGTGTCGGTCGATTTCAGTACCGAGTGGTTCACGCCGAACACGACAGTCGCATCGACGTCCTTGCCGCCTGGTGCCGAGATGATGACTTTTTTCGCGCCGCCCTTCAAGTGAGCCGAAGCTTTCTCTTTGGTGGTGAAGAAGCCCGTGCATTCCAGCACGACGTCCACGCCCAGCTCGCCCCATGGGATTTCAGCCGGGTTGCGCTGTGCGAACACGCGGATCGGATCGCCATTGACGATCATGTTGTCGCCTTCGACGGTGACCGTGCCCGGGAACTTGCCGTGCGCGGTGTCGTAGCGGGTCAGGTGGGCGTTCGATTTGGCATCGCCCAGGTCGTTGATGGCAACGATCTGGATATCCTGTTTCTTGCCGCCTTCGTAGAAAGCGCGCAACACATTACGGCCGATGCGGCCGTAGCCATTGATTGCAACTTTGATCGTCATACTCTGCTCCTGATTAAAAAAGAAGGTACATGCACGCCCCCGGCGACAACATCGCCAGGACCGTTAAAAATCAATATTAGCCAGCGATAACGGCTTTCACCTTGGCGACGACGTTCTCGACCGTGAAGCCGAAGTGCTTGAACAGCACGCCAGCCGGCGCCGATTCGCCGAACGTGTCGATACCGACCACGGCGCCTTCCAGGCCCACGTATTTGTACCAGAAGCTGGTCACGCCCGCTTCGATGGCCACGCGCGGCACGCCCTTCGTCAGCACGCTGGCCTTGTAGGCGGCGTCCTGGCGGTCGTACACGTCGGTCGACGGCATCGACACGACGCGCACATTGATGCCTTCCGAGGCCAGCGCGCTGGCGGCGGCGACGGCCAGTTCCACTTCGGAACCGGTGGCGATCAGGATCGCCTTGGCATCGGCCACGTCGTTGAGCACATAGCCGCCGCGGTAGATGTTCTCGATCTGTTCGGCGCTACGCTCCTGGTACGGCAGGTTCTGGCGCGAGAAGATCAGCGTCGACGGGCCATCCTTGCGGCGCACGGCGGCGCCCCAGGCGGCAGCCGACTCGACGGTGTCGCACGGACGCCAGTTGTCCAGGTTCGGGATCAGGCGCATCGACGAGACGTGCTCGACCGATTGGTGCGTCGGGCCGTCTTCGCCCAGGCCGATCGAATCGTGGGTAAACACGAAGATCGAACGCAGTTTCATCAGGGCAGCCATGCGCAGCGCATTGCGGCTGTAGTCGGAGAACGTCAGGAACGTGGCGCCGAACGGGATGTAGCCGCCGTGCAAGGTGATGCCGTTCATGATGGCGCTCATGCCGAATTCGCGCACGCCGTAGTTGATGTGGTTGCCAGGCTGGCCCGAACGCACGGCCACGCACTCTTTCCAGTTGGTCAGGTTCGAACCGGTCAGGTCGGCCGAGCCGCCCAGGAATTCCGGCAAGGACGAGGCCAGCGCCTGGATGGCGTTCTGGCTGGCCTTGCGAGTAGCAATGTTTTCTTTCTTCTCGACGCAGGACGCGATGGCGGCGCTCAGGGCCGCTTCGAATGCCTGTGGCAGTTCGCCTTGCATGCGGCGGGTCAGTTCAGCGGCTTGCTGCGGGAATTCGCGGCTGTAGGCGGCGAAGCGCTCGTTCCAGTCCGCTTCCAGCAGGGCGCCTTGTTGCTTGGCATCCCAGGCCGCGTACACGTCGGCCGGCATCTCGAACGGGGCGGCATCCCAGCCGATGTATTCGCGCACGGCAGCGATTTCCTTGTCGCCCAGCGCGGCGCCATGGACCTTGTCGCCGCCTTGCAGGTTCGGCGAACCCTTGCCGATGATGGTCTTGCAGCAGATCAGGGTTGGCTTCGATGCGGTCTTGGCGGCGGCGATGGCGGCAGCGACGGCGGCCACATCGTGACCGTCGACGGCGCGGATGACGTTCCAGCCGTACGCTTCGAAGCGGGCCGGGGTGTCGTCCGTGAACCAGCCTTCGACTTTGCCGTCGATGGAAATGCCGTTGTCGTCGTACAGGGCGATCAGTTTATTCAGGCCCAGGGTGCCGGCCAGCGCGCACACTTCGTGCGAAATACCTTCCATCAGGCAACCATCGCCGACGAAGGCGTAGGTGTAGTGATTGACGATGTCGTGGCCAGGCTTGTTGAATTCAGCGGCCAGCAATTGCTCCGACAGGGCCATGCCGACGGCGTTGGCGATGCCCTGGCCCAGCGGGCCGGTGGTCGTTTCTACGCCTGGCGTGATGTCGACTTCCGGGTGGCCCGGGGTTTTCGAATGCATCTGGCGGAAGGCCTTGATGTCCTCCATCGACAGATCGTAGCCCGTCAGGTGCAGCAGCGCGTAGTGCAGCATGGAGCCGTGGCCGTTCGACAACAGGAAACGGTCGCGGTTCTGCCATTTCGGGTTCGCGGGATTGTGGCGATAGTGACCGCTCCACAGGGCAACTGCGATCTCGGCCATGCCCATCGGCATGCCTGGATGGCCGGAATTGGCCTTTTGTACAGCGTCCATTGCCAGTGCGCGGATCGCATTGGCCATTTTGGTAGTCGGGAGCGTAGTTGTCATGATGGTGTGGGTCAGTCGCGAGTTTGGGATTCGTTTGCAACAGCGCGGACAGGGAAGCCGGCTGCTTTCTGTAGTCAACTATTTTACCAGACTGGGGGGCTGCAAATTAGAATTGCGGCGTACTGGCCCGCCAAATGGCTATACTTTGACGTCTTTCCACCCCACTTACCCCCCGTTGAGGATTTGCATGCCGCGTTTTTTCTGCCCCCAGCCGCTCGTCGCCGGCGCCATCGTCTCCCTGCCGGAGGCTGTCGCCCACCATATCCAGGTCGTGCGCCTGGCGCCGGGCGACGTCATCACCCTGTTCAATGGCGAAGGCGGCGAAGTGCAGGCGAGCCTGGTGGCGGTCGCCAAGCGCAGCGTGACGGCGCAAATCCAGGCGCACGTGGCGCGCGAGGCGGAACTGCCGTATGCCGTGACCCTGGCGCAGGCGTTGCCGGAAGCGTCGAAAATGGACTGGATCATCGAAAAAGCCATCGAACTGGGCGCGGCCGGCATCGTGCCGCTGGCGGCGCAGCGCTGCGTCGTGCGCCTGTCAAGCGAACGGGCCGAGAAGAAACTCGCGCATTGGCAAGCGATCATCGTGTCCGCATCGGAACAATGCGGACGCAACCGCCTGGCGCAGCTGGCGCCATTGCAGGATTTCAATAGCTGGAGCAGTCAGCAAGATTTACATAAACGCATCATCTTGACGCCGCGCGCGGAGCAGTCGCTGGCCGACTGGGCGCGCCACCAGCCGCCGCAGGCGATCACCGTGATGGTGGGACCGGAAGGCGGGTTTTCGGACGCGGAAGAAAAAGCGGCCCTGGCCGCCGGCGCCATCGGCCTGTCCATGGGCCCGCGCATCCTGCGCACGGAAACGGCAGGCCTGACGGCGCTGGCCACCCTGGGCGCCTTGTGGGGCGGGATGTAAGCCAGCGTACGACGGCCGGGCACCGAGCGTGCCGCCAAAACAAATGCCCCGCAAGCTTTGCAGCTTGCGGGGCATTTTACTGGCATGACTGACCATGCCTTTGCTATATCCATCCGTGCATCCCGGCCTCCGCTGGCTGACGACTGTCAACCAGCAAGGAGGGAATCACATCAGAACTTGTGGCTGTACTGGGCCGACAAGCGCACGGTGCGCGGGTTCGAATACGCATTGACCATGCCGGCGGTAGGGCTGACGGCAGTACCGGCGGCGCTGGTGTTGTAGGCCTCGTCAATGGATTGCGCCACTTGACGGTTGGTTGCGTTCAGCACGTCGACTTTCAACACGATGCCTTTGATTTGCTCTGGCTTGTAGATGAAGTTCAAGTCCAGACGCATTTCCGTTGGCAGCGTGCCGTAAGCGCCACGGCCGTTCGGGCCCGTTGGGCACAGGAAGAAGATCGAGCCGTATTGCGACAAGCCCAAGCCCTGTTGATCCATGGCAGCTGGGATATTGCAAGTACGCGACATCGGACGGCCCGTTGCTACCAGCAAGTTGCCACCGACGCCAAACTGGCTCGTGAACTCATAGTAGCCGTAGGTTTTCAACTGATGCGTACGGTTGTTCGGCAACAAGCCGCTGCCGTTGATCATCGTTTCAGGGAAATCCCATCCCGAGCTGAAGCCCACGTCGGCCTGGCCGTTATCCGACTTGGTCTGGCCTTCCTGATTGCCTTCGCTGCGCGACCAGGTGTAGTTCATCTTGCCATACCAGCCGTTGCGCATCGGATGTTCCAGCATGAATTCCAGCGCCGTGTACGTACGCTTGGCTTGTTCCGGGAAGCCAGCATCGGCAGCCGTAATCGTCACCGCGCGTTGCGCACCGTTTGGTCCCACCGGGATCATGAAGGTGTTGTCCTTGCCTGGATTGAACAGGGCGCCGTTCCAGCCATGGTCGTCGAAGTACTCTTTTTCAGCGCCCGTCAGCTTGGCCGAAATGGCACGTGGATCCGAGTAGTCATCGATCGTGTTTTTCAGCTTGCGATAGGTGAACTTGATACCGCCGTTGAAGTCAGGCGTCAGCGCCTTCTCGAAGCCCAGGTTGATCTCGTCCTGGAAGTGGGCCTTCAAGTTGGTCGATGCCAGTTCATTGGCGCGTTTTTCCTGGCCAAACTCATTGTTAGCCGACACGACATTGCTGATCGGGTTCAAGCCCAGCGGCGCACCGGTGGTTGGATTGACGCCGGTATAGGTGTAGAAGCGGTCGGTGTTCAGCGAAGCGCCAGCAAAACGTACGGCCATGTTGGCAGGCAATTGCATGAAGTAGCGGCCAGCCGTACCGAAGACTTTCAGGGAACCGTCGCCATACACATTCCAGGCCGCATTCAGGCGCGGTGCCAGCATGTTTTTCTGTTCCACGAAGGTTTCGCCGATACCGTTCATGTTCTTGAACGATTCATTGCGCAAGCCCAGGGTCACGACCAGGTTTTCGGTGGCTTGATAGCGGTCCTCGATGTACTGCGCCGACTGCTCGACGGTCGGAGTGGAGCCGCCGCGCTGCAGGTTTTCACGCACGTAGTAACCTTGGGTGCCGTAACCGCCGCCAGCTGCCGGCGACATATTGTGGCCAGACAACACCGTGTTCGGGTTGGTTTTCAGGTACGTCCAGGTACCGCCGCCAGCCGCTTCCGTGCCGTTCAGGGCATTGATCTTGTTGTGGTCAAGACCGCCGCGTATCGTATGCTGCTTGGCCAGTTTGTATTCCAGGTCAAGGCGATAACCGCGGTTGGTGTCTTGCGCACCGTCGCGCAACAGGGCCGAGCTGAAACCCTGCACCTGGCTAGGCTGGTAATTCACGCCTGGCACCTGGTTGTCCGGGGAAGCAACGACAGGACGCAAGCCTGGAATGTAGCCGAACGGATTTTGCTCGCGTTGCGTCTTGGCCTGGCCGATCAGGGCCTGCACGGTCAGATCGTCGGTCACATAGCTGGTCAGCTTGAGGATGTCGATGTTGGAACCCTGGGCTGCCGCCAGCGCAGCGCCGGTGGCATTCAGGAACAGCACGCCTGCCGAATAGTTCTTGAAGCGGGCGCCGCCGTTCTGCACATAGCCGCGCTGCTTGGTGTCGTAGTTGAAGCCGTAGTATTGATCGTTAACATTCGACTCGTCCGAAATATGCGTGTATTCGAGACGGTTGTTGTCGGTGATATTCCAGTCGATCTTGGCGATGTAGCGCGGCACCTCGGACTTCTGTACCAGCCAGCCGGTCTGGTTGTTCACCGTGCTGGTCGATGCCAGGCGCGCCGTTTCGCGGTCCATCTTGGTAAACTCACCGCCCAGATAGATGAACAGCTTGTCCTTGATCAACGGGCCGCTGACATAGGCGTTGTAGACCTTCTCGGTCAGCTTGTCGCCTTCGCGGTAGTTGTAGATCTTGCCATCCGTCTTGGGATTGGCGCCCGTATTCGGGAACATGATGTTCTTGGCCTTGCCGCGCAGCGAATCAGGCGCGTAGGTGAAGCCGGCACCGAATTCCCAGTTATTCGTACCGCTCTTGGTGGTGATGTTGACCACGCCACCCGTTGAACGTCCGAATTCCGCGCCGTAGCCGCCGGTGATGATTTGCGCTTCAGCAATCGAGCCGAAAGGCAGGGAAGAGTAGCCAACCTGGTACAGGCTGTTGGTGACGGGGAAACCGTTGATGTACGCCGCATTTTCCGATGCGCTGGAACCGCCGAAGCTGGCGGCATTGTTGCCGTAGCGCGAGTCGGCGCGCGTGGTGCCGCCTGCCAATTGCACGATGTTGGCGACCGTTGGCGCCAGCGGCAGGGTAGCCAGTTCGCGCGAATTGAAGGAAGAACCGGAATTGGAACTGGTGACATCGATCGCGCGGCGGCGGCTCGTCACGTTCACGGTTTGTACTTGCTGCAGCGCTACTTCGCTTTCCTGGCCGATGCGCACTTCCACATCCTGCGTGCTGACGACGGAAGAACCTTTCAGCAGCGTGACTTTGTAGTTACCAACTGGCAGGGAAGTGATGCGGAAAGTACCGCTGGCATCGGGTGAAATAGTCCGCTTGAAGCCGTTGTCAACACCGACGATCTGCACCGACGCGCTGGCATCTGGCGCAATCTTGCCGATGATGTTGCCCGTGGCATTCGACTGTGCCATTACCGCTGGAACAATCGCAACGCTCAATACCGATGCGCTGAACGCGATCGTTAATGCACGTGCTATTACAGTTTTTCTCAACATGTCATTCCCTATTATTTATATGAGCGCAGTATTACTGCTTTGGTAAAGGAGTTTTTCACTCACGCTTATGCGTTTTTGAACGCTTTTTACTCTCATCGCCTTGCTATCCCGCCACACAAGACATCCTCTCGGTCCATTTTGCATACGCAAAATAAAACAGAATGACACATCGGAACATATTGAAACAGACTGGTCAATAAAATTAGGAAAACTGTTCTGTTGACGCAACACTTCAATTTATCCGGGAAATAGGCGAGCGGAAACGCGTCCAGGCTGAATGAAAACATCCGCGGACGGCAATCAAATTTACTTGGAATGCCTGCAAACAGTGGCTTTGCGCCAATGGAATTAGAAAACTGCCGGAAGAACTCGTTCTAAAAAAGATGAATATAAAAGATCTCGAAAAATAAATGACGCACAGGACGTCATTATTTTTTCGAGACGAGGCGGAATATATTACGAAGCCACTCCGCAATAGATCAATCAGACTTTTTTATGAATGGATCTATATAAAATAAATTCCTCGCCATAATCTCAAAACAAAATCCCGCCCTCCATTGAGAAAGCGGCAGCGGCAAGATTCAGCGCTGCTCATTTCCTGGAATGCGAGCGGAACAAAGATACAGAATTGCGCCTGCAAGAAACAAAACACTATCAAATCACACGCAATGGCAAGGCGTCAACAAAATCAAGCGACCACAACAAAAAAGCAACACAAATCTGCCTCAAAAATAAGGGGAGGATTTGCGTGCCCCAACAAGGGGCGGAGAATGCACCGGAAGGGCGCCGGTTCGCACCAGTTTGTGGCAGCCGGAAAACGCCGCCAGATCGCGGTACGGCACTGCGGCGACAAGGTGCGCAGACGCCCGCCCCCAAAAAAAGTCCCTGCAAATGAAGCGGCAAGCGATGTGGAGGTAAAATAGCGCCCGGCTGCCCGCACGCGGCACCACACACTCTCCGCTAGATACGGAGCCCGGCAATTTCTAAAAATACACACCATGTTGCGACTCAACGAAGTAAAACTCCCCCTCGAACACGACGAGGCGGCTCTGCCCGCCGCCATCCTGGCCCGTCTCGGCATTGATGCCGCCGACCTGCTGGGTTTTACCGTCTTCAAGCGCAGCTACGACGCGCGCAAGCGCAGCGCCGTGGTGTTGATTTACTCGCTGCATGTGGACGTCAAGAATGAAGCGGCCGTGCTGGCGCGCCTGGGCCACGATATCCACCTGATGCCCGCGCCCGACACCGACTATAAATTCGTCGCCGGCGGCGAGCAGTTAGCCGGCCACAGCAATGAACCGCGTCCCATCGTCATCGGCACGGGCCCCTGCGGCCTGTTCGTGGCGCTGATCCTGGCACAGATGGGCTTGCGCCCCCTCATCCTGGAACGGGGCAAGCAGGTGCGCGAGCGCACGGTCGACACCTTCGGTTTCTGGCGCAAGCGCGAACTGAACCCGGAATCGAACGTGCAGTTCGGCGAAGGCGGCGCCGGCACTTTTTCGGACGGCAAGCTGTACAGTCAGATCAAAGATCCCAAGCATTACGGCCGCAAGGTGCTGACGGAATTCGTCAAGGCCGGCGCGCCAGAGGAAATCATGTATGTGAGCAAGCCGCACATCGGCACTTTCCGCCTGGTCAAGATGGTGGAAGAAATGCGCGCCAATATCGAACAACTGGGCGGCGAATACCGCTTCAGCAGCAAGGTGGTCGATCTTGACATCGTGCCGGGCGCCGACGGCGGCCAGGTGCGCGGCGTGGTGCTGGACAATGGCGAAACCATCGCCAGCAACCACGTTGTGCTGGCCATCGGCCACAGCGCGCGCGACACCTTCGAGATGCTGCACAAGCGCGGCGTGTACATCGAAGCGAAACCGTTTTCGATCGGTTTCCGCGTGGAACACCCGCAATCCTTGATCGACAGCTGCCGCTTCGGCCCCAGCGCCGGCCACCCGATCCTGGGCGCGGCCGACTACAAGCTCGTGCACCACGCCAGCAATGGCCGCTCCGTCTACAGCTTCTGCATGTGCCCGGGCGGTACGGTGGTGGCCGCCGCCTCGGAACCGGGGCGCCTGGTGACGAACGGCATGAGCCAGTACTCGCGCAACGAGCGCAACGCCAACAGCGCCATCGTCGTCGGCATCACGCCCGCCGACTACCCGGGCGACCCGCTGGCCGGCATCGCCCTGCAGCGCGAACTGGAAGAGCGCGCTTTTGTCCTCGGTGGCGGCAACTACGATGCACCAGGACAATTGGTCGGCGACTTCGTGGCTGGCCGCGCCTCGACGGAATTCGGCAGCGTCGTGCCCTCGTACAAGCCGGCCGTGCACCTGACCGACCTGGCGCCATCCTTGCCCGAATACGCGATCACGGCCCTGCGCGAAGCCTTCCCGGCGTTCAACAAGCAGATCAAGGGCTACTACAAGGCCGACGCCGTGCTGACGGGCGTGGAAACGCGCACCTCGTCGCCGATCCGCATCAAGCGCCGCGACGATGACCTGCAAAGCCTGAATACACGGGGACTGTTCCCCGCCGGCGAAGGGGCCGGCTATGCGGGCGGCATCCTGTCGGCGGCCGTCGACGGCATCAAGGTGGCAGAAGCGGTGGCCCTGTCGATGGCGGCGCGCCGCTAGGGCGTGCCCTCCCCGCCCTGCGGCGGGGCGAAAAAAAACCGGCACTGAGTGCCGGTTTTTTATGCCTGCTGCCCCTGCTTAAAACTTGTACGAGGCATTCAGGTAGCCGGTACGGCCACGTGGGTCATAGTAGCGGTCGTCATAGCCAAATTGCTGGCCACGGTTCGCGCCGGACGTCGATGGCACGAATGGCGGGCTCTTGTCGGTCAGGTTCAGCACGCCGGCGGTGAGGACCCAGCTCTTGCTTGGCGTCCACACCGTTTGCCAGTCGAGGGTCGAATAGAAACCCACCTGCATGCGGATCTTTTCCTGGCCCGTCACGGCGCCGGAGGCATCAAGCACGTCAACCGACGTTTCCTGGTCCTTGTAGCCGGACAGGAAGTTGACCGTCAGCGAATTGGCCCAGTTGCCCGTTTTCAGGGTATTCGTCCACTGGCCGCGCGTGCGGAACGTCACCGTGCCCAGATCGGCGAAGTTGCCCAGCGCCGAATAATACTTGCCGTCGCGTTCCAGCTGCACATCCTCGCGCAGCATCTGCGTCGCGTTCAGCTGCGACGTGAACAGGCCGATACCGGAGCGGTAACGGGCGCTGATATCGATATCGACGCCGGTAGCAAACGACTTGCCCAAGTTCTGGTTATCGGCCAGGAAGGCCAGGTAGGTCGTGCCCGTGCCCACGTCCTTGTTGACGCCCCAGGATTTCGGGAAATTGGCCGGATTGGCGAATACCAGCTGTTCCGTCAATTGGCCGAAGGAATCGCGGATCTGCACATGCCACAGGTCGGCGCCCAGGGTGATGGCGCTGATCGGCTCGTAACGGAAGCCGATGGTCGCCTGTTTCGATTTCTCAGGCTGCAAGTCGCGGTTGCCGCCGGCCAGCTGGTCGTACTGGCGGTTACCTGGCTGGCATTGTGCATTCAGACGCGTGGCGATCGCCTGCAGTGCCGGCGTGCACGTGTACTTCTCGCTGGTCACGCCATAGCCGCGCTGCAGGGCGTTGACTTGCGGCACTGTCGGCGCGTGGAAACCATTACCGACAGAACCGCGGATCAGCAAGGTGGGGGCCGGGGTCCACTTGAAGCTGGCCTTGGCCGTGGTGGCGCCGCCGAAGTCCGAGAATTCATCGAAACGCAAGGCGGCCCCCAATTCCAGCTCTTTCAGCACGGGAGCGATGACTTCGCCAAAGATGCCCTTCGACGTGCGGCTGGCGCTATATGGCTGGCTGCTGGCCGCGTCGCCGAAACGCTGATCGCATTCCAGGCCCGTCGTGCCGCCGCACAAGGTGCCTTTTACCGGGTCGGCCAGGATGCCTTGCGCAAACGGGCTCGGTTTAGCCGAGAATTCCTCGCGATTGATGTTGGCGCCCATGCCCAGCATCATGGCGCCACCCGCCAGGCGCCGCAGTTCCGTCGACCCATTCAAATTGATGGTTTGCAGGCGCGAGGTACCGCCATCCCAATAGCCGGAGAAAGTGGCGTTCTTGATGGCTTCCTGTGCCGCAGTGGACTGTTTTCCCGGGCCGACGAAGGGATCGAGCAAGCCGCTTGACGTGAGGTTATTGACGGCAATCGCACCAGGATAGCCGGAAATACTGCCTTTTACGCGGCTTTCCGAGAAGTTATACGAGGCGTTGTAATCCCAGCCGGCAGCGATGCCGCGCGTACCGACCACCACGCTGGCGAAGTCGGCCGTATCTTTCGAGGTACGCTGGCCCATGTCGAACAGGCGGTAAAAAGCCGTGCTGTCGCCAGTAATGCCGATTGGCAATAAATACTTGTTATGCAGCGGCGTGCCCGCATCGACGGCAATGGCGCCGGGCACGGGGGCGATACGCGAGGTTTGCTTGGTGCGCGACAACAGCACATCTGCATACACTTCATGGCCGGCAACCTTGAAGGTGCCTGAGGCCATGAAGTTGTCGCGTTTGCGCTCTGGATAGATTTCCAAGTCCTTCGTGAAGTCGTAACCGCAGTAGTCATCGACAAGGCCGCTGCCATCGTTATACGGTTCGATCACGCGGAACGTCTTGTCGGGGCAGGAGCCGTTGGTCTTCTGGTAGGGGCTGATCAGTTGGCCATTGTCATCGGTGGCGTTGGCCGGAATCGGGCTGGCCGAGAATTGCTGCTTCTGATAGCGCTTGCCGTTGGCGGAGAATTGCACCTTGCCCGTGCTGGCGAACGAGCGGTCAACCGAAGCGAGCTTGTCGCGCTCGTCGTGGCCAAAGGTCAGCACCACGTTGTAGCCATCCTCGTCCAGATTGCCGAAGCCCTTGGTGGCGCTGATACGTTTCTCACGCGCACCGTTTTTGGGCGCGGAATAGCCGATGCTCACGTCACCCATCGTTGTATCGTGTTTGGTAATGAAGTTGACCACGCCGGCGATGGCGTCGGCGCCGTACAGGGCGGATGCGCCATCGGTCAGCAGTTCCACCCGTTCGATTGCCGAGATGGGAATCGAATTCAAGTCGAAACCGGCGGCGAAACCGGTCAGCGTCTGGCCGCCGAACTGGGCCAGGCGCTTGCCATTCAGCAAGACGAGCGTACGCGTCTCACCCACGTTATGCACGGAAATACCGGAGAAGCCGAAGGTGCTGCCGCCGACCGAGGAACTTTCGCTGGTGGCGCCTTGGGCGGAAGAGAGTTTCTTGACCAGATCGGTGACCGAGGTGGCGCCCGAGGTGCGGATGGCTTCGGCGGTCAGGACGGTGACCGGCAAGGCACCTTCTGCGGCGATACGCTTGATCGACGAGCCGGTGACTTCCACGCGCTGTATCTGCGCATCGGCGCCCTGCGCATCTTGGGCCACCGCAGACTGCGAGGCAACGGACAAGGCTGCTGCCATGCCACCGGCGCAGACGATGCGAACGGCACGGGAGATGACGGTTTCTTTAATCATGACGAACCCTTTTCATTTTTTCATTATGTAAGCAACAAAGCTGCTATCCGGACTGCAACCATTCCCCTAAGGCACTCTCGTGCGCCGCACGTTTGACAGAACGCCAGCCCCGCCCCCGCATCCGGGAAGGCGTACCACGATGTCGGCACAATAGCCGAGGCCAGCCAACTGAAGTTAGCTAGACAACTACATAGAATCACGGGGACATTCTTAATGTCAACAGAACTCACGACGCGTATGGCATGCATACAACATTGTGAAAAAAATAGAAGTCGGGCTACGCATGCCGCCAACGATGGCGCAAACGCAGGCGCGGTCAGTCTGCCAGCGGCAGCCTGATCTGTATATGACAGCCGGGAGTGCAGTCGATGGCGCACACCTGGCCACCCAGTTGCTGCACGATGGTGTAGACGATGTGCATGCCCAGGCCGGAGCCGCCCTGGCCCCGCTTGGTGGTGAAGAACGGTTCAAACATGTGTTCGCGCACGGCCGGCGCCAGGCCGATGCCGTCGTCGGAAAATTCCAGCAGCAGCCAGCGCAAGGCTGCGTCATCCTCGTCCGCCTCGATGCGCGCGCGTATCGTGATGCGTCCCGGGCCGCCCTGCGGATAGCCGTGGCGGGCGCTGTTCATCAGCAGGTTCGACAGGATTTGCGACAGCTTGCCGGCCGCCAGGCGCACCTGGCAATCGGGCGCGATATCGAGTTCCACGCCCAGCGCCGCCTTGCGCAGTTCCGGGCTGTGCGCCGACACCAGGCCGTGCACGTAGTCGTGCAGCGCCAGGTCGGCCACGTATTCGCTGACCTGGTCCACGGCCAGCTGTTTGAAATTGCCGATCAGGTCGGCGGCGCGCGCCAGGTTGCGTTCGATCAAGGCCGCCGCGCCTTTGAGGGATTCGGCAATGTCGATCAGTTCGGCGCGGCTGACCTTGGCGCCGCCCAGCAGCTGCACCAGTTGGTCGGCATAGCTGCCCATGCTCGACGCGGCCGTCAGCGCCACGCCGATGGGCGTGTTGACCTCGTGCGACACGCCCGCCACCAGCGAACCGAGGGCCGCCATCTGTTCCTGCTCGATCAGGTTCGCCTGCGCCGCCAGCAGCGATTCTGTGCGCACGCGCACAATTTCCTCCAGCTGCTGGGTACGCTCCTGATGCTGCAGCTCGGCCGCGCCGCGCGCCGAGAAGATCGACAACAGCAACAGCGCCAGCAAGCGCTTGTTTTCATCGATGGGACGCGTGTCGATGGCCGACAGGATGCCCAGGGTCTTGCCATCGGTGTCGATCAGCGGCATGCCGACATAGCTTTCCGCATGCATGTCGACCAGGAGGGTATCGAGTGGAAAGCGACGCTGGATATCGCTGCCGTGAAAACACATGCTCTGGCAGGTCACGTCCTGGCAAGGCGTGTGCTGCAGGCTGTATTCGATGTTCGGCTGGTAGCCGTCGCCGCCCCACAGGGCCAGGGTGCGGATGCCTTCGCTGCCATCGTCCATGCGCACCAGTCGACCGGCGATCACATAGTGCACGTCGAGCGCTTCGGCCAGGTCCTTGACGAGGATGCGCAGGAAGTCGTCGCCACGGGCATGCGCCGTCGAGGCGGTGATCGAGCGCAGGGCCGCCTCCGCCAGGGTGCGCCGCTGCTCGGGATCGAACAGGGGTTCTTGCGAATTCACATCGAACAACGGAATACTCATGAATGCTCCTGCGCGGCACGGAAAGCGCAGGCAAAGCTGCCGGCGCGGCGATCCTCAGCAAAGGCCCGAGTCAACGGACTTGCCGCGATTGTACCCCTGGCTATTGTTTAATAATACAGATACACAGGAAATTTTTATAGCCAGCCGGAACGTTTGAACAAGTAATACATATAACCGCAGACACAGCTCATCACTGCCACGGCGGCCGGATAGCCATAATGCCAGTCCAGTTCCGGCATGAACTTGAAGTTCATGCCCCAGATGCCGGCAAACGCGGTAAACACGGCAAAGATGGCGGCCCAGGCCGCCAGCTGCTTGTTCACTTCGCTCTCGTCGATGGCCACCATCGACAGATTGACCTGGATGGCCGTGCTGATCGTATCGCGGATGGTATCGAGCGTGCCGTTGATGCGCGCCAGATGGTCGTGCACGTCGCGGAAATACTCCTGGGTATCGTGACACAGCGGCGGCACCCGCCCGCCGTGCAGCTTGCCGACCGCTTCCATCAAGGGCGCCACCACGTGGCGCAAGACCATGACCTTGCGTTTCAATTGATACAGCCGTTCGATATTGTCGCGCTCGGTGCCACGGTCGAAGATGCGGTCCTCGATCAGTTCCAGCTCCGATTCCAGCGCGTCGAGCACGGGAAAGTAACGGTCGACAACGGCGTCCATCAGCGCATACAGCACGAAGGCGGAGCCCTGGCGCAGCAGATGCGGTTCGCGCTCGGCGCGCGCACGCACGCCAAGGAAACCTTGCGAGCTATTGCTGCGCGACGACAGCACGTAATTGGCGCCAACGAAAATGTCGACTTCGCCCAGTACCAGTTCGTTCTCGACCATTTCCACGGTTTTCACCACGGCAAACAGGGAATCGCCATATTCCTCGATCTTCGGGCGCTGGTGGCCCCGCTGCGCATCCTCGACGGCCAGTTCGTGCAGGCAAAACTCGTGCTGCATCTGTTTCAGCTCGTCCGGCGTGGCGTCGAGCAGGGCCACCCAGACGAAGCAATCGGGGCGCTCGACGTAATCGCTGATATCGTCGATCGGCAAGTCGGCCAGTTTTTTGCCATCCTGGTAGGCCACGCAGTTTATGAGCATACAGTTCCACAATCAAATGAAGACCGGACGAAACAGTCCGGCAGGCGTCAGCTTACCTTATCGCCTGCTGTGGGTGTTGTGGCGTGCAAGGAACACCGCAAGAAAAAACGGACGGGAGAGTCCCCGTCCGGCAAGGCGTCAATCGTCCTTGGCGCCGTCGATGCCCAGTTCCGATATCTTGCGGGTGATGGTGTTGCGGCCGATGCCCAGGCGCACGGCGGCATCGTTCTTGCGCCCATGCGTATGCTTGAGCGCCGTCTTGATCAGGGCCGACTCGAATTGCCGGCCCAGCACGGCCATGACTTCCTGCTGTCCCGCGCCCAGCATGCCGGCTGCCTGCAATTCCAGCAAGCCGATCCAGCCCGGCGGTGCGCCGTTGGCGGGCGCGGCCGCTTCGAAGACCTGGCCGCCCTGCGGGTGAGCAACATTCGCTGGCGCCAGGTCAGCGGACGCCGCCGTGGCCGCGCCATCGCCCTGCCCCTGCGTCAATTCCAGCGGCAAGTCCTTGATTTCCACCGTCTGGCCCGGCGCCATGACGGTGATCCAGTTGCACAGGTTTTCCAGCTGGCGCACATTGCCGGGCAAATCGAGGCCGCTGAGGAACTGCATCGTCGGTTCGCTCATGCGCTTGGCTTCCACGCCCAGCTGGCGCGCGCTTTGCACCAGGAAGTGGCGCACCAGAATGGGGATATCCTCGCGCCGCTCCCGCAAACTGGGCAGGCGCAGGCGGATCACGTTCAGGCGGTGATACAAGTCTTCGCGGAACAGGCCGTCGCGCACGCGCTGCTCGAGGTTCTGGTGCGTGGCGGTAATGACGCGCACGTTGGCCTTCATCGGCTGGTGGCCGCCGACGCGGTAGAAATGCCCGTCAGACAGCACGCGCAGCAAGCGCGTCTGCAGGTCGAACGGCATGTCGCCGATTTCATCGAGAAACAAAGTGCCATTCTCGGCCTGCTCGAAGCGGCCCCGGCGGGTCGTCTGCGCACCCGTAAACGCCCCCCGTTCATGGCCAAACAGTTCGGACTCCAGCAAATCCTTGGGGATCGCCGCCGTGTTCAGGGCGATGAACGGCTGCGCCGCGCGCGGACTGTGCTTGTGCAGCGCGCGCGCCACGAGTTCCTTGCCGGAACCGGATTCGCCCGTGATGAGCACCGTCACGTTCGATTGCGACAGGCGGCCGATGGCACGGAAGACTTCCTGCATGGCGGGCGCCTGGCCGAGGATTTCCGGCGTTTCCGACGGGCCCGACTCGACGCTGGTCTCGCGCAGGCTTTCTTCCAGCGCGCGGCGGATCAGCTCGACGGCCTTGTCGATGTCGAAGGGCTTGGCCAGGTATTCGAAGGCGCCGCCCTGGAAGGCCGCGACGGCCGAATCGAGGTCGGAAAAGGCGGTAATAATAATGACCGGCAAGCCGGGAAAGCGCGATTTGACCGTCTGCAACAATTCCAGGCCGGACGCGCCCGGCATGCGGATATCGGACACGAGCACTTGCGGCGTGTCAAATTCCAGTGCGGCGATGGCGTCGCGCGCATTGGCAAAACTCTTGGTGGCGAGATTTTCCCGCGCCAGGGCTTTTTCCAGCACCCAGCGGATTGATTCGTCGTCGTCAACTATCCAGATTGGCTTCATTAGTGTGTGCGTCCCGCAATGGATTTCATGGGTGGGATACTTCCTCGCTTATGGCAAGGGGAGAACGATCCTGAAATCGGTGTATCCAGGCCGGCTTTCGCACTCGATCACGCCCAGGTGCTGTTGCACGAAGGTTTGCGCCAAGGTCAGTCCCAGCCCGCTGCCGCCTTCCCTGCCCGACACCAGCGGGTAGAAAATCCGGTCGCGGATCTGGGGTGCGATGCCCGGTCCATTGTCAATGATATGCAAGTCTAATGCCAGGTTGTAGCGGACCTTGGCCAGAGTCACCTGGCGCGCCACGCGCGTCTTGAAAATCAGCTCCGCGTCGCCCGCCTCGATGCGCTCGGCCAGTGCTTGCGCCGCGTTATGCGCGATGTTGAGCACGGTCTGTATCAGCTGCTCCTTGTCGCCGCGAAACTCGGGAATCGAAGCGTCGTAGTCGCGCGAAATGGTCAGTCCGCTGGGGAACTCGGCCAGGATCAGGCTGCGGACCCGTTCGCACACTTCATGGATATTCACGTCGCCCACGATATGCGGGCGGCGGTGCGGCGCCAGCAGGCGGTCGACCAGCGTTTGCAGGCGGTCCGCTTCCTTGATGATGACTTGCGTGTATTCGCGCAGCTCGCTCAGGTGCAGGGCCGGCAATTCCAGCTCCAGCAGCTGGGCCGCGCCGCGGATGCCGCCCAGCGGGTTCTTGATTTCATGCGCCAGGTTGCGGATCAGCTCCTTGTTGACCTGGCTCTGGTCGAGGATGCGCTCCTCGCGGTCGAGTTTTAATTGCTGCACGTTCTCGCGCAATTCGATCAGCACGCCGTCGCTTGGCGCATCGAGCGCGCTGACGATGCTGTGCACGCGCAGCGGCTCGCGCCCCAGCCGTTCCAGGCTCAGGTCCTGGCGCAAATCGGAAAATTTGTGTTCGAGCGCCTGCGCGCAAATGCCGGCCAGTTCCTCGGGATTCAGGAACAGCGCCGTCAGCTTTTGCCGCGACAGGGCTTTCAGAGAACTTTCCAGCAGATTTTCCGCCGCCGCGTTGGCATAGCTGATGCGGCCGTCACCGTCGAGCAAAATGACGGCTGAAGCGAGCAAATCAAGGCCGGCCAGATGGGCCGGGCGGCTGGAATGGTTGTCTAGTGTCATGTGCTTTACCGAATATTCGCGATCTCGCGTTTCAGGGCGTCTATATTTTGCTGCGTGCGGCTGATGTTGTCCTTCAACTGCGCCACCCGTTCCTGGTATTTCGCATAGTTGCGCTCATTGCCCTGGCGCTCGGGCTGGCCCTCGTTGAATTCCAGGCGCTGCGCCGCCAGTTTCTGCTCTTCGCTGCGCAATTCGTCCTGCAGGATCTGGCGCCGGTCCAGGTCGCGCGCGCGCTGCTCGGCGCCATCGACCTTGGGAAATGCGCCAGCGGCAGGCGCCGGTGTCCCGGCCGCCTGCATGGCGGGCCGGGCAGGCGCGCCAGCCAGCGGCGCCGTCTTGCGGGGCGGCTCCGTCATGGCGCCCGGCAAATCGAGCAGCTGGCAATGCGCTCCTGCGCGCTTGTCCGTGTACGTCTTGTGTCCCTGCGCATCGGCGCACACATACAGTTGCCCGTGCGCCTGTGCCGCCGCGCCCAGCAATCCTGCCATCAGCGCCATTCTGTAATGCTTGGTCAATCTTCACTCCTGTCGGCACATGCCGCATCGTTCCTGGGCCGACTATACAACACCGCACCGGCGCCGCATTGGCGCAAAGCATAAAAAAACGCGGGCAAGACCATCGCCTCACCCGCGTTTTTTATTCACTACCGGCACGTTGCCGGCATGGCGCCATTACAGCGAGTAGTACATGTCGAACTCGGCAGGATGCGTGGTCATGCGCATGCGCTGTACGTCCTGCATTTTCAGTTCCAGGTAAGCATCGATCATGGAATCGCTGAACACGCCGCCGCGGGTCAGGAACTCGCGGTCCTTGTCCAGGGCTTCCAGTGCTTCTTCCAGCGAAGCGCACACGGTAGGGATCAGTGCGTCTTCTTCCGGCGGCAGATGGTACAGATCTTTCGAGGCGGCTTCGCCTGGATGGATCTTGTTGGCGACGCCGTCCAGGCCAGCCATCAGCAGTGCGGCGAAGCACAGGTACGGGTTCGCCAGTGGATCCGGGAAGCGCGCTTCGACGCGGCGGCCTTTTGGATTGGCCACGTGCGGGATACGGATCGAGGCGGAACGGTTTTTCGCCGAGTACGCCAGTTTCACTGGAGCTTCGTAGCCTGGTACCAGACGCTTGTACGAGTTGGTGCCCGGGTTGGTGATCGCGTTCAGTGCCTTGGCGTGCTTGATGATGCCGCCGATGTAGTACAGGGCGAAATCGGACAGGCCGGCATAGCCGTCGCCAGCGAACAGGTTTTTGCCATCTTTCCATACGGATTGATGCACGTGCATGCCCGAACCGTTGTCGCCAACGATAGGTTTCGGCATGAAGGTAGCGGTCTTGCCATAGCTGTGCGCCACGTTCCACACCACGTATTTCAGGTTTTGCGTCCAGTCGGCGCGCTCGACCAGGGTCGAGAACTTGGTGCCGATTTCATTCTGGCCGGCGCCGGCCACTTCGTGATGATGTACTTCAACCGGGATGCCCAGCGATTCCAGGATCAGGCACATTTCCGAACGCATGTCCTGGAAGCTGTCCACAGGTGGCACGGGGAAGTAGCCGCCCTTGACGGTAGGACGGTGGCCGCTGTTGCCGCCTTCGATATCCTTGCCGGTCGACCACGAACCTTCGTCCGAACCGATCTTGACGAAGCAGCCCGACATGTCGATCTTCCAGCGCACGCTGTCGAAGATGAAGAATTCCGGCTCAGGGCCGAAGTAGGCGGTGTCGCCCATGCCCGACGATTTCAGGTAGGCTTCGGCGCGTTTCGCGATCGAGCGCGGGTCGCGGTCGTAGCCCTTGCCGTCCGACGGTTCGATCACGTCGCACTGCATGAACAGGGTCGTTTCTTCCATGAACGGGTCGATATTGGCCGTGTTTGGATCCGGCAGCAAGATCATGTCGGACGCTTCGATGCCTTTCCAGCCAGCGATCGAAGAACCGTCAAAGGCATGGCCCGACTCGAATTTGTCCATGTCGAAGTGCGACACGGGAACCGTCACGTGCTGCTCTTTACCACGGGTATCAGCAAAGCGGAAATCAACGAATTTGACTTCGTTTTCTTCTACCATCTTCAAGACTTCTGCGGCTGTCATTGCCATGCGTATCTCCTAAATGAATGTGGGGTGAGCCGACCTTAGTGCGTCTGGGCTGATGAAGCGAAGCAAACATTGCGTGCCACCAAAACTCATAAGGATCATAGCAGATTCCATGCCAGCTTCTGGAGCGACCTGGCGCCGGCGGCAAAATGACTGCCATCCCTGTGAAAGTTTTCCTGCCCACGATTTTCCTGCTGAGTTTGCGTCAAATCAAGAATGCACTATGCAAGTGCAAAAAACGAATAACGCACCATTATCGTGCATTTTGTGCGCATTCTTGAAAAATGCCTCGTTGTGGTGCATGCGCCGTGCACCGTGGTTTCCCGTTTGCGGGGCGCGAAGCGCGCACTATAATCGTACACACCATCCCACTTTCATCGAGGACGCCATGACTACCGCCGCCGACATCCTGACCACCGCCCGCAGCCGGGCCAATGAAGGTACGCCGTATGCCGGCGCCGTGACGCCGCAGGAAGCGTACGAGCTGCTGCAGCTGGACGCAGCCGCCAAGCTCATCGATGTGCGCACGAATGCCGAGCGCGACTGGGTAGGCCGGGTCGACATCGCCGATACCCAGCATGGTGCGGTGCAGTGGGCCACCTACCCGGGCGGCGTGCCGAATCCCGACTTTCTTGCGCAGCTGGCCGCCCAGGCCGGCAAGGACGAGGTGCTGCTGTTCCTGTGCCGCTCGGGCGTGCGCTCGCGCCATGCCGCCAAGCTGGCGACCGAACACGGCTATATCAACTGCTTCGACATCCTTGAAGGGTTTGAAGGCGACAAGGATGCGGACGGCCACCGCAAACAGATCGGCGGCTGGTGCAAGGCCGGGCTGCCGTGGCTGGGTGCCTGACGCTGGCTGCCTGACTATCTGAACAGTGTTTGATCTGGCGGGCCACGCGATGGCCCGCCATCGGCTACAACCATCCATGCGCGCCCGTTTTCTTTCATTGCGGCGCAAATTCTCCTTGAAGTAATGTACCTTATATGGTACAACGTAGAGGTGCGTCATGGATGCTTCCGGTTTGCGGCAGATTACCCTGCTGTTCTATGCGAACGGCAATGGCGGCGAACCCGTGCGCGACTGGCTCAAGTCCTTGCCGCTTGAAGAGCGCCATATGATCGGGCAAGACTTGATGCATGCGCAATGGCGCTGGCCCGTGGGCATGCCCCTGTGCCGGCATCTCGGGCACGGCTTGTCGGAAGTGCGCAGCAGCTTGCCCGGCAACCGCATTGCGCGCGTGCTGATCTGCCATCATGGCGATTGCCTGGTGGCGCTGCACGGCTTTATCAAGAAAACCCGGACGACGCCGGAAGACGACCTGGCGCTGGCCCGCAAACGCTACAAGGAACTGACATGAACGCCACCGCTCCCCATCTCGGCAGCAGCCTCGACGACTTTTTAAAAGAAGAAGGCATCTTCGAGCAAACGCAAACCCGCGCCATCAAGGAAGTGATCGCCTGGCAACTGACGCAGGCGATGCAGGAGCAATCGCTGTCGAAGACGCGCATGGCGGACCTGTTGCAGACGAGCCGCTCGCAGCTCGACCGCCTGCTCGACCCCAGCAGCGACGTGACGCTCTCCACGTTGGAGCGGGCCGCCGCGCTGCTTGGACGCAAGCTGTCGGTCACCCTCGTTTAAGCGAGTTAAGCGCTCAGGCCGCCTCGCCTGCCTCGGGATGCTCGCCCATCAGGGTCAATATGCGCTTGCGCACGAAATTGATATGGCTGCGCAAGCCATACAGGCCATCGGCAAACGACAGGGGAATCGAGATCTGGTTGACCATGTCCTCGATCTGGTCCAGCCGCTTCAATTGCTCTGCATACACTTGCGCGCGCTGCTCCTGCGGCACGTCTTCCAGCGCCTGCTCCACCGTGCGCAGCTGGCCATACCAGCGGTACACGCGCGAGCGGATGCGCCACACGTACAGGGGCGGCACCACGCGCGACAGGGGCAATATCAAGGCACCGAGCGCCACCACCAGCACCCACATGCGGTCGAAGAAATTAGCCAGCCAGAAACTCATATAGCGCTGCAGCACGGGCGCGCCATCCTTGTAGAATTTCAGCGCTTCGGGCGCGACAGGAATTTCCGTGTAGCGCGCGGACGGGAACTGCCCCTGCTGCTGGAACCAGCCCGTGCCGCCATGGATGCCGGCCGCCGCCTGCACGAACAGGTCGACGAGGGCCGGATGCAAGTCTTCGCGCGCAACCAAGGTGGCGGTCGGCGCGATCAGGTGATAATCCTGCGCCGGGATATTTTTTCCCAGGTCGACTATGCCGCGCGGCAAGACGACATGCGTGAGGAAAGGCAATCGCCGCGTGTACGCTTCCGCTTGCGAAAAATCAAACAGCTTGATGCCCGGCGTTTGCAGCAGCATCTGGATCAGCGGCGCTTCCGGCGCCGAGCTGAACACGAGACCGTCGATGCGCCCTTCCAGCAGCTCCACCGTGGCGGGCGTGTTTTGCAAGGCACTGACGGTCAGCTCGTTCGCTTCGACGCCATTCACGGACAACAACTGCCGGAACAGGCTGGGCACGCCTGTGCCTTCCGGCCCCAGGTTGATCTTCATGCCCTTCAATTGCGTCAGTTCCGTCACCGCCTTGTCTTCGCGCAGGAACAGCCAGACGGGTTCCGTAAACAGGCTGCCCAGGGAAATCAAGCCATGACGCTCGGCATCGGCGTGTTCCGTCGAGCCGCTTTGCACGAAGGCGATATCGGTCTTGCCCGCGTTCAGGCGCTGCAGGTTTTCCTGCGAACCCAGCGATGGCTGCAAGGTCACCTTGATGCCGTGCTTGGCCAGGGTAGCCGCGTATTTCTTGCCGAACTCTTCATACGCGCTATTGTCCTGCCCCGTCGACAGGCTCACCTGGCGCGGCGGCGCCGGGTCGACCAGCCAGTAGGCAAGCGCGCAAAACGCGCCGACGAGCAGCAAGGTGGGACCGGCGGTGGCGAGGAAATCGCGCACGGAAAAGCGGCTGAACGCGAGGATTTTGGACATGTGGTGGCGCATAGGTTTCATGGGTGGCTACGATGCCAAGAAAACCTCAACTATGCAAGGCACTTTCACATGCGCGGCGTGGCCAAATCCGCTACAGTGGCAGATCAACCACCTGCCCTCTGGAGCCCCGCATGCTGAAAATTCTTGGAAAAGCCGCCTCGATCAATGTCCGCAAAGTCCTGTGGACGTGCGAGGAACTCGACCTGCCGTACGAACGCGAAGACTGGGGCAGCGGCTTTCGCGCCACCGACGACCCGGCCTTTCTGGCCCTGAACCCGAACGCCATGGTGCCCGTGCTGGTGGACGGCGACCTGGTGCTGTGGGAATCGAACACGATCTGCCGCTACCTGTGCGCCCAGGCGGGCCGCGACGACTTGCTGCCAAGCACGCCCCGCGCTCGCGCGGAAGTGGAAAAATGGATGGATTGGCAGATGGGCGATTTGAACAACAGCTGGCGCTACGCCTTCATGTCGCTGGTGCGCCACAGCCCCGCGCACCAGGATGCGGTGCAGCTGGCGGCCGGTATTGCCGGGTGGAACAAGATGATGGGTGTGCTGGAGCAGCAGTTGCAGCGCACGGGTGCCTTCGTCTGCGGCGAAGCGTTCACCTTGGCCGATATCGTGCTGGGCCTGTCCGTCAAGCGCTGGCTGATGGCCCCGATGCAGCGTCCAGCGTATCCGGCCATCGCCGCCTATCACGCGCGCCTGGAAGATAAAACGGCCGCGTTTGCTGGCTAGCAAGAAAAAACGCCAGCATGAAAGCTGGCGTTTTGCTCAATCCGCATACTGCCGGTTAATTCGTGCACTGCCTGGCCACGCCCTCGGCCGGCGCAGGCGGCTCGATCAGCGGCATCAGGCTCGGCGCCAGCGACACGAGCAATTGCACGGGCAAGGCGCTGGTGAAATCGTAGTTCTTTGACTCCGGCCCGCGCACATACGCCGTCATGCTGCCATAGAAGCGCTCGCCGATATTGAACACGAACGTGGCCGAGCGGTTCACATAGCGCGACTCGATCAGGCGGCCGCCGGCACCATACACGTCAAAGCGCTGGTCGCCCGTCCCCGTCTTGCCGCCCATCGGGATCGGCACGCCATCGGCGCCGACAAACGCCGTCTTCGCCCGCTTGGCCGTTCCGTCCGACACCACTTCGCGGATGGCCTTGGCGACGGCCTTGGCCACGTCCGGCGACAACACTTGTTCCGCTGCCACCTTGCTGCCACGCTTGACCATGGTGTCGTACGGCGTGTTGGCGGCGAAATGCATGGAATCGATGCGCACGCTCGGCTTGCGTACGCCATCGTTGATGATAATGCCCATCAACTCGGCCAGCGCGGCGGGACGGTCGGCCGACGCGCCCAGGGTGGTCGCATACGACGGCACCAGCGAATCGAACGGGTAGCCCATCTTCTTCCACTGGCGGTGGATTTCCAGGAAGCCTTCCACTTCCAGCAAATTGGCGATGCGGCGGTCCTGCGCATGCTTGCGGTGCGTGTTGAACAGCCATTTGTAGACTTCCTGGCGTTCCTTTTCGCTGGCCGCCACCATCTGCGTCAGGGTGGACCCTTCGTGCTGGCGCAGGTACGCCACCATCCACAGTTCCAGCGGATGCACATTGGCAAGATAGCCGCGGTCGGCCAAGGACCAGTTTTCCATCGCGTACTGCTCGTACATCTTGGCGACGCGCTCGGGCGGCACTTCGTTTTGCGACGGCAAGTTGGCATTGAGGAAATCGCCGAATTCCGCCACCGTACCCTTGGGATTGATAGTGCGGAAGATATTCGCCAGGCGCACGGGCGTCGGGCGGATGCTGGCCAATAAAATCTTTTCCTGCTCGTCGACGCTCTTGCCGCGGTACTTCTGGTAGAAACGGTGCAGGAATTCGCGCCCTTCCTTGTCGGCAAACCGGCTCAGGTACTGGGCGCGGCGCGGATCGTCCGCGTCCGCCAGCAGCGAGGCCGAGGAATCGGGACGCGAGAACATGTAGTAGCGGGCCACGTCGCGCATCAGACGCACGAAGACCAGGTTGGTCGACTGGCGCAGCGCCTGCTGCACCGTCATGATGCGGCTGTCGTCGAGCTTGGAGAAGTTGCCGAAATGGTGCAAGCCGCCGCCCGTGAAGAAGCCTTCGCCCGGGTTGCCCGAATATTTGCGTTCCATGGCAGCCGCCAGCATGGCCGGCAGATTGCGCGCCTCGCCGAGCGGCAATGGTTTCAGATAGGCAATCGCCCACTGCGACAACATGTCCTTCGGATCGACGGCAATCTTGCCCAGTTCGGCCGCGCCCATGCCGCTGTAGCGCTGGTGCAGCTGGTCGATGATGTCCAGGTACGTCACCAGGGTGCGCAGCTTGGCCGTGGAACCGAGGTCCAGCTTGGCGCCTTCGTTGATGTCGAGCGGCTGGTCGAAATTATCCGTTTGCACGCGCAGCAAGTTGGCCTGGTCGCCCTTTTGCAGCAAGGTAAAGCTGTAGACCACGTTGGCGGGATCGCCATTGCCCAGCATGCCCTTGCCCGTCAGGCCGGCCGCTTTCGCCACTTCCGGGTCGCGCAGCTCGCGCAAGACCTTGGTGACGGCGTTTTGCGCCTGCGCGTCGAGCGTGCTGACTACTTTCAGGTCCAGGCGGTCGAGGTTGTACAGGCGCGGATCGCCGAGCATGCTGGCCAAGTGGTTGCGCACGGCATTCGAGGCCTTGCGCGTGACGAACGAGGTCGACGCTTCCGATTGCACGCCGGACGCCGTCGACGGACGCAGCTTCTCCGCGATGGCCGTATCGCGCAGCTGCGGCGAGATCACGCCCGCCTGCGCCAGCAAGCGCAGATGGCTGTTGGTCAGCACTTCCAGGTCGGCGCCGCCGGCCACCAGGTAATGCGAGGGACGGCGCTGCGCGATCAAGAGGCTCAGCGCCTGCTTGTAGGCCAGCGCGCTGCCGGGCTGATCCATTTTCCCACTGAGCAATGTTTTCACTTCAGCAAATGGACGGCCATACCAGACCCACATGCCGTCGCCGATGCCGTTGACTTCGCCAAAGCCGCTCTTTGCCGACAGCGGCACGGTATTCAAGTAATTGACGACGATCTTGCGCCGCGCTTCCATGGTGTTTTCGCCATCCTGGTATGAGCGCAGGCTGGCCGAAATCATCTGCAGCAGCTTGTCCTGCATGGAACTGGTGCGCCCGTCTTCCGAATGCCGGTATTTTTCGATCTGCGTGGCCAGCGTGCTGCCGCCGCCACCGCGGTGGCCGCCGAACAGGTTCAGCGCCTTGTCGAGGATGGCCTTGCTCAGGCGGTCCCATTCCACGGCGGGGTTGCGCTTGGGCGTGCCCGGATCGAGCAATTCGCGGTTTTCGATGAACAGCAGGCTTTGCACGAGCGCGGGCGGTGCTTCGGCAAAGCCGTCGAACATGCGCTCGGGATAGCTGGCCGCGAACAGCGGTGCGGCGCGGCAATCGAGGATGGTCAATCCGGCACGGTTTTTCTCGTGATAGGTGGCAAAGATGCCCCGGTCGACCAGTTGCACCATTTTCGGCGACATGCGCGCCTGCGCCGTCACGGCATAGTCGCGCGCATTCAGCTTGGTGATGAAGTCCGGCAAGCTGGCATAGCCGAGCCGCTCGTCATACGGGCCGTGCTGCGGATAGCGGATGGCACCCGCCGGTGCGGGGCCTGGCTCGACCTTGAACGCCAGCTGGCGGTCCAGGCGCGTGAAAAACTCGGCCTGCAGGGCCGAGGTGCGCACTTCGCGCATGACGAACCACGCCACGCCGGCGATCAGCGCCAGCACGATGATGGCAAAGATCGGCCAGATGCGCGAACGGCGCTTCTTCGGCGGGCTCGCCGGCGGCGGCGCCTCGGGAGCTGGATCAGAAGGGGGCCGCTCTTGCGCGGCCAGATTGACGCCTGTGTCTTTCATGGGATGCTGGGGTAAGGTTGGTTTTGGACGGCGCGGAAAAGGCGGCAGCGATGCCGCTCCGCGCAGGATAAGACGAGGGCCGGCAAGAGCCGGTCACAACAAAGCTTGCTTAACATGATGTCCATACCGGTGAATCAAAAAAACACGCTACTGCACAGGCAGGCGACCCCGCGTGCGACACGCAAGGCCCCTGTTCACCATTCCACCACATCGGCATGAGAACGACTGACGAGCGCGCACAAAAATCTTGCTTCATTGAAGATTTTCGCAAAAAAACAACGTCTTGGAATGTACGCTTGCGTACATAGATGCATAGCGGGCTGGACGCCAGCGAAAAAGCCGCCGGCGCCGGGCTGGCGGCATGTCAGATGGTGGTGTATTCCGCCTGCAAGGTATCGAGAGCGGCGCACATCTCGGCAAAGGCGGCTGCCGCCTGCGCGGGCTCGCCCTTGACGCCCAGTTCGATATGCCGGCGCGTCTGCGCATCGCCCACGCTGGGCAGGCTGAATACCTTGATCAGCGGAAACTCCGCTTCCAGGCGCACCATCAGCGGCGTGAGCAGCGATTCGGCCGTTTCGTACACGAGCAAGGCATGTTCCGCGTGCGGCACCTGGTTGAACAGGTGGGCGTAATGCGTGTCGAGCACCCATTCGATCATGGGCCAGGACATGACGGGAAAGCCCGGCACGAAATAATGTTCGCGCACGGCAAAGCCGGCAATCTTGTTGTACGGATTCGGAATCAGCTCGGCGCCTTCGACAAATTCCGCCATTTTCAGGCGGTGCAGGTTTTCCGGCGAGTTCAAATCGGCCGGCACGCCCGCCTCTTCTCCCATTTCCGTGATCCGTTGCTGGATATTGAGCTTGCCCTGCGGATGCAGCACCAGCGGCAAGCCCAGCGCATCGGCCGCCGCCTGGCGCGTATGGTCGTCCGGCGTGGCGCCGATGCCGCCAAAGCTGAAAACGATGTCGCCGCTGGCAAAGCTGCGCTTGAGCAAGGCGACCAGGCGGGCCGGCTCGTCGCCCACGTATTCCGCCCAGCTCAGCTGCAAGCCGCGTGCCTTGAGCATGCTCACGACTTTCGGGAAATGCTGGTCAGTGCGCTTGCCCGACAGGATTTCGTCGCCAATGATGATCAATCCGATAGCCATGAAACTCCCTCGTAGAATGCAATAAAAATGGTCAGGCGTCCGCGGGCGCCACGTCGGTCATGCCGCGTACGCCCCGCAAACGCGCCAGTGCTTCCAGGCAGTAATACTGGAACCACAGACCCGTAAAGATAAAGATCAGCACATACAGCCAGATGGCGAACGCCGCCAGGAAGGGGAAGAACACCACCGACATCACGCCGCCCATCCACAGCATGCCCGGCACGGCGCCGGCCGCGCCGGACACCATGCCGATGGCCAGCAGGGGCCAGCGCTGCGTGCGCATGATGGCGCGGCGCTCTTCCGCGCTGGCGTAGTCGGCCATGGCGTCATAGGCCATCACGCGGTAGGTCAGCCAGCCCCACAGCACGGCTTGCCCCACCAGTGCGGCCGGCGGAAACGCGTACAAGGGCAGCATCAGCACCCAGACGATGATGAACAGCAAGAACGTGGCCAGCGAAGTGGCGACGCTGCCCAGCAGGCTCCCGCCATGCTTCTTTTCCAGCTGCGGAAAGTGCCGCCCGCCGATGTGGCGGCCGATGGCCGGCATGGCGAACAGGCCCATGAAGATCAAGGCCGTCAAGATCATCAGCGGCAGCAGCATGAACATGGCGATCAGGGGCACGATCACCGCTTTCAGCATGCCCAGGCCGAAGGTGGCCAGCACCTGCCCGCTGGTGCGGAAGAAGTCATATTGCGTAAACAGCGCATGCAGGCTGTCGATCAGCGGCTGCAAGCCCACATACAGCAGGGCGCCCCACAGGATCAGCGACAGGATGAACGGCGCTATGCTCAACAGCAATATCCTGCCGTGCAATTGCGACAGGAAAGCTCGGCCATACGAATTCAGCACATTACGCATCAACGGCGTCCTTTTCGTTTCAATCTTGCAAATTCCACCATGCGGCGCAGGCCCAGCCATTGCTGCTGCCAGAAGCCGCGGCCATAGTTGCGCCCCGGTCGGCCCATGCCCTTGCTATCGATGCGGGCCAGCTGGTCGCGCACGCCCGTGCGCGCATAACCGGCCGAGAAATTCGCGGTGCCCAGCAGCATATCCCAAATCGGCAATACCACGCCGAAGTTGCAGCCACCCATGCTGCCCTTGCCTTTCGACTCATGTCCCACGCCGATCGCGTGGTGCGTGCGGTGGAAACGGGGCGAGATCAGCAGCCGCTCGCCGATGCGGCCGAAGTGTATCCTCACATTCGCATGCTGCAAGCTTTGCAGGATGCGCGAAATCGACACCAGCAATACGTACTGGCCCGGCGGCACGCCGATGCCGAGCGCCACCAGCGCCATCACCACGTCGCGCAGGAAGTCGTCGAGCAAGTGATTGCGGTCATCGCTCCACAAGTTCATGTTTTGCTGGCTGTGATGCAGGCTGTGCAAGCCCCACCACCAGCCGAAATGGTGCGAGGCCCGGTGATAGCAATAGTCGACGAAGTCCAGTATCACAAAATAAATGATAAAACTGAGCAAGGGACTGATGCCGGGCAACAGCGATTCCAGGTTCAATGGATGGATATTGTCGAAACGCAAGGCGCCCGCCAAGGCATCCATCAGCGGATCGAGCGTGAAGAAGACCAGCACGGAAAACAGGCCGATGCGGTGCAGCACCGTGTAAATGAAGTCGTTCCAGCGGGCGCGCGGGTCCGTGATCTTTTGCGCGGGAATCAGGGCTTCGAGCGGGCGCAGCACGAGAAACAGCAGCACCAGTTCGCACAGGCCGATCAGCAGCCATTCCGTGCCCTCGAACGCCTCTTCCGTGAACTCGCCAAAGCCCAGGTGATAGACGAGGGGATTCACCACAGTCTGGAACAGCCAGCCTTGCGCCACGCCAAACGCATCGACCACGGCGTCGATCACCGGGGTGACGACACTGACGATGTCGGCGGCGATCATGGCTGGCCCTTCTTCTGTGCATAGGCAGGATGCTCGCGCAGGGTGGCAAAGCAGAAACCCTTGTCTTGCAGGCCAGAAATCAAGGCGTCCAGGTTGGCGGGCGCCCACGCATCCTTGCGCGACCAGATGCCCATGTGCGAAATGAAAATGTCGCCGCTGCGCAAGTTCGCCAGCGCCTTTTTCAGCAGCATGGCGTTTGGATACTTGTCGCTGGGCAGTTCATCGCCGGAATACCCGGCCGGCGCCCAGCCCGCATGCTGGTAGCCGCAGGCGCTGCCGGCCGCCAGGGTGCGCGGCGATGTGTAGCCGCCCGGCGCACGCCAGAACGGGTCGAGCTTGCGGCCCGTCAGTTCCTGGAAGCGCGTATCGACGCGGCGCAATTCCTCGCAGAACTGCTGATCGGTGAATGACGCCAGCTTGCCGCCATCCTTGCCGAACTGGGGCTTAACCTGGATCAAGCCGTTGGCCAGATCCTTCTTCCAGTACACATGGTCGAACGTGTGCGTGCCGAACGCATGGCCTTCGGCGACCCGGGCTTTCCAGTATGGCGCCCACGACGGGTCGAGCGAATAGTCGCCGCGCGTGGTCTTTTCATTGGCCAGGAAGAACGTGGCTTTGATATGGCGCTTGTTCAGCACATCGGCGATCAGTTGCGCTTGCGACTGGCTGCCCGTGTCGAACGTCATGTAGATCGTGCCCTTGCAGGCGGCAGGCGCTGAAGCTGCGGCTGGTACAGCGGCGGCAGGTGCGGCGGCATGCGCGGACGTCAGCATGGCGCCGGCGCACAGCAGCACGGCGGGCACGCGGCCCGCGGAAATCAGGCGTTTCATCATCACACCCGTCATCACATGCGCGGCGAGTGCGTGGCGAAATACACGCCATGGGGCGAGCGGCCCACGGGGATCGTCTTGATCACCTTGCGCGTGGTCAAATCGATCACGGCCACTTTCTTGATCCAGCGCAGGGTGACCCACATGGTTTTGCCATCAGGCGTGATTTCCATGCAGTCCGGGCCACCAGGCACGTTGATGGTGCCCACGTTTTCCAGGGTTTGCTGGTCGATGATGTTGATCGTGTTCGACACGCGGTTCGACACGAACGTCATGCGGTTGTCACCCAGCGCGCGGAAATTATGCGTGCCGGCGCCCGCCTTGATGCGCTTGACGGTCTTTTGCGTGCGCCAGTCGATCACTTCCACGTAATCGCTGCCCATGATGCCGACCAGCAAATATTTACCGTCGGGTGTCATCGTGATGCCGGCCGGCGCCGGGCCGACAGGCATGGTCCATTTCACCGTCTGCGTGGCCAGGTCGATGGCGCTGACCTGGTTGCTGCCCTGCTGCGTAATGAAAGCCATGGTGCTGTCGGCCGTGAAAGCCATGTGGCTGGGCAGTTTCGGCAGCGCGATGCGCTTGGCCAGGGTCAGGTTCTTGCCGTCGTAGCGGTACAGGTCGATGCGGTCCAGGCGCAGCGAGTTCGAGATGAACCACTTCTGGTCCGGCGAAAAGCCGATCTGGTAGGGGTCGAGGATGTTGCTGATGCGGCGCTGGATCTGGCCCGACACGGGGTCGAGGAAGATCAGTTCGTTGCCGACGGAGCTGGCGACGATCAGCGACTTGCCGTCCGGCGTCTCCATCAGATGGTGCGGTTCCTTGCCGACGGCAAAGGTGGACAGGGGGGCGTAGGTTTTCTGGTCCAGCAGTTGCACCGTAGCATCACGGGAATTGAGTACCACCACCACTTCGGCTTGCGCCGTCGATATTGCGGAAACCAGGCACAGCGAGGAAAAAACAAGGCGGCGTAGACTGCGGAACATGGAAGAAATCACTGTTAAATACAAAACATGCATTTTACGTGGAACACTGTATTTATTGTGTTAATTCCCCCCTTAAATGCAAGCGGCAGCCACACATCGCCGTAATTTCCCCATTTTCCCTGCGACCGGGCCTGGAATGGCGCTTTGCAACTCATTGCTCTACAATCTGTAGCTTTCATCGCCTACACAAGGATTATCATGACCACCACCACGACCGCTTCCGGCCTGCAATATATCGACACCGTCGTCGGCGAAGGCGCTGAAGCGCAAGCCGGCAACAATGTTGTTGTGCATTACACGGGCTGGCTGCAAAACGACGACGGCAGCGCCGGTTCGAAATTTGATTCGAGCAAGGACCGCAACGACCCATTCGAATTCCCGCTGGGCGCAGGCCGCGTCATCCAGGGCTGGGACGAAGGCGTGCAGGGCATGAAAGTGGGCGGCAAGCGCCAGCTGATCATCCCGGCAGCACTGGGCTATGGCGCCCGCGGCGCCGGCGGCGTGATTCCACCGAACGCCACCCTGATTTTCGACGTCGAACTGCTGGGCGTATAAGAACAGACTCCACAGCGCTCGAGCGACTGTCCCTGGCGCCGCCCCTGTTCAGTCAGCGGCGGCGCTTTTGTTTTGAGTGTGTCCTCTAATGCACGGCGCGCTTTTTTCACTATGATGTCAGGCACTGCAGCACGCACGGTGGCCACTCCGCCGCGCCTGCCGCACTTTTCCAGCGATTCCATCAGCACACAGGAGCCATCATGAGTTTACAAGAGCAATTCGACCAAGCGCAGCTCGATTCCAAGACCCTGTCCGAGCGTCCGGACAATATGACCTTGTTGAAAATCTACGCCTTGTTCAAGCAAGCGTCGAGCGGCGACGCCACGGGCGAGCGCCCCGGCATGACCGACTTCGTCAACCGCGCCAAGTTCGACGCCTGGGCGGCCCTGGCCGGCACGTCGAAGGAAGATGCGCAGCAACAATACATCGACCTGATCGAAGACTTGAAGGACTGATCATCCCCCTGCCCCGGCATAGCCCGGGGCAATGTTATTATTTCCGCATGACACCATCACCGATTTCCCTGGCCCATGCCGCCGACCTGCCCCGTTTGTTCGACGTCTGGCACCTGTCCGTACGCGCCACCCACGATTTCCTCGCCGACAGCGATATCACTTTCCTCATGCCCTTCGTCCGCGATGAGCTGGCCAGGGTGACGGCTGAACGCCTGCTGCATGTGCTGCGCGCCGATGACGGCGCCGCCTATGCCATCCTCTGCGTCGAGCACGCCAAGATCGAGATGCTGTTCGTGCATCCCGATCAACGCGGCAGCGGCGCCGGCCGCACGCTGGTCCAGTACGCCATCACGGCCTTGGGCGCCACGACCGTCGACGTCAACGCGCACAACACGCAAGCGCACGGCTTTTACCGCCACCTGGGTTTTATCGGGGAAAGCCGCTCGGAATGCGACCCCTTTGGCAAGCCTTTCCCCATTTTGCACCTAAAACTGGCCGAAAACGGCTGAAAACTCACCAAAAACCACCAAAACAGGCCGTTAACGCAAAAGTGGCTACCAAATCGGTAGCCACTTTTTTTACGCCTGTATCAGCCGTAATTTACTTTTTTGCCGCCGCCAGCGCTTGCGCGATCCAGCCGTCAAACTTTTGCTGGTGGTACTTGATCCAGCCGGCCGTATGGCGCGCGATATCGGCTTGCGTGTTTTCGCCGCGGCGCATGCGCTCGTTCTGCGCATTGATGTCGGCCACCGGCAATTGCATCACCTCGAACAGCTTGGCCGCGGCCGGATTTTTCTCCGCCCAGGCCTTGTTCGATACGATGCGCGCCGTGTTGACGGCAAAACCGTAGTCGCTGCCATCGTCGAGGCGGGTGTTCACCTTGTCCGCATTGGCCGAGAATGGCACTTTCAGCCAGACCACGTCCTTGCCCGGCACCAGCACGCCGCTGACCCAGTATGGCGTCCACGTGTAGTACAGGATAGGCTCGCCACGCTTGTAGCGGCCCAGGGTATCGGCGATCAGGGCCGCATAGCTGCCCTGCACGTGCGTCACCGTCTCGCGCAATTTGTACGCATCCATGTGGTTCTCGATCAGCGCTTCGCAGCCCCAGCCGGGATTGCAACCCGTCAAGTCGGCCTTGCCGTCGCCATCGTGGTCGAACAGCTTGGCCAGGGTGGGATCGCGCAACTGGTCGATATTCGTGATGTTGTACTTTTCCGCCGTTGCCTTGTCGATCAGATAACCTTGCGCGGCAGGCCCCGCATACTGGCCCGTGCGCAACAGCTTGGCGTCGCCGCCCGCATTGTTATAGAAATCCTTGTGCATCGGATCCCAGTGCACGGCCATGAAGGTGGCGTCGCCGTTGGCGATGGCGATATGCGCGGTCGGATATTCCACTTCCTTGATCGGCTGCACTTCGTAGCCGAGCTTTTCCAGGGCCTTGTCGACCAGCATGGTCTGGAAGGTTTCTTCCGCGATCGAGCTTTGCAGCGGCTGCACCTTGACGCCCTTGCCGGGCAGCACGTCGGCGGCAGCGGCCGGCGCCTGCGCCATGGCCAGGCTGGTGGTCAGGGCCATGGCGGCGATGGCCAGGGCGGAAAACAGCTGGAACTTGCGTTGCGATTTTTGCGTCACTTTAAAATTGTCAATTTGATGCATGTAAATCCTTTCTTATTGTGCGTTGGCCAGCGTTGCTTGCTGTTCAACATTATTTTTCTCCGTGTTGCCGCGCACCAGGCGCATCACGAAACCGGCAGGACCCGTCTGGTACCAGTGGCGCACGCCGCGGCGTGGCTGGCCCATCGCTTGCGTCAAGCGGTCCAGGGTGATGGCCAGCAGCACGATGCCCAGGCCACCGACCGTTGCCAGGCCCATGTCCAGGCGGCCGATGCCGCGCAATACCATCTGGCCCAGGCCGCCCACGGCGATCATCGAGGCGATCACGACCATCGACAGCGACAGCATCAGCGACTGGTTGATACCGGCCATGATGGACGGCATGGCCAGCGGAAACTGCACGCGGGTCAGCAACTGCCACGGCGAGGCGCCATACGCGCGGGCCGCTTCGATCAGGTCCGGACGCACCTGGCGGATGCCGAGGTTGGTCAAACGCACCAGCGGCGGCAGGGCAAAGATGATCGTCACGATCACGCCTGGCGCATTACCGATACCGAACAGCATCACCACCGGCACCAGATAGACGAAGGCAGGCGTCGTCTGCATGGCGTCGAGCAAGGGGCGCAGAATATTCTGTGCGCGGTCGCTGCTGGCAAGGAAAATACCGAGCGGCAAGCCGATGGCCAGGCAGAAGGCCAGCGACGTCAGTACCAACGACAGGGTCGTCATGGCTTCCGGCCAGATGCCCAGCATCGACACGAGCAGCAGCGCCAGCACGGTGCCGATGGCCAGGGTGCGGCTCGTAAATTGCCACGCCAGCAAGCCGATGATGGCGATCACCGTCAGCGACGGAGCCGCCAGCAGCACGCCTTCCACGCCGGACAGCACGCTGTCGATCGGCGCGCGCACGGCCTGGAAGAAGGGGCGGAAATGCGCCACGACCCAGCCCAGGCCCTGGTTGATCCAGCTTTCCAGCGGCAGCGAGCCGTCGAAAATCTGCGTCAGGTGAAAGCCGGCCGCATGTTCCGGCTGCACGGCGGGTGCGGCGGCGTCCAGCCAGGCGGTGCTGGCGTCGGTGGGCGGCGTCAGCGCCCAGGGATTGATGTGGGCGGCCGGCTGTTCAACAACAGCTTCTACTGTGGAAACGGTGCTTGGGTTCATGCTTGTCCTTTCTGTTGTTGTTCGGCAATGGCTGGCGTGTCGCGGTCAAGGAACTTCAGCAAGGTCGTCTTGCTGATGGCGCCGCGGAAGCTGCCGTCATTGGCCACCACAGGGACGGCGTAAGGCAGTTGCGCCACCTGGCCGAACAGGCCGGCGACTGGCTCGTCTGCATCGATGGTCTGCACGTCGGGCAGATAGGCATGCGCCAGGCCCAGCGGGCCCACATGGCCGTCGAGCGCACTGCGCAGCGAATCGGCCGAGACGACGCCGAGGAACTTACGCTGCGGATTGACGACATAGGCAAACGCGCGATCCTGCTCTTCCAGCATCGACAGCGCGGCGCGCGAACCGCGGCTCGGCGATTCCGATACGACGATCTGGCTCTTGCGGGCAATATCGCTGGCCTTGAAGACGGCCGCCGCATCGACGCCGCGCACGAAATTGCGCACGTAATCGTTGGCCGGTTTGCGCAGGATTTCTTCCGGCGTGCCCACTTGCACCACGTGGCCGTCTTTCATGATGGCAACACGGTCGCCGATGCGCATGGCTTCGTCGAGGTCATGCGAAATGAAGACAATGGTGCGGCGCTTGATTTGCTGCAAACGCAGCAGTTCCGATTGCATTTCCGTACGGATAATCGGATCGAGCGCGGAAAATGCTTCATCCATCAGCAAAATCGATGGATCGCAGGCCAGCGCACGGGCCAGGCCCACGCGCTGCTGCATGCCGCCCGACAATTCGTCGGGATAGCTGGCGCCGTAGCCGTCCAGGCCGACCTGCTCCAGCGCTTGCTGGGCCAGCGCATGGCGCTCGGCCTTGGGCATGCCGGCCAGTTCCATGCCGAAGGCGGTGTTGTCGAGCACGGTAATTTGCGGCAGCAGCGCGAACGACTGGAACACCATGCTGATGTCCTTGCGGCGCAGTGCGCGCAGCTGGGCGTCCGGCAAGGTATTGATGTCGTTGCCGTCGATCAGGATGCGGCCGGCGGTCGGCTCGATCAGGCGGTTCAGCATGCGCACCAGGGTCGACTTGCCCGAACCGGACAGGCCCATGATGACGAAAATCTCGCCCGCTTCAATGGTAAAGGTGGCGTCGAAGACGCCGATGGTGCAGTCGGTCTTGGCCAGGATGTCTTGCTTGCTGGCGCCCTGACGGACGAGTTCAAGTGCTTCTTCTGGCTTGTCGCCGAACACTTTGAACACATGGTCGATAATGATTTGTTTTGCCACGATGTGGTTCTCCCTCGATTTGACGAATGGATTGAAACCCAGCAAGCCTGCTAGCTTGCGGCGGGAATCAGCAAACCCTGTTGCGTCGGCTACGCCACGGCGCACAATGCGCACGGGAGCGACAGGAAACAGGGGGTGACACGCGTGTGACCAGCGGATGGCCAAAGCCGGTGCCGGGGTGCCGTGTGCGTGCTAAAAGAGGCTGTGGTTCAGGACTTTTAACAACGCTAGCGCCATGCAAATACATGGCACCAAATGTATTTGACCGAAAAAAAATCGACCAAGCTACTTTTAAACTGGATGCGGGTGTAAAACCCGAAGAATTATTCACCACTCAGCGAGCGGAGAGTACTGCGAAGCAGAAGGTGAAACGCGGTGTAGCTGTTGTAAATATGACTCAAGTATAACGCAAAAAGCCATCAAAGTCCAATGGCTTTCCAAATAGAAATGTGCTAGCAATGTTCGCCAGCGTACAGTCAGACGTAAAAAAGGCGAAAAGCGACGTGTTTTCATCGTCTTTTCGCCCATCGCCGCGACACGCTCCTTAGCACCAAACAGGGTGCCAGACAAGCGGGTGAAACGCCATCATGCCGGCTCGGTAAACACCTTGCGCATTTTCTCGGCGATCTTGCCTTCAATCGTGGAGGCGAAGGCGCTGAGCATGAAGCCCAGCTTGATTTGCAGTTGCGCCTGCTCTTTTTCCAGGGTCAGCGAACCATCGACGCCGCTGCGCTCGAAGCGCAGCACATCGCCATCCCAGGCGCACGCCAGGTCATATTCCTGGGCCAGCTTGTCGGCCACTTGCTGCGCCGCTGCGCGCGCCTTTGCTGCTGTCAGCTTATGTTGCTGAACTATATTTATATCCGCCATCAAACGATCCTTTTATTATAAAAACGGGGCCATACGGCCAGCATCATACCAGCCGCCATGCGGCAGGCACGGCCGCAGCCGGCGCCGGGCGCCGAAAAAAGCCCATCCTTCCCGCATGTCGTTTGCGCGGGATCAAACCGGACGCGCCGAAGCGGGACGACTATTCCAGTTCCAGCTGCGCGTGTCTTGGAGAACTACCATGGACCAGAAAGTCATCGTGCCGGTCGAAGCCGTCCTGACCAAATGCGTGTCCCTGCCCGTCGGCTATGTCCCTACCCCATCGGCGCCATACCGCCTGCACCGCAAGAATGCGCAACTGACCTTGCAGCCGGGCCCGCCCCGCCTGACCGAGGCAACGGTGCGCAACCTGGCCGCCGTGCCCGTCGGCTCGCGCGTGCTGATCTGGAAGCAAGACCCGTCCGTCAGCGAACTGGGCACGCGCAAGAGCTTCCTGCCCGGCCTGATCCTGCAAGGCCCGCGCGACGCGCGCATCACGTTTGGCGAGCCGGGCATCGCGCAGGTCAGCCCGAATGCCTTCGGCGACTTCATCGTCTCGCCCAACACCGACCAGTTCGACGCCGTGCACACGTTTGCCATCGTGCGCATGACGCTCACCATGTACCAGCGCGCGCTGGCCAGCAACGACACGGCGCCGCCGCTGCCCTGGCAATGGAATAGCGCCAGCAATACGGCGCCCCTGCGCGTCTTCCCGCATGGCTTGCCCAATGTCATGAATGCGTATTACAGCCGCAGCGACAAGGCGCTCAAGTTCGGCGATTTCATCCCCAGCGGCGCCACCGAGCGCGTCTACACCTGCCGCTCGCTCGACATCGTCTCGCATGAAACGGGGCACGCCGTGCTCGATGGCCTCAAGCCGAATTGGCTGCTCAGCAACAATCCGCCGCAAACGGGCGGCTTGCACGAATCGTTCGGCGACCTGACGGCCATCTTCCTGGCCCTGTCGCAGCTGGACCAGGTGGAAGCGGTGATCGCGCAAACGAAATCCGACCTGCACGACAAGACCTTCCTGGCCGACCTGGCGGAGCAGTTCGGCCTGGCCCTGGGCCGGCCGAACGGCCTGCGCAATGCCGACAATGACATCAAATTGTCGGAAGCAGGCACGGAAGTGCACGCCATCTCGCAAGTGTTTACGGGCGCCATCTACGATATCCTGGCCGACATCTTTGCCCACGAACGCCAGCCCCAGCTGGAAGACGACGCGGCCGTGCTGCACCGCTGCGGCGACTACCTGCGCAGCCTGGTCCTGCGCGCGCTGCTGGCGTCGCCCGACCAGGCCGCCACTTATGCCGACGTGGCCGGCCACATGCTGACCATCGCCCAGGCCGATGGCAATGGCGCCTACCTGGACTTCATCCGCAACAGCTTTACCGTGCGCGAAGTGCTCAAGGCCAATGCCATGACGGAGGAGGGGCAAATGACGTTCGCCCCCGATGTCGTCGACGAAGACGGCGCCGTGCAAGACCGGCGCGCCTGCTGCGGTACCATGAACCATGCGGAATACAGCGAATCGGACCAGTTGCTCGAAGCGGAGCGCGAAGCGCTGGCCGCCTGGTGCCGCAGTTACGGCCCCCGCTAAACAGTCCCGTACAGGGCAGCGCACCGGCGCGCCCGCTTCAGGCCAGCCGCACCAGCGGCAGGCCATGGCGCGGCCCACACCACCCACAACAGCAAGGAGCAGCATGAAAATTTCAGCCCGCAGCAGCGGCGGCTTTGCCGGCCTGAGCGAACAATATGAGATCGATACGCAAGCCCATCCGGCTGGCCCCAAGCTGGAAGCGGCATTGGCCAGCAGCGGCTTTTTCACGCATCCGCAGGCCAGGGATGAACATGTGGGCGCCGATATTCCCCGCTGGCAGATCACCGTCGATGCGCCCACCGCGCGCCGCACCATCACGTTTGCCGAGGATGGCAGCGCCGAAAATGCACGATGGCAGCAATTGCTGACGCAAATACGCGCCAGCGCCTGATTGTTCCGGCACTTATTTGTGCCGATCTTGATTTGAGTAAAACAAAAACGCCACACGGCAAGCCAGTACAGCCCCCGCCCTGCTCCTTGCCGCGTTGGGTGACTGTCGCGTTCTTGCCGCGTTCTTCATGGCAACGTCCCGGATAGTCGCTGAACTGCCCGCTCTGCGCGGCACCGGCACTGCCAAAAAATGAATTTGCTTATATGTATTGTATATAAGCGGGATTTGTGAGAAATAGCGAATTGCCTTAAAATACAATGCTTTGCTTTAGTATGCGCCGCCGAGGTTCCTGCAGGCGCTACAGCACCTCCCCCAAAAATTGATAGGACTGTTATGACCCACGTTGTCACCGAATCCTGCATCGCCTGTCGCTATACCGACTGCGTCGATGTCTGCCCGGTAGATTGTTTCCGGGAAGGCCCGAACTTCCTGGCAATCGATCCGGACGAATGTATTGACTGCGCCGTCTGCGTGGCAGAGTGCCCGGTGAACGCGATTTTCGCGGAAGAGGACGTGCCGGGCGACCAGCAAGCCTTCATCAAGATCAACGTCGATCTGGCCCGTAACTGGCCTTCGATCACCAAGACGAAGGCTGCCTTGCCGGAAGCGGAGCAATATAAGGACGTCAAGGACAAGCTCGACATGCTGGTGCGCTAAGCGCACGGCAGCTGCGGCAGCAATTCCGGCGGGGATGGAGGCTCTTCCCCGCAGGGGCGTGGCGGCAAAAAAACAGACAAAAAGCAGCGGAAACGCTGCTTTTTTTGCTTTTAAAGCATCGTTGCAGGTCTATCCACGTAACTGTGGCGCGCTGTCACAACTATGCGCAAACTGTGGACCTATGCGCGGTAAAGCACATTTTGTCCTCAACAAATATCGTAAAATTGGATTATGATATTTGAGCCGATATTGGCGCTTGGAATCAAACAAGGACTCTATATGCTTTACCAACTGCACGAACTGCAACGCTCTTTCCTCACTCCGGTGATGCAATGGGCAGACATGTCCTCCAAGTTATTTACCAACCCGGTTTCCCCTCTGGCCCACACCCCGTTTTCGCAACGCATCGCAGCCGGCTACGAGCTGATGTACCGCCTTGGCAAAGACTACGAAAAACCACAATTCGATATCAAATCCGTTCTCGTCCAAGGCGAGAGCGTCGACATCCGCGAACACGTTGTCGTAACAAAACCGTTTTGCCGCCTGATCCACTTCAAAAAAGAAGCCACTGGCTTGCAACAGCCCAAAGTTTTGCTGGTTGCCCCCCTGTCCGGTCACCACTCGACCCTGCTGCGCGATACCGTGCGCGGCTTGCTGGCCGAGCACGATGTCTACATCACCGACTGGACGGACGCGCGCATGGTACCGCTGACGGAAGGCCCGTTCCACCTCGATGACTACATTTATTATGTGCAAGAATTCATCCGCCTGCTGGCGCCTGATTTGCACGTGATTTCCGTCTGTCAACCGACCGTGCCCGTGCTGGCCGCCATCTCGCTGATGGCGACGGCAAAAGATCCGCACATGCCGAAAACCATGACGATGATGGGCGGCCCGATCGACCCGCGCCGCTCGCCTACGCAAGTGAACAACCTGGCGACGGAAAAGAAGTTCTCGTGGTTTGAAAACACCGTGATCTACGCGGTGCCGCCGAACTACCCGGGCTTTGGCCGCAAGGTATATCCGGGCTTCCTGCAGCACGCCGGCTTCATCGCCATGAATCCGGGCCGCCACGCGCAAAGCCACCGCGAGTTCTACATGCACCTGGTGACGGGCGATGACGAGCCGGCGGAAGGCCACCGCCAGTTCTACAACGAGTACAACGCCGTACTGGACATGCCGGCCGAGTACTACCTGGAAACCATTAAAACGGTTTTCCAGGAATTCAGCCTGCCGATGGGCACCTGGAAAGTGGGCGGCCAGCTGGTGCGTCCGCAAGACATCACGAACGTGGCGCTGTTCACCGTGGAAGGCGAACTGGACGACATTTCCGGTGCCGGCCAGACGCAAGCCGCACACGATTTGTGTTCCGGCATCCCTGCCGACATGCAGCAAGATTTCGTGGCGCCGAAATGTGGCCATTACGGCATCTTCTCGGGCCGCCGCTGGCGCGAGATCATTTGCCCGAAGATCGGTGAATTCATCCAGAAACACGGCTGATACACGGCATCTCCATCGAAACGCCACGCCAGTTCATACTGGCGTGGCGTTTTCTTTTATACGCCGCTCAGGCGCGCTCGATTTTCACCGTCGGGCGCGTATTGACGAAGATCTGCTCGACTCTTGGCTCGCCCGGCCCCGGCTTCTTCATCGCATAGCCGTTCACGGGCTGCGAACGGTTTACCCACAGCGCGTAATACAGGTGGTCGGCGCGCGGATCTTCCGTATTCGGGTGGATCAATATCGTCAGGCCCAGGCTATTCAACTGCAGCCATGGCACGATCACCGGTAACAGCTCATTCGTAAAGCCAAAGTAGAACGACGGCGTCACGTGCGGGCCGCGCGGCTCCAGGTTCCAGTCGCCCAACTCGATCTGGAAGCGCTCGGCCGCCCACTTGCGTATCAGCGCCGCCTTCTGGTAACTGTCTTCGTCAAAATAGATGTGCGCGTGATAGCTCTCGATATCCGTGTAGGCGCGCGGCTTGCTCGGCAAGGTTTCCTCGCCGGGCCGCACGCTGACGGGGCGCGGCGTGGGCGCCGTATCCGTATGCTCGCCCCATGGGCTCTTGCCGGGCGCCGGCTTCACACGTTTCACGGCGCCATCCTGCGCCAGGGCCGTTCCCGCCAGGCCAGAGGCGGCCAGCGCCGCCACCAGGCCGCCGCCGCGCAAGACCGTGCGGCGCTGCGGAGAGAGGAGATTCGCCCATTCCAGATCGATGGCGGCGTGTTGATTGTGCTCAGACATAGGATTTCCTGTTCTTGATGAGAGGTAGGGGATTGGACAAATCAGAACGAGACGGTGGCGCGGGCATAGTAATAGCCGCCCAGTACGCCCAATGGCCCCGAGTTGTCATACGCGCCCGTGTACTGCGCCAGACTGGCGGCGCTGCGCGCCTCGCGTGGCACCTGGCTCGGCTTCTGGTCGAAGACATTGTTGGCGCCCACTGTCACGTTGATGCGCTTGCTGATGTCGTAGCCGACGCTGACATCCGTCACGAAGGCTGCTTTCAGCTGGTAATCGCCGCCCGTGATGGCGTTCAGGCGCTTGAGCTTGCCGTAGCGCGTCTCGCGCACATTGAATGCCCAACCGGCTTTTTCATATGCCAGGGTAAGGATTTCCTTGTCGCGCGGCGCGCGGTACAGCAAGTCGTACTCGGCCGACTTGCTCAGGGTGCCGATGTTCGGCAAGCCTTGCAGTATGGCGGGAAGTTCCGCCTTGGCCACCAGGCTCGTATGGTTGAGATTCGCCGCCGCCGTCCAGCGCAGCTTGCCATCGGCCACGCGCAGCACATCTTCCGCCGTGAAATCGACGCCGCGCGTGCGCGTATCACCCACGTTGGCAAAATAATGCGCGACAAGGCCATTGCCCACCGTCAGTCCCGCCGAGCGCAGCAGGTTTTCAATGGTGGTCGCTTGCGCCGCCGTCAGCGGCCGGCCGCTGCCATCGAGCGCCACTCCCGAGCTGCGGTCGATGCCGATGTTCGACGACACGCCCAGGCGGTCGCTGACCTTGATTTGATACGCGTCAACGGCCAGGCGCAGGGTCGGCGTAGGGTTGAAGGTCAGCCCGGCCGACAGATTCGTCGATTTTTCCGGTTTTAACGCTTGCGCGCCCAGGGCCCGCGCAGCGGCCGAATTCGGCTGTGCCAGGGTATAGGGCACGCCCGCATGATCGGACGTGTTCGAATATGACTGCGTCACCAAGCTAGGCGCATGGAAACCGTTGCTGACGGTGCCCCGTACGGCCACGGCGGGCGTCACGTCATAACGGACGGACAAACGACCCGTTGTCTTGCTGCCGAAATCGGAATACTTTTCGGCGCGCAAGGCCGTGTCGAGCAGCCATTGCGGCGTCAGTTTCGCACCCAGGCCGATATACGCCGCATAGCTGTGGCGCGCCGTGTCGGACGCATCGACGGGCAGGTAACCGGCCAGCGCGGACGAACCGCTGCCCTGCCAGGAAGCGGGCTCGCCCGGACTGCGCTGCTGCGTTTCATGCGAATACTCGAGGCCGACGCTGAGGTCAGCCGGCTCGCTCAAGCCCAGCGGCACGGGGCGGCGTGCGTCCGCATTCGTCGTCGAGCGGCTGTAGCGCTGATTGCCGATATCAAAATCCGTCTTGCCTCCCGGATAAATCAGCGAGTAGTTGGCCGAGTGCTCCACGCCCACGTCGATATCGTCGCGGCCGTAGGTGCTGCTGATATCCCAGCTCCAGCCCGCCGTCTCCCCCTTGATGCCGCCCGTCAAGGAAAAATCGTTTTCGCTCGTCGTTTCATATGGCGTGAAGCCGTCGGGATATACGGCCAGCAAGCCTTTATTGTTATTGAAAATGGTATTGGGCAGGCGGAAATTCTGCGCCGAGCGGGCATTGCGGTGCGCATACGTACCGAAGCCGTACAGTTGCACCTCGTTCGACACGTCATAGCCGACGTTGGCGCTGAGCGAAGCGGTCGTGCTTTGCGGCACGCCCGTATTGCGCCAGGGATTGCTGTTACGCGTCGCTTCGGCCGGGTTCGGCGAGGCGCCCGCCGGCAAGCTGTTGTTCGGCCCCAATTTGACCAGCTGGCCATCGCTGTTGCGCACGGCCGGATACGACAGATAAGCGGGATTCAAGCCGAAATTGCGCACGGCAATGCCCTGGCGCTGGACTTCGGCGCCGAAGTGGGCAAAGCCGTGTTCGCCCAGGCGCGTACCGCCATCGATGCGCGCGGAACCGTTCGTGCCGTCGCCTTCGTAGGTGGAGCCGAGTTGCGTGCTGAAGCTGCCCTTGTCATCCGATTTCAGGATGATATTGATGACGCCGGCGATGGCGTCGGAACCGTAGATGGCCGAGGCGCCGTCGCGCAGGATTTCCACTCGGGCAATAGCGCCCGTGGGGATCAGGGCCAGGTCGGTGGCGACGGAACCGGGAAAGCCATCCTCATTGACGATGGCCGTCGTATGCCGGCGCTTGCCATTGACCAGCACCAAGGTATGCGACGGGTCGAGGTTGCGCAGCTGGCCGGCGCGCACGATGCTGCCCAGGTCGGGTTGTACGCGGGCGGGCAAGTTGAATGATGGCAAGGCCGTATCGAGCGCGTCGAGCAGGTTCAACTTGCCCGTGGCCTGCAATTGCTGGGCGCTGATCACATCGATCGGTGCGGCGCTGTTGGCCACCGTGCGGCCCGTCCCCCGCGCGCCCGTGACGATCACGGCGTCCAGCGGCGCTTGCGCATGGGCCGCGCCAGGCGCCGCCAGCACGAGCACGGCGAACGAGACGGCGTGCGCAAGTTGCCGCCGGCGCGGGACGTGGTCTTGCTTGTGAATCAATTCCAGCATACGAAAACATCCTTTCAAAGTCGTCAGCACAGTGGCTGCAGACTAAAGGATGGACAAACAAACAAGAACGAATGGTTTCGTATTTAGATATTTCGTTTTGGCAACGAACAACAGCGGCGCGCAGTGTCAGGGATGGGCTGTGGCCGCCGCCAGGCTCTGGTCGAGCCGCTTCCAGTAATCGCGTTCCAGACGTGCCGTGTCGATGTCGCGCGCCGCCTCGTTGAAGCGCTTTTGCCGCGCCGCCCCCTCGGCATCGCGCTGGAAGCATACGTGCACGGGGCGCTCCTTGAAGACGGTATCGATGACGGCGATGCGTTCCCGTTCAGCCTTGCTGAAGTTGCGTCCCATCAGCAAGTGCTGCAGCACATGGCGCTCGATGACGATCACGCGATAACGCTTGATCAACAGCTTCTTCAGATTCGTCGCATCGTTCAAGCCCTCTTCCGTCTTCAGCTCGCCGCGCGCCACCATGCCATCGAACTGCTCCCCATTCGAATAACCGGCCACGGTGCCGATGCGCAGCTGGCCCAGATCGGCCAGGGTGGCGCCGGGCACGCCATCCTCCTTCAGGTAGGCCAGCACACCTTGCGTATTGCCGACCGGAACAGAAAAATGGCAGAGTTTTTCCCGTTCGGGCGTGCGCCAGACGGCCAGGAAACCGGCATAGCGGGGACTGGCCAAGCCAAACTGCATAGCGCGCTTCCACGGAAAATACTCATATTTGACGACATAGCCCATGCGTTCGAAGACGGCGCTGACCATGGCGCCCGACATGCCGTCGGCAGGCAGGCTGCGGGAAATGAAGGGCGGCCAATCTTCCGCCGCGAAGCGGACGATGCGCGAGCTGGCGGCGCCCGGCGGCACCATGGCGGAGCCAGCCTGCTGTGCAAGGGCAAGCGCAGAGTACATGAAGAAACAGAAGGGCAAACCAACTGTCCGGAGGAAACGCATGTTTTGCTCCTATGGCCTGGCGCGCATTGCAGGCGCGGCAACAGGACTGGCGGTCGGCTTTTTTATCACTAGCTTGATAAAAATCATGCTCCCACAAAAAAAAGAAATTGCAAAGTTGTTTATTTGCACTTTGACATTCCCAGGGGAAATAAAATACGATTGCGGCGCGCCTGCAACAGGCCTGCCACGGCACCCGCTATCCCCTCCTACAAAACAGGTTTTTACTTGTGCGCGCGCCGGATGGTCGATAATGGCGTTTTACCGTGGAAGATGACCGTGCCGCACCCTGCCCCTCCCTCACTTGCCGACCAGATCGAAGACTTGCTGCCGCAAACGCAATGCACCAAATGCGGCTACAACGGCTGCCGCCCGTATGCGGAAGCGATAGCCGCCGGCAGCGCCGACATCAACCAGTGCCCGCCGGGCGGCGCGCAGGGCATCGTGCGCCTGGCCGGCTTGCTGGGCAAAAAAGTCATTCCGCTCAATCCCGTCAACGGCCTCGAACGTCCTCGATCTGTCGCCTACGTCGACGAATCGCTGTGTATCGGCTGTACCCTGTGCATCCAGGCCTGTCCCGTGGACGCCATCGTCGGCGCCGCCAAGCAGATGCATACGGTGGTGACCAGCCTGTGCACGGGTTGCGACCTGTGCGTGGCACCGTGCCCCGTCGACTGCATCGTCATGTACCCGGTCAGCGGCGACGCCACAGGCTGGGATGCCTGGAGCCAGATGGATGCCGACGACGCGCGCGCGCGCCACGATTTCCGCACCCAGCGGCTGCGCCGCGAAGCCGAGGCCAACGACGCGCGCCTGGCCGCCAAGGCCGTCGCCAAGATGCAGGAAGTGACGCAGGAAGTGCCCGTCACGCCAGATGAACTGGCAGAGAAGGAACGCAAGCGCGCCATCATCGCCGCCGCCATGGAGCGCGCGCGCGCCAAGGCCGCAGCCCAAACCGAACCGCCCGCCCCCACCACCCCGAAAAAAGACGCATGAACGCCGCCAAACGCCTGGAAATCTTTACGCGCTTCCGCGCCGCCAACCCTTCCCCGAAAACGGAACTCGAATATACGACGCCGTTCGAGCTGCTGATCGCCGTGCTGCTGTCGGCGCAGGCAACCGACGTGTCCGTCAACAAGGCCACCCGCTTGCTGTATCCGGTCGCCAATACCCCGGCCAAGATACTGGCGCTGGGTGTGGACGAGCTGGCCAGCTATATCCGCACCATCGGCCTGTTCCGCACCAAGGCCAAGAACGTCATCGCCACCTGCCAGATCCTGCTGGAGCAGCACGGCGGCGAAGTGCCGCGCGACCGCGCTTCGCTGGAAGCCTTGCCCGGCGTGGGCCGCAAGACGGCGAATGTGGTCATGAATACGGCGTTTGGCGAACCGACGATGGCGGTCGACACGCATATCTTCCGCGTGTCGAACCGCACCGGGATCACGCCAGGCAAGAATGTCGATATCGTCGAGCAAAAACTGCTGAAGTTCGTGCCCAAGGAATTCCTGCACGACGCCCACCACTGGCTCATCCTGCACGGCCGCTACACCTGCACGGCGCGCAAGCCGCAATGCTGGAACTGCATGATCGCCGACCTGTGCGATTACAAGGACAAGTCGCCGATGCCGGCCGTGGTATAGGTAAAAAAACGGCCCGAATAGGGCCGATGGAGTGGAGGTGTCGGATTACGGCCCTTCGGGCCTAATCCGACCTACAACAACACCATATTGTCGCGGTGAATCAGCTCATGGCCTTCCATGTAACCGAGAATCGATTCGATCTCGGTGGACGGCTTGCGCATGATGCGGCGCGCTTCGCCGCTCGTGTAGTTCGACAGGCCGCGCGCCACCGGGGTGCCATCCACGTCGACGCAGGTGATGACGGCGCCGCGGCCGAATTCGCCGTTCACGCCCGTCACGCCGATCGGCAGCAGCGACTTGCCTTCCTGGCGCAGCTTTTGCACGGCGCCCGCGTCCAGCACGACGGCGCCGGCCGTGTGCAGATGATCGGCCATCCACTGTTTACGTGCCGTCAACTGCCCCGTTTGCGCCAGCAACTGCGTGCCGATCGCTTCGCCCTGGGCCAGGCGGCTGAGCACGTCGCTGTCGCGGCCCCAGGCGATGATGGTGTGGGCGCCGGACTTGGCGGCGCGCTTGGCGGCGAGGATTTTCGTCAGCATGCCGCCACGGCCCAGGCTGGAACCGGCGCCGCCCGCCATCGCTTCCAGGGCCGGATCGCCGGCGATGCCTTGCGTGATCAGATAGGCGTTCGGGTCCTTGCGCGGGTCGGCCGAGAACAGGCCGTGCTGGTCCGTCAGGATCACCAGCGCATCGGCCTCGATCAGGTTGGCCACCAGGGCGCCCAGGGTGTCGTTGTCGCCGAACTTGATTTCATCGGTGACGACGGTGTCGTTTTCATTGATGATGGGCACGACGCCCAGGCGCAGCAGGGTCGTCAGGGTCGAGCGGGCGTTCAGGTAGCGTTCGCGGTCGGCCAGGTCGGCGTGCGTCAGCAGCACCTGTGCCGTGCCGAGGCTGTGGGCGCGGAAGCTGCTTTCATAGATTTGCGCCAGGCCCATCTGACCAACGGCGGCGCACGCCTGCAATTCGTGGATATCGGTGGGGCGCTGCTCGAAACCGAGGCGCAGCATGCCTTCGGCGATGGCGCCGGAACTCACCAGCACGACTTCCTTGCCAAGGGCACGCAAGCCGGAAATCTGCGCGGCCCAGCGGGCGATGGCGGCATGGTCGAGTCCGCGGCCATCGTTGGTGACCAGCGAGGAGCCGACTTTGATGATGATGCGGGTAGCTTTTTGAATCACGGAATCCATGGGGCGGCGCTCTTCACTTAATAGACGTCAGCGCGCAGGACGCAGCAGCAGCAAGGCCAGCCCCGCCGTCAACTCCATTGCGCACATGAACAACACAAAACCCTGGGGCAAGCCGAAGCTGATGGCCGCGAACAGACGGCCGGCGGGCTGCGCCAGGACCAACATTGCAGTGATATCGCCGAGGACGGGCGGTTCGCCCTGCCGTGCCGCGAACAGCGCCAGGAGCGCGGTAGCGCCCCAGACACCGACATGGGAAGCGTAGAACTGGCTGTAGCCATCGACGCCATTGAGGAAGATGCCCATGCCGGCCGCCATTTCATCGGCGAACAGCAGACAGGCGACCGCGCTCAGCCCGTAAGCATACGCGATCAGATGCAATACACGGCGCTGCCACGCCTGCTTGCGCGCGGGTGCGGCAGCGACCGTCTGTACCGACATCAGGGTAAGGCGCTTAGTCGAGGATCTTGAAACGCGGATCATCCGGGTCGATCGACGAGATACCGCGTGCTTCTTCGGTCATCTGCGTTTCTTCGGCACGGCTTTCGCTGTGTTTCTTCTCTTCCAGATGCTGGTAGATCGCATTGACCAGTTCCGGGCAACCCTGGTGGTTCAGCGCGGAGATCTCGAAGACGGGACCTTTCCAGGCGAAACGCTTGAGGAAGTCCTTGACGATCTTCTTGCGCTCTTCTTCCGGCACCATGTCGAGCTTGTTCAACACCAGCCAGCGCGGCTTGTCGACCAGCGACTCGTCGTACTTCTTCAATTCCTTGACCAGCGCCTTGGCTTCCTTGACAGGATCGACGTTGGTTTCGAACGGCGCCAGGTCGACGATGTGCAACAGCAGACCCGTGCGCTGCAAGTGGCGCAGGAATTGATGGCCCAGGCCCGCGCCTTCGGAAGCGCCTTCGATCAAGCCGGGAATATCGGCGATCACAAAGCTCTTCTCGTGCGACACGCGCACCACGCCCAGGTTCGGGTGCAGGGTGGTAAATGGGTAATCGGCAATTTTCGGACGCGCGTTCGAGACGGCCGAAATGAAGGTCGATTTGCCGGCGTTCGGCATGCCCAGCAGGCCCACGTCGGCCAGTACTTTCAGTTCCAGGCGCAATTCGCGGCGTTCGCCTTCCTTGCCCTCGCCTTTTTGGCGCGGTGCGCGGTTGGTCGAGGACTTGAAGTGGATATTGCCCCAGCCGCCTTCGCCGCCCTTGGCCAGCATTTCGGTCTGGCCGTGTTCGGTCAGATCGGCCAGGATTTCGCCGCTCGCGTTGTCGATGATCAAGGTGCCGACCGGCATGCGCAGGTGGATGTCATCAGCGCCCTTGCCATAGCAATCTGCGCCACGGCCAGGCTCGCCATTGCGAGCCTTGTGCATTTTGGAGAAACGGAAATCGACGAGCGTGTTGATATTGCGGTCGGCGACTGCCCAAATGGTGCCGCCCTTGCCGCCATCGCCGCCATCGGGACCGCCGAAAGGCCGGAATTTTTCACGGCAGAAAGAGGCGCAGCCGTTGCCGCCATCGCCCGCGATGACTTCGATTTTTGCTTCGTCGATAAACTTCATAATTTTGCCGCCATAAAACTAAAAAGGCTCTACCTTGGGCAGAGCCTTTCGATTGAAGGCTTGCGCCTTACATCATGCGATCATTGCGGAGCGAACTGGCGCTCCGCGATGAATTACGCTGGTACTGCTTCGTTTGGTACAACGGTCACGAATTGCTTCGAGCCGGCACCTTTGACAACGAACTTCACTTTGCCCGCGATCAGCGCGAACAACGTGTGGTCCTTGCCCATGCCTACGCCTTCGCCGGCGCGCACTGGGGTGCCGCGTTGACGAATGATGATGCCGCCAGCATTGATAGCTTGGCCGCCGTAGACTTTAACGCCCAGACGTTTTGATTCTGAATCACGGCCGTTTCGCGTTGTGCCGCCGCCTTTTTTATGTGCCATTTAAGACTCCTTGATAGCTGATTAATTCAAACAGCGGCGATTAGCCGTTGATCGAAACGATTTGGATTTCGGTAAAATTCTGGCGATGGCCTTGATGCTTTTGGTAGTGCTTACGACGACGCATCTTGAAAATTTTGACCTTATCATGGCGACCATGCGCCACAACCGTAACCAGTACCGTTGCACCTTCGACCAATGGAGCACCAAACTTGATGCTGTCGCCCGCGCCTACTGCGAGCACTTGATCGATGGTGATTTCGGAACCAATGTCTGCCGGTATCTGTTCTACTTTAAGTTTTTCGCCAGCGACAACTTTGTATTGTTTGCCACCGGTTTTTATGACCGCGTACATGATTTGAAACCTCATCAAATGTTGAAAGAATTTGTCCCACTGTCACGCAAAGCAAGCCGTACACAACAGGGGGAACCAGCGATTATACACGGACTGAGAAATTGCGTCAAAAACTATTCACAAAGCTTGACGATCGTGGTATGTCGACAACCTGACCATCATGTCAGGCATGCGCCAGGCGGACAGGAAAACGCGCGCCAGTGCCAACAAGATCAATCAATTGCTCTACAGTCATAGGCAAACGTCACGCACGCGCAAGCCTTGTCGTATAATCGCGGCACCCACAATCTAATGCAGGTTCGCCTTGTCTGACGCTAACAAACACGTTAACCAAAACACCATCGTGCAAACGATTGCCGCCGATATGGACGCAGTCAATACGGTGATCCGCCAAAAGCTGCACTCCGATGTGATTCTGATCAACCAGATCGCTGAGTACATCATCAGCGCAGGCGGCAAACGCATCCGTCCCGTGCTGATTTTGCTGGTGGCCAATGCCCACGCCTATCGCGGCACGGCGCACCATGAACTGGCCGCCGTGGTCGAATTCATCCACACCGCCACCCTGCTGCACGACGACGTCGTCGATGAATCATCGATGCGCCGCGGACGCCAGACGGCCAATGCCCTGTTCGGCAATGCGGCCTCCGTGCTGGTGGGCGACTTCCTGCACTCGCGCTCGTTCCAGCTGATGGTCTCGCTGAACAATATGCGCGTCATGCAAATCCTCTCCGATGCCACCAACGTGATCGCCGAAGGCGAAGTGCTGCAGTTGCTGAACATGCACGATCCGGACGTGACGCAAGAGAGCTATTTGAACGTCATCCGCTCGAAGACGGCCAAGCTGTTCGAAGCGTCGGCGCAACTGGGCGCCCTGATCGCCGGCGCCAGCGAAGACGATATCGAAGCGGCCGCCGAATACGGCCGCTCGCTGGGCACGGCTTTCCAGCTGATCGACGACGTGCTCGACTATGCAGGCGACGCCGCCGAAATCGGCAAGAACGTGGGCGACGACTTGCGCGAAGGCAAACCGACCATGCCGCTGATCTGGCTGATGGAAAACGGTACGCCGGAACAGCGCGAACTGGTGCGCAGCTGCATCGAACAAGGCGACGAGCAGCATTTCGATGCCATCCTGACGGCCATCACCAGCAGCGGCGCCCTCGACTACACGCGCAAGCAGGCGGAAATCGCCGGCCAGCGCGCCGCCGATGCCATCGCCGGCTGGCCCGACAGCGTCTACAAGCAATCCATGCTGCAACTGTGCTCGTTTGCCGTGGACCGCAATCACTGATCGCGTTGTACTTATATGCAATACAAAACGGCGCCACTGGCGCCGTTTTTTTATACTCCGCTCATTTCACCGGCTTGCCGTCGGCGCCGACCACGGCCTGGCCGTCTTCCTTGGCAAATGCCCCTTGCTGCGGCAGCGGCAAAATCTCCAGCACCTTTTCCGACGGCCGGCACAGGCGCACGCCCAGTTCCGTGACGACGATGGGGCGGTTGATCAGAATAGGATGGGCTTGCATGGCGTCCAGCAGGGCCGCATCGCTCAGCTCGGGATTGGCCAGGCCCAGTTCGTCGTACAGGGCACCCTTGTCGCGCATGACGGCGCGCACGGACAGGCCCGCGCGGGTGATCAGGTCGACCAGCTCCTCGCGCGTAGGCGGATGCTTGACGTAATCGATGATGACGGGCTCCACGCCCGTGTTGCGGATCAGGGCCAGAGTATTGCGCGAGGTGCCGCACGCCGTGTTGTGATAGATCGTGATCGTCATGGTGTGATGTCCTTTACATTGGGTTCGCTGACGCAGCAAGGTGCGCCGGCGCAGCAGTTCTCGGTCAGGAAGGCCAGCAAGCCGTTCATGCCCGCATAATTGGCCGCGTAGATGATGGAACGGCCCGTCTTGCTTGCCGTCACCAAATTGGCGTGCGCCAGTTCTTTCAGGTGAAACGACAAGGACGAGGGCGCAATCGCCAGCGCGTCGGCGATTTTCGTCGCGGCCATGCCTTGCGGCCCCGCTTGCACCAGCAGGCGGAACACGGCCAGCCGCGATTCCTGCGCCAGCGCAGCCAGTGCCACGATGGCGGAAGCGCTCGTCAGCGATGTCGCCCCGTTCGCTATTGTCTTTTCATTTTCCATAATTCAATAATAGTCGAATTATTGAATCATTTCAAGCGACAGGCCTTGCTGGATACCTTACGTAACCCAGCGCACCGACTGTCATGGCCTATCGGTCTACCTTGATGAAAAATCATTGCGATTGGCTTACCATGACACGCTCAACCCCGCTCAACATCCTCGGCTGGAGCCTGGCCGCCCTGCTTGCCCTCATCGCCATCGTGGCCATCTTCGTGCTGACCTTCGACTGGAACCGCGCCCGCCCCTACATCAACGAGAAGGTGTCGGAAAGCACGGGCCGCAGTTTCGTCATCGGCGGCGACCTGCAGGTGACATGGAAGCAAGGCCTGAAAACGGAACCGGGCTGGCGCCGCTACGTGCCGCGCCCCGTCATCAGCGCCCACGATGTGCGCATGAGCAACCCGGACTGGGCCACGGCAGGCCCGCAGCTGGCCAGCGCCAGACGCATCGACCTCTCCATCCATCCCCTGCCCCTGCTGCAGCACCGCGTGGTGCTGACGGACCTGGCGCTCGACGCGCCCAATATCGCCCTGCAGCGGCGCGCCGACGGCAGCAACAGCTGGACCCTGAAAGACAATGGCCCCTCGGCATGGGAAGTGGAAATCCAGCGCATGGCCTTCGCCGACGGCGCCATCCGCTACCTGGACGAAGGCATCGCCCTGGACCTGCAGGCCAAGGTCAGCTCGACGGCGCCCGACGCCACGCCGGGCGACGCGCCAGGCAACGCCCCCGTGCAGAAATACGGCATCGAATTTACCCTCGGCGGCAGCTACCGCAAGGCGCCCGTGACGGGCGGCGGCAAGGCGGGGGCCGTGCTATCCCTGACCGACAACAACACGGTCTATCCCGTGCAGGCGCATGCCGTGCTGGGCAAGAACAAGGCCAGCATCGCCGGCACCCTGACCGACCCGCGCTCGCTGTCCGGCATCGATTTACAGCTGAGCTTGGCAGGCGCCAGCATGGCCGACCTGTATCCACTGACGGGCGTGCTGCTGCCGGAAACGCCGGACTACGCCACCACGGGACGCTTGCTGGGCAAGAAGGACGGTGCCAGCTGGAACTGGACCTACCAGAACTTCAAGGGCACGGTAGGCCAGAGCGACCTGGCCGGCACCTTGCAATACCTGCCGCGCCAGCCCCGCCCCTTGCTGCGCGGCGAAGTGACGTCGCAGCAGCTGCGCCTGGAAGACCTGGGCCCCACCATCGGCGCCGAGAGCAATGCCAAGAAACAGGCGCGCGGCAAGGCGCCCGTGCAGCCCGACAACAAAGCATTGCCCGTGGAACAGTTCAACACGGCGAAATGGGATGCACTCGACGCCGACGTGAAATTCACGGGCAAGAAACTGGTGCGCACGCATGACATCCCGCTCAACGACATCGTCGCCAACATCCGCATGAAAGACAAGGTGCTGAGTTTGACGCCGCTCAACTTCGGCATGGCCGGCGGCGACATCACCTCGAACATCACGCTCGACGGCCGTCAAAAAACCATCGCCGCGCAAGCCAAGGTGGCGGCGCGCCACCTCAAGATTCGCGAACTGTTTCCCAAGCTGCAATCGATGCAAGCGAGCTTCGGCGAAGTGTATGGCGACGCGGCGCTGACGGGTCACGGCAACTCCGTTTCCGCCATGCTGGCCAGCGCGAATGGCGAGCTGGCGGCCACCGTCAGCGAAGGCTCCGTCAGCCAGTTCATGCTGGAACTGGCCGGCCTGAACCTGGCCAACGCCGTCTTCGTCAAAATCTTCGGCGACAAGCAAGTGCACCTGAACTGCCTGGCCAGCGATTTCGCCGTCACGAATGGCCAGGCCGACGTGCGCCGCTTCGTGCTCGATACGGACACGGCCGTGGTGAACGTCACGGGCAACGTCAACCTGGCAAACGAAACCCTGAACCTCGACGTGCGCCCCCGTACCAAGGGTGCCCGCATCATCACCCTGCGCACGCCGCTGTATGCGAAAGGCACGTTCAAGAACCCGGACGTGGGCCCGCAAAAAGGCCCGCTGGCATTAAAAGCCGGCGCCGCCGTGGCCCTGGCCACCGCCGTCACCCCGCTGGCCGCCCTGCTGCCCTTGATCAACGTCGACAAGGCACCCGACACGGACTGCGCCGCCGTCATGGCGCAAGCCAATGCCACGCGCAAGGCGCCTGCTTCGCCGGCAACGAATGCGCCCGCGAAAAAAGTCAGCGAAGCGGACATCAAGAAGGCGCAACAGGAAAAGAAATAGACCTTGACGCAGCCGCTTGAAACCCGCCCCGCCATCTGCTGTAATGAAGAAAAGCGGGGTGTGGCTCAGCCTGGTAGAGCGCTGCGTTCGGGACGCAGAGGCCGGAGGTTCGAATCCTCTCACCCCGACCAGCATTTCCCCTCTGCCTGCACTGCACACTCCTTGACCTGCGCGTTGGTGTGTTGCTGAGAAGTGTGATATTAATTGAACAATTGATTAATTAAACACATCCATCGCACAGGGGTACGGTCTGATGTCTTTCCTGATAGTTCTGGCCGCACTGGCCTTCCTGATGCTGGCCGCCTACCGCGGCTACAGCGTGATCCTGTTTGCGCCCGTCGCCGCGCTCGGTGCCGTATTGCTCACCGATCCGTCGGCCGTGCCGGCCGTCTTCAGCGGCATCTTCATGGAAAAGATGGTGGGCTTCATCAAGCTGTATTTCCCTGTCTTTTTGCTGGGCGCCGTGTTCGGCAAGCTGATCGAGCTGTCCGGCTTTTCGCAGTCCATCGTCGTGGCGGCCATTCGCTACATCGGCAGCTCGCGCGCGAATGCCGTGATCGTTGCCGTATGCGCCGCGCTGACCTATGGCGGCGTGTCGCTGTTCGTGGTGGTGTTTGCCGTGTATCCGTTCGCGGCCGAGCTGTATCGCCAGAGCAATATCCCCAAGCGGCTGATGCCGGGCGCCATCGCCCTGGGCGCGTTCTCGTTCACCATGGACACTTTACCGGGCACGCCGCAAATCCAGAACATCATCCCCACCACCTTTTTCAATACGACCGGCTGGGCCGCGCCGTGGCTGGGCACCATCGGCGCCGTGCTGACGGTGATCATGGGACTGGCCTTCCTGGAATGGCGCCGCCGCTCCGTCATGGCGACGGGCGAAGGGTATGGGGCCGAGGCAGAAAAGGCCACGGCCGACGCGGGCGACCTGCCCCATCCGCTGCTGTCGGTAGCGCCGCTGGTGCTGGTGGGCGTGGCGAACTTTGCGCTGACCAAGCTGATCCCGCACTGGTATGGCGCCAGCTACGTCCTCACCGCCGAGGCCCTGCCGGGCCTGCATGCGCCCGTGTCGACGTCGATAGGCTCGGTGACCGGTATCTGGGCCGTGGAAGGCGCGCTACTGCTGGGAATCTTGCTCGTGTGCGTGACGGCCTTCGGGCGCATCCGCGCCGCCTTTGCCGAAGGCACCAAGGCGGCCGTGGGCGGTGCCTTGCTGGCGGCCATGAATACGGCGTCCGAATACGGCTTTGGCGGCGTCATCGCCGCCCTGCCCGGTTTTCTTGCCGTCAGCAACACCTTGCGCAGCGTGCCCGATCCGCTCGTCAACGCGGCCGTCTCCGTCACGACCCTGGCCGGCATCACGGGCTCGGCCTCGGGCGGCATGAGCATCGCACTGGCGGCCATGTCGGACAGTTTTATCCAGGCCGCGCAACAGGCGCATATCCCGCTCGAAGTCATGCACCGCGTGGTGGCCATGGCGAGCGGCGGCATGGATACCTTGCCGCACAATGGCGCCGTGATCACCCTGCTGGCCGTCACGGGCCTCACGCACCGCCAGTCCTACCGCGACATTTTCGGCATCACCGTCATCAAGACGGTGGCCGTGTTCCTCGTCATTGCCCTCTATTACATGACGGGGCTGGTCTGACCTAGAGGCGCGACGACGATGCCGGCTTCGCCACAGCGTGCGCCGGCTTGAACAGGTGGCTGATGCCCATGGTCAGCAGCGGGCCGGCCAGCGCCAGGTAGGAACTGTCCACGCCGTACGGATTGCCCGCCAGGAACCAGCCGATAGTGGCGACCACCGAGACGATCACGCCGACGAAGGCGCCGCGCGGCGTGCCGAATTTCGGCGCGTAGAAGGCCATCAGCACCAGCACGGCCAGGGTGGCGCGCAGGGCCTTGCCGAGGAAGGCGATCATCAGCAGTTTTTCCGCATACAGCGCCAGCACCAGCGGCAGCAGGCCGGCCACGACGATGGCGATGCGCAGGAACATCAGCGATTTCGCGTCATTCTTTGCCTTGTTGTACCAGGGATCATAGAAATCCTTCATGGCCAGGGTGGCCGACGCCAGGGTGGTGGCAGAAATGCCGCCGAACAGGGCGCCGGCCAGGCCGACGATCATGATGCTGGCGGAAAACGCCGGCATGTGCGCGATCAATGTCGGAAATGCGTCGATCGACTTCATGCCCGGATACAGCACGGCGCTGCACATGCCGATCAGGGCCGCCATCAGGCCGAACGGGATCATCAGCGAGGACACGTAATAGCAGGCACGCTTGGCCACGGCCGGGTTGTCCGTGCTGACCAGGGCCTGGATCACGTATTGCGTGGCGAAGATGGAACCGATGCCGCCGATCATCCAGGCGATGATCTGGCCCCAGCCGATCTCGACCCAGTTGAACATCTTGGCGGGCAGCTGCGCCTGCAGCGCGCCGATGCCGCCGGAGGCTTCCAGCGCATACGCCAGCGCCAGGATCACGCCCAGGTACTTGACAATGGAGTGGGCAAAGTTGGTGTACACGACCGAACGCATGCCGCCCAGGCTGACATAGATCACGGTGATGGCACCCACCAGCAAGATGGCCACGGTCTTGTTGATATGCAGCACGGCCGCCAGCACGGCGCCGCCGCTCGCATACAGGGCCACGGCAACAATGCCCAGCGCGACGATGGTGAGGATGGACGCGGCATAGCGTACGGGCTCGCCGTACGTTTGCGCCAGGATGCCGGAAATCGTCGACTGCCCGCTTTCCTTGTATTTCTTGACCAGCACGATAGCCAGCAGCAAGAAGCCCAGCGACAGCGCCACCAGGTTCCAGGCGGCGGAAATGCCCAGTTCATACCCCTTCTGGGCCGTGCCGATGCTGACGGAACTGCCAATAAATTCCGACAACAGCAGCGCGCCGATCAGGTAGGCGGGATAGTTGCGCCCGCCCGCCGTCATGCCTTCGGCGCTGTTGGCATGCTTGCGCACGCTGTAGGTAATGTACGACATGAGGGCGAAATAGCCCACCGTGATCGCAGCGATGATGATTAATCTGTTTTCCATCCGTCTACTCCAAGTCTGCTTTTCTTATTATTATTTTTCAAGAAAGCTTCCCCTGCGCCATGCCGGATGAGCCGGTGGCGGTGCTCAGGGGAAAGTCAAATTCCTGCCATACCTATACGGTACAGCAAGCCTCACAACAAAAAGGTCCGCAACTGCGCCGTAAACAAGTCCGCCGCCTCGACGTTCGAGATATGCGAGGCGGGCAAGCTTGCCAGGCAGGCGCCAGCGATCTGCTGCTGCAGCCAGCGCCCGTCGTCGACGGTGGTCACGGGATCGTGCTCACCCGCGATGATCAGGGTGGGCACGCTGATCGTGCCGACGCCGGCGTGCAAGTCCGTCTGGGCCAGCACGTCGCAGCAGGCCGCGTAGCCGCCGGCATCCTGGCTGCGCAAGGTGGCCACCATGCGCGCCACCGTGTCCGCTTCGCGCGCGATAAACTGCGGCGTAAACCAGCGCGCGGCGGCGCTCTCGGCCACCGCGGCCATGCCGTCGCGGCGCACTTGCTCAGCCCGCAGTTGCCACGGCGCGGCGCCGCCGATGCGCGCCGCCGTATTCGCCAGCACGAGCTGCGTCAGGCGCTGCGGCTGGTGTATGCCCAGCCACTGTCCCGTCAAGCCGCCCATGGAAATGCCGCAGAAGGCGGCACGCGCGATATCAAGGTGGTCGAGCAGCGCCACCACGTCCAGGCCCAGCCGCTCGATGCCGAACGGTGCGCCGCCGCTGGCCGACTGGCCATGGCCGCGCGTGTCGTAGCGCACGACAAAAAAGTCGCCGGCCAGCGCGGCCGCCTGCGCCTCCCACATCGACAGGTCCGTGCCGAGGGAATTCGACAGGACGAGGCAGGGCTTGCCGCGCTCGCCATCCGTGCGGTAATGCAGGCCGATACCATCGACCTCGCACGTTTTCCCGGCAGTGTCGTTACCTATCTGCGTCATCGCATGTCTCCTCAGGAATCGTCGTCGCGCACCGACGAAGGATGGCGGCACAGCGGCATCACGTCGATCTGCATGTAGGGGAACAGCGGCAGCGAGGTGAGCAAGTTATGCAGCTCGTCCACGCTGTCCACGTCGAAGACGCTGACGTTGGCGTACTGGCCGGCGATGCGCCACAGGTGGCGCCATTTGCCCTCGTGCTGCAGGCGCTGCGCCAGTTCCTTTTCCGTTTTCTTGAGCTGCGCCGCCTGCTCGGCGGGCATGTTCAACGGCAGGTTCACGTTCATGCGTACATGGAATAACATGGTTTCTCCCTTATTGACGCTGCATGGAACGCAGCTTGTCCATATCGATCTCGACGCCCAAACCCGGGCCCGTCGGCACCTGCAGCATGAAGTCGCGGTACACGAGCGGTTCGCGCAAGACTTCCTGCGTCAGCAGCAAAGGCCCGAACAGTTCCGTGCCCCAGGCCAGTTCGGCAAACGTCGAGCAGACATGGGCCGTGGCGGCCGTGCCGACGCCGCCTTCGAGCATGGTGCCGCCGTACAGGCCCACGCCGGCCAGGCGCGCCACGGTGGCCACTTCCAGCGCGGGCAGCAAGCCGCCCGACTGGGTGATTTTCACGGCAAATACGTCAGCCGCATCGGCCTGGGCCAGCGCCAGCGCATCGGCAGGGCCGTGCAAGGCTTCGTCGGCCATGATGGCCACATCGAAGCGCTGCTTCAGGCGCGCCAGCGCGGCGCGGTTGCCCGCCTTCACCGGTTGCTCGATCAGGTCGATGCCGCCCGCTTCCAGCGCGGCGATGCCGCGCACGGCGTCCGTCTCGCTCCAGGCCTGGTTGACATCGACCCGCACGCTGGCTCGTTCGCCCAGCGCCCGCTTGATCTCCAGCACGTGGGCCACATCGTCCATCACGTCGCGCAGGCCGATCTTCAGCTTGAAGATGCGGTGGCGGCGCAGGTCCAGCATTTTTTCCCCTTCGGCGATATCGCGCGCCGTGTCGCCGCTGGCCAGCACCCAGGCCACGAGCAGCGCATCGCGCACGCGGCCTCCCAGCAATTCCGACAGCTGCACGTTCAGGCGGCGTGCCTGCGCGTCGAGCAGCGCCGTCTCGATCGCGCACTTGGCGAAGCGGTTGCCCTGGATGACCTTGCGCACACGGGCCATGGCCTTGGCCACTTCGCTCGCTTCCATGCCGACCAGCAGCGGGGCGATATAGGTATCGATATTCGTCTTGATGCTTTCCGGGCTTTCGCCGCCGTAGCTCAAGCCGCCGATGGTGGTGGCCTCGCCCCAGCCGGTGATGCCGTCGGCGCAGCGCAGCCGCACCAGCACCAGGGTCTGTGTATTCATGGTGGCGACGGACATCCGGTGCGGACGAATGGTTGGCACATCGACCAGGTAGGTCTCGATATTTTGAATCATATTTATTCCGTATAATTCCGTGGAGTAGTGACACGATATTCCGTGAATGTCGCCACGTCCAACACCGAGTTGGTATCAAACCTATACCTGAAAGGTATGAAGATGGAATTACGGCACTTGCGCTACTTCGTTGCGGTAGCAGAGGAAAGGAACTTCACGCGGGCCGCCGCGCGCCTGCACATCGCGCAGCCGCCGCTGAGCCGGCAGATGCAGCAGCTGGAAGAAACCCTGGGCGTGGCGCTGATCGAAAAAGGTTCGCGGCCCTTGCGGCTGACGGAAGCGGGCGAATTTTTCCTCGCCCATGCGCGCCCCCTGCTCGACCAGGTGCGCGACCTGCAGGCGATGACGCAGCGCGTGGGCAAGCTGGAACGCACCCTGTCGATCGGCTTTGTCGCCTCGACCCTGTATGGGGAATTGCCCGACATCGTGCACCGTTTTTGCGAACGCCATCCCGAGGTCGACGTGACCCTGCATGAAATGACGACGGTGCAGCAGTTGAAGGCCCTGAAGGAAGGCCGCATCGACGTGGGTTTCGGACGATTGAAAAGCGAGGACCCCAGCATCCGCCGCATCCTGCTGCGCGAAGAGCGGCTGGTGGTGGCCCTGCCGCCCGGCCATCGGCTGGCCAAGGGGGAAGGCGGCTTGCGCCTGACCGACCTGGTTCATGAAACCCTGCTCGTGTATCCGAAAGCGCCGCGCCCCAGTTTTGCCGACCAGGTACTGAGCATGTTCAGCGAAGGCAATGTCACGCCCGGTCCCGTCACGGAAGTGCGCGAACTGCAGATTTCCATGGGACTGGTGGCGGCCGGCCAGGGCATTTCCATCGTGCCGGAAAGCGTGCAGGCCATGCATCACCGGAACGTCGTGTACCGCAAGCTGGACGACAAGCATGCGTTCTCGCCCATTTTATTCAGCATGCGGCATATGGACCGCTCGCCGGAACTGGAAAACCTTCTCGCCGCCGTGTATTCGATCTACGATGAACACGGCATCGCGCACGTCAAGGAAAGCCTGTAGCCCTCACGCTGATAACGGCGCGTCGGCCAGCAATTCCGGACGCAGCGCGCGGATGCGCAGCTCCGTGAAATAGCCGCCCGCCTCGTTGTAGCGCAGGTAATGGCGGCCGCAGTCCAGGCAGCGGGCCACCTGGCTCAGGTTCGCGGGATAGTAGCGCGGCGCGATGGGCGCGTCCGCGCTGTCGTAGCGCGTGCCCTGCGGGTGGTATTCGGCGAACGTCGGTTCTTCGTACGGATCTTCGCGCAGGGTGCCGATTTCTTCAAACCGGTCCAGCTCCAGCGAGGTGGGAAGACGCTGCCAGGCATCGAGCGGGACGGCGCAGCAGCTGCATTTTTTGGTCACCAGCGCCGAAGCGGCGGCCAGCGTGGACAAGGCGGGAAAATCGATGAATACCATGGTTCAGCCATTGCAAAGGGGCGGCCCTTGGCAACGAGCCTGGCCGCGCCCTTTCATTCTAGCGCAATGCCTGAATCAGTGCCCCATGAAGTTATTCCACTTCGGCAGCAGCACGATGCTGTTCGGGTTGAGCCCCTTGTCTTTCAAGGTATCGACGCTGCGCACCACGGCTTCCTTTTTCAGGTCGATGACGGTGATGCTGCCATCGCTCATGCCCGGCAGATTGAGCAGCGCATTCTGCACGAAGGCATAGCGGCCATCCCTGGTGAACGCCACGTGGTGCGCGCCTTCGGCGGCGGGTATCGATTTGACCAGCCGCGGCTTGCCGATGCCGCCCGCCAGGTCGAAGATATGCAGATGCCCGGGCTTGGCCGTCGTCAGGTACAGCCGCGTGGCACCCTTGTTGAAATACAGCTCCAGCGGCACGCCCGCCTTTTGCTCGGCAAAGTCATGCACCTGGGCCGTATCGAAATCCTTCGTTGTCGGATTCCACGTGGCCGTCCACACGGTGCCGCCGTACATATTGGCGACATAGGCGACAGGCGGATTGCTGCCCGGGACGAACAGCACTTCCACCGGCGCCTCGCCCGACGGCGACGGCTTTTTCGACAGCTTGTGCGTGCCCAGCACCTTGCCCGTGCTCGTTTCCACCACGCTGATCACTTCTCCCGCGTCGCCCAGGTCCGTGGGGCGGATGGTGCTCGTCAGCAGGGTACGGTCGATGCCGTCGTGGACGGCCAGTCCATGCGGATACGGCGCAGGCAATTTGACGGTACGTCCCGGCTTGTCGTGCACGGCGTCGCCTTCCAGCATCGCTTGCGATCCCATGCAGCTCAGATACCAGCGCTTGTGGTCATCCGAAAAAACGATGTCCTCGCCCACCTGGCAAGTGGGCACCTCGATCACCTTGATCGGCAAATCCTTGTGGCGCATGTCCATCACGCGCAGCTGCGTCTTGCCCAGCGCCGTGATGTAGGCCTTGCTCATGTCATGGTTGTAAAAAATGTGGTGCGCCACCAGGTCCGCCGGCAGGGCAATATCGCGCACGATCTTGCCGAAGTTCTTCGACTCGGGATCGACGTCAATGATCGCGATGCCCTCCTTGCGCGAGGGCGGCGCGACGGGGCTTTTCAGCGATTTCAATGATTCGGGCGCCTTGCTCTCGTAATTGACCATGGCCAGGATTTCGGCCGATGCAGGCAACGCCGCCATGCATGTCACTGCCAATGCCAACATCGCTTTTTTATTTTTCATCTTCTCCCCTGCTTTTTCCAAGTGTCGTCGGAACCGCGCCGATCATTCTACGGCCGTACTTTTTCAAACTGGCGTTTTTTTTCAGATGGCCAATGCTGGAAATCTTTCCTAAAATTTAAGGATGAAAAAAACTCCATTCCATCCCTCCCTCGCCAGCCTGGGCCTGGCCATTTCCCTGCTGTGCATATCGGCGCAAAGCCACTCGCAGAGCGGCCCGGCGGCTAGCCGGCAGTTGCCGGAACAGCGTGTGGCGCTGGCCATCGCGCAGCGCAAAATCGCCGCAAAACCACCGACGATACGGGTCCGGCAGCACGACTCGATCACGCTGGATTGGACTACCGACGAAATAGTCAGTATCCACTTGCATGGCTACGACCAGCTGCTCACGGTCAAACCGGGCGAGACAAAAGCCATGCGCATCGATGCCGCGGTGCCGGGACGCTTTCCCGTTTCCGCACACGGCTATGGCACGCAAACGCAGGGCAAGCAGCACAAGCATCACCGCGAGGCGCCGCTGATGTACCTGGAGGTATTGCCGCGATGATGCGGCACGCCGTCGCTGCCAGCCTGCTGGCCGCGCCATGCATCGCCCATGCGCACGGTTTTGGCCAGCGCTACGACCTGCCCCTGCCGCTCTGGCTATACTTGCTGGGTGCGGGACTGACGGTGGCGCTGTCGTTCGCCTTCCTGGCCCTGTGGCGCCGCGACGATGCGGCTGCGCCTTACCGGGGCGACTACGCGCGCCTGCTGCTGCGCCATATTCCTGGCGCGAACGCCATCGCCTTCGCGCTGCGCCTGCTGGTGCTGGCGCTGTATGTTCTGGTGATTGTGGCGGGACTGGTGGGCGTGCAAAACCCCGTGAAAAATATCGCCCCCGCCATGGTCTGGGCCATCTGGTGGGTGGGCATGGCCTACGTGTCGGCGCTGCTCGGCGACCTTTGGGCGCTGGTCAATCCGCTCGACAGCGTGGCGCGCACGGCGGCGTATCTGGCGCCCCGCTGGCGTGCGCCGCTGGCATGGCCGCGCTGGCTCGACGGATGGCCGGCGGCGGCCCTGTTCTTCGGCTTTATCTGGATGGAGCTGAACTGGGAAGGCAGCGAGCAGCCGGCCAGCCTGGCCTGGGCCATGCTGCTGTATTCCGCCTGCACGTGGGCCGGCATGGCGCTGTTCGGCCGCACCGCCTGGCTGCGCCACGCGGAAGTTTTCAGCGTCGTCTTCGGCCTGCTGGCACGCTTCGCGCCCATTACCTTTCGCGATGGCGCCTGCTACGTGCGGCCGTACGCGGCGGGCCTGTTGACGAAGGAAGCCGTGCGTCCCGCCTGCCTGGTACTGGTGATCCTGATGCTGGCCTCCGTCAGCTTCGACGGCATGATGGAAACGCAAACGTGGTACGACATCGTCGATGCCATCCTCACCGTGACGCCGGGAGCGCTGGCCTGGATCACCACGGCGGCCCTGCTGCTGATGCCGGCCCTGTTCCTCGGCGTCTTCCTGCTGTTTTGCGCGCTGATCGCCCGCTGCGGCGCCAGCGACGGCCAGCCGGCCCTGCCCCTGATGCGCGTGGCCGGCCACTTCGTGCTGACCCTGGTGCCGATCGCCACCGCCTACCATTTCGCCCACTACCTGTCTTTCCTGGCGATGGCGGGCCAGTACCTGATACCGCTGGCGTCGGACCCGCTGGGCCTGGGCTGGGATCTGTTCGGCACGAAGCTGTACTTCATCCGCCTTGGCATCGTCGACGCCAAGGTGGTGTGGTACGTATCGCTGTTCGTCATCGTGGCCGGCCACGTGGCGGCCGTCTGGCTGGCCCACGTCTGCGCGCTGCGCCTGTACACCAGCCGCCGCGCGGCCCTGCGCAGCCAGTACCCGATGCTGGCCCTGATGATCGCCTATACCCTGCTCAGCCTCTGGATCATCGCCCAGCCCATCGTCGGCGGCTAGCCCGTGCCAGGCCCAGTTCCAGCAGCATCAGCAGGCCGCCCGAAACGAGCAGCAGCGGCATCAGCGCGCACATGCCTGCCGCCACCAGCCAGGCCAGCGCGGACGGCGAGGTCCAGGCGCCCGGCAGCAGCTTGGGCAAGCCCAGCGAGCCTGGCAGGCGCCGCTTGAAGAACATCACCCATCCCGATACCAGCGAAAACAGTACGCTGGCGCCGAACAGCAGCAGCAAGGCCTGGTTCCACCAGCCGAATTCGCCACGGTGGAACGGGATGCCGATGGCCGTGGCCTTGCCGAACGCCGTCTGCGCTTCCCAGCCCGCGTAATACAGGGGCTTGCCGCTGTAGGCATCGAATTGCAGGTCGAAGCGCAAGGTGGGCTGGCTGCGGTCGGCCATGGTGGCGCGCCACACATCGTCCTGGCTGGCCGGCGCCGTCAGTTGCACGGCGATGGCGGGCGCATGGCTGCGCGCCACTTGCCAGGCATCCTGCCAGTCGAGCGGAGCGCCCTCCTCGCGCGAATGCAGGCCACGCGGCACGGGCGGCGGCGCCTGGCCGCTGACGTCGCGCAGCGCGCGGATGCGCCCGCCCGCCTGCTGGCTCCACGTCAGTCCCGTCGTCAGGATCACGACGCTGACGATGCCGAGCGCGACGCCGAGAAAGGCATGCCACTGGCGCCAGCCGTTGCGGCCCCGCGCGCCCCGCTTCGGCAAACCCGATTGCGCGCCGCGCGGCCACCACAGCACCACGCCCGTCACCAGCATCACCATCAGCCAGCTGGCGGCCAGTTCGATCATCCAGCGCCAGCCGTCGTTCTGCAGCAGGCGCGAATGCAGCTTTTTCGCCCAGTTGCCGAAGCGCTCGCTGCTGGCCAGGCTGCCGAGCACGCGCGCATCGTAAGGATTCACGTAGACGACGATGGCTTGCGCGGGCAGGCCGAATGCGGGCTTGACCGGCGCGGCATGTCCGCCATGGCCCGCATGTTCATCGGGCGCGCCGCCGGGCGGCGCGAACGCCACCTGCACCGCCTCGTCCTGCTGGAATGGCGGCACCACGTGCTGCACCGTCCAGCCACGCGGTGCCGCCCGCTCCGCTGCCGCCACGGCGGCATCGAGCGGCAGCATGGATGCCTGCGGCGCCACGTGATCGAGGTGCTGGTACAGCCTGGCCTCGATCTGCGGCGTGAAGATATACAGAATGCCCGTCAAAGTCGCCACCAGCGCGAATGGCGAGGCGATCAGCGCGGCCCAGAAGTGGATGCGCCAGTACAGGCTTTTGCGCCGTGCGAGAAGAAAGGTTGCGTCGTCCATGGCCATCCTCACAGTCCGTCATAGGTATAGGCCAGGCCCAGCATCACGCTGCGCGGCGCGCCGGGCGTGTACTGATTCTGCGTATTGGGCGCGTAGCTGCCCGTGCCTGCGTAGCTGCTGCTGGCCGAATCGGCATAGCGCTTATCGGCCAGGTTGCGCACCTGCGCCCACGCTTCCAGGCCCCGCGCGAGCCGGTAGCTGGCACGCAGGTTCAGCAGCGCGTGGCCGCCATACTCCACCGTGTTGGCATTGTTCATCCAGTAGCGGCCCTGATGCACGGCTTCGAGCGCGATACGCGCGCCCGTCACGGGCTTGTAGCCGATCTCGAACGAGGTGATGTCGCGCGGCGCCTGCGGCATGATCCGGCCGCTGTAATCGAGGGTACTGGAGACCTGGTAGCGCAGGTAGCGGTGGCGCGCGATGGCCGTGGCAAAGCGCGCGTCGAACGGGCCGCTGTCGTAGTTCAGGCCCAGCTCCAGGCCTTCGCTGCGCGTGCGTCCCGCATTGCGGTTTTCGCTGTTGCCCGGCGACACGGTATAGCTGACGATGGTGTCGCGCCCGTCGAGCCGGTACAGGGCCGTGTCGAGTTTCAAGCGGCCCTGCAAAAAGGCCCAACGCAAGCCCAGTTCATAGTTGTTGTAGACGGACGGCTGCAGGTCGGCGATGCCCGTCTTGCCATACAGCTGGCTCACTTCGGGCGGGGTGAAGCCCTGGCTGACGTTCGCATACACGCTGCCCGCGTGGCCGATGGCATAGGTGGCGCCCAGCTTCGGGCTCACATGCGAAAAGCTGCGCGACTCGTCGGGCGCGCCGTAATTGACGCTGCCGCCGGGCGCCAGATTGTTGCGGTAGTCGTAGCGGATGGCGTCCGAACGGCCGCCCAGCACCACGCGCGTGCCCGCCAACGGTGTCAATTCCCATTGCGCGAAAACGGCCGTGTTCAAAATGTCCGTCCGGTAGTCGCGCACGCCCTGCGGATTGGACGCGTTGGCCAGCGTATAGCGCAGATAGCGGCCCGTGGCCGCGTCGCGCACGATGGAGAGATTATCGCTGACAAAGGGATTGTCGCTCTTGTCCACGTACACGCCGGCGACCAGGCGCGAACGCAGCCACGCGAATTCCTGCTGGTGTTTCACGTCCAGCCCCAGCGAATCGACATGGTTGTTGTTGATGACGCCCTTGCACAGCAGCCCCGCGCAGCTGCCGATGGAATAGGCGGGAATCTGCCCATGGTCGTTCTTGCGCGTAAACACGGTAACGGTGCTCGTGCCATTGGCCGTCGTCGCGCCCTCCCACGCCAGGTTCATGCGCGTGGTCTTGTCCTTGCGGTAGGTGAAGGTATTGAGGCTCTTGCCGGGGGCATGGCGGTAATCGTCCTCGAACAGGCTGCCCGTCATGGCCGCATCGAGATCCGTGTGGACGATGGTGGCGCGCAGCTGCGACGCAGGGCCGAGCGCATAGTCGGCGCGCAGCGAGAACGAATCCTTGTCGCCATAGCTGTACTCTTGCCAATTGTCGCGCGAACGGCGCGAACTATAATGGGAAAAGCGCAGTCCCAGCGGCCCCCAGGTATCGCTGGCGGACGTGTCATAGCGGGTAAAGCCGCCCACGCTGTCGCGCCGCACGCCCACCTTGGCCATCGGCGTCGCGCTGGCGCCGGCCGTGAGGAAATTGACGGCGCCGCCGACGGCATTGCTGCCGTACAGCGACGAGGCGGCGCCCTTCACCACTTCCACGCCGCTGGCGCCCGCCATGTTCATTTCGTTGAGCGAGTTGTGGTTGAAGACGCCCAGCGGGCGGATGGGAATGCCGTCTTCCAGGTACTGATAGACGGCATTCGTGCCGATGGGCTGGCGGATGCTCATGCTGTGCTGCTCGTTGCCCAGGTCGTTCCAGTACACGCCGGCGATGCGGTTGAGGATATCGCCCATGGTCCTGGGCTTGTCGCGTTCCAGGGTCTTGGCATTGACGACGCCGATGGCCTGCGGCGTCTCGGACAGCCACGATTGCGCGCGCGAGCCGGAAACGACGACGGTGTCGATGGCGTGATCGGATTGCGCCCGCGCGCAGGGGTAAGCCACGGTGCCGGCCAAGGCCAGCACCAACAGTTTCTTGTTCATGTGATTCTCGTTTAAGTGTGCGGATGCTGCCCCGTCGCACTGGAAGGCGCGCAGGGCAAGTACTAAAAATGCAAAAACTTAAATGAGACGGGGCGGCGCGCGCGACTGCGCGGTGGACCAGATGAACAGCGGGGATGGGGACTGGTAGTACAGGGCCGGGAAGATGGCCGTGCCGCTGGCCACAAGCAGCGGCAGCACGGGGCTGGCCGGCGGCAGGCCGACGGAACCCGCATGCGTGGAACAGAAAGCGCAATGCTCCATCTGCATGGCCTTGCCGCCGGACTTGCCATCGGCGGCGCCGTCATCGGCTGGATCAAGCTGCACAAAACGGATGCCGGCCACCGAGCAGATTTCCGCCCAGCCGGAGCCGGACTCCTGCTTGGCGTTGGCGACGGCCTGGGAAATCGACGGCGCGAGCGCCGCCAGCAGGATCGCAAAACAGGCGATCCATGCGGCAAAGCGGCGCGTGAACAAGGTCATTCCCATGGCCGCATTTTACCAGCGGCGGCCGGGAGTGGGTAGCGGAAAGCGGCTCAGGCAGCCGGACAGGCGGCGTTGCCGTTGTCAAAAGCACGCACGACGCTGGCCGCATCGGCGGCGATGCGGTTCACGGCGCGGCGGTGACCGAGCACCAGTTCATCGTAGCCCGCGCCCACCTTTTCATTGGCTATCGTGCGGCAAGTGACCACCTTGCTGCTGGCCAGCTGGCGCACGCTCCACACGGCATCGATCAGCGCATACTGGCCCATCACGGACTCGAAACGCTGCACATTGGTGCTGATGCGGTACACGGGCAACTTGTCCGGATATGGCGTGCGGAACACATCGATGGCGCCCAGGTCGTTCGTCACGGCAGTGGACAGGGCCTGGCCGATCTCGCCGGCCAGCGGCCCCGCCCAGCGCTGCTGCTCCAGCAATTCGATGCGGCCCGACGGCGCCGTCACGACGAACTGGTTGCGGCTCACCTGCTGCGGCACGCTGACGGCCAGCACCTCGACATAGTATTTCACGGGCTTGGCCGGCTGCGCGTCGGCGCCGCCGCTGAGCGTATAGAAATGCTCGGGCTGGGGCGTGGAGCAGGCACCCAGCAGGCTGGCCGCCAGCAGCGCGGCAAACATCGGCTTCATCATTTTTCATCTCCTTTTTTACCGCGGATCAGGGACTCGGGATGACGTTCCAGGTAATCCGACAGGGCATTGAGCGATTGCAGGGTTTGCGTCAGCTGCTGCAAGGCCTGGCGCACGTCCGACTGCAGCGGCGAATCCTTTTGCAGCACCTGTTCGGCCGTGCCGAACGTCTGTTTCGCCGCCGTCAGGGTATCGCGCATTTCCGGCACCACCTGGCCGTCGAGCTGCTTGAACAGGGTATTGGCCTGCTTGATCGTGGCGTTCAGGTTGTTGCCGATCTCCGCATACGGTACCTGGTCGAGCTTGCGGGCGATGCTGGCGATCTGCGTCTGCAGTTCATCGAGGGTGTTCGGCACGGTCGGCACCTCCAGCGGATACCTGTTCGGATCGAGCGCCACCTTCGGCGCTTTCGGGAAGAAGTCCAGCGCGATGTACAGCTGGCTGGTCAGCAGGTTGCCCGTGCGTAGCTGCGCGCGCAAGCCACGGCTGACCATGCGTTCGAGCAGTTGGTGGCCGGCCGAGCCTTCCTCATCGTCGACGGCGGCCTTGAAGCGCATGCCCAGGCGGGCCGGGTACAGATTGACGGTGACGGGCATGCGGAAGTTCTTCTTCACGGGATCGAACTCGATGCCCACCGAGCGCACCTCGCCCAGCACGATGCCGCGGAAATCGACCGTGGCGCCGGGCTGCAAGCCGCGCAGGGACTGATCGAAATAGAATACGGTGGTGATCGCCTCTCCATCGGGCTCGCGCATGGCGCTCGCTTCATCAGCGGCCAGGCGGTAGCTGGTGCCGGCCGGCGCCGGCTCCTCGGGCTTGCGGCCGTTTTCCGCCTCGAAGGCGATGCCGCCCACCAGCATGGCGGCCAGCGACTGCGTATTCAACTTGAAACCGTTGGAATCGAGGCGCACGTCAACGCCGCTGGCATGCCACCAGCGCGCATTCTTGCCGACGAACTGGTCGTACGGCGCGTTCACGAAGACCGACATGGTGATGCCGTGGCCGTCCTTGTCCAGCGCGAAGCTGACCACCTTGCCCACCCTCAGGCGGTGGAAGAACAGGGGCGAGCCCACGTCGACGGAGCCGAGGCTGTCCGCATGCAGGGTGTACAGCTTGCCCTTCTGGTCACCCGCCACGGCGGGCGGACTCTCCATGCCGATGAAGCTCTCTTTTTTGGCTTCCGACTTGCCCGTGTCGACGCCGATGTAGGCGCCCGACAGCAAGGTGCCCAGGCCCGTCACGCCGCTGGCGCCGATCTGCGGGCGCACCACCCAGAAGCGCGAATCGGCGGTGGCGAAGCGGCGTGCTTCCTTGCTCATGTCGATCGTCACGAGTACCTTGCTCAAGTCGTCACCCAGGGTGATGGCACGCACCTGGCCGATATCGACATCCTTGTATTTAAGTTTGGTCTTGCCCGGCTCCAGGCCTTCGGCGCTCTTGAAGCTGACCGTCACCGTGGGCCCCTGGTCGAGGATGGACTTGGCGGCAAGGCCGGCGCCGATCAGCGCGGCCAGCAGCGGAATGAGCCATACCAGCGACGGCAGCCAGCGGCTGCCCTGTTCCACATCGGGTTCCGGCAACGGGGGGACGCCCTGGCCACCCGTTTCGGCAAGGCCGCCCGCTTCTTTGTCAGACATGCTGTTCTCCAATCACTGTATTGTTTCCGGTATTTGCCACCACCACGGGCTCTTCCTCGCCAGGCACCTGCCCGTCGACGGGGTCCCAGATCAGGCGCGGGTCGAACTGCATCGCCGCCAGCATGGTCAGCACCACCACGGCGCCGAAGGCCAGCGCGCCCGGTCCCGCCGTGATCACGGCCAGCGACTTGAAGCGCACCAGCGCCACCGTCAGGGTGACGACAAAGATGTCGAGCATGGACCAGCGGCCGATGAATTCGACCATGCGGTACAAGATGGTGCGCTGGCGCGGCCGCCAGCGCGAACGCCGCTGCGCCGTGAACGCCAGCAGCGCCAGCACGCCCAGCTTGAGCATGGGCACGACCACGCTGGCGATGAAAATGATGATGGCCAGGCCCTTCGAGCCGCTGGTCCAGAACAGCACCACGCCGCTCATGATGGTGTCGTCCTGCGCGCCGAACAGCGATTGCGTCACCATCACGGGCAGCAGGTTGGCGGGAATGTAGAGGATCATGGCGGCGATCAGCAAGGCCCAGGTGCGGTTGATGCTGTCCGGTTTGCGCACGTGCAGGGCCGTGCCGCAGCGCACGCACGCCAGGTGCCTGCCCTTGCCCACGGGCGGCGCCACCAGGCCGCAGGCATGGCAGGGCACCACCTTCTCGCCGGGCGCGAAAGCCTTGTAGCGGATGCCGGGCAGCGCTTGCCGGGTCAGGTCGTCGCCCAGGTTCCACAGGGCCTTGGGGTCGAACGAGACGACGATGGCCAGCAGCACGGTGAGCGCGCCAAATGCGAACAAGCCCGGTTGCGGCAGCACCGTGGCCAGGCTGGTCATCTTGACAACGGTGATCAGGATGCCGATCATCAGCACCTCCGTCATGCCCCATTCGCGCGCCGTCTGCACGGCGCGCAGCACGCGGTTAAAGCCGGGCACCTTGACGCCGCCGCGCAAGCCCAGCGCCACATACAGCAGCGAACCGAGTTCGATGGCGGGAAAGAGGATGGTGAACAGGAAGACCATCGTCGCCACGATGTGCATCTGCTCGGACCACAGCACGCGGATGGAGCCGAGCAAGGTGGCGCTGGAAGTGAGGCCATTGACGTCGAGTTCGACGATGGGGAAAAACTGGGCGATCAGGAAGACAAAGGCGGCGCCCAGGGTGAGCGCCACCACCTTGCTCAATTCGGCCGAGGCGCCCCGGCCTGGCGCGGCGCGGTACAGCACCGAGCGGCAACGGATGCAGCGCGCCTTTTCGCGTGGACGCAGCGGACGTTTGCGGTACAGCACGCCGCAGTCATGACAGCTAATCAGGTCGTATCGGTGCACAGTGTGAAGTTTGCCGGCGCCCGCAGCGCGACTATCCCATGTCAATGCCAGCCATCATGACAGAATTGGCATTTTCCTGCATTACGGCACTATTCTTTTCCACTCCCCCGCAACAACGCCTCCACGGCGCGGCCGATTTGCAACACTGTATCGTCGGCGCCGGCCAGGCCGCAGATGCCCAGCCCCACGGGCAGCTCGCCGTCGGCATGGCAAGGCAGCGACAGCGCGCAGCCGTCGAGGAAGTTGATCACGCTGGCGTTGCGCAGCACCAGGCCGTTCGTGGCAAAGAAGGTGGCGTCGTCCGCTTCCAGCGGCGCGACCTGCGGCGCCAGAATGGCCACGCTGGGCATCAGCCAGGCATCGAACGGCGCCAGGCGCCGCCGGGCGATGGCGATCAGGCGCGCGCGCGCATCGAGCAAGTCGATGTAGTCAAACGCGCCCTGCTGCTGGCCGCGGCGTATGCGCGCCGCCACGCGCTGGTCGTACTGCGCGCCCTTCTCTTCCAGTAACGCCCTGTGCCAGTGCCACGCTTCCGCCGCCACCAGGCCGCCGCCGCCATTGATCGTCGGCAGCTCCAGCAATTCGGGGAAATCGAACTGTTCCACCAGGGCGCCGGCTTGCCGCAGCTTGTCCAGCGCGGCGTCGAAAGCCTGCTGCACCTGCGGCTCCACGTGCGTACCGACGTAGTCCAGGGTAAAGCCGAAGCGTAAGCCTTTCAGTGCCGGCGCCTGCGCGCCGATGTCATGGCCCGACAGCGCTGCATACAAAATGGCGCAGCAATCGACGCTGCGGGCGATGGGCCCGGCCGAATCGAGGGAGCGCGACAGGGGCACCGTGCCTGCCAGCGGTACAGTCGCCGCCGTCGGCTTGAAGCCCGTCAGGCCGCAAAAGGCCGATGGAATGCGGATCGAGCCGCCCGTATCCGTGCCCAGCGCGCCGGCCGCCATGTCCAAGGCCACGGTGACGGCGCCGCCCGAGGTAGAGCCGCCCGCCACGCGCGCGCCGTCGTGCGGATTGCGCGGCGTGCCGTAATGGGGATTCAAGCCCAGGCCGGAAAATGCGAATTCGCTCATATTGGTGCGCCCCAGCAGGATGGCGCCGGCCGCGCGCAGGCGCGCCACGGCAAGCGCATCGGCCACGGCGGGCGGCGCGCCGGCCAGCGCCAGCGAGGCGGCACTGCTGGTTTGCCCCTTGACGTCGAACAGGTCCTTGATCGAAATGGGGATGCCGGCCAGCGGCGAGGCAATGATGCCGGCGGCGCGCGCCGCATCGCTGGCGCGGGCCTCGGCCAACGCCTGTTCGCCATCGAGGCTGACATAGGCATGGCCGCCCTGCGCCCGGTGGGCCTCGGCGCGCGCCAGCATCCGCTCCGTCAGTGCCACGCTGGTGATGCGGCCGGCGGCGAGGTCGGCCGCCAGTGCGCGGATGGTCTTGGTCAGTTCGGTCATTCTCTTATCCTTCCACGGGCAGGGTTTGCACGGCATAGCGGTGCTGCAGGCGGCGCTGCAAAGCTGGATCATACAGCTCCAGCTCGAAGGCGTCGCCATGGCCCATCTCCCCGATGACAGGCTGCGTGCCGCAGAACATGGCGCTGCCCACCGGCAGCGTCGCTTGCCCCGTGTAGCGCAGGATCAGGTCTTCCGGCGACAGCATGCGCGTCACGGGGCCGTCCTGGTACAGGGCCGGCACGCCGGCGCGTTCGCGCCAGGAGCGCATCTGCAGCTGGTCCCAGTGGCCGGCCACGTCGGCATAACGCCACAGGGTGTCGCCCACGGGCTTGCCGCACATCTGCTTCGATACTGTCACGCCGTAGCTTTCCACCTTGCGGTCCGTGTGGTCGGAACCGATGCCCACCAGCAGGCCGTATTCCGTGGAAAACAGCACGAATTCCGCTTCGCCCGACGAATCGCCGCCCGGCACTTCGATGGCCGCGTCGCTCGACAGCAGCGATGCCGCCACGCGGTAAAACGTCGGCACGCTTTTCGGACGCGCCACGCCGATCGCTTCCAGCTCGGCGATGTGGTGTTCCACCATCGCCATGTCGCGGCCCGTCCAGCCGGCGATGATCAAGTTATCGATGTCGAAGGTGACGGGGCCGTGGCCTGCCAGTTGAAAATGCAATGTCGTCATGATTTTATTCCTCCAGGGGGCCGCGGCCCGTTTCGCGTGCGGCAAACACTGCCGCGCCGGTGATCAGCAAGGCCGCCGCCACGTACAGCGAGACGGCCATGGTGCTGTTGTACGAGCGATACAGGCTGGCGATGACGAGCGGCGCGAAGCCGCCGCCGATGACGCCGGCCAGGGTATAGGCCAGCGAGGAACCCGCATAGCGCACCTTGGTCGGGAATTGCTCGATGACGAAGGCCGCTTGCGGGCCATACATGATGGCGTGGATGACCAGGCCCACGACGACGGCCGTGACGATGGCGGCCGGGCTGGCCGTATCGAGCAAGGTGAAGAAGGCAAACGCCCACACGAGGCCCAGCACGGCGCCCAGCGCATACACGGGGCGGCGGCCGATCTTGTCCGACAGGGCGCCAAACAGCGGCACCGACAGCGCATTGCAGGCCGTGCCGATCATGATGGCGGTCAGTGCCAGGGTCGACGACAAATGCAGCACCGTCGTCACATACGTCAGGGTGAACACCACCACGAGCGCATACAGCACGTCCGAGCCGATGCGCACGCCGCCGGCGATCAGCAGACGGCGCCAGTAGAGGCGCAGCACGTCGCCGATCGGCGCTTCCGCCTTGGCATCCTGCTGGTCGAGTTCCTTGAACAGCGGAGTTTCCTCGATGCCGCTGCGTATCCACATGCCAAACGCCACCAGCAGCAGGCTGGCGATGAACGGCATGCGCCAGCCCCAGTCCATGAACGCTTCATGCGGCAGCAGATAGGTGATCAGGCCGATGCAGCCCGTCGCCAGCAAGGTGCCGAACGACGGCCCCACCTGCGTCCACGAAGCGTTGCGGCCACGCTTGTCCGGCGCCCCGTGTTCGACGGAGATCAGCACGGCACCGGCCCATTCGCCGCCCAAAGCGATGCCCTGCACGAAACGCAGCGCCACCAGCAGGACGGGACTCCAGATGCCTGCCGTCGCGTACGTGGGCAGGAGGCCCATCAGGCCCGTCGTCACGCCCATCAGCATCAGGGTCACCACGAGCACCCAACGGCGCCCCAGCTTGTCGCCCAGGTGGCCGAAGATCACGCCGCCGATGGGGCGCGAGATATAGCCGACGGCATACGTGGAAAAGGCCAGGATGGTGCCCGTCAGCGGATCGAAGGAAGGGAAGAACAGGTGGTTGAAGATCAGCGCGGCCATGGTGTTGTAGACGGTGAAGTCATACCATTCCAGGGTCGTGCCGACCATGCTGGCCGTGGCCAGGCGGCCCGTTTTTGGCTTGTCGCCCGGTGCCTGGGCCGCAGGATGCGCTGCGCCTGCCGTTGTATATGTGGTCATTGCCTACCTCTCTCGTCAGTTTTATTGCAGGCCCGGCGCAGGATGCTTTGCCCTGCGCCGTGGCCCGTGTCTCGTGTTATCAGTGCCGGCAAGATGCGCTTGCGGCGCGTCAGGCAGCGTGCAGGTCGGCCTCGCGCAGCTGCCAGGACAGTTGCAGGATGGCTGCCTGTTCTCCGTCGAGGCCCAGCGCCGCGCTGGCGGCATCGGCGGCCGCCACGGCGGCGCTTTCGGACGATGCGTCGATCAGGAAGATCGGATCGAGCACGCGGCCCTCCTTCGGTTCCGCCGGCAGGGGGCCGGACAGATTGGCGTCGGGTGTCAGCAAGCGAGTGGCAATGACGCCATCGATCTGCAGCAGCGTCGTTCCCAGCGTGGCCAAGCCGGCCACCGCTTGCGCATCCTGGCCGATGGCTGATGCACCCAGGCGCAGCACGGCCAGCCAGGCGCCCGTGCCCATGCCTGTTTCCGCCTCGATGGCACAGACGCGGCGCATCGGGTCGACCATGCGCTGCAGATTCGTCAGCGACCATGGCGTCTGCTGGCCGAAGGCCTTGAAGTAGTCGGGCGTCTGGAAGGCGGCGAGCGACACGGTGCGGTACAGGCCCAGGTATTTGCGGGGACCGCGCACGCTCTGATAGCGCGTGCCGCTGACGAAGCCGGGAATGCGCACGCGCTCTTCCACGTGCTCGCGGTCGTACCAGCGGTTGAAATCAAGCTCGTGATCCGGATCGGCGCTGGTCCAGACGAACAGGATGCCGGGCAAGGTAGTGGTGGACGTCGTCATGAGGGTTCCGTTTGCGTTGTAAGTGGAGTGCCAACCCAGAATAGGTGGCACGGCATCACTTGGCAAACGGGTTATTCTGAACGCGACTGATAAGTTTTTCTTGTGGGTGGAGCCAACAATGTTGTCGGATTACGCGTCTGGGCGCTCATCCGGCCTACGCAACTCACCCCGACCACGACATCACCCGGCGCCATATTCCTCGCCCAGCGCCAGCGTGAACCTGGCCGCCTCCTCGCATGCCAGCATGGCGACCAGTTGAATCGCTTCCGTCGTGATGTCTTCGCTGTAGCTGATGACGATGCGCTGCGGCGCCAGGCTGCTGGCGCAGGGAATCAGCGCGATATTGCCTTGCTCGATTTCCTCGCGCAGGGGCGCCAGCGGCAGCACGGCGATGCCGAAGCCCGCTTTGACCAGGCGCACGATGGCGGAAATCGAGCTGACGCAATGGACCCTTCCCAGCTGCACGCCCTCGTCCTGGCACAGCGCCTTCAAGGCGGAATGCGGCTGCGAACCGCGGTTCATGGTGATGATCGGATGCTGCGCCAGTTGCGCCACCGTGAACGGCACGCCCGTGTCGGGCCAGTCGGCGGCCCTGCCGGCCCAGCCCATGGCGATGGCGCCGCTGCCCGTGCTGCGGATATGGTCGCCCGTCAGCATGTCCGTCTGCAGCGCGATATCGAGTTCGCCCTGCTGCAGCTGTTCGTGCAGGCGGCGCGTCGATTCCGACGTCAATTGAATCTCGATGCCCGGATAGCGCTCCTGCACGCGCTGCAGGAACGGGATCAGCCAAGTATGCACGATGGTTTCGATGACGCCGATGCGCACTTCGCCCGTGATCTGCGCGGGCGAGGAATTGGCCGCATACATGTCGCGGCACAGTTCCAGCATGCGCTCGGCGTAAACGAGCAGGTTGCGCCCGGCAAAAGTCAGGCGGATGTCACGCGCATCGCGGTCGAACAGGCGCGTGCCGAAGTCCTGCTCCAGCGAGGCGATGCGGTTGGAAATGGCCGCCTGCGTGATGTGCAGCTTGTCGGCGGCGGTGCGGAAACTGCCCAGCCGCGCAGCCCATACAAACGCTTCGAGAAAACGGGTATTCAATTTGGCTCTTCAATCAATGGGGGCTCTACTTCACAGTGTGCATGTCCGCCCCATTGTAAGCCAAAGCGCCCCGCCTTATTTCTCGCCCAGGAAGTCCAGCAAGGTCAGGGCGACGATCTTGCTGGCCTTGCGCAAATCATCGAGCGCCAGGCGCTCGTCGGCCTTCTTCGCGTTCGACTCGGGCACCGTGCGCGGGCCGGCGCCATACAGCACGGCGGGGATGCCCCGTTCGCCATACAGGCGCGCATCCGCATACAGGGGCGTGCCGACGGCGGGTATCGTCTCGCCAAGGATGGCTTGCGCATTCTTTTGCAGGCTGCCGACCAGCTGCTCGGAGCCGGGCAAGGGCCGCAGCGCATGCGACAGCAGCAGGCGGCGGATCTCGATGCGGATGCCGGGCTCGCCGCGCACCGCGTCCTCGATCAGCGCGCGCACCTGCGCTTCCACCGCCACCGGATCTTCTTCGGGAATCATGCGGCGGTCCATCTTCATGACGACCTTGCCCGGCACCACATTCGTGTTCGTACCGCCGTCGATGCGTCCCACCAGCATGGTGGGCGAGTCGATGCCGGCCACGTTCGATTTGATCTTCTTCAGTTCCGGCAGCTGGCCGTAAATGGCGTTGAGGATCTTGTTGGCCGCCTGCAGCGCATCGCGGCCCGTTTCCGGCATGGAGCCGTGGCCCGACTTGCCGTGCACGGTGATTTCCAGCTGCAGGCAGGCGTTGTGCGCCGTGACGATGCCGTAGCTGAAACCGGCGGCGATGACGAAATCGGGCTTCGTCAGCTGCTGTTCCAGCAGCCAGCCCGGCCCCAGCAAGCCGCCAAATTCCTCGTCGTAGGTGAAGTGCAGTTCCAGCTGTCCCTTCAGGGGAATGCCCAGCGCTTCGAGCGCGCGCGCGGCAAACACATAGGTGGCGAAATCGCCTTTCGAGACGGCCGTCGCGCGGCCGTAGATATAGCCGCCGTCGATCTGGCCGCCGTATGGCGGATACGTCCAGTTGTCGCCGGGCGGCACCACGTCGCCATGCGCATTCAGGGCCACCGTCGGCCCGCCTGCCGCGTATGGCCGGCGCACGATCAGGTTGGTGATGCTCTGCATGCCGTACGCCTCGACCTGGTCCGCAGGCACGGCGTGCTTTTCCGCGTTCCAGCCATACGCCTGCAGCAGCTGCGCCACCAGTTCCGCGTGCGGCGCGTTATTGCCGGGCGGCGTATCCGTCGGCTGCTGCACCACCTTCTGTAAAAAGGCGATCTCCTCGTCGAAGTGCTCGTCGATCCAGGCCGTGATTTTTTCTGCGTGCGTAGTCATTTTGCTCCTTGCATGGTCTGTTGCAGCCAGGCGCCCAGTTCGCTGCGCTCGGCCTCCGTCATATTGGTCAGGTTCCCGATCGGCATGGCTTTCAGCTCGATGGCCTGCTTGTAGATTTGCGCCGCGTGCTGGCGGATTTGCGTCTCATTATCCAGCATCATGCCGGCCGGCGCCGTGGCGAAGCCCGGCTGCGTGGGTTGGGCCGAATGGCAGGTGGCGCAGCGCTGGGCGATGATGGCATGCACGCTACTGAACTGCGCCGCCGGGTCCACCGCCGGCGCGGCCGCCAGGGCCACGGGCGCTTTCGGCGCGATGGCCACGGCCACGGCCACCAGCAGGGCCACGCCGAGGGCAGGATAACGCCACTCGATTCTTCCCTTGTGGCGCAGGTTGAAGAAGTGGCGGATGAAGACGCCGGCCGCCATGATCAGCGCCAGCACCAGCCACGCGTGGTCGTTACGGTAAGTCATCGCGTAGTGGTTGCTGATCATGATGAACAGCACCGGTAACGTAAAATAATTGTTATGCACGCTGCGCTGCTTGGCTTTCAGGCCATGTTTGGGATCGGGCAGCTTGCCGGCGGCCATGGCCTCGACCATCTTGCGCTGGCCGGGAATGATCAGCATCAGCACATTGGCCACCATGATGGTGCCGATCATGGCGCCCACGTGGATGTAGGCGGCGCGCCCGCTGAGCAAATGCGTGAGCACGTACGCGACGCCGACGATCAGCGCGAACACCGTCACGCCGAACCACAGTTCATATTGCGCCAGCTTCGAGTGGCACAGCAGGTCGTACACGGTCCAGCCGATGACGAGGGTGGCGATGCCGATGCCGACTGCCTGGCCGCTGGAGATATCGGCCACGGCCTTGTCGATCATCATGGCCTGCGCATTGAAGTAATACGCGATGGTGAGCAGTGCAAAGCCGGACAGCCAGGTGGAATACGCTTCCCACTTGAACCAGTGCAGTTCCTTCGGCAGTTCGGCGGGCGCCACCAGGTATTTTTGCGGGTTGTAGAAGCCGCCGCCATGCACGGCCCACAGTTCTCCCGACACGCCCTTCCTCGCCAGCTCGGAGCCGGGCGCGGGCGGACGTATGGAATTGTCGAGCCAGACGAAATAAAAGGAAGCGCCGATCCAGGCGATGCCCGTGATGACGTGCAGCCAGCGGACGATCAGGTTCAGCCATTCAAGGCCGTACGGAATCAGGTAGGCAAATACTTCCATAAATTTCCTCTAGTCAGACCGAACCCATATTCGTGCCAATCTACACAAGATAAACGGATTTACCGCCCATCACATGAAAAATATCGTATATTTGACATATTCAAATCGATATACAACAGAGCCGCCGCCACATGTCCAGCCTGCCGCAACACCTCGACCTGCACCTGATCCGCATCCTCTACCTGCTGCTGGTGGAAAAGAATGTCTCGCGCGTGGCGCTCAAGCTCAATCAGCCGCAGCCCTCGATTTCCGCCTCCCTGCGCAAGCTGCGCGAACTGACGGGCGACCCGCTGCTCGTGCGCGGCGCGCGCGGCATGGTGCCCACGCAGCATGGCGAAAGCCTGCTCAATCCGGCCAAGCGCATCCTCGACCAGACGGAAAGCCTGTTCGTCAAGAAGACGCCGTTCGTGGCGCAGGAAGAGGCGCGCACCTTCCATATCGCCGCGCCCGACTACCTGGACAGCCAGTTCCTGCCCAACGTGGTGGCCCTGCTGCGCCGCGGCTCGCCGAAAAGCCGCGTCGTGCTGCACAGCCTGGGGCCGGGCATCGACCATATCCGCCAGCTGTCCGACGGTGGCCTGGACCTGGTGATCGCCAACTGGGACGAACCGCCCGCCCACCTGCACATCTCGAAGCTGTTCGAAGACCCCATCATCTGCGCCATGCATGCGGAAAATGCCTATGCGCGCCGCACGGCCAGCGACGCCATGACGCTCGACGATTATCTGAGCCTGCCCCACGTGGCGCCATCGCAGATGATGCCCGGCTATCACGGCGTGATCGATTCCTTCCTCGAACGGCAAAACCTGCAACGCAACGTAGTGGTGGAGTCGGCGTATTTCGGCTTGATTCCCTACATGCTGACGCAGACGGACCTGGTGCTCACCACGGGCCGGCAATTCATGCGCTTCTATGAAAAGACCCTGCCGCTGAAAACGTATACCGTGCCCTTGAAATTCCCGCCCATGCGTTTTTACCAGCTGTGGCACCAGCGCGTGCACCAGGCGCCCGAACACAAATGGCTGCGCGACCAGGTCAGCGCAGCGGCCAAGGCGCTGGTGCAGCGATAGCCGCTATCAGCACGCGCATATAATGGAGGCAGGAACGGGGCGCTATCATCACCGCTTGCATGATCGGAAAACCATGACCACCCTTTCAGACCTGAACGCCGGCAGCCAGGCCGATTTTATCGCGCACCTGCATGGCATCTACGAACATTCGCCCTGGATCGCCCAGCGTGCGGCCGCCGCCCGGCCGTTTGCCAGCCTGACGGCACTCAAGACGGAGCTGCAGCGCGTGCTGGCGCAAGCCTCGCCCGAAGAGCAGCTGGGCCTGATACGCGCCCACCCGGAACTGGCCGGCAAGGCCGCCATCGCCGGGCAGCTGACGGCGGAATCGACGCGCGAACAGGCCAAGTCGGGCCTGAACCTGTGCAGCGCCGAGGAATTTGCCACCCTGCAGCGCCTCAATAGCGAATACAACGCCAAATTCGGCTTTCCCTTCATCCTGGCCGTCAAGGGCCCGACGGGCGAAGGCCTGACGCGCCAGGACATCATCGCCACGTTTGCGCGGCGCCTGAAAAACCGCCATGCCGATGAGCTGGCCGAATCGCTGCGGCAGATCAAGCGCATCGCCGAACTGCGCCTGAACGACCTGTTCGACGTACGCCTGGATTTCGGCCCCGCCATCATGCAGCAGGCGGAAACCCTGGCCGGCTGGAGCGACAGCGATTACAACCTGACCTGCGCCTACCTGACGCCGGCGCACCGCAAAACGGCCGCGCAGCTGGCCGACTGGATGCGGGACGCGGGCATGCAGGTACACATCGACGCCGTCGGCAATGTCGTCGGCCGCTATCTGTCCGACGCGCCGGGCGCGAAGACCTTGATGACGGGATCGCACTACGACACGGTGCGCAACGGCGGCAAGTACGATGGCCGGCTGGGCATCGTGCTGCCGATCGCCGTCGTGCGCCACCTGCATGAACGGGGCGAAAAGCTGCCGTTTCATTTCGAGGTCATCGGTTTCGCGGAAGAGGAAGGCGTGCGCTTCAAGAGCACGTTTTTGGGCAGCACGGCCGTGACGGGCAAATTCGACGTATCGCTGCTGGAGCAGTTGGATGCGGATGGCGTGAGCATGCGCGACGCGCTGGCCGCCGCCGGCCACGAGGCGAGCGCCATCGGCGCCATCGCGCGCGACCCCGCCGACTTGCTTGGCTATGTGGAAGTGCACATCGAGCAGGGCCCCGTGCTGCTCGAGCGCGACCTGCCGCTGGGCATCGTCACGGCGATCGCCGGCAGCTCGCGCTACCTGGTCAATCTTGGCGGCGTGGCCAGCCATGCGGGCACCACGCCCATGACCATGCGCAAGGATGCGGCCAGCGCGGCCGCGGAAATCATCCTGCTGGTGGAACGGCGCTGCAGCCACGGCGAAGCGCTGGTGGGCACCGTGGGCCAGCTGCAGGTGCCCAACGGCTCCGTCAACGTGATCGCCGGCGCCTGCACCCTGTCGCTCGATATCCGTGCGGCCAGCGACACCGCGCGCCAGGCTGCCGTCGACGATATTCTGGATGGCATCGCCGCCATCTGCGCGCGGCGCCAGATCGACTACCAGCTGGAACTGCTGCTGTCGGCGCGGGCGGCGCCGTGCGCGCCGTGGCTGATGGCGCAGCTGGCGCAGGCCGTGGAATCGGTCGGCATCGAACCGTATGCGCTGCTGTCGGGCGCCGGCCACGACGCCATGTCCATGGCAGCCATCACCGACGTGGCCATGCTGTTTACCCGCTGCGGCAATGGCGGCATCAGCCACAACCCGCTGGAAACCATGACGGCCGACGATGCCGACATCGCGGCGCGCGCGCTGCTGGCGTTTTTGCGCAACTTCCAGCCCAAGCCGCAGGGATAGCGATCGTGGCTACACGGCCACGGCCCGCTCCAGCATCGCGTGCAGCAGCACGTTGCAGCCCGCTTCCAGGTGCTCGGGCTTGGCGTCTTCAATTTCATTGTGGCTGATGCCGTCCTTGCACGGCACGAAGATCATGCCGGCCGGCGCCAGCCTGGCCGCGTAGATGGCATCGTGGCCGGCGCCGGACACCACATCCATCACCGAGTAGCCGAGTTTGGCCGTGGCATTGCGCACGGCGCCCACACAGTCGGGGTGGAACGGGCATGGCGGGTAGTAGGACACCCTTTCCAGTGAAATGCCCAAGCCTGTTTTTTCGCGCGTGGCATCGATGAAGGCCGTGATCTCGCCATGCATGGTGTTGAGCAGCTCGTCGTTCACGTTGCGCAGGTCGATGCTGAATTTGACTTCGCCGGGAATCACGTTGCGGCTATTCGGGAAGACCTGCACCATGCCCACCGTGCCGCGCCCATATGGCGGGTAGCGGTTGGCGATGGCAACGACTTCCTGCATGATGGTGGTGGCCACCTGCAGCGCATCCTTGCGCAAGCCCATGGGCGTGGGGCCCGCATGCGCTTCCATGCCCGTCACCACGCAGTCGTACCAGGACAGGCCCATCACGGCAGGCACCACGCCGATGACTTTATCGGCGTCTTCCAGCACGGGCCCCTGTTCGATATGCGTCTCAAAATAGGCGCCGATGGGATGGTCGCCCGGCACCTGCTCACCCTTGTATCCGATGCGCGCCAGTTCTTCGCCCACGGTCTTGCCTTCCGTGTCCCTGGCCGCATACGCGGTCTCCAGCGAGAAGGCGCCGCAAAATACGCCCGAGCCCATCATCACGGGCACGAAGCGCGAGCCTTCCTCGTTGGTCCAGAAGGCCACTTCGATCGGTGCCTGCGTCTTGATCTTCAGATCGTTCAGGGTGCGCACCACTTCCAGGCCGGCCAGCACGCCGTAGTTGCCATCGAACTTGCCGCCCGTGGGCTGTGTGTCGATATGGCTGCCCGTCATCACGGGCGGCAAGGTATTGTCGGTGCCGTCGCGTCGCATGAAGACATTGCCGATCTGGTCGATCGTGATGCTCATGCCCGCTTCGCGGCCCCAGCCTACCACCAGGTCGCGGCCTTCCTTGTCGAGGTCCGTCAGGGCCAGGCGCTTGACGCCGCCCTTGGGCGTGGCGCCGATCCGCGCCAGTTCCATCAGCGCTGCCCACAGCCGTTCGCCATTGATGCGTAGATCATCCATTATCGTCTCCTGACTTCATGCGGTGGTGGCGGAAAAGGCCGGGCGCTCGATATAGCGCCCGGCCCCTTCGACGGCCGTCAGCTCGCCCTGGTGGAACACCACCTTGCCGGCGGCAATCGTGGTGCGGGGGATGCCGCGCACGGTGCGCCCTTCGAAGACATTGAAGCCCCCTTTGGCGAACTGGGTGGCGGCGGAAATGGTGCGCGTGCCTTGCGGGTCCCACAGCACGATGTCGGCATCGCTGCCTGCGGCGATGACGCCCTTGCGTGGATACATATTGAAGATCTGCGCCGCATTGGTCGATGATACCTTGACGAATTCGGACGGTGTCAACATGCCTGAATTGACACCCGCATCCCACACCACGGCCATGCGTTCCTCGACGCCGCCGCAGCCGTTCGGGATGCGCGTGAAGTCCTGTCTGCCTGCCGCCTTCTGCTCTGCGCAGAAGGTGCAGTGGTCGGTGGCCGTCGTGTGCAGGTTGCCGCTTTGCAGGCCGTGCCACAAAGCCGATTGATGGTGCTTGCCGCGGAACGGCGGGCTCATGACGTGGCCCGCCACGTAGTCGAAATCGTCGCTCTGGTAGACGCTGTCGTCGATCACCAGGTGGCCCGCCAGCGCTTCGCCATACACGCGCTGGCCGTTGGCGCGTGCGCGCGTGATGGCGTCGAGCGACTCCGCGCACGAGACGTGCACGATGTACACGGGAGTATTGAGGACGTTGGCGATCGCGATGGCGCGGTTGGCCGCCTCCGCTTCCACGGCCGGTGGGCGCGACAGCGGGTGCGCCTGCGGCCCGGTAATTCCCTTCTTCAGCAAGGCTTGCTGCAACTGGAAAACCAGCTCGCCGTTTTCCGCATGCACGGTGGGCAGCGCCCCCAGTTCCAGCGAGCGGGTAAAGCTTTTCACCAGGGTTTCATCGTCGGCCATGATGGCATTTTTGTAGGCCATGAAGTGCTTGAAGCTGTTCACGCCATGCTCGCGCACCAGCACTCCCATCTCTTCATGTACCTGCTCGCTCCACCAGGTGATCGCCACGTGGAAAGTGTAATCGCCAGCCGCCTTGGCCGACCACTCGCGCCACTGATGATAGGCCTCGATCAGCGACTGCTTCGGCGCGGGGATGACGAAGTCCATGATGGTGGTGGTGCCGCCCGCCAGTCCCGCCGCCGTGCCCGTGAAAAAATCGTCGGACGTCACGGTGCCCATGAAGGGCAAATTCATGTGCGTGTGGGTGTCTATCCCGCCCGGCATCACGTACAGGCCGCCCGCGTCGATCACGGCGGCGCCGGCCGGCAGCGCCAGGTTCTCGCCGACGGCGGCAATCATGTCGCCCTCGATCAGCACATCGGCGCGAAACGCGCGGTCGGCGTTGACGACGGTACCGCCACGTATCAGTGTAGTCATCTTGTCTCCTTCTCGAAAAGATCAGGACTGGGGCGCCTGCCGTACGACCGCGGCTACCTTGCCCTTCATCATGACGCCGTAGACGACTGCGGCGATGGCCACGCCCACGAACCAGGCGTAGGTATAGATGGTTTTGAAGCCTTCGCCCACGCCAGGAAACGCCGTGGGAAAGGCCGCGTTCAAAAAGCCCGGGATATTCGGCAGCACGGCGATGACAAAGGCGATCAGCGCCGCCATGTTCCAGCCATTGCCATACGAGTAGACGCCGTCGTCGCGGTACAGCTGCCTGACGTCGAGCTGCGTCTTGCGCACAAAATAATAGTCGACGATGAGGATGCCGGCGATGGGGCCCAGCAGGGCCGAGTAGCCGATCAGCCAAGTGAAGATATAGCCCTGTGTCGACTCGAGCACCTTCCACGGCATCATGACGATGGCGATGAAGGCCGTGATGTAGCCGCCCATCTTGTACGAAATCTGCTTCGGCGCCAGCGAGGAAAAATCATACGCCGGCCCCACCAGGTTGGCCGCCAGGTTGACGCTGACCGTGTCGATCAGGAGGATGATCAGGGCGATCAGCACGGCGGCGCCCGTCATGCGGCTGGCCAGGTCGACGGGGTCCCAGATGGCCTTGCCGTACATGACGACCGAACCGGCAGTAACGATCACGGCCAGCATGGCCAGCAAGCCCATCGGCACGGGCAAGCCGACCGACTGGCCCACGATCTGGTCGCGCTGCGTCTTGGCAAAGCGCGTGAAGTCGGGAATATTCAAGGCCAAGGTGGCCCAGAAACCCACCATGGCGGTCAGCGATGGCCAGAAGACGCTCCAGAACTGGCCCGCCTTTTTACCGCCGGGGATGAATTGCGATGGCTGGTCCAGCAGGCTGGCCACGCCGCCTGCCTTGCTGTGCACCCAGTACAGCAGCACGAAGCAGATCAGGATTTTCAGGGGCGCCGTATAGGTTTCGAGCTTGCGGATCGATTCCATGCCGTGCAGGATGTAATAGAACTGGATGGCCCAGAAAGCCAGGAAGCACAACAGCTGGCTGCCGTTGATGCCCAGGCCCGCGATCTTTTCGCCGCCCAGTTCATGGCCCATCAGCACGCCCATCAGCGTGTAGATCATCTGCCCGCCGAACCAGGTCTGGATGCCGTACCAGCCGCAGGCGACGATGGCGCGCATCAATGCCGGCAGGCGCGCGCCCATGGTGCCGAACGAGGCGCGCGCCAGCACGGCATACGGGATGCCGTACTTGGTGCCCGCATGGCCGATCAGCAGCATGGGCAAGAGTACGATGGCGTTGGCGAGAAAGACCGTGAGCACGGCCTGGTAACCGGACATGCCGCTGTCGATCAGGCTGGCCGACAGGGTGTAGGCGGGAATGCACATCACCATGCCCACCCACAGCGCGGCGAAGTGATACCAGCGCCAGGTGCGCTGCGCCGCCGTGGTGGGCGCCAGGTCTTCATTCCAGAGTTGCGTATTGCCTGAATAGTCGTGGTTCACAGGTTTGCTCCATCGGTTGGGAGGTTGGGCGTTTTAAAAACGGCTGCGGCCTAGCTTACTGCAAAGTTGGGCAACTGTTTATAAAATATACGTACGCAAAAAACGTGCCCTATACCGATTCCGCCAATGCCCGGGGGTTGCGCGGATCCTGCGTCCAGTTCATGTACGGCTTGCCCGTAACCTGCGGCACCATCGTGATGCAGCCCTGCACCGGACAGGTGATTTCGCACAGGTTGCAGCCCACGCATTCCTCCTTGATCACTTCATACGTGCGCGTGCCGGCGGCGTCGATCAGCTGCGCAATCGACTGGTGCGACGTGTCTTCGCAAGCCACGTAGCACTTGCCGCATTTGATGCAGTCATCCTGGTTGATCTGCGCAATGACCTGATAATTCATGTCCAGGTATTTCCAGTCCGTCGTGTTGGCCACGGCCTTGCCGGAAAAATCGCTGATACGTGCATAGCCCTTCTCGTCCATCCAGCGCGACAGGCCATCCTTCATTTCTTCGACGATGCGGAAGCCGTGCAGCATGGCGGCCGTGCACACCTGCACGCAGCCGGCGCCCAGGGCGATGAATTCGGCCGCGTCGCGCCAGTTGCCGATGCCGCCGATGCCGGAAATGGGCAAGCCACGCGTCTGTGGATCGCGCGCGATTTCCGCCACCATGTTCAGGGCGATGGGCTTGACGGCGGAGCCGCAATAGCCGCCGTGCGTGCTGGCGCCGCCCACAATGGGCAAGGCCACCATGCGGTCCAGGTCCAGCGAGGTGATCGAGTTGATGGTGTTGATCAGCGAGACGGCGTCCGCGCCGCCCGCCTTGGCCGCGCGCGCCGGCATGCGCACGTCCGTGATGTTGGGCGTGAGCTTGACGATGACGGGCAGCCGGCTGTGTTTTTTGCACCAGGCGGTCACCATCTGCACATACTCGGGCACCTGGCCCACGGCCGCGCCCATGCCCCGCTCCGGCATGCCGTGCGGGCAGCCGAAATTGAGCTCGATGCCATCCGCCCCCGTCGCCTCGACCTTGGGCAGGATGTCGGCCCAATAGTGCTCTTCGCAGGGCAGCATCAGGGAGACGATCATGGCGCGGTCGGGCCAGTCCTTTTTCACCTGCGTGATTTCGCGCAGGTTGATCTCCAGTGAACGGTCGGTAATCAGCTCGATGTTATTGAAACCAACCACTTCGCGGTTCTTGCCGTACAGGGCGGAATAGCGCGACGAGACGTTGACGGCGGCCGGGTCTTCACCGAGCGTCTTCCATACGACGCCGCCCCACCCCGCCTCGAAGGCGCGCACCACGTTATAGGCCTTGTCGGTCGGCGGTGCGGACGCCAGCCAGAAGGGGTTCGGCGCCTTGATGCCGCAAAATTCGATGCTGAGATCAGCCATTATGCAGCCTCCACTTTATTCAACAAATCGGAATGGATGGCCAGTGCGGCCAGCTTGCCATGCTGGACGGCTTGCACCGTCAAGTCCTGCCCCGGCGCCACGCAGTCGCCGCCCGCGTAGATCCCCGGCAGCACCGTGCGGAAACCCGCGTCGACGGCAATCTTGTCGCCTTCACGCTGCAGCAAGGATGCCATCGGGTCATGCAGCAGCTGCGTATCGAGGCTCTGGCCGATGGCCTTGAAGATGGCGTCGGCCGCCACGTCGAACGTTTCGCCCGTGCCCGCCAGGCGCGTGCCCTGCATGCGCGTTTTCTCGAAACGCATGCCGGCCACCTTGCCGGCAGTATCGAGCAGCACCTGCTGCGGCTGGGCCCACGTCAGCATGCGCACCTGGTTCGCCTTGGCGATCTCCTGTTCGTGGTGGGTGGCCGTCATGGCGTCGAAACCGCGCCGGTAGACCAGGGTGACTTCCTCGGCGCCCAGACGCTGAATCTGCACGGCCATGTCGATGGCCGTATTGCCGGCGCCAATCACGATCGCGCGTTTCGGCACGGGCAGCGCGGCCAGGTCGTCAGCCTGACGCAGCGCGGCGATGTAATCGACGGCGGCCAGCAAGCCCGGGGCCTCTTCGCCCGTCAAGCCCAGCTTGCGGCTGGCGCCCAGGCCCAGGCCGAGGAAGACGGCATCGTACTGCGCATGCAAGTCGCGCAGCTGCACGTTTTCGCCCAGCGCCTGGCGACATCGGATCTCGATGCCGCCGATGCCCAGTAAAAATTCAACTTCCTTCTGCGCGAAATCGTCCGTCAGCTTGTACTTGGCAATGCCGTATTCATTCAGGCCGCCCGCCTTGCCCTCTTTTTCAAAGATCACCACGTCGTGGCCCAGCATGGCCAGGCGGTGCGCGCACGACAGGCCGCTAGGGCCCGCGCCGACGATGGCGATAGTCTTGCCCGTGCTTGCCGCCCGTTTGAACGGGTGGCTGGCAAAGTGCATGTGGTCGACGGCGTAGCGCTGCAAGAGGCCGATCTTGACGGGCTGGCCTTCGGCGTCGTGATTGCGCACGCAGACGTCCTCGCACAGGATTTCCGTGGGACAGACGCGGGCGCAGCTGCCACCGAGGATGTTCTGTTTCAGGATGCCGGCGGCGGCGCCGTTGATGTTCTTGTCGTGGATATTGCGGATGAAGCTGGCCACGTCGATTTCCGACGGACAGATGCGGCTGCACGGCGCGTCGTAGCAATACAGGCAGCGGGCGCTTTCGATGGCGGCCTGGCGCGCCGTCAGGGGCGGGGCCAGGTCCGTGAAATGGCCCGCCAATTCCTCGTTGGGCAGGGCGGGATGCGGTAAATAACTCAAGGACTCGATCATCGCGTATTCCTCTTTTTATGTGCGGCCAATTTGTCGTCTGAAACCCTTACTTCATCTGGGGAAAAGCAAATTCCACACCAGCGCTTGCCGTGTTCGGCCAGCGCTGCATCACGGCCTTGTGGCGCGTGTAGAAGCGCACGCCTTCGGGGCCATACGCGTGGTGGTCGCCGAACATGCTGCGCTTCCAGCCGCCGAAACTGTTGAAGGCCATCGGCACGGGCAAGGGGATGTTGACGCCCACCATGCCGACCTGGATCTGGCGTACGAATTCGCGCGCTACGCCGCCGTCGCGCGTGTAGATGGCCACGCCGTTGCCATACTCGTTGGCGTTGATCAGCTCCACTGCCTGCACCACGTCAGGACACCGCAGCACGCACAGCACGGGGCCGAAAATCTCTTCCTTGTAGATGCTCATGTCGCGCGTCACGTGGTCGAACAAGGTGCCGCCGACGAAGAAGCCGTTCTCGCGGCCCGGCACCACGTGATTGCGGCCATCGACGACCAAGGTGGCGCCCTGCTCCACGCCCGAGGCGATGAGTTTTTCGATCCGCTGCTTGGCCGCCAGCGACACGACCGGTCCCATTTCCGCACCATGCTCCATGCCGTCGCGCACTTTCAGTGCGGCCGTGCGCGTTGCCAGTGCATCGATCAGCTTGTCGCCCGCGTCGCCCACGGCCACCACGACGGAGATGGCCATGCAACGCTCGCCCGCAGAACCGTAGGCCGCGCCGATCAGCGCGTCAACCGTCATCTCCATGTCCGCATCCGGCATCACCACCATGTGGTTTTTCGCGCCGCCCAAAGCTTGCACGCGCTTGCCGCTGGCGCTGCCGCGCGCATAGATGTATTCGGCGATCGGCGTCGAGCCGACAAAGCTGATCGCCTGCACCACGGGGTGGTCGAGCAGAGCGTCGACCGTCACCTTGTCGCCCTGTACCACGTTGAAGACGCCGTCGGGCAAGCCCGCCTCCTTGAGCAATTTCGCGTGCAGCAGCGACGCGGACGGATCGCGCTCGGATGGTTTCAAGACGAAGGTATTGCCGCAAGCGATGGCGACGGGGAACATCCACATCGGCACCATCACGGGAAAATTGAATGGCGTGATGCCGGCCACCACGCCCAGCGCCTGGCGCATGGACCAGGCGTCGATGCCGCGCGAAATCTGGTCCGTGAATTCGCCCTTCAGCAATTGCGGTATGCCGACGGCAAATTCCACCATCTCGATACCGCGCGCCACCTCGCCCTGGGCATCGGCAAAGGTCTTGCCATGCTCGCGCGTGAGCATGGCGGCAAATTCGTCCGTGTGCTGCTGGCACAGCTGCAGGTAGCGGAACAGGACCCTGGCGCGCGTCAGCGGCGGCGTGGCCGACCACGAGGGGAAGGCGGCGGCGGCCGCCTGCACGGCCGCGTCCACGTCTTCCACGGTGCCCAGCGCCACGCGCGCCACAGGCTCGCCCAGGGCAGGGTTGTAGACGTCGCCGTAGCGGCCGCTATTCGTGTCGACTTTGGCGCCGTTGATGTAGTGGGTGATGGTGTCGAGCTGTGTGTTAATTTGGTTCACGTTATTTCCTCTCTTTACCCCAAGGGCAAATTCTGGGGTCAGACCCGGCGGGTCTGACCCCGGGGCTTAATCAAGGTTCTTCAGCACCTTGGCCAGCTTGCCAAACAGCTCGTCGACATGCTGTTTTTCCAGCACCAGCGGTGGCGACAGCGCGATGATGTCGCCCGTCGTGCGGATCAGCACACCGTCGGCGAAGGCCTGCTTAAAGGCGTTGAAGGCGCGCGTGCCCGGCTTGCCGGCGATGGGATCGAGTTCGATGCCGGCGATCAGGCCGATGCTGCGCAGGTCGATCACGTGCGGCAGGCCCTTGAGCGAGTGCACGGCGTCGCTCCAATACGCCTGCATCGCTTTCGCGTGGCCCAGGATGTCCTGCTCCTCGAACACCTGCAAGGTGGCCAGCGAGGCGGCGCAGGCCAGCGGGTGGCCGGAATACGTATAGCCGTGGAACAGTTCGATGCCCGGTGGCGCATCCATGAAGGCATCGTGGATATACTTTTTGCTGAATACGGCGCCCATCGGCACCATGCCGTTGGTCAGGCCCTTGGCCGTCGTCATCAGGTCCGGCTCGACGTCGAAATAATCAGCCGCGAACGGCGTCGTCATGCGGCCGAAGCCCGTGATCACTTCATCGAAGATCAGCAGGATGCCGTGCTCGGTGCACAGTTCGCGCAAGCGTTTCAGATAGCCTTTCGGCGGAATCAGCACGCCCGTGGAACCGGCCACCGGTTCGACGATGACGGCGGCGATCGTCGAGGCGTCGTGCAGGGCGACGATGCGCTCGAGTTCATCGGCAAGGTGGGTGCCATATTCGGGTTCGCCCACCGTGTAGGCATTCTTGTCCAGGTTGTGCGTGTGCGGCAGGTGGTCCACGCCCGGCAGCAGGGGGCCGAAGGTCTTGCGGTTGCCGCCGATGCCGCCCACGGAAATGCCGCCGAAGCCCACGCCGTGGTAGCCGCGTTCGCGGCCGATCAGGCGCGTGCGAGCACCCTCGCCGCGCGCCCGGTGGTAGGCCAGCGCGATCTTCAACGCCGTGTCGACGGCTTCGGAGCCGGAGTTCGTATAAAACACATGGCCGAACTTGTGGCCCGTGTAGTCCATCAGTTTTTCCGCCAGGTCGAAGGCGGCCGGATGGCCCATCTGGAAAGTGGGGGCGAAGTCGAGCTGGCCCACCATGTCGCGGATGGCGCCGACGATTTTCGGCTGCGCATGGCCGCACGGCACGCACCACAGGCCCGCCGTGCCATCGAGGATGGCGTTGCCATCGACGTCCTTGTAGTACATGCCTTCGGCCGACACCAGCAAACGCGGATGGGCCTTGAAATCGCGGTTATTCGTAAACGGCATCCAGAATGCCGACATCGATTCCGGCCTTGTTTCGTTCATGACCTTCTCCTTGGGATGGGCTGGCGCGGGGGCCAGGATCGTTTTTGACGAAGCGTAAAATAATTTACCAGTTGGCAAAAAGCTGATGTAATAATAGACAGGCCATCCCCAATGGCACAGATACACAAACGGCAAAGTATCCCAACCGTACAGGTCGAAAAACCACTACAGTTTTGTGCAAGGCAGCAAAGGAGCCACCGTGAAGCACAGCGACAGCACAGACGATGCCCCCGAGCAAGCCAGCGGCTGGCCCGTGCTCGACATCGACCGCCAGAAAAAGGGCGGCCTCGTCGAGCAGATCGTCATCGCCATCAGCGTCATGGTGGGCAGCCGCGCCCTGCGCATCGGCACGCGCATGCCGTCCGTGCGCCAGTTCGCCCGCTGCAATGGCGTGTCGACGTTTACCGTCGTCGAATCGTATGACCGCCTGGTCAACCTGGGCTTGCTGTCGTCGCGGCGCGGCTCCGGCTATTTCGTCGCGCGCCACGACATCGCCGCCTCGCCGCAATTGGCTGTGCATGCGAGCCCCACGGCCATCGACGCCCTCACGCCGGACCTGTATTCGGGCGTGTCCGACGCGCTGCCCGTTGGCGCGGGCTGGCTGCCGCCCGAGATGTATGGCGAAGCGACCGTGCTCGACGCCGTGCGCCAGGCCATGCGCATTCCCGCCAGCCGCCTGCGCGGCTATGGCCACCCTCTCGGCTTTCCGTCGCTGCGCCAGCACCTGGCAAGCAGCCTGTCGGAAGATCTGTTCCAGGTGGAGCCGGATCAGGTCCTGCTGACGCACGGCGCCACGCATGCCTTCGACCTGATCCTGCGCAGCCTGACCAAGCCGGGCGACATGGTGCTGGTGGAAGACCCCGGCTACAGCAACCTGCAGTCGCTGATACGCCACCACGGCTGCATCCCCGTGGGCGTCCACCGCGGCGAAGCGGGCCTCGATCTCGATGCGCTGGCCGTTGAAGCCGCGCGCACGCAGCCGAAACTCATGTTCGTCAACACGGTGCTGCAAAATCCGCTCGGTACTTCCCTGAGCCAGGCGCAGGCGCACCGCCTGCTGGCACTGGCCGAGCAATTCGATTTCTGGCTGGTGGAAGACGATATCTACCGCGAACTGGCGGCGCGCGGCGAAGCGTCGCTGGCGGCGATGGACGGCTTGCGCCGCGTGATCCGCGTGGGCAGTTTTTCCAAGACCCTGTCGCCCGTGCTGCGCGTGGGGTCGATTTGCGCCTCACCGCCGCTGGTGGCGGAACTGGTGCGCGTCAAAATGCTGGCAGGGTTGACGACGTCGGAAATCAACGAGCGTGCCGTCTACCACGCCATCTCCGCGCGGCCCTACAAGCGCATGGTCGAACGGCTGGTGGCGCAGCTCGATGCGGCCCGCGAGCGCAGCATCGACTGCCTGGCGCAGGCGGGCATGGCGCCCGTGGCGCGGCCCCGCGGCGGCATGTTCGTCAGCGCCGGCTGGCCCGACGTGCAAACGCCGGAATGGAATGGAAAGGTCATCGCCGACATGGCCTTGAAGGCGGGCATCCTGCTGTCGCCGAACGAATTTTTCATGCTGCGCGCGCCCGAGACGGTGTGGTTCCGCTTCAACGTGGCCTACACCGATACCCCCGTGCTGCAGGCCTTCCTGCAATCGATACGCCCACGCTAAAGAAACCGCCATGGCCAGCGACAAATCCCCTGCCCTTCCCTTGAAAAATGCCGGCGGCCGGCGTTTGCAAAACCGCGACCGCCTGGAAGCTGACATCCTGGAGCAAGCCGTGCGCGCGTTCGCCGAATGCGGCTATGAGGGCGCGTCGATCGCCACCATCGCCGAGCGGGCCGGCCTGTCGAAGCAAAACCTGATGTATTACTTCCCGTCCAAGCAGCTGCTGTACCAGCGCGTGCTCGACGACGTGCTCGACGACTGGCTGGCGCGCATGGACATGCTGGCCAATGAACACGACGAGCCGCGCGACGTGCTGCGCGCGTATATCGGCGCCAAGCTGCGTTTTTCGCGCGAGCAGCCATGGGCCTCGCGCGTGTATGCGCTGGAAGTGATCAATGGCGCGCCCCTGTACGGCGCGCAGATACGCGACCGGGTCGTGCCCCTGCTGCGCAAGGATATCGCCGTCTTCGAAGCGTGGATCGCCGCCGGCCGGATCGCGCCCGTCAACGCCACGCACCTGATGTTCGCCATCTGGGCGATGACCCAATCGTATGCGGATTTTTCGGCGCAGATGGCCCTGGTGCTGGAGCGCAAGCAGCTCACGCGCAAGGATTACGAGGATGCCGAAATCCTGATTGCGCACATGGTACTGGCGGCGGTGTCCATGCCGCCGGCAGGCGAAAAAAAACCGCCTCGACAGGCGGTTTCCTGAACGGCGCGAACGCTTACGCTGCCGTCTTGCTCTTGCGGCGGCGCGCCATGAAGCCGATCATGCCCAGGCCTGCCAGCAGCATCGCATAGGTTTCCGGTTCCGGCACGGCCGACACATAACCGGCCACGTTGGTAGGGTTGAAATAATGGTTCGCATTGACCTGGATGTTCGAGGCCCAGTTCCCCACCACCACGCTGCCATTGATCTGGCCATTGCCGCCGGCCAGGCTCGCCAGCGGCGCCAGGACGCTGCCGTACAGGCCCACGCCGTTCAAGGTCAGGCTCTTGGCTTCGTAAAAGTTGTACAGCACATTGTATTTGCTGAAATCGCCGTAGCCGCCGGACAGGTTCACATTCGTGCCGCTGATATTGAGGATCAGGGTGTCGTTCGTGTGCAGGTTGCTGAACTTGAAGTTGTTCACCGAGCCCAGCGCCGCGGAAGTCAGGTCGAATACCTGCACATTGCCCGTGCCGCCCTTCAGGGTCATGCCGCCATAGGCCACGGAGCTGCTGCCCGTCGCTGCCACGTTGGCCAGCGAGGTCGAGGTGTTTTTCAGCTGCGCCGACGTCGCGGCGAACGACACGGGCGACACCGTGGTCTTGCTTGCCGTGTTCAGGCCCACGCTGCTCGTCGTCGTGCTGCCGCCCACATAGTAATTGCCGTTCTTGATCGAGCCGGAGCTGTAGTTCAGGTTGCCGCCAACGACCAGCGCATAGCCGGTGTTGCCATGCGTGACGTAGGCATCCTTGTTCTTGTCATTGACCGAATAGTTCGATGCCGTCAAGTTACCGGCAACGAGCACGCCGCCTTCGACATCGCTGCCGGACGCGCTGAAGTTACTCAGGGAATACAAATTGGCGCCACCGATGCCCAAATCGACCACACCGGCTTGCGCGGCGCCGGCGGCAAACACGGTCGACAAAACGAGAACGAATGATGATTTAGGCATGATTGACATTTTATTTCCAAAAAGAAAATTAACTTGACGCCAGAATATCATATCCATCGTGTTTGACATGTCGCAAACCAACAACTTTTATAACAATAATGCAAACATAGTTGCACAATGAAAAACATTCTCCTGGCGCTGCCCGGAGAATGCCCCAGCCATCTTCATGACGCGTTGAACAGACGGGCAAACAGCCGTCTGTTCTGCGCTTTCAATATTGCTTAGAAGCGCAGCCAACTTGGTGATACGATCGCGGCAGCGCCAGACCAGGCCAGCCCACAAAGTATGAAATCATAAGGATGAAGCACGCATGAAACGATTGTCCCTAGGCGCACTGATGCTGGCATATGCCTGCGGCGCGCAAGCCGATGTGTTCAACATGATCGACAACCAGCCGCTCAGCGAAACCTGGCTCAACGCGGGCTTTTATTCGTATCACTTTCAGCGCGACAAGAACCTGAACGACAGCAATCCGGGCCTGGGCGCCGAATACCGCTTTTCCACGGTCGCGTCGGTCACGGCCGGCCGCTTCTACAATAGCGACCGCGCCTACTCGAACTACCTGGGCGTGTACTACCAGCCGATCAAGATGGGCCCGCTGCGCATCGGCGCCGTCGTTGGCGGCTTCAGCGGCTATCCGAAGATGCGCGATGGCGGCTGGTTCCCGGCCCTGGTTCCCACCATCAGCTATGAATACCAGCGCGTGGGCGTGAATATCGCCATCGTGCCGTCCTACAAGGACCGCCTGTATGGCGCCCTCAGTTTCCAGCTGAAACTGAAGGTATTCGAATAACGGCTTGTCCCGGCCTGTCGCCGTTCGGTCCGCCATTCCTGCCATTCGTCGCATACGCAATGCCCGGCAGCAAGGATTTGCCTATAGTGGTTTCATCGCCAGCATGCATACGGCAGCGGCACCCACACGACAGGAGAACGGCATGAAAGACATCAATTCGGCACCGGGCAGCACTTCCTTCAGCGCTTTCTGGAACGAACTGTGCGCTTACACGCGCCAGGGCATGGCCGCCTTGCGCGCCATGTCCTGGCCCATGTTGCTGGTCTGCTGCCTGGGCCTGGCGTTCCTGATCACCATCTTGCCGCTGGCCATCATGCTGTTTGCCCTCGTCATGCTGCTGAGATGGGCGAGCAACAGCGACGATGCGGGCGCAGATCAGAAAGCGTCGGGCTCGCAGCAGTCGCCGCAATAAAAATTTGCGTCGTGGCAAGAGTGCAATGATGGTTCTATGGCAGTATGGATGCGCGCGGCACTGACGGGCATCAAAGCCATCGAGATGGATAGCTTTGATACGGAACGCCACGCAGGATCCATGATCGAAGCTATTCCCCTTCAGCCATAGGAGTTTTCTGATGACCACGACAGCAAAAGCCACAATAGCTACGACCATTCCCTGCCTGCGCTACCGCGACGCGCCCGCCGCCATCGAATGGCTGTGCAAGGCACTCGGTTTTGAAAAACAATTGATCGTGCCTGACGGCAACGGAGGCGTCGCCCATGCGCAACTGAGCTTTGGCAACGGCATGGTCATGGTGGCACCGGCCCTCGACAGCGACTATGGCCGCCTGATGAAACTGCCAAGCGAACTCGGCGGCGCCAACACGCAAAGCTGCTACCTGGTCGTCAGCGATGCCGATGCCGTCTACCGCAGCGCGCGCGAAGCCGGCGCCGAGATCGTGCTCGACATCAAGGATGAAGATTACGGCGGACGGGGCTTTACCTGCCGCGACCTGGAAGGCCACCTCTGGAGCCTGGGCACCTACGATCCATGGTAAAACGGAGAACAATGATTATCAGTACCCTCACCGCCGCCAGCCTTGCGCTGATCGGCGGTTTCCTGTCCGCTCCCGTCCTTGTCGACGAGCACCTCAACCGTGTCCATGCGCCGTCCGGCAAGGCGCCGTCGGCAGCGGCCATGGCCCTGCACCAGAGCCTGTGGATCGCCGACCTGCACGCGGACAGCCTGCTGTGGCAACGCAATCTGAACCGCGACAGCCAGCGCGGCCATGTCGACTTCCCCCGCCTGCAGCGGGCCAACGTGGCGCTGCAAGCCTTTTCCGTCGTTACCAAGACGCCGCGCAAGATGAATATCGAGCGCAACGGCAGCGACACGGACAACATCACGGCGCTGGTGGTGGCGCAAGGCTTGCCGCCCGCCACCTGGAACAGCCTGCTGGCGCGCGCTACTTACCAGGCCGACGAGTTGCGCCAGCAAACGGCCAAAAGCCATGGCAAGGTCCGGGTCATCGGCAGCCGCGCCCAGCTGCGCAGCTTCATCGCCGCGCGCGAAAAGGACCCCGCCCTGCTGGCCGGCTGGCTGACCCTGGAAGGCGCGCATGCGCTCGAAGGGAAACTGGACAACCTCGATACCTTGTACCGGTCCGGCTACCGCATGGCCGCGCCCACGCATTTCTTCGATACGGAACTGTCGGGCTCCCAGCACGGCCTGAAGAAAGGCGGCCTGACGCCGCTGGGCCGGCAATGGCTGCGCGACATGGAACAGCGCAAGATGATCGTCGACCTGGCGCACGCCTCGCCGGCCACCATCGATGATGTGCTGACGTTGGCGAAGCGCCCCGTGATGGTCTCGCACACGGGCGTGCGCGGCACCTGCGCCAACGGGCGCAACCTGAGCGACGCCCAACTGAAACGCATCGCAGCCCAGGGCGGCCTGGTGGGCATCGGTTTCTGGAATACGGCCGTCTGCGGCAAGGACGTGGCATCGATCGCGCGCGCCATCAAGTATACGGTCAAGCTGATCGGCGCCGAACACGTAGCCTATGGCTCGGACTTCGACGGCGCCGTCACCACGGCCATCGACGCGGCCGGCTTGCCGCGACTGACGCAGGCGCTGCTCGACGCGGGCCTGTCGGAAGCGCAGATCCGCCGCGTCGCCGGCGAAAACGTGCGCGACTTCCTGCTGAAAAACCTGCCAGACGATGACGCCTAGACTAGCCTAGCGCCTGGACCAGGGCCTGGCTCGCCACCTGGCGCGGCCGGATGCGTATCAGCTTGCGGTACAGCGGCGGCATCGACTCGCACAGCGCCAGCAGCGCGTCTTGCGCCATGGCCGGGCGCACGTACTGGAACTGTGCGGGATTATTCTCCGGCAGCGCCCCTTCCATGGTGGAGCCGTAGGCGCCCAGGGTCATGAAACTGGCGGCGCTGTCATCCGGGCCGATGGCCAGCACGAAGGTGCCGTGCTTGGGGTGGCCCAGGTAGCTTTTGATTTCTTCCTGCAGCGCCGGCGCCGCATTCGCCATCAATTCATAGCGCAGCTGCGCGTACTGGCGCGTGCATTCCATGAACGGCGTGCGGATGGCCGACTGGCTCAACTTACCCGGCATGCACAGCAGCAGGTTGCCGAAGGAATCGAGCAAGGCAGCCGCATCGCCCTGGCCGCCATCGCGCGCGTCCTGCTCCATGGCCGCCTGCAGGAATGGCGCCAGGCCCGCATCGGGCGCGTGCGGGTCGCAACGGTAAGTCAGGGCATCGGGATAGCGGCGGCGCAAGGCGCGCACCACGGCATGCTCGGGCGGCAAGGCGGCGGGATCGCGCAGGGGCACGTCGTCGCCGGCGTTCAGCAGCTGCATCACCTGCGCCGATGTCGCTTCGAACACGAGCGAACACAGTGCCTGCGTCGCCTCGTGGATGCTCTTGCCGATGAAAAAAGATTTGGGTGCGGCGCCGGAAGGGGCGCGCGCATACTCGGTGGCGCCGCGCACGGCCGGATAGCAAAAACTGCGGCCGGCCTGCACCTGCAGCGGCGCCGGCAAGGCCGTAAACGTGGCGCTGCCATCGTAATTGATGCCCGCCTTGACGTCGGGTGCGGCGACCACCACGTTGAAACCGGCCGCCAGGATGGCGCCCGTGCACATGCAGCAGGGATCGAGCGAAGTGACGATGGTCAGTTCGCCCGGCGGCGGCAGGGGCGCGCCCTTGGCGCGCTCGGCGAAATACCAGTCCACCAGCTGGCGCTCGCCATGCGCCGTGGGATCGAACACCAGCCCTTGGCGCACGACGTTGTTGTGCATCGATTGCAGCACGTTGCCGGCGCCATCGAGCAGCACGCCGCCCACGCCAAAGGTGCCCTGCGTCTTCGCCGCCATGGCTTCGGCCGCGGCAATCGCCACGGCGGCCTGGATGTCGATCGTCTTGTTCAAGCGGATCCTGTTACTTCATGTCCAGGTCGGAATTGCCGAAGCCATGCGGCAGCAGCCAGCCCGCCGTCACTTCCATGACGTCGTTTTTCAGGTTCGTCAGGATCACCGGCAAATCGGCGCCGCCCATCTCGAAGATCACCTGGCGGCAGGCGCCGCAGGGAGAAATCGGCTCGACCGTGTCGCCCGTGACGGCCAGTTTGGCGAAGTCGCCCGGTTTGCAGCCATGCGCGATGGCGCTGAAAAACGCCGTGCGCTCGGCGCAGTTGCATAGGCCATACGCGGCGTTTTCCACGTTACAGCCGCGGAAGACGCGGCCATCCTTGCACAGCAATGCCGCGCCCACCTTGAAACGCGAATACGGCGCGTAGGCCAGTTCGCGGCCGGCGTTGGCTTCGGCGATCAGTTCTTGGTTGTTCATTTTTTCTGTTATATCTTTGAAATCATTAAGGCCGGGGTCAGACCCTCAACACCGCTGACACATAGCTCAGCGCCATCGCAAACGGGGGTCTGACCCCAGTTGTAAACTAGGGACGAATGGTACGATAAATCACCGGATTGCCCGCCAGCGCCACGGCGCTGATTGCATACGCGTCCTGGATTTCCTTGACGGCTTGCTGCGCCGCCGCTTCCGTGCGCGCGTGGACCATGGCCAGCGGCTGGCCAACGGCCACCTGCTCGCCCAGGCCCACGAGGTCCGTCAGGCCGACGGCAAAATCGATGCTGTCGCTCGGACGGCGGCGCCCGCCCCCCAATGCCACCACGGCCAGGCCGATGGCGCGGCAATCGCGCACGTTGGCAAAGCCGGCGGACAGCGCCGGCGCCGGCACGATGAACGGCGCCTGCTCCAGGTGCTTGTCCGGATTCTCGACCAGATCAGCCGGGCCGCCCAGGGCCGACACCATGCGCGCAAAGCGCTCGGCCGCCGCGCCCGAATCGAGGGCCGCGATCAATTTCGTGCGTGCTTCCTCTTCGGTGGCGGCCAGGCCGCCCAGCACCAGCATCTCGGCGCACAGCGCCAGGGTGACTTCGTGCAGGCGCGCGGGCCGCGAACGGCCCGTCAGGTAATCCATGGCGCCACGCACTTCCAGCGCATTGCCGGCATACGGCGCCAGCGACTCGTTCATGTCCGTCAGAATCGCCGACGTCTGCATGCCCGCGCCATTGCCGACGGTGACAATGCTCTCGGCCAGCTCCACCGACTTGTCGTAGCTCGGCATGAAGGCGCCGGTGCCCACTTTCACGTCCATCACCAGCGCGTCCAGCCCGGCCGACAGTTTCTTCGACAGGATGGAGCCGGTGATCATGGCCACCGATTCCACCGTGGCGGTGACGTCGCGGATGCTGTAGAAGCGCTTGTCGGCCGGTGCCAGCTGCGCCGTCTGGCCGATGATGGCCACGCCGATCTCCTGCACCACCTTGCGGAACAGTGCATTGTCCGGCACCGTGCAATAGCCTGGAATGGCGTCGAACTTGTCCAGGGTGCCGCCCGTGTGGCCCAGGCCGCGGCCCGAGATCATAGGCACGTAGCCGCCGCACGCGGCGACCATGGGGCCCAGCAGCAGGGAAACGACGTCGCCCACGCCGCCCGTCGAATGCTTGTCGACGATGGGGCCCGGCAGGTTCAGCGAGCGCCAGTCCAACACCTGGCCGGAATCGCGCATGGCCAGGGTGAACGCCACGCGCTCGTCCATGTTCATGTCGTTGAAATAGACGGCCATGCCCAGCGCCGCGATCTGCCCTTCGCTGACGCTGCCGTCAGTGATGCCGCGCACGAAAAACTGGATTTCCTCGGCGCTCAAGACACCCTTGTCGCGCTTCTTGCGGATGATTTCCTGGGTTAAAAACATGAATTAACTCCGATCATAATAGACTGGGGTCAGTCCCTACGGTTCTGACCCCAGCTTTGCAACTCCAGTTGTCAATCAGACGCCGTAAGGAATCCACACGTTTTTCACTTGCGACGCATGCGCCAGCACGGCACGGCCGCCGCTTTGCGCGGCGCTGTACCAGTCGCGGCCCTTGGCGCCGCCGACCCAGGTGCGCTTCAGGGTGCCGGCCGACAGGCGCTCGACTTCCGCGCAACCGTCGGCGGAGCCGTCATGGCGCCAGACGGCGTCGATGTCGGCGTGCGTGGCCAGGGTGCGCGCCAGTTCGTCGGCGTTGCCGCTGATGATGTTGACGACGCCACCCGGCAGGTCGGAGGTATCGAAGACTTGGTACAGGTCCAGTGCGGACAGCGGATGCGCTTCCGACGGCACCACCACCACGCGGTTGCCCAGCGCGATGGCCGGCGCCACCAGCGAGATGAAGCCGAGCAAAGGCGCTTCATTCGGGCAGACGATGCCGATCACGCCGACCGCTTCGTTCAGCGCCACGGTGATGCCCTTGGTGGGCGGCTGGTGCGCAAGGCCGTCGTACTTGTCGGCCCAGGCGGCGTAGTAGAACAGGCGTTCGATCGATGCCTGCACTTCCTTCTCCGGGTTTTTACTGCCCGTCATGGCGGCGATGCGGGCAGCGAATTCGTCGGCGCGCGCTGCCAGGTTTTCGGCGATGTAGTACAGCACCTGCGCGCGGTTGTGCGCCGTGGCGCTGGTCCAGCCGGACGCTTTATGGGCCGCTTCGACGGCATTGCGGATGTCCTTGCGGCTGCCCACGCCCACTTCGGCCAGGAGGGCGCCATTCGCACCGAACACGGGCGCGCTGTAGGCGCTGTCAGGGCGCGCCTGCTTGCCGCCGATGTACATCTTGGCCGTGCGGTCGATGGCGAAGGGGTGGGCTGCCGCCGGCTTCACGTTGGCCTTGGCCTTCGCTTCCACCACCGGCAGGGCCGGACGCGCATCTTCGGCCAGGGACGTCATGTATTCCAGCATGCCTTCGCGGCCGCCTTCGCGGCCGAAGCCCGATTCGCGGTAGCCGCCGAAGCCGCAGGCCGCATCGAACTGGTTGGCGCTGTTGATCCACACCACGCCAGCCTTGATGGCGGGCGCGATATCGAGGGCCAGGCTGATCGACTCGGTCCACACGCTGGCGGCCAGGCCGTACACCGTGTTGTTCGCCAGCTGCACCGCTTCGGGCGGCGTGCGGAAGCTCATGGCCACCAGCACGGGGCCGAAGATTTCAGCCTGTGCCACGGCGGCCGATGTCGACGCGCCCGTGATCAGGGTCGGCGGGAACCAGGAACCGTCAGCCGGCAGCTCGCACGCCGGTTGCCACACGTCGCAGCCTTCGGCACGGGCCGAATCGACGAGCGCGGCGATGCGCTGGCGCTGCACGGGGTCGACCAGCGCGCCCACGTCCATCGATTTGTCCAGGGGCGAACCGAGGCGCAGGTTTTCCATGCGGGCGCGCACCTTGTTCAGGAAGCGCTCCTGGACCGATTCCTGCACCAGCAGGCGCGAACCGGCGCAGCACACTTGCCCCTGGTTGAACCAGATCGAGTCGACCAGGCCTTCCACGGCGCCGTCCAGGTCCGCGTCTTCGAAGACGATGAACGGCGACTTGCCGCCCAATTCGAGGGACAGCTTCTTGCCGCTGCCGGCCGTCGCTTCACGAATGAGGCGGCCCACTTCGGTGGAACCCGTAAACGCGATCTTGTCGACGCCAGGATGGTTGACGATGGCCGAGCCCACTCTGCCGTCGCCCGTGACGATATTGACCACGCCGGCCGGCACGCCCGCCTGCACGCACAATTCGGCGAACAGCATGGCGGTCAGCGACGTGAATTCGGCCGGTTTGAAGACGACCGTATTACCGGCCGCCAGGGCCGGGGCGATTTTCCACGACAGCATCAGCAGGGGGAAATTCCACGGCACGATCTGGCCCACCACGCCCACGGCGCGGTAGTCGGCGAATTCTTCCGACTGCAGCTGCGCCCAGCCGGCGTGATGGTAGAAATGGCGCGCGGCCAGCGGCAGGTCGATATCGCGCGTTTCGCGGATGGTCTTGCCGTTGTCCAGGGTTTCGAGCACGGCGAACAGGCGCGAATGCTTTTGCAGCAAGCGGGCCAGCGCGTACATGACTTTCGCGCGGCCATGGCCGCCCATGCCTTGCCATACGGGCAGCGCGCGGCGGGCCGCTTCCACGGCGCGTTCCACGTCCGCGTCGGTGGCTTGCGTCAGCTCGGCCAGCTGCGTGCCGTCGGCAGGATTGGTCGAGGCGAACAGCTCGGCCGGCTCGCTCCAGGCATTGTCGATGAACAGGCCGAACTTGCGCTGGTGGCCGTCGAGCCACGCCTGCGCTTCTTTTTGACTTTCGGGAGCAGGGCCGTAGTCCATAGTAGTGAGAATCTCGTTAATTGTTGGCATGACGATTGTTCTTTAAGGTTGTGCGTGACGATGATTGGCCGAGTAGCTGCCGGTGACGTAGTGCTCGAGCTGGCGCTCGATGTCGGTCAGCAGGCTGGAAGCGCCGATGCGGAACAGGTGCGGCTGCAGCCATTCATTGCCTAGTTCTTCCTTCATCAGGGTCAGGTATTGCAGCGCGCTCTTGGCCGAGCTGACGCCGCCGGCCGGCTTGAAGCCCACCTGGAAACCTGTCTGCTCGTGGTATTCGCGGATCGTGCGCACCATCGTCAGGGCCACGGGGATGGTGGCGTTCACGCCTTCCTTGCCGGTGGAGGTCTTGATGAAATCGGCGCCCGCCATCATGCACACCCACGACGCCTTGGCCACGTTTTCCATGGTCAGCAAGTCGCCCGTGGCGAGAATCGCCTTCACGTGCGCTTCGCCGCACGCCTTGCGGTAGGCCAGCATTTCGTCGTACAGCACTTGCCAGTTGCCGTTCAGGACGTGCTGGCGCGTGATGACGATATCGATCTCGGAAGCACCCGCGGCGACGGACAGTTCGATCTCGCGCAGCTTCGTTTCCATGCTCGTCAGGCCGGCCGGGAAACCCGTCGATACGGCGGCGATGGGCAGGCGGCCCTGGATGACTTTCACGGCAGGTTGAATCATCTCGTGGTACACGCACACGGCGCCGGTGCTCAGCTGCGTCAGGCCCAGCGCGTCCATCAGGTCGGCGCGCAGCGGGCGCATGGCCTTCATGCACAGGCGCTCCACGCGGCCCGGCGTATCGTCGCCGCCCAGGGTGGTCAGGTCGATCATCTGGATGGCTTTCACCAGCCAGGCGGCCTGGTATTCCTTTTTCACCGTACGGCGGTTCGCCAGGCTGGCCGCGCGGCGGTCCGTCGCGGCGCGGTTGACGCGGATCTGGTTGATCCAGCCCAGGTCGAGGCCAACGGCCTCGTTACGCTTGAATTCGGGGTGCATGAGTGTCATAACAAGCTGGTTCCATTAGCAAGTGGTGGTACGCCAAGGTGCTTGGCGAGGGTTTGGCCAATATCGGAGAAGGTCTCGGAAATGCCCAGCGCGCGCGGGGCGACGCCGGGGCCGAAGAAGATCATCGGAATGTGTTCGCGGGTGTGGTCGGAGCCGTGCCAGGTGGGGTCGCAGCCATGGTCGGCGGTGATCACGACCAGGTCGCCTTCCTTCAGCTTGGCCATGAATTCCGGCAGGCGACCATCCATTTCGCGCAACGCGTCGGCATAGCCTTCGACGTTGCGGCGGTGGCCGAACGCCTGGTCGAAATCGACGAAGTTCACGAAAGTGAGCGACTTGTCCTGCACTTCATCGGCCGTCTTCAACAGCGCTTCGAACAGCGCCATGTTGTCGACACCCTTCACGACTCTGGAAATACCCTGGGCGGCGAAAATATCGCTGATCTTGCCCAGGCCGACGACTTCGCCGCCCGCATCCTTGACGTGGTCGAGCAGGGTCTTGCTTGGCGGCGCTACCGCATAGTCGTGGCGGTTGGACGTGCGCGTGTAGTTGCCATTGCTGCCAGTGAACGGGCGGGCGATGACGCGGCCGATGTTGTACGGCTCGACTAGCTTGAAGGCCATTTCGCACACTTCGTACAGGCGCTCGAGGCCGAACGATTCTTCGTGCGCGGCGATCTGCATCACCGAGTCGCCCGAGGTATAGATAATCAGCTTGCCGGTGGCGACGTGCTCGTCGCCATGCTTGTTGATGATGTCCGTGCCCGAGGCATGGCAGTCACCGAGGAAGCCCGGCACGCCGGACAGGGCTTTCAGCTTGTCGGTCAGGTCGGCCGGGAACGACGGCGTGGTGCGGGGAAAATATCCCCAGTCGAATTCGACGGGCACGCCGGCGATTTCCCAGTGGCCGCTCTGCGTGTCCTTGCCGGTGGAGCGCTCGCGCGCCGCGCCGTAGGCGCCGGTAAAACCATCGCGCTGGTCGAAGCCGGTGGCCCATTCACCGCTGGCCAGGTGCGCCGCGGCGCCCAGGCCCAGGCGTTCCATGTTCGGGAGTTTCAAGGTCTTGCCGCTTTTGGCGACAGTGCTGGCAATGTGGCCAAAGGTATTGGCACCTGCGTCGCCATACTTGGCGGCGTCTGGCGTCGCGCCAAGGCCGAAGGAATCAAGCAGGAGGATAAATGCGCGTGACATGATAAGGCTCGCTTTATGGAATGATGCAAAGATGATGCGGACAGTGTAGGCCGGATTTTCCCGGCCTGCCGCGCGGCAGCGCCGGTGGCCGGCGCGCCGCTACTGCGTAAAAAAAAGTGCTTAGGCTTGCGGCGTAGCCGATACGGTCGCCAGGAAAGCGAGGATCAGCTTGACCAGGTCTTTCGCGCCGATGGCCGCGTATTTCAAGGTTTGTTCGTGCGACAGGGCGAATGGCGACATGCCTTCGGCCAGGTTGGTGATGACGGACACGCCCACCACTTTCAGGTCGCAATGACGGGCCGAGACCACTTCCGGCACCACGGACATGCCGACCGTGTCGGCGCCCAGGCGGGCCATCATGCGGATTTCGGCGGCCGTCTCGAAGTTCGGGCCAGGGTAGGCGACGAACACGCCTTCGTGCAGGGTGATGCCATTCGAGGCTGCCGTGTCCTTGACCAGCTGGCGCAGATCCGCATCGTAGGCGTTGGCCATGCTGAAGAAGCGCGGGCCGAAGCGGTCGTCGTTCGGGCCAACCATCGGCGTGCCTGGCAGCAGGTTGATATGGTCGCTGATGGCGACCAGGCTGCCGGCGTCCACTTCAGGGCGCAGGGAACCGGCGGCGTTGGTGACGAACAGCATTTCGCAACCCAGCAGTTTCAGGGTGCGGATGGCGCTCGTCATCACGCCCATGCCATAGCCTTCATAGAAGTGGCCACGGCCCTTCATGCAGACGACTGCGACGCCCGACAGGGTACCGACCACCAGTTCGCCGGCATGGCCGTGCACGGTGCTGATCGGGAAACCCGGCAATTCGTCGAAGCTGATGCTGACGGCGTCCGTCATCTGCTCGGCCAACACGCCCAGGCCGGAGCCGAGGATCATCGCCACGCGCGGCTTGAAATTTTCAGGAGCGCGGGCACGGATGATTTCGGCGGCGTGGAAAGGGGCGTTGTTCGACATGGTTATCCTCTGATTGACTAATGATGATTGGTTGCTGCCTGCGCGGCCGCGCCCGGTGAGGGACTGCGGCCCAGGTATCGGGTATGTATGGTGTTACAGGTATATCGAAATGCGTATTGTCTCTATTTGCCGCCACTATGCATCAAACGGAATATGTATGGCAAATACCATTTTTCTTACCAATTTATATAATTTAAATATAAATGGCCGACATTATAGTCCAGGCAAGCGGTCACCCGCCAGCGGCGGCCACGCCCCGGCAATCGCCGGGAAATGCATGCATACAAGCTCCATACGAACGCTTTCCGCACACGCTTGACACCAATAAGACAAATGTTTACAGTTTCGGACAAATGTTTATACCTTCAGTGAAAACTTGTGACCGATACCAATAAAAAAGACCAGCTGTACACGCTGATCCGCAACAACCCCTTCATCTCGCAGCAAGACCTGGCGGGCGAGCTGGGCTTGTCGCGCTCGGCCGTCGCCGGCCACATCGCCGGATTGATCCGCGAGCGGCGCCTGCTGGGACGCGCCTACGTGCTGCCCGACAGCCGCCCCGTGCTGTGCATAGGCGCCGCCAACCTCGACCGCAAGATGCGCACGCTGGCCACCCTGCAGATGGGTACCTCGAATCCCGTGCGTTCGGAAGAAGTGTTTGGCGGCGTGGGCCGCAACATCGCGGAAAACCTGGCCCGATTGTCGATTCCCGTCGCCCTGCTGACGGCGCTGGGCGACGATGCGGCCGGCCACGCCTTGCAGACGCACGCGGAAGACGCGGGCATCGACATGCGCGGCAGCTTGCATTTAAGTAACACCAGCAGCGGCACCTACACGGCCGTGCTCGACGAACATGGCGAAATGCTGCTGGCGATGGCCAACATGCAGCTGTACGAACAGCTGACACCAGCCTTTTTGCACAGCCGCCAGCCGCAGCGCGCCGCCGCCGCCCTCACCGTCTGCGACCTGAACCTGGGTCACGACAGCGTGCAGGCGCTGCTGGCCGACGCGCGCCAGGATGCGGCCCGCGCGACGCCGCTCGTCATCGTCGCCGTCTCGCAGCCGAAGATGGCGCACCTGCCGCAAGACCTGACGGGCTTGCATCTGCTGATCCTCAACCGGGGCGAGCTGGAAACGCGCGTGGCGCGGGCCTTGCCCACGGCATTCGAGGTGCGCGCCGCCTGCCGCGAAGTGCAGCGCCAGGGCGCGCGCCAGGTGATCGTCACCTGCGGCGGCGAAGGCGTGTACTTCACGGATGGCGACAATCTTGATGCGCCCATCGTCCACCTGGCCGCGCGCGAAGTGGACGCCGTCGACGTGACGGGCGCCGGCGACGCGTTTTCCGCCGCCGTCTGCTGGTCGCTCTACCACGACAGCGGCGACCTGAAACTGGCTTGCCGGCGCGGCCTGAAGCTGGCGGCCATGACCCTGGAATCGGCTGCCACCGTCTCGCCCCGGATTTCGGCCGGCGCCCTCGACGATATCGACGACGCCGACCTGGCGCCCCCTCCCCCTACCCTCTTTCAACAGGATTGACCCATGACGCAACTGCATAACTTCCTCTCGTTCTCGCAAGAAGTCCTCGACGCGCGCGCCGCCGGCAAGGCCATCGTGGCGCTGGAATCGACCATCATTTCGCACGGCATGCCGTATCCGCAAAACGTGGAAATGGCGCGCGAAGTGGAACAGATCATCCGCGACGGCGGCGCCGTGCCGGCCACCATCGCCATCATCGGCGGCAAGATCTGCGTGGGCCTGTCGCCGGAGCAGCTGGAATTGCTGGGCACCTCGCCCGACGCCATGAAGGTCAGCCGCCGCGACCTGCCGTTCGTCCTGTCGCAGGGCAAACTGGGCGCCACCACCGTGGCCGCCACCATGATCTGCGCGGAACTGGCTGGTATTGCCGTGTTCGTCACGGGCGGCATCGGCGGCGTGCACCGCGGCGCGGAAACGAGCTTCGACATTTCGGCCGACTTGCAGGAATTGGCGCACACGTCCGTGGCCGTCGTCTGCGCGGGCGTCAAATCCATCCTCGACATCGGCCTGACCCTGGAATACCTGGAAACCCATGGCGTGCCCGTCATCAGCGTGGGCCAGGAAGGCTTCCCCGCCTTCTTCACGCGCGAAAGCGGCTTCAAGGCCGATTTCCGCCTCGATACGGCCGCCGAGCAGGCCGCCTTCATCGGCACCAAGTGGCAGCTGGGCTTGAAAGGCGGCGTGATCGTCAGCAACCCCGTGCCCGCCGCGCAAGCGATGCCCAAGGAAGAAATCGATGCGATCACCACGCAAGCCTTGCAGGAAGCGGACGCGGGCGGCGTGAAGGGCAAGCAAGTCACGCCATTCCTGCTGTCGCGCATCAAGCAGCTGACGGATGGCCGCAGCCTGGCAACGAATATCGCCTTGGTCAAGCACAATGCGCAAGTCGGCACCGCGCTGGCCATTGCCATGCAGGCGGTCGTGGCACGATAATAGGACTGCTGTAAAGAAAGCGCGCGCGCCTGCACGGTCCGCGCGCCGTTCCATCGCCAAGCACCACGCAACGCCAAGGAAAGCATGTCCATCGATCTGAAACAGTTAAAGTATTTTCTTGCCGTTGCCGAGGAGAAAAGCTTCAGCCGCGCCGCCGAGCGCCTGCATATCTCGCAGCCGCCCCTGAGCCAGCAGATCATGAAACTGGAAAGCGAACTGGGCGTGCGCCTGTTTGCGCGCACCACGCGCACCTTCGAGCTGACCGTGGCGGGCAAGGCGCTGATGAACGAGGCGGCCGAGCTGCTGGCCAAGATGCGCATGACCATCGACACCATCCGCCAGATCGACCGCGGCGAAGTGGGCCGCTTGCGCGTGGGCATCGTCGGCTCGGCCATGTGGGGCCCCATCCCCAGCCTGCTGGAGGAATTCCAGACCAAATTCCCTCGCGTCACCTGGACCATCCATGAATTCGGTCCCACGGTGCAATACGAAGCCTTGCGCGCCAAGCAGATCGACGTGGGCTTCTGGCGCGAACCCAAGCTCAACGACGACGACTTGCGCCACGACAACCTGCGCCAGGAACTGTGCTTCCGCGAAAACGTCTGCGTGGCCGTCAATGAACACCATCCGCTGGCAAAAAACACGGCCATCGAGCTGATCGACATCGCCCACGAGCCCATGCTGACCCTCAACCTCGACAAATCCGCGTTTCCCCGCTACCTGGTGCAATGCTGCATCAACGCCGGTTTCGAACCCGTGATTTTCCAGGAAGCGAGCGAACCGCAAACCCTGCTGGCCATGGTGGGCGCGGGCCTGGGCGTGACCCTGGTGCCGGAAACGACGAGCCGCATCGGCTGGCCCGGCGTCGTGTTTCTACCGATCAAGACCAATCCCCCGTCGGCCAACCTGTACATCAGCTACACCACGCTCGACGACGCTCCCGTCGTGCGGGCTTTCCTGAATATCATCAATCCCCCAGCTAATTGAGGCAAAGCCTCAAGCGTCAGCAAGCAACGCCAACCCGAAAAGCAGCAAGACCGGGGTCGGACCCTCAGGGTCCGACCCCAGCCCTTCGTTTTGGGTTTGCATTCCAATTTATATGGCTATCATATAAATAGCTAAACAAAAACGTATTTGTCATACATATCTGGCATGATGCATAGTGATTCGGACGCCCATCGCGGCGCCGGTTCCGTGCCTGCCCTGCCCGTCCGCTGACGGCGCATCCCAGCCCGCTCCGGCAGCCCCATTCGATGTTGTACTTATAAAAGAGACGGGGCGCGACTGTTGCATGAGCATCACACTGTCGACATAAAAGCATACGAGGCTAGCAATGATCTTGTGCAATACAGTGCAATGTTGATAAGGAATCATCACCTCGTGCATCAAAAACAGGCTAAATCGGCCCCAAATTATATGTTTCACCTATAAAAAATATACAATATCGATCTTCCAGGAGCCAATTCATGAAACTTACACAATTTAGTTTGACGATCGCAGCCGTTTTTCTGACTGCTCAAGCGTCCGCGGCTACCCCAAAACTGGGTGTCGTGTATGACGCGGGCGGCAAGTTCGACAAGTCGTTCAACCAATCCGCTTTCGAAGGTGCATCGCGCTTCAAAAAAGACACGGGCATTTCCTTCATCGAAGTGCAGGCATCGAGCGATACGCAGGCCGAGCAAGTCATGCGCGGCCTGGCCCGCAAGAAACTCGACATGATCGCCGCCATCGGCTTTGCGCAAACGCAAGCCGTGCAAAAGGTCGCCAAGGAATTCCCGAACGTGAAATTCGTGCTGATCGACGGCCAGGCCGCCGGCAGCAACGTCAATTCCGTCGTCTTCAAGGAAGAAGAAGGCTCCTACCTGGTGGGCGTGGCTGCGGCCATGGCCAGCAAGAGCAAGAAGGTCGGCTTCATCGGCGGCATCGATATTCCCCTGATCCGCAACTTCGCCTGCGGCTACGCGCAAGGCGTCAAGGCCGTCAATCCGAAGGCGGAAATCACGCAAAACATGGTCGGCACCACGTCCGGCGCCTGGAATGACCCGGCCAAGGGTGGCGAACTGGCCCGCTCGCAATTCGAGCGCGGCGTCGATGTCGTCTTCGCCGTCGCTGGCGGCAGCGGCATGGGCACCCTGCAAATGGCCAAGGAAAAAGGCAAGCTGGCCATCGGCGTCGATTCGAACCAGAACCATCTGTATCCGGGCAGCATCCTGACCTCGATGGTCAAGCGCGTCGACAACACCGTCTACGACAGCTTCATGGAAGTCAAGAACGGCACCTGGAAGGGCGGCGTCAGCTATAAAGGCTTGAAAGAAGGCGGCGTGGATTGGGCGCTCGACGCCAACAACCGCAAGCTGATTACGCCGGAAATCGAAAAGCGCGTGTTGGGTGCGCGTAAGGACATTATCGATGGCAAGATCAAAGTGATCGATTACCGCGTCGGCAGCAGCTGCCCGGTTTAATTTTTCTCCGTATCTTTTAGCGCGCCGCCGGGGCCTGTCTCCGCGCGGCGCGTTTCCATGAAACTATCCAGTTATGAACCTATGCAGCCAGCAGTAGAATTTCGCAGCATTTCCAAGCAATTTGGACATGTGAAGGCGAACGCCGACGTCAGCTTCTCCATCGCCAAGGGCAGTATCCATGGCCTGGTGGGGGAAAATGGCGCCGGCAAATCGACCTTGATGAGCATCCTGTACGGGTATTACCGTGCCGACGGCGGAGAAATCTTGCTCGACGGTAAAGTACAGCCTATCCGCAACAGCCAGGAAGCGATCAATCTCGGCATCGGCATGGTGCACCAGCACTTCATGCTGGTCGAGAACTTCACCGTCCTCGACAATATCATGCTGGGCACGGAAGGCGGTTTTCGCCTGGCCAGCCACCGCACGGAAGCGGAAGCGAAATTGCGCGAAATCTGCGCGCGCTACCGCCTCGACGTCGACCCGCTGGCGAAGATCGAAGACCTGTCCGTCGGGGCGCAGCAGCGCGTGGAAATCCTCAAGCAGATTTACCGCAGCGCCAATATCCTGATCCTCGACGAGCCGACGGCCGTGCTGACGGCCCAGGAAACGGCCTCGCTGTTTGAAATCCTGCGCCTGTTCAAGGAGCAAGGCAAGACCATCATCCTGATCACGCACAAGCTGCAAGAGATCCTGGAAATCACCGACAACGTCACCGTCATGCGCGGCGGCACGGTGGTCGGCGCCGTGGCAACGGCCGGCACCTCGAAAGAGGAACTGGCCAACATGATGGTCGGCCGCCCCATCCAGAGCCACCTGCCCCGCGCACCGTACAATCCGGGCGCCACGGTGCTGGAAGTCGACGGCTTGCAACTGGCTGACGAACAGCAAGTCAAATTGCTGGCCGACATAGGTTTCAACTTGCGCGCCGGCGAAATCGTCGCCATCGCGGGCGTTTCCGGCAATGGCCAGAGCGAGCTGCTGGAAATCCTCTCGGGCATGCGTTTACCCACGTCCGGCACCTTGCGCTTCCTGGACAAGGACTTGCCGTTTGCCAAGCGCCACGATGCCGACGGCTTGCCGCTGGCCTTCCGCGAGCTGGGCATCGCCCACATTCCGGAAGACCGCTTGCGCGATGGCGTGGTGAAAAATTTCTCCGTCATGCAGAACACCATCCTCGGCTATCAGGACCACCTGAAGAACCGCTGGGGCCTGTTCAACTTCAAGGCCATCGGCGCCCGCTGCGCGGAACTGCTGAAGACGTTTGATGTGCGCCCGGCCAATCCGGACCTGCGCATCGGCTTGTTGTCCGGCGGTAACCAGCAAAAGGTGGTGATCGCGCGCGAAGTGCTGGCCAAGCCGAAACTGATGCTGGTGGGGCAACCCACGCGCGGCGTCGACATCGGCACCATCGAAAGCATCCATACGCAATTGCTGGCCCTGCGCGACGCGGGCGTGGCGATCCTGCTGGTGTCCGTCGAACTGGAAGAAGTGCGGGCGCTGGCCGACCGCATTCTCGTCATGTGCGGCGGACGCATCACCGGCGAACTGAAAATTGAAGAATTCGATACCACCCGCATCGGTCTGTTGATGGGGGGAATGCATAAATCATGAATAACGACTTGCCACGCTGGGCGACAGCCTTTGTCATGCCCATGTTAAACCTGCTGTCGGCCTTGCTGGTCGCCGCCCTGGTGATTTATATGCTGGGCGAAGACCCGGCCGAATCGCTGTCGATCCTGGTCCACAGCGCCATCCTCAATCCGGAAGGTTTGAGCTACACCCTGTTCTACGCCAGCACCTTCATTTTCACGGGCCTGTCGGTTTCCGTGGCGATGCAGGCCGGCCTGTTCAATATCGGTTCCGAAGGCCAGATGTATATCGGCGGCCTGGGCTTGACGGTGGCCATGCTGGCCTTCGACCAGACCCTGCCCGCCTGGCTCTTGATTCCGGCCGCCATGATCGGCGCGGCCCTGTTCGGCGCGCTGTGGGGCTTTTTGCCCGGCTATCTGCAAGCGAAGCGCGGCAGCCACATCGTGGTGACCACCATCATGTTCAACTTCATCGCCGCCAGCCTGATGAATTTTATTATCGTGAAGTACCTGATTCCGCCGGGCGAGCAGAATACGGCCAGCCGCGTGTTTGCGGAAAGCGGCGAAATGCCGCGCCTCTCCACCTGGTTCCCGTCGCTGGGCGACACGCCGCTGAACATCAGTTTTATTTTGGCGATCGCCGCGCTGGTGATCTACGGCGTGATGGTCTGGCGTTCGTCGTGGGGCTTCAAGCTGCGCGCCACGGGCCTCAACAAGCACGCGGCCCACTATGCGGGCGTGTCGATCAGCAAGATGATCATCATCGTCATGCTGATCTCGGGCGCGCTGGCGGGCTTGGGTTCCGTCAATTCCATCATGGGCTCGACGCATTACCTGTCGCTCAACTTCGTCGGCGGCGCCGGTTTCATCGGCATCGCCATCGCCCTGATGGGCCGCCAGCATCCGGTCGGCATCTTTTTGTCGGCCGTGCTGTTCGGCGCGCTGATCCAGGGCGGCTTCGACCTGTCGCTGGAAAAACCGAATATCCCGACGGAAACTTTCATTTTCATCCAGGGCTTGATCATCCTGTTCTGCGGCGCCATGGAAAACTTCTACGCACCGGCCATTTCCGCCCTGCTCAAGCGCACCAAAGGCTAACACCATGACACTCGACGACTTTCAATTCGCCAGCATCCTGGTATCGACCGTGCGCAATGCGCCCGTCCTGATCTTTGCCGCCATGGCCGGCCTGTTTGCCGAACGCAGCGGCATGATCGACATCGGCCTGGAAGGCAAGATCCTGGCCAGCGCCTTCGCTTCCGCCGCCGTCGCCTACACGACGCAAAACCCGTATTACGGCATGGCCGCCGGCATGCTGGTCTGCGTCGCCCTGGCCTTGCTGCAGGCGTACGTCAGCATCACGCAAAAGGGCAATCAGCTGGTGGCCGGCATGGCGATCAACATCGCCATGAGCGGACTGACGTTCGTGCTGGCGCAGTTTTTCTTCCAGCAGGGCGGCCGTACGCCCGACCTCGGTTCGGCGCGGCTGTTCGACGTGGTCTTGCCGGGCACGCAGTACGTGGAACACATCCCCTTCATCGGCTGGGTGTATGCCCATCTGATCGGCGGCCATTCCATCCTCGTCTACGTGGCCTTCCTCTTGATTCCGCTCGTGCACTGGCTGCTGTACCACACGCGCTTCGGCCTGCGCCTGCGCGCCTGCGGCGAAAACCCGCATGCGGCCGACTCTGCCGGCGTGAGCGTGGAAGCGACGCGCTACCTGGCCATGCTGGTTGCCGGCATCCTGTGCTCGTTCTCGGGCGCCTACCTGGCCATCGTGCAAAGCGGCTTCTTCCTGCGCGACATGTCGGCCGGTGCCGGCTACCTGGCCCTGACGGCCATGGTGTTCGGCAACTGGCGCCCCGTCTACACCTTCCTCGGCTGCCTGATGTTCGGCTTCTTCGCCGCCATCCAGATTCAAATTGAAGGCGTGGACTTGCCCGTCGTGGGCCGCATCCCCGGCTCGCTGATCCAGATGGTGCCGTACGTGGTCACCGTGATCGTGCTGGCGGGCTTGATGGCGAAATCCATCGCGCCGAAAGCTATCGGTATCCCCTTTGTTAAGTCCCGTTAAGAGACTGTGACAGCATCAGAAAAGCGAAGCCCGCGGGCTTCGCTTTTTTTACGCCTGGGCAATCTCGTCCACCGAGAAATACACGGGTAAACCGAGATCCTGCGCCACGTTCACCATCTGGTCTGCCCCAGCCGATGCGCCGCCGATACGCAGCACGGCATCGCAGTGCGTCAGCAAACGCGTCGCGTGCGCGTGAAACAGGGTCTCGTAGACGCTGTCGCCCACGTGCGTGGAACCGGCCAGCGCCAGCATTGGCAAGGCCAGCCATTCACCGAGCACGGGCATGTGTCCCTTGGCATACAAGGGCAGGCAGACGGCTTCCATGGCCGCGACATTCGCCGCCATCAGGGCCGGATCATCGCCCGTGCCGGAGCGATAGGGCCCGGCAACGAGAATCTGCAGCCCCCGTTTGCCTGGCATCAAATGCAGCTGCGCATGCTGCAGCAGCATGATGGTCTTGCCATCGCAGATGCGCCCGTCGGCCACCATCCGCATCGCTTGCGCCAGCGGCAATTCCAGCACCTCGATATCTTCTCCCTCATGCGCCAGGCCGCCGCCGTCGCCGATGCGGCTGGCGGGATCGTATTCGGCAACGAAGAAATGCAAACGTTCCGTCACGGAGCCGGGACTCATGAAGGCCTGGAATATCTTGTGCACCTGCCCCACCCGGTAACCGGTTTCCTCTTCCACCTCGGCGCGGATGCGCTGCTCGGCGCTGGCCTCTTCCAGCAGTCCGGCCGCCGACTCGATGAGGAAACCATCGTGGCCTTCGCGGTAGGTAGGGAAGCGGAACTGGCGGATCAGGATCACCGTGCGTTTGGCCTTGTTGTAGAGCAGGATGGTGGCCCCGTCGCCACGGTCATAGGTTTCCCGCGTCTGCGTCTGCCACTGGCCGTCGTGGCGCAGGTAATCGAACGTGGTCTTTTGCAATAGGTACCAGTCGTGCGACAGGGTGTGCACCTGCTGGATGCGGACCCGTTGCTGTTCAGTATTTTCTTCGCGCATATCGTCTCCTTGTGCTTGCGTTCGACGACTTTATCATGCAAACTCGTGCAATATCAAGAAAATACAAGAATACTCAAGAAAAACCATGCTGACACATCAACGCAAACAATACCTGCTGGACTTGCTCCAGCGCGAGGGCCAGATCGTCGCCAAGGCCGTCAGCGATAGTCTGGGTTTGTCGGAAGACACGATACGACGCGACCTGCGCGAGCTGGCGAAAGAAGGGCTATTGGAACGCGTGCACGGCGGCGCCCTGCCCTTGCTGCCCCGTTCGCCCGCGCTGGCGCCGTTTGCGGGGCGCGAACAACTTTCGCCGGAAGCCAAGCCCGCCATCGGCCGCGCAGCGGGCGCCATGATACAAACGGGGCAAGTGGTGTTTCTCGATGGCGGCACGACCGCCGTGCAACTGGCGCGCCAGCTGCCGCGCGACTTGCGCGCCACCATCGTCACGCACAGCCCATCGGTTGCCGTCGAACTGGTGCATCACCCATCGATCGACGTGCTGATGCTGGGCGGGCGCCTGTACAAGCACTCTATCGTGGGCGTCGGCGCGGCCACCGTGGAAGCCATCGGCCGCATCCGCGCGGATCTGTATTTCATGGGCGTATCCAGCCTGCATCCGCAAGCGGGCATCACCACCGGAGATTACGAAGAAGCATGCGTGAAACGCGCGCTGAGCGAGGCCTCAAGCCGCACCGTCGTCCTGGCCTCATCGGAAAAGTTCAACACGGCGTCACCGTTCCAAATCGCGCCCTTGAGCCAGGTCAACGATATCATCGTGCACCGCGACGTGGAAGACGCTCTGCTCGCGCCCTTCCGCGAGATGGGAATCGCCATCACCCTGGCATGAAAAAAGCGGCCCGCAGGCCGCTTTTCACGCATTTCACTGCGGCCAAATCGCCTGCAGCACGGCGGCCAGGCGATAGCCCGCCTCGATCAGCTGCTGCTTCGCCAGCGCCGAGCTGGGCACGGGGTAATTGTCCGGCACCGTCAAGCTCCAGACGTTGTAGACCTCGCCCTTGCGGCTGGTCTGCTGCGTGGCCGGGCCGGCCACCACGTCCGTGAAGGCAATCTTGGACGCCGCCAGCGAGGCATCGGCCCACTGATACGGCCAGGTGGCGGGGTCGCCAGTATTGGCGCTCACCACAGGCGCGCTGGCGATCACGGTGCGGGCGAACTGCTGCGGCGTGCGCGTGCTCAGCCGGCGCATGGCGTAATCGACCACGGTCGTATCCCAGTAGGAATGCAGGGGTTTGGTGGGCGACTTCGGATAGGCTGGAGCTTTCGCCGTCCCCTCGTCCGCCGGCAGCGGCGCGGGAATCACGGCATCGGACAGGGCCGTCATCTTCGCATCGTCGAGCAGCAAGTCGTTGCCGCCGCGCGCATTGAAAATAGTGGCGTCATCGATCTGCGCCTGCGTGGCGGGCACGAAGAACTGGCCATCCTTGCCGAGAAACGCATTGCCCACATGCAGCGGCTGGTGGATATCGCCCACCAGGTGCGTGATCAGGATCAGCGCTTCGCGCTGGCTGAAGCCGTGCGGATTGCTGGCCGCATCGGCCTTGCCTTGCAACACCAGGATCGCCTGCTTGAGCGTCTGCACGATATCGTCGTCGGCCGTGCCCACGCCATGGTCGTGATAATGCGCATTCTGGAACGGCACATTCGTGTAGTGGTATTCGCCATGCTTGGGGTTCGCCGCCACATACGTCAGCATTTCCGGCGATTGCGGGCCGCAATATGTGCCCTTCACGCAATCGGGCCAGTTGGCGATCTTTTCCAGGCTTTCGCCCGGCAACAGCAACCTGGCCACCTGGGCCTGGGCCACGCTGCCTTTGAGCAATTGATCGGCGATGGCACCCACGGCGCGGTGGCCGTCATTGCCCCAGGCCAGCACATTGCCGGAAGCGAATGCGGCACCCAGCGCCAGCACGCAGAGTAATTTTTTCATGTTCCCCATTACTCCTTGCCTTGCGGCATGGCTTTCGCCGGCTTCGGATACTGCTTGTTGATGTCGATGGGTTGCGCGTACGCCGAGCTCCACGTCTGCTCATGCAGCGCGGCAATACGCTGCGCCATAGCATCGTTGCGCAGCACCACTTCCAGGTTGCGCGACAAGTCGAAATAGCCGCCCGCCCAGTTGCTCGTACCGACCCAGGCCAGCTTGCCGTCGATGCTCATGGTCTTGCTGTGGATCACGCGCGCGAACGGTATGAAACCGGTCGAAGCGGCCGGAATCGTCACGATGCGGATTTCCACGTTCGGCACCAGGGCCAGGCTTTTCAGGTAGGCGATGGCCGGCGCTTCCGTATTCCAGGCGGATACCATCAGCTTGATTTTCACGCCGCGCTGGGCGGCCGCGCGCACGGCGCTGTCGATCACGGCGTAATACGGCCGCGTGCGGTTCGGACCGTAGGACAGCGGAGCATAGTCGAGCAGCTGGATGCGCACTTCGCTTTGCGCTTGCGCCAGCAAGGCGGGCAAGCCCGTTTCCGAATCGCCCACGCCGGCCGGGTTGTACGCGTTCGGGCTGGCCAGCAAAAACGCGTTTTGCGCGTAATTGGCCGGCACGACCTTGCTGTTGAGCACCGTAGCGCGGCTGCCTTGCGACGTCAATGCCTGGGCTTGCCAATCCTGCTCAAAAATCGCTTGCACCTGGCTGACCATGGCGGGCTCGGTGATTCTCAAGCCCGTCTCATGGATATGCTCGAACGAGCGCCAGTCGAAATTCTGGCTGCCGATGTACGCGACCTGGCCATCGACGGCCAGGTATTTCGCGTGCACGATGCCGTTGCCCGTGATCTTATTGAAATCGATGAGACGCAAGTCCAGATTGGGAATCGCCTTGATCCGGGCGATGGTCGCCGCTTCCGACAGGCCCACGCCCTTCTGGTCCAGCAGGAAGCGGATTTTCACGCCGCGCTGGCCGGCGGCCGTCAAGCTGGCCAGCACCTTTTCAAAGGCCGTTCCCGGCTTGCTGACGACATAGAACTGGGCAATGACGATCTCTTTCTTGGCCGCATCGAACAGCTCGCTCCACACGGCAACGGGCTCGCGCAGGTCGGGATTGGTCAAGGTGGTTTCCACGGGCGAGGTGTGCACCAGCTCGAAGCCGGGAATGGTGAAATCGGCGTGGGCCGTGCCCGTGAACAGGCTGGGGAGAAGAACGGAAACAAATAAGCGACGCATGGTTATTCCTTGTAATGTTATTTGATGCGCACGATGCGGCCCGCCGCCGTGGCGCTGCCGGCCGGTTTGCCGGCGCGCGCGCGGGCGATCAGGTAATCGCTGAAGGCGTCGATGTCGCGCACGCCCGTGTCCAGACGGCGCGTGCCGGCCGCCAGCACGGTAAAGCGGTCGCCGCCGCCGGCGAGGAAACTGTTGGCAGCGACACGGTATTGTTGATTGTCTTCCAGAGGAATGCCATTGAGCATGATGCTGCCCGGCAGCACGCGCTGGCCCTGCGGCCGCGTACTGTCCCAGCGATAAGTAAAACCTTCGGACACCTGCAGCAGATTGTTGTCCTCCGCTTCGGCGCCCGGCCATTGCTGCTCGAGCAACGTGCGGATTTGCGCGCCGGACAGACTCACGACGATCAGGGTATTGCCGAACGGGACAACTGCCTGGTTCTGGCCCACGTTCGTCATCAGGCCGGCGCCCGCTTCCAGGTCCTTGCGGATGCCGCCATTGTTCATCAGGCCAATTTGCGCACCGGCAGCGCGTGCGCCGAACAGGGTACTGTCGGCCACCAGGTCGCCCAGCGCGGAAGCGCCGCTGCCCTTGGTGCTGCGGCCGACGCTGGGTACGGCGATGGCGGCCACGGGACGCGACAATTCGGCCGCACTGCGCTGCTTGACCGATTCCAGATAGGCAGCCACTGCCGGGTCCGGCTCATACATGCCTGGCAGCATAACGACGTTTTTCGCGCTGGCATCGATCAGCGCATTCTTGACGGGATCGACCTTGAGCTTGATGCGCGTCAGCATGTGCCCGCCCATCTGCGCCTGGGTTACCAGCCGGCCATCGACGCGGCACAGATAGCCCTGGTGCGAATGGCCGCTGATGACGAGCTGGATGGCCGGGTCGAGGCGTTTCACCACGTCGACCACTTCGCCCTTCAGGTGGCTGCAATCGGGCTGGTCGACGGCTTCCTTCGTCTCGCCGCCCTGGTGCAGCAGCACGACGAACACCCCCACGCCCCGCGCGCGCAACTGCGGCAAGGTGGCGTTGATGGCGTCCGCCTCATCGCCGAACTGCAGCCCGGCAATGCCGGCGGCCGTCACCACGGACGGCGTATCTTTCAGTACGGCGCCGATCAAGCCCACCTTGACGCCATGCGCCTCTTCGATGCGGTAGGCGGGCAGCAGGGACTTGCCCGTCTGCGTGTCGATCACATTGGCCGCCATATAGGTATAGCTGGCGCCCTTGAAGTCGGGCGTGAACTTGCAGGCCTTGTCGGCGCGCGAGGACTCGCAACCGCCGCGCTGCTGGCGCAGCAATTCCGCCTTGCCCTGGTCAAATTCATGGTTGCCGACGGAACTGGCCTTCATGCCCAGCATATTCATGGCGACGATGCTCGGTTCGTCCGCCCACAGCGCCGACATGGCGGGGCTGGCGCCGACCAGGTCGCCATTGCCGACAAAAATCAGCTGCGCATCTTCGCGCCGCCACGCCTTCAATGCGCCGGACAGGGTATCGATGCCGCCCGCCTGCACCGTCTTGGGCCCGGCATCGGCGGCGCTCGTGTAGGTGAATTTGCTGCGGTCGAGGTTGCCGTGGAAGTCGTTCAGGGCGACCAGGTTCACTTCAATCGGGCCGCTCGGCGCAGCCTGTGGCGCGGAAGCGAAATTGCTGCAGCCGGACAGGATGAGGATCAGGGCCGCGGTGGCGACCGGAGTGCGTAGGAAGTGAGCCATGGAATCGATATTTCTTGAAAAAGGGAAAGAGTAAACCATCTTGTCTATAAAAAAAACGGCTGGTGTCGCCACCAGCCGTTTTTTAGTTTGCCAAGCTACGAGGCAAGGACGATATTAGAATTCGTACTTGATCGTCGCTTGCAGCGCCCATTGCGATTCGCCTTTGACTTGACGCGTTTCCAGGCTTTCCACCACAGGACGGGTGTTGTACACATACTTGCCGTTTTCCATACCGGCAAAGTCAACGAAGCTGCGTACCTGGCCACCGGCGCTCTGGAAGCCCACTTCATTGATGCGGCCCCATTTGCGATTGAGCAGGTTACCGAAGTTCAGGATATCGAAGGTAATGATGCCTTTGTTACCCTTGAAGAAGCCCGGTACTTCCTGGCTCATGCGCACGTCAAAGCTGTTGGTCCATGGAGAAAAGCTCTCGTTACGGCCAATCACGCCGCCCTTGGCTTTGCGCAGGTCGCCATTCGCATTGACGACGCTCCAGAACGCTGCTTCGTTGGCAGCACGTGCCGCTGGCGTGGCGCCGGCAAACACGACCTCACCCGAACCTGGCGCTTTAGGAATGTACATCAAGTCGTTGCCGGCCAGGCCGTCACCGTTCAAGTCATTGTTGATGGTCCAGCTGTATGGCTTGCCGCTACGGCCTTCATAGAACAGACCGAAGGTGGTCTTGTATTCGCCGAAGAAACGTTTTTGCCAGTTGACGTTGGCGGTAAAGCGATCCTTGACCAGATAGTTCGAGTTGGACGCCACGTTTTCGTTCGGATTGAACACGGCACGGCCGCCCCAGTTCGAGCTCGAGGTCGACGACGTCAGCGGCGATACTTCGGTGCCATCGGTGTAGGTGTACGACGAACCCCACGACAGGCCATCACGGGTCGGGCTGCGCACCGACAGGGTCAGCACGTTCGACTCGCCCTTGTCGGTATTTTTAGCCATCAGCACTTGGCCGAAGGCGGCATTGCTGCCAGCCTTGGTCAAGGCGCTGCAATTGGCGCCGCCGATCAGGGCGCCATTTGCATTCCAACAAGCCGTATTGTAGGCGTTAGGACCATAGTACATTGGACGGCCATCGCTGCCGGTTGCCGTTGGCGCGCCCATGTTCAGCTCTTCGTAGTAAATCGCGCTCTTGGTCTGGAAACGCAGGTATTCCGCGCTGACAATCAGACCCATCCATGGCAGCTCATGTTCGATGGCCAGGTTGGCTTTCCATACCGATGGTTGCGCCAGATCCTGGCTCAGGGCATCGACCTTCATCGCCGGGATAACCGCTGGCACGCTCGTTGGCTGCTTGGTTGGATCCGGATTGAAGAAGCCGTCGGTGGTCGGGCAAGTGCCAGCCGACGAGGCGCAGGTAATGTTCTGGGTGGCCATGCCGGTGTTCTGGTAAGGATTGCCCAGCCAGACGCTCATCGCCGCACCCTGGAACAAGCCGAAGCCGCCGCGAACTTGCGTAGGACGTGCCGATTCCAGCTTGTAGTTGAAGCCAAAACGTGGCTGATACAGGTTTTCGCCGTCGATGGTATGCGAGTTATCGATACCGAAACCGCCGGTCTGACGACCGTTAGGCGTGGTACGAGCGACAGTTGCCTGTGCTGCACGCGCATTGTAGATCGGCTTTTCGCCGATGCGGGTGCCGTCGATGCGCAGGCCGGCGGTCAACGTCAGCTGCTTGTTGACTTCCCAGGTATCTTGCAGGAACAGGCCGATGTTTTTCAGCGAGAACATCGCCACGGCATCGTCCAGCGTACGGCCCGCTTGTGGCACCTGATAGGTGTACGAGCTAGGGCGGCCACGGCTGAAGTTTTCCAGCACGGCTGCCTGCAATTGCGCTGCCGTGGCAGTACCGCAGTTGATGGCGCCGAACGAATAGGCAAACGTGGCGCTGCTGTTAATACAGCCGAAGGTGTAGTTACCGTTGACGTTTTGCAGGAACGCATTATAGATCTCGTTCTTGCTGTAGTCGGTGCCGAACTTGACTTCATGGTCGCCCAGCGACCACGTACCGGCCGCGTAGAAATCCTTGGTTTTGGTGCCAAGAATGTTACGCTGGCGGCTCAATTCGGTACCAAAGTTCAGGAAGCGGTTGCCGGTAGCCAGGCTCGAAGGTGCGCCAGCTGGCAGCGCGCCGCTGAACTGCAGGCCGATTGCCGGCAGATAAGCGTTGTTGCGCGGTACGCTGTCGTAGTCGCGCGACGACACCTTGACTTCGGTCGAGAAGGTCGGGGTCCACTCGGCGGTCCATTGACCGACCAGGGTTTCCAGGCTCTTGTTCTGGTCATACCAGTACGAGCTCAGCGACAGGCCAGTGCCGCTAAAACCGGTGTAAATCGGCTCGGACTGTTCGGTCTTGGTGTAACGCAGCATCATGCGCTGGGTGTCGGTCAGGTTCCAGTCCAGCTTGAGCAACTTTTCCGTCGCCGTGAATTCGGAACCCGCAGGAACTGCCAAAGTACCGGCAGCGATACCGTACTTGTCCTTGGCAATAGCAATCGCGCTATCGATGGCGCCTTGGGTAATGGCAACGTTGGTCTGTGCGCTGCCGACAGGACCGAATGCTGGCGCGCCGCGCGAGCTGGTGGTTTTTTCGTAGTTAGCAAACAGGAACAGCTTGTCTTCGATCAGCGGGCCGCCCAGGGTAATACCCTTGGTGGTGTCTTTCGATTTTGGCGGTGCGTAGTAAGTGTCGTCGGTGCTGTTGTAACGGTCGCCCGACATGGTGTCATTACGGAAAGCGTAGTAGACGCTGCCCTTGACCTTGTTGGTGCCCGATTTGGTCACCGCGTTGACGTTCGCGCCGGTGTAGCCTTTTTGGGTGACGTCGTAGTTGGCAACGTTAACCTGCACCGACTGGATCGCTTCGATCGAAATGGGCTGCTTGCCAGTCGCGGTACCGGACGCTTCCAGGCCGAACGTGTCGTTCACGGCCACGCCGTCAATCGTCATCGAGTTGTAGCGCGAGTTTTGACCGGCAACGGAGATTTCACCGCGCTCTTTGTCGGTTTGCGACAGGCGGGGGTCGACGCGGGCATAGTCTTGCAGGCTGCGCGAGATCGATGCCTGGGTAGCCAGTTCGGTCGGGCCGATATTGGTGCCGGCGCCCATGTTGTTGCGGTTGAAAACCTGATTGCGAACAGCATTGGTGCTGACTTTCACCACTTGCATATCGGCACCCAGCGTGGCGTCGACGTTGGCCGTTTCGGCCAGGGCGATATACACGCCTTCGCGTTTTTCAACGACGCCATTCTTGGTAATGGTGATGGTGTAAGGACCGCCGGCACGCAGGCCGCGTGCAACATAACGGCCTTCTGCATCGGTGGTCACGTTGCTGGCCGAACCGGACTCAACGTGAACGATATTGACTTGCGCGCCAGCTGCCGGCTTGCCGTCGGTGGCCGAGATACGGCCGCCGATGGAAGACGTAGTGTTCTGTGCAAACGATGGTGCCGCCGCCAGTGCAATAGACAGGCTGAACGCGATTTGCGTTAGCCGAAGTCGCTTGTGATTGATCATCTTTAACCCCAGAAAAGACTATTATTTTTGAAAATCCTGGATTGCCCCACCGTCCGGCTGCGCCGCACAGCAACACAAACACAAGATCTCCTCTTTACGATGCTGCAACTGTTACGCCGGCTGGACTGGCTGCGGTCCTGACAAGACCATCACAAACGCCTCTCCACACATCACAGCCATGGCAATTCAAGCAATAACGACGGAAAACGATGTTTCCTGGCCGTACGACACAGAGCGCTAGCATCTGTGTCATTCACCCGACATGCTGAGCCGGCCAACATGGCAAGCCGCGAGTGTAATTGTTAAATATTTCAAGACTGTGACACGGCGGCAAAATGCAGAGGAATGTCGTCATTTAGCTGCGCGACTGTTTGTTTCACTCTGCATCTCACCTTTATTTACTGCAAATACCCATCTTCATACGATATCGCCCAGATGAATTGTGACTTTTTAATATCACCTTCATCCCACTATGCATCATCAAAAAATGGATGACAAATACGTTTTTTTTTACATATTTATATATTTAAAATATAAATAGCATGGGGGAACGAGCGGGATTGATATCGTGCTGACAGCGTTCGGGCTTATGGCGCGAGATTATAAATGAGCAATATGTACTTGAAATTGATTCATCCAGGAAATTGGATAAAGTCGTGTATCTGCCGTTAATTGTGTCGCATGGCCGCCACAAAATTAACAGAACAACATTGCGTGGATTCGAGGGCAGAAATGAAAAACGGCCGGAAGATCCGGCCGTTCTGAGAGTATCAGTTGTGAACGTCGCGCAACTTACGGTTTGCTGCTCTTGCCTGCCTTGTCGGCCGCGGCAATTTGCGCTTCAAAACGGGTGAAACGGGCATCGAGCGCTTTCAGCAAACGTTGCTTGTCCGCTTCCGCCAGGAAGGAATAGCGCAAGCTGTTATACGACAGCTTTTTGATTTCCGCATAATCGGTCTTGTACTGGCTGGCAAACAGCACGTATTCATTCGACAGGGTATTGCGCGACACGCCCGCATCATCGGTGGAGATCACGAAGGGCACGCCATACTTGCGGTACAAGGTAATCGGATGGGCCTGGCCCTTGATGCCGAGAATGTAATCATTGCTGGTCAGGTTCACTTCCACGGGGATGCCCCGTTCGCGCATCTTCTGCATGGTCGCCAGCGCATTGTGTTCGTAGGCGATATCCATGCCATGGCCAATCCGGTCGGCGCCGGCCACATCGACGGCTTCGGCGATATGAAACGCCATGCCTTCCGGCGGCACCATGCCCAGCGCCAGCTCGCCCGCGTGCAGGGCGATCTTGACGTTCGGATATTTCGTTTTGAGGAACTTGAACATTTCCATGTGCAGGCTGTAATCGCGCATGGACACATTCACGCTTTCCTGCCCCACGATATTCACGCCCACCAGCAGCGGATTGAGGCTCGCTGCCTTGAACGCGGCCACCATGGACGAGAACACTTGCGATGGCGACAGGAAACGCAGCACATACGCCTGGTAGCGCATGGTGAAGTGCGCATCGTCGATGCCGGCGCTGCTGGCGTTCACGTTGTCGTTGTAGGCGGTGATGCTTTTCTGGAAGCTGGCATCCTGCTCCAGGCTGGCTGTCCACTTGGCCAGCATGGCTTGCAACGCTGCCGGCGGCAAACCCGGCGCCAGCACCTGCTGGTCGAACTGCGCGTTTTGCACGAATGGCGACAGCTCGAAGATCGTCTCGATGTAGCTGAGGTTTTCCGCGATGGCGCGCTGCTTCAGGGTTTTCAGGCCATCCGCCGTATTTGTCGATGCCACGGGACCGAAGTAGCCGAAGGTGTCAAAGAAGGTACGGTCCGGCGGCGTCTGGATGGCGCCGTGGTTATAGAAATCCTTGGTCGACCAGCGCTGCAGCAATTCCGCATACAGGCCCGCGTCGGCAAACACCTCCGTGGACGACAGGCAGCTGCGCTGCGCGGCCGGCTTGGCGCGCTCGGCTTCGACGACGTCCTTGTTGCTTTCGATGCGGTAGGTCGTCTTGTTGACGCAATAGTTTTCCTTGTCGACCCAGTCGAGGAATTGCTCGGCATAAATGGCGCCCGAGTAATGGTGATGCAAGTCGCCGCCCTTGGGCATCATGGAAAAGAACAGGCTCAGCTCGGCTGTTTTGGGCTGCGCGCCCGATACCAACGCGGCAAAATGGCGCGCCGTGGCCGCTTCGTTGGATGACGGGGCGGCCTGCGCCGTTCCGGTCAATGCCAGCGCGGCGCCAAGCGCCAGGCCAGTGAGTTTCTTGTGCATTCGCATTCTCGCTCAGGATGATTCGTGTTGAACAACGGGTAGGTCAGCCCTGCCCCCGCACATGCACGCATTGCCCGCCTGAATAGGTGGCGGCCACGGCGCGGTCGTCGCCCAGCAGCGCGAAGGCAAACAGCAATTCCTCCAGGCTTTGACAACCGGCCGTGCGGCGTTCGAGCAGCGGCGTCGATTGCTTGTCGAGCACGATGAAGTCCGCTTCCGTGCCAGCGGCGAAATTGCCCAGGATGCCTTCCAGCTGCATGGCGCGCGCGGCGCCCAGGGTCGCCAGATAAAACATGCGCAAGGCGGGCAGATAGCTGCCTTTCAAGCGTGCTACTTTATAGGCTTCGTTCATTGTTTGCAACATCGAGAACGAGGTGCCGCCGCCCACATCGGTGGCCAGCGATAGCAGCACTTTCGCCGCATCGGCCCGCTCGAAATCGAACAGGCCGCTACCGAGGAACAGGTTTGATGTAGGACAGATGGCGGCCGCCGAGGACGTTTCCGCCATGCGCGCGCGGTCGCGCTCATCGAGCCAGATGCAGTGGCCGAACATGGCGCGCGGACGCAGCATGCCGTAGTGGTCATACACATCGAGGTAGCTGCGCGCCTGCGGATGCAGTTCGCGCACCCAGCGGCATTCATCCTCGTTTTCCGACACGTGGGTCTGCAGATAGGTATCCGGATAAGCGCGCGCCAGCTCGCCCGCCAGGTGCATCTGTTCATTTGTCGACGTCGGCACGAAGCGGGGCGTGATCGCATACAGCGAGCGGCCGTGCTTGTGCCAGCGCTGGATCAGCTCTTCGCTTTCGCGCGCGCCGGACTCGGCCGTGTCGCGCAGGAACTCGGGGCAGTTGCGGTCCATCATGACCTTGCCCGCCACCATGCGCAAGCCGCGCGCCTCGCTGGCGCCAAAGAAGGCATCAACCGATTGCGGATGCACGCTGCCATATACCATGGCCGTCGTGGTGCCGCAGCGCAGCAGTTCATCGAGAAAGAACTCGGCGACATCGCGCGCATGCTCTGGATTCTCAAACGCGCGCTCGGTAGGGAAGGTGTACGTTTCCAGCCATGGCAGCAAACCGGGCGCGGGCGAGGCGATCATTTCCGTCTGCGGGAAATGCAGATGGGTATCGATGAAACCCGGCACGATCAGCTTGCCCCGGTAATCGACGATCTGCGTGCCGGGCGGCAAAGTGGCTTGCAGCTGCGCGTAATCACCGGCCGCCACGATCTTGCCGTCGGCCACGATCAGCAAACCATCCGCATGCCAGGCGTGCGCGTCCTCATTAAAAGCGGGATCGGCGTGAAAGTGCAGCAAGCTGGCTCGGTAGGCTTGCAATGTGGAAGGAACAATCGGCATGACTTCTTTCTATAACGGATGAATGGCGGCGCGTGTTCGGCGTCGCGGTGGCGCGCTGGCAGAGGCCAGCCGCAGCGGTGCGGCCAGGGCCGCGCTGGCGGCTTCCTCCCACACCATCAGTAATTGGCAAGCAACGGAGGCGGCGATCACGGCCGGCGCCTTGTTGCGGATGCCGGGCATGCCGATCGGACACACCATGGCGGCAATGCGCTCGTCCGGCACGCCGCGCGCCCGCAGGCGGTGCTCGAATTGCTTGCGTTTCGTTTGCGAACCGATCAAGCCGAACCAGCCCGCATCCTCGCGCTCCATGATGGCTTGCGTCAAGCGTTGATCCAGCGCATGGCTATGCGTCATGACGAGAAAACTGCCGCCCGGCGGCGCCATGGCGACGAATTCCTCGGGCGTGTCGGTGGCGGCGATGCGCACATTATCTGGCATTTGTAGGGGAAACATGTCTTCGCGTTCATCGACCCAGGTGACATTGCAGGGCAAGTGGGCCAGCGCACGCACGATGGCCGCGCCCACGTGGCCGGCGCCAAACAGGGTCAGATGGGCGCGCGGCGCCAGGCAGGGGTCGACCAGCCAGCGCCGCCCTTCACTCCCCTGCGCGACATGGGTACTGCGTTCGCGCGAGAACGTGTCGGGCGCCTGGCCTGGCGTGCCGGCGATCAACTTACCGGCGGCATCGAACAGGGCCGACGCGGCGTCGCCATCGAGCGCCGTCAGGCGCCAGCTATCCTGCTGACGGCGCTCGCGCAAGGCGGACAATACATCGGTCAAGCTGGCATCGACAGGTTCAAAGGCAAGATAAACAACGCCGCCGCAGCATTGGCCCAGGCTGGGGCCCAGCGCAAAACGTTCGAACCGCACACGGGTGTCGCCCGTGGCCAGCATGGTCTTGGCGATTTCCACGGCGCGCAATTCCAGGTGGCCGCCGCCGATGGTGTCAGCCTGGCCTTCGAGGCTTACGCGCATCTTCGCGCCCGCCTCGCGCGGACCCGAACCTTCCACCAGGGCGACCGTCACCAGCACGGATGCCTGCGTGTCGTTCTCCATCGCTGTCAGCCAGTCGTTCATCGTCTGCTCCTACGCGGCCACGCCGGCCGCTTGCACGGCCATGACCGCCTTGAGGATTTCCTCGCTGGTGGCCGGCGCATTCAGCGGTGGCTGCACGGCGTGATGGCCCACGCTGGAAATGGCGTCGCGAATGGCAAAGAACACGGAAAACGGCAACAGCAGCGGCGGCTCGCCCACGGCTTTGGAACGGTGGATGCTGTCTTCCACGTTGCGGTTCTGGAACAGTTTCACACGAAAATCTTCCGGGCAATCGGAAATGCCGGGAATCTTGTACGTCGAGGGCGCATGCGTCATCAGCTTGCCCGCCGCATTCCACCACAGCTGCTCCGTCGTCAGCCAACCCATGCCCTGGATAAACGCCCCTTCCACCTGACCCAGATCAATCGCGGGATTCAATGACTGACCCGCGTCGTACAAGGCGTCGGCACGCAGCAGTTTCCACTCGCCCGTCAAGGTGTCGACCACCACTTCGGCCACGGCCGCGCCATACGCATAGTAGGAAAACGGATGGCCCGTCATCGTCTTCGCATCCCACGACAGCCCGGGCGTGGCATAGAAGCCGTCCGACCACAGTTGTACGCGGGCCAGATACGCCTTCTGCACCAGCTCAGCAAACGGTACGACGTGACCATTGACGTGGATATGGTTGTCGAAGAAGCGCACGCTGCCAGCATCGCCACCGTACAGTTTGACCGCGTAATCGGCCAGGCGTTCACGGATCTGGCGCGCCGCATCCTGCGCCGCCTTGCCGTTCAGGTCGGCGCCGGTGGAAGCCGCCGTGGCCGACGTGTTCGCCACCTTGCTGGTGTCGGTGGCCGTGGCCCGCACCCTGTCCAGGTCCAGTCCCAGCTCGTGCGCCACCACCTGCATCACCTTGGTATTGATGCCCTGGCCCATTTCCGTGCCGCCATGGTTGACCAGCACGGAGCCATCCACGTACACGTGCACGAGCGCACCGGCCTGGTTCAGGTGCGTGACGTTGAAGGCGATGCCGAATTTCAAGGGGGTGAATGCCAGGCCCTTCTTCAGCACGGGGCTGGCTTCGTTGAACGCATCGATGGCGCGGCGGCGCGCCCGGTAATCGCTGCTCGCTTCCAGTTCGGCAACGAGCTCATGGATCACGTTGTCGACGATTTTCTGGCCATACGGCGTGACGTTGCGCCCTTCCGCATCGTTGCGGCCATAGAAATTGAGCAGGCGGATATCGAGCGCATCGCGTTGCAAATGGCGGGCGATTTCATCGATCACATACTCGATGGCGATCGCGCCCTGCGGCCCGCCGAAGCCCCGGAAAGCCGTGTTCGACTGGGTATTCGTCTTGCCGCAGGCGGCGCGGATATCCACGTCGGACAAATAGTAGGTGTTGTCGAAGTGGCAGACGGCGCGCGTGGCGACGGGGCCGGACAAGTCCGCCGAATAGCCGGCGCGCGTGGTCATGTCGACCTTGGCGGCCAGGATCCGGCCATCGTCGTCGTAGCCCACTTCGTACTCATAGTAAAAACAGTGGCGCTTGCCCGTCACCAGCATGTCATCGTCGCGATCGGCGCGCAGTTTCACGGGGCGCTTCAGTTTGGCCGCCGCAATCGATGCCGCCGCCGCCCACAGGGCCGACTGCGATTCCTTGCCGCCGAAACCGCCGCCCATGCGCCGGCATTCGACCGTAATGTTGTGCGAATGCACGCCCAGCGCATGCGCCACCACGTGCTGCATTTCGCTCGGATGCTGGGTTGAACACAGCACCAGCATGCCCTGCGCTTCCTTCGGAATGGCGTAGGAAATCTGTCCTTCCAAATAAAACTGTTCCTGGCCGCCCACATACAGCTGGCCCTTGACCACATGCGGCGCCTTCTCGAATGCGGCCTGGTAATTACCGCGCGTCAGCTGCATGGGCGGCAGCACATACGATTGCACCGCCTTGGCCGCCTGCGGCGTCATGATCGCAGGCAACTCGTCATAGGACACTTGCGCCAGGCGGGCGGCGCGGCGCGCATGGTCGTGCGTATCGGCCACCACGATGAAGATGGGCTGCCCTACGTATTGCACCAGATCAAACGCCAGGATGGGATCGTCATGGATGATGGGACCGCAATCATTGGTGCCGGGAATGTCCTGCGCCGTGTAGACGGCGACGACACCGGTAGCGGCGCGCACGGCAGATAGATCCATGGCCGTGATGCGCGCGTGCGGCTTTTGCGACAGACCCAGCGCCGCGTGCAAGGTGCCTTGCAATTCGGCGATATCGTCCGTGTAGGTGGCTTGCCCCAGCACATGCAGTTGCGCCGATTCATGGGGGCTGGGCTTGCCCACGGCGGCCCAGGCGGCCGCTTGCAATTCGGGCGTGACAGGATGGTTCATGCTGGTCCTTTCAGGCGCGGCAAGCGTAGGCGTTGAGGGACGTCGGGGGCAACGGCGCACCGGGACGGGTTTCCAGCCAGAAGCGGCGCAACAGGTTCTGCGCCGTCGTCATGCGGTAGGTGTTCGATGCGCGCATGTCCGACAGGGGCGCGTAATCGTCGGCCAGCAGGCGCATGGCGATAGTCAGATTTTCCTCACTCCATGCCTGTCCGCGCAAAAACGCTTCCGTTTGCGCGGCGCGCTGGGGCATGGCCGCCATGCCGCCAAAGGCGATGCGCGCATCGACGATACGCTCGCCATCGAGCTGGAAGGCGAACGCGGCGCACACGGCCGAGATATCCTGGTCGAAGCGCTTGGCCAGTTTGTACGTGCGGAAATGCACGTCGGCACGGGGCAAGGGCACCCGTACGGCTTCGACGAATTCGCCCGGCTGCATATCTTTCTTTTGGTAACCCAGATAGAACTTTTCAAGCGGCATGATCCGCTGTCCGGCCGGGCCGCGCAGCACGATATCGCTGCCCAGCGCAATCAGCCACGGCATCGAGTCGCCGATGGGCGAACCATTCGCCACATTGCCGCCCAGGGTACCCGCGTTGCGGATCGGCAAGGAAGCAAAACGCTGCCACAGTGCCGACAACTCGTCCGGATAATGCTGGCACAGCGCCGCATACGCATCGTTCAGGCTGGCGCCAGCGCCGATGTGCAGTTTGCCGTCAACGATGCCGATGGTTTTCAAGGCAGCCACGTTGCCCAGATAAATGATATCGCCCAGGTCGCGCAGTTGCTTGGTGACCCACAAGCCTACGTCGGTGGAACCGGCCAGCAGGCAGGCCTGCGGCTTTTCCGCGCGCAGCGCCACCAGTTCCTCGATGCTGCGCGGCGCGTGGAAGTGCTGGCCGCCATGTTCATACGTGCTCAGGCTGCCGCGCTGCAGCGCCTGCAATTGCTGCGCCAAGGCATCACGGTCGAATGCAACGTGCGGCAATTCAGTCATGCGCCTGGCCGCGTCGATGATGGGCCGGTAACCGGTGCAGCGGCACAGATTGCCCGACAGCGTATCGTCGATTTCGCAGCGCGTGGGCGTAGCGCCGTTTTTCTCCAGATACATGCCCCACAAGGACATGACGAAGCCGGGCGTGCAAAAACCGCACTGGGAACCGTGGCACTCGACCATCGCCTGCTGCACCGGGTGCAGGGCGCCATCGGGCTGCTGCAAGTCTTCCACGGAAAACAGGGCTTTGCCATCAAGGGTAGGTGTGAGCTGGATGCAGGCGTTGACGGCCTTCATCTCGACCTGGCCGTCCACCAGGCTGCCGATGACGACCGTGCAGGCGCCGCAATCGCCCTCGGCGCAGCCCTCCTTGGTGCCCGTGCAATGCAAATCCTCGCGCAGGTGCTGCAACACAGTCTGCGTAGGGGCGGCGTTGCGTACTTCCTGTACGGCACCACGGTAGTAAAAGCGGATCGGTTCTGACATGCTGGCCTCGGTATAGTCCCAGTATAGGAGATTAACACCGGCATATGGGACAACTATATGCAAAGACTGATTTTACTTATCATCCAATATCAATACCTATCAAGCACTCTCAGACAATGCAGGGATGCGTCGCATGCCAGTGTTCGGCGATATCGATGCGGCGCGTGATCCACACTTGCTCATGGCGCTGCACATAGTCGAGAAAGCGCGCCAGCGCCGCTGCCCGTCCCGGCCGCCCCACCAGGCGGCAATGCAGGCCGATGGACAGCATCTTCGGCTGGTTCAAGCCGTTCGGATCGCCTTCCGCATACAGCACGTCGAAGGCATCCTTCAGGTAATCGAAAAACTGCGTGCCCGAATTAAAACCCTGCATGGCGGCAAAGCGCATGTCGTTCGTGTCCAGGGTATAAGGCACGATCAGCTGCGGCTGCATGGCCGGCATGCCGGCCGCATCCGTATACGCCACTTTTTCCCAGAATGGCAAGTCATCGCCGTAATAATCGGCGTCGTAGCGGAAGCCGCCATGCTCGACCACCAGTTTGCGCGTATTGGGCGAATCGCGCCCCGTGTACCAGCCTTGCGGCGCGGAACCCGTCAATTCGCGGATGATCTGCACGGCTTCGTGCATGTGTGCGCGCTCCGTCGCTTCATCCATGTTTTGATAGGAAATCCAGCGCAAGCCATGACAGGCGATTTCATGGCCCAGTTCCTGGAAGGCGGCCACCGCCTCCGGATTGCGCTTCAGGGCCATCGAGACGCCAAACACCGTCAATGGCAGGCGCCGCTCCTCGAACATGCGCAGCAAACGCCACAGTCCGGCACGCGAACCGTATTCATAAATCGACTCCATGCTCAGGTGGCGCGCGGGAAAAGCGGCCGCTCCGATCATTTCCGACAAAAACGTTTCCGAGGCGGCATCGCCATGCAGCACGCTGTTTTCCGCCCCTTCCTCGTAATTGAGGACGAATTGCAGGGCGATGCGGGCTTTTCCCGGCCATTGAGGGTGGAGTGGCGTGCGGCCATAGCCGATCAAATCGCGCGGATAATTTTCATAAGTACTCATGCGGTGGCTCGCCTATAGGAGACAATGTTGGTTATACGCCCAATCATATAGCCAGCCGCTGATGCAGGTATATGATTTGCAAGATAAGCACATTCACTCACCCTATATACAGGATAGCAAATGGGAAAACTCAGCACGCATGTACTCGATATCGCCCACGGCAGGCCCGGAGCCGGCGTCAAGGTCGCCCTGTTTTCAGTCGCGCCGGAAGGAAAAGTGTTGTTGAAGATGGATATGACCAATAGCGACGGCCGTTGCAGTTCGCCCTTGCTGGAAGGCGACAGCATGAAGGTGGGTCAATATGAGCTGGTGTTCAATGCCGGCGACTATTTCGCCGCCCAGGGCGTGGAATTGCCCTCGCCCCGCTTCATCGATCTGGTGACCCTGTCCTTCGGCATCGCGCATACGGATGAGAACTACCACGTGCCGCTGGTGGTATCGCCATGGTCGTACTCCACTTACCGCGGCAGCTGATCCCACGATACCAACAATGTTGTCGGATTACGCGCTGCGCCTCGGCGGCCCCGCTAATCCGACCTACCCGGTTTGGTCGATGTTGGCCGATGTTGGCCGATGTCCGTCGGCGTAGGTCGGCGTAGGTCGGCTTAGCGCAGCGTAAGCCGACACCCACCCGCGGCGCCCCACAAAACCGCCAGACGAAAAAAAACCCGCCAATTGCTTGACGGGTTTTTCTCTTACTGCGAATAACAAGCCTGACGATAACCTACTTTCACACTGGTTGCAGCACTATCATCGGCGCAAAGTTGTTTCACGGTCCTGTTCGGGATGGGAAGGGGTGGGACCAA